>WNGL01000016.1_pt1 | contig 221100 bp, 200 predicted proteins | sample 5400591 | NCBI WGS metagenome assembly WNGL01 (sample SAMN13153377, study PRJNA577476) | soil metagenome | isolation source: 80 cm soil or saprolite under Garry oak tree replicate 1 | place: USA:California | collected 2016-06-15 | reverse complement strand
GGTGCCAGTGATACGCGACCGCGTCGTCTCCGCGAGGTGCGGTGTGGATGTAGTAGTTGAACGACGGGTCGTCGAGGATCCGGTCCATCCGGCCCAGGATGTCCTTCAGGAACCGGGCGAGCACGAGCCGATGCGCATCCGGAATCGACTCGAAGGCGCCGGCGTGGGCTTTCGGCAGGATCCACGTCTCGAAGGGGAACCGCGCGGCGTAGGGCGCGAGGGCGATGAACCGTTCGTCCTCCGCGACGATTCGGTGACGCGCCTTCCGTTCCTCCGCGACGACGTCGCAGTAGAGGCACGAACCCGCCTTCGAGCCGCGGTGCGTTCGGATGCCCTCCAACTCGTCCAGGATCCGAAGCGGGACGATCGGGGTCGCGACGAGCTGGGAGTGCGGATGGGACAGCGACGCGCCCGCCCGTTCCCCGTGGTTCTTGAAGATCAGGACGTAGCGGACCCTCGGATCCGCCGCGAGGGCGCCATACCGGTCGCAGTACGCTCGCAGGACGTCGGCGACCTGCGTGTCCTCGAGCGTCGGGAGGCGGCCCTCGTGGTCCGGCGCCTCGACGATGATCTCGTGGGCCCCGACGCCGTCGACACTCACGAAGAGGCCGTCCCCACGGCGCCGCACGTCCCCCGAGGCCTCGAGGGCCGGGAACATGTTCGGCACGCATCGGATGCGCCACCCCGGACCGTCTTTCGGACCGCGGTCGCGGTACGCGAGGACTTCGGGCGGGGTCATCGCCTCGTGGCCGACGCAGAACGGGCAGTCCTCCTTCGGCGTCGAGGCCTTCGCATTTCGGAACGCGCCCGGACGGCGGGAGCGCGCGGCGGAGAATATAACCCACGTGTCCGTTGCGTAGTCCTTCCGGATCTCCGGCATGATGCAGCGCCGGTACCCGCACTTGATGGTATTGAGGATTGTGAGCGGCCTCTTGGAACCGGCGTGTGTGTCCGAAAGGGTAATGGGGGGTGGGACCCTTCCGGGTCAAGACGGGAGGAGGAGGATTTTGTCTTCATCAGCAGACGCCGGAACGCCAAGTGGTCAGGCGCCGTACGTCCCGGCGCGGTCGATGGGGAAAATGGTTGCGATCATAGTCGCGCTCCTCGTGGTGACGAACGTAATCACGGGGCTCGCGGTCTATTACCTCGCGGTGCCGGCTCCGGGGGCGGGCGCGGTCCAGGTCATCGGTCCCTGGGCCGGCGGAGAGTGGGCGAACTTCAAGCCAGTCCTTGACGCGTTCAAGAACGCCACGGGGATTTCGTATCAATATACGACCTCACGGCAGGAAGACCTCTCGCCAACCCTGCCTATCAACTTCCAGGCGCAGCAGTCTCCCGCCGACCTGATCTTCATGCCGAGCGCGACAATCAAACAGTACGCCGGAAGGGGCTGGGTCGCGGACCTCACCGGGACCCTGAGCACATCCGGCTATCAGCCGGGCGCGCTGGACCCGCTGACGGTGAACGGCAAGGTCTGGGGCGGCGCGTACACGGGCAAGGTCAAGCCGGGCTTCTGGTACAACTCCTCGTTCTTCACGAGCCACAACCTGAACGTCCCGACGACCTGGGCGGCGTTCGGCCAACTCCTCTGGGACATCAAGAACACCTCCGGAGTCAGCGCACCGATCCTGAGCGGGGATGGCGTCGGCTGGCCTCTCTCGGATGTCACGGAGGGGTTCATCGAGACGTACGGCGGCGCGGCGATGCACCGGGCCCTCGCGAATCGGACGCTCTCGTGGACGCACCCCAGCGTCGAGGCGGTCTTCCAGAACTACCTCGTGCCGACCTTGCAGAACGGATTCTGGAGCGCGCCACAGACGTGGAACGATCCGGCCGTGATCAGCTCGTGGTGGAACGGCGCATACCCTCTGTACTTCATGGGGAGCTGGATCACGTCGGGCTTCGTGCCGAACCCCGCCAACCTGAAGGTGTTCTCGTTGCCGGGCGGAGGGTCGAACCAGGGCATCGTTTTCGCGGCCGACTACTTCTTCGTGCCGCAGTACGCCTCGCATGCCGATCTCGGGAAACGGCTCGCCCAGTGGTTGGCATCGAAAGAGGCCCAGACAATCCAGGTTGGAGTCGGCGGACACATCGCCACGGCGGCGGGGGTCTCGGCGTCCGCGTATCCGGCGCTCGACGCCCAGGTCGCGTCCCTGATGACCGGGAAGGCCGTCCTGACGGACCTGGACGACACGATCGGCAATCCGTTCCAGGGTCACTTCTGGAGCGAGCTTCAGAGCCTATGGGCCAACCCTGCCAATTGGCAGACGGTCTTGGCCAACATCCAGGCGGCCGCCCAAGCGCAACCATGAAAATTCCGGGAGGCGGGTTTTTTTCCCGCCTCGTCCCCCGGCACCATGGTCGCGTACCGATCATCCGTTGGGCTCGGTCGCAAGCGAAGTTTCTCTCCTTTTTCCTCCCTGCGGCGATCTTGCTCATCATCCTCGTCATCTATCCGGTCGTCGCCACGCTGACCTTGAGTTTCCTGGCTCCGGATGGCAGTTACGCCGGTCTCAACAATTACGAGTCGGTGATCGGCTCGCCGGACACCGTCAATCTGATTCAAAATCGTACTTGCCTTCAGCCGCCACCTGGAGCGAGCTGGCCGCCGCGCGGTCCGCCTTGCGGTACGCTTCTCAACAACCTGATTTGGATTGGCCTCCACCTCCCGCTGACCCTGTTCATGGGCTTGTTCCTTGCGATCCTCCTGCAGAACGTCCGCGGGGCCTCGTTCGTCAAGTCTCTCATCTTTCTTGGGATGGTCACGCCGCTCATTGTCGTCGGGGTCGTCCTTCGATTCATCTTAGAGTACCCAATCGGTCTCGTCCCAGCTTTCTTCGGGTGGCTCGGGATCAAGTCGCTCGACGTCAATTGGCTCGTTACACCCAGCACCCTTCTCCTGGGACTGATCTTCGGTACCGTGTGGTCGTGGACGGGCTTCAGCATGATTGTCTACTCGGCGGGCCTCACGACGATCCCGAAGGACTACTTCGAGGCCGCCCGGGTCGATGGCGCGTCGGAGTGGCAAATCTTCCGAAAAATCACGTGGCCCTTGCTCCGTCCGGTCACGCTCGTCATCGTCACGATGACCCTTCTGTGGGAACTCAAGCTGTTCGACATCGTCATCGGTGCAACGAATTCGCAGGGCGGTGTGGGCGGTTCCGCAGACGTGCTCGCACTCCAAATGTATCGATACTTCTTCATCATCGACTACAATCGGGCAGCTGTCGTCGCGACCGTCTTGTCGATTTTCACGCTCATGGTGGCGGTCGGCTTGTTCCGTAAGCTCCTCGGCCTGTCCCTTCGAAAGAAGGGGAGGCCCCGGGTGTCTGTCGAACCTGCGACCGAAACCGAGGAGGCTGAGCCGATCGGGAATCCGGGTCAAGGGACCGCCGAGGAGATCTCGTGAACACGTCCGTGACCACCAATCGCGCGGCCTTGCGGAAGCGGTCTCGGTGGATCCGGATCCGCCCGCGGACCGTGGTGATCCACTTGGTCGCGTGGGCAATCGGGCTTGCGTGGCTGCTGCCCTTCGTCGGTGTCGCGATGACGGCAATCCGGCCCCTCGATCAGACGAGCCTAGGCTGGTGGCGTCTGTCCCCGTTCAGCGTGACGCTCGATAACTTCGTTGCCGTTTGGAACAACCCGGGATGTCCGCTGTCCCTCGGCCTCCGTGACTCGTTCCTGGTCGCGTTGCCAGCAACAATTCTCCCGATGCTCGTCGGTGCCCTCGCGGGCTACGGGTTCGCTCGGTTCCAGACGCGTTCCCGGGACTACATTTTCCTCGCGGTCGTTCTCTTCATGGCCGTCCCGCAGATGATGGTGGCCGTCCCGATCTACAACTTGATGATCCGGGCGGGTCTCGTAAGCAGTCTCCTCAGCCTCATCCTCATCCACTCGGCCTGGGGGATCCCCTGGATCATCCTCTTCATGCGGAACTTTTTCCGGACCCTGCCAATCGAGGTGGAGGAAGCTGCGCGCGTCGACGGGGCATCGGACTTCAAAATCTTCTACAAGATCGTCTTGCCGATGTCCCTTCCCGCGATGGCCGCGATCGTCGTCTTCCAGTTCATGTGGGTCTGGAACGACTTCTTCTTCGCCCAAGTCCTCATCCAGAACCAAAACTGGTACCTGGCCACCCAGTGTGTGCCCCGGCTCGTCGGCCAGTTCGTGCGGCCTTACGATCTCCTCTCCGCGGGTGCGATCTTGACCATGTCCGTCCCCGTGGCTCTCTACGCGATTCTCCAGCGCTTCTACATTCGGGGCCTCGTCGGTTGGACGATCAAGGGCTGACGCCGGCGTCCCGAGATATCATGTCGAGCAGGCCAGCGCTCGCCCACGCCTGAAGCGGGTTCGCCTTCGTCGCGGCCTTCGACTCCGCCACGGAGAGATCGACGAGTCGGTCGTCCACGACTGCGTAGAGCTCGGGGATCTTCCCGAGTTCGCCGAATGCGCGGAGGAGTGCCTCTCGAATTCGGTTCGCCTCGCTTCGCCGATTCACGGCGAGCAACCCTCGAAAGAGGAACCAGTTGTCGTGTGGCCATACGCTCCCGGTGTGGTAGGACGTCGGATCGAAATCCGGTTCCAATGTCGAATGGGTTCGCACGCCGTACGGCGTCCAGAGATCGTCGCGGAATAGGCGGGCGACCATCGACGGGAGTCGGCCGGACGCCACGGAACCGCAGAGCAACAGGTGGCCGGGGTTCGAGGTCACCGCGCGCCGCATCCGTTTCGACCCGTCCAAGGCCAATGCGAAGAATTCGCGGTCTTCCATCCAGAAGTCCTCGTTCAGTCGACGCTTGAGGTGGTCTGCGGACGTGCGGGCGGAGGCTGCCACATCCGTCTCGCCGCGGGCCTGAGCCAAGGAGGCGAACGCGCGATGAGCCGCATAGGCGTATCCCTGCACCTCGACCATGGCGACCGGAGGACCGATCCGCAGGTGGTCGTCAGAACCATCTTTCCAGGCCTGATGGAAGAGCCCGCGCGGATTCTTCCTCTCGTATTCGACGAAACCGTCGCCGTCGACATCGCCGTACTCGCCGATCCATCGATGCGCAGCAACCAGCGCGGGCCACAGGTCCGAAACGAGACGGAGATCACCCGTTTCCTGCGCATATTCCGACGCAACGATGAGGAAGAGGAGGGTCGAGTCAACGCTCCCGTAATATGGAAACTTCCAATCGGCCAACTCGGCTCTCGCGGCTGCGCTGAAGCGGTGCTCGTGCAGGATTTTTCCGGGCTGTTCCTCCGACTTCGGATCTTCGGTCCGTCCTTGAAACGAGGCGAGGACGCGGAGGGTCGACGCGGCGATTGACGGGTCGAGCCGGAGGGCCTGCCACGCCGAAATCAAGGAATCGCGGCCAAATAGGGTCGCATAGCGGGGCGCCCCGGCCCGGAGGTAGCCGTCCGGCGTCCTCAATCGATCCAAATCCTCTTGCAATCGCGCACGAACGGGGTTCGCGTCCACCGGACCGCCGACCGACCTAACGAATCGCGCGTCCCGAACCGCGGTCGAACAAATGAATCCGATCAGGAGGGAAGTGCAACTCGACCTTCGCACCGGTGTCACCCGCAAAGGTCGCGCCGACGACGGCTTTCAGGATTTTCTCCCCGACTTTCAGGTCGAGGATCGTCGAGTCCCCGAGGGGTTCGGTCGTGTAAATCTCCGCGGGGACGGACGTCGACGGGAACCGGTAGACCACTATCCCATCCGCTTCGGTCGGCGGCGTCGGATTCACTTTGAGGTCTTGAGGACGGATTCCCAGGACGAGCTTCTCCGATGCCGCCTGTTTGAGCGGTTCTACGAATTGGTCTGGAACCGGGATGCGGAAGCTCCCCGCATCGAGGACGTTTCCGTCGGCCAGGTCGCAGTCAACCAGGTCGATCGGCGGGCTCCCGACGAAGCTCGCGGTGAACGAGTTCGCGGGGCGATTGTACAGCGTCTGCGGGGCGTCGTACTGCTGCAGGACCCCTTTGTGCAGGAGGGCGACCCGGTCCGCCATGGTCATCGCTTCGACCTGGTCGTGCGTCACATAGATTGTCGTCACCCCGAGGACTTCCTGGAGTTTTTTCAACTCGGCTCGCATGTGGACTCGGAGTTGCGCGTCGAGGTTGCTGAGCGGTTCATCCATGAGGAAGACCTGTGGCTCGCGGACGATCGCCCGTCCGACGGCGACCCGTTGACGTTGGCCTCCGCTCAGTTGGCTCGGTTTTCGCCCCAGTAGACCCTCGATTTGCAGGAGCTTCGCGACTCGGTTCACGGAGGCGATAATCTCTCGCTCCGCGACCTTAGCGTTCTCGAGGGGAAACGCCATGTTCTTGTACACGGTCATGTGCGGGTAGAGCGCGTAACTCTGGAACACCATCGCAACGTTGCGATCCTTTGGATCGAGGTCGTTCACGAGGCGATCGCCGATGTAGATTTCGCCTTCATCGGCGGATTCGAGCCCCGCGACGCAACGCAAGGTCGTGGTCTTGCCGCACCCGCTCGGGCCAAGGAGCACGACGAACTCCCGGTCCTTGACCTCGAGGTTCAGCTCTTTCACCGCGGGCATGTCGTCGTAGGACTTCGTGAGCCCCCGCAACTCGACACGCGCCAAGGCGAGTTCGGACGGGGAAGAACGGATAAATAATCTTCGCCTTCCTCCCGACGTCGCGAGGTGCGTCCAATGGAGGAAGTCCGGGTTGCGGAGAAACGGCTCTCGGACTATCGCGCAATCATTGGCGCGTCTGCGTTCTCCCAGATCCTCGCGCTCGCGAGCAAGCTCAAGGGCAAGCGCATCGCGCACATCAACGCAACGGCCTACGGGGGCGGGGTCGCCGAGCTGCTCCAGAGCCTCGTGGCGCTGCAGCGAGACGTCGGCCTCGACGCCCACTGGTTCGTGCTGTCGGGCTCGAACGCGTTCTTCACCGCGACGAAGGCGATGCACAATGGGCTCCAGGGGTCCGAGGCCCCGCTCACGCCCGACATGCTGTCGGCGTATCAACACTTCAACGAACTGAATGCGGCGACGTTCAAAGACGAGTACGACTACGTGATCATCCATGACCCGCAGCCCGCGCCGTTCGTGTCCCTCTGCGAGAGGAAGGGCGCGTGGCTCTGGCGGTGTCACATCGACCTGACATCTCCGAATCCGTCCGTCCTCCGCGTCCTCGAGCCGTTTCTGAAGGAGTACGACGCGGCGGTCTTCAGTGCGCGGGAGTACGCCCCGCGGGACATCCCGTTCAAGCGGATTTATGTGAATCCGCCGGCGATTGATCCGGTCAGCCCGAAGAACCGCCACGTGTACGACGAGGAGAGAGAGACGATCTTGTCCCGGTTCGACGTCGACTTCGACCGCCCGGTCATCAGCCAGGTCGGGCGGTTCGATCCGTGGAAGGATCCGCTCGGCGTCATCGACGCGTACCGCCTCGTCAAAAAGAAGATCCCGAAGGTCCAGCTGCTGATGGTCGCGTCGATGGCCCGCGATGATCCGGAGGGGTGGCTCGTCTTCGAGCAATCCGCGCGACACGCAGGCCAGGACCCAGACATCCATTTCCTCACGGATCTCCGTGGGGTAGGGGCGCTCGAGGTGAACGTCCTGCAACGGGAGACGGACGTCTCGCTCGCGAAATCGCTCCGCGAGGGTTTCGGCCTCATCGTGAGCGAGTCCCTCTGGAAGCGCGTCCCCGTCGTCGGCGGGGACGTCGGCGGCATCCGCCTCCAGATCCGCGACGGGCGGCACGGCTATCTCGTCTCGAGCGTCAAGGAGGCCGCGAACCGGACCGTGCAGCTGCTCCGAGACGAGGCCCGAAGGAAGGCGATGGGGCGGGCCGGGCGCGAGCAGGTTCGGCGGCACTTCCTCATCACTCGCTACCTGCGCGAGTATCTGCGGATCTTTGCGGAGCTCAAGCCGGCCGCCTGAGCCCTCGCGGACGGAATCCTTATTTCCTCCGGAGTGCGTGCGCCGACGAGGTTGTACATGGAGCAGGGCTCTCCGATGCCGCACTGGCGCGATGATCGATGGTCGATGATGCAAGGGCTGCGGGTCCGCATCGCCGTCTCGATCATGACCGGCGTCGGTTGGCTCTCGTTCGTGCTGCTCTACGCCGCGTTCTGGACGTCGGGCTTCTCGCTCTTCCAGAGCATCGTGATTGTCCTCGTCTCGGCTCTGATCGCCGCGGGAATTATGGGCGCCATGTGGGCGTCCTGGGGAATGCGGTTCGCCCGTTGAGCCGCCACGGACGGCATCACGACAGCGAATCTCGAAGGAGCCGGCGGATGCCGCGCCGGAGATGCTGACTGACGGTATTCCGACTTAGCCCGGTCAGCTCGGACAACTTCGTGAGTCCGACTCTCGCAGGAATCTCGAAGTATCCCAGGTTCCACGCGAGACTGAGAATCTCCCGCTGCCTCCCGGTGAGCGCGTCCTCGAATCCGCCGGCGCCGTGGCGGATCTCCCTTCGGCTGCGGAGGCGCCATCCGACCCCGAGGGAGTCGAGCAGGCCGAAGACCGCCTTCGATGTGACCTCGTCCGCGAGGAACGAGAGGGTCGCGGCCTCTTCGCGGATGATGGTGGGCGTCGTCGGCGTGACGCCGGCGCCGAGATCCTCGAGCAGGGCCTCGAGCACCGCGGGATTGTGCTGCCGCAAGAGGGCGACGTACGCCCGCCCGCCGTCCTCGACCCGAAGGATCTCGAAATCCCGAAGATGGTACTTCTTCCGCAACCGCTCGCGGGACCGCATGATGTCGTCGATCGATCGCGATGGGCCGGACCGCACGACGCGCACGAGCAGGACGCGCTCCCGCGGTTGGAACGCGTACACATGCAGGATCTCAACGGACTCGTTGTGGCGGAAGAAGCTGGAGGGGACGATGCCTTCCCGGACGAGCAGGTCGACCGGCACGCTGATGGTGACGCGCCGCAGCGGCATGGTTACCGGTAATCACTCGGCTAGATATAGGCCGCCCGTGTCCTCGTCCTCGGGGAGACGATGGACCCGGTCGTGGGCGGCAAAGGCGCGGTCGTGCGGAACCTCCCGGAGGAGCCGTGGGAGAAAGGGATCGGCCCGGGGATCGTGGACAAGAAGATCATGGGGCCCGGGGACAGCAATTTCATGCTGATGGGCATCGCCCGCATGGACCCTGGCGTGAAGTCGCCGCCGCACCGCCACCGGTACACGCAGATCTTCTACATCATGGAGGGCCGAGGCGAGATCATCGCCGACGGCACCTCGTACGAAATCGGCGCAGGGTCCGTCGCGCGTTTCCTCAAGGGGGAGACGCACACGGTCATCAACCCGGGCCCGGGTCCGCTGACGCTCATCGAGGTCCGCGTCCTCCCGAGGGACCAGACGGTCTGGGAATAGGATGGCCACGTGGCGGACGTGGTTCAAGGCGACGCAGCCGCAGAGCTTCGTCGCGTCCCTGGTCGGCGTCGCGCTCGGGACCGCGATCGCGTGGCGTCGCGCGGGGACGTTCGACACCGCAGGCTTGGCGCTGACCGCGATCGGGGTCGTGTTCCTCCATGCCGCGACGAACATGAGTAACGACTCGATCGATTTCAAGCGGGGCGTCGACAACTTGCCACCGCATCTCGTCAGCCCCTTCACCGGCGGAGCTCGCGTCCTCCCAGATGCTGCGGTGTCTTTCGAGGCACATCGTCGGGCCTGGATGGCGTTCTTCGTGGCGGGAGGACTCATCGGTCTCTTGCTCGCGTTCACCCGACCGAACGGGTGGATCGTCCTCGTCCTCGGAGGAATCGGCGGTGCAATCGGCATCTTCTACACGTTGCCACCGCTCGCGCTGCAGTACCACGGCATCGGCGAGATCGCGGTGGCGGTGATCTTCGGGCCGATCGTCGTCCTCGGATCCTACGCGGTCCAGACGGGCGCGGTGGCGTGGGAACCGATCCTCGCGTCGATCCCGCTCGGACTCCTTGTGGCGGCATTCCTCCTCGTGAACGAGATGCCGGAGCACGAGACGGATCCGCGGGGCGGCAAGCGTACGATTCCCGCGAGGATCGGACTCGAGAAGTCTCTGCGCCTTTACGAGATGCTCGTGATTCTCGCGCTCGTCCTCCTGATTGTCTTCGCAATCCCGGGCCTCATCGCGCGAACCGCATTGCTCGGAATCATCGCCATCCTTCCTCTTACGAAGGCGCGTCCGGTTCTGCGGGCACACTTCCGGGAGTATCCGGCACACATCCCGGCGAATGCCGGGACGATTCAGGCCGTCCTCCTACTCGGAGTGGGGATGACGGTCGGATACGTCGTCGCGGGCATCGCAGGACTATAGGCCGTAAAGGAAACCCAGGACCATCGAGATGCCAACGAGCACGTGGGTGACGATCGTCGCCGCGATGGCAAACTCGAATTTCTCCCGCGGAGGCGATCGGCGCAAGAAGGGAGCCGCCATCGAGATGAGCGCAACGATGGCGACACTCGTCCCGGACGCCACCGCACCCGTGCCCTCCCGGACGAACCAAAGAATCCCGATCGGGATCGGCGCCGAGAATAGTCCGAAGAAAATCCCCGAGGCCCGCCGGACTCCGAGGATCGTCACCGGGGTTCGCTTGCCCTTCGCACGATCTTCGTCCGCGTTCGAAAAGTATCGAGCAAAAGAAATCGCCGCAGCCAGGAACCCGAGCATCAGTGACGCGAAGAAGCTCGATTCGATGCCGACACCGCCAAACGCCACCGTCGCTCCAATCGTCATGATCGGCCCGAAAGCAAGGAACGTCGAGAGTTCCCCGATGCCGCGGTAGCTCAACTTCAGCGGGGGCGAGCTGTAGCTCCACGCGAGAGCCGCTCCCGCGAGGCCCAAGAGGAACAGAATCACGTTCGCGGTGATGGCCACGAGGCCGAGCCCGGCGATGACGCCGAGAGCAAAGAATGCCGCACCGACGTCACGGACTTTCCGCGGATCCTTCGCGAGGCCAATCGCTGCACCGCTGTCGAACGCGAGCCAGGAACCCGCGGAGGAGGGAGGCGCGGTCCGGTCGAGGCCTTCGTAGTACCCTTTGAAGAGATTCGCGCCGGCCTGGATGCCGATCAGGGAGAGGAGGATCAGGGCCAAGTACTCCGGACGAAACGACGCGCCCGCGGCGAGCGCCGCCGACGTCCCGACGAGCGCCGGGACGATCGACGCTTCGAACAGGATCGCCTGCGACGCGCGGATCCATTCGAGGGCCTTCATCGGTCTCGCCCAGCGACGTTCCGAGAAAAAGGGTTCCGGCCGTACGCGGTCGAATGGGTCTCGCAACTGAGAATACATCCTGCCGCGAAATGTTCCGTCTTGGTCAGTCTTAAATGGAGATGGCTCGTTGCCGGCGCGTGGCGCGGGGGTATCGGCGGAAGCGGTTCTACCCGACCCCGATGCGCATCCTGGCCCACCTGTCGTCGACCGCCGCGCACGAGCCCGCGACCCTCTCGGCCCTGACGCAGGAAGGCATCGCCGCCGCGACCCACTCGGGCCGCACGACCGCGACGAAGTGGCTCATGCGGATGGAAGCCTCCGGCCTCGTGGCGGGGGAGCGCGCGCACGTCCCCGGGCATCGCGTCCGCAAGACCGTCTATCGGCTCAGCCACGAGGGCTGGGTCGAGGCGATGAACCTCCGCAAGCGGCTGCGATCCGACATCGTCGAGGTCGTCGCGCCGAATCTCGATCCGACGCCGATGCGCGTCGCCGACATCCCGGACATCTTTCCCGCGTACGTCAACTTGACCGCGGCCGTCTCCCTGATCAAGGGAGGCCGACTCGACTTCACCCGACTCCATGGGATCGGCTCGGGGTCCGTTGCCCCGATCCTCTGGGGCGACACGTTGCGCCGCCTGGGGCGGTTGTTCGGCCGATCGGAGGAGTTCCGGGTCATGGACGCGTGGGTTTCGTCGTCCTCCGCAGTCCTCGTCGTCACCGGCATCGCCGGGATCGGGAAGAGCACCGTGGTCGCGAGCTGGCTCGTCCGGCAGCGTCCCCGGCCCTACATCTACTGGTTCGAAATCCACGACGGCACGACGCGGTCCGTGTTCCTCCGGGACCTTGCCGCGTTCCTGGCCCGGCTCGGCCATCGCGGGCTGACGAACCTCCTCGCGGAAGGCGGCGCGGAAGACCGACAGGTGACCGCGCGCGTCTTGGCCCACGACCTCGAGGACTTACCGATCCTGCTCGTCCTCGATAACCTCCATCGTGCGAACCCGGATCTCTCACGTTTCATCGCCGGCCCGATCCTCGAGATCTGCCTGTCGACGCCGACGAAAGCGATCCTGATTTCACGCACCCTGCCCGCGAGTTTGACGCGACGCAAACCCACCAACGGATCGCGGGTCGACGTGCTGCGGATGGGCGGCCTCGACATCGATGCCTCGCTCTCGCTGCTCCGGGCGAAGGGCTTCGCGGGCGATGAGCTGGCATTGAAACGGGCCGCGGATTCCGCGCGCGGCCATCCGATCCTCCTCTCCTTCGCCGCGCAGACCGGATCGACGGTCAGCGGCGAGATGACCCGCTACCTCGAGCGCGAGATCTGGCGCACACTCTCGAAGGACGAACGGATCCTCCTGGAGGCCGCATCCCTGTTCCGGGGCCTCGTCCCGATCGACGCGCTCCACTGCTTCACGTCGGAGTGGCAGGCGGCCGTCCACACGCTGCAGACGAAAAACCTCCTCGCTCCGACCATCTCCGGCGGCCTCGTCGTACACGACTCGATCCGCGAATACATCCGAGATCGGCTCCCGGACCCGCGCCGGCGTTCGTTCCACTCCCAGGCGTCGGGGTACTTCCTCGACGGATCGGAGATGCACGACCGCCTCGAGGGGATGTATCACCTCGTCGAAGGAGGCGACCGCTCCGCCTTCGGCGTGTACCTGACGTCGCACGGCGCGGGGCTGCTCGACTCCGTCCCGGCGTCGGAACTCCTCACGGTCCTGCGAGGGATCGACGGCGGGGACCTGGAGGCGCTGCCGGCGTGCGTGCTCCCGGAGGTCCTCGGCGATGCGCTGCGGGCCGTCGGGGACATGCAGCCCGCGCTCCTGGAATACCGCCACGCGGTGCAGCGATGCGAGACGACGGCGCGCCCGGAGCGAATCCCGCGGCTCCTACGGAAGATCGCGTCGATCGAACGGTGCCGCAACGAGCCCGCGAAGGCGCTCGGCCACCTGATCGAGGCGCAGGCCCGCCTCGAGGCGAACCCCGACATGTCGGAACAAGCCGACGTGTTTCGCGAGACCGCGCTCCTCGAACAATCCGCGGGCAAGCTCTCGGACGCGGCGGCCCACATGAACCAGTCGGTCGACCTCGCGACCGAGGTCTCGGAGCCCGGCGCACTCGCCCGAAGCTTGGCGGCACTTGGAATGATCGAGGCGGAGCGGGGGAACCGCGACCGCGGCCTCGACTACAAGCTCGAAAGCCTCCGGATCGCGGAACGGGGCGGGAACCTCACGGAGACCGCGCGGGCGTGCATCTCCGTCGGCGTCTCGCTGCACGACCTGGGGCGGCACGAGGAGAGCCTGAAATATTACGACCGCGCCCTCCAATTGGCCCGGCTCGTCGGGAACATCCGCCTTCAGGCGTACGCGATGATGGATCGAGCGGCCGCGATGATGGACCTCGGACTCTTCCAAGAGGCCGGTCCGATCCTCGAGGAGTCGAAGCGCCTCGTGCAGGTCCTCGAGGAACGCGACACCTTATTTTTGATCGACATCACCGACGGCCAGCGAGAGATGGGACTGGGCCGATGGAACCGCGCGACGCGCCTCTTCGATCGCGGGCTCCGCGGGCTAAAAGAAATCGGCGGCTTGTCCGACTACGCCCGGGCCCTCATCTACGTCGGGCGCTTCTACCTGGAACGGGGGGAGCGCGAGCCGAGTCTGAAGATCCTCCAGGAGGCCCGCGCCGTCGCCCGGCGTCTCGGGAGTCCGTTGCTCTCCGCGCAGGTCGATGAGCTCGTCGAGCGCGTGGGGTCCTCGAAGGTCCCGGCCTCGGCGGGCAGGACTCCGCCCGACGCTCAGTGAGGCTCTTTCGGCGGCCCGTCCACGAACGTCACCTCTCCGGGTCTCGGGACCGCCGTATTTTCGCATTTAAGAATGACGCGACTTGTTACGTTTTCCCCGGTCCGGCGGGCGTCCCTTCGGATTTATCGTGCGCGGTGCGATGCGAGGCCATGGTCCGTTTCCCGAACCCGAGGTCCGCCCATCCGTTCCACATGCACGACATGATCCTCGGCGAGCCCGCGTTCGTCGCGGAGACGCTCGAGCATACGAAGCGCGCAAACCTCGATCACTTCCTCGGCAGAGCGAGGGAACTCATCATCACGGGCTGCGGCACGTCGTTTCACGCGGCGATGTACGGCGCCGAGGTGCTTCAGGAGGCCGCTGGGTCGGCCCGCGTGGTACGGGCAGTGCACGCATATGACCTCGCGTTCGGAGTGCCGCCACGGCGAGGCTCGACCGTCTTAGGCGTGAGCCACAGCGGATCAACCCCCACGACGAACCGGGCCCTTCGACGCGCGCGTCGTGCGGGGTGTCGCACGATCGGGATGTGCGGTCTACCGGACTCCGACATGGAGGGGGAGACGACTCAGACATGGGTCATCGGATCCGTCCATGACCACTCGTGGGCGAACACGATGAGCTACACGACCCAGCTCACCGCATTCGCGTCCATCGCTGCGAACGTCGCCGGCCCTCGATGGGCGGGGGTGCAACCCGGTCTTCGCCAACTCCCTCGCACACTTCGGACGGCTCTTCGATCCGAGAAGGTCGTGCGTCGGCTCGCCAAGCGCGCGGCCGAGCGGGATCGTGTGACGTTCCTCGGGAGCGACTTGGATGCTGTCACGGCCCTCGAGGCGGCGTTGAAGATTCGGGAAACGTGCAGCCTTCCCGCGAGCGGATACCATACGGAGCAGTTCCTCCACGGCCCCTGCCTCTCGATCGATCGCCGCGAATCCGTCGTCATGCTGCGTTCGCGGGTTGACGGGCCGCGGTGCGAGGCGATTCGGAGATCGATGTCCCGGATGGGAGCACCGGTCACGACGATCGGCGATGCAGCAGGCGCGGACATTCGACTGCCCGCCGTCCCACGCATCCTTCGACCGATCGTGAGCGTCGTGCCGTTGCAGTTCCTCGCATACTACGCCGCGCTGGAGCGCCACGCGAATCCGGACATCATGCGGACGGATATTCCCCGATATCGTGCGGGGCTGGAGCCGCTGTTCCGCTGACGAGGTCCGGCGGGACGCCGACGACCGTGGCGACGTCGGTGCCGTTCCGTAGAATGAGATGCAGGTGCATCTTCCCGCTCCCGTAGGTGATCTGGAATCGGTCCACCTCGGACTTGTACAAGCGTGCGGGGCGTCGACGGCCCTCCGTCAGGAAACCGGCTTCGGAAATGAGGCCGAGGGACGCGAGCCGTCGCACCCGACGGTAGCACGCCGCGATCGGCACGCGGTACCGGTTCGCGATCTCCTGCGCGGTCAGTTTCTCCTGATGCAGCGCGATGAGGATCCGGAGCGCGTGATCGTCGAGGAGGGACTGGCCGTCTTTGTCGTACAGCAGCAGTTCTTCCGCGAGCAACTTCGGTCGAGCCGGCGAGCTGCCGTTCTCGGGCGGTCCAAGGAACGCCACGCGGCCGATTCGTGCTCGCGCCATTAAAAGGCGTAGGCTCCCGTTATCACCATTGAGCCGTACCTACGCGCGGCGCGCATGGAGAAAATCGCTGCTCAGGTTTCGAGCGCTTTCTTCACGTTCGACGCGAACTCGTCCGTCTGCGACTTCAACTTCGATCGAAGGAAGTTGTCCATGATCCGCGCGAGCGGTCCCTTCGCCTGTACGGCCATCGTGTACGTGACCTTCGTCGCGTCCCCATTCGGCGCGAGATCGATTGTCCCCGTCATGTCCATGTTGTCCGCTTGGCCGCGGAACTTTCCGTGGCGAAGCGGGACCTGCTCGAGCGTCTCCGTGAGAACCACGATATCCTGGGACAGCGGGCCGATCTTCACCTTGAGGTTCCAGCGCGTTCGCTTATCATCGAGGACTGCGACCGACTGCACGCCTGGGACGCAGCCGCCGACTTTCCGCATGTCGGAGAGGAACGACCAGACGCGTTCGACGGGTGCGGCGACTTCGAACGCGACGGTTCCTTCGGGCATATTGCCTCGGGCAACACGGCTCCGGTCAAATACTTTCCACGGAGATCGTGGCCCTGCCTCCGGGGACTCTGTCGCGGCGGAGATCCGAATCCCGGGCCATTTGGCAGGAATCCAGGAGCCGGATGCTCCGCTCTCGCGGGAGAATCCTCCGGAGAGGCAGGGCCTTAACGATGCCTTCGTCCACGAATGGATTCGGACGTGTTGCGATGTACAGAGAACGCGGCGGTTGCGGCGCGCGGTGAATCGCCGGACGCGCGCAATCGAATCGGTCTGTCAGAACCTCGAGTCCACTGGTGATCGAATAAGGAAAAGGGCCGAGGGCCTCCCCCACTTTGCCTCGGCTACGGGGTCGCGAGACTTGGACTCAACCTTTCCGGAGAAACGGAAGGCCCGTGCGTTTGTTCACGCCGACTTTCCGGTTCTTCGGCATCTCGTCCATCGGCTTGCCGCTCTTCGGTTTCCGCTTACTGAAGAAGTAGATCGTCACTTTCGGTCCCTTCTTCAGTTTCACGTCTCGCGAGTACAGCGTCCATCCCTGGTACGTGTACGGCATGTTTGACCTCGTTCCTCCATACACTAGGGTGTCAAAAGCGTTTCCCTCCCATAGAGCCTCCCGACGGGACGGGCCATGCAGTTACTTTATGATTATAATGAAGCGCATCTGGGCGCTATGGAGGGCGGGTCGTTGGCATTCGAAACGTCGCGAGGAGCGCGTGCTCCGCCGCTCGCGCGGGCCCGCGCGTTTCGCGGTCGCGGCCGTCCCCTGGAATCATGGCCGAGAACGGACCCGAAAGCGCTTTGACACCATCCGGGAACGATGGGACGAAATCCATGAAGGCGAAGCTCCAGCGCGTCGAGTGCGACGAGGAAGACCTGATCGAACTCCCGGAGTCGTGGATCCCGGTCCGCCTCGAGCACAACTCCTACGCGACGACCGCGCGCAAGGCGTACACGCTCTACTACCTCCAGCGCGCGTGACGCATCGCGCGGGTTCAATATCCCCTCCGCGATGCCCGCGCGATGGCGGTCCTCCCGGAGGAGCTGGCCCACCGGCTCCGCGCCGACCGCGTGGCGACGGGCCCCGAGATTCCGCCCCGCTACCGGCTTGACGCGTTCCGCGCCCACCGGGGCTCGCGCCTCCCCGAAGCGGGGGTGTCTCCCGCGGCGGTGGTCTGGCCTCGCTCCACCGAGGACGTCGCGGAGGTCGTCCGCTTCGCGCGGGAGGCGGGCCTTGCGGTGGTCGCCTGGGGCGGAGGCACCGGCCTCATGGGAGGCGCGCGCCCCTCGACGCAATCGATCATCGTGGACTTCCGGCGGATGCGCCGGGTTCGTGCAATCGACGTCGAATCGCGCACCGTGACCGCGGAAGCGGGCATCGTCCTCGAGGCCCTCGACCGCCGCCTCCGGAGGCGACGCCTCACGTTGGGCCACGATCCCTGGTCCCGGCCGCGTGCGACACTCGGCGGCGCGATCGGGACGAACGGCATCGGGTATGCCGGATATCTCCGGGGGACGATGGGCGATCAGGTCCTCGGCCTGGAGGCCGTCCTCGCGGACGGGACGGTCGTGCAGACGCGCGCGGTCGCTCGCAGCACGACGGGACTCGATTTGAAGCGGCTGTTCATCGGGACGGAAGGGACGTTGGGTCTCGTCACCGCCGCCACCCTGCGCGTATCGCGCGTGCCGGCGAAGGAGGAAATCCGCGCGTTCGTCCTCCGCGATTTTGCATCCGGCTTGCGATGCCTCTCCCGGATCTACGACGATGGACTCGTGCCGAGCGTGATGGATTTCGAGGAGACGTTCCCGGCCGCCGCGCTGCCGTGGTCCTCCGAGCCGGGGCCGCCGCCGTTGTATCTCGGATTCGCCGGTTCGCGGGAGATCGTCGCGGCTTCCTGGCGGCTCGCGCGCAAGCATCTCCGGGGCGCGGCCGCCCGCGCCTTGCCGGATCGAGAGGCACGGGAGTACTGGCGCACGCGGCACGATATCATCTACGCGCACGACGAGGTCTCTCCCGGGGTCACGCGGGCGGACGTGTTCCTGAAGGACATCATCTTCGACTACGTCCATGTCGCGCTTCCGCGATCGAAGGTCATGCCGTTTCGCCGCGCCGCGATGGCGATCCTTCGACGACGGGGTGTGAAGCCGATCGGCTTTGGCATCTGGACGCAGCCGGAGCTCGTATCCCTGGAGATCGTGCGCGGAATCGGGAGCGACCGGGAGGCCGCGGGTCGCGGTGGCCCATGTGGTCGATGATCTCATCCGTCGCGCCCAAGCGCTCGGCGGTTCCATGGAGTATGTCCACGGCGTCGGTGCGAAGCTCGCGCACCTCATGGGAGAGGAGCTCGGCACGGGGTTGTCGGTATACCGGAAGGTCAAGGAGGCACTCGATCCGGAGGCCGTCCTCAATCCTGGGAAACTGGGATTGTGAGCCGCGCGTGGCGACGGCCGGTGGGTCCTTCGGGCGTGGCGCCACCCGCCTCCCTTGCGAAATATATATTAGACACCTATTCAGCGGAATATATATAAATCAGAACATAACTTCGGCCACCACAGGTTGGGATTGGATGCAAGCACCTCCGCCCCCGATGATGAGTGCGCCAATGATGATGGATCGAAGGAAAATGGGAGTCGGCCTCCTGATCGTCTTCGGCCTGCTGTTCCTCGCAGCCGGAGCGATTTTGGTCGACGCGAGCAACCAGCAGCTGATCAATCCGACGCCGGAGCAGGTGGCCGCCCAGAATAACCTGGGCCTGTTCATCGGCCCCGCGGTCGCGCATTTCGGGATGTTCCTGCTCCTGGCGGGACTCCTCGGGGCCGCCGTGTTCCTCGAGGACATGGACGTGTTCGTGCGCCTGTTCCTGCTGATCCTCGCGTTCGTCGCCCTCCTGCTGGTCCTTGCGAGCTCCCCGACGATCTTCGGGTGAGGTGGCACCGATGGCGGGAATCGGCGAGAAACTCTGGGAGATCGGCAGGTCGCCGCCGCAACACCTCTCACTGCTCGTCTTCGGACTCGTCGCCCTCCTGACCGGCCTGATCAGCGTGTCGATGCTGGCCGTGGTCGGAGGCGGGCCCACGGTGGCCGCGATCTCGATGGTCGCCCTGGCCCTGATCGGCGTGGGCGGATTCTTCGTGACCCTCGCGCTGTTCCTCGGAGCCTACTCGGCGACGGGGGACTCGTGGACGACGACCGTGTGGCGGATCGCGCAGCTCATCGCAGCGGTTTTGGTCCTGATCTTCGTCTTCTGAGATTCGGGGACCCAAACCCATCGGGGCGGCATTCCGCCGCCCCGCTTCCTTCTTCGATTGTTCAGCGGGCTTCCGCCACGCTCACCGAAAAGACCGGCGGAAGGAAGTCGCTGATCATCTTCCACGACACGCCTTCGTCGCGGCTCGCGAAGATCTGGCCCGTGTTCGTGCCGACGTAGACGCCGAGCGGGTCGCGCGAGTCGACGGCCATCCCCTCCCGGAGGACGCCCATGTACGCGGCGGGCCCGGGCAGGCCCTTCGTCGATCGCCCCCAGGTCTTTCCCGCGTTCGACGTCTTCCAGACGGCCATCTGGCCTTTCGGGAACACGCGGTTCTCCGCGCCGATGAGCGGCACGACGAACCCCGTCCGCTTCGCGTGCGGATGGGCCGCGATCGGGAATCCGAAATCCGAGGGCAGGCCCTTCGAGACCTCGGTCCACGCGCCTCCGTCGGCGCCGCGGTGGTACATGCCGCAATGGTTTTGCTGGAAGATCGCGCCATCCCCCGCGCCGTCCCACGCGAGCTTGTGGACGCACTGACCCCACTCCGGGTACTTGTTCGGCTGGAACTCCGCGCGCACGCCCTTGTTCTCCGTGGTCCAGGAGGCGCCGCCGTTCTTCGTCTCGAACGCGCCGACCGCGCTGATGCCGATCATCAGGTGTCGCTTGTTCTTCGGATCCACGAGGATCGAGTGCAGGCAGAGACCGCCGCCCCCGGCCTGCCAGTCCTTCCGCGTCGGGTGGTAGTTGAGGGACTCGATGTCCTCCCAGCGGTCGCCGCGATCGTCGCTGCGGAACAGGGAAGCGGGCTCCGCGCCCGCATAGATGGTCTCCGGGGAATCCGCGGTCCCGGGCTCGATGTGCCAGAGCCGCGTCACCGCGAGTCCGGAGCCCTCCTTGAACTTCGGCGAGGATTCCGTCGGCTTCAGCGACTCGCCCGCGCGGCCGCGATAGACCGTCGGCCCCCACGGTTCGGCCACGTGCGGCGAGGCGGCGTACACCGTGCGACCGTCCCGCGGGTCGAGCATCATGTGATAGACCGCGGCGCCGGCAATGTACGGTCCCTCGACGGACCATTTCCGCCGGTCCGCGGAATGGAAGAGGAATCCGCCTTTCTTCGTTCCCACCGAGACGACCACGCTGCCCTTCTTGATCCGGACCATGTCAACCACCTGCGACGCTGGGGAGGATGTGCACCACGTCTCCGCGTTTCAACCTTGCCTCCGGGAGCGGGGACCCCAGGAGGTCCTCGTTCACGAAGATGTTCACGTACGGTCGGCGGTGTCCCGCCTCGTCGACGACGCGATCCCGGATCCCCGGGAACGTGCGGTCCAAACCGCGGAGGAGCGACGCGACGTCGTCCGCCTCGAGGACGACCTCGTCCTGGCCGTCCGTGTATGAGCGGAGCGCGGGCGGAATCCGGACGAGGACTCCGGAGCGCGCGAGTTCCTCGGACGAAACGCGGGCCACGAACCTTCCCCCCTTCCGCAACGCCGAACGGGTGAAAAGGTTTTGGCCGGCCTCGGCGAATCGGGAGACGAGCAAGGGTTATCCATCCGGCCCCTTTCCCGGGGTCGCCATGGACACGCAGGACATCCTCGATCTGGCGCTCGTCCTGGCGAAACAGACCGAGGTGCCCGCAGACACGACGATCAACGTGCCCGTGAAGGCGGTCCGGAAGGCGCTCTTCGGCATCGACGTCGAGGCGGCGGACCTCGTCCTCGCGAAGGACAAGGGCTACGACCTCGTGATCGCGCACCATCCGACGGGCGGCTCCGCGATCCTCGAGTTCCCGAAGGTCCTCACGAAGCACGCGGACATCCTCGTTCATCACGGCGTGCCGAAGGCCGATGCGGACGCGGCGGTCCGCGAGATGCAGGAGGAACGCGAGCCCGCGGTGCACGCGGAGAACTACGACCGCCTGCCGTCGATCGCGCGCCTCCTGGGGATCGGTCTCATGTGCATCCACAATCCGTGCGACGAGATCGGGCGGCGCGTGATGGACGAGACGCTCCGCGCGCACCTCCCTCCGAATCCGCGCGTGCGCGACGCGATCGACACGCTCTATGCGATCCCGGAATTCCAGGCGGCGAAGACGCGAATCGTCGTCCGCATGGGGGACGTGGCGCATCCGCTCGGAAAGTGGGCGGTCCACCACGGCGCAGGCACGAACGGCGGTGTGCCCGTGGCCCGCGCGGCCTTCGAGCATGGAATCGACACGGTTTTCTACATCCACATCAATGCGGGGGCCCTTCAGCGGTTGTGGGAGCGCTACGGTCGCGGGGGCTCCAAGAACCTCGTGGTCACGGGACACGTGGCCTCGGACAGCATCGGCATCAACGCGCTCGTCCGAGAGTTGCGCGCGCGGGGACTGCGCGTCGACACGTACAGCGGAATTGTCGACGTCTAAGCTCTATTATTATCATTCTATCCGATAAAATTCAATGGCAAACCTTAACTAGCCCTCGTTAGTTCCGGACGGAAGGGTTTCCGTTTGCCGTTTGAGATCGCGGTCGTGAGCAACACCCCGCTCACCCCGCTGAAGGATATCGACGACGTAGCCCTCCTGTTCCTCACGCAGATCGGATACATCCCGAAAGGGTACGACCCGAAGACGGACGCCTCGAGCGTCCGCGAGTCCGTCCCCTACCGGCTCTTCGTCGAATGCCTGATGGGCCGCCTCGACAAGGGCTGGACCGTCGAGCAGCTCGCGGCGAAGCTCAAGACGACGAAGGCGACGATCTATCGTCACATCAACAAGCTCAAGGAGATGGACCTCCTGGACGAGGTGAACGTGAGCGAGCGCGGAGCCGTCCGCAAGGGCTATCGGATCCGATACGGCAACCTGTCGAAGGCGTGGAATTTCGTCGAATCGAACGTCGAGATCGCGATGGAAAACTACCGCAAGACCGTCGATCATCTGGGGAAACTCGCGGAACAGAGGAGGTAGTCCATGCCGGATGAGGTCGTCTCTCTGACAAAAGGTTCCCGCTACCGCATCGAGTCGATGGAGACGCGCGAGAGGACGAAGGTCACGAAAGGCATCTTCCGCGGGTACGCGACGATCGGCACGGACGACGCGATCCTGATCGAGCTGGACGAGAGCCACCAGGAGATGAAGGGCAAGTTGCGGCTCATCCCGCTCCACGTGATCCTGGCCGTCGACATCATGGAGCAGGTGCCCGGCGAAGCGCCGAAGGTCGCGAAGTCCGGCACGATGTACGGCTGACCGCGGGCGCGGGGCCAAGATTCTTCCGGACACGCGGGATACGAGCGACACGTCGTCGCGATCGAGCGCAGAGGCATTCGTCGACGCGTTGGTCGACGAGCTACGCGAGCGAGCCCCGGAAACGAAGGAGGAGCTGCAGCGGCTGAAGCTCCGCGTCGCGCGCGAGCATGGCCTCGGAGGCCTTCCGAACGATCCGTCGATTCTGAAGGCGCTCCCCCCCGAGATGCGCGATGGGCTTCTCGATGTCCTCCGCGTCAAGCCGGCGCGGACCGCGAGCGGTGTCGCCGTCGTGACGGTCATGACCGCGCCGCATGCGTGCCCCCACGGCGTGTGCACGTTCTGCCCGGGCGGGCCTCGGTTCGGGACGCCGCAGTCCTACCTCGGGACCGAGCCCGCGGCGCGGCGTGCGGCGGAGTATCGATACGATCCGTCCGCGCAGACGTCGGCCCGGATCCGCGCCCTCCAGAACATCGGTCACGCGACCGACAAAGTCGACCTGATCGTGATTGGCGGCACCTTCACCGCGCTCGAGGTGGGATACCAAGAGTGGTTCGTGAAGGGCTGCCTCGAGGGCATGAACGGATTTCCCGCCACGTCCCTGGAAGACGCTCAGGCCGCGAACGAGACCGCGGAGACTCGTTGCATCGGACTCACGATCGAGACGAAGCCGGACTGCTTCCTCGGCCCGGAGGTGGAAGTGTCCCTCCGCGTCGGGACGACCCGTGTCGAGCTCGGGATCCAGTCGACGTACGACGAGGTCCTCGAGCTCGCGCACCGCGGCCACACGGACGCGCAGAGCCGGGCCGCGATGGGTCGCGCGAAGGACGCGGGCCTGAAGGTTGGCGCGCACATGATGCCGGGTCTCCCCGGATCCGATGTCGATCGGGATCTCGATTCGTTCCGGACGCTGTTCGAGGACCCGGACTATCGACCGGACTTCCTGAAAATCTACCCGACCCTCGTGGTCCCAGGGACCGCGCTGCACGGCCTTTGGAAATCCGGTCGCTACACGCCGATGGAGACAGACGAGGCCGTCGAGCTCGTCGCCCGAATCAAGGCGATCGTACCGCGATGGTGCCGCATCCAGCGCGTGCAGCGGGAGATCGGCGCCGCCGACATCGAGGGCGGCCCGAGGAAAGGGGATTTGCGCGTCCTCGCGAAAGCGCATCTGGAGGCGCTCGGTGGTCGCTGCCGATGCATCCGGTGCCGCGAGATCGGTTTCCGCGGGATCCCTCCGCGACCGGAGGCCGTCACCCTTCTCCAAGAGGAGTACGAATCTTCAGGGGGAACCGAGATTTTCATGAGCTTCGAAGATCCGGGTCGCGAAGTCCTCGTCGCATATGCGCGGTTGCGGATCGACGCGGCGGGAGCGACCGTGCGCGAGCTGAAGGTGTTCGGTCCGCTCGTCCCCATCCGAGAGGAGCCGCACGGACGATGGCAGCACCGCGGATTCGGGAAGCGGTTGATGGACGAATGCGAGCGGATCGCTCGGGAGGAGTTCTTTCTTCCCAAGGTGCGCGTCACCGCAGGAGTCGGCGTCCGCGGATACTACCGCAAGCTTGGATACACACTGGAACGGCCATACATGGCCAAGCCGCTGTGATCACGACGCTTCTTTGATCCAGCCGAGTCGCTTCGCCTTGCTCGCTTCGACGTCGGCCGCGTTGCGGAAATCGGACTCGGCCTCGGCCAAGTATTCGACCGCGAGCCGCAATCCCTCTCGGGTCGGGGCCTTCACGTCGACACCGGCGCGGGTGAGTTGCTGCCGCACGATCGGCATCGCAGCCTCCTGGCCTCCCATGAAGTCGCAGAAATCCATGATGATCGCGTCCGTCACGAGGATGAATTCGTTCGCGACATCGTCGATGACCGTCCCCTTCGCAAGCTTCGCGTCGACTTCGCCGATGACGGCCTTCGCGAGGCCGAAGAAACCCGCCTCGACGTTTTCGCCGGTCTTCGCGGAACTCAGGAATCCGTTGACGTCGAGCATCTCCTTCAGCTCATCCAACGCATCCTGCGCTTCCCGGCGCGAGGTCGCGAGGTCCACTTTGTTGCCCACCACGACGATCGGGATCATGTCCGTCACCGCGAGCAGATGCGGGATCCAGTAATCCTGGAGGCTCTCCGCCGTCTCCGGCCGGCTCACGTCGTACACGAGGAGCGCGCCTTTCGCTCCCTGGAACGAGCTGTCCTGGATTCCCTTGTAGCCCTTCTGCCCGAGGACGTCCCAGATCATGAACGTCAGGTTCGTCGCGTGGCTCGGCGTCTCGATCCGCAGGTCCTTCTTCGTGACCTTCGTCCCGATCGTCGTGATGTACTCGTCGGAAAACTTGTCGACCACGAAGCGGCGGATGAGGCTCGTTTTCCCCACGGCGCCGTCGCCGAGGAGGAGAACCTTTCGCTTGATATGGTCATCAACCATGGCGACGCCGTCCCATGCGGACCCCGCGCTTATAACGCTTGCTGGCTCAATGTCACTCGTGCGAATACGCGGGCCTAGTTCGGATGGAACCGGAGGCGCGGACGCATGAACCGGTGGGCGATCGCGTCGGCCTGCGGCAGGAGCGCGAGGTTCCCGTCCCACTTCGACAGGATGTCCCAGTGGGATCGCTCGAACTCCCACACCGCGATCTGCAACTTGCGCGGCAGTCCGTTCACATAGCGCCCCAGGATCACCGCGGCGAGGACCGTGTGCGATCCGCGGACCATGAGCACCTGGCGTTGGCCGAAGCGCAGCTGCTCGAGGGACCCGCGGCGATCGTCGAAGGAATCACGCACGAATTCCTGGAGCACGATCAGCATCCCGCTGATGATGTCGCTGTCGTGGACCATCCCGGTCTTGCGCGACCAGTGGCGGATCAGCATGCCGCTGTCGTGCATCAGATAGAGTTCCTCGAGGCGCGCGCGTCGGATCGCATACAGCCCGAGGCCGAGGACTCCTGCGCTCCCAAGTCCCGCTGCCGCCGCGGCGGCGAGATTGACGGGAACGGGAGGCGCAACGTAGTTCAGCGCGAACGTGAGCGAGCGATAGATCGTACGGGGCCGGGCGCCGTCCAAGTCGGTGTACACGACCGTCACGTTTACGGTCGTGAAGATCGGCTTCGTGGAGGTCCGCGTCATCATCGTCGAGATGTTGAACCACTGGTCTCCGCGGACATCGTCCGCATGACCAATAAACTCCGACGTCCCCTGATACGTGAGCTCGGGCCCGAACATCGCGGTGATGTCGACCGTTTTGGCCATCGTCTCATTCAGCGTCGCCTGGTCGCTCGATGAGTACGGAGAGTCGAGCCAGAAATTGAAGTCGACGCGCGGCGCACTGCGGTCGATGATGATGACGGCGAGTTGGAAATACGAGCGGGGCATCGCAGCGTTGGCGAGGCTTGTGACGAGAAGGCTCGCGAGGAGGGCCAAGGCCGCACCCAAGATGATTCGCGAGATTCGTAGTTGGCCCGTTCGCACCGGTTGGCGCCCCCCCAACCTGAGTCGCTCGAAGATCGCGACGGCGGTGAACATTCGTGAAGGGTCTATTTAATGTTCCTGTCGTCGTCTCGGGACTCGAAAAAATATTCGCCATTCTGATTATCACGAACCCGGGACGGCCTGTGACGCTATCGTTAGGGCGAATCGCGCATTGCGAGGAACTCCGCGATGCCCGCGCCGGCGATCGGGGTCCGATGTCGCACCCGCGCCCACGTTTCTGGGAGGCCGAGGGCCATTGCCGCCTCCTGAAGGGTCCCCCGCGGGGCGTGCTTGCCGCGGAGTGAGTAGAGTGGGACCTGGACCTGGTCCCGTTCAATCGCCGCCACGAACGCCGGGTTCGACGGAAGGCTCGCGAACCCCGCCAGGATCGGTCGATCTCTTGTCCGCCCTAGGACTGCCCGGATCGGCAGGAGTCCTTGGTGCTCCTTCGCACTCCAGGCGGGATGGTCCTGGCGTAGCTCCGCGTCCAATCGCCGCGCCTCCTGTCGGTCCAGCGCAATGACCTCGATTCGGTAGTCGAAGTGGGCCTTGGCCCTCCGGGCGGCAAGGACATCGGGCGCCCCCTCGGCGCCGGCCACGACGCACAGCAGATCGCACCGCTTCCGTGCCACCATGCCAACGAGCATGCTCCCCAAGCCTCCCGAGAACGCGAGGACGACGCGGTCGTGGCGCTCGACCGTCGATTCGATCTCGGCCTCGAGCGCCGCGAGGAACGGTGCGACGGGCCGCCGCCCCGTCATACGATCACGCGAAGGGCGCCGCGCCGGAGAGGAGCGCCGCGAGCATTTCCGGCAGCTTCGTGTCCGGGATCCGGATCTGTTTCTGGGAGTCTCGCTCGCGGATCGTGACGCCCCTCCCCGCCAGGGTCTCGTGATCGACGGTCACGGAGTACGGTGTGCCGATCTCGTCCATGCGCGCGTACCGCCGTCCGATCGAACCGGAGTCGTCGTAGAACGCGGTGAAGCGTTTCCGCAGGTCCGCGAAGAGCGCCTCGGCCCGCTCCGGGAGGCCGTCCTTGCTGACGAGGGGGAAGACCGCGACCGCGACGGGGGCGAGTCGCGGCGGGAGCCGGAGGACGAGCCGTTCCCCTTTCGCATACGCCAGATCGAGGACGGCCCACGCATTGCGGTCGACGCCGAAGGACAGTTCGAGGACGTGCGGCACTAGCTTTGAGGTGCCGAACGTCACCGACTGCTTCTGGTGCGACCCGGCCTCGTGGCCCTTCAGGTCGTGGTCGGTCCGATAGTGGACCCCGCCGACTTCCTTGAAGCCGCCGAGGCTCTCCTGCCGAACCTGCACGTCGAAGTGGATCTTGTTGTAGAAGGCCCGCTCCTTTTCGTCGAGCTCCGCGAACCGGAACGCATCGCGCGGGACGCGCAGCGCGTCCAGAAAGAATCGCTGGACCATCACGAGATGATAGACGTACCACGGCGGCAAGTCGCGAGCCACGAGTTCCTTCGCGGGGATGTCGTGGGCCGAGGCGGCGTTCTTCTCCGCACTCCACGCGATCCGCACGCGATCGGCCGCAACCGCGTCGAACGGCAGCTGGTCCGCGAAGGTCTCGGGGTCGAAGAAGATCTGGAGTTCCGCCTGGAGGAACTCCCGCATCCGGTACGTGCCTTGCCGCGGGCTGATCTCATTCCGGTATGCGCGGCCGACAATCGCGAGGCCCATCGGAAGCTTCCGCCGCAGCGCCTCGAACTCGCGCTTGAAGTTCAGGAAGACGCCCTGCGCGGTCTCCGGCCGCAGGTAGGCGCGGTCCTTCCCGGTCGGCCCGATCCCCAGGGGGAACATCATGTTGAACTCGCGCGCTGGGCCGAGTTGGCCTTTGCAGTTGGGGCATCGGATCTTGAGGTCGCGGATCTGCGCATCGATCTCCGCCGGCGTGAGGCCTTCGCGCTCTTCATGCGTCGCCGCCTCGAGGAGATGGTCGCCGCGGTAGGATTCACCGCAGCGGGTGCACGTCACGAGGATGTCCGTGAAGTGGTCCACGTGGCCCGAGGCCTTGAGCGCGGCCTCCGGCAGGATCGTCGTCGTGTCGATTAGATAGTAATTGTCGGAGAGGCCGAGGAAGGTCTCGATCCACAGGTCCTCCCATCGTCGACGCAGCAGGACGCCGTTGTGGCCGTAGTCATAGAAGCCCGCGAACCCTCCATACAAGTCGACGGCGGGCCAGAGGAAGCCGCGGCGGACCGACAGCGACATCACGTCGTCGTAGGAGGCCATCGTCGCCGGAAAGCGAGCGGGCGGGATAAAAGGATGCGGTGGCGGCCTCCGGTGAGGCAAGAAATCTCTGCGACTTGGAGGACTCACCGGTGGCGAGCTCGTTGTCCGCGTTGCTTCGTAGCCGGACCATCGCCGGGCCAAGTGCGTCCGCCCGTCACGACGAGTCGGGTGTCGCTCGCGGTCGCGCGCATGAGCGAGGCGAATCCGCTCGGGCCCCCGGGCAAGTCGAAGACGATGAGATCGGCGCGTTCACCGACCCGGATCGAACACGAGGATTCCGGGTCCGCGAGCCGGCGACCTCGCAAGGCCATCCCGAAGATCTCACGCGCCGGCACGTCGCCCTTCATGCGGGCGATACGGTAGGCGAATTCGATCTCGCGGATCATGGAGGGGACGTTGATCATCGCGTTGTCCGTTCCGAGTCGCACGTCGACGCCCGTGCGGGCCATCCGCGGAATGTCCGGCGTCATTCCGAAGAATGCGTTCGAGCGAGGGCACACGACGATGGGTACGCGCGCGTCCGCGCATCGCTCCAGATCCGACTCCGTCGCCTGCACCATGTGCACGAGGAACGCCGGCTTGAGGTCGAGGACTCGGTCGATGTCCTCCCGGATTCGTTCCGAGCAATGGATCGCGAAGAGTTTCTTTGCACGTCGAACGTCGGCAGCGATTTTTTCGATTTGTCCCGCCGGCCAATCGACATACGAGCTGAGGGCAATGCCATCGGATGCGCGCAAGATCGCTCCGACTTCCCGTGGATCGTAGGTCAAAGCGCTCGGGCGAGCAAGGGCGATTCCCTGGAGCGGCAATGCGGAAACGGCCGCATAGAGCAACTTGAGGCCCTTGAGCCCGCCCTCCCGAAAATCGCTGAAGCCGGTCGTGCCGGTGCGGAGCATCGTCGCCATGGCCCGGCGCATCGCGGCGATCACGGCCTCGTCCTTCGCACGGGCGAGGACCCGGTGCTTGAGTCCGTGCGGCGGAGCGACGAGCTCTTCAATCGTGCCCTTCAACTCCTGCGTCACGACCGCATCCCCGAGGTGCGTGTGTGCGTTCCAAAGACCGGGAACGATTAGGCCCTCCGCGATCGGCTGTCCGACGCGGCCGGCCCGAGTCTCGACGATGACGCCGTCTTCCCATCCGACGGTCCCTTGACGAAAGCGTCGTCCGTCGTAGAAGGAGCCCGCGACCCGTTCCACAATCGCGCGAAGGGGCGGCCTTCGCTTAACTTTGGCGGCCTCTGGCGAGTCGTCTCGGAATCTTTATGGCGTAGGACATTTTCCTCGCGACCGCGCCGCCATAGCTCAGCCCGGCAGAGCGGCAGTTTCGTAAACTGCAGGTCGGGGGATCGAAGCCCCCTGGCGGCTCCCTACATTCGGTGAAAACCGCAGTCTCAATTCCGATAACGCCACGAGTCGCGCCGGGTTTCGGGCCAAAGGTATTTGCGGGGCACCGCCTTCGCGGCGGCCAGCCCGGAGGAGGGCGTTCGAATGCGTCATGCATTGATCCTGATGTTGGTGGTGGCAGTCTCGTTCTCGATGCTCGCGTCCGCGGTCAGCGCCGGCAGACCTGGCCCCTCGAGCTCGGGGACGACTTCGTTTACGACGAGCGAACTCTTGAGAGACAACGGGAGCAGCGAGCCGGCCGTAACAATCGGCGCGGACGGAACGGTCGTGTACACAGCCCTGTCATGGCAACTGTTCCAGACGAATACCTGGAAGTCACCGTTTGGGAGTACTCCCGTTTTCCAGGGAGCTCCCGACGCGCACATCGACGGCGCGATTGGCGGCGAAGACGCGGACGTCGATCTCGGGTCCACGGGGACACTTCATTTCGCGACTCTGATGGCGATTCCCAACAACCCATTCACCGCCGCACGGTTCGGCATCTCGTCGATCACGTGCCCGAACGCCGACACGTCGAACAACTTCGCGAACTGCAAGGCGCAGCTCATCGACACGACCCAGGCGGACCGGCAATGGATCACATCCGACGGCCCCACCGTCTACATCTCGTACCACGACAGCGGCTCGAGCACGCTGATCCACGTCCAGCGTTCCGATGACGACGGCTTCACGTGGTTCCGAGTCGGGGACCCGATCCCCGGCCAGGGCGGATCGACGGGCATGTCAACGTTCAACAACGATCAGGGCCCGATCGTGGCGGACCCGACGACCCACTCCGTCTTCGACATCTACGCAGCCGGTCAGGGCGGACTCCAAAAGGGGACGAACGCGAACTTCAATAACATCTTCGTATCGCGCAGCACGGACAAGGGCCTGACCTGGACCCCCACGCTCGTCTACCACGCGCCGGTGAACACGGCACTGAACAACGTCTTCCCCGCGCTCGCGGTGGACCCGACGAACGGGAAGCTGTACGCCTCTTGGTCGGACGCCCACACAGTCTGGTTCTCCGCCTCCAATGACCACGGTGCAACATGGACGGCCGCCGTCGGCGTGAACACGGGAGACGCGCACACGGCCGTGTTCCCCTGGGTGGCGGCGTACGCCGGGACCGTCGACGTCGTGTACTACGGCACGACCGCCGCGAGCAAGGACGATCCGACGGCCGTGTGGAACACGTACCTCGCGAAGACGACGGACGACGGCGCGACGTTCACGCAGGTCGCGGTGTCGGCTCACCCGAACCACGTCGGCGTGGTGTGCACGTTCGGCACGGGCTGCGCGCGTGGGACGCGGAACCTTCTCGACCTGTTCGAGGTCGCGATCAATCCGCAGAACGGCAAGGCGGCCGTCATCTTCACGGACGACACGCTGACGACGTACACCCGGTCGGACGGGACCGTCGCACCGCTGCCGCAGGTCATCGTGGCCCAGGAGATCTAAGGATCGCCCGCCGTCGCGGGCGACCGTCGCGCGAGCGAGTGCTCGACCCTCGAGAGGGTCACATGGAGCCCCGCCGCGAGCGCGAACGACGGCAACGTCGCTCCAATCGGTAGCCCGAAGAGGACGATCACGAAGTACAACGCCGCTCCGGGGATCCAGGAGGCGAACGCGGGCCATCGCCACCGAGGCGCCGCCTCGAAGAAGTCTCCCTTCGAGTAATGGTTCCTGCGCACGATGAACGAGTCCGCGATCACGACGCCGAGGAGCGGGACGAACAAGCCTCCAACCAGGAGGAGAAATCCCTCGTAGCTGCCGCCGATCCCTTCGCCACGCGCCCAAAGGAGGCCGGCGCCGGCCATGGCGATGCCCGTGGCGGCGAGGATGAACGCGAGCTGGCGTCGTCGCGGCGTGAGGTTCTGGATTGAGACGGCGGTCGAGTAGACGTTCGCGAATGCGTTGTCCGTCTCGTCCACGAGGATGATGAGCAGCGGGAATGCGCCGAGGCCCAGGAGGCCGATCACCGCCAGGAAGTTCGTCTCGCCCTGGGAGAGCCCGAGGGCCACCAAGCCCGCGCCGAGGACGTAGAACACGGTGTTCGCGATCGTGTATCCCGCGGTCGTGCCGAGGACGGAATCCCGGCCGGATCGCTCGAAGCGGTTGTAGTCCGAGACCAGCGGCCACCAGGAGACGGGCATCGCGATGACCAGATCGAGCCCGAGGAGCAGCGAGGTTGTGCCCGAGAACAGAGCGGGTTGGAACCGGATCCCCGGATCGGGTCCTCGAAGCAGGAGCGCGATCGCGATGGCGGCGGTCGACGCGTACACGAGCCAGATCGCGAAGCGTTCGAGCCATCCGCGGACGACCGCGAGCGGGCCGCCAATCGCGAGGCCCGCCACGATCGCACCGAAGATTGGGACGAAGAGGGCGGCGGTCCACGGTCCAAACACATCCCCGAGTAGCGTTGCGGCGGCAATTCCCATGACGAGCAGTTCGAACGCCGCCCATCCGAGCAACTGGAACACGTTCAGAACGGTCGGCACGTACGAGCCCCGCTTCCCGAGGATCGGCCGTAGGCTCACCATCGTGGGTACGCCCGCACGGCTCCCGTGATGCGCGGCGGCCGCGAGCATGCAACTCCCGATGACGGAGCCGACCACGGCGACCGCGGCGGACTCCCACACGGTGAGCCCGAGCCCGACTCCGACGACGAGGAGCGTGCCCGCGGCGAGGACGAGGAGGCCGACGCCCAGGCTCGACCACAGGACGAAGAGGTCGAACGTCCGCAGGATGCGAAGCGACTCAGGAACGGGCTCGACGCCCCACTCCGGCGGCCGGCGAAAGCGCGCCATCCCGTGCTCAAAGACTTACGATATATAACGTATTGGCGGCCGGCGCGCTCACGTCGCGCCCTTCCCGAACTTCGCGTACGAACGGCGGAGCGCGGTGACCAAGGGGAGTTCCTTCCCGGCGAGGAAGTTGATCAGCGCGCCGCCCCCCGTGCTCACGTGATCGATCTGATCTCGGAGGCCGAACTGCTCGACCGCCGCGACCGTGTGGCCTCCGCCGACAATCGAGAATCCGTCCGCCTCCGCGACCGCGGTCAGGAGTTCCCTCGTGCCCACGGAGAACGGCTCGAGTTCGAACACGCCCGCGGGACCGTTGAAGAAGATCGTCTTGGCGCGGCGGATCTCGTCGACGAAGTGCGCGATGGTGTCGAGGCCGATGTCGTAGATCGGCAACTTCGCCGGGAGCGACCGCAACGAGACGGGCTTCCGCTCGCCGTGATCGTTCAGGACCGCATCGGTCGGGAGCACGATGCGCCCCGGGTACTTCGCGAGCATGCGCTTCCCCTCCGCGACGCGGGCGTCGTAGTCGTCGATCTCCTTCCGCATGAACTCCGTCGTCGGCGAGCCGGGATCGATCCCCGATGCATCGAGGAGGAGGTTCGCGACCCCGCCGGATGCCAGGACCTTGTCCGCGATCCCTTTCTCGAGCATGTGCTTCGCGACCGCGATCGAGTCATCCGCCTTCACGCCGCCGAGGTGCGCCACCTTCGGATGGGCGGGATCCTGGACCGCTTTCGCGAGCATCGTGAGTTCCTTCTCCATGACGCGTCCCGCGAGGGACGGGAGGACCTCGCAGAATCCGACGAGGCTCGGCTGCGCGCGATGCGCCGCGGCGAAGGCGTCGAGGACGAAGTAGTCCGCGAGGGGCGCGAGCTTCTGGACGATGTGCGTCTTCGCCATCTTCTCGAGCTTCGCGTCCGCGAGGGCTTCTTCCTCGGAGTAGAAGCGCGTGTTCTCGAGGACGACGACGTCCCCCGGGTGCATCGATTGGACCGCCTCGAGGGCCGGCCGTCCGAACAGGCTCGGCACGAACCGCACGGGCCTCCCGAGGAGCGACGCGATCCGTTCCGCGTGGACCTCGAGGCTCGTGAAGTCGTCCTTGCCGGGCCGCGACTGGTGCGCGAGGAGCGCGACCTTCGCATGGCGGAGTTCGCGGATCGTCGTGAGGTGTTCGCGGATGCGTGCGTCGTTCAGGAGTTGGCCCGTCCCGGGATCGATGGGCGAATTGATGTCGACCCGGAGAAGGACCGTGCGACCCTCGAGGTCGAAGTCGTCCATCGTGAAGAAATCGCGAGCCATCCGGACGCGGCAAAATCCCGGCGCATAATAGTCTTTTGCAGGCTCCGTGGAGATGTATAGTGATTCAGAGGCTTCTCAAATACCCCACGCGCTCGCGCCCGCGTGAATCCAAGTCTCTTGAGAGGCTCGCTGCCACATAAATCTTCGAAGGACACCGGGAAGGAGCCCGGTCCGCAAGGGCCGGGCCTGGTTAGACCTCCTCACTTGGCCTTTACCTTGGTTGGAGGTCCTGCGAATGAAAAGCGTGTGGTGGGGACAAAGGTATTCCGGAACTCGAAAGGCGAGACAGCAAACTTCTTAATGGCAAAAATACTCGGCGCTATCTGTCCAGGGCAAGCATGAACGGTGACGTCAATGTGTCAGTCCGACCGTATGCTGAAGGAGATCTCTGGCTGTTGGAGAGGACGCTCGGAGACCCAAGTCAAATGGTGCACTTGAACGGGCCGGAAAGTAATGAAAACATCCGGAAGCGTCACAACAGATTTCTTGCGATGTCTGCTGACCCGCACGCCGGATGCCAGTTCACGATTTTGGCAGGCCCTCTTCATGCTCTAGCCGGTAATGTCGGATACTGGGAAAGTGAATGGAAGGGAGAGATCGGATGGGAGATGGGATGGTTCGTGCTACCAGAATTTCAGGGACGCGGAGTCGCAACTGCGGCGACCAGACTGGTTATAGACCTGATTACTAGGCTTCAGAGTCACAAATTCATCTCTGCATTTCCTTCGGTGAACAATCACCCATCGAATGCCATCTGCAAAAAGCTCGGATTCACCCTAACCGAGCAAGCAAGTTCCGAGTATCCACCCGGCAGCAAACGCGTACTGCACGTCAATATTTGGATGCTGACTCTCCCGGGTAGCGGAGTGGATACCTCGGCACAGAGCTAGGTCTGAGGGTTGGCGCAGGTGAGGTCAACCGACGCCTCGGGAAACGTCTTCGCCATTCGCTGCAGGCGGTACCCGCAAGTCGGATCGAGCGCGAACGACAGACGCCTCCATCGCAAAGCGTACGTTTCACAGACGGGGGCTTCTGTCGGAATGGGGACCCTCCATCTGTGTGTCTTCGATCGTCTCGGTGACAGTCGGCGGATCGGCTGACCCCGCGATGGGATCTCGAAAAGGTGAAAGGGCCGGCCCGGCAACGGGCCGGCATGCTGGGGACGGCGGCGAATGCGCTCATCGCGGCGCTTCGAGTGATGGCACGATTCCAAATGTTTGGGACCCCACTTCCGGGGTGCCAAAAGGCTTTGGACTCCGGATATCGCGGCGAAAGGGTCACGGCTTGAGTCGATCGCACTCATGCCGTAACCTGGCCCCATCTTCACAGGCGATTCAACTCAGCCTTCCACGAATCTCCGCGAAGTAAGTCGCCCGATTCTTGTCGTATCTCCAAAGGCCGAGAACCGAACCCATGAGACAGCTGATTCCGAGGGCCCACAGGAAAAGGTAAGCGATAACGTCGCCGGCTCCGAGATACGCATACGCTACGCCGTCGGCACCGAGGAATCCTGTCCCAACATAGAAGAGCCGCTCCGCAGTCGCAGGCCTTGGCCATGCTTCAATGATCTTGGCCTGCAAGTCCATGTACGACTTCCGAGCTTCAAGTTCTTCCTTCGTCCTCGTCCAACCTCGGGTTGACTCATCAGTGTCCTTGTAGAGCATCAGCGTGACTTGCCGGAAATGCTCGGCTCGCTCCTTGTGGTCGTCGAACTTTCAACACTGTCGGAGCGCTGTCCGTGCCTCCCTGTTCTCAAACAGGGAAACCGGGTTGCAACCTTTTTAGAGGAGACGGGGAGATGGGACGAGGCCATCGAGGTAACGTTACGCCGCAGGACCTCCTGCTCCCAGAGGGAAAACTCATCCGCACCACACGGGGCGGTCCGAACGCGCTCAAGCAGTTGCTCCTCGACCTGAAGAAATATTCGTTCTCGGGGTACGTCCGCACCGTCCGTTCCTCGGACGGTCGCCGATCGGAAGGCATCGTCTTGCTCCGTGGCGGCAATCCGGAGGCGAGCCTCTACCAGCGCGCCGACTCTCGCGATCGCGGCAGGGCGGCGCTGAAGAAGGTCTGGCAGGACTCGTACGACGAGGCCTGCGTCCTCGAGTTGCACGCGCGGGTCGACATGGCCGGACTCGTCCACGAGTACGCGGACGCGGTCCTGGAGCGGCCTTCGAAGGTCGTCAAGAAGACGAAAGTCCCGCACACCATGGGTCGGACCGAGATCGAGAAGCAGCTCCGTGGGTGGCGGGACCGAGGCTACGACGTCTCGTCCGTTGAAGCCCACTTGGATTCGGACCCCGCGGTCTTGACCGCCTCCGTCCTCGCGATGCGCGAGGCCGTGAAGAAGGCGGAGGCCGTCGAAACGATCCTGGATACGATCGACGTCACCGGGTTCGAGTCGCGCGCCGCGCTCCTCCGCGAGCGCCTGCGAAATCCCTTGAGGCATCCGGACATCGATGCGGAAGTCGAGAGTCTGCGCGACGCGATCGAGAGCATGCGGCGCGTCGAGGCGCGACGACAAATCGAGGTGACCCGCGAACGGGACTCGGAGGAACGCAGCCGGAAGGTCGTCGAGTTCGTCATGCGGCAGACGGAAAACCTCCGACCCGAATCGGCCCCGACCCCGGAAGAGGTGGCGCGGGTCCTCCGAGAGCCGACGCCCCTGAAGGACGAGGCCACGGGGCTCGCGCCGTCGTCGACGTTCGAGGACTTCGTCGAGGGGGAGAGCAACCGCTTCGCCCACGGAGCCGCGGTGGCGGTCGCGAAATCCCCCGCGAAAGCCTACAATCCCCTTCTGATCACCTCGGGTCCCGGACTTGGCAAGACCCATCTCCTCCATGCGATCGGGAACTACATCGAGTCGCACTCGAAGGATGCGAAGGTCCGGTACATGACGTGCGAAGGGTTCGCGACGAGCCTCGAAGAAGCGCGGGCCCAGGGGACGATCGCCTCGTTCCGCGAACGGGTGCGGAGCGTCGACTGCCTGCTCCTCGACGACATCCAGTTCCTCAGCAGCATGCCGGAGATCCACGAGGAGATTTTCTACACGTTCAACGACCTCCATGATGGGGATCGTCAGATCGTCCTAGCGAGCGACCGCGCGCCGAAGGCAATCCCGAATCTGGACGAACGCCTTGTGTCGCGGTTCGAATCCGGCCTCGTCGCAGGGATCGAACCCCCGGAGCTGGCGACCCGGATCGCCATCTTGGAGCGGCGGGCTCGCGATGCGAAAGTCACGATCGATCGGGAAGTCCTGAGTTTCATCGCGACGACCGTGGAGGACAACGTCCGCGAGCTCGGCGGCGCGTTCAATCGAGTCGTCGCCTTCTCGTCGCTCATGGATCGTCCGATTTCTTCGGAGCTCGCGCGCGAGGTGCTCTCGGGACCGAAGGAGGACACGGCGTCCCCGAAAGCCGCGTCGGCGCCCTCCGTGGTCGATGAGAATCGCGATCTCCAACCAGGCCGCAGCTACCTAATCGAAGAGGACCGCCCCGCGGTGGCATTCCGCCTCTTTGCGAGGTTCCTCGGTGGCAGGAGCAGCGGCCTGGTCATTACCCGGACCAATCCGAAGCGCGTCCGGGAGACCGTCGACGTGTCCGCCGGTCGGATCCTGTGGTTGACGGACCGCGAAGGCTCGGCCGAAGAGACGATCGCGCCGGCCCTGGAGCGCATCGTGTACGAGATCGAGGACTTCATGTCGAAGCACCCGCGCGGCGCCGTCCTCCTGGACGGCATCGAGTACCTCGTCTCGAACAATTCCTTCGACGCGGTCTTGAAGTTCGTCCGCCGGCTCCTCGACGCGGTCTCGGAGAGCCACTACGCGTTCATCATCTCCCTCGGGGCCGCGACCCTGAAGGAGCAAGAGCTGAAGACGCTGGAGCGGGAGATGGACGTGATTCGGGCGGCGGAACCCGCCTGAGGCTCACTCGAGCGACTCGATCTCCTTGTAGAAATCCCGGATCTGTCGGAGGGCCTCCCCCCAGGACTCCTGTTTGACGAGCGTGCTCGCCTCCTTCAGGATCCCGATCGGCTTGCCGAGCTCGTTGCCCTTCATCTTGAGGTCGAGGAGCGCGTTCCGGGCCTTCCGCATTTCCTCCTGGACGTACGACGGCACGTCGCGCTTCAGCCGTTCGTTCGCCTGTCTCCCGAGCCGGGTCGCGCCCGCGATGTCCTTGCGGTCCATGGCGTCCCTCGCCTGTCGGAGGAGTCGCTCCGCATCGCGCAGGTCCATGCCCGAGGGCCGCATGTCGCGCACGAGGCGCTCGCCTCCGTCGATCGCGCGACGGGCGTCGTGGAAGTCCTTCGCCTCCGATTCGAAGGTGCCCATCGTGGCTTCGTATTCGTCCCATGCGCCGTCGTAGTCGCCGGCCTCGAGGCGCCCGACGGCTTCCTGGAGCTTCGGCAGCGACGCCTTGAGGCCCGCCTCGCCTTTCGCCGCCTGGATTTCTTGGATGAACGTGTCGATCCGGCCGCCGATGAATTCGACGAACGCAATGTCGAGGGCCCTTCGGGCGTCCGCGATCAGGGTCACGGCCCGCTCGATGTCGCGACCCTTCCCCGCCTGGATCGCCTCGTTGATGATCCGCTTCCCATCGTCGATCTCGAGTCCGATCCGCTTCGCGGACACGAGGAGCGGCTTCACCTCGTTGACGAGCTTCGGCAGCTCGCGATACAGGAGTTTGCGGTCGCCGGCGGGGATCTTCCGCTCGGCTTCCTGTCGGGCGCGGCGGAGTTTGTCGAGCCGGTTCTGGAGGGGGATCCGGCTGGCGCGGACGGGAGGCGGCGGCGCAGCCGCCCGGGCCGCGAGGGGAGGAGGCCGGGCCGATTCGATCGCGAGCGGAGGCGCTCGGACGATTTCCGCCAGGGGTTCGGCGTCCACGGGTTCCGTCCCCGGTTCCTCCGCGAAGCGCACGCCGCAACTCGGGCATTGGTCCGCATCCGCCGGCACAGCGGCCTTGCACACCGGGCACTCGTATTCCGTCGCCGCGCCTTCCGAGAACTCGGCGCCGCACCCCGGGCAGACGGTCGCGTCCGCGGACACGAGGGTCTCGCAGACGGGACAGAGAAACTGCTCGCCGAGGTCCTTCGCCGGCTCCGCGGCGGCGTGGCTCTCGGACTCCACGACGACCTCGTCCGAATCGGGCGTCTCGCGGGCGACGTTCTTCAGGGTCTCGAAGATCTCCCTGTGGTCTTCCTTGCCTTCCATGATCGAGGCGAGGATCTCGTCGATGCTCCGCCCGTCCTTTTCCGGCACGTTGACGGTCTCGTGGGAACCGTCGCCGCTGAGGTCGAACAACGTGAGGTCGGTCTGGCACGAAGGACACACCCGCGCGTCTGCGTCGATGGAAGAATCACAGACGGGACAGACCTTCGTTTCCTTCGCTGGCGTAAGCCGACACCTCGAAATCGTCGACGCGTTTTCTATCCTTGAGCGCGGTACTAAGACTTTCCGGACTCAGTTTAGAGAATGATAAGTGCTCAAGGTGGATAATCAGCGCAAAACGATTAAGTGAGCCCGCGGCCCGTGCGATGGAACATCGACGGCGGGGCCATGGGCTTTCGGAATTCAATCGAGGGACTCGACAAGGTGATTCGGTCCGAGATCAACCCGCCCAAGGTCATCCTGGTCACCGGACCGCCCGGTTCGATGAAGACGTCGTTCTGCTACTCGCTCATGTCGCGGTATCTCAAGGACACGGGCGAGTTCGGGCTGTATACGACCCTCGAAGAGACGGTCCAGTCGCACCTGCGCAACATGGAATCGCTCGGGGTCGAGCTCTCGATGAACATGCAGATCAGCGACTTCACGGACCTTCGGGAGATCGACGCGGTCGTGGGGCCGGAGGACCAGACGGATTACCTCGCGTTCATCGAACGCATGATCGGCCATTACCGCAAAGTTCATGGCCACAAGTTCAAGCTCTTCGCCCTCGACTCGCTCGGCGCGCTCTATTCGCTCATGGAGCACACGACGAACATGCGGAAGCGGATGTTCTACTTCTTCAAGATGCTCCGGGACAACGAGCTCACGTCCCTCGTCGTGATGGAGCGGGCCGCGGACGGCGAGAGCCAGCTCCTCGGCAACGAGGGGTTCCTGGTAGACGGGATTGTGTTGCTCGGGCTCGACCGGTCCCACGGCAAGCTCGTGCGGTATCTGCAAGTCGAAAAAATGCGGTCCACGGACCACTCGATGGAGAAACATGCCGTCGAGGTGCGCAAGGGCGGGCTCACCGTCCTCGGTCCGATCTTCGAGACCGGGGGCTGATGACGACGATTCCCATTCACCCGCCGATGCCTGGGAGGCTCGGCGCGCATCGTGCACTCTTCCGGAGGGTGCTGTAAATGGCCGAAGCAACCATCAAAGACGCACTCGACGCGCTGAAAGGAATCGAAGAAAGCCTGAAATCCCGCGACTCCGAGTTCAAGGAGCGCGAGGCCGCCCTCCAGGATGGGGCCGCGAAGATCGAGGAAGACCGCCGCGTCCTCGAAGGGGAGCGGACGTCCCTCGCCGACGAACGCGACTCGATCGTCGGCCGCGAGAAGGGCCTTCGCGCCCGCGAGAAGGAGCTCGAGGTGAAGGAGCGGTCGATCGATCAGCGCGAACAGGAATTCGAGTCGGCGCGCCAGGGTGTCCTCGCGAAGGAGAACCAACTCGTCTCCCGAGAGCAGGAGCTCGCGAAGCGCCTCGAGACGCTCATGCGACGCGAAGAGGACACCGCCCGTCGCGATGCGGAAACGACGGCGCATTCGCGTGACATCGCCGCGCGGAAGAACGAGATCGCCGCGCGACAGGAGCAGATCATCAAGCTCCTCGAGGAGCAGAAGGCGGCGCTCGACGGCCAGATCGGGCGGAACCGCGAGCTGATCGAACGCGAGAAGAAGCTCGCGACGGAAGAGGAGAGCATCGCCTCGGCGCGCGCCAAGGTCGCCGAAGAGGCGAAGCGGCTGATCGAGAAGGAGAAGCAACTCCTGGTGCACGAACAGAACGTCAGCCGAGCTGCGGCCGCTGCGCCTGCGATGGCCACGCCCGCCGCGGGACCCCGACCCATCCCGTCCCCGGCCGCTTCACAGCCCATGCCCGGACCTGGGCCGCGCCCTCAACCCGTGCCCGCGACGCCGAGCCCCCCGCCCGCCGCAAAGCCCGCGACGCCCGTCGTCACAGCGGCCCCTCCCGCGGCGAAGCCCGTCACGAAGCCCCTGGCGGCGGAAGCCGAGGGCGAGTCGGAGATCCCCTGTCCGGCCTGTGGGACGATGATCTCCTCCGACGCGATCATGTGCTACGCCTGCGGCCATCGCCTCCAAGAAGAATCCGCCGTCGAGGAGACCGTGGAAACGGAAGGCGAGTCGGAGGTCCCGTGTCCCGCTTGTGGCACGATGATCTCCTCCGACGCGATCATGTGCTACGCCTGCGGCCACCGCATGGCCGCGGACGACGACAAGGGCGCCAAGAGGGCGCCGGTGAGCGTCAAGAAGGTCCTCAAGAAGAAGGTCATCTGAGTGCGAAGCCGAGCCGGCCGCGAGGCCCCTCTGCGGTCGGCGACCTCTCATTTTTCGTCGATTTTCCCGCCAAAAGTGCCACTTTCATACAGAAAGTTGTATAAAATAAGTCTCTCCATAGAATTTGCCTGTTCTTCGCGGTGAGAACAGGTGCGTATCGCGATAGATAATCGCTCGGTAACCTATTTATAAAGCGGGCCAGGATGGCCGGGAACAATGCCCACCGGCCGTGCACTCCGGATGCGTTCCGAAGGCTCGACCTCAGGAGGTCTTGCGTTGACCAGCGGCGAACGGAATGCCAAAGCCCTCAGCCTATTGATCGTCTGGACCCTCGCCCTCGGCGGGTTGTTCGCGGCCGTTGTCGCGATGACCCCGTCCGCGCGCGCAGGGACCTGCGACCAGGTCGGCGGGGTCATCACGGGAGACTGGACGATCACGACGACCCAGGTGTGTACCGGGATCCGGTACACGGTCGACGGGTCGATCAACGTCAACGCGGGAGGCAGCCTCACGCTGGTCAACGGCGGCCTCAGCTTCTCCAAAGACACGTCCCACGAGGGCTACGCCCTGAACGTGAATGCGGGCGGCGAACTCGTCCTCGACAATTCGATTGTGACGACGCAGACGGATGCGATCCATCCGTTCATCAAGCTCGCCCTGACCGTGTCGGGCGCGAACAGCCGGTTGTCGATGAAGAACGGAGCCGTCTTGCAATTCCCGGGATGGTTCAACGCGACCGGAGCGAACCTCAACGTCACGAGCTCGACGATCACGGGCTTCACCGCCGGGGATCTCTCGGGCCTCGGCCTGTACACCGATGACAACGACGACGCGCCGCTGATGTCGTGGGCCTCGTCGACCGTCGGCCTGTTCGCATCGCGCATCGAGCGGATCTACGAGAACCAGACCGCGAGCGGCGGAAACGCGACCGGGCCGATCAGCGGCAACGTCGCCCTGACCGCCTCGAGCAACTTGTATGCGTACGACACGTACGTCGGCGTCGATTTCTCGAACGTCGTCGGCCTGCACAACATGCTGACGGTGGACGGGACGTCCAACGCGTACCTGTACAACGTCACGGTCGACCGTACACAGGATCCCATCCTCAAATCCAACTGGCAATCCGCGTTCGTCCCCACCGCCGCCACGGGGAGCATCTACCTCTTCCGCTGGCTGTGGGCGACCGCGGTCGACTCGACGTCGTTCCCCGTGAGCGGGGCGACGATCTGGTCGGTCCAGAGCCCCGGAAGCGGGACCGCATCGTTCCCGGACAACGGCCCCTCGACGACCCCGAGCGCGCGGACCCTCTGGTATCTCGGCCGCGCCGCGAGCGGGGCCAACGCTTGGAACCGCACCGGCGCGACGGGCCTCGCGGTGATCCCTCTCTACACGGACACGATCACGCAAGCGAGCCTGCCGAACGCCGAATCCTTCGGGAACTACCAGGAGACCGTGGCGTATGCCGCCTCAACCGTGACGGGAGGGGCGTATTTCGATCCCTATCCGGCCATCAACGCACCGGACAACAACAAGGCGGTCACCTACGGACTGCCAATCCAGGTGCGATCGGGTCCGGACCTCACGCTGCGGCAGACGGACTACAGCGGCACGATGAACGTCCTCCAGAACCAGGCCTTCACGGTCAACGCCCTGATCTATAACCAGGGACAGACGACCGCGAACAACGTCGATGTCGCTGCGTACCTGAACGGCAACCGTGCGAACGAAGTGGGCCGGGTCAACGGCCTCACGATCGTCGCGTTCGTGAACCAGTCCGTGAGCATCACGGGCCTCGCGACCCTCGGGACGCAGACCCTGGAACTCATCGTCGACCCGGACAACACGATCAACGAGGGCGGCGTCGCGCAGGAGAGCAACAACTTCGTCAACATCACCCTGAACGTGCAGCCCCCGCCGTCGGGATTCGTCGCGATCGTGTCGCCGACGTCGAACCAGAAGGTCGAACCCGGGAGCACGCTCAGCGTGACGGGCTATGTCCGTGACGTGAGCTCGAACGGCATCTCCGGCCTCGGCCTGACGGTCGAACTGCGATCCGGAGCCGCGGTCCTCGCCTCGAACACCACGATGTCCGGAACGGACGGCTTCTTCATCGCGGGCATCAACGTGCCGGCTGGCCTCCAGGACGGCTCGTACAACGTCGTCGTGACGCCGTCGACCGGCCTCGTGTCGCCCGACACGCGGACGATCGCGGTCCAGAAGAGCGTGTCCTTCTTCCTGACGAACGTGCCGTTCCTCAACATCCCATACTGGCTCTTCCTCATCATCGTCGCGGCCGCGGTCGCGGTCGTGATCGGTGTGACGGCCTACTGGAAGGTCTACGGCCTCGGGAAGATGGTCGAGTGCGGCGAGTGCGGCGCCTTCATCCCCGAAGACGCGACGACGTGCCCGAAGTGCGGCGTCGAGTTCGAGAAGGACATGGCGAAGTGCTCGAACTGCCAGGCCTGGATCCCCGTCGACGTGAAGCAATGCCCCGAATGTGGCGTCGAGTTCGCCACGGGCCAGCTCGAGATGGCCGACTACCAGGAGAAGATGAAGCTCCAGTACGACGAGGTCGTCGCGAAGTTCAAGCAGGAAGCGGGCCGCCAATTGGGCCGCAGCCTGTCGGATGCCGAGTTCCAGGAGTGGTGGCGCAAGCAGCCCACGTTCCTGACCTTCGAGGACTGGCTCCGCGAGGAAGAGGAGATGCGCAAGATGGGCTCGAAGCCGTGCCCGACGTGCGGCACCCTCAACTCCGTGACGGCGACCGTGTGCCACAAGTGCGGCTCCCTGATGCGCGAGACGCGCCCGCCGGGAGGCGGTGGCGCGGTCGTCGCGGGCGCCCCGACGCGGAGGGGCATCGGCCGAGGATCGGACGACAGCTCGGGCGGCGGCTCGCAGGCGGCTCCCTACGGAACCCCTGGCACAGCCACCCCGGGCACGGAGTCGATCCCGCGCCGCGTGATCCAGAAGCCGGGCGGCCCCGGACCCGTCGTCCAGAAGCGCGTCATCAAGAAGCCGATGGAAGGCCAGGAAGGCGAGGCCTCGGACGACTCGTCGAGTGGCAACCAGTCGGAAGACGATCTGTGAGATCGCCTTCCCCTACCCCCTTTTCCACCAACCTTGTTCTTCTCCAAGGGCCGATCACTTTCAGTACGCTGGCTTGGCCTCAATCCATAGGACTATGAATGAACGGTCCTCGCGAGCGCGAGGACACTCTGTACGCTTCTCGGCCCGCGGAAAACCGTCAGCTCGTCCAAGCCTAATTTCGGATGAGGCGCCGCTCCCTCTCCCGACCTGCGCGATCGCCACTCGCGAATCGGGTCGGCGCACGACCCCGCCTATCACCCCAATCTGATGCCCACCCTCGCCTCGGGATCGGCGGCCCTCGCGGCCCTAATCGTTGCATCCCGGGTATCGATTACGGAGAAGAACGTGAAGATTGCCGTGATCGCGGCGGCCCAATCCAGCAGGTATATGCGCCGAGGAATCAGCCAGACGAGGACTCCGATCGCACCCGTGAGGCCCGTGAAGACTGCCGTGCACAGAACGAACACTTTCGCAGCTGCGAGGGGGCGGTGCCATGTGGTCCCGCCCGACTTGTGGGAGACCTGCAGAAGCAGAGACACGGTGTGCACCGCGGCTGTCAATGCGAGGAGTCCAAGCGCCATTGCGAGCAACGAGATCCCTGGGATCGCTGGCTGGCTGAAGGCGGTAAGGAAGTAGGCGACGCTCGTAAGAATTGCCGGTCCTGCTGCCGCGATTAGTCCCACACGCAACGACCGAAGGACGGACGTCACCGATGAACCGAGTTCGCCCCGCACGAGGAGGGATTGGAAGGATGAGGACGAGGTTGTCCGTCCAATCAGTGCGTCGAGCCGCGGCATGAGCAAGAACGACACAACAAGACCGAGAAAGGCCGCGACCGTTGACAGTCCAATCGCCAAGGGTCCGGACCCGAAGAGGAGTACGGTGACGGCAACTGTGACGAAGAACGTAAATGCCGCGCAGATTGTCGAGAGTTGAAACCTGTAGCTAGCCATGCGATCTCTGGGAGGATGCGCTTGGGGGCTCCGAAAGATGCCGATCCTATTGAGGCTGTCCACGCTCGGCATCAGGCCGGCTCGGTGCCATCGCCATCCCTTGACGGATGCAACCATCTCGGGCCCGATGGCCTCTTCTCTGACAGCGATCTATTGAGACACCTCACGGGGGGCGTCAATCGTGCGAGCTTCATAGCATCCTCTCTGGACTCGTCTCCCGCCTGGACTCGCGCAGCGCCTCAAAACAGCAACGACTCAACCAGGGGGCCCGGCGCGCTACGTCGCGCTGACAGACGTCGCTCAATGAGGCAGTGCCCGGCGATCTACGAACGTGGTCATCGCTCCAATCCTGGGCAGCCGCTATGCTCCGCGCGTCCGCGACGACTTTGGAGGATCCCTTCTGACAAGGCTAGGCTAGTAGACGACCATCCCGATGAACGGGATCACCTGGGCGTACCACGTCGTCCGGCAGACCACGATCGGATCGGTCAGGTGCAGGATCGGGTTGTACGTGGCCCCGAGGCCGCTGCAACCGTACGGGTTCGGTCCGACCCCCGCGAGCTGTGCGTACGTGTAGTTCGACGGCCCCGCCATCCCGGACACGAGGATGCTCATGAAGAACGTCGCCGAGCCCCACGTGTTGGGAGAGCCGGTCGAGAATGGCGTCTTCGCGTAGGCGAGCATCACATACGGCGTGCCGCCGGTGTCCTGGTTGAACACGTTGATATCGAAAACCCCGGTGGGACTCGTCGCCGCACACCCCGCGGGCAGGCCGCTGCGCGCGTACTGGAAGTCATTGATGTTTCCTGGAGTCCCCGGATACGCGGCGACGCCGCCCGCGTTCGCGTTGATTGCCGTACTGCACGGCGCCACGATGAACGCCACCGCCCCGGCCGAGGACTGCGTGTTCTGGAAGAACGCCTCACTCCAGCCATCGATGAAGATTGTCGTGTTCCCGTGGTTCACCATCTTGAAGTGGAAGAGCGCTCCGCCGTTCCCATTCAGCATGGCGCGCGTGACCCGATAGGGCTGGTAGGTGCTTGCGCTGTTGTACGGAGCGCTGAGGTTCGACACCCAGACTTCCCCCGTTCGGATTTGCACGTACCCGATGTATTGCCACAACTGGCTCGGGATCGTGCCGCCGCCTCCGCCGCCACCCCCGGTCTGCTGGACGACGTTCAGGACGAACCGGGTCGTCGTCTGGTGGCCCTTCAGGTCCGTCGCGTTAAGCAGGATGATCGATCCCGCCCAGCTCAGAGGCGGGTAGGGGGGGCTCGTGCAGGCGTTCCCGCCGAGCGTGAAGATGTTGTCGCCCGCGACTTTGTCCGGCGGGACGCCGTCATCGCGCATCTTGAGCGGGCTCGCGCACGACGTGCCGGAACCGTACCAAGCGGTGATCGTGGCGTACACCGAGTTCGGGTTCAGGTCCCCATCAGGGTCCGAGACTTTCGCGAACATGTAGAATCCGAGCTGGGTCTGCACCGGGTCGATCGCGTCCGTCGCGTAGACGCCGTCCGTCCACTTGTCGGTGAACACCGGCGGCCGCACGCCCTGGGGCGCGCTCATGGCGCCGGTCCAGATGATCGTGCTCTTCAGCACGTCGACGATGGTGATCGTGATGGCATCCGAGGACCGGAGGTTGAAGTTCTTGTACTCCCAGCGCTCCCCGATGTCCCAGACGCTGTCGATGCCGTCGAGAATCCCGCTCGGGGTCGCGAGCAGGCCGTTGAAGCGATGGAGGGTGACGACGTCCGTCTGCGGCGGGTTCGTGCCCCGCTGCGACGTCACGTAGATGAGGCTGGGCACCGGCTGGAGCGCTTCTCCGCCCTGGTGGAAGAGCGTGATGTTCACGCCGATCTCGAGGCCGAGCGCGTTGTAGATCGGCGTCATCTCGGAGCGGACGTCCGTCCGGGTCTGCGCGACCGGCGTGGGGATGCTCGAGACCCAGATGATGATCGTCGAGAACAGGACGACGGTCATGGCCAGGATGAGGATCGTGCCGATGACCTCGGACACACCCGACCTGTCTTCGCGCAGGATGACTTTCATGAGAGTGGCCTCCCGGTGGGCTTTGGGAGAATGACCTCGCAGCCGAGCCGACGATATATAAATTGTTCGTGGTAGTTACCATTCACTGATAGCGTGAGAATCACGGGCCGCATGGGGACGGGGCTCGAACTCGCCTGGAACCGACGGGCAAACGGACCGGGGATCGAACGACGACGTCCGAGGGACGACTGGTTTCGGTCCATGTTTGGGACGGAGGCCGGATTTCCATTCTATCCGGTTAATAAAAACCCCGCCCAGAAGGAAACCCGCGTGTTTCCGGGGATGAGAACAATTGCGTATCGCGCCGGATAATCATCCGCCAACCTATTTATCGAGCGCCCCAGGATGGGCGCATACTCATGCCCACCGGTCGGTGCCCTCCGGACGCGCTCGAGGACTCGACGCTCGGAGGTCATCGGATGCCCACGCGTTCGGGACGGGATTCGAAGTCGCTCAGCCTCTTGATCGTCTGGACGCTCGCGCTCGGCGGGGTGTTCGCGGCGATCGTCGCGGTGAGCCCGTCCGCCCGGGCCGGGACGTGCGACCAGGTCGGCGGCGTGATCTCGGGCGACTGGACGATCACCACGGTCCAAGTCTGCAGCGGCATCCTCTACACGGTCGACGGCACGATCAACATCAACGCCGGCGGCAGCCTCACGCTCATCGACGGCGGCCTGAGTTTTGCGAAGGACCAGTCCCATGAGAACTACGCCCTGAACGTCAACGCGGGCGGAGAACTCGTCCTCGACAACGCGACCGTCACGACCCAGACGCAGTCCCTCTCGCCGTTCCTCAAGCTCGCCTTCTCCGTGAACGGCGCCAACAGCAAGTTCACGATGAAGGACGGCGCGATGCTCAAGTTCCCGGGTTGGTTCAACGCGACCAGCGCGACGATCAACATCACGGCCTCGAAGATCACCGGCTTCACGGACTCCGAGATCTCGGACCTCGGCCTCGACACGGACGACAACAACGACGGGCCGCTCCTCGCGTGGTCGGCCACCGCCGCGAGCGTGTACGGGTCCACGATCGACCGCATCTACGAATACGACGGCGGAGCCACCGGGAATCTCGTCCTCACGGCCACGAGCAATCTCTACGCCTACGACTCATACATCGGCGTGGACTACGCCTCGGAAGCCCTGACCCCGGGCCACCACAACGAGCTGCGCGTCGACGGCACGTCGAACGGGTACCTGTACAACGTCACGATCGACCGCACCCAGGACCCCGCCTCCCTCTCGGACTGGCAGCCCGCCTTCCGGCCCACGGCCGCGGGCGGCACGGTCAACTTCCTGCGGTGGCTCCACGCCACCGTCGTGGACTCCAGCGGCATCCCGATCGCTGGCGCGACGATCTGGTCGTCCCTGAGCCCGAGCAGCACGACCGCCCAGTATCCGGACAACGGCCTCACGACGACGCCGACCGCGCGAACCCTGTGGTACCTCAGCCGCCAAGCGAGTGGCGCGAACGCGTGGAACCGCACAAATTCCGACGGGATGGCGACGATCCCCCTGTATACGGACCAGATCACGACTGCGAGCCTCCCGAACGCGGAGTCGTTCGGGAACTACCGCGAGGTTGCCGCATACTCGGCGTCGACGAGCGCGGGCGACGTCGCGTTCAATCCCTATCCTGCGGTGAGCGAGGCGGACAACCACGCCTGGCTGACCCTCTCCTTCGCGAACCTCCAGGTGTGCCCGACCGGCGTCACGACCTGGTCGTTTGACCGCCAGATCACCGGGAACGTGTCCGTGGCGACCTGCCTGGAAATCTCGGGCCACATCACGATCACCTCCGGCGGCTTGTACGTCGACCAGGGGTCGGACGGGAAGAGCCGCGCGTACGTCAAGATCCTCTCCGGCGGCTCACTGGACCTCGTCGGCTCGACGGTGTGGAGCAACTTCTTCCTTCCGTTCTACGTCGCGAATGGCGGGACCCTCGTCACGAGCGCCGCGAGCGCCTTGAACCTCACCGCGCGCGGGATCCCCGGCCTCCTCCGGGAGGACGGCGCGACCTCGAGCGTCTCGATCGCGGACAGCTCCGTCGACGGCAACGTCACGCTGTACGGCGGCAGCGCGGCCCTGAATCGCGTGCACCTGAGCGGCCCCGGTCTCTGGATCGACACGGTCCAGCGGACGAACCTCTGGGACGCGACCTTGACCGGGGTCACGAGCCTCGCGATCTCGACCGACGACGGCAACGCCAACACGGTCGACGTGGACATCCGGAACACGACGTTCGACCAACTGCAGACATCCCAGCTCGTCTTCGGCGGACTGCAGAACGTCCAACTCACTTCCGTGCAGACGTACGACCCGGACGGCACGTGGTGGCAGACGATGATCACCGGCGGCTCGGTCGTGAGCCGGTACTGGTGGGTTACGGTGGACGCCGTCGACGGCACCGGCACGCTGCTGGCCGACGCAAACGTCGGGATTACGGTGCAGCGGATGGACCCGAACACGCTCACGGCCTTCACGGTCCCGGACCCCGCGCCGGGAGACATCTACTACACGACCTCGACGACGTGGCCGGTCAGCGCGCCCCTCGGGTTCGTCGTGTACCGCGGGTTCTCCGAGATGCGCACGACCTCGACCCGAAGCGTGAACGACTCCTACCTCGCAAACGGGACCGCGGTCATCGAGAGCACGACGTACAACCCCGACTCGACGGGGAGCGCGCTCGTGACCGCCGACACCGTGATGCAGCTCACCTTCTCCAGCTTGACGCCGGATCTCAGCATCACGTCCCTCACGATCGCCGGCGGCAACGGGGCCTCCCTTCTTCAGCCGATCAACACGGACCTCACGGTCACGGCGACGATCCGCAACGTCGGGCAGATCAACGTGCGGAACGTCACAGTGAGTTTCTTCGAGGACAACGTCGACCGCAATCTGGATGGCCTCATGGACTTCACCCCGCTCGACTACCGGGCGACGGGCCTGTGGATCGGCGACACCCTCCTCCCGCTCGTCCCGAAGAACGGGACCGCGGCGGCGGTTCTCGTGTGGCACCCAGTCGGGGCGCTCGAATCCAGCCGGACCGTCTCGGCGGTCGTGGACCCGCCCGTGTCCTCCGTGGACGATGGCGGCCTCGTGCGGGAGACGAACGAGCGGAACAACATCCTTCCGCGGACCTTCACGCTCTACACCTGGCCGGACCTCGCGATCTCCACCGCCGATATCCAGTTCATCACGGACCCGGTCGTGAACAACGATGTCTCCGTGCGCGTCACGGTCCACAACCTCGGGACGAACCGCGCGACCGGGGCGACCCTCGAGATCTGGGAGGGCGCCGTCCGCGTCGGCGGGCCCGCGACGTTCGACATCACGCAAGGCGTCGACGTCGTGCTCACGGTGAGCTGGAGGCCCGCCACGGTCGGTGGGCATGTCCTCACGTTCGCGACGAAGACCAACGGCGGTACGGACATCCGGAACAAGGACTACGTGCTCGGGAACAACAACGCCACCCTGACGGTGAGCGCGCAGACCCCGCCCGACCTCGTGCTGCGGCAATCGGACTACTCGACGATCGCCAACGTGACCCAGAACCAGGGATTCACGATCACGGTCATCATCTACAACGTCGGTCAGACGACCGCCGTCAACGTCTCCGTGGCGGCGTTCATGGGCAGCGTCGAAGTCGGCCGCGTCAACGGCCTGACGATCGGCGCGTCGCTCACGACGCCCCTGAACGTGAGCGGCATCGGCCTCACGGGCCAGCAGACGGTCCAGCTCCGGGTCGATCCGGACAACCGGATCAACGAAGGCGGCCCGGCGAACGAGTCGAACAACGCGGCGACCGTGACGGTGAACGTCCAGCCGCCGCAAGGGATGGTCGTCCTGGTCGCACCGACCTCCGGGCAGACCGTCGAACCGGGTCGGGACCTCGTCGTCACGGGCTATGTGTGGGACCAGGGCTCGAACGGGATCCCGAACGTCGGCCTGACGATCGATCTGCGCTCCGGGACCGGCACGCTTGCGACGAACACGACAATGTCCCAGGATGGCGGCTTCTTCCTCGGGACCGTCCACGTGCCGAGCGGCCTCCAGGACGGAGGGTACGACATCGTGATCACACCGTCGACCGGCATCATCCAGTCGTACACGCAATCGATCAATGTCAAGACGACCGTGCCGTTCCTGAATCAGCCCGTGCCGATCCTCGGCCTCCCGTACTGGCTGTTCTTCGTGATCCTCGCGGCCGCCGCGGCGATCGTCGTCGGCGTCACGCTCTACTGGAAGGTCTACGGCCTCGGGAAGATGGTCGAGTGCGGCGAGTGCGGCGCCTTCATTCCGGAGGATGCCACGAGCTGCCCGAAGTGCGGCGTCGAGTTCGAGAAGGACATGGCGAAGTGCTCGAACTGCCAGGCCTGGATCCCCGTCGACGTGAAGCAGTGTCCGGAGTGCGGGGTCGAGTTCGCGACCGGCGAGGTCGCCATGGCCGACTACCAGGAGAAGATGAAGCTCCAATACGACGAGGTCGTCTCGAAGTTCAAGGAGGAAGCATCCCGGCAGCTCGGCCGATCCCTCTCCGACCGCGAGTTCCAGGAGTGGTGGCGCAAGCAGCCCACGTTCCTGACGTTCGAGGACTGGCTCCGCGAGGAAGAGGAGATGCGCAAGATGGGCTCCAAGCCGTGCCCGACGTGCGGCACCCTCAACTCCGTGACGGCGACCGTGTGCCACAAGTGCGGCTCCCTGATGCGCCCGCCGGGCGGCGGGAGCGGTGGAGGTGCGGTGCCGGTGGCACCCGAGAAGCCTGCGGCCGCCACGCCGTCCCGACCGGAGACGCCCTCGGCGCCACGAGCGGCCCCCACGACGGTCATCCCCGCCGCAACGCCCCCGACAGGGACGGAGGGCGTACCGCGTCGCGTGATCCGACGGCCCGTCGCCCCGCAGCCGGTGATCCAGCGGAAGATCATCAAGAAGCCCGTCGAGACGCAGGAGAGCCAGACGTCGGAGAGCGATTCGAGCGACGAGAAGAAGTCCGAAGACGACATCTGAGGTCGCTCATCGATCGGCTCGGTCCGTTCGGCATCCCATGAGACGCGCGGTTCGGAGGCTCCCGAACGATTCCGGCAGGACCATCCGCCATCGCCGCCCTCCTTACTGCGTGAATCGATCGCACCTGGCCATCTTCGCCTGGTTCCTCGTCGTAACGTTGGTGTTGGAGCTCCCTGGCGCGATCGGTGCGATCGTCCGCGCGTAATCCGCGCGAAATCCGCGCGAAGACCTTATCCACCCCGCGCGATGCCTCGCGGATGCGCCCGGAGGACCGGCGGGTCGTGGCCTTGCTCGGATTCCTCCATGGGACGGTCCACGCGAACATCCTCTCGATCCCGGTCTTTCTGCTCGCCTGGCGCTCGGAGTTCGCCGCGGACGACGTGACCCTCGGACTTCTTGCGGCGGTGACGTACGGCGCTTATGGCCTGGGCGCCGTTCCGTTCGGGTATCTGGCGGATCGGCGCTCCCCGAGCCGCCTCTTGCTTCTGTGTGGCATGGGCATCGCGGCATCGGTTGCGGCGGTTGCGGCAAGTCCCTCGATCCCGCTTCTCGCGGCGTCGCTCGTCGCCCTCGGCCTGTTTTCCGGGATCTACCATCCGACCGGGCTGTCCGTCATCTCGAGGACCGTGCGCGAGCAGGGACGCGGGATGGGATGGCACGGGATGGGTGGCAGCCTCGGGATCGCGTCCGGTCCGGCGTACGTGACTGCCGCGGTCGCCTTGGGATGGTCCTGGCGTCTCGCCGCCGGGCTCCTCGTCGGTCCACCGCTCCTGGCCGCGGCCCTCCTGATGGCCGTCGGTCTTCCGCCCGCGCCCCCGGAGCCTGCGGAGGATCGGCCTACCGCCGTCCGTGCCTTGTTCACGCGGCCCTTCGTCCGGATCCTCCTCGTCTATATGTTCGCCGGGTTCGCGTACCAAGGCGGCCTGACGTTCCTCCCGCGCTTCGTCGGCTCCGCCCCGTTCGCGGCGGCCCTCGGCCTCGGGGCCATCGGACAAGTGCTGTCGGGCACCCTCGCGGACCGCCGCCATCCGGATCGACTGTTGTTCGTCCTGAGCCTCGTTGCGGCGGCGATCCTGCTCTTTCTCGCGTTGGGCCCTCCGTATGCCGTGTTCGTGGTTGCCGGGCTCGGCTTCGGGTTCGTCCTGTTCTCGCTGGAGCCGTTACAGAACACGCTCGTCACGGGCGAGGCCCCGCGGGCGCGGCGCGGGCTGGCCTTCGGGTTCACGTTCCTCAGCGTCTTCGGGATCGGATCGATCGGAGCCGCGCTCGCCGGGTGGCTCATCGCACAGAATGCCGCCGCGGCCCTGTTCGCGATCCTCGCCGCGTGCCTCGCGGCGTCGGGCGGCTTCGCCCTCGGAGTGCAATCGAGGCGAGCCGCGTCGGGTCGCTGATCAGCTCGCGGGCACCGGGACGCCTTGCGCCTGGAGTGTGTCGCGGACGACCTTGATCATCCCGTCCGGGTCCTTGTAGTACGAGGAGACGATCTTCGCGACGTCGCGGTAGTTCTTGATCTCCATCCGCTTCATGTACTCGAAGATGTCCAGGCGGCGCTTGACCTCCTGTTCCATCCTCCGCTGGTTCCAGTTCCGCGCGAGGGAGATCTTCTCGTAGACGTACGAGTGACCGGAATAGTTGAACGTGTCATCCGCCGGGTTCCAGGTGTACGCGGAGTTCGTGATCAGCTCGTTGCTCTCCGGATCCGTGCCGACGACCTCGACGATCGCCTTCACGCGCCGGGTCATGTCCGTCCCGACCTTGACCTGCGCCTGGAGGAGCACGATGTCGAGCGCCGCGACCAGGGCGCGCGGCAGGTTGATCGGGTCGTTCTCGAGCCGGTGGACCATCGCCTGGACATCGTCCGCGTGGAACGTCGTGTACGCGGATTTGCCCGTCGCCATGGCCTGGAACACGACGAACGCCTCGGGTCCACGGACCTCACCGATCATCATGTACTGCGGGCGTTGCCGCAGCGCCGCTGTGAGGAGGTCGAACATGTCGATCTCGCCGGCCGGCTTGCCGGTGATGTTCGACTTGCCGCCGAATCCGGCGCGCGTCAGGAGCGGCACCCAGTTCTCGTGCGGCAGGTTCAGCTCGCGGGTGTCTTCGATGGAGACGATCTTCATCTGGGGCGGGATGAACAGCAGGATCGCGTTCAGCGTCGTCGTCTTGCCGGACGCTGTGCCGCCGCAGATCAACATCGACTGCCCATTCTCGATCGCGAGCCAGAGGTAGCCCATCATCTCCGGGGACATCGTCTTGAAGCGGACGAGGTCGAGCGGGGTGAAGGGGTTCTCTCGGAACCGCCGGATCGTGAACGAGGACCCGCGCTTCGTGACGTGCATCCCGAGCGTCGCCTGGAGACGCGAGCCGTCCGGGATCGTCGCGTCGAGCATGGGCTTCGCGACGGAGATGTGCTTGCCGGACCGCTGCGCGAGCCAGATGACGAACGAGTCGAGCTCCTCCGCGTTGTCGAACTTCAGGTTCGAGGGGATGGACCCGTACTTGCGGTGGTAGATGTACAGCGGCACGTTGACGCCGTCACAGGAGACGTCTTCGACCTGGACGTCCGTCATCACGACGTCGATCGCTCCGTACCGGATGAAGTCCCGGAACACATAGTACATGATCCGTTCCTTCGACACGGGGTGGAGGTCCACGCCGAGTTCTCGCAGGAGGCCGTCGACGATCCGCCGGAGGTAGTTCTGCTTTTGCTCTTTGTCCGCGTCGTCGAGGAGCTCGAGGTTCTCCACGAGGATCTCCTTCAGGACGTCGAGCAGTTCCGACTCCTCCTCGAGGAGCTTCGGCTCGATCGCCTCGTAGAAGTACTCGTTCGCCATCGTGTCGTACAGGATCCGCGTATAGGAGTAGTTCTTCAGGATCGGCTGGATCTCGATCTCGTTCATGCCGCGCCGGACGATCTTCGGGATCGTGGTGATCTTGCCGAGGGTGGTCTCCTCGATGCTGCTGACCTTGGGCGCCTTGACCTTGACGCCCTTCTCTCCGAGGAGGCGGCTGAAGTAGCGGTGCTTGATTGAGTCGAGCGCCTTGAACGTCGTCGCCTTGCGCTTCTCGTCGAGGTCGTTGAGCATGCGCTTGGCCTCGTCGCGCTCCATGTCGAGGGACCGGACCTTCGACCGAGTCGCGGCCTTCTTCCGATCGATCGCGTCGAGTTCCTGCGCGTAATTTCCTTCCTGGGATTGCGCCATCGGGTCACCTCAGATGATCAGGAACGCGAAGAACGCGATCAGCAGCATGACGAAGCTGTGCCGCAGGCCGTTCGGAATGCGCCCCGTGTCCAGTACGCCGGCGAGGATGCCGTCGCCCAGGCCGTGGACGATCGTCGCGATGAAGAACGCGAGGCGGATGCTCTTGACGACGCCCGGCAGGTCCGTCGCCAGAGGACTGGCCCCGCCCAGGGCGCCGCCGTTCACGCCGCCCGAAAGGGCGCCGCTCGCCTCGAGCATCTTCGGCAGGAATGTGACGTTCAGGATCCAGATCGTCACCAGGAACACCATGAACGAGATGTAAATCACCGCGATGTACGTCGACATCGCGATCCGCCGCTCATCCTCCGTGAGTTGGTTCTCCTTCGTGTCGTGGCTGACCATCGTCAGGACGTCAGCGACGTCGCCACCCGCGTCCGAGGACTTCACGATGATCGCGACGATCCGCCCGACCATCGGCGTCTTCACGCGCTCCGCGAACAGCTGCAACGCCTCCGTCGCGGGGACGCCCCAGGTGATCTGGGCCGCCATCTTCTTGATCTCCGGCGTGAGCTTGCCGTAGCGCCCGGAGGACGACACGACGATCGCATCCGCGAGGGTCATGCCGAACCGGCCGGCTTCGGCGACGTCGCGCAGGAAGTCGGGGAGTCGGCGCTCGATGAGCTTGATCTCCCGCGCTTTCTTCGCCATGAAGAAACCGTAGGGTCCGATGAAGCCCAGGATTGCGATGACCATCCAGTAGAGGCCCCGCTCCGCGGCTCCCTGGTCCCCGCGGAATCCAAGGCTGACGGAGTTGATCACGTTCAGGAAAGCAACGAAGCTAAAGACCACGAGTAGGACGCAGCTCACGGCGACGACCGCCTTCTGGCGATCCGCCTTCTGGTAGAGCCGCACCCGGGCCTTCTCGAGTTCGGGGTTCGCCATGTCAGCCCTCCTGCTCCATGTTCCAGATCACGAAGATGAACCCGAACTGGCTCATCGGGATCATCAGGCCGACGACGACGTACAGCAAGGTGACGACGAAGCTCCCGGACGTCCCCTTGCTGATCAAGGCCATGATTGCCATGATCACGACGAGGAAGAGGGGGAACGCCACGACGACCGTGACGAAGGACTCCGCGAGCATCCCGAGCGTCTCCATCTTCTTCCGCATCTCGAGGCGGTCTTCCTTCTCGAACTGCTCCGCCTTCACGAGGAAGTACGGCTTCAGTTGGCCACCGCTCGTGGACGTCGTGACGACGCCCTGAAGGAAGTCCTGGAATTTCGAGGACGGGGACCGCTGCGCAGCCTTGCGGATCGCGGTGAGGATGTCCAAACCGAGGAGTTCCGTGTCGCGGGTGATCCACTCCGCCTCGCGCGCGACCTCGCCGTACACGGTCTGCTTCGATAGCTCCTTGAAGATCACGTCGACGGGGACGTTCGCGGATGCCATGGCGGAGATGAACGACATCGCGCCGGAGATCCGCTTGTCGATCTTGTGGCCGCGCTTCTTCGCCATGGACGCCGGCCTGCCATGGTAGCCGACGGGGAGGCCGAAGAAATACATGTAGGAGAAGAAGATCGGCAACGCCGCGACGAGGCCGAGGATGATCAGCAGCGTGACGATGTCGATCCGCAAGATGAAGAGGAAGATCGACGCGATGAACGCGGCGACGACGGCCCCCACCGCGGCGAAGGTCGTGTTCATCCAGGCGACCGCAAGGTACTCCTCGGGCCGCAGCTTGATGTGTGCCTTCAGGAGGTTGTCCTCGAGCTCCGGGTTGTCCCGTTCGCGGCTCTGGACGAACTTCCCGAACATGCGCCAGGCGACCTGCTCCTTCGGCGACAGGCTCACGTTGACGGGCTTCGCGCCCTTCGGGAGCTTGACGAGGTGAGCGCCCTGTTCGGCCTCTTCCTCGCGGCGGGTGCGCTTCGTCTTGGTGAGCGTGCCGCGGGTCTGCAGCTTCTCGAACGCGGAGCTACCCAACCGTCTCACCCCCGGCCTCGACGGGCTTCAGGACCCCGTGGTCGGCCCATCCCATCTCCTCGCGGATCCGCTTCGCGGTCTCGTCCGGGTACTGATAATACTGGACGACGATCTTCGCGATCTCGCGGAAGTCCGTCATCCCTTTTTGAACCATGTAGTTGACCACGTCGATCCGCCGCGCGAATTCGGCTTCCATCTCCTCGTGGGTCATGTTCTTCATTTCCATGATCTCGTCGAACAGGAACGAGTGCCCCTTGTAAACGAAGGTGTCCGTGGCGGCGTCCCACTCGTACACGGTGTTCGTGATCAGCTCGTTCGTCTCCGGCTCGAACCCGACGAGCTCCACGACCTGCTTGATGCGCCGGACGATCGAGTCGCCGATGCGGGCGTGCGTCTGGATGATCACGAAGTTGAGGGCCGTGAGCAGGATTCTCGGCGTGTTGATCGGCGGGTTCTCGAGGCGGTTGACCATCGACTTGACCGAGTCCGCGTGCATCGTCGACATCGTCGGGTGGCCCGTCGCCATCGCCTGGAACATCGTGTACGTCTCCGCGCCTCGGACTTCCCCTACGATGATGTAGTTCGGCCGCTGCCGCAGTGCCGCGCGCACGAGGTCGTACATGTCGATCTCGCCGCCGGCCTTCCCGTCGGGCCCGCGCTCGCCGACGCCGGACCGCGTTGTGCCGGGGATCCAGTTCTCATGGGGCAGGTTGATCTCCCGCGTGTCTTCGATCGAGACGATCTTCGCGCCCGGCCGGATGAAGAGGCCCGCGCTGTTCAGCGTCGCGGTCTTCCCGCTCGCGGTGCCGCCGCAGACCATCATCGACTTGCCGTTCTCGACGGCGACCCAGAGGTACGCGACCATCTCGGCGCTTGCCGTGCCGAACTTCACGAGTTCCGTCGGGGTGAAAGGCTTCTCCTTGTACCGCCGGATCGTGAACGAGGAGCCGCGGGTCGTGACCTCTCGGCTGTACGTCGCTTGGACGCGGTGGCCTTCGGTGGACGTGCCGTCGAGGATCGGGTTCGCGACGGAGAGTTGCTTCCCGCACCGCTGCCCGAGCATGACGGCGAACGAGTTCAGGGCGTCGTCATCGTCGAAGATGACGTTCGTCTTGATTGACTCGTACTTCTGGTGGAACACGAACAGGGGGATCGCTTCGCCGTCGCAGGAGACGTCCTCGATCCGGAGGTCCGCCATGAGCACGTCGACGGGACCGTATCCGACGAAGTCCCGGATGATGTAGTAGACGATCTTGTCCTTCGAGGCGGGTTCGAGCCGCAGGCCGCGGGACTTGATGAACGAGTCGACGGCTTCCTGCAGGTACTCCTTCTTGTCTTTCTCCGCCATCTTGTCCCATTCGTACTCGAGCGTGCGGTTCAGGGAGTCCTTGATCATGTCGAGGAACTCCTTCTCGCGTTCGTCGAGCTGGGGTTCCCAGACCTCGTAGACGTATTCGGAGCGCTCGTGGTCGTAGACGATGCGCGCGTAGGTGAAAGGCTCGCGGATCGGCACGACCTCGATCTCTTCAAGGCTATCGCGAGTGAGGTCGGGGATCCGCGTGAGGTAGGAACCGCGCGTCCCGGACCACTCCGCCTTCTGCTGGATTGCGCCCCGCGGCATCATCACCTTGCGTTGCTTCGGCATGTGTGGTCCCTCAGAACTGGACGTTCTCCGCCGCCTCGCCGACGCCCACTTGGACCTGCGCGTGCTGCAGGCGGAAGACGCTCAGGGGCAGGATCCCGACGTTGTTGTGAATCTCGAGCCGCATCGTGTACATCCCGCTCGTCGGGTTGAGGCTCGCGCTGATCTTATAGACGGTCAACAGCCCGATCTTCGCGGTGAAGGAGACGTCCAGCGGTGTCGAGGTGAACGTGCCTCCGAGTTTCAGGGCGCCGGAGAGGGTCTGGTTCAGGAACGAGTACCATGCGAGGCCATAGCGGGACGTGTGGTTGATCCAGACGACCGCGTTGCTCGCGAAACCCCGGTAATCCTGCCGGTCGAACGCGAATACCTGCGTATTCACGATTTCCGTGCTCGTCCCCGCGATCGCGCCGGTTCCGTACAGGCTGACGAGCCCGAAGGAGACATCCAGGGAATTGTTTGTCTTCCCGACGGCGAAGGTGGGTTGTGCCCGGACGACTTGGCCGTCGCCCTGGTACCGGATGACCGCGCCGTTCTCGTACGCGATCGTCTGGGCCGTGTAGTAGCGGTTCGCCACTTGGAGTTCGATGGAGCCGTTCGATTGTTCCGCGACATGCGTGCGGACGTTGTTGATGAGATAGTCGAAGGTGACGGTGAAGGAGCCTGCATCCGGGAACGATCGCAAGGTGCCGATCGTCGACGCGGAGAAGATGGGAACTCCGTCGACGCCGAGGCCGACCGCGGACGAGGCCGTCACGGGGATGTAGAACGTGCCCGCGTTCTGCGCCGATTGCGCGGCGAGCTCCTGGAGGTCGATCGCGCCCTTGAGGCCTCCGAACTGGCCGAGGGCGCTGTTCATGTGGGCCGCCTCGGAGTCCTTCATCCAGACGGGGACGTATTGGTTGACAATCAAACTCAGGAATGTGAGGAAGACCAGGAGGGCCATGATCGTGCCGACCGTCGAGGCGACACCCCTCTTATCCGACCGAAGCTCGTGGATCACGACACGCATGGATTCACCCGAGGAGAATCCTCCGTAGACATTCTACGCGGCCCATCCTGGATGACGCTATTTATAGGTGTCGCGCTGAAAATCTACCCTTGAGAATGAGTCGATTTTCTCCATGTAACGCAGGTTCGATTCGACGCCGATTTTCCGCGCCGGTTTTTCGCCCTTCTTTCGGCCTTCAGCGGCCCGATTTCGGCCCGCGCTTCGCGGCGGCGTAGACGAGGGATGCCTCGCCCGCCATGAACCGCTTCATCCCCTCGATCGACGCGTACTCGTTCGGCGCGTGGGCCCGGGAACCGTGGCCGAGTCCCGTCGAGACCCACGGCAGCTTGAGGTATTCGTCGAAGGCGAATGCGGGCATCGTGCCCCCGCTCGACGGCCAGACCTCCGGCTCCTTCCCGTGCGACTCGACCGCCTCGATCGCGGCCTTCGCGATCCACGATGCCGGGTCCGTCTTCGCAGGGCCGTACGGTCCGTGCACCTCGATCCGGAGGTCCCCGAAGCCGCGCTTCTTGAGATGCGCGCGGAGTTTTCGGAGGGTGCCCTCGACGGTCATATCCTTCACGAGGCGGATGTCAATCTTCGCGTAGGCCTCATGCGGCAGGACGGTCTTCGTGCCGCCATGGTCGATGTATCCCGCATAGATCCCACAGAGGTTCACCGTCGGCTCGAACAGGTACGTGCGGAGGAGCTGGTCTTTCGGGAGATCGTACTTGAATTTGGCCGTCCTCTCTTCCTTCAGCCAGGCGTCCGGGTCGAAACGTTTCGCGAGGACGGAGACCATCGCGAGGTCTTTCTTCGTCGGCGGCAGGACGTCGTCCCATAGGCCATCGATGGTCGGCCGCTGATCTTTGTCGACCAGGGTGTTGAGGGCTTGCAACAGCCGCCATACGGGAGATCCGATCCAGACGGCGTTCGAGCTGTGGATCTCGCTGTCCATCGGCCCTCCGGCCTGCGGATTTCCGCGGGACCAGATCGTCAGGTAGAGGCAGCCCTTGACGCCGAGGTAGATCGTCGGCACGCCCCGAAGGTCCTCCGAGTAGTCGTTCGCGATCGCTCCGTCGGCTCGGAGTTCGCGGCGGTGCGTGCGGATGTATTCGATGAAGTTCGCGCTGCTGATCTCCTCCTCGCCCTCCGCGAGGATCTTCAGGTTGACGGGCATCTCGTCGACGTCGCGGATCGTCTTCCACGTGAAGAAGTGATTCGCGAGCGCGCCCTTCGAGTTCGTGGAGCCGCGGGCGATGATCGATTGACCGACGCCGGGGACGTCCTGGATCTCCGCGGCGAACGGCGGCGCCTGCCAAGCGCGCAGGTCCCCGATCGGCTGGACGTCATACATCTCGTATTCGACGAGGGTTACCGGCGCGCCGACGTCGAGGGTCCCGACGACAAGGGGGTGGCCGCCTTTCGACCACATCTCGGTCTTGCAGCCGATGTCCGCCATCATCTGCCGGACCATCTCCGCGCATTCCTGGACCCCTTCGCCCGTCGCACTGACGGACGGTTGCCGGAGGAGCGTGCGCGCGTCCTCGAGGGCCTGGGGGAATCGCGCGTCGAGGGCTCGATAGACCTCCGGCGGCGCGAACGGCTTCATCGAGCGGCGGCAACGAGCGCGCGCGGATAAGGTTCGCGTCCTCCCGCATTCGATTCCGTCCTCCAGTGAGAGGGACCGGCGGGGATGTGCGGAAACTATTTCTCTCTCAGTTTCATGGTCCGCGCGAGCCGCGGTAACTCAGTTTGGGAGAGTGCGAGACTGAAGATCTCGAAGTCGCCGGTTCGAGCCCGGCCCGCGGCATGATCTCCCGCCGGTTGCGAACGAGCGTCACCGGCCCGCTCTCTGCAGGACGGTCAAGGCCGTGGTGGTAATCCAGCGGCTCGGGCGGCCGGGGACCTCCAATCCGAGCGGATAGAAGGGCCCACGGACCTGGTAGTTCGGATCTTCCGTATCCGGATGAAGTGCATCGAGATTCCAGCTCCCGTCCCGGTTGCGCATCGCCTCGAGGCGGTCGAGGGCGGGGCGCATCCGGCGGTCGTCCCCGTATCCGAGGGACGTGAGCACATCGAGCCCGACGAGGAGATCGTAGTAATAGTGGACCGGATAGTGGAGCCGGAACCATGGACGATACGGGGTGGCCCCTTCGCGAAACAGGGCTCGACTCAAGTAGAACTCCGCGCCCCGTTCGATCGAACGGTGGACTTCCGGGCTGCGGGAGGCCGGGGGGAGCGCCGCAAAGGCGGCGAGCGCCTCCCAGCAGTCGAGGGTCCCGGTCGAGGATCGGAAGCAGTGCCAGCCGCCGTCCTTCTTCTGGTAACGGACGAGCCAGTCGATCGCCGGCCGCAGATGCGGGTGCTTCGTGTACCCGAAGCGGAGGAGCATCCGCACCGCGTTTCCGGTGATACACACTTCGCTCCCGATGCGGCCGAGTTCGCCGGCGGGCAGGAACCGGCGGCGAACCAAGAGATTCATCCCCTTCGCGATTCGCGGATGCTTCTTGGTGAGCCCGAGGTCGGACAGGACGAGGAGCCGCCAGTTCGTCGCGACGTACTTCGGGCGGTACAGCTCGGCTGCCGACGTGCCCGACGTCGCCCACTGTCCGTGCGGATGCTGCTCGCGGAGGATCTTCGCGGCCCACCCTTTCCGTCCGATTTGCTGTTGCGCGCGGACGAGCTCGGCATCGTCCTCGGGCCGCTCGAGGAGGTCTCGTAGCACGCGGACACGAACGCTCGGATCCGCATCCTTGGCGAGGAGCCAGTTCCGGAGGCCGCGGCGGAGCGCCATGATCCGCAGGAATCGCTGGTACGTATTTAGTCTCGGGGCCGGCGATCGGATTCGGCGCCATATTCGATAGAATCTTATGGCCCGAGCCGTTTCGACGCCCGTCCCGCCTTAGCTCAGCCTGGTCAGAGCGGGTGACTGTAGAGTGCTCCCGTGCATGGCTCATGCGCGGTGCCCGCTGCCATCATCAGGCCCCCGGTTCAAATCCGGGAGGCGGGACTACCTTATTGTGAGCTCGGGCGCCCGCACCGGAGGCATCCGCTCCGATTGGACCACGGAGTCGAACGTTCGCCTCCTAGAACTTCATTACCCGCGGACGCGATGCGGCGCGCGGTGGGGCGATGGACAAGAAGGCGAAGAAGAAGGTCTTGCAGATGATCCCGTACGGGGCGTACGTCGTCGGCACGAAGACGCCGGAGGGAGGCGATCATCTCATGTTCGGCACATGGCTCATGCAAACGTCGTTCAAGCCGGTGCTCGTCGCGTTCGCGCTCTCGGAGGACAGCCGCACCCTCGTTCACGTGCGCGATTCAAAACAGTTCGCCGTGTCCTTTCTCACGGACGGAATGAACGGGGTCGCCGAGAGCATCGTCGATGGGTCCTTCGCCAAGGTCAAGACCGAGCACACGCCCTCCGGGCTGCCCCTCGTCGCAGGCGCGGCGGGTTGGCTCGAGTGCCACGTGATCGAGCTCTCGGAGAAAGGGGACCACCGCATCGCGCTGGCCGAGCTCGTCGATGTCGGCGTAGGTTCGGGCAAGCTCATGCCACTCGAGGCGCTGAAGTGGCACTATGGCGGATAGTCCGGATTTCCCGCCATCCGCGGTCGTGCGGGTTCCCCTCCGCATGACGTCATTAGCTTGATGAGCGGGCGCTCATTCCTCGGGACATGACCGGATTTCCCGAGATCATCCGCAACCTCCCGGAGGCGGATGCCTCGTTCCCTGGGATCAGCCTGCGGCTGTTGCGTGGCCCGACCGCCTGTGCGACCTTCGTCGAGGCCTCCCGAGAATCCACGGTCCCCGAACACTCCCATGGCGCGCAGTGGGGGATCGTGGTCGCGGGCGAACTCGTCCTGACGATCGAGGGCAAGACCCGCGTCCTTCGTCCCGGCGACGAATACTTCGTGCCCGCCGGCGTCGCGCACTCCGCGAAACTCAAAGCCGGCGTCCGGGTCATCGATTTCTTTGACGATCCGAACCGCTATCGGCCGCGCGCGTAGCGATTTCGGGTGCTCGGTCGAGACGTCGACTCGTCACCCCACGATGGCTCCTACGGTTTGTCAAATCTCCTGCACGACCAAATCTATTAATATCGTCGCGAGCCCTCGACGGATGTCAGACAAAGGTCCGACTGGACCTCGCTGGGATGGGCATGGGTTTGCTTCGTTGGCTCCTCTGGCCGCTCCGGTCCGACAAGGTCAAGGAGGAGGACGAGTCGCCTCGGAGGAGGCGCAAGTCGGGGGCGCCGAAGCACTCGAGCCATCCCGGCGTCTACCGGATCGAGGTGGACGGCGAAGCGGGCCGATTCCACGGCGACGGACCGCCGTTCTCGTTCTGGTCTTCGTCCCGCATCATCCTCATCCTGTCGTTCCTGCTGTGGTGGATCCAACCCGCCGGGCCGATGATCGCCGGGTTCGTGGGCGGGCGGCGTGCGGGGTCGCCGATGAAAGCGGTCGCGGCGGCGACGTTGCCCGTCGTCACGATCTTCGTCGCGAACGCCGCGTACGCGCACAACTTCGCGACGGGCCAGATCGACTTCGTAGCATCCCTCCCGAACGTCCTGAGCGACGCGGTCTCCAGCATTCTGCCGTTCCTCGTGCCGTACAAGGAGTTCATGATCGCCTACATGCGAGGGTTCGCGGAGGCCCTCACGACCACGTTCGGCATGGGGACGAACGGATACCTGATGGTCATCATCTTCTCGTATATCGGCGGCTTGATCGCCGAGCAGACCCGCCGCGAGCTCACGTTCCGGTCGGGCTCCGGGTCGTCCCTCGGCGTGAATCTCGTGCAGCCGATTATCGGTGGCCGGCCGTACATCGACGACGAGGAAGACGCGTACGAAGAGGACGAGGAGATCGTCCGCACCCGCAGGCCCGTGCGCGCCCATGCGCGCGGCCGGGCGCGTCCGATCGTCGTGCCGGAAGCCCGTCGGCGGCACCGACGCGGTCCCTCGGATCGGTTCGATGAGTATCGCCAGGTTCCCGCGGAAGTCTACGATGCGGAGGGCAGCCGGCATCGCGTCCGCCTGCGCCGCCATCCCGACGACGAGGAGGAAGCGGAGGACGAAGAGGACGAGGGCGAAGCCGTCCAGGTCCGCCTGCATCACACCGGCCGCGGCCGCGAGGACCACCACGAACACCACCGCGCCTCGCATTCCCACGCCGTCGTCGAAGAGGACGATGACGAGGAGGAGCCCTCGGCGCGACCGAAGACCCTCCACGTCCGCACGCAAGCCGAGGAGCGCGCGATCCAGCGGTTCGTCGAGCGCGCCCTGAAGAATTACGATCACTCGAAACTGTGACCGACAACCTTTTTATCGCACGTCCCTCTGTAGAACGTCCAGTTTCTCATGTTCTGTCCGAAATGCGGCTCGCTCATGTTCCCCGCGAAGGGAAAAGTGCATTGCAACTCGTGCGGGTACGAACGATCGTTGTCCGGCAAGGATTCGAGCGTCACGAAGGTGGCCCGGACCGGGAAGGAGAAGCCGTCGGAGACCCTTGTCCTCGACGAGATCACGGAGACGCTGCCGAAGACGCGCGTCGAGTGTCCGAAGTGCGGCCACTATGAGGCGTTCTGGGTGATGCGCCAGACGCGCGCGGCGGACGAGCCGACGACGCGGATCTATCGATGCGTGAAATGTCAGAACACCTGGCGTGAGTACTAAGCGCATTCCCGGGAACCTTTATTATCGCCCATCGGATGTCCGAGCGAAATTCATGGGGGAGCGCGATTTGTTCGAGGCCAAAGTCAAGGCGGACGTTCTCAAGGAGGTCGTCGACGTCGTGTCGACCCTCGTCGATGAGGCGAAGTTCAACATTGGCAAGGATTCGGTCACGGTCAAGGCCGTCGACCCGGCGCACGTCGCGATGGTCGACCTGACGCTGGATCGCGGCGCGTTCGAGGCCTACAAGGCCGACGAGGGCGAGCTCGGCATCGACATGGACAAGATGAAGGAGATCCTGCGGCTCGCGAAGGCGGGCGAGACGATCTCGCTGAGCCACGACGAGGACAAGAACCGGCTCATCGTCACGGTGGGCAATACGACGCGCCGGATGGCGCTCGTCGACACCGCCGGGATGAGTGATCCGAAGGTGCCGAGCCTGAACCTCCCCGCAAAGGTCGTCGTCCGCACGGACGAACTGCGGCAGGCCATCCGCGCCTCGGAGAGCATCAGCGATCACATCGCCCTCAAGGCATCCGCCGACGGCTTCGAAGTCGTGTCCGAAGGCGACACGGACAACGTCACGCACACGGTCCCGAAGGACATGCTCGAGGAGATCCTCGCGAAGGACGCGGTGCGCTCCCTGTTCCCGCTCGACTACTTCTCGAACATGGTGAAGGCGATCAGTTTCGCGCCGAACGTGTCGCTCTTCCTGGGTTCCGACTACCCGGTGAAGATGGAGTTCAAGATCGCCGGCGGCAAGGGCGACGTGCGCTATCTCCTGGCGCCGAGAATCGAATCCGGGGACTAGTGGTTCGTCTCAGAGGCCGAAGCCCAGTCGCATGATGGCGTAGGCGGCCATCCCGGCACCGGCGGAGGCGGGGATCGTGATGATCCATGCCCAGAAGATGCGACGGGCGACTCCCCACCGAACCGCGGACAACCGTCTCGTCGCGCCGACTCCCATGATCGCGGAGGCGATCACATGGGTCGTGCTCACCGGGATCCCCGCCAGCGCGCTGCTCGCGAGCGCGATGCCTCCCCCGGTCTCGGCGGAGAAGCCTTGCCAGGGCCGTAGGTGCGTCACCCGCTGCGACATCGTACGGACGATGCGCCAGCCGCCGAAGAATGTCCCGAGCGAGATGGATGCATGGGCCCCAACGATGACCCAGAACGGGACCGCGAACTGGCCCGACGGGGGACCCCAGGGAGGTCCGATCGTCGCGACGACGAGGATGAGGGTGATGATCCCCATCCCCTTCTGAGCGTCGTTCGTCCCGTGCGTTACGCTGTAGAAGAAGCTCGAGACGAGTTGAAGGCGCTTGAACTCGTGGTTCACCCTCGTCGGGGTGTGTCGGCGGAACAGGCGGATGACCACGAGGGCGAGGCCGAACGCGAACGTGAGTCCTACGAGCGGCGCGGCGACCATGTACACCACGATTTGGACGAGCCCTTTCAGCAGGATCTTTCCGAGGATGACCGCCGGCAGGAGACCCACGAGCAGACCGGCAAGGATCGTCGTCCCGAGCGTCGGCCGGTGCCTTCGGATGATGACGTCATAGGCAAAGAACGAGGCAGCGCCGAGCACGAACGCCATCCCCGTCACGAAGACGAAGAGGAGCATGTTCGTCGTGCTCGGGAGGAGGACCGCTCCGGGTCCCACCGCGAGCACCGTCGAGCCGATGATGCCGCCGATGAGCGCATGGCTGCTCGACGTCGGGAGACCCCACAGCCACGTGACCAGGTCCCACACGATCGCGCCGACGACACCCCCCATGATGATGGCCATCGAATGGTGGAACGCGGCCTCGCTCAGCGGCAGGGCATTCACCCCGAGGACGTTCGTGTCGATGATCCCCTTGCCGATCGTTTCCGCGATTGCGTTCGTGATGAAGACCATCCCGACGAAGTTGCCGGCCGCGGCCATGGCGACCGCCTTCGTCGGCGTGAGGACTTTCGTCGCGACAATCGTCGCGATCGCGTTCGCGGCATCATGGAACCCGTTGAAGAAATCGAACAGGAAGACGACGAGGATCGCGACGATCAGGATCGTGAAGAGATCCGCCATTTCCCAGTGCGTGCCTCCGCGCGCCCTCCATCCCGCCGCGAGAGACCTCCGACGACTCACTGATTCTTCGCCACGATGTCGCTCAGCACATTGGCGACGTCCTCGCAGTGGTCCGTGGCCTGCTCGAGGACCTCCGTGATCTCCTTGAACTTAATGATCGTCACGGGATCCTCCTGATGGAAGAGCGCCGCGACGGCGTTGTTCATGAGGTCGTCTGCCACGTTCTCGAGGCGGTGGACCTCGATGGCGATCCGCTCGACCCCGTTGGCCTGTTTCATGTTGCGGATCATCCCGACGGCCTCCCTCAGGAGCCGAGTCCCGTCCTTGATCACATTTCCGAGCTGCACCATCGCCTCGGTCGGACGATTAATTTCATAGAGGCCGATCCGGCTCGAGGCCGCCTCGATCATGTCGAGGACATTGTCGAGCTCGGTGGCGAGGGCCTGGATGTCTTCCCGGTCGATTGGCGTGATGAACGTCTTGTTCAATTCCTCGTAGACCCGATGGACGATCTCGTCGCCGTGATGCTCCACGTCTTTGATCCGCCGGCACTTCATCGGCACGTCGCGGAAGTCGTGTAGCAGGTCCGCCAAGGCGATCGCACCCTCGTCGACCGTCGCGGCGAGCTTCTCGAGGAGGTCGAAAAACTGACGCTCCTGCGGGATAATCCATCCTTTCAAACCCATGGCCCTCGCTCCCCGCTAATGCGGTAGTCCTGGGATTACATTAAGGTGTCGCATCGGACCGGCGTGTCAGCCCTCGTCGAGGTTCACGCCGGAGGCCTCGAGCTGCGCCATGAGCTGCTTGCGCATCTTGCGGTTCCCCGCGAAGCCCTTGATCGCCTTGCGGGACATCTCGTAGTTGCGCAGCAGTTCCTTCACGTCCCGCGGGGCGACACCAGCCCCGCGCGCGATCCGCTGCACGCGGGAGGACTTCACGAGCTTCGGGTCCTTCATCTCGTCGTCGGTCATCGAGTCCATGATGATCTTGAACCGACGAAGGCGCGCCTGCGTGCTCTCCATGTCCGCGTCCTTCATCTTCCCGCCCATGCCAGGAATCAACGAGGCGAGCTTCCGCATGGGTCCCATGTCCGTCAGCATCTCGATCTGTTCGTACATCTCGTGGAGCGTGAACTTCCCCGCCATGATCTTCTTCGTGAGCGCCTCGGCCTTCTGCGCGTCGATCGCTTCTTGAGCGCGTTCCAGGAGCGTCTCCAAGTCGCCCATGCCGAGGAGGCGCGAGATGAACCGCGGCGGCTCGAACTTCTCGAGGTCGTCGATCTTCTCGCCGACGCCGATGAAGACGATCGGCGCCTTCACCTCGGCCACGGCGGACAGGGCGCCGCCCCCCTTCGCGGTGCCGTCGAGCTTCGTGACGATGACCCCGGTGATCCCGACCGCGTCGTGGAACGCCTTCGCCTGGGGCCCGGCCTGCTGCCCCACGGTCGCATCGAGCACGAGCAGGCGTTCGTCGGCTTGGACCGCCTTCGCGACCCCCTCAATCTCCGCGATGAGGTCCGGCTCGAGCGCATGCCGACCGGACGAGTCGACGATGATCACGTCGCTCGCGGCGAGGGCCTTCACGCCGGCCTTGGCGATCTTGACGGCCTCCTTCGCCCCCGGCTCCCCATAGAACGGCGCATTGATCTGCTCCGAGAGCTGCTTGAGCTGATCGTACGCCGCGGGGCGGTGGACGTCCGCCGCGACGAGGCCGACGGAGAGCCCCTTCTTCTGGAAGAACTTCGCCAGCTTGCCGGCGGTCGTCGTCTTGCCTTGGCCGTACAGGCCGACGAGGAGGATCCGCTGCTTCTGGAGGGGGACGTCCCGGCTCGTCCCGAGGATCTTGACGAGTTCCTCGTAGATGATGCGGACGACGTGCTCGCGGGGGCTCATCCCCGGCGGCGGCTTGTCGTCGAGCGCGCGCCGCTGGAGTTCCCGCGTGATGGCGAGCGCAAGTTGCACGCTGACGTCCGCTTGGATGAGCGCGCGCTGGATATCGCGGACGATCTCCTTGATCAGCGACTCGTCCACGTAGCTCGCCCCCGCGATCTTGCGCAGGGCGGCCCGCAGCGAATCGCCGAGCTTGTCGAGGACCATCGCGCTCACGAAGGGGCGGAGGGTTGTTAATCTTCGCGTCTCGGTGTGCGGAGCCGCGAGTCAGGTCGCGTATGAGAAAAAAGGGAAGGGAGGGCTAGCCTTGTCAGAAGGGATGGGATGCACTCTAACGAACTAGCCCAAAATTCCCCCGGGAATGTATTCTCCAAACCGTATTTAAGACTTTGTAAACACTCCGGCGGGACCCGTCAGATGCCATCGTTTCGTCAAGGCCCGGAGCGGGTTTTCTCCGGGTGGACAATCGATTCCCACGGTTCCTGCCGAACCGCCCGGCTCCCCAACACCCGCCCATTCAGAGATAGCCGGACTTTTGGAGCATCAAGAGGTCCTCGGTCGAGAGCTTCTCGCCTTTCTTGAACCGCTCGAAGATCATCTGGGCCTCGTGCTTCGCGTCGACCTCGATGGTCGCCTCGGCGGGCATCCCGCGGCTCTTCATCCAGATCCCGTGGATGATCTTGTCGTAGTCGTGGACCTGGCGGATATGCTCGATGTGCTTGCGGTGCTCTTCGTCCGCGAGCATCTTCGTCTTGATGAACTCCTCTTGCGCGCCATCCGCTTGCCCGCGTAACTCGTCGCTTTGCTCGTAGAGGGCGGTCATGCGGTCGTGCTCTCCCTGCGCCTTCTCCGCGAGCTCCGAGACGCGCTTGTGCGCGTCCTCCGCCTGATCCCGAGCGACCCGGAGTTCGTCCCTCATCTTCCGGACGTCTTCGTTCTCCTCGACGGATTTCTCGAGCTTCTTGACCTCGGCTTGCAGCCGCTGGATCTCCTCGATCAGGGCGCGCTCCTTGTCGACGCTCAGGACCGAGGTCATCTGGCGAAACTCGAGCCGCTTCAGCTCCTGCTGCAGCTTGCCGAGCGGCACGGACCCGCGCGGAAGCTTCCTCCGCTTCAGGTCTGAAAGCTGGTCTTGAAGGTCGTTCACTCGGCGATTGAATTTATCGCGTTCTTCTTTGGCCGCCTTGACCTGCGCGTTCAGCTCGTCCCGCTGGATCCGGTGTTGGGTGGCTTCGTCGACGAGCGCCCGGACCTGGGCGTTCAGCGAATCCCGCTTCTCGACCCACTCGCGCGTCTTGTCGTTCAGCTCGTCGCGCCGCCGGCGGTGCCGTTCCGCTTCTTGGTTTTCTCGCTCCCGCTTTAGTTGCAACTCATCCAGCAACGAATCCCTCTCGGAACGGGCCTGGTGGGGTGTTGCGAACCGGGCTTGACCATATAAAACTTCGGGCAACGGCCCGCAAAATCGGGAAGGACCATCGGCGATAACGATGTCGTAAACTCAAATAGCGGCCGACCAATCAATACGCGGTTCCTTGGGCCGATTCGCATCCGCATTCGCGTTCCTCTGCCTTACGCTGACCGCGATTCCGGCCGCCGTCCCGATGCTTGCGGTTGCGAGTTCGCCGGTCGTCCCCGCGGCGTCGAGCTACGCCCTGAGCCTCACCGCGGATCGGATCTCGGCGGAGCGGAACGAGACGATCGCGTATCGGCTGTTTCTGAATGTGACCGGCGGCGGACAGTTGGCGCTCGCGCGGGTGAACTTCACCGTCGAGCCGGACCTCGACGTCCTCGTCGGCGCGATCGCCTCCCCGCCGGACTGCGGCGTCACGATCGCGAACACGTCCTACGTCGAGTGGCAGTGCACCTCGCTCCGCGTCGGCCGGAGCTACGCCTGGTCCCTCGACGCGAACGTCTCGGCGAATGCGACCCTTGGGCGCTACCGCGTTGCCGCGGCCCGAGCGATCGAACTGGGCGGCGGGCCCGCGATGCCGCGCGTCAGCCAAGCGAGCGTCTGGATCGTGACCGGAGTCCTCGATGTCACGATTGTCGCAACGCCGCCGGCGTCCGTGTTTGCGGGAGGACAGATCGAATTCAACATCACCGTCGTAAACTTCATCGACACGGACCCCTCGAATACGTCACGATTCACCGCCTACGACGTCGTCCTGACCCTCGGGGTCGGAGCGTACCTTGACGTGGGGAACCTCTCGCTCGTCTACGGTCAGGCCAACCTCACACCGGGGAGCTCGATGAACGTCATCCGAAGGGCCATCGTCAATGCGAGCGTGCCGCTCGGCACGGAGGTCGGGATCAACGCCACCCTCACGTACCGTGACGCGACGAACCGCTCGATTGGGCCGAATGTCGCGGAGGCCGCGTTGACCGTGACCGCGGCGCCGCTCTTCCAGCCGAACCTCGGGAACATCGTCGTGATCAGCGCATTCGGCGTCCTCACGATCCTCGTGGCCATCGCCGTGAATCCGATCCTCGGCGAGCGGAAGCTCGTGATCGACGAGGTGTTCCTCATGCATCGCAGCGGGATCCTGATCCAGCACCTGAGCCGCGGGCCGGGGCTTCGAAAGGACGACGACCTCGTCGCCTCGATGTTCGTCGCGATCCAGGAGTTCGTCCGCGACTCGTTCGACACGAAGGCGACGCTCGACGAGCTCTCGTTCGGCGGGCGGAAGACCGCCGTGCTCCGCGGCGAACACGTCGTCCTCGCCGCGCTCATCTCAAAAGGCAGCCCTCGATACCTGTTCCCCCAGATGAAGGCGGTCGAGCGGGACCTCGAGGAGGCCCACGGGGCCAACCTGAAGGATTGGGACGGACGGGTTTCCCGCCTCGATCAGGCGCGTCCCATCCTTGAAGTGTTCTTGCGCGGCGGGTACCGGCACATGCGTGGGTGGCGGTCGACGTGAGCCCCCGACCAACGGGAGGTCCGCGGTGAAGAAGTTCCGGGATCCGGACACGCCGGCCCTCGTCGCCCAGCGGCTCTCTCAGAACGCGGACGACGTCGATGCGTTGTTCGTCCTCGCGGCGATCCACGTCCGCGATGGCAAGCTCGCCGAAGGCCTCGACGTCCTCGACCGCGTCCTCCGCATCGACCCAAAGTACCCGGGCGCGTGGCGGTTCAAGGCGACGCTCCACCGGATGCGGGACCAGGGCGACGCCGAACAGTCGGCCCTCAAGAGTGCCGAGGACGCGGAACGATGAGCGCCGCCGGCGAGGTCGTCAAGCTGAAGCTCTGCATGGCGGGCGAGGCCGCGGTCGGCAAGACGTCCCTGATCCGCAGGTACGTCCTCGACGAGTACGACGACCGATACGTCGCGACGCTCGGCACGAAGATCACGAAGAAGAGCCTGACCGTGCCGCGCCCGGGTGGAGGCGGCCGGGTGTCCGTCGACGTCATCCTGTGGGACATCATGGGCACGCCGATGTTGCGCGAGTTGCTCAAAGAAGCGTACTACCACGGGGCGAACGGGATCCTCGCGGTCGCCGATCTGACGCGGCACCACACCTTGGCGGCGCTGGACGAGTGGTCGCGTTCGATCCGATCCGTCGCGGGCGACATCCCGACGTACGGCGTCGTGAACAAGGAGGACCTGCATCCGGAGCGCGAGATCACGTCCGCCGAAGTCGAGTCCTTCTTCCGGGATCGCGCATGGTCGTGGTCCTACGCGAGCGCGAAGACCGGGTCCGGCGTCGAGAAGAGCTTCCAGGATCTCGTTGGCGACGTCCTCGCGCGCCGCGCGTGATCAGGCGATCCGCCATCGGCGATGGGCTTCCGCGCCGTCCGTGAAGCAGAAGTGGACCGTGTTGAATTCCTTCCGCATGGAGGCGACGTCCGCCGCGACGGCCTCCGGTGCCTCGCCCTTCACGGCAACGCGGGCGAAGAGGTCCGCGACCTCGCGCATCTGGGCCTCCCGCATCCCGAGGCGCGTGAGCTCCTGCGTCCCCAGCCGGACGCCGCTCGGCTTCACCGGCGACGTGTCCCACGGGAGGAGGTTCTTGTTCGTGATGATGTTCGCCTTCTCCAGGTCCAGGGCGACCTTCGCGCCGCCGCCCAGGTTCGCGACGTCGAGGGCGATCGCATGGCTGTCCGTGAAGCCGTGTTTCTCCGCGAGGACCTTGATCCCCCGTTCGTGCAGCGCCCCCGCAAGCGCCTTCGCGTTCCGGACGACCTGGTCCGCGTACGCGGCGCCGAACGCGACGAACTCCGCGAGGGCGATGCCGAGGGCCGCCATCGCGTGCAGGTGATGGTTCGACACGACGCCGGGGAACACCGCGCGCTGCAGCTTCTTGATGAACTTCTCATCCTCGGAGTCGGAGAGGAGGATGCCGTGCTGCGGTCCCGGGAGCGTCTTGTGCGTCGATCCCGTGAGGACGTCGGCGCCTTCGTGGAGCGGATCCTGGAACTTGCCGCCCGCGATCAGGCCGAGGACGTGTGCGCCGTCGTACCAGACGTCGCAGCCGGCCTCCTGGAACGCGTCTTGGAGGTCCCGGAGCGGCGTCGGGAAGAGGAAGACGCTCTGCCCGAACGCGGCGACGCGCGGCTTGACGGCCTTGATGAGCTTCGCCGTCTCGTCGACGTCGATGTTCATACGGTCGAGGTCGAACGGATAGTTGACGTTGTGTACGCCCCGCATCCCGGCCGCTCCGAACTTCGCGGAGCTGATGTGGGCGCCGTGGCTCAGGGCGACGGACGTCATCAGGTCGCCCGGGTCGAGGAGGGCGAAGTACACCGCCATGTTCGCGACGGTCCCGCTGATGAGCCGCGGGTCCGCGTGCCGGACGCGGAAGAGTTTCTTCGCGAGCGCGACGACTCGGTCCTCGACCTCGTCGACGTATGTGTTGCCCTGGTAGTACCGCTCGTGCGGCAGGCCTTCCGCGTAGCGGTCGCCGAAGTCCGTGAGGAGCATCTCGCGGGCCAGCGGACTGATGACGTTCTCCGAAGCGATCATCGGAAGACACTGGGCGAACCATGCATGGTGGCGGTCCACCTGCTCCTCGAGGAACGCAACGTCGTCGTCCATGGCCCCCGACCGCGGCGAGAACCGGCGGTTCGAGATAAATAGGTTCGGCCGCGGCGCGGTTCGGGTGAGTTTCTAAGCGCGGATTCCGATACTCGTGCGAGCGTGGAGACGACGGTGCGAGTCACGTTCTCCGGGTTCCGTATCCTGCGCTTCGCAATTCCGGCTACGCTATTCCTGTGGATCGCCCTCTCCGCCTACGTGGTTGCCTACACCGGTCCTCCCCCGGTCTGCGGGATTCTGCTGGTCGTCCCGGTCGTCCTCCTCGTATGGGTCGCGTCCGCAACGGCGGGCGGGATCACGTGGGACGTGGACGCGAGCGGCTACTCCGTGCATCGGGGAGACCGCGTGACTCGGTACATCCCGTGGGGGGAGGTACGTTGGATCGTGGCCACGGGTGCCTCGGGGTCCCCGATCGTATGGATGAAGATTGTTGACCGCGCCGGAAGAACGCGGGCCAACGCCCTCACGAGTCCGGTCATCGGGGTCGATGACATCAAGATCCTCTACGAAGCCGCGGCGTACTATTCCGAGGACTTCGGCGTTATCGCTACGAACAATCTCGGTTGGCAGCCGAACCTCCCGATGACGGGCACCATCGAGGCGGTCGGCGAGAGACCGCACGTCTGGCCTCATGTGGCCCTGTCGTTGCTGATTGCGGGCACTCTCATCCTGGTGACCGGCGCGTACGAGGGGGTCGCAGCGCCAATTTCGTTCGGCGCCGGATTAATTGTGATTGCCGTGCTGATGCTGGCCCTCGATCGGAGGAGATCGAAGCGGCGCCAGCGCCCGACGTGCGACGGGTCCACGTAAGGGAACGGCCCCGGTGCCCTGTGTACATCCGTCAGAAGGTGCGCGCCTTGCCCGCGACGATGCGGTCCGTGAGCTTGTAGATCTTCGCCAGCTCGTCGTCGATCAGGGCCTCGGCGTCCTTCTGGATCGAGCCGAGTTTCGTACCCTTCTCCGGGATGATCTGCGCGGTCGCCGCCTGCGGCTCGTCGATCGGCTTCCCGATCTGCGAGACGATGCGCACCCAGACCTCCTTCACCTTGCCCGGATGCTCCTTGACGATCCGCTCGGCGATGTCGAACGAGAGGAGGTTGTACAGCTTGCCGACGTGCGTCACGGGATTCTTCCCCGCGGCGGCCTCCATGGACATCGGTCGGTATGGGGTGATGAGGCCGCTCACGCGGTTCCCGCGGCCCACGCTGCCATCGTCGCCGTTCTCCCACGAGAGCCCGGTGACCGTGAGGTAGTAGATCCCTGCCTCGTAGTTGTCCCCCGTGTTGATGTCGACTTTCACCTCGCGGTCCGTGTACTTGACCGCGTTGTCGAGGACGCGTTCCTTCAGCTCCTCGATCACGTTGCGGTAGGCGTCGCCGTCGGACACGTGCCGGTCCACGATGGCGGCGGCGATGGTGAGGCGCATCGCGTCCTCGTGCCGCACGCCCATGACCTTGATGTCCTGCCCGACCGCCTTCAGGTCCCGCTTCAGCGGCCCGTTGATCAGTTGCTCGGTCTGCAGGACGACCGTCTCCAGTTCGGAGAAGGGCGCGAAGCCGACGCCGAACGAGGTGTCGTTCGCGAGTTGCTTCTGGGTGTCGTACAGCCCGCGCAGGTCGACGGACCCCTGGCCGATCTTGCAGTCCAGGGTGACGTCCGCGTCGACGTTCAGGTTCGTGCAGGTGTGCGACAGGTAATTGTGCGCCGCCTGGATCGCCGTCGTCCGATAGGGGAGACGCTCGCCATTGACCATCGTGGTCGCGCGGCCGACGAGGACGATGTAGGCGGGCTCGAGGAAGACGCCGCCGCCGAACCTCGGGGCGCTCTGGCCGCCGACGACCTCGACCTGGTCCGTGTTGTGATGCAGGATCCGCCCGAACTTCGCGAGGTACATCTTGCAGAGCGCCTGCGACACGGTCTCCGCGAGTCCGTCGGCGACGCTGTCCGGGTGCCCGATCCCCTTTCGCTCGACGATTTCCGCGCCCTGTTCCTCGATCGGCGTGTGGACGAGTTCCTCGACGAAGATGTTCCGTGCCACGGAGAGCCCCCGACGGATGTGGCGGCGTGGATGCCCCGGTCCATATATGGCTTTTGTCGCACTCCCGCGGGGTTGCGAGCGGAACGACGACCGGAGCGAGGTCCGCCCGCACGGATCACGTCGGACCACCAATAATATATTCTGGAGCCGAAAATTCCGTCAGGAATATGAACCCCGCCGGGTTTCCCGCCACGATGATGCCGGACCTGGAGGACATCTCCCGCCTGAGGAAGGCCTTGAGCCTCACGCAGACCGCGCTCGCGCGCCTCGCGACGGTGAGCCAGTCGACGATCGTGAAGATCGAGAAGAAGCAGATGAACCCCTCGTACGACGTCGTGCGGCGCATCATGAACTCGTTGCAGGCGGAGATGAAGAAGCAGGAGAAGAGGGCCCTCGTGGACCAGATCCAGACGCGCAAGGTGCAGTACGTCGAGGCGAAGCTCCCGCTGCAGAGCGCGGTCAACGAGATGCAACACTGGAAGTTCTCGCAGATGCCCGTGATGCACAACGGCCATCCGGTCGGCTCGATCTCGGACAAGGTGATCAACACCCTCATCCTCAGCGGACGGGACCCGAAGGACCTCGCGCGGATCCGCGTCGAGGAGGTCATGGAGCCCGCATTCCCGCAGATCGACTCGAAGGCGCCCGTCGAGCTCGCGGCGAGCCTCCTCCGCCACTACAACGCGGTCCTCGTATCCGCGAAGGGCGAGGTCACGGGCATCGTCACGAAGTCGGATTTGATGAAGCTCCTGTGAGCCTTGGGATCTCGGGCTGCTCGACCGGATTCGCGGACCCCATCGTTATCGTTAAATAACGATAACGCATCAGGGCTTCCGTAACAGCGAGGTGGCCTCGATGATGATCGGCTGCGGTTATTGCGTGAAGCGAGTGCGACGCGGGCGGTACCTGTATTTCTGGCACTACGAGGACCGCGGCGGTCGGCGCGAGCAGGTCGAGGAATACGTCGGTCCCGCGAAGGATCTCAAGGCCCGGGAGGAGGTCGCCCGCCGCGTGGAGGCGTACGCGGATCGGACGCGGTCGACGATGGGCCGGTTCGTCGAGCGGACGCGTGCGGAGATGGCCGTCCGCGAGTGAACCCGGTCACGGCGGTTATCGTTATCCAACGATAAGGAATCCGGCCCGAACCCTCGCCGCTCGGCCTCACTCCGGATACGGGACCTCGATCTCCGCGAAGTCTTCCGCGACTCGGACGTTTTCGAAGATCTTCTTCGCGTCCTCGAGGATCTTCGTCGGTTCCTCGTAGCGCGGGCTCAGGTGCGTCAGGACGAGCAGACCGACTCCCGCCTCCTTGGCGATCTCGGCCGCCTGCCGCGAGGACGAGTGTCCGTAGCGGTTCGCCTTCTCTTCGAGGGAGGCGTCGGACGTCGCATCGTGGATCAGGACGTCCGCGTGGCGCGCGATCTCGACGAGCGACTCGTGGGGCATCGTGTCTCCGGTGTACACGATCTTGCGGCCGCGCCTCGGCGGCCCCAGCACATCGTCCGGATGGACCGCGCGGCCGCCGACCTGCACCGATTCGCCCTCCTGGAGGCGGCTGTACATCGGGCCGCTCGGGACGCCGAGGGCCTCCGCGCGCTCCAGGCTGAAGCGGCCGGGCCGCGGCTTCTCCTCGAGGACGTAGCTCAGGCAGGGGACCGTGTGCACCGCCTCGAACGCCCTCACCACGTACTCGCCGCCGTCGATCGCCCCGCCGGGCGTCAGCTCCTTCGCCTGGACCACGAAACCCGGCGTGAAGTAGCCCAGGGACAGGAGTTCCGTGACGAGCCGCTCGATCCCCCGCGGTCCGTACACCTCGAGGGGCGCTTCGCGTCCGTTCATCGACATGCTTTGCACCATGCCGGGCAGGCCGAGGAAATGGTCCCCGTGGAAGTGCGAGACGAAGACGCGCGAGACCTGCATGAAGCTCAGCGTGCTCTGCATGAACTGCCGCTGCGTGCCCTCGCCGCAGTCGAAGAGGAGGACCTCGGGACCGCGCTTGATCGCGACCGCGCTCACGTTCCGCTTCGGGGTCGGCCACGATCCCGACGTCCCGAGGAAGACGATCTGCATGGACGGCGGTCCCGATGGCCCGCGGACACTTAACGGCTTGCGCGTCCGCGCCAAGCATATATCGCGGGACCGGGATGCCGCGGCGGTTCCGCATGCGTTCGATCGACGGCCGGTCCCTCGACCTCGAGGACGTGATCGCGGTCGCCCGGACGCGGGAGACCGTGCGACTTGCCCCGGCCGCGGCGAAGCGCGTGGACGCCAGCCGACGCGCGCTCGAGAAAGTCGTCGCGAAAGGCACCCTGGCCTACGGCATCAAGACGGGCTTCGGCGAGTTGGCGAACGTCGCGATCTCGGACGCGGATGTCCGGACGCTGCAGCTCAATCTCCTGCGGAGCCATGCCATCGGCCAGGGCCCGCCCCTCCGACGGGACGAGGTCCGCGCAGCGATCCTGCTCCGCGCGAACACGCTCGCGATGGGCTACTCGGGCGTTCGTCGGATCCTCGTCACGCGCCTCCTCGATTTCCTGAACCGCGGCGTTCATCCCATGATCCCGTCCCGCGGCTCCCTCGGAGCAAGCGGAGATCTCGCGCCGCTCGCCCATCTGGGCCTCGTGCTCGTCGGCGAAGGCGAAGCGGACGTGGACGGACGCGTCCTCCCTGGCGCGAAGGCGCTCGCGCGGGCGAAGCTGTCGCCTCTCGTCCTGCAAGCGAAGGAGGGCTTGGCGATCATCAACGGGACGTCCGTCATGGCGGGGGTCGGGGCTCTCGTCGTCAACGATGGCCTGCGACTCGTGAAGGACGCGCAGGCGGCCGCATCGATGTCCTTCGAAGCGCTCCGCGGTTCGCCGAAGCCGTTTGCCGATCGCCTCGTCGGGCTGAAGCCGCAACCCGGCGCCCGGGAGGTGGCCGCGAACCTCCGGCGCCTCCTGCGACGCAGCGAGATCGTGCCGTCCCACAAGGGCCCGCACAAGGTCCAGGATCCGTACACGCTGCGATGCATCCCCCAGGTCCTCGGCGCCGTGCGCGCGACGCTCGAGAACGCGGCGGCCTCGCTGCGGATCGAGATGAACGCCGCGACGGACAACCCCTTAATCTTCCCCGACGGCACGAGCGTCAGCGGCGGCAACTTCCATGCACAGGCGCTCGCGATGGCCCTCGACCACGTCGCCCTCGGCCTCGCGGTGCTAGCCGGATTCTCGGAGCGGCGAATCGCGCGGCTCGTCGACACGCGGTTGAGCGAACTGCCGCCGTTCTTGACGCAGAAAGGGGGCCTGAACTCCGGCATGATGATCGTGCAGTACGTCGCGGCGGGGTACGCGAGCGACAACAAGGTCCTCGCCCATCCCGCGTCCGCGGACTCCATCCCGACGTCCGCGAATCAGGAGGACTTCGTGCCGATGGGCATGGCGGCCGCGTTGAAGGCGCGGCAGGCGCTCGAGAACGCGGCGCGCGTCGTCGCGCTCGAGGTGCTCGCGGCGGCCCAGGGCCTCGAGTTCCTCAAACCGCTGCGCCCGGGCGTCGGTCCGCGCGCGGCCCACGCCTTCGTGCGGTCGGCCATTCCGCCGCTCGTCGAAGACCGATCCCTCGCGCCGGATGCGAACCGCATCCTGGAATGGATGGCCACGGGCGAATTTCTGAAGTCCGTGGAATCGGCCGCGGGCCGTCTCGCGTGATCACTCGACGGCGCCTTGCAGGGAGCGGAAGCACACGGGGCAGCGCCCCACGCGGCTCGCGCACAGCTCGTGGAACTCGCGGCCGCAGTTGCAGCGCGTGACCTTGAATCCTTTCTTGATGAGGCCCTTGCAGATCGAGCAGCGGCTCTCGAGGTCCGCGACAAGCCGCTTCGCCTTTTCCGGCCCGATCTCGGAGACGTCGATCTGCGCGATCATCTCCTGGGTGTATTCCTTCCCGTCGAACACCCGGTGCGAGACGATCTGGATCGCGAGCGGCACGCTTCCGGGCGCGGTCATCTTGAGCCGCACCTTGAGGACCTCCGAGCCGTGCGCGCGCACCGATGGGACCTCCACCGGGCCGTCCGTCTCCGCGTCGCCGAGGATCCGCACGCGGACGTCCTTCGCCATGCCCTTCCCGACGTTCTCGAGGGTGAGCGTGGCCTCGGTCCACTCGTTGAGCTTCGTCGCGCCGACCTCGAGGGACCCCTTCATGCTCGGGGCGAAGGCCTCCGTCGCCTCCCACGCCGTCCGGTAGGCCTCTTCCGCGGCCTTGATCGCCTCGGGGAAGTCCGTCCGCCGGAGCTGCACGGCCTGCGCGAGCTTCGTCTCCGACGCCCTCATGTCGATCCCGAACTTGCGGCCGTTGCGGATCGTGGTCTCGGCCTTGTACGTCAGGTCGATGAATCGCTTCTCGACGATCTTCGCGGACTCGACGCGTTCGAGCGCGCTCTCGACGACTTCCATCGCGCCGTCGAACTCCCCCTGGAGGATCCGCTCGTTCGCCTGGCGCAGCAGCGCCTCCGCGTCCCGTGAGTCCGAGCCGAGCTTCTTCGCGTGCGCGACGTTGTCCGCCGCATCCTGGAGGGCCCGGTTCAGCTTCGACGCGAGTGTGGCCTGCGCCGCGTCCCGTCCAGCGCGGATGTTCGCCGCGGCCGCGGGGAAGTCCTCCGCCTCGATGCGGGAGCGGGCCTCCGCGAACTTGTTCTGCGCGGGCGTCGGGTCGACCTCCATCTTGCGGCACGTGTCGACGAGGGCCTCGCCCTTCGCGAGTTCGTCCCGCAAGTGCGAGCGCACGAGATCCGACCCCCACTCCATGCTCCCGCCGAACGCGGCCCGGGCGCGCTCGATGTCGCCGGCCTCGAGGGCGGACTGCCCTTCGTGGAACGACCGCTCGAATTTCGAGGCATCGGCCCCGACCTCGTAGGCGGTCTGGAGGAGCTTCTGCGCGCGGTCTCGGGTCCCCTCGACCTCTTCGACGAGGATCCGGAAGTCCGCGATCGCGTCCGACGCGCGGACCGCGGTGTCGAGCGCCTTGACGTAGTCGCCGCTGTCGTACACGTTGCGGGACTCGGAGACGAGACCGAGCACCACCGAAGAGGGCCGCGCGAACGTCCGCATCTTGCGTTCGACCGTCTCGACGGCTTGCTTCGCCAGCCCCTGCTGCAGCGCGACGCGCTCCGCCTCCGCCTCGCTCTGGATCGCCGTCGCGACGGCCTGGCGGTACTTCTTCGCGCGGAAGAACTCCCGGGCCCGCTCAAACAGCTTCTCGGCGGAGCGGGTGTCCGTGCCTTCCTTGCGAGCGCGCGCGATCGTGTCCTCGAACTGTTTCATGATCGACGCGATCCCCTGATCGCGTTCCTTCGTCGCCTCGACCTCTCCCTGCGCCACGAAATCGAGGACCTCCTCGAACTGGCCCATCTTGTACGCGCGGTCCGCCTTCTCGAGGAGGCGGCCCGTCGAGGGCAGGGCGAGGTTCATCGCTTCCGCGTCGGCCACGAGGTCCTTGACCCGCCGCAGCGCGGTGGCGGCTTCCTCGCCATGCCGCTTCAGGGTCTCGAGCTGGTCCCGGAGCCGGTTCGCGAGGTCCGCGGCCTGCTCCAGCTCCCCGGCGTCGAGGTGCTGCCGAGCCCGCAGGATCGAGTCGCTCGCCTGCGCCAGGTTGACGCCTTCCACGGCGCCGAACGTGCTTTCGGAACGGGCCAGGGAGGTCGTGAGTCGTTCGCGGATCAAGGCGGTGTACTCGTCCTCGGCCCGCTGCGCGAGCTCGAGCGCCCGTTGGTAGTCCTTCCCCTTCATCGCGTCCTTCGCGTTGCCGAACACGCTCCGCAGGTGGGGCGCGTCGATGCCGAGTTTCTCCGCGAGCTCGAGCCGGCTGCGGCTCGAGAGGATCTTCTGCGCCGAGGAATAGAGGACCGTCAGCTTGTCCGTCTCTGCGCGCGCCTCCGAGGCGAGCTTCAGCGCGCGCTCGTAGTCGAGGCGCTCGAACGCCTTCTTCGCGTCGACGAGGAGCTCCACGACTTTCGACACGTCGACGTTCCGTTTCTTCGCTTCCGCGACGAACGCGGCGGCGCTCGCGATCGCGTTGTAGGCTTGGCGGTGCAGCGCGGTCGCCTTGTTCGCTCGCTCGTTCGATTCGTTGAGGAGTCGCAGGCCCTCGTGATAGTTCTGCACGCCGAACGCGAGGCGCGCGCGGCGCAGGAGGTCCGACATCTCGTCGACGTCGATCTTGAGCCCGCTCGCGGTCCCGATGCGGGTCTTGAGCAGCCCCGTCAGCTGGTCCGAGGCTGCCGCGAGCGCATCCATCGCACGTCCGCGGGCCGCGATGATCTCCGCGGCGCGGCCTCCGACGAGGAGGCCATTCAGCTCCCGGTGCAGCGCCTCGAGCGGGGCGACGCTCGCCCCGAGGTCCACGCCCATCCGGATCGCGGCCGCAAGATCTCCGACGATCTCGTCCGCCCGGTTCCTCGTCCGTTCGTCGACGAATCGCTGGCCTTCCCCGATGGCGGCGAAGGCGCCTTCGAAGTCCCGGGATCCGGCGGACGTCTCCGCGCGGTTCAGGAGCGCCTTCAGCTCCGAGCTCTCATCGCCGAGGTGCGGGAGCGACGTCCGCAGGACGGAGATCTGGCCCGCGACGCGGTCCGCCAGGAGTTGCTCCGTCTTCGTCTGGACATCCGCGGTGAGCTGGAGGGCCTTCCGGTGCTCGTCCGCCTTCGTCGCGACGATGGCATCTTGCAGGAGCTTTGACGGCTCCGCGAGATCGGCCCCGTTCTGCTCGCCGAGGGTCAGCATGAACTCCGCGCGCTCGATCGATTGCATGACGCGTTCGCGCTCGGCCCGGCGCAGTTCGTCGAACGCCCCGTCGACGGCCTTCTGGACCTCGACCGGGTTGCGCTCTTGGTACGCCTGGCGTGCGACCGCCGCGAGCTGCCGCGCCCGCTCCGTCGAGACGCCGAGTCCCTCCGATTCCGCGAACGCGCGATGGAGTTCCTTGAGGCGGCCTTCGACCTTGCGATACCGTTCGAGGACTTCGTCCACGGCCGTCTCAGCACGTTTCGCGTAGTCGAGGGCCTCCCGGAACGCGTTCCGTTTGATCGCCTCGCGCGCGTTGTTCAGGTCCGTGACGGGACCGCGGAGGTCCACGCCGATGCTCGTCGCCGCGACGAACTTCTCGCGCGACGTCGCGATCACGCCGACGACCCGCTGGAACTGCGCCTGCTGGAGCGCGACGAACCCCTGCTTCGCGAGCTGCGCCCCCTCCCGATAATTTCCCTTCTTGATTTCGGCCTCCGCCTTCGCGAAGTGCTCCTGCGCCGCGGTCGGGTCCGCCCCGAGCGCGCGGGCCTCCTGGATGAAGCGCGAGAAGTCCGCGATCCGGCCTTCGAGGGAACGCTGCAGGGACTTCTCCGACTCCGCGCGGCTCTGCTTCAGCGCATTCGCCGCCTTCTCGAAGTCCAGGTTCCCGACGTCCCCGCGCGCGCGCTCGATCAGGGTGAGGGCCCTCGTCGTGTCGGCCCCGAGCTCCTGGGCCGTGCGCATGAGGTCCTCCGCGTCCCGGATCTCCTTGTTCACGACGCCCGTGAGGTCGTCCTTGATCGTATCGAGTCCTTCCTTCGTGAAATCGAGCGCGCTCGGGAAGTCGTTGTTCTCCATCGCGTTCCGCGCGCGGGAGAGGAGGTCCTCCGTCGGGCCGACGTCGCGGCCGAGCGCCTTGCCGGAGAGGATGAGGGCTTGGACCTTCGAGAACGAGGAGCTCAGGTGTTCCTGGAGGACCTTCTCCGACCGCTTCCAGGCTTTCTTCGCGAGGTCGATGGCGGTCGCGAGGTCGTCCGAGGCCATCGCGCCCTCCGCCTTCGCCAAGGCGGATTGCGTTTCCGCGAGGTCGGCTCCAACGCCTTTCGCGAGGGTCGCCATGGACGCACTCGAGTCGACGATGGCCCGGGCCCGGTCCCGATAGATCCGACGTCCGCGTTCGAGCGCCTCGTTCGCCTTGTCCGCCGCGACCTTGTAGTCCTTCGAGGCCATGGCGGCGCTGGCGTCGGCCAGGACCTTCTCCGCCTCGACGACGTTCGCGTCGATCCGGCGCGCCTGGTCGATCAGGTCCTGCGCGGCCTTGAGGCCGTCCTCGGCGGCCTGGCGGGTCCGCGTGGTCTCTTTGACCTTCTCTTCCAGCTGCCTCCGCAGCTGGCTGTCACGCAGGTATCCGCTCACGGTTCGAAGCTCCGCTGCCTCGAGGGAGGGCCCCGGCTCTTCCTCCGAGGATGCTGGACGATATTCACGCGGTCGAGCTTATAAACCGCTTAGGTCGTGGTTATCAGACGTGATTCGTGCCGGGCTCTCCGGCTCATCCGTTCGTGGCGGCGACCGGTTGCGGCGACGGAGCGGGACTCGGCTCGGGGAGTGTGGGCGCCTGAGGCGCGGTCTCGTCCGGTGGCGCGTCGGACGCTCCCGTCTTCTCCTTGTACTCGACGCCGGCCTTCTGGGCCATCATCCGCCGGATCTCGTCGCGGCCCGTTGACTTGAGGCCGAAGAACTCCGCGAAGTACCGCGTGGTCGTGAGGGCCAGGGACCGTCCCGAGGGCTTGCGGGCGATCAGGCCGAGTTCCTCGAGCGCCTTCGTGTGCTCGTAGACCTTCGAGCCGATCATGTCGAACAGGTCGCTCTGGAGGAGGGGCTGATGGTACGCGATGAGGGCGGCCGTCTTCAACATGTCCCGATCGATCTCCGGCGGGGCAAAGGTCCGGGCGCGCTCCGAGTACTCGGACCGGATCTGCATCGTCCACTTGGTCCCGATCTGGGCGACCTCGACGGCGCTCCCGCGTTTCGTGTATTCGCGGGCGAGGGCGCGCAAGTGCCCTCTGATGACCTCGATGTCGAGTCGCGTCGCCCGGGCGAGTTCGTCCGGCGTGAGCGCCTTGCCGGCGGAGAAGAGCGCCGCTTCGACGATCGCGCGTTCGTTCATGGGTGGGCCCCCTGCGGACTCGCGTCGGCGCGGGGCGCGAGCTCCGGGATCGCCAGGAGTTCCTCGACCGTCAGGTCCGCCTCCGAGGTGAGGCGTTTCACGAAGATCTCGCCGAACGGGTAGTCCTTCTGCCAGAGTTTCACCTTCTCCAGATGCGCGAGGAAGAGCAGGGACATGAACACGGTGACCTCGTCCCACACGCCGCCCGCGGTCAGGTGGCGGAGGGCGACCGGCTCGCCATCGAACGAGGCGAGGCGCTGCCACGTGATCGCGATGTCCTCCGTCAGGTCCTCCCCGTGGACCTTCTGGTGGAAGTTCGGGGCGAAGCGCTGGATCGCCTGCTCGCGCAGCGCGTTCAGCTGGATCTGGATGTCCGCCTCCTTCCGGGCCTCGTCGAAGGCGTCCATGAGCTCCATGAGCGTCACGGCGCGACGTCCTTCGCGGCGGATCGCCTCCGTGAGCGGCGTCGCCGTGCCCGCGAGCACGACCTGGTTGTAGTCCAGGTCCGCAGGATCCCGGAACATGTCGAGGTCCCAGCCGTCCGTGGGCTCCTCGGCCGTCGGCGGCATCGCGTCGAGCAACACCTTGTCGCTCTGCATCTTCAGGATCGACCACGCCAGGAACACGAGCTTGCCCGCCGTGACGAAGTTCACCGCGCCGTCCTTGCGGACCTTGTCCATGAAGAGCTTCGTGAAGGGCACGAGGTTGATCTCCCACGGGTCCAGTTGTTTCTCGAGGGCGAGCTCGAACGCCGCGACGACGCTCTTCTCGAAGGGATCACGGACCGCGACGTGCTGGCCCTGGTCGATCTCGTTCAGCATCGCGAGGTAGCGGTTGATCCGCTGCCCGCCCTCCGCCTCGCTGATCAGGGCCTTGTGGAAGAGCAGGTGGTTCAGGATCGCCTGATAGTTGTCGCTCATGCCGGGATCGCCTCCGTCGGCTTCTCGTCCTCGACGTCCGCCAGGTTCACGCGCATGATGACCTCGGACGTCGAGGTGGGCGTCATCGTGACGCCGATGAGATGATCTGCCTCCTTCAACGTGACCTTGCGGAGGGAGATCTGGACGAACTGCGCCGTCGAGCTGTTCCGCCGGATCATCCGCGCGACCTTCTCCGCGTTGATCGCATCGAGGTTCTGGTCGATCTCGTCGAGCAGGTAGAAGGGCGACGGGTCGTACTCCTGGATCGCGAAGATGAGGGCCATCGAGACGAGGGACTTCTCGCCGCCGGATAAGGCCTCGAGCCGGAGCGCCTTCTTGTGGGCCGGCTTGACTTTCATGATGAGGCCGGCCAGGAACGGTGCCTCGGGGTTCTCGAGGACGAGTTCCGCCTCCCCGCCTTCGCTCAGCTCCGAGTACACGCGCCGGAAGTTCTCGTTGATCGAGACGAAGACCTTCGCGAGGCCCTCTTTTTTCTTGTCCGTGAGCTGCGTCACCAGGTTGATCAGTTCCTCGCGCTGGCCTTCGAGGCGCTTGAACTCGTCCTTCAACTCGACGGCGCGCGCCTGCTGCGCGTCGTAGTCCTCGAGCGCGCGCAGGTTGATCGGCCCCAGGGCGGTGATCGCGGCCTCGCACTCGCCGATCGTCGCCTTCAGCTCCTGGAGGCTCGGGAGGCGGCCCTCTTGGACCTCGACCGCCATCTCGGTCATGACGCGTTCGGCCTCGGCGAGCTGCTCCTCCTGGACCTTCAGCTCCGTCTCCATCTTCAGGAGGAAATCTTCCTTCGTCTCGATCTTGTGGATGACCTTGTCGACATCCGCATCGCGGTCCGTCTTCTCCTTGTACGCGGCATCGCGGGCGTCCTGGAGGTCCTTCATCGCCTGGCCCATCTGGGCTTCCATCTTCTCCAGGCCGCGGATCTCGTTCTCTAGCTTGCCGAGGGACCCCTGGAACGTTTCGATCCGCTTCTCGTGGTCCTTCCGCTGCTCCTCGAGCGACGCGAGGCGGGTGTCGAGTTCGCCGCGGCGTTCGTCGAGGAACGCGGTCTGGGTCGTCATCGCCTCGAGCTTGGAGCGGAGGCCGCTCAACTCCTCCGCGAGCGCGGCGCGGCGGCCCATCAGATCCTTCATCCGCGAGGAGATCTGTTGCGGCGTCGCCTCCATGACGGCCTTCTTGCGTTCGTCCCGTTTCGCCTTCAGCGTGTCGAGGCCCTGGGTGAACTTCGCCAGGTCTTCCTCGATTCGCGTGGCGGTCTTCTGGGCCTCCTCGAAGCGCGCCTTGCGATCCGCGAGGTCCTTGTCCGCCGCCTTGAGCTTGCCATCGAATTCCTTCCGCTTCGCCTCGAGGGTGCTCGTCTTGACCTCGACGGCCCCGGTCTTGCCGCCGAAGTCCTTCACCTGTTCCTCCAGGTCCAGGATTTCCTTCCGGAGCTCGTCGAGGCGGTTCGCGACGGCCTCGCCCTGGGCCTGCGCCTCCCGAAGCTTCTCCGCGATCTTCTCCAGTTCGTTCGCAGTGCCCGCGCCGAACTTGACCGCGGACCGCTCCATCTCGCCGCCGATCATCGCGCCGGACGCCTCGATCAATTCGCCCTCGAGGGTCACGAGCCGGACGCCGCCCATCCACTTGCGGGCCTCGTCCAGGGTCTGGACGACGAGCGTGTCGCCGAACACGTAGAAGAACGCGTCTCGATACTTCTCGTCGAAATGACAGAGATCGATTGCGAACCCGAGGCATTCCTTCGCCACGAGGATCGCCTTGCCGCGCGGCTTGCCCACGAGCATCTTGGTGAGCGGGAGGAACGTCGCACGGCCGATCTTCCGCCTCTTCAGGTAGTCGATACAGGTCGCCGCGACGGTGTCGTCGTCGACGATGATCGCCTGCATCCGGGCGCCCGCCGCGGTCACGATCGCGGTCTCGTACGCCGACTCGACGTGGGCGAGTTGCGCCACGGTCCCATGGATCCCTTTGATCGAGCCCGTCTCCCGAGCGTCGAGGATCGCGGACACCGCACCGGTGTAGCCGCGCTTCATGTTCTCCGCGACGTCGGCCTCGGCCTTGAGCTGGGCGTAGTGCCGCGTCAGGCTGAGGATCGCCGTCTGGACCTCCGCCTGCTCCTTCGCGAGCTTCGCTTCCTGCGCGCGCTTCTCGTGAAACTCCGCCTGGAGTTTCTGGAGGCTCTTGCCCGATTCCTTCGTGGTCGAACGTAGCTCCTTCAGCTGCCACTCCGCATCCTCGAACTCGACCTGGTACGATTTGCGGGAGTCCTCGAGTTGGGTGATCTCCGATTCGAGCCGGGCCATCGACTCCCGGGTGCGGTCGCCCTCGAGGACGATGCCCTTCAGCCGCTCCTCGAGCGCGTCGATCTCGTTGTTGAGCGCGATGATTTGCTTCTGGATGCCGAGGACCTTGGCGTCGCTCTTCGAGGCGAGTTCATCGACCTCGTGCAGGTCCTTGTCCGCACCCTTGATTTGCGTATCGAGCTCCGCCATCCGCGTGTCGACGTTGCCGCGCTCCCGTACGAGCGCGTCCGTTTCCTTCGTGACCTTCGACCGCTCCTTATTCGCCTCCGCGGTCTCCGAGCGGACCTGTTTCAACGTCTCCTTGGACGTCTCGATGCCGTCCGTCGCGCGCGCCCGCTCGATACGTAGCCCGTCGAGCTTCTCCTTGAGCTGCTTCGCCTCTTCGCCGCCGCGCTCCGCCATCTCCTGCTCGAGCTCGTTGAGTCGGGCGACCGCGGCGTCGAGTTGTCCGCGAAGTTCCGCCTTCTGCGCCTCGAGCTTCGTCTTGTCCGCCTCGTGCTTCGTGATCTGCTCCTTCGTCCCGACGATCTGCCGCTCGATCAGCTCGCGGTTCTTGTAGGCCATCTGGGCCTTCGCGGTCGTCAGGCGCTCGTTCAGCTCCTTGTACTTCAGCGCGCCGTCGCGGTCCGATTCGAGCTGCTTGATCTGCTTGTCGATCTCTTCGAGGATGATCCGGATCCGCTCGAGGTTCTCCTCGGTCTCCTTGCGCTTGCCCTCGGCCTGGGAGATGTCGTCGTCGAACTTCGTGATGCCCGCGATGTTGTCGAGGATCCGGCGGCGGTCGACGGTGGACATGGAGACGATCTTCTGCACGTCCCCCTGTTGCACGAGGTTGTAGCCCTCGGCGGAGATGCGCGCGTGCGCGAGGAGCGAGTCGAACTCGGAGAGGGATGACTTGCGGTCGTTGATGTAGAAGTACGAGTTGTAGCCGCCCTCGACGGACGGGCTTAGCCCAACGTAGCGGGTGAGCTTGACCTCATCCGCCTCGACGGGAATCTGGCGGTCCGCGTTGTCGAAGAGGAGGCTGACCTGGGAATAATCCGCCCCGTTCTTGTCCTTCCCGCCGTTCCAAATGAGGTCGGTGAGCTTGCCGGCACGGATCGCCTTCGACGATTTCGGCCCGAGGACGAACAGGATCGCGTCCGCGATGTTGCTTTTCCCGGATCCGTTCGGGCCCGTGATCGACGTGTACCCCTGCAGGAAGGGGATCGAGATCTTTCGCCCGAAGGACTTGAAATTCTCCATCTGGATCTCTTTCAGAAACACGGTCCTCACCTGAGCGGGGGAAGGTCAGCACTGAGGCGGTCTGCGACTACCCATCCCATCTATATCCTTCTGACGTCCGACGAGAGTCGGACAGAGGCGCGGAAGGTGGTGATGGATATAAAAGCGTAGCGGGGGACGAGCGATTCGTCTTGACAAATTGAGGCCTCCGTGGAGGGCACGGGCAGCTTTATGGCCTTGGACATCTGCTACACATCCGTGTGGGGGGACCGGAGGGCGTTTCGTCGGCTTCTCCCAATCTTTTGCGTCCTGGTCAGCTTGCTCGTCGCCAACACGGCCAGCGCATTGACGGAGTCGTGGACGGACGATTTCGCGAACACGAATCTCGTCGGCTATCAAACGAATGTCGCGATCGGCGGCGGTGTCGCGAAGCTCGATCCCGCTTCCCTGGTGCGGCAAGGCATTCAGCTGGCGAGCAGCTCCGACATCATCTCCCCTGCGATCGTGTACACCGGTTCGGAGTATGTCCTGTACTATGCGGAGTGTTCTCCTTACGGGACGTGCGCGATCGCTCGCGCGGTGTCCGCTGACGCCAACAGCTGGAACCCGCAGGGGATCGTCGTCAATCCCGGACTCGCGGGATCGACCGACTCATCGAGCGTCGCTTACGAGGACGTAATGCTGGTCGGCTCGACGTTCCACATGTGGTACTCCGGGCACGGCGGGGGTGCGTACGCGATTCATCATGCCTCCTCGATGGATGGAAGAAATTGGACCCCGGACGGAGTCGTCCTCTCCGGGGCCACCGACGGGTCGGGTGGTGCCACCTACTATCCGAGCGTCCTGTGGGATGGATCGCAATTCACGATGTGGTACGGGACGTACGACGGGCAAAACACGTGGATCCGCCGCGCGACCTCGGTCGACGGGATCTCCTGGAACCCCACGGGAATTGTCCTCTCCCCCGTCGCGGACGGCCTTGACAACTCCGGGCCGCGCACGCCGTCGGTCGTCCGGACGGCTGCGGGATACATCATGTGGTACACCTGCATCGCGACGCAGGGGCAAATATGTCGGGCCACGAGCGCGGACGGGATCACATGGACTCGCGAAGGCCTCGTCTTGGCTCCGGATCCGAATCTGTCCGGGGAGAGCCGGGACATCTCGCAGCCCGAAGTCCTCCTTTGGCCGGGCCCGGCGTACCGGGTGTGGTATGCCGGCCGCGGATCGGCGGGGATCAACCAGATCTACGGTGCCCTCAGCCCGATCGACCAGTTCGTGGTGAGCGGATCAATAGTCTCGGTCCCCATCTCGATCGCGGACGGTTTCTTCTGGCAGTCCCTTTCCATTACGAAGGAGGAGCCGTCCGGGACGGCGATTCGCATCAGCGTCCTCAACGCGACCACGTTCGAGCCGTTCCCGGGATTGAACGGCTTGACGTCCTCCGTCGTCTCCCTCGAGGGGCTATCTTCGACGCGCGGCGCCATCCGTCTTGCTGCGAATTTCACGGGAGGCGGCGATTCAACACCGTTCCTTGATCGATGGACGGTGACGATGGCAACCGCGCCCCCACAGCCGACCGAGCCGCCACGGCCGCTCTCCTTGTGGGAAGAGTACTCGACGGCGATCGTCGTCTCGGCGGTCCTCGTGGTGGCAGCGGTCGGAGGGGCGTTGCTCGTGCTGCTGCTAAATCGGCCGCGACGAAACCAACCTCCGCTTGGAATACCGCCTCGTTAATGCGGTCCGATCCGCGCGGGCGTTGCGCTCATCCGGTGGATTCTAAATAGGGCGTTCCCTTTCATCGGCCGCAAATGGGCAAGCGAGCCTTCATTACGGGAATCACCGGCCAAGATGGCTCGTATCTTGCTGAACTCCTCCTCTCGAAGGGATACGACGTCTTCGGCCTCGTTCGCCGCCTGAGCTCCCCGAACACGCGCAACATCGCGGAGATCATCGACCGGGTCCATCTCCTGGACGGCGACATGACGGACCAGTCTTCCATGCAGACGGTGCTCAAGGAATCGACCCCAGATGAAATCTACAACCTCGCCGCGCAGTCGTTCGTGGCGACCTCGTACCGACAACCGGTCCTGACGGCGGACGTGAATGGCCTCGGCGTCGTTCGCGTCCTCGAGGCGGCGCGACAGATCGTGCCGGACGCCCGGATCTACCAGGCCTCGACCTCGGAACTGTTCGGGCAAGTGCAGGAGACCCCGCAATCGGAGACGACGCCATTCCACCCCCGCAGCCCGTACGGCGTGGCGAAGGTCTTCGCATACTGGGCCTGCGTCAACTACCGCGAATCATACGGCATGCATGTGTCGAACGGAATTCTCTTCAATCACGAGAGCCCCCGCCGAGGCCTCGAGTTCGTGACCCGCAAGATCACGTATGGACTCGCGCAGATTGTGGCCGGGAAGACGAAGTCGGTCGAGCTCGGGAACCTCGAGGCAAAGCGGGATTGGGGGTACGCCCCCGAGTATGTCGAGGCGATGTGGCGGATGCTTCAGCAGAAGGAGCCCGACGACTACGTGATCGCCACCGGCGAGACGTGGTCCGTCTCCCAGTTCCTGGAACTCGCGGTGAAGGAAGCCGGACTCCGCGGGGATCCGGCTCAGTTTGTCCGCACGGATGCGAAGAACCTTCGGCCGGCCGAGGTGCACACCCTCTGCGGAAATCCAAGCAAGGCGAAACGAACGCTCGGCTGGTCCGCCAAGGTCCGTGTGCCCGAGCTCGTGAAGATCATGATGGAGCACGACCTCCGGCTCGCGAAAGCCGGCTAGGCTCACTTCCACGCCAGGACCGACGCGCTCCCTGCGAACCGATCGATGGGCGCGATTTTCCACAGAGCCCCGGAGAGGAGGGTCCCCATTCGACCCAGATGCACACGATTCTCCCAGAACGGTCGCCAGAAGTTCGTCCCGAGATCCACCCGACGGTAGCCGGCCTTCCGCGCCTCGAGCGCGAGGTCATGCGGCGTGAAGAGGTTGATATGGTCCGGGTCGTCGCGCGCCCCGGGTTGATGGACGTTGGGCGAGACGACGAACAGGAATCCGCCCGGCCGCAGGACGCGCCGGACCTCGCGAAGGATCGACCGTTCGCGGTCGAGGGGGACGTGCTCGAGCACGTGATGCGCCATCGCGGATCCGAACGATCCGTCCCGAAACGGGAGCGTCACGGTCAAGTCGGCCCGCACGACCGGCAGATTGCGTTCCGCACACGCGCGGATCCCTTCCTTCGAGATCTCGATTCCGACCGACGCGACGCCGTGATGGCGGCAGCATTCGAGGAACAGCCCCAGCCCCGCTCCGACATCGAGGACCCGAGGCACCGGATGCATGCGCGCGAGCATGGGCTCGAAGAAGCGCCAGTCGCGGCCTTGGTACCTCGAGTAGTCGTAACTCCGATGTCGGAGGTCGGGCTGCGGAGGCGACTCACGATCGGGCGACAGCCCCGCTCACCTCCTCATACACCCGCACGACCTGGTCGGCACTCCGCGAGGCGGAGAAGAACTTCGCGCGTTCCTGACCACCCCGCGAGAGACGGCTGGCCTGGTGAGGGTCGTCGAGAACCCGCAGGATCGTTTCCGCCCATCCGTCCTCGTCCGTTGGGTCGACCAGCTCCCCTCCGGAGCCGACGATCTCGGGGAGGACCGAACGGCTCGACGCCACGAGCGGGCATCCGCACGACATCGCCTCGAGACACGGCATCGAGAACCCTTCGATGAACGACGGAACGAGCGTGACGCAAGACGTCTGGTAGAGCTCGATAAGCTCGGGCTCGGAGACGAAGTCTCGCCACCGAACGCGATCCGCGATTCCGAGTTCCCGGGCGAGGGCGAGCAGGCGAGGCCTCGACGCCGACGATGCCCCGACCTTCATCAGGGTCACAGGCCGGGCTCGCGCGACGCGCGCGACGATACGGAGGAGACCCTCCGCGTTCTTGCGCGGCAGTTCTGTGCCGACGTAGAGGAGCTGGTTTGCAACGCGAGGCACGTCGCGCGGCCGGTAGGTCGATGGCACCGCGAGGTAGACCACCTCCGGATCGTGCTCGAGTCGGACCATGCCCTCGAGTTCGGATCGCAGGGTCTGGGCGGTCACGATCACGCGGTCGGCGAGTGGGAGGCGCTCCATCGTCCATGGGACGGAGAGATCGAAGCAGGTGATTACGGTCGGACATCGATGGCGCTTCCGGAGGAGGAACGACTGCATGTTCGAGATGATGTGGGTCACAGCGTTCGGCCGCTCGAGCAGCCGCAGCTGTTGGCGGTAGATCCCGTGCGTCGCGCGGGATGTCGGGAGGTAGAAGAGCCGGACGAATCGCGTCGGGATTCGTCGTCGGATCTCCTCGTACCATCCGCTGAACCACTTGGCGCGGACGTCGACGCCGCCCGAACGGCGGCCGAATATCGGGTATTGGACCTCCAGCGTCATGGAGAGCGGCTCGGATGGGAGCGGCGTAGATGAAGACTTTGCTAGGTCGTCCGGGGCCGCGGATCCGCACCCGCCGCCAGTCGGTCGATCGTCTCGCGCAGTGCGGCCTGGCGTCGCTGGATCGTGAAGCCGCCGACGATGCGGTTCCGCGCGGCCTCTCCATTCCCGCGGTCGAAGGCCTGTCGGATCGCGTCGGCCGTGGCCGCCGGATCCTCTTCCGGGACGTAGTACCCCGCATCTCCCATGAGCGTCGGGATTCCGGCGACGCGGGTCCCGACAGGGATGCATCCGCACGCCATCGCTTCGCCAAGCGCGTTCGGGAGCCCCTCGTAGAGCGAGGCTTGCACGTATACCCGAGCCCGGCGATACTGTTCGAGGAGTTCCGCCTCGCTGACGATTGGGAGGATTCGCACGTTCGGGGTCGCCATTCGCCGCAAGCGGACGGTTGCCTCGTTGGGTCGTCCCCCGACGAGGACGAACGGCAAGTCGGGATGATAGGCGGCGGTCCGCACAAACGTCTCGAGGCCTTTCCTTCGGACATTGGCATCCACGACCGCGCCCACAGTCAGGACGTTCGTCCTCGCGCCGTTATCCGGGGTGAAGCGGTCGACGTCGAAGCCCGTGGGGACCGTGACGATCTCCCGACGACGGACTCCTGCGTTCCTTGCGAGTTCCTCCCGCAGGAAGTCATCGACGACGAGGACCCGGTCCGCGTGCAGGACGGCGTATCGACTCCGGGCGGCCTGGCGTGGCTGAAGGTAGACGCCGTATCCGAGATCGGGGCGCCTCGCGGCGTCGACACCGCCAACCACTACGACGCTCTTGCGGCCGAAGGTCCGCGCGACCCGGCACGCTCCGTACGCATGATCGAGGGCGAACCATGCGAAGACCACGTCGCATCGCGCGATGGCGGAAATCAAGGCAGGGATACTGCGCTTCCCGCGCCACAGCACGCTTCTCAGCGGATAGTTGTCAGCGAGGAACGTGCGATCGATCTCGATGAAACTGGACTTCGTGCTCGAGACGAACGCGATTCGAGGCGGCCTCATGCGTGCTTCCTCATCACCTCACGGACGATGCCGAGGAACATGGGCGCTTGGCGCTCCCAGCAATACCGCGTCTCGAACGCCTCCCGGCCACGCGCCCCGAGGGACTCGAGTTCCGATCGACGGTTCATCCAATCTCGCACCGCGGCGGTGACGTGTTCGAGGTCGGATTCCGCCACCGTGACGCCGGACCCCGATTCGTCGACGACCGCACGCATGGCGGGGTAGGCGGGGACGAGGATCGGAACGCCGTGCGCCATGTAGTCAAAGAGCTTGTTCGGAAGCGCACGTTCGTGGTTCGGTCGTCGATCGAGCAAGATGACGCCCATGTCCATCGCCCCGTAGTACCGCGCAAGTTCGGCGAAAGGACGGTACCCGTCGACCCGGACGCGTCCTTGAATTCCCATCGACTCGGCTCGGACCCTCAATCGACTCGCCTCTTCCTCCGGACCGCCAACGAGGAGGGCCTTCACCCTGTCCGGCAGTCCGGCCACCGCATCCATTAGGACTTCGAGGCCGCGGCCCGCCACGATCGCCCCCGCGAACCCGATGACGAAGTCAGATGGACCGTATCCGAATTCGGCCCGGCTCGCGCTGCGGTCGGCCCTCATTACCTCCGCCGAAGGGCGCGCGTTGTAGAGGACCGTCGTCGGCTTCCCCATCGCACGGAACTTGGACGCGATCGGCTCGCTCACCGTGAGGACATGGGCCACGCGCCGACAGAGCCGCGCCTCCTGGATCTTCGCGATGCGCGCTTCGGCTGTCGAATTCTCGGCGATGAGCGCCGGCCAATCTTCGTGGCCATCGTAGAGGATGGCGATTCGCGCGCGGCGGCCCGCAGCCACCGCCGCCGACAAGACCTCGAAGTCATGCGCAACGAGGAGGTCCGGGGACTCGGAGAGGACGGCGTCACGGAGTCGCCGCGACGCACGGAGATAGGCAAGGCCTCGCGCCGTCATCGAGGTCCCGAGCGGTGGAACCGACATCGCGACTCGCCGGACCGGGAAGGGCTCCGAACCTCCAGAGGGCGGAGGAGACGCGGCCTTGATCCATGAGACGAACGACACATCCCATCCCGCTTGTCTGAGCGCGTCCGCTTCGCGCAGGGCACGGAGGACGGGCTTCGGCCACCACGGGTCCGTTTGCAAAAGGAAGACGGCTTTGCCCGTTCCCACGGCCACCGGACCGGAGGGAACTCACTTGAGTCTATCGCAACGAACCGTTTAAGCGACCCGGAGAAATCACGGGCCGTGCGCTCCGCGATTATCGTGACGGTCCTCAACGAGATGCAGCACATCCGGGGACTCCTTACGTCGCTGGAGACGCAGACGCGGACTCCGGACGTCATCGTGATCACCGATGGCGGCTCGACCGACGAAACACAAGAGATCCTCCGCGAGTTCGCGTCGGACACGCGCCTCCGGTTCCAATGGCAGGTCGTGCCCGGGAACCGCTCGCAGGGCCGCAACGCGGCGATTCGAACCGCGGACGCCGAGCTGCTCGCGGTGACCGACGTCAACGTGCTCGAGTCGGATTGGTTCGAGCGGATCATCGGGCCGCTGGAGCGGGGGGAGGCGGACATCGTCGGCGGTTGGTACGAGCCCATCGCCGAGACGCCTCGCGAGCGTGCGATGGGGGCGATGACGTTATTCTCTCTCGAGGAAATCAAGCCCGACGCGTTTGTCCCCGCGTCGCGGAGCGTCGCGTTTACGCGCGAGGCATGGCACCGGGTCGGCGGCTATAACGAGCGCCTTGCGATGGCCGAAGACACGGCCCTCGTGCTCGCGATGCGCCGGGCCGGACTGCGGTTCGTGTTCGAGCCGCGCGCGATCGTCCGGTGCTGGACTGCCGCGGATCTCCGCGAGGCGTTCGGCATGTACCGGCGATACGCGTTCTCCGATGGTCAAGCGGCCCACTTCGGGGTACCACAGACCCGATACGGACGCGTGTACGCCATCTACGCGGGTGGCGCGGTGCTTCTCATCCTCGGATTCGGGTGGCCGCTCCTCTGGCTCCTGCTCGTTGCGGGAGCGTTCGCGTACGCGCTTCTCCGCGCGCGGAAGGTTCTGCGTCGTCGTTGGTGGGCCCAAGTTCCGTATTCCATCCTGGTCGGTCTCGCGATCGACTTCGCGCAGATGTCGGGCTACGCCGCGGGCCGCGCTCACGCCGTTGAAGCAAGCCCGGATACCGCGGGCGCTCGAGGCCCGAGCAAGGACCGATAGGCGTCGACCAGGCGGCCACCCATCACCGCCCAATGGTAACCCGCCTTGAACGCGGCGCGGCCCGCCGCGCCCATCCGCTCACATTCGTCCCGCGACAACATGAGGCCCTCGAGGGCGTGTTGCAGCGCCGGTCGGTCCCCGTACGGGACGACGATTCCGCATCCGACAGACCGGACCAGGTCCGCGATCGACGTGCCGTCCGAGACGATGACGGGCTTCGAACACATCATCGCCTCGAAGACCTTGTTCGGGGAGGCATAGCGATTGTTGGGGACCGTCGGATCGTACAAGGCGACGATCGCGTGGGCCGACGCGGTCTGCGTGAGGACCTCGTCGTACGGAATCGTGCCCAGATACATCGACGCCTGGGAGCTCTCAAGGAACGGGAGCAGGGCGGACTCGTCGGGGCCATGGCCGGCGACGATGAGCCTCGCGCCGGTCGACTCGCAGGCGGCCAGCAAATCGAGGAGCCCGCGGTCCTTCGCGATCATGCCGCCGTAGAAGACCGTGAAGTCGCTCGCCGGCTGGATGGGCAGGTCTCGGTCCTCGGGGACGTTCATAATCTCGACGAGCCGCTTCGCCCGAGCGCCGCGGAACTGTTCCTCGCGTCGGCGGTCGGGAACGATGACGAGATCCGCGCGTTCGATCATGCGGCGCTCTGCGACGGCGAGACGTTCCCGCACTCGCGGCCTCAGGTCGGCCGTGATCATTTCGGAGTAGAAGTCGAAGATGTCGTAGACGAGCTTTGCCCCCGTGAGGCGAGCCGCCGCGCGGGCCGCCCACGCGGTGTCGAAGTCGACCGCATGGACGACGTCCGGCCGGAGGCGCCATGTCTTGCGGAGGGCGAACCATTGCCAGCGCGGCAGTCGCACCGCCAGTCCCGGCGTGCCCTCGGGCGCGGCGACGCGGTAGCGGTGGATCCGGATCCCATCGCGGACCTCCTCCGCCGGGTGAGATCGGGTCCGGTCCCATAGGACCGCGTGCACCTCATAGCCTGCTCGCGCCAAGGCCCCCGCTTCCTTGGCCAGACGGGGCTCGATCCCCGCCGGGCTCTTGGATCGCAGGAAGACGACGCGGGCCCCCATCGCGTCATCCCAGTGCTTCGTCCACGAGGGCGGCGATCTTACGCGAGGTCGTCCCATCGCCGTACGGGTTCGGCCATTCGCGCTTTCGGCCGAGCTGCTGCTTCACCGCCTGTCGGACTCGCGCCGGGTCCGTTCCCGCCAGCACGTTCGATCCGATCTCCAGGGTCTCCGGTCGTTCCGTGTTGGCGCGCAGCGTCACGCACGGCACGTGGAAGAAGCAGCTCTCCTCTTGGAGTCCGCCGGAGTCCGTCATCACGAGCGCGGCCCCCTTCTCGAGGCGGAGCATGTCCAGGTAGCCCGTCGGTTCGATTCGGCGGAGCGACTTCATCGACGCCGCGCGCTTCTCGAGTCCGAATTCCCGCAACCGCTTCGCCGTCCGCGGATGAATCGGGAAGACGATCGGACGATCCGCCTCCTTCGCCGCCGCGTCGAGGGCATCGAGGGCCACCGAGAGCCGCTCCTTCGAATCGACGTTCTCCTGGCGGTGGAATGTGAGGAGCAGGTATCCGCCCGGCGCGAGACCGAGGCGCTTCAGGATGTCGGATCGTTTCTCCGCGATCGGCGCATTCTCGACGAGCGCGTCGATGACGCTGTTGCCGACGACTTCAATCCCGTCCCGCACGTTCTCGCCCTCGAGGTTCTGCCGCGACACCGGCGTCGGCGCGAAGAGATGGTTCGAGAGGTGGTCCGCCACGATCCGATTGGTCTCCTCGGGCATCGAGCGGTCGAACGACCGGATGCCCGCCTCGACGTGGGCCAGGCGGCGACCTTGCTTGTTCGCGAGCATTGCGCCCGCAACGGTCGTGTTCGTGTCGCCGTGGACGATGACGAGGTCCGCATCTTCCGTGACGCCCGCGATCTGCCGCATCGTCGTCGCGATCTGCAGGTGTGGCGGTTGATCCTTCAACTCGAACTGGCGGTCCGGCTCCCGCAGCTTCATGTCGCGGAAGAAGACTCGGTCCATCATGAGGTCGTAGTGCTGCCCCGAATGCACGAGGAGGTGCTCGTGGCCGAGGCCATCGAGGGCTTTGACCACGGGGGCCATCTTGATGATTTCGGGACGCGTCCCGATGATCGTGACGATGCGGCCCATGGTGCGGCCGCGTCAGGAATCGAGGGGCGATAATAAAGATAGCCCCACGAGAATGAAAGTCGAAAGCATCAAGACGGTGCCTCGGTTACGAGCCGCTGTTGCTCATCAGCGTCGTCACGACGGTCCGCAACGAGGCGCGGAACATCGCCGCGTTGCTCGACAGTCTGGTCATCCAGGAGCCACCCGTCGAGGTGATCGTCGTCGACTCGCACAGCGAGGACCCGACCCGAGACGTTGTCCGTGAGTACGAGAAGCGATACGACTTCGTCCATCTCTACGTCCAGGGAGGCACGCGCGGGACGGGTCGCAACTTCGGGATCCGCAAGGCGCGCGGCGAGGCGGTCGCGTTCATCGACGGCGACGCGATCGCGAATCCGTTCTGGGTGAAGGAGCTTCGCGAGGGCCTTCGCGCCCATGACGTCGTCGCGGGCCGGACGATCCAGATCGGCTACCGGCCGTTCGAGGAACTCGAGCGGGTCGAGCTGATCGTCAAGGGGACCGACGTCACGTTTCCGTCCTCGAACCTCGCCTACCGCAAGCCGGTGCTCGAGGCGATCGGCGGCTTCGATCCCTGGTTCGTGACCGCGGAGGACATCGACCTCAATTTGCGCGCCGTGCGCGCGGGCCACCTGATCGCCTTCCGCGCGGGCGCGGTCGTCTACCATCGGACGCGCGACTCCGTGTACGACTTCCTGCGGCAGGCCCTGTGGAACGGCGCGGGCCGCAAGCAGCTCACCCTGAAGCACGGCGCCCTCTGGAGCCGCTACCGGCCGGGACAGATGCTCCGGCGCAAGACGACGTTCTGGTCCATGCTCCGACTGAGCGCCGCGATGCTCGGCTACGTCGGCTACAAGTTCTTCGGGAAGCCGCTCCCGGCGTGAGCGCAAACGCTTATCCGGATTTGCCAGCATGGCGCGGCAATGGTCGAGGTCTCCGTCGTCGTGCCGACGATGAACGAAGAATCCTCGATCGGCGCGGTCCTCGAGGAGGTCCGGGTCGCCCTCGCGGGCCGCGACATCGAAATCCTGACCGTGGACACGGATTCTCGGGACCGGACGAACGAGATTGCTCGATCGAAAGGTGCCCACATCATCTCCGAGCCGAGGCGGGGATATGGTCGAGCCTACAAGACCGGTTTCGCCGCGGCGCACGGCACGTACATTGCCACGCTGGATGCGGACCTGACGTACCCCGCGGATCGCCTGCCCGATCTCTTGGCCCCGTTGAAGGAAGGCCGATCCGACTTCGTATCCGGCGATCGACTCACTCGCCTGCGCGGCGATGCGATGACCGGCATGCACCGAGTGGGCAACGCGATCCTGAATGCGGCGTTCCATCTTCTCTACCGCCATCCGGTCCACGACTCCCAGAGCGGGATGTGGGCGTTTCGGCGGGACATCCTGCCGCGCCTCCGCCTCGTCCACGACGGGATGGCCTTCTCCGAGGAGCTCAAGCTCGAGGTGATCCGCCAAGGCTATCGCTTCCTCGAAGTGCCGATCGACTACCGGCCGCGGGTCGGAGAGAAGAAGATCCGCAGCGTGAGCGACGCGACCCAGAATCTGATCTGGCTCCTGCGCAAGCGCTTCGGATGGATCCCCGCGGCCTGATCAGTCTTCGAGGACCTCGCGCATCTTCTCCCATTCCTTCAGGAAGCGGCGCGGATCGAAGCTACCATCGACGTAGCGGTTGAGGGCCTTGTGGAATCCGGGGTCCACGTCGGAGCACATGAGCTCGGACGCCTCCCAATGTTCCATCGACTTCCACGGCCACGCGCCCTCGAGGTCGAGGAAGTGCGGGCCGCGGTCCTCCCACGCCACGCGGATCGTGCCGAACTCGATCGCCAGCTCGTACGCGAGGCGCCCGATCAAAATGGATTCCTCGGGCGGCATCGTGAGCTCGTCGCCTTTCCGAAGGCGTCTCGGGTGCTGGATGCGGATCGATGTGAGCCCCTCCGCGGCCGCAAGCGAGGCGTTCGTCTTGTCAAGTGTGAGGAAGAAGATCCCTTTGCGGAAGTCGATCCCGCGCAGGAACGCCTTGAACTGATCGCGGATCATCGAATCGGCGTTGATGATCGTGAGGCCGTCTTGGGACAGATGCAGCTGTTCCGGATTCGTCGCGCCGACGACGAGGACGTTTAGGCCTTGGAACCCCTCGGTCCGCTTGAGCGTCGTGATCTCTTGCAGGGCGCGATAGCCGCGGCGGCCTGCGTGCGACAGTCGATTCCCCTTGCGCATGTTCGCGGCGTTCTCGAGCTCCTTCATCACGACGCCCGGGATGACCAGGAGGATCCAGTTCACGCTCTCCCGGTACGGCCGCGGGTGGATGCGCGAGAACTCGTCGAGGAGGTGCTCGCCCAGGATGCTCGCATACAGCACGTTCGTGTCGACTCCGACGATGATGTCCTCGTACTCGGCGAGGCGCCGCGCGACCGCACTCAGCCCGATCGGCTCGACGATGCCTGCGCAGAGCAAGGACGAGTTGAGCCAATCCAGGTAGTCCGGGTTGCTCTCCAGGACCTTCACCGTGTATTGGGTCGGCGAGCCGACGACATCGATGATCGGGTACTCCTCTTTCGAGCTGGGGGCCGAGGGACTTGAACGTCAGCCGCTCGATGCGACCTTTGATCGCCCCGAGGGCCAACTGCAAGGTCGGGAAGTCCGCGATTTGTCCTTTCTCCAGGATTTCGCGGAAACTCACCTTAGGCCTCCGCGAGGAGCCGGTCCACCATCCACTTCACATCGAAACGTTTGATGTCCTCGTACGTCTGCCCGAGGTTGACGAAGACGACGGGCTTGCCGATCGTCCGCGCCATCGAGAGTGCGGCGCCGCCTTTCGCGTCCGCGTCGAGCTTCGTGAGGACGACGCCATCCAGGCCGACCGCCTCGTGGAACTGCTTCGCCTGCTCGATCGCGTCGTTCCCGGCGAGGGCGTCTCCGATGTACAGGACCAGGTTCGGCTTGGTGACCCGCTTGATTTTTTTCATCTGGTCCATCAGGTTCTGATTCGTCTGCATGCGCCCGGCCGTGTCGATCAGGACGACGTCGCGGCCTCGGGCGCGGGCGTGCTCGACCGCGTCGAACGCGACGGCCGCGGGGTCTGCGCCGGCCTTGTGCTTGATGAGCTTGAAGCCGACCGCCTCCGCGTGCTTCTCGAGCTGCTCGATCGCCCCCGCGCGGAATGTATCGGCCGCGGCGACGACGCAGGTGAAGCCTTTCTTCTGGATGTGATACGCGAGTTTCGCGATCGTCGTCGTCTTGCCCGTGCCGTTGACGCCGACGAACATCACGACGAACGGCCGCGGGCCCTTCTCGATGAGGCCGAAGAAATCGATCGGCGGGACCGTGAGGACTCGTGTGATGGCGTCCCTCAGAGCCGACTCCACGCCGGCCTCCAGGGACACCTCTTTCGTGACGCGTTTGCCCTTCAGGTCGTCCGCGAGGTGGTCCACGATCTCCTTCGCCACCGGGAAGGCGACATCGGACTCGAGGAGCGCGATCTCGAGATCATAGAGGACCTCCTCCAGCTTGTCTTCCTTGATCTTGCGTCCCGAGTCACCGATCGACGGCGAAACCACCTCGGCGTCCGCCTTCTGCTTCCAGCCCGCGAGCCGCTCCCGGAGGCTCTTGAACATCTAACTCCCATCGCCCGTCGCAGGTTGGGTCTGGAGTCGGTCGTACAGGTCCTGCACCGCCGCGCCTTGGGCTTCGGCCCGTCGCTGGAGTTCGGCGAGGCGCTGGCCGACCGCGTTCGCGGCGTCCGTGATCGACGCGATCCGCGCATCGAGCCGCTCGATTTGCTTCCCGATGTCGTCGTAGACGAGGAGCTCGGATCCGATCGAGACGTACGCCTTATCGACGTCCCGCGACTCCGCGACGAGGAACGAATTCGCGCCGACCGGCACGAGGACCTCGGCGCCCTTGCCGGCTTCCTGGTACCGGGTCAGGGTCTCCCGCGCGCGCATGTGCTCCTCGAGGGAGATGCGGATGATCGACTGCTGCTGCGCGAAGCTTTCGATCTGATCTCGGAACTGGTCGAGGACGGCGATCCCGCGGCGGAGGTCGGCCTCCGACCCGCTCACCCGCCCACCTCGACCTCGTACTTGACCGCGTGATTGACGAGCTCCCCGGCGGCGACGGCCTCGACCTTGGAGATCTCAATGTACTTCCGCGGCACGCCGTGCTGGCTTCCGAGGACCGAGAGGAGTTTCTCGCGAGCGGCGGCTTCGTCCGCGGCGGCGACTTCCTTCGCGTACGCCTGCCATTTCCGCCCCATTCGGAAGCGGCCGCTGATGCGAAATCCCTTCATGGAGCGGCGGGCCAAGGGGCCCCGCTACTTAAAAACTTGCTCGGCTCAGTGCGCGCGCGTTGCGGCGAGTTCGTCTTTGAAGTGTTCGACGAGGTCTTCCGCGATCTTGCGCGTGACGCCGCGGACAGCCGAGAGGTCCTTCAGACTCGCCTTCGCGAAGTCCTCCGCGGAGCGGAAGCCCGCATCGATGAGGGCCTTCGCCCGTGCCTGCCCGATCCCTTTGATCGTGCGCAGCTCCTCGAAGATGTCCGACTCTCCCGGTCGCGCCGCCTCGAGTTCCAGGATGCGCCGCTGGATCGTCTCATCGCCGGGGCTCATCTTCTGCGCCTCCGTGTACGCGCGCAGCGCGTCGTCGTCGCGGCCCATCTTCACGAGGACGTCGCCTTGGGCCGCCCATGCCTCTTCGTCGTTCGGATAGAGTTGCGTGAGCCGGTCGAACGCGTCGAGCGCGCCTTCGAGGTCGCCTTCCTCGAGCAGGATGTTGCCCCGGTTCAGGAGGGCGGACGCGTTGTTCGCCTGCACGCCGAGGACGAGGTCCAGGCAGTTCAGGGCCTCTTGCGGCTTGCCACTCCGGCGGTATGCGACGGCCTTGCCGATCAGCGCGTTCACGTTGCTCGGGTCGACTTCGAGGATGTCGTCGAAGAGGTTCAGGGCCTGCGGGTAACTGCCGCTCGCGGACGCGATTAGCGCGCGACTCAGGAGGCTCGGCACGTCGACGCGGACCTCCTCGATCTTCTGCTGGACGTTCTCGTTCGACGGATCGATGGCCGCCGAGCCCTCGTACGCCGCGAGGGCCTCCGGACGACGACCGAGGTTGGTGAGCGCGTCGCCTTTCATCTCGAGCGCGGGTGCGTCGTTGGGCCGGACGCGGAGCAGGCCATCCACCGTCTCAAGGCACTCCCGCCAGCGGCGGTCTTCCACTTGCAACCGCGCGACCGAGCGCATGGTCTCGAGGTTCTTCGGATCCTTCGTGAGCACGCGCCGATACGCCTCGTAGCCCTCGGGGCGTCGGTCCATTCGGATGAGCGCCCGCGCCTTCCCTTGGAGGGCGGCGATGTGTCCCGGATCGAGCCGCAAGGCCTCGTCGTATGCGGAGAGCGCGGCTTCGAAGGTGCCCGCGGACATCAGGGCATCCGCCTTCGTCACAAGGCTCGCGGGCGTCTCGGGTTGGCGGACCGGAGGACGCGGTGCGGGCTTCGGGGGTTCCGCCTTCGGGGTCGGAACCGGCACAGGCGCGACCGTCGGAGTCGGAGGCGGGGGAGGCTGCATCACCGGTGGCGGTGGCGGCGGGGCGGCCGCGAAGTTGAAGGCCATCTCGGGCGCTGGCCCCGGATTCGACGTAGCGGTCGGGTCGTACACCCGCTCGCCCGAATCAAGCTCCATTTCGGTCCCCGCGGAAAGCGCCGTTGCTTTCGTCCGCTCGCGAATCGGTCGGAGGCCGACCCACCAACCGATCTGGGCGGCGCCGTACAGGAACAGGAGGAACGGCACGGTCGTGAAGAGCGTCGGCATCACGCCCTTCTCCAAGATGAATGTCAGGTACGTCACTTGGTTCACCTGGTTGTGGAACACTAGGGACCAGTTCGCGTAGCGCGCCCACATCGTCGGCTCCACCGCGAGCGAAATTCGGTCCGTGGCGTTGAGCCAAGCCGATGTCATCGTGACGTTGTCGCGCATGACGAACACGCTGGCCGCGCCCGTCGTGACGCTCACGATCGCGTGCGTCACGAAGGAGATGCCCAATGGATCGGGGCTCGCGAACACCACGCTGTCCGTGCCGTTCGCCCGGAGGGAGACGACTTGCGGCGGATCCGAGAACAGCGTGGATGCGACGGATGGCGTGACGGCGAGCAAGAGTATGACCGCGATGCCAATCGAGAATCCGGCCTCTCTCACGGCTCGCGTCATCGAGTACTTCGCCATGAGGTACCGTTGGTTGTCCCGCTGCAGGTTGTGCACCTCGAGGTTGCGGAGGTACAAGCCGACGACCGTGGCGAGGAGTCCCATGATCAACGAGACCTCGATGATCCCGTTGATCGGCAGGAAGAGCGGCTTCAGGCTCGCTCCTTCTCCCGCGAGCCGTGCCGCCATGAGCACGATCGTGAGGGCGAAGAGGCCTCCGAACACGGCCTTGCGAATGCGACGGATTCTCAGGAGACGGTCCGTTCCCTGGATTCGGTTTTGATACCCCAGCATGGGTGACTAAGCCTCGGGCGCGATCGTTGCGAGTCCCCTGGCCGCTAGGAAGATGGCCAGGTACTGCGGAACGTCGTTTACCCCGGGAGCCAAATTAAACGCTTCGTCTCGAATCTCCATACTGATTTTATTCTTGAGATTCATCCGAATCGGTTCGTCGGTCCAGGCTTTCGGCACCGCGTCGCGAAGGGGGCGGAAATCGTCAATCTCGTGGCGGGTCAGCGGGATGACTTGGAGGCCGGTCTTGCCGTGGAGCGAGGAAGGCATGCGGATCAGCCGCTTGATGTCCGAAGTGACTGGTTGGTCCGTATCCCCGAAGGGCTTTATTCGCTCGATTGAGACACCTCGGTGTACTCCCGGCTGCATTCGGAAGAGTTGCTGAAGAATCTCGAGCACCAGCGTGACATTCTTGTCCGTCAAGACCTCAATCTCCCTTTGACTCCGGAGTCGATCCACTCCGCGCAAGCCGCGACCTTGCGGGCCGCGAGGCTTGAACAAGTTCTCCCAGAGGTTTTCTGCCTGCTCTTTCTTGACATTGGGGATCGAGCCAAGGAAGTCGACGGCCTGCTCTCTATCCATCGGTTCAAGCAGGTCTGCCAGACCGAGCAGCCCCCTGATTACTTTGCGGGGCCAGCCGGTCCGTAAATCAGCCCGCTCAATGATGACTTTTTTCTTGCTATACGCATGGTTCTTGAACTGCTTGGTGTCGAACACAGTCTCTTTGAAGGCCGAACGTGTGTCGAAGTTAGTCCCAAAAATCCAGTCCACGATTTCTCTGCGCTCGTGACTGCCAAGTGTCAAGACTCTGGGATCGAATACGTGAAGGTGATATCCACGACCTCCCGAGAAAACGACCCGCATGTTTCTCTCCTCAGCGCCGAAGTCCTCAACTAGGAATTCGTCGTAGAGTTTGATGATCTTGAGCCGAATCGCCTCGAGCATTTCTGCGTAAGTCATGCTCTTTGCGCCCGGCAAATGGTCTGCATCGAGGTCAAAGATCAAATCGGCGCCAAGCCACCCCTTTTCCTCCATGGTCGGCGCACTCGGCGTTTCGTAGTAGGCGCTCGAATAGTATGCGTGGGTCGGGACGCGGGAAGCGAGGAAGTTTCTTAGTTCCTCCTCTTTAGCGAACCCAAGATGTCGCTGTACAATTCCCGCAGTCCAGAACATGAAGCCGAACTCGCGCCGTCCGAACCGATCGGGCAGAGTCGGTTTTGACCCCTCATAGTAGCGGCGGAATTGGGTTCGCAAGAAATTCGTCGTCGCTTCCTTGGCCGGATCCGGGGCCGCCATTCGTCCTCGCCATCAAGGCCGTGCGCTTAAGCATTCGCGGGAGTCCCCCGGAGCGAGGCGCCTTTCGTCCCAGCATGCAGCGAGAGGACAAATAGGTCCCCGGGAGTCCGTGGTCCGTGCCTCGACGCGCGGTCGCGTGGGCCGAGATGGCGGTCCTCTTCGCGCTTCTTTACGTGGGCGTGCCCTGGATCGGGTTGCAGATCGACCGGCTCCTCCAGGTTCCGTCCTGGCCCCCGCCGCTCCGATGGCTCGGCCTTGCCCTGTTCGTCGTCGGGATCCTCGGCCTCGCCTGGTGCTTCGCGCTGTTCGTGCGCATCGGCCGCGGGACGCCCAACCCAATGCTACCGCCCCAAGCCCTCGTGACCGTCGGCCCGTTCGCGTGGACGCAGAACCCCATCGCGCTCTCTCATGCAGCGGCGCTCATTGGCCTCTCCGCCTGGCTCGGCTCGGTGTCCGCGGTGATCATCATCCTCCTCCTGGGGACACCGGTCCATTATGCGATGCTCCAGGAGGAACGGACGCTCGAGTCGCGCTTCGGTGACGCATACCGGTCCTACCGGGATGCGGTTCCCCGATGGCTCCCGCGGCGCCCGAAGCGTCAGAGTTGAACGGACACGCTCGCGCTGGCGTTCGATGGTCGAGGGCCCGATCGCAACTGCTCCAGGTGAACGACTTGCACCGGCACGCCGCTCAGCTGGCGGGTGAGGCCTTCGACGTGGCCCTCGCCGACGACCGCGACCACGTCCCCCTTCGTCTCGGCCAGGCCTCGAAGCGTACGGGCCATGAGCGCGTCCCGGTCGTCGATCAGAATGCGTTTCGCGGTCGGGAGCTCGTTCGCGAACTCTTGGAGGAATCCTTGCTCGTTCTTGTAGAATCGCTGGAGTTCCGCCTCGACCTTCTCCTTTCGGGTGAACAGGCCGCCCAGGGCGGACATCAGGAGCCGCACGCGCTCCGCGAGGGACATCTCCCGCCACACGCGGCCGAGCACCGCCCGCGAGTCTTCGTCGATCATGGCGACTTCGCACCCGATTTCCTGCGCGGCCCGAGCGCCGGCGACCATCTCGTCCCCGACCTCGACGCCGTACTGCCGGGCGATCCGGACCTGGAACTGCACGAGCAGCGCGAGCGGCGAGAAGCCGCGGGCTCTCGCTTCGTGGCTCATCAGCGCCTGATAGCGGACCGGGTCGAGTTCGAGGGCCACGACCCGCGGCCGCCGCATCAGGATCTCCGACCGGATCGCTCGGGAGATGTCGAACACGTGCCCGACGCCGAGCAGGGTGATCATTCCACCGCGACCATCCCGCCGCCGACAATAACGCTTTGCCTGCCCCATGAAGCGCGGTCTCGCAATCCGGGCGAGGTTTCGAACGAACGGTTATCTGGCGTCGGTGCGTCCCGCCGTGCCGAGGGAAGGCGATGGACGATCCGTTCGACCTGAATCGCAAGTGGTGGGACGAGGCCGTGGGAATCCACGTCCGGTCCGAAGGTTCCGAGGGATACGACGTCCCGGGATTCAAGCGGGGCCGCTCGGCCCTCCTCTCCGTCGAGCGGGAGGAGGTCGGGGACGTCCGCGGCAAGCGGCTCCTCCATCTCCAGTGCCACTTCGGCCTCGACACGCTCTCCTGGGCTCGGCTCGGCGCCGAGGTCACCGGTGTCGACTTCTCCGAGAAGGGGATCGCGCAGGCGAAGGCCCTGGCCGCAGAACTCCAGATTCGCGCGCGGTTTCTCCTGTCGAACGTCTACGACCTTCCGCGCTCCCTCAACGAGGAATTTGACATCGTGTTCAGCTCGATCGGGGTCATCAATTGGCTGCCGGATCTCGCGGCATGGGCGAAGATCGTCGCTCGATATGTCCGCCCCGGCGGGTTCTTCTACCTGATTGACGCCCATCCGTTCGCCCGGATTTTCTACGACGAGCGAGACGCGACGGATCTCCGCGTCGCGTATCCGTACTGGCGACCGCACCCGTTCCACGTGGAGGAAGACGGTACCTACGCGGACAAAGGGGCGCACTTCGAGAACCGGGTCACGATCGAATTCTCCCACACCATGGGAACGATTGTCGACACGATCATCGACGCCGGGATGAGCCTCGATTTCCTCCATGAATTCCCGTTCTGCGAGTGGGAGATGTTCCCGTTCATGGAGAAAGGGGGCGACGGCTACTACCGCCTCCACGACGGCCCGGACCGGATTCCACTCCTCTTCTCGATTCGGGCTCGCAAGCCGATGGGTGAACCGACGCGGTGAGGAGACTGTGCATCTGCTCCCGGACTCGTCCCTACGAGCGGCGGGGCAAATCGGCGACTTCCAAGAGAACCTGGTCCGCCATGGCGATGGCTGCCGCATAGTCTCCGGCCTCGAAGGCTCGCAAGCAGTCTTTCATTCGCGGACGGTACGGCTTCACGTCGGCGCCCGCCTTCTTCGCATCCTTGAGAGCCCGGAGAGCGGTCGCCATTGCCTCGAGTGCCTGAGTTTGCGAAGCCTTCGCATCCCGTCCGGAGTCCACGAATGATGCCAGCCTGAATCTCGGGGAACTTGCCGTGGCCTATTGAGTGTTCTTGTCCACGCCCTGGCGTCGCGGAACTCAACGCGACGTCCGTTCGCGGACCACGCGTCCGTACATACGGACAATCTCGTCCGCTCGCACCCGGCCCATCCGGATCGTCCGCAAGCGCGTGCGGATGTGATGCACGACCGCTCGGTCCTTCCCCAGGTCGACAATCTCCCCGACCTCGAACTCCTCGTCCGGTGCTGCGAGGACCTCGTGCGGCACCGTCCGGTTCCCCTTGTTCACGGAGAACTTGACGCGGACCTGGTCGATCCGCTTCGCCCAGATCGTCGCAACCGCCTTGGCCTTGGCGCCGTCCACCCGCCGGCCGCCCGACTCGATCGCGGTGATCGCGATACGCGTGTCGCCGAGGTCCAGCTCTTGGTCCACCGCCACGTCCTCATCGGGAGAGAATTCGAGGGAGGTCTTCTCGGACCGCTCAAGCCACGAAACGACCACGGGCACCTCGATCGGCTTGGGCTCGCGCGTCACGACATTCGACACGGCGCCGCAGTTCGAGCACTTGACCACGCCCTCGAACACGATCTCGTCCTTGCCCGCGATCTTGCCGCGAAGGACGCGGTGCGGGGCGAGCTGGCCGCACGCGCCACACTTCACAACGAGCGCGCTCGGAGCCGCCATCACGAAGTCGAACCGGGGGTGGCGGAAAGGGTTTACGGTCCCGGCCCGGCACTCGGCCGATTCCCCGAGGCGGTCCCCGAGGTATGACTAATTACTCATACGGCTCAGTTCCCGACCGAGGAGGATCAGAGGCCATGCTTCCAACCGCAATCGCTGACGAGCCGTCCAAGTCGGATGCGGAGCGGCCCTCCGCACGACGGACACCGCGCGGTCGCCGCGAACTTCTCGATCCATGCGTCGCGGGTCTCCGGGAGGTCCGCCCGCTCCGCCTCCTCCAGGATGTGTCGCAGATCCGGCGTCGTCGCGAGGTCCCGCAGCCCGAGGAGTCGGGCCGGACCCATCGGGCGTGCGATCCGGCCCGGGATCGGGAGACGGAGGATGGCGGGCGCGAGGGCGAATCCGAACGCGATGGCTCCCGCGTGGGCCTCCCAGGCAATCCCCCCGGGACCGACGAACCCGAGCACGAGCTCGATGATCAGGAAGATCACGACGAGCTGCGCAACCGGGATCGCGGGCATGCCCGGAATCGGGATGAACAGGGTCACTCGATCGTTCGGATAGAGACGGCCATACGCGCCGAACACGGAGAGGATCCCCGCCGACGCGCCGACGAGGAGCACCGGCTGCCCGAGATGCACCGCGAGGAACACAACGGCTCCCGCCGCGCCACCCGCGAAGAAGAGGATCGCCCATCGCGCGCTCCCGACCCGCTCCTCGAACGTCGGCGAGATGAAGACGAGCCCGAGGAGGTTGAGGAACACGTGCACCTCGGACGCATGGACGAACTCGAAGGTGAGCCAGCTCCACGGCACGGGCGCGAGGCCGGGGGCCGCCGCGATGCCGAGTTCGAAGGCGACGGGCGAGGTCGTCACGATTCCCAGGAACGAGGAGGCGACCTCGAGGACGTACACGCCGAGGATCGTCACCGCGTACGTCAGCGAGAGGAGCGCCTTCCGCGCCGCGGCGTAGAGGGTCGCGAGCAGGATCAGCAGGACGGCGGCGACCGAGGCGGGCTCCATGCAGGGTCACACGAACTTGTCGAGGATCCGGGCGATCGCCTCCGCCGCGTGGCCGTCCCCGAAGGACTTCGATTTCGTGCCGCGGGGATTGAACTTCTCGATCGCGTCGACGATGTCATCCGGCTCCGTCCCCACGAGCGCGTTCCAGCCGTCCTCGACCGTCTCGATCCACTCCGTCTCGTCGCGCAGCGTGATGCAGGGCACGCCGAAGAAGTACGCCTCCTTCTGCACGCCGCCGGAGTCCGTGAGGGCCTTCGAGGCGCCCATGAGGAGCGCGATGAAGTCGAGGTAATCGAGCGGATTGATCGCCCTCACGGCGCCGCGCAACGTGTCCCAGAGGCCGAACGCCTCGAGGTTCTTGCGGGTCCGCGGATGCACCGGGAACACGATCGGCTGGCGCGATCGGGCGAATGCCTGGACGATGCCCGTCAGGACGGCGCGGTCGTCCACGTTGGCGGGCCGATGGAGCGTCGCGAGCAGGTAGCCGCCCTTCGTCAGATCGAGCCGCTGCACGATGTCGCGGGACCGCGCAGCCTGCGCGCTCTGCAGCGCGATGTCGTACATGACGTCCCCGACCATGTGCACGCCCGCTGCGATGCCCTCCCGCGCGAGGTTGTCGACCGCCGTCTGGGTCGGGCAGAACAGGAGGGTCGCGAGCTGGTCCGCGACGATGCGGTTGATCTCCTCGGGCATCCGTCGGTTGTACGACCGCAAGCCCGCCTCGACGTGGCCGAGCGGCAGGCCCATCTTCGAGGCCACGATCGCGCCCGCGAGCGTGGAGTTCGTGTCGCCGTAGACGAGGACGAATTCCGGGCGCTCCTTCTCCAGGACGCCTTCCAGGGTGCGGATCATCTCCGCGGTCTGCCACGCGTGGCTCCCGCCGCCGACGCCGAGGTTGTAGTCCGGCCGCGGGATGTCGAGGACTTCGAAGAACACCTCGGACATGTTGTCGTCGTAGTGCTGTCCGGTGTGGACGAGGATCTCCTCGTGGTGCTGTCGGATTTCGCGGCTCACCGGCGCGGCTTTGATGAACTGCGGGCGCGCGCCGACGACGCTCGCGATCTTCACGGACGGAGGAGCGGGCGGACACGATATAATCGTTCTCCCCTGGTAGGACAACGTTGAAAGTTTTATCCGGAGGGGCCGCATGCGCGCGGTTGTGAAGGTCGCGGTCATTGGCCTCGGCTACGTCGGCGTGCCGCTCGCAGCCGCGGTCGCCGCGACCCGCGCGGCCGTCGTCGGGATCGACATCGACCCGAAGAAAGTCGACGCCATCAACGCCGGGCACTCGCCGCTCCGAGGACGCGAACCGGGCCTCGCGGAGCTGGTGAAGACGCAGGTCGCGAAGGGCCGACTTCGCGCGTCCCTTGATCCGGACGACGCGGCGGACGCGGACGTCGTCGCGGTGTGTGTCGAGACGCCGATCGAGCCCACGACCCACGATCCCGTGTATAAGGCGTTGAAGGCGGCCCTCGCCGGCGTCGCCCACCATCTGAAAGACGGCGCCCTCGTGTCGATCGAATCGACCCTTGCGCCCGGGACGATGGAGAAAGTCGTGCGGCCCGCGCTCGAACGCGCCTCACGACGGAAAGCGGGGAAAGACTTCTTTCTCGTCCATTGCCCGGAGCGGCTCACCGCCGGCAAACTGCTCCTGAACCTCACGACGCTCCATCGAATCCTCGGTGCGAACGATCCGGTCGCGCTGCGCAAGGGCCTCGCGTTCTATCGCCGGTTCGTGAAAGCGGAGATCCATGCGACGGACTGGACGACGGCGGAGGTCGTGAAGACCGCTGAGAACGCGTACTGGGACGTGCAGATCGCCTTCGCGAACGAGGTCGCGTTGATCAGCGAAGAACTCGGCGTGGACGCGTACGCCGTCCGGGAGCTCGTCAACACGAGCCCGTTCCGCATGATGCTCGTCCCCGGCGCCGGGGTCGGCGGCCACTGCATCCCGAAGGATCCGTGGCTGCTCGTCGGGCCCGCGGTGCAGACGAAGCCCGAACTCATCCCGACCGCCCGCTCCGTGAATGACTTCATGCCGCTCCGGATGGCGCGGCTCGTCGAGGAAGCCCTCGCCGCCGCGGGACGCAAGCTCAAGGGAGCGCGCGTTGCGGTCCTCGGCTTCTCGTACCGAGAGAACACCGAGGACGCGCGAAACACCCCAGCGCGCGAGATTGTCCAAGAGCTCCGGCGACGCGGGGCGGAGGTGGTAATTCACGACCCGTTCGCGCGGTCGGAACGCGGTTACACGATCGTCCGCGACCTCAATGCGGCGGTGAAAGGCGCGGACTGCGTCGCGATCGCCACCGCCCACGAAGCCTATCGAAAACTCGACTTGTCGGCCCTCCGCCGCGGAATGCGCCGGCGCGTGATCGTCGATGGGCGCAATGTCTTCCACGGCCCGGAAGTCGTGAAGGCCGGTTTCGTGTACCGAGCGATCGGCAAGGGTCAGTTCTAGCGTCGTGTGCGGCCTCAGCTCAGAGAAGTTGCACGACCTTTCCGTTTCGATGGCTGGCCGCCGCGCCCTCCGCGACCCGGAGCGTCTCGAGTGCGTCTTCTCCCGTGACGAGAGGCGACCTCTTGTCTCGGACCGCCGCGAGGAAGTCCTCGAGTTCCCGGCGGAGCGGTTCCTCCTTGCGCACGTGGATCTGCTGGGAGTGGTGCTCGAGCGGTAGTTGGTACAGGTTGAACGGATCGAGCGGGCCAAGCGTGCTGGAGCTCACGGTGATCGACTGTTCCGTGTAGTCGACCTCGACGAAGTTTCGCAGGCACGTGAGGCTGAGCCGCCGCACCTTCATCGGGGTGAGCCAGTTCACTTCAACGAACCCATTGACCCCGTTCGCGAATTTCAGCAGGATGTTCGCGTGGTCCTCGAACTTCTCGTGCATCTTGCGGCCGCCGAGCGCGAAGACGCTTTCCACCGGCGATCCGACGAGGTACCGCATCACGTCGATGTCGTGGACCCCGAGGTCCATCACCACCCCGACGTCGCGCACACGACCGGGGAAGGAGCTCACGCGCCGCGCGGTCGTCGTCACGAGGTCCCCGTACTGGCCCGCGTCGAGGGCCTTCTTGATCGCCGCGATCGCCGGATTGTGCCGCTCCACATGGCCGACGGCCAGGACGACCTTCGCGTCCCGCGCCGTGTCGACGATTTCCCGCGCTTCCGACACGCTCCCTGCGATCGGTTTCTCGACGAGCAGGTTCGTCCCCGACGCGATGACGTCCCGTGCGACGGCGGCGTGCAGGAGCGTCGGCACGCAGACACTGACCGCGTCGAGGTCCTCCTTGAGGAGGGCGCGGTAATCCGTGAAGTAGCTCGTGTTGAACCGGTTCGAGACGAGTCCTCCGGCCTTCACGTCGGGATCGGCGACGCCGACGATGTCCGCGATTTCCGAATACACGCGCACGTGGTTCTGACCCATCGCTCCGACGCCGATCACGCCAACGCGCATCGCCACGGAGGCGCGAAACGGGCCTTCGGTTTATAAACGCGGCGCGATCCCCTGGAATCCCTGCGTGCGACGGGCGACCGCCCGGTCAAGGACCAAGGCCGCCGCTGATAATGACCGGGCAACCTTTACGAGGTCTCATCGGAACTCATGGAGGGAATGCGCGGGCTCCGATTCCTCGTCCTGCTGGCCCTCCTCCTCGCCGCCTCGACGGCCGCGGGGGACCCTGCCGTCACCCAGCCGAGTCCCACGGAAGGCCTCGCGCAGTGGACGTTCTCGAACCCCGTGAACTACACGCTCGCGAACGTCGTGCTCGGTCCGGGAGGGGCGTCCCTCGCGTGGTCCTCCGGTTCCCTGATCGATTCGAGCGCGGCGGACTTCGGCAGCGCCGGGACGCAGTCGAACCTTGATCTCACGACCCAACCCGGTGATGTCCTCATCGCCGACACGTCAATGCCGGGGCCGCTTCAGTCAGTCGACATGCCGAATACGGCATTCGCCGTCTCGGACAATTATATCTTGGCGAGCCGAGCCGACATCAATTTCGGCGCGGATCCGAGTCTCCCCGTCGGATTCTTCGGAGCGAACGTGTGGACCCGATCGATCCTTCAGTTCCCCCTGTCGACGCTCCCCGCGAACGCGACCGTCCGATCCGCGACGCTGCTGCTGTACATGAATGGGGCCGCCACGAACGACGCGATGGCAGTCGGACTCTACCGCATCACGAGCCCATGGACGGAATTCGGATCGACGTGGGACTTCGAGGATGGGGTGACGGAATGGAACTCGACGATCAATGCGACTGGAGGTGGCGACTTCGACCCCTCGGCGCTCGACGTCGTCCCCGGGATTACGGACGTTCCGGGCTGGTACGCATGGAACGCGACCGCCGCGGTGACGTCATGGTGGACCGGCGTCGAGCCGAACCAAGGTCTGCTCCTCCGCCAAGTGGACGATGATCAGAGCAATTCTCTCGGTCAAAAGTATTTTTCGAGCAGCGACGCAACGAACGCGAGCGCACGACCGCGCCTGGCCATCGCGTACACGACCCCGAGTTCCTTCGGACGCCTGGAATCCCGCGTCCTAGACCCGGGAGGCCGCGCGGCGTGGACGAATGTTGCGTGGAATGCGTCGCTCCCGTCCGGTACCTCCCTCTCGATCCAGACCCGGAGCGGAACCGCATCCGTTCCGGACGGAACCTGGAGTCCCTGGTCTCCCGCCTACGTTGCGTCGGGTGTTGCCATCGTCTCCCCCATCGCGCGATACCTCCAGTATCGGGCGACTCTCGTCACGCCGAACGCGCAGTCTCCGACCCTCTCCGACATGACGATCGGGTTCGCGAGACATCCGACGCTCGGATCCGTGACGACGGAGCCCTTCGCCCCGGTCGGTGCCGCCTCGTGGGGCGTCATTTCGATGAACCTGAGCCGCCCGACGGGTACGGCCGGGACCCTTGGCTACAGCGTGGACGGCGGATTCTCCTGGACGTCGGTCGCGTCCGGAGAAGACATCTCGGCGGCGCCGCTCCGGTCGATTCAGGTACGCATCACGCTGTCGACCTCGAACACAACGGAGAGCCCAGCCGTCGATCGCGTCTCGGTCTCCTTCGCCCTGGTCGCGGCCACGTTCCCCGGGGCGCTGTTTGTGCTTCCGTATTCCCTCGGGTGGCTCGCGCTCCTGGCGGTACCCGTCTGGCTCATCCTCCGGCGGGCCTTCCGTGCGCCATTCCGGCCCTCCGCCGCGTTCCTGATTCACGAGGACGGACGGCTCCTGGCCCGTGCGGGAGCCGAGGGAGCGGGCATGCGCGACGAGCTCGCCTCCTCGGGGATGTTCGCCGTCGTCGCGAAGTTCGTGAAAGACTCCTTTACCCCGGGGTCGAGTGGCGCCGGTGAACTCAAGAGCCTTCAGGTGGACGACCGCCATGTGTCGATCGCGAAGGAAGGGTCGATCTACCTCGCCATCGTTTCGACGGGCGAGCGTCCGAGGTCCCTTCCGGACTCCATGGCCGAGTTCCTCGCGGCCCTCCGGGCCGCCGATGGCCGCGCGATTGCGGCATGGGACGGCTTCCGGGACGGCCTCGCGGACGTCGAGGCGCGTCTCCGCGCGTTCCTCGAGGGCTTCGGGGCCTCCGCGGGCGCCTCGGACAATTCGCAGCCCCGATAATCGTCCAGAAAGGCTATTGGCCCGACGGGCCGACGTCCCATCGGATGCCCTCGAATGACCATGGAAGCCCCAAACGGGCCGACGTGACGTTCAAGGTCTGTCTCGCGGGCGACCCGGGCGTCGGGAAGACGTCTCTCGTCCGCCGGTTCGTCTCGAACACCTTCGAGGACCGGTATGTCCAGACCCTAGGGACGAGGGTCTCCTCGAGACAGTTCGAGGTGGACGATCCGGAACGGCCGGGCGCGACCGTGTCCGTCGGCGTGTCGGTGTGGGACGTCATGGGCGACCCGGGCTTCCGCGAACTCCTGAAGGAAGCCTACTTCAGCAAGATGGGTGCCCTCATGTTGGTCGCGGACGGGACACGGCTCGAGACGGTATACCTGCTCCCCGAATGGTACGAGGCGGTCCGAAGCGTGTCCGGTGACGTGCCCACCGTCATGCTCGTGAACAAGGCCGATCTCGCAGCGGTCCCCCGGATTGAAGATGCGGCGGCGGACGTCTGCGAGCCGCTCGGATGCCGCTGGCTCGTGACGAGTGCGAAAGACGGAGCCAACGTCGAGCAAGCGTTCCGACTCGTGAGTCAGCTCTACATCGCGAGAGCTCGATCCGCGAAGCGGCCGATTCCGACGGCGATCGAGCGCGCCCTCACCCTCCTGGAGAAGTCGCCATAGGTCCGGATTCTCCGTCCGTTCGAAGGCTTCATATCAACGGCCGTGTTCGGCCGCTGCGAGGAAGCCCTTGGCGCTCGACCCCGTGTGCGAGAAGGTCGTGAACCCGCACCATGCGTACTGGATGATCTGGTACAAGGGCACGCCGTATTATTTCGATTCCGAGGAATGCCAGCTCAAGTTCGACCGCAAGCCGGAGCACTTTCGGCAGCTCGCGCTCGACCGCCGCGAGAATGCGGCCGTGTACTGACCTCGTTCGTAGGGTCCATCCGCGAATGCGTTCCGACGATTGATTCGCACCATCACTCGAACGTGCGCAACGCTTGTGCCGGCGGCATTCGGGCCGCGCGTACCGCCGGGCTCGCGGTCGCCAAGACGGACCCGACGAAGGCGATCCCTCCAAGGATCGCGAGGCGAGCCCAGGGGACGATGAACGCGGCTTGCGTGGCGAAGAACCTCAGATAGATGTCGTACGAGAGGGCGATGCCGAGGACGTTCCCGAGGGCGATGCCCGTGAGGGCGATGAAAGACAGTTCGAACAGGAACGATCGGAGGACCATGGATTTCCGGAACCCGATCGCTCGCAACGCACCCGTCTCCTGCCGCCGCTCGACGACGTTGCGCATCGTGATGACCCCAAGGCCCGCGATGCCGACGATCAGTCCGAGCGCGAGGTACGCCTCGAGGAGGTTGAAGATGCCCATCGTCACCTCGAGGATGTCGTTGATCGACGCGCGGACGTCGAAGGTCAGGAACTGGTACTGGATGAAATACCGCTCGAGATCGTGCCCCGCGGCGGTCGGCGTCACACCGGGCAGGACCTTGAAGTAGAACACGCTCGACGCGTCGATCGCGAATTCCGCGTGCACGGTCGACCATCCGACCCAGATGCCAGGTACGAACCGTTCGTACAGGATTCCGATTACCCGCACGTTCCGGACGACGCCCGATGCATTGTAGTAGAGCCGGTCGCCAAGCTGCGCGGGGAAGCTCGAGAAGTTCGGGCCGAAGCTCTGCGGGACGACCGTGCCGTCGAGGATTGCGAGTCCCGTGTCGTTCTGGATCGCCGCCCATGCGGCGGCCGCATTGGCGTAGGCCGGATCGAGGGCCTGGAATTCGAACGGAGGATAAGGGGTCCAATCGGTCGGGACGCCGAGGAGGCTCGTGTTGTACTCCGTCCCGCCAAAGTCCGCCTCCTTCGCCATGCGGACCTGCGCCCTCGATAAGCCATACTGTTCCGTGATGTTCAGGGACGCGGTGTCGTTCTCGTACGTCTCGAACGCTTGGCTCCAGTTCGCGATGGGGATGCCGGACTGGGCGATCAGGTCGAAGCCCGCGCTTTCTCGCACGGTCGTCGTCTCGATTGACGAGCTCACCAGTTCCTGGATGTTCGACATCGTCGCGATCGTGAACATCACGAGGGCGATGCTCGCGAGCGTCACCCCGGTCCGGAACTTCTTGTTCATCGGATACGCGATGGCGGTCCGGACGACCGGCCGCCAGGTGCGGCTCCGCACGGCCCGGCTCGCGAGGCCGAGGAACGCGTCGCTGTTGAACAACACGATCAGGAGTCCGCCCAGGACGAGCAGGAGGCCCGACACGATGAACAAGGTGATGTCCGCCTCCGAGGTGCTGAAGGGCTTCCACGGACTCAGGACCCAGCCCAGCGTCGCGACGCCGGCGGCGGTGAACACGGCCCGGCCCGGGAGCCGCCGCATCGTCAGGACCGCGAGGCCGAGGGCCAGCGACACCGGACCCGCATCTTGCAGGATCAGGTTGCCACGGCTGAGGGCCAGCAGGATCCCCAGGAGTCCGAGGATCGCGAGGGTGGCACCGGCGGCGATTTGCGACCGGGTCGCTTGGTGCAGCACGGGCTCGGGGATGTCGCGGATCGCCCGGACGATGTTGAGCTTGGAGACCCGCCACGAAGCGAGCCCGATCGTCCCCATGGTGATCAGGAAGCCGATCGCGAACCCCTGGAACAGATCGGACCACGTCCAGGTGAGCACGAAGCCGATGCCGCCGAAGCCTCCGGGGAAGATCTGTCCGAAGGCCCACAGGATGACCGCGGCGACGAAGAGTCCGGAGAAGGTGCCGACGAGAGCTGACAGGAGCGCGTAGAACAATCCCTCGGAGACGAAGCTCTGGACGAGATTCGAGCGGCGCATCCCGAGGGCGCGGGCAACGCCCATCTCGCCCTTTCGTTCCTCGGCGAGCATGACGAAGATATTGATGATGAGGAGGACGCCCGCGACGATCGTGAAAACCCCGAGCAGGATGAAGAGTTGGCTGAGCTGGTCCACGTTCTGCTTCGCCTGGTCGATCGCGTCCGCTTTCGCCTTGGAGATCGTGAAGCTCGGAGTCGCGGGGAGATGCAGCGCGATCTCCCGGACGACGTCGTCCGACCGCAAGTATCCCTCGGCGACGCCTCCGACGTTGGCGACGAGGATCGTGTTGATCGTGCCCGGCGCGCGCAGCGCCCCTTGGAGGGTCTCGAGCCGGACGAACACGTTGTCGCCGTCGTTCCACGCGCCGCGGCCGGTGTTCTGCACGACATCGGAAACGTTCACGAGTAGCGTGGCCGGCCCGCTCGGCCCACCCATGCTCAGGGCGAGGGTGTCTCCGATTCGTGCCTCGATGGCGTCCGCAAGCCTCTCGTTGATGATCGCGTCCGTCGGTCCGAGGCGCGCGCCGTCCCACGAGGTTCCGTCGGACCGTGCGAACCGTCCGAGGTCCTGGCTCGCGTTGAACCCGATTACACCGGTCGTCGGATCGAACAATCGGGAGCGATAGTCGATCACCGCACCCGGCAGATCCCAGCGCGGGGCCAGGGCGGCGACATCCGCCATCGTCGAGCGGTTCGCCTCGAGGTCGTCGAATACGGAGATCGCGAAGGGCCCATGGCTCCCTCGCGGCGTCGGCGCGAAGATAATCTCGTCCACCTCGTCAAAGGACCGGAAGACCGCGCTCCGAATCGTGTAGTCGAACGTGCTTTGGATCACGTAGGACGAGGTGATGATCGCCGTCCCAATCAGGAGGCCCGCGACGACGATCGCGACTTGCGTCTTTCGGCGGAAGAAGTTCCCCGCGCCGATCCGCAGGGGGAACCGCTTGCGGCCGGCCCAGCCGAGAACCGCGAGGATGACGATCCCGACGAACACGAGGAGGGTGGTCGCGGTGTCCATCGGCCACCTCACGCGGGCGTCGGCCGGAACGACTTCAGGATGAGGCCGTTCCGCATGACGATGACCCGTTGCGTCTGGTTGCCCACCGCGCTATCGTGCGTCACGATGACGAACGTCAGGCCCTTCTCCCGGTGTAGCCGGCGCATGAGGGCGATCACTTCCTGCGTCGTCTCCGAGTCGAGGTTCCCCGTCGGCTCGTCCGCGAAGACGATGTCCGGCTCGTTCACAAGGCTCCGCGCGATCGCGACGCGCTGTTGCTGTCCGCCGCTGAGCTCGGCGGGCTTCTTCATCGCCTCCTTCGCCAGGCCGACCGCCGCGAGGGCGTCCAGCGCCTTCGTCCGCGCGCCTTTCGGCTCGTCCCCGCGCACGAGGAGCGGGAGCTCGACGTTCTCGACCGCCTTGAGGACGGGGAGCAGGTTGTAATTCTGGAAGATGAAGCCCATCCGCAGCGCGCGGAAGTCCGTCTTCTCGTTGTCGCTCATCCGGGAGAGCGGCTTGCCGGAGATCCACACCTCGCCCGACGAGAAGTCGTCGATCCCGGAGAGGCAGTTCAGGAGGGTCGTCTTGCCACAGCCGGACGGCCCCATGATCGCGACCATCTCGCCGCGGTGGATGTCGAGGTTCAGGCCTCGCAACGCGTGGACCTCGACCTCGCCGCTATCGTACGTCTTCACGAGCTTGCGCGCGACGACGATGCGGTCCTCTGGCTTTGGTGGGGCGGTCGATGCCGCGGCTGCCGCGGCGGGGGTGGCGGGAGGCGTCGTCACGGTCTCGGCGGCCAAGGTCCCTCTCCGGATGCCCGTCGCAGGGAGGCGCGATAGATGAAGGTTGCGGGGGACTCCACTCCCGTGTCGGGACTCAGAGACGGAAGGACGTCGCGAGGCGGGTGACCGCCCAGAGTCCGAACCCCACGAGGCCCACGACGAAGGCGCCGAGCACGGCGGCTTGCGCGATCTCCGCGAAGCCGAGGATCGCACCCGCCGCGAACACGGCCGTTTGCGCCGCCAACCCGCCGATGAAGCCGCCGAGCGAGACGACGAAGAAGATCCCCAGGGCCGCGAGCGAGAACGCGGACGGCTTCAGCTTCACGCGGGTCAGGAAAGCGGTCGCGACGAACGCCGCCGCGACCGGCGAGGCGACCGGGAGGGCCAGGCTCTCGATCGGGAACGTGAGGGCGCGCGTCGCGGCCAGGATCCCGAGGAACGCGGCCGTCGTGGCGAGGCCGATCGCCAGGAAGCCGAGCATGAGTCCGCGGAAATACGCACCGGTCCCCTTGGATGACGTCACGACGATCCAGAGGTTGTCCCGCTCGTAGAACGCCCAGTTCATCGCGAGGATCGCCAGGAGGAACGTGAGGGTCTGCGTGACCGTGATCGCCGCGGTGCTCGTCGCTTCGCCGGGGGTCAGCCCTGCCGGCAGGATCGCAATCAACGCGAACAGCAGCACGAACAAGATGCTCCCATCCCGCCAGATCCGGACGAGGTGCAGGCGGGTCATCAGGCCCGTGTCGCCGCCCCGCTCCGTCCGCAATCGGACGCGCGTCGTGAAGCGTCCGAGTCCCGCCGTCATCCGGCGCTGCATCTCCATCCGAGAGCCGAGGTCGACCTGCCCGAATCCCGCGGACAGGGTCGGCCGGATCCCGTGGAAGATGTAGGTGGTCGAGAGGACGGCCCACGCGAGGGCGATGCCGACCGCATAGGCGAGCGCGGTCCCGATGTCGACGAGGCTCACCGGCGTCGCGCGAAGGATGGCCAGGCCGAGTGCCGCGAAGGCGGTCGAGGGGATCGGGAGCGTGTCGTAGCGGACCACGAAGCCGGGTTGCCCCACCGCGACGGCCGGGAGGATCGAGAGGATCAACAGGAAAACGGTCGCGACGCGGACCGGGGCTTTCGGGTACTTCACCCGGAGGACCACGAGGACCTGCGACGTCATGAGGACGAAGAACGCGTAGACGATCAGGACGCCGAAGAGCGGCACGGCCGTCACGAGCGGTCGACCGAGGGCGACGACGATTCCCAGAGCCGCCACCCCGGCGGCCAAGCCTCCGGCCGCGAACAACGAGAAGAACTGGAACAGCAGGTCCGCGACGAGGTACTCCCGTGGACGGACGTTCGATGTGAAGAAGAAGTCGAACTCGGACGCGTGGGCTGTGACGCCGGCTCCGAGCGAGTACAGCAGGCCGATCGACAACAGCGCGGCGAGCGGCGTCGCCAACAGGTTCACGGCCTGCGTCGGGTCCATCTTACGCATCGAGATGCCGAGGCCTGTGCCGAACACGTAGCCGGAGGGGATGAAGATCATGATCAGGATGAGGTACAGGAGCGGCCCGAACCGTCCGCGGAGGGACGGCCCGAAGAAGAAGCGCAGTTTGTAGGTGAAGAGCGAGGACGTCCGGCCCACGGATCAGGACCTCCGGAACCAACCGCGGCGGCGCGGCGTCTCGGGCGGCGGCGCGAGCGTCGCTTCCTCCGTGAGGCGGAGGAAGATGTCCTCGAGGCTGCCCTGCTCGCCCGTGTGCGCCTGCGTCCGGAGGGCCGCGAGGTCGCCCGTCGCGACGTTCTTGCCGTGATTCACGATCGCGACCCGACGGCAGAGGCGCTCCGCCGTGTCGAGCTGATGCGTCGAGACGAGGACCGTGCCGCCGGCCCGGGCCATCGTCGTGAGGCGTTCCTTGAGGAGATGCTGCCCCGCCGGATCGATCCCGATGAGCGGCTCGTCGAGGATCAGGATTCGCGGCTCGTGGAGGATCGCTGCCGCGAATGCAATTTTTGCCTTCATGCCCTTCGAGAGCGAGGCGATCGTCTGGTCCGCCTTGCCCGCCAGGTCGAGCGTCCGCAAGAGGTCCGACGTCCGGGCGGCGATGCGGTCCCGCGGCATGTTGCGGATCCGCCCGACGTACCCGAGGAACTCGGAGGGCGTCAGGTACTCCGGCAGCGTCGGCGCCTCGGGCATGTAGCCGATGTCCGCCTTGTATGCGACCGGGTCGGCGAGGACATCCCGGCCGCTCACCCGCACGACACCGTAGTCCGGTCGGAGCAGGCCGACGAGGATCTTCAGCGTCGTCGTCTTGCCCGCGCCGTTCGGGCCGATGAGCCCGACGATCTCGCCGCTCCACGCCTGGAGGGTCAGGCCTTGTAACGCGACCTGGCCATCGTACGATTTCCACAGTTGCTGCAGGTCGATCGTCGGCTCGATGGGCATGGCGGCGGGGACGCATCCGTCCCACTTGAAGTGTCGCGCGGCCGCCCCGCGCCGCGCGTCAGATGAGCTTCTTGCCGAGCATCGCGCGGAGGCGGTCCGCCTTCGCCTTCATGCCTTCGCGGTCGTAGAAGACGACGGCCTCCGCGAGGTCCTCTCGCCACCGGTCCTCGTCGTGGATCGCGCGGCGAAGCTGCGCCTGCGCCTCCCACGCCGCCGCGACGCCGGCCCAGTCCTTCGCCGCACCGAGGACGTCCTGCGCTTTCGTGAACGTGACGAACGCCAGGTCGAGGCGGCCCGTCTTGCCATACAGGGTCGCGAGGTTCAGGAACGCCCATCCTCGGCCTTGGAGGTGTGACCGCTCATCGGTCCCGTGGAACCGCTCGAGCGCGTCGAGGAGGAACGCCTCGGCGCGCTTCGGATCGTCGCGATTGGCGGCGAAGACGCCCGCGGCCAGGAGGGCCTGCGCAAGGACGTCGGCATCTCTCGCGGCCTTGGCGTCGTCGAGCGCCGCGTCGAGCGCGGCGCGGGCTTCATCCCATTTCCGGAGTTCCATCAACGCGTTGCCCTGACGGAGGAGGGCGATTGCGCGCATGCCTCGCGCCTCGCGAGCCGTGCCACTCAGCTTTGTGACGAGGTCCGCGTACAACCTGGCGGCGTCCTCCCATCGCAACGACCGCTCGAGTTCCGCGCCGTCGTGCAGGCTGCGGGCGAATTGCGCGGCCTCGATGGGGGTTCACCTCAGCGCTTCGGGTCCTCGAGGTCCGAGCGCATTCGCAGGTAATCGTCCCGCGCAATTTCTCCCTTTGCGTAACGCTCTTCGAGGATCGCTTGTGGAGTTGGCGGGAGTCCTGGCGGGGTTCGCGGCTTGGCGGGAGTCATCGAGACGGCCTTCGCTGCGAATACGAGGGCGACCGCCGCGAAGATGACGCCGACTACGCCGCGGAGCGTCCATCCGTCCGTGGCCGCGATTCGAGGCCGGAACAGCCCGAACCCCAAGCCGATTCCGAGGGCAAACGTCGCGAGGATCACGAGCGCCGCTGCCAGGACGATCCAGAACGCAGGATCCGAACGCAATCGCACAGTCGAGGTCGCCATGAGCCGCTCGACGGCTGCGGCTTATTTGAACCTACGCCACACACGCCCGCGGGCGTTAGTCGTTGCGTGCGAGCCCTTCCACCGCCTCGGTGATGCGCTCGATGTCCACGGTGCTGACGCCGGGGTGCACGGGCAGTTCGAAGAGACGCGGGATGACGTCCTCCGCGACCGGGGTGCGTCCGCGGATCTTCAGGTCCTTCAGCGCTTTCTGCTGGTACAGCGGCATAGGATACGACGGCCGGCAGCCGATGCCCGCCTCGTTCAGCGTCTCGACGATCTCCTCGCGCGACCGGGGGAAGGAGTCCTCTCTCCGCACGATGTACTGATAATACGCATGGACCATCCAGTTCCCCTCCGCGGGCGCGGTGAGGCCGTCGAGGCCTTCCAGGCCTTTCGTCAGAGCGCGGGCGTTCGCCCGACGGCGCTTCACCCAGCCGTCGAGTTTCTTCAGTTGCACGAGGCCGATTGCCGCCGCGATCTCCGTCATCCGGTAGTTGAAGCCGATGATGGCGTGCTCGTACTTCGCGACCTGTCCGTGGTCCCGCAGCAGACGGGCCTTCGAGGCGACCTCGTCGTCGTCCGTGACGATGATGCCGCCTTCGCCGGTCGTCATGTTCTTCGTCGGGTAGAACGAGAAACACGCGGTGTCGCCGAGGTTGCCCGCCTTCTTGCCGTGATACTCGGCGCCGGCCGCCTGGGCCGCGTCCTCGATCACCGGGATGCCGCGAGGCTTCGCGGCCTCGAGGATCGGATCCATCTCCGCCGTCTGGCCGTAGAGATGGACGGGCATGATTGCTGCCGTCTTACGCGTGATCGCGGCGGCGACCTTGGAGGGGTCCATGTTGTACGTGTTCCGATCGACGTCCACGAAGACGGGCTTCGCGCCGCACAACACGACGGTCGACGCCGTCGCGAAGAACGTGAGGGAGGGCATGACCACTTCCATGCCGCTCGCGAGCCCGTGCGCGAGGAATGCGACGTGGAGGGCCGCGGTGCCGTTCGCCACGGCGATCCCGTGTTTCCGGCCGATGTCTCGCGCGAACGCTTCCTCGAATGCCTTGACGCGCGCGCCTTGGGCGAGCATGCCCGATGCGAGCACGTCCTTCACCGCGGCGAACTCGTCCTCGCCGAGGTTCGGTCGGGCGATCGGGATCACGCGGGCGCGAACGGTGTCGAGATAATGAAAGTTCGCCGCTCACTTACGCGGGCGGGAACGCGCGGTCCGGGGCTTTCGCTTCAACCCAGGGAACGTCCGGCCGTCGTGGGCGCAGCGCATGTTCCGGTCGAGCGGCCTCCCGCATTCGCAGACCCAGCCGATTGGCTTCGCGGGGACTCCCGCGACGAGTACGTGGGGAGGGACGTCCTTCGTGACGACCGCCCCAGCGGCGACCATCGCGAACCGACCGATAGTGATGCCACAGAGGATCGTTGAGTTCGCTCCGATCGATACACCGTCCTCGACTCTCGTCGGCACGACCTTCCAGTCGGGACTTACGGCGCGAGGATAGTTATCGTTCGTGAAGCAGGCGTGGGGGCCGATGAAGACACGATCGCCGACGGTCACCCCGCGGTATATCGAGGCGAAATTCTGGATTTTGCAGTCGTCCCCCACGACGACGGCCGTATCGATATAGACATCCTTGCCAATGTTGCAACGCCGCCCCACACGGGCGCCTTCGCGAATCTGAGCCCAGTGCCACACGGCGGTTCCTTCGCCGATTGTCGCCTCGGGGGACACCTCGGCGGTCCGATGAACGTGCGCTTCCGCCATTAGGAACGGAAGTCGTGCCGTGGCTCATCTAGGTTTGGTCGCGGTGTCAAACGAAGAACGTGCGCACGTGGTGCTACGAAGCGAGTCCAACGATGAGGCCCAAAATGTAGGCTGTGATTCCAATGAGGGACATGAGAACTACCGCGTCTCTTGGTTCGAGTCGGAACGCGGGGATGTTTGCCGTCCGAATCTTCTCCGCGTGCATTAGGCTCGATGTCCTTAGGCCGGGTTAAGAACCTTTCCGAGCGACTATCGAGGTTGATAGATTCTATCGTTGGCGCCGAAGTTTTCATCTTTCAGAATCTCGTCTGTCGGGTAGAAATACGTGGGGTCCACATCCGCGCCCGCGGTCCATGGACCTGTCCCTATTCCTAGCCTCGGCTGTAGCCTCCGCGATCGCGACGCTGCTTTTCGTCCCGTGGCTGATCCGCAACCTGCGCGGCACCACGATGGTGGGCAAAGACTTGAACAAACCGAATCGGCCGGTGGTCCCCGAAATGGGCGGAGTTGGGGTTCTGCTCGGCTTCTCGGTCGGTGTTTCTGTCATCACAGTCTTGGCCAACGCGGAGACTTTCGCTGCCGTGCGTAACTATTACTACGTGGCGATTAGCGCCGCGCTCGGCGCCGGGGTCGTCGGCCTGCTGGACGACATGTTCCACCTGCGTCAGAGGACTAAGGCCCTGCTTCCCTTCGTCCTCGCGCTTCCGCTCGGGGCGGTCGTCTTCGCTTCGGGCGATGTGTACCTGCTCGGATTGAACATCGGACTGGCCACCTTGGTCGCCATACCCTTCGGGGTCACAAGCGCGGCGAACGCCGCGAACATGCTCGAAGGTTACAACGGCCTCGGCGCCGGTTTGTTGAGCATCATCTCGGTGGCATTGATCGGCCTGTCCCTGCTGCAGGGAGCGACTGAGGGTCTATTCCTACTCTTCCCACTGCTTGGGGCGTTGCTTGCGTTCCTCTGGTTCAACCGATTTCCCGCACGGGTCTTCCCCGGCGACTCCATGACGCTGTTCGCGGGGGCCTGCATCGCTTCTGCAGCGATAATCTCCTCCCCGCCCCTGAAGACGCAGGGCGCGATTCTGTTTGCCCCGATGATCGCCGAGTTTGTGCTGAAGGCGCGAAGCCATTTCCGTGCCGAGAACTACGCATCCGCCGCCCCCGACGGACGACTTCGTTACGAGGGTCGCATCGAGTCGATTACTCACGTCCTCTTGCGCGGTGGCCGGTTTCGAGAGTGGGAGGTCGTTGGGATCCTCTGGGCCGTCGAGAGCGCGATCGCGGCCGGCCTGCTGTTGATTGTGGGGCTTGGGCTGTGGTGAGAGAGATGTTGGGATCCGAGTCCCCGACTGACCTTCACTCGTACCTCCACGCGAGAGACAGCGGCCTCGCTCACGAGTTGCTCGGACCCGCAGACGGTCGGCTCCTCGACGTAGGGAGCGGCGAGGGCGAGGATCTCACGCTTCTTAAGCGACGGGGTTGGTCTGTCGTGGGCGTCGATGCAAGGCAGCGGAGTCCCGATGCCTGTTCCGTACTCGGCGTCGGCGAGCGGCTCCCGTTTCGGGGAGGGAGCTTCTCGGCGGCGACATGTATCCTTGTCCTCCCACACGTGTCGTCTCCCGATGCTGTCGTCCGTGAGGTCTGCCGAGTTCTCCGCACTCGGGGACGGGCCGCGTTCGTCGTGTTTTCCTGCTCGCCACTCAACCTCCGCATTGCGGTCACAAGGTACCACTTCTCCGGGGACCCGCACCGGCTCTCGGCCCGCTTGTACGGCGCGCGGGGGCTTCATCGGCTCCTTCGGGTCGGCGGATTCCGAAACGTCCGTTGCTGGCGGTCGGACTACCTTCCTTGGATGACTGGCTGGATGCCAGCGGCACTCCGCTCGCGGCTGCTGACTGCGCTCGATCGCTCGGATCGCCGTCTTTCGGCCGGGCCCCTCGGGCTGCTTGCCCGTAAGATCGTCGGGGTTGGAGTCAAATGATGACCGCCCGGACTGCTTCGACTTCACGTGTCCACGTCTGCCACGTTGTCTACGCCAGGTACCCGGCGGATCCGCGCGTCCGAAAAGAAGTGACCACCCTGCACGGTGCCGGATTCGCAATCGACGTCATATGCCTTCGGTCCCCAAGGGACGCGGCATGGGAAGACGAGTCGGGCGTGTGCGTTCACCGCTTGCCTGTTGGCGCCACTCGAGGGAGCCAACTGCGGTACGCGTACCAGTATGCGACGTTTTTCCTCTTAGTTGCCGCGAGTCTTCTCGCCGCACATCTGATCCACCGCTACCAAATCGTTCACGTCCATTCCCTTCCCGACTTCCTCATCCTCGCGGCTCTCCCATCCAGGGCGCTCGGAGCGCGCTTGGTCTTGGACCTTCACGAATCGATGCCCGAGATTTACAGGGCCCGATTCCCCACCCGAAAGACGTCGTTCATCGATCGTCTCGTCTTGCTCGCGCAGCGCCTCTCGTGCGCCTTGGCGACTCGGACAATCACGGTGAACCCGACGATCGCCTCGATTCTTGAATCCCGCGGGGTGTCCCCGGCACGAATCGCCGTCGTAGAAAATTCACCTGCCTGGTCGCCCCAGCAAATCGGCGTGTTGCGGGAGGCGATTCCCGATGTCGTCCCAGAAGTCACGATTGTCGGCGGTTTGAATCCGGAGCGAGACTTCCCCGTGGTGTTCCGAGCCGCCGAGAGGCTGCGGGACCGCGGTCGGATCCGCTGGCGTATCATTGGCCCCGGAGAACCCCTGTTCGTCCGCGGCCTCCGAGATCAGGTTCGACGGCTCGGAATTGAGGGCATTGTCACGATTGAAGACGAGGTGCCAGCCGCGATGGTGCCATCCCTCCTGGCGAGGACTACCGTGGGGGTAGTTTCGTACCAGCGGAACCCCCTTACCGAGATCGCGACTCCAAACAAGGCCTATGAGTACGCGGTGGCTGGCAAGGCGATGGTGGTCGCCGATCTTGCGGCCCTCCGGGACCTCCTTGGAGATACGGCTCGATACTACCGTCCCGGGGACGATGCTGACCTCGCTCGGAACCTCGCGAAGTTGCTCGAAGACCCGGCGGAACGGGAGCGACTTGGACGGGCCGCACGCGAACGGGTTGAGGCGCACCGGTGGGACCTTATGGCCGAGCGCCTCATCCAGGTGTACTGGGACTGTCTTTCCGACGATGGCGTCGCGGCGCAGCCGGGCGCCGGACGCGGAGCGGCATCGAGACTGGTGGGGGGGCCCTCGGATGGTCGATAGCAGCCCTCATCGGGTCGTCGTGTTGAGCGTCGACGTCGAACCCGATGTGGCGATGTTCGCGGAGGGCCACGTTGGCCTGGAGGAAGGGCTCCCCAGGCTTGCGGACCTCTTCCGCCGGCGCGACATCCCGGCCGATTACTTCTTCACGCTCGACGCCGCCCAAATGGTCCCTGATTTCCTGCGTGAGCAAGCAGCTAACGGACGTTGGTTCGGATCTCACGGTGTCCGTCACACACCTGCGCACTACGCCCTCGAACCGGTCTCTTGGCAAGAGCGCGCGATTGACGACTCGACGGCAGGACTAACCGGTCTCGCCGGCACAAAACCCCAACTGTTTCGCTCGCCGAATTTCAGCGTGAGCCCGGCGATGTTGCGGGCGCTCGACAGGCTCGGCTACAGGGCGGACTCATCGGTTCTTCCTGGTCGCGTCAAGCGGCGACGACTCTTCCGAATCGTGGACCACCAGGCCGCGCCCCGTGAGCCCTATCACCCACACGCGCATGACTTCCGCAGGGCTGGGTCCCTGAACCTCTGGGAAGTCCCTGTAACGGAGAATCCGCGGGCGCCAGGAGGCCCAATTGGCCTTGGCTTCGTGCACGCAGAAGGTCCAGAAACCGCGCTGTACGCGGCACGCGAAAGCGTCGGCACAATCCTCACGATCCTGTGCCACACATGGGAGGCGATCGACCTGGGCCGGTTGCATCCGGACCTTCCAGCGTGGCTCACCGCGACGTGCAGAGCGAACCTCCAGCCGTTCGAAGCGTTCCTCGAATCTCTTCAATCCGAATACGAGTTCCGATCGCTCCGGGATATCATCCGCGACCTATCTCGCGGTGGGGTCGGTCGATGAAGTCGTTCAACAAGGCCGCATCGATCGCGATCCTGTTGTCCATCGTGTCGCTGAATCTTGCCTTTCGATATCCAACGACGGAGCACGAAGTGGGCGCGGACTCTTTCGTGTTCCACGGTCTAGCTCAAATGATCATCGATTCGAAGCACGCGGCCTGGCTCATTAACCCCCTCTCACTGTTCGGCCTGTATCCGCTGGCTCATCCATCCGGTCCTATGCTCGCAGTCGCGGCGATGACGGAGGTGGGGGGCGTCCCCGCGGAGGCGTCGATCCTCTTCTTCGATTTCATGTCCGCGATTCTGGGCGCCCTTGGAGCTTTCCTGATGGCCCGCGAGATCAAGCCGGACCCCAGGCTGGCTCTCCTGATCGCATTCCTCTTCTCGACCGCGCCCCGATTCGTGAGCAGTCTCGAGTGGCAGATGCCGACGCGGAGCCTCTTCACGGCTCTCGTGCCGGTCTTCGTTTGGGCCCTCCTTCGCCTCCGCTCACGCGTGGATCCCGTGAGCCTCGGAGTCCTCGCGACGTCGCTCCTACTCATGATGTCCGCGCACCGCCTCGCGGTAGTGATGGCCATCGTCATGGCCGCATACGTCGCCGCGAACATCTTCATGGTGTCCGTAAAGATTCTCCGAACGACCTATGCACCGGTTTTCCTCCACAGACGTTTCCGAGCGGTGCTTCGTCTCGGCTCGTGGTGCGTGATCGCGATTGTTGTCGTGTACATCATCTTGTTCTCCGGCGTCCTCGGTGAATATCAGCAGGGCCAGCTCGTCGGGGGCCCGAATCCCATCGCACAGCTCGAGAACCTTGGGATTAGTTTGGCTCGGACTGTCGGCCTGCTCCTTCCATTGGTGATCGTTGGAGTTGTCGCGGTCTCGCGCACTCGAGCACCGGACGTCCGAGAACCCTGGCTCGTTGCCGTTCTTGTCGGAATCGTTCCGACCCTCGGGCTTCGGCAATATACGGGCTGGTACCTCGTTCCTTTTGCGGCCATCTTCATGGGGTTGGGGATTCTGTTCGTTTACCAGACGATGAATGCCCGCCCTCGACTCCGCTCCGCGTTTCTCGTCTGCATGATCGCGGGCTCAATCGCCTCGAGCGCCGCCATCGTCAACTACGAGCGAAGCGTCGAGAGCCACCTGACATCAGAAGTCTATGATGGGGGCCTCTATCTCCGTGCGGTTGTCCGCGGACCGTTTCTCTCCAACTCCGGCTCTCTCGGCGTTCAGTCTCACGCCATCTCAGGGCTTCCCTATCTTCCGATTGGCGGGTCCACGACCGCTTTTCAGGGACCGGAAATTCTGGCGTTTGGTTACCTCCAACCCGGCGATGTGCATGCGCGCCTAATTCCAATCGGCTCACTCACGATCGAGGACGATTCGTTTTTCGTCCTTGATGGTGTGAACTTCGAGGTGATTTGGGCTGACATCCTGAGCCGGCCCGCGAACGACCCGTACGTCGCTGGGCAGCTCAGCTTGTACAACATTCAGTATTATCTCGAAACCCGCGGGCTCGCGGGGAGCTTCGAGGCCTACGGAAACACGTACGCCTCTCCCTTTGCCGTGAGCGTCGCTTCGGGCCGATATGTCATCTACGAAACTGGTGACGTAGCAATCTACTTCCTACAGAGCCCGCGGAGCTGACCCATGGGTCGGACCAGGTCTCCGGGGCCGAGGATCGTCTTCATTACCCCATACTATCAACCCGTCGTCGGCGGCGTGACCACCTTCGTCTCAGGCTTGGGGACCGAGCTAGTCCGCAGAGGCGCCGACGTGACCATCCTGACTAGAGACGGAGCCGAGGGCCCCGGCGTGCGTCGAGGTCCTCGAAACCGGGCGGCGTTCGTCCGTTGGTGCCGACGGACGATTCGGGAGATACGCCCGGACATCATCCATGGTCACGGACACTGGTATTGTCTCGCCGGCGCCCTCTCGAGGTTCGGAGGACCGCTCGCGGCCCGCATCGTCTTCACAGTACATACGGTGCCCGATGTGTCCTTAGCCTTCCGCTCCTCGTTTCGTTGGGTTCTCCGGAAAGCACATATCGTCACGTTCGTCAGCGAGCATTCCCGGGCGGAATTCGTCCGGCGTTTCGGGCTTCCACGCGAGTCGGCCGTCGTATTTCCGGGGGTCCGCGAATCCGTTGTCGAGCTGAAGAAACGTCCGCGAACCGACCCCGAAGGGTTCCGGATTTGTGCCGTCAGCCTGATGAGCTGGCAAGGCAAGGTTGACGGACTGCGGCTCCTGTTGGAGGCGACCGCGCGGCTTGCCAAGCTCATACCCAACGTTTCATTGAGCCTCGTCGGGGACGGCGAATTCCGCCCAGACCTCGAATCCCTAGCGCGGCGACTCGTCCTGGGAGAACGTGTGCGGTTCACCGGACTCGTCGATGATCCAGCACCGATCCTTGCGACTTCTGATGTGTTCTGTCACATCTCCTTCCAAGACTCTTTCGCGCAAGCGGTTCTGGAAGCGATGAGCCTCTCACTCCCCATCGTGGTCAACGATGGCACACTTGACGACCCCATCTTCAGCAGGTCCGAGTGTGGCATTCTCCACTCCCCCCCCGACGCGGAGAGCTTGTGTCAAGTGCTCCAGACACTTGCGTCCGACCCTGAGGCTCGTTCTCGTCTCGGCGCGCAGGCGAAGGAGTTCGTTCAACGAGAGTTCTCTTGGCGCAGTCAGGCGGAGCGATTCTGGACAGTGTACGGACTCGCGTCGGACCTCGCCAGCTCGCCGTAGAGTTTCAGGTAGGCGGATGTCATCTGTTCCTCGCTGAAGCTCGCCCGCGCTCTATCCGCGGCGTGGGTCCCCATAATCGCGCGCTCCTGAGGATGGGTGAGCATCCAGGCAATGGCGTCTCGGATCGCCCTGATATCTCCGGGTGAGACCAGTGTCCCCTCAATCCCGTCGCGGATCGCTTCTGGTATCCCTCCGACGTGGGTCGCGACGATTGGTAGGCCGCTGGCCATGGCTTCGAGCAGACCTATCGGCAGGCCCTCAACGTATGAAGGGAGGACGAAGATGTCCGCGGCCTCGAGGACTTCCTGGTACCGATTCGACGCGCCGTAGACGCGGGCCCTCCCCTTGAGTCCAGAGGCTTCGATTCGCTCCCTCAAGAGCCTCTCCTCGTCCGCAGATCCATTGCCGATGAGCACCAACCGGAACGCTAACCCCTCCTGGGCGAGGACCTGCGCGGCGTCAAGCAAGTCGAAGATGCCTTTCAGACGCGAGAATCGACCGGCAAACAGAATCACCGGGAGATCGCCGCATTCCCACGCGGCGCGAACCGCCTCGCGCCGATCACCGCTAAGCGTACCTCGATATGTCGGGACGCCGTTAAGAATGAGGCGACTGCGGTCGTCGCCAAATCGTCGAGCGGAGTCGGCCGATACGAGGACGACGGCGTTCGCCCACGCGAATGTCCTGCGTTCAATCCACTCAAGCATCAGTCGTCGGATCGGATCGTCTGGGCGCTGAAGACGTCCGTGAAGCGTGACCACCGCGGGCCATCCGCGAAGCCGTGCCACGAAAATCGACGCGAGGGTTTGGAGGTGCGGCTGATGAGCGTGGATAAGGTCGATCTCATGCCGCAGGCGAAGGAGTTCTTTCGCGGTGCCCCAGGCGAGCGCGAGATCCCGTCCATGCGCTCGGTTCGTGGCACGGACCTCATGGAGTTCCGTCTGACCCGGCGTTCCGAAGAACAATTCACCCGGTCCGTCTGGCACGATCCACACGGCCTGCAAGCCGGTGCGGATCGCTTGCTCGGTGAGCGAACGAACGACCGCGCCGATGCCCGTCATCCTGCGTGCCGAGTAGGGGAACGTCATGGCGACTCGCATCACAATCCCTCGGCGACCGTCCGCGCGTTGTCAAAGATTGCTTCGGCGGTCAAGCGGAAGTCGAGCAGGGATCGAAGATGGCGATCCGTTTCTCCAACCACGGCGCGGTCGAGTCTTGAGGCCCGAAGGATACCGTCCGCGAGTTCTTGGGGGGACCGCCCAACGATTACTCCGTTCGCCGGTCCCAGTAATTCGCCTGCGCGACCGACCTTTGTCGAGACGACTGGGACGCCGGCACACACCGCCTCCAGAAGGACCGTTGGCAAGCCCTCATAGATAGATGCAATAGCAAGGAGGTCGGAATGCACCATGAGTTCCATCAAGTCCGAATGTGGCACTCGACCCAGCGCATGGATCCAACCCTTCGACTTCATCCGCTCGTGAATCCATCCTCGGAGGGGTCCGTCTCCCGCAACCAAGAGCTCAAGCGGCGTGCCTGAGTGTCGAACGCGGTCACACGCTTCGATCAAGAGCGGGAGTCCCTTCTCCTTGGAAAGGCGACCCGCGAAGAGTACTTTCGGGCCTCCCGGTCCGAGCCCCCAACGGTCCTCGGGCCTCGGAGCCCCCGGTTGCGGCACCGCATCGAGGTCCACTCCCATCGAAATCTGCGAGACTTTCCAAGATGCTTCCGGAAACTTCTCTCGATAGTATGCGGCCGTGTCTTCGCTCACCGCCAAGATCCTGGAGGCCCGGTAAATCGCTCGGGGTTCCAAGAACACTTCGAACGCGAGGGTCTTGAGGCGCCCGCGGGTCGCGCGAAGCGTCGGTGGCACGGCACCGTGAGCGAGGAGCAAGACCGGATTTGAAGTATCAATGAACGGCCAGACATAATGCTCTGCGTTGGCCAAAACAACACTTTCGGCCGGCAGTGAAAGTCTCCGTGTTCTCAACTTTCGTCGGAGCGCGCGGACGTAGACCAGTTCCGTTCGAGCTTGCGAGATGACAGGACGGACCTCTACACACCCGTTGTTCCACGAACCGTTTCCAGTCGAAAGGACTTGGATCGGCACGCCCTGCCGCGAGGCTTCGCGGGCGAGATTTCGAACGAAAGATTCAGTCCCCCCCTCGGCGTGGACACCCCAATCGGTCGTGGTCGGGATGACGATTGTAGGCCCGCTACGCCTCGGGGACACGAATCACCAGCCGCTATTCCCGAGCATTCCCCGGAGTCTCAAAGCTCCAGAAGCAAGGAGTGAGCCTTTTCGTATTTCTAGGTAGGTCTCGAGTCGTGGATTGAACTTCGCTTTGAACTCTGCAATCCGCCGCGTGTTTGCCCCCATCAACTCGAACTCCCGGCTTCCGAGGTTGCAGGCATATCGGATTGCGTTCCAGACGAGGACGTCGTTTACTGAGGGGCCCGCTGGGCCCTTCAGTGCCCCCTGCCACAGGATTACACGCGCTTGCGAGCGAATGAGGGCAGCTGCCCCGAGCCACTCATCCTCTTGGCGGGCAACCAGAAGGGTCAACGCATCCCCAAGCGACTTTCGCAACGCCTCCAAGTAACCTCGCGGCAGTGCTCGGTCCAACCCTTGCTCGGAGTACCGCATTTCGAGCCGTCGTTCGAAAATTGGCCAATCTTCTGAGGATCCCGTGACAACCGAAATGTCGTCAGTGTGCCGACGGACAGATGAGCGGACGTTCCCCCCCAGTGACTCCCACACGGTCGTTTCGTCGGATAGAGGAAGTACGTAGATATATCGAGGGAGTGCTTCGAAACCGTTCCACTGGAAGGCACGGGCGTCGTCCATCCCGGGAGCCCACCGAATCTGGCAATACTTGGTCCGCGTTTCTCGCAAGTGCACCAGGAGGGCGTCCGCGATCGTCACGAGCCGTTGTTCCCGCTTGCCCTGCTTCATCTCGGTCCAACCAGGAATGAGCGGGCCGAGATACTGCATGCCGAGTCCCGGCGGTGGAGAAAGGACCAGTCGAAATGGACCACGCCGCAGGTGCGTGTGGGGCAAGATTCCGACCGTCTCCCCGCCATGCATGACGCGGAGGAACCGTAGCGTTCCTGGCGTGATTGCATCCACCACTCGGAGCCACTTGCTCGTATGGAACACGGTCGCTTGAGGGACATTGGAAACGAGGCTCTCGTAATCGGCGACCTCGCCCAGACGCCCCTCCTCAGAGGTCCATGTCCGATTCACTGGAACCACGTTCCCGTAATCTCGCCTGCTGTTGCGACCCAAGCACGGCGGCGTTTCGCCTCGAAGATGAGGGATTCATAAAGCTCTCGATAGCCCGGGAAGTTCCGCGCGTCGAAGTATCTCTGGTGGAAGAGTACGGTCAAGACCCCGCCAACTGACTCAACGGCGTCTAGGGCTTGCGCGCACTCCGCCCAGGCGTCGTGAGAGGAAGCGAGGGCTGAGTCCATGACGTGCAATGGGAGCTCATGAAGTGAGAGGACACCCTTTGATCCGGCGAGCAAATGGGGGAAAGCGGTCCCGCCGCGGAAGCCCCAGGTGTTTCGGAAGCCGAAGGACGAGTCGTAGGCGAGACCAGTGCGCGCGAATTCATCCCATCGATAGGGAAGGCGGAGGCGAAGGTGGTGCTGACGGACCCCGTCGACCTTCCCTCCTACAATCGCCTCGAGCTTGCGTTTTTCTAGGGCTACCCGGTCCGGCGACACCGTCGACGCAAGGCTCGCGTGCAGGCCGATTTCCCAATTGTCCCGCGCGAGGGAGGTCACAGTCGAGGCGAGTTCCGGATTCTCGAAGTCGGCGAGTCCCCACGCGAGCGCCCGGTTCCGAAGCCCCTGTTTCGCCTCGGGGCCTTCGTGGAGCATGAAGAACGTGGACCTGACTCCCGCGCGTCGTTCGAGGTCTCGAACTGTGTCGAAGCCCCAGTACGGGCGACCACCACGGCGACGAAGTCTCGCGGCGCCTCGGAGACCTTTCGCCCGACCGAGGTGGGTCACGTACTGAAACGTCTTGCGACTCCGGTCGACGTCGTGGGTCAGGCAGACCGCGAACGGCGCCTTTCCCGGCCAAGGGAGCCGCGGGCGTAGTTCGACGCCCACCCGCTCTAAAGCCCCCGCGAATTCGTCCGCGAAGCGGTCGACCCATGGTATGTGGTCCCGCTCCGAGAGGCTGCTCGAATTGGCGGAGGGCGCCGCAAACCCGAGCAGGCCGGCGCCCATGGCGAACCAAGGATCGAACCCGAGCACGAGCGATCCGCCATCAATTCCGCCCGCTGTGAGGGTCCGACCGTTTGAATGCGCCACCCACGCTTCGTTACCGCGGACCTCATCGACCTGTTGGGAAAGCGGAACTTGGAGACTTCCCAGGCGGAGGGTCGCCTCCCCGGTCGCAAATCGCTCTGGTAGTGGCTGGCGCAGCGACAGGCCCTCGAGCCACTCACCGTCCGTTGTCGTTGTGCCTCGACCCGCTGGATGAAATCGATGAGCAAAGTAAGACCGACCAACGAGCCGCACAGCATCCGAAGGAATCGAGATCACGGTCTCGAGTCTCCTCCCTGTGGATCGGGGCGTATGACCCTTGCAGGAACGCCCGCTACGACGACGCCGGGTGGAACGTCTTTCGTCACGACGGACCCCGCGCCGACAACCGCGCGGGCCCCGATGGTTACCCCTGGCAGGACGACGCAATGGACCCCCACAAACGCGCCCGCGCCGATTCGCGTCTCCGCGACGACCTCAGTCCCTCGCCCTGCGTATGCCATCGCCTCGTCGTGCGCGAGGATCGTAGATCGCGCGGAAATGGTCGCGCCATCGTCTATGAAGATCTTCTCCGGATAGAGATTGTCAAGGATGACGAAGTAACCGATCTCAACCGATTGCCCCACATTCGCTCCGCGAAGCCGATGGAATGCGGCTCGCAAGGCGGACGTGGGACTGTACCATGCGGCCATGAGAAAGAGAGTCGAGCGCCCCCGCTTCGAAAATCTCCGGCGGGCCCGTCGTCTCGCTCCACCCTCGGGTCTAACCTTCATGGGGCCCTCTCGGGCACAGACGCAGTTCCTCGGAAGATTCCGCTCCACGTCTTCCTTCCCCCAGAGGCTACGGTCAGGACCAGGACGAGACTGGCCCAGAGGGCGATTGCCCAAACCGCATTGGGAAGCGTAGGTTGCGCGGGCAACGCGAGCAATGCGGAGACCAGGGCAACAACCGCCGCGCTCGCGGTGGTAATCCCAAGGCGTTTCGAGCGAAGTCGTCCGCCCGCCGGACGTACGACGAATCGCTCTATTGCCAGCACGAGCGCAATCGAGACGACGGTGAACGAGATGGATACAGCAAACGCCGCCCCGGACGCGCCGTATCCCCTCGTAAGTGCGTAAGCGAGTACAACGAGCACCCCAGCCCCAAAGGCAGAGATTCCGAGGCCCACATCGGGTCGACCTACACTCGTGAGAGAAGGGGCGATCGATCGGAGTGCCCCGAGGACTGCTGTCCCGAGGAGCATCGGGATTGCGAGGTCGTACGCGCCCACAGAGTCGGCGCCGAAGAAGAGGCGAAGTAGAGGCCTGCCGAAAATGAGGAACGCAGACCCCAACGAACCGACGACCGTCAGTGACGCCAGAATTGCCGCGGAAAGATACCGATCAATCCGACTCGCATCACCTGCCGCGGCGTACTCAGAGACGACCGGGTACGTTGTCACACTGATGCTCCCGGGAATGATCCACAAGATCCGCGTGCTGAAGACCGCGAGGGCATAGATTCCCACGATGACGGCGTCGCCCGTCAATGCCGAGAGTAGAACGAGGTCTGCCTGGTACAGCACTGTGCTTAGGGCATTGGTGGCGGTCAACTGAACGCCGAAGGGGACGAGCCGGCGGAAGTCGGTACCAAGGGCCGAGGTTCCTGCAAAGTAGAGGTCAGCCCGGCGGGTCATGCAGAGCACGACAAAGCCGACGGCTGTTGCGGTAACGGACGCTGCCATGGCACCGACGATTCCACCGCCAACCCCGAGTGCCGCGGCAACGAAAGCGACGCTTCCGACTGACTGAAACATGGTGAAAACCGCAAGCGTTCGAAACCGGCGACCTCCCTGAAGGATTCCCAAGAGAGACGCCGATCCAAGATTGAGCGGCATCTGGAGTGCTTGGAGGCGAAGGAGCGCTGGGAACTCCGCATACTTCACGTAGCCTGCCATGAGGAACGATACTGCGAAGAGGGCGAGACCCGCCACGCCTCCCGCGGCGACGGCGAGCACGAGCGCGCTCCCACCTAGTGATTCGATTCCCTTACTCATCCCCCGCCGCTCAGCGACGATTTTCGTGAGCGCCGCTGCGACGCCGAGGTCTCCCGCCAGACCGAATATGGATGCGAGGGCGATTGCCGACGCCCACGTCCCAAACCCACCAACGCCAAGATACAGCACGAGGACGGGATTCAGGACGGCTCCAGCTACCAGGGCGACCAGAGTGGAGGCGAGGGTCCAACTGGTTCCCAGTAGGAGCCTGTGGCGTTCCGAACTCATGGAGAGCGACCCTTACGGCAGCCCGCGGATATTAAAGGGCAGCGACGTCCGTTTCCGAACCGATACCACGGACGATTGGGGTCCGGCGGGGCTGATACAGACTATGGATCTTGGATACAGCGAAGGTAGATTGCCTCGATTCGCTTCAAAACGCGGCCAATTTCGTACTCCGGTTCCATGGTTTCTCTTGCGTGACGACCGAGCGCTGCCACCTGTTGTCGATCCGCTGCGAGCTCAGCAAGCGCCGAACGAATCGACGTTGGGTCCGGATCCGTGAGGATTCCGGTCTCGCGATCGATGATGGGATGGGTGTCACGGGACCGGATACGGACGACGGCGCGGCCACTCGCCATTGCTTCCAGGACGCTCCGACCGCAACCGTCACCCCGATAGAAGTCAACAAGCACGTCGATGTCCTTGTAGAACCGGACGAGGCTTTCCATGTCCAACAGGTTCGGCCGAAGGTCCACCGATGAGCCTGCTAGTGACGGTGCGTATCGTTCCAAGTCGCGGTGAGTCGCTCCCCCTGAAATGATGAAGCGAATCCCCGCGGGAGGGTTAGTTACGAGACCTTCGAGAAGGAACATTCCGTCCCGTTCCCATCGCCCCGAATACCCAACGACTAGGTCTCTCGTATCGGGAATCGGCACCGGGCGGAATGCGCTGGTGTCGATCGGCTGAGGGATATGATGGATCTCAACGGCCGAGAATCGAGAACTATCGGAATCGCGGATTGCGGTGGCTCGTGCATAGCCAGACGGGTCGACGCAGATTACATGGTCATACTCCTCGAGGACCCACTTCATGAACCAGCCGAGATCGAGGGGCGACGTAGAACTTGGGAGGATGAACAAGCCGTGGTCCGTGAGCACCTGAGGCACACCTGTGGTCGCGAGCCGATTCAGCCGTCGCGCCAGGCGCTGAAGCGGCACATTCTCGCCGCGTTTCGCGGCGAAGTACGCGAGTTCAATAATCGGGGGACGATGGACATGCAGCACATCGAATTGGTTCGTCCGGAGAGCACGACGCAGGTTCCCGAGGCGCGCGAATCGTGCAGTCCAGTCTCGCGGTGCGGCGAACGGCCTCTGGGCGCGTTCAGGCGGAAACTTCACGGGGCCAAACCGCTGGATACGGAGACCTCCGTTGGTTTCATTAGGGAGGGTTCCGGGCATGCGCGGGGTCAAGATCAGCGGGTGGAACGCGGGCAGCCCGGTCGCAATCGCCTCAACATGGCGTTCGAGGCCCCCGATGTGCGGAAGATACCAGGGAGTGACGTGGGCGACTGTGGGGCCCTCGCTTGTCAACATGCATGGCGATTTCCCACGTGAGGATAACCGTTACGGTCCGTGCGACTGACATCGAGGCCTTTAAGGGATGCGGCCTCATCCGACTCGGTGACGCGCCATGATCACGTTGCAATGGGAGCAGAGCCGACCGTGGCCCGAGTGAAGGCTTCCACATCGTCCGCGGAAGACCTGCCGCCGGGACCGTCACGGGCCCGGATCCTGTTGGTTTACCCGATCGACGCCACGTTCATCCAGGCGGACCTTGCTCATCTCCGGAGCATCTGTGAAGTCGTGCCCTTGGAATTCCGCGGTTCGCGCGACTACCTCTCCCTTCTCAAGTGGCTCCTTCGAGTCGACGTAGTGTACTGCTGGTTCGCCCTCGAGTTCGCTGCGGTCTCGGTCCTCCTCGCGAAGCTAGTCGGACGCAAGTCCATCGTCGTGGCCGGTGGATGGGACGTGACGGGCATCGCCGAGATTGGGTACGGTCGTCTCTTGCGTCGTCGCGGCCGCCTCGCAGCACGCGTCGCTTGCGGCATCGCCGACCTCGTGCTGGCTTTCTCCGACTGGAGTGCGGCGCAGGTGAGACAAATCGCTCCCCGAGCCCGCGTCCGCCGCGCCTACCTCAGTGTCGACCTGGACGCGTTCCGGCCCGGGTCGAAAGAGGATCTGGTCGTGTGCGTGGCCCATGTCAGTCGTCAGAATATTGCGCGCAAAGGCCTCCGGACTTACGTGCGTGCGGCGAACCTTGTCCCCGAGGCGCGTTTCTTACTTGTGGGTCGCTTGTGGGACGAGTCGGCGGAGGAACTCCGAGCGATTGCGTCTTCGAACGTGACCCTCACCGGATGGCTCGAGGACGCCGAATTCAAAGATGTACTTGCTCGGGCGAAGGTGTATTGCCAGGCCTCTTTCACCGAGGGATTCGGCGTCGCCCTCGCCGAGGCGATGGCGAGCGGGTGTGTTCCAGTCGTGTGCCGTGCGGGGGCCATGCCGGAGGTCGTCGGCGACGTTGGCCTATACGTTCCTTACGGCGATGAACGGAGCCTGGCTTCTGCAGTTCGGGAAGCCCTTCAATCCGGCCGGGGCATGGAAGCACGGGACCGAGTGCATCGCCTCTTTTCGAGCGGAGCAAGGCGGGAAGAACTCCGCATCGCCGTGCAGGAAGTCGGTCGGGCGTCCCCATTGATTGCCAGCGCGTCGGGCTCTGTCCAGCCCGCCGTCGTGCCTCGGGCGAGACGATGAGGGTCAGCGTATGTACGACGAATTACAATTGCGCCCACGTCCTTGAGCGGCACCTCGACTCGGTGTTCCAAAATCTTGCGGGGCACTCGTTCGAGTACATCGTAGTGGACAACCGATCCCGCGACGGGAGCCTGGAAGTTCTCCGGTCTTATGCAGAAGGCCGGCCCAACATGGTCGTACTGTCCCATCGTTGCACGATGGGAGAAGGACGTCAAATCGCGTTCTCGCAGTCTCACGGTGACTACGTCGTAGTCCTCGACACGGATGTCGTGTACTCGTCACTCCTGCGGCAGTTTCTTGATGCCTATCTCCAGAACTGCCCTGGGTTGTCGGTCCAAGCGATTTTCGGCGGCATCTTTCCGAGGGAGCAATGGATTAGCTCGGGTGGCCGGCGCAGCCTCAACACAAACGAGGACGTAGACTTGTGGCTGCGCCTCTGTCGGCTCGGGACGATGCGCTGGTATCCGGTGTCCCTGGGAGAGAACGTGAAGGAAGCCGCAGCGTGGGGAAAGGCCGACTACTTGTCGTCGCGATACACGCGGCGGGAGCGAGCGTTTAGGCTCCTCCGTCGGGAATGGGATCTGTTGAAGACGCGTCCGGTTCAGCAAACGAATCTCGACGCGCTCATCGAGCCAAACATCATCGACTTCCGGCTCGGGCCGCGACCGGGCCGCTGGCCACAGAGCAGGGAGCAGATCTCGATCGTCAGCCGTCTCGTGACATTCATGCGCGAATTCAAGCAAGTCATGAATAGCCCGTGATGCAACGGCTCGCTCCATTGCACTCCGTCGGCAGATGTCCGTTCCATTGTTCGTCTTGTTGGAAGAGACCCTCGATCCTTTGCGATGCGTGACTATCCATTGTCGCGGTGGGACGAACAGGTTACCTTCGCCTGCGCCAGGCCGCGTGACGATGACTCCGGTCGACGGCCGCGTCGCGCGCCTACAGGCTAGCAGGGGCCTGTTTTAGCGCCCCGGGAGCGGCGCGGCGGACTCGTAGTCGATGCCCGCTTTAGGATTCCGGCGACCGCACGAGCCGTGGTTTCCCACGAGCGGTGAAGGACTATGGCCTCGCGGCCTCGAGCACCCATCGCCCTGGCCTCTGCCGGATTGTGAAGGAGTGCATCGACCGCACGGGCCAGCGCCTCGGGATTTTCGGGTTTCACGCCAACGCCTGCGTTCCAAGACCGCAAGCACTCGCCGATTCCATCCACATCGCTCGCCACCACGGGACGGGCGCAAGCAAGGTATTCGTAAACCTTGATCGGCGAGGCCTTCCGTGTGTGTATGAATGGGGCCGCACAAACGTCTGACGCACATACAAATGCCGACACATCGGCGTATGGAACCGATCCCGTGAAAACCACGCGGTCTCGGAACTCGAGCTGGTCGGCGAGGGCGCGAAGCCGGTTGGCCTCCGGTCCGTCCCCGACGATCAGCAGCTTTATCGTCGGGATTGATCCCCGGAGCGAGGCGCATGCCCGTAGCAGCGAGTCGACTCCTTGCCAGGGGACAAGGTTTCCGACAAAACAGACGATTTTCGCGTCGCTGGCGAGACCGAATCGTACCCTTGCATCGTCGCGGTCGCTCGGCTGGAACAAGTTGACGTTCGCTCCGTTCGGGACCGTTGTAATCTTCTCGGGTTCGATTCCGTACCGCCTGATGAGATGGTCACGGATGCCATCACTCACCGCTACGATGTGGGCGGCGGCTCGGAGCATGAGGCCTCGAGTGCGAATTCTTGCGGCACCCTCCCGAATTCGCCTCGACTGGCCTAGACTTCGCCGCTCGTCGTCCAAGACTGCGTTCGCTTCCACCACGAATGGAATTCCGCAGAACGCCGATGTCAGGAACGCGACCTTTGGCGATATCCTTCGCTCATACACCACTTCGGCCCAGCCGCTAGCGATTCTACGCGCTTGCGCCAGTTGGCCGAGTGTCGAATCTGGTCTGAGGAAGTGCTCGGTGCCGGTGACAGCGCTTGGATCTCGAGTCGCAGACACCAGCCGTACTTCGTGGCCGAGCCGCGCGAGGCTCTGGCCAAGCTCGGTGACGTGCACACCATCGCCGCGCCGATCGCTAACATCTGTGTCGAGAGCCAAGAAAAGGATCCGCATCGTGCGCGCCTTCAGATTCCATACGTCGCAGGGCTCGGCGACGTCGTCAAGACGCTGTAACAGGACGGTCGTGCTTCGATGTTCGGGACACAGGTCCAATGCGAAGTTCGACACCAGGGACCAACGGTTTGGAGGCTGGGAGTGGGGGACGCTCGGCAGATCGCACACCGGGGATGGTCTCGTCCATTCACATCGAGCTGACTCGATTTCATAACGGTGATTGAGTGTCCAGCGCCGGGTACCTTGCGATCAAAGAGGGCGAGAATTCCGGATTGGTCAGGCCGAGTTCCAAGTTCGCGAAAAGCCACCCAGCCTTGTCGCCTATGTCATACCTCTTCCCGGGAAACCGAACCGCAAACACGTCCTCTCGTGTTAGCAACCGGTTGATGGCGGGTGTCAGCCCCACTTCTTTTTTGTCGTCTCGGGCTTCATCGCGGATCGCACTTAATATGCCCTCTGTAAAGTGATAACGACCAATGATCACTAGATTCGAGGAAGCTTGGGAAGGGGACGGCTTTTCCTGAATTGCTCGGACTTTCAGAATCCCTGGTTGTTCCCACTCGCCCGAAACCACTCCGTACTTGGAGAGTTGGTGCTCAGGAGCCTCTTGTACCGCGATTACGGATGCGGATCTCTTCTCGAACAGTTCCGCTACTTGACGTTGACACGGCTCGGATGCGATGCATACGTCGTCCCCGAGCAGAAGTCCAAACGGCTCGGCATCCAAATAGTCTTGGCCCGCCAGGATTGCGTCCCCAAGACCCCGAGGCTCCTTTTGTCGCACGTAGAGGAGGTTCGCCAACCGGCTGACTGCCCGGACCTTTTCGAGAGCGGACTCGTTCCCCCTGTCCGAGAGATATTGCTCGAGCTCTGCCGATCGATCGAAGTGGTCTTCGATGCTGCGCTTGTGCCGGCCGGTCACGAGTAGGATATCGCGGTAGCCAGAAGCCACCGCCTCTTCCACCACATACTGGATTGCGGGCTTGTCGAGCAGCGGGAGCATTTCCTTTGGGGTCGACTTAGTGTAGGGTAGGAATCGCGTCCCGAGGCCTGCCGCGGGGATCAAGGCCTTCATGGCCGCGCATCGAGCATTATCGGTTTTTATAACGCTTTGCACAACGTTATTAGCCGTGGTAACCTCGGGACGCCGTTGTCCACGATCGCGGTCATTGGAGCTGGGTATGTAGGCGTATCCACAGCTATCGCAATGGCGAAGCTTGGGCACCAAGTCACCCTTGTGGATCGGGACCTGAGCAGACTCAGGGACTTACGCTCAGGGCGGGTCCCATTCTTCGAGCCGGGCCTTGACCAGGCGTTCTCTCGCGCTCTTCGCTCACGCAGCCTGCTCGTTGCTGGTGAAACGGTTGATGCCGTCAGAGGTTCCGAGTTGTCCTTCATCTGCGTGGGCACGCCTCCCAAGCCGGATGGGTCTTTCGATCCGTCCCAGCTCCTGGCTGCGTCAGAGGAATTGGCCGAAGGGCTCCACGGCAGGTCGTTCCAAGTTGTAGTCGTCAAGAGCACCGTCCTCCCGGGAACCACAGAAGAGCTGGTCATTCCGACGCTTGAACAGCGATCAGGCCTCCGGGTCGGGGAATTTGGAGTGTGCATGAATCCCGAGTTTCTCCGAGAAGGGCGGGCCCTGCGGGATAGTCTAAGCCCATCGCACGTGGTCATCGGGGAGGCTAATCGGCAAAGCGGGCTTCGCCTCTCGCGCGCGTACGCCCGCCTAAAGTGCCCGAAGCTCCGAGTGAGCCTCCGGATTGCTGAGGCAGTAAAATACGCGACGAACGCGTTCCTCGCAACGAAAATTACCTTCGCGAACGAGATTGCCAACATTGCGACGCGGCTGGGACTGGACTCCGACGAGGTGCTCAGAGGGATGTCTCTTGATCCACGGATAAGCCCCGAGTTCCTCCAACCGGGCGCAGGATTTGGCGGATCGTGCCTCCCGAAGGACCTGGTGGCGCTATCGAAGTTCGCACGAACGATCGGTTACGATCCATTGATTCTCGACGCCGTCATGACTTCAAACGAGCGGCAACCTCTGGAGATTCTTCTCTTGCTCGAGAAAGAAATCGGATCGCTACGAGGGCGTAGGATCGCAATTCTCGGTCTCTCGTTCAAGCCGGGGACCGACGATGTCCGAGGCTCCCGTGCTCTGCCTATTGCCGAAGAGCTTCGACGTCGCGGCGCAGACGTCGTCGCCTACGATCCTCGCGCCGGCGTCCGTTTCGCAGAGCTCGCACCGTTTGTTGAAATCAAGGATTCGGTTGCGGATGCTTTGCGGGGGGCTCACGGCTGCATCATTCAAGCAAGTTGGCCTGAGTTCGTCTCAATCCCGGCCGAGGCTTTCTCGACCATGGTCGACCGCGTGGTCATTGATGGACGACGTACTTGGTCGAAAAGACGGACCCCTCGAGGGCTTCGATACCGACGCGTCGGATAGCTCCATTCTCCTCTGACCCGGCGCCTCTCTGGGATATCTTGAGGATCTTGAGGTGTGGTGTCGCGGGGATTTCGATGCGCACTTCAGCTGGCTTCGGGGGTGACTGTCGCATCGATCGCCGGTTGTCGACCGCACATCGGGCAGCGACCGGCTGCTACGTGGCAAACTCGATGGTAATAGATTCCACACGCACAGCGGGTCGCCGGGACTGTAGGGCTCAAGGCCTCGGAACAAATCGAGCACACGGGTTCAGAACGTCTCGGGTTAGGCCGCGATTGATTGCCGCCCTCGGATAACGGTTTCAGTGGGTCGAACTTGAAGAGTGCGCCCCAAAAGAGCGTGATCCAACCCAAGAAGATGAGCCATCCTGCGTAGGAGTGCGCGATGAGAAGGTCTTGCAACTCTGTCTCGGGCGAGGCGGTATAGTATCCAACGAGGACGATGATCACCATCCGGAGAACGTTTGCGAAGTAGGCCGATGCAAGACCGATTCCCAAAAACACCCAGAGTCGGTTCGATAGCTTTGCGGACTCCGTCAGAAGAAACGCGACGAACGCGGATGCGAAGATTCCAAAGGAGTAAATCCCTGAACATGCCGTCGTAATGACGACCGTGACTTGGACCGAAAGGTGCTGAGGCGTGAAGCTCAGGCCGGGTGCAGTTGATCCGGCGACGGGATGGACGGTGTTGGCGACCCCGATCAACTGAAGGATCCCGCTCGTCTCGGGGGCCAGCGCGACCCAGGAATATAGGTCCACGGAGCGCTCGAAGTCGGAGAAATACGCGCGCGCAATCAGAAGTGGGGCGACAAGTATTGCGTTCAGGCACAGGAAGAAAACGAACGCGAAGTCGCGCTCCCGAGCGAACTGCACTGGAACGAACGGGTAACAGATGAGTGTCGCCGCGGCGAGGAGAACCATGGTGTCTTCTGTCTGGATGGCAGGAGTTGCAGAGAGGAACCAGTTGTAACCGATGTCCACTAACACAATTCCGGCTCCGACCGGGGGGAATATGGGGATGAGCTTGCCGTGGAGCGTTATTCGGTCGATCAATTTCCCTGCCATGGAGCCAAAGGGAGCCGCACCGGTTTCCCTAGAGCGCCAAACCGCCAAAGCGAACAGAGCTCCGCCCGCGACGAGAAATGGGAGGGCGAGCCACTCCAGAACCGTGCCCTTCGGGCGGTCAATGAGAAGGGCGACGCCAGCAAATGTGACGACGAGGGCCGCTAGAGCGACTGCCTGCCGGTGGCGAGCGGCAAATTCGGTCCACCAGTCAAATTTCATCCGTTCTCTGCGTCGACCCGCCCCCTCCATATAAGAAATCTCGCCGCCGGTTATCGGAGGCGCGACGCGTCGGACGATTGATATAGACCCACCCGATACGACGCGATGGTCGACCATGAAAGTCGTCGGCGGCTCCGCGTCCGTCCCTCTCGCGAAGGCGATTGCCCAGGAACTGTCCGCCACGTACATCGACGTGAGTTTCGAGAAGCATCCAGGGGGATTCCCCGACGGCGAGCGGTACGTCCGGCTCCTCGGCTCCGTGTCGCGCGACCACGCGGTCCTCGTGCAGACAACCCATCCGGACCCGATGATCGTCGAGTTCCTCCTCCTCGCGGACGCGATCCGCGACGCCGGCGCACGCCGCCTCACCGCGGTCGTTCCGTACTTCGGCTACGCCCGCCAGGACAAGCGCTTCCTCGACGGAGAGGCGATCTCCGCGAAGACGATCGCGAAGCACATCGCGGTCGACTGCGACGAGCTCCTGACGATGGCGATCCCGGCCAACCCGGAGATCCTCAAGGCCTTCCCGCTCCCCGTCCGCGAGGTGAGCGGCATGCCCGCGATCGGCCGCTACCTGAAGTCCGCGAGCGTCGACGTGCTCCTCGCGCCGGACGAGGGCGCGCTGCGGCTCGCGAAGGAGGCGTCTGCCATCGCGGGCCTCCCGTTCGACTTCCTCGTGAAAGAGCGCATCGATTCGTACACGGTCAAGATCGAGCCGAAGGCCCTTGCCGTCAAGGGCAAGTCCGTCGGCATCGTGGACGACGTGATCTCGACGGGCGGCACGATCGCGACGGCGGCGAAGGAGCTGAAGGCCCAAGGCGCCCGGCGCGTGATCGCGGCGTGCGTGCACGGCCTGTTCGTTGGCAAGGCGGAGGCGAACCTCAAGGCCTGCGATGACGTGATCGCCACGGACACGGTCGTCTCGCGGCACACGAAGGTGAGCGTGGCCCCGGAGTTCGCGGCGGCGATCCGGGCCCTCGGGTGAGCCGGCTCAGCCGATCCAGAGCAGGATCCAGGACGTGAAGGCGAGCAACAGCCCGGACCAGATGAAGAGTCCGAGGTTCTGCATGTCCGTCGTGTGCTTCGACCCGAGCGCCGCCCCCGTGCTGCCAAGGGCGCCGACGATCCCGCCCGAGATCGCGAGGAACCGCGCGAATCCGCGCACGTTCAGGTCGTTGCTGATGATCGCGAAGAGCGCGGCGAGCCACAGCCCGAGGAGCGCGAGCCCATTCAGCGCGAACACGTTCCTCCGAGTGAGCATGCCCTCCATCGACATCGGGTACATCGGTCCGGGGTACTGCGGCGGCATCGGCTGGCCCATGATTCGTCCCTCGCGCCGCGCGATGGGTCTCGGCTTATAAAACTATAATCCGATAAATATATATGAGGGCGAATCGAGCCTTCCCTCCTGTCCTCGGGGCCGAAGCGGATACCGGCGGTTCGAAAGTCCTTTAACGCGGTCCGGCCTTCGCGGCCCCGTGACCGACGTCCTCACCGCGGCGGTACGAGCGCTCGACAAGGCCGGTGCGTCTTTCGGCGACGTCCGGACGGAGGACCGCTCCGCGTTCGTGGTCCGGGTCGCGAACGACCAGATCCAGACGGCGAACCGCGTCCGGAGGACCGGCTGGGGCGTCCGGGCGTTCGTCGATGGCGCGTGGGGGTACGCCTCCGGCACATCGACCGCGGGCGGTGCGGTCGCCGAGGCGGCGACGAAGGCGACGTCGATCGCGCGGGCGAACGCGGCGGCCGGCGTGCCGCGATCCGCCTTGCGGAAGATGCCCGCCGCCACGAAGACCGTGAATCCGAAAGTCAAGATCGACCCGAAGGACGTCTCGGGGGAGGACAAGATCGAAGCCGCGATGGAGCTGTGCCGCGCGCAACGTGCAGACGGCGTCGCGAACACGAACGCGTCGTACGGGGACTCGGACTGGCGCTTTGAGCTGGCGAACACGTGGGGCGCGCGGGTCCGGTGGCGCGAGGTCCGCGTGCGGATCGCCGGCCAGGCGGTCGCAGGCGAGGGCGACCGGCGCGAGGCGGCCTACGAGGTCCGCGATGGCACCGAGGGCTGGGAGCTCGTGAAAGCCACGGACCTGGGGGACCTCGGCCGGAATGTCGCCCGCGAGGCCGTGGCGATGCTGTCCGCCGCGAAGCCGCCGAGCGGCTTGATGACCGTCGTGACGGACCCGGGGGTCACGGGCCTCCTCGCCCACGAGGTCATGGGCCACGCATCGGAAGGGGACGAGATCGTCAAGAAGCGGTCCTTCCTCACGAACGTCGTCGGGAAGCGCGTGGGATCGGCCCTCGTGACGATGTACGACGACGGCAGGTATCCCGGCGCCCACGGATCGATCCCGTTCGACGCGGAAGGCACGCCGTCCCACAAGACGAAGGTGATCGAACGCGGCGTGTACCGCGGCTTCCTGCACAGCCTCGAGACCTCGGGCGCGCTGAAGGCTCGACCGACCGGGAACGGCCGGGCGCAAGACTTCGGCCGCCGCGTCTGGGTCCGGATGACGAACACGTACTTCGCCGCGGGCAAAGACCGGAAGGACGCGATCCTGGAGGACACGAAGTCCGGCGTCCTGACGAAGAGCTGGATCAGCGGGATGGAGGACCCCGTCGGCGGCAGCTTCCAGGCCGTGACGCAATCGGGCTTCGTGATCCGCAAAGGCGAGGTCGGCGAACGCGTCCGCGGGATGACGCTCACGGGGGACGCGCTCTCGATCCTCAAGAGCGTCGATCGCGTGTCGAAGGAGTTCAAGCTCGACGGCGGGAGCTGCGGCAAGGGCGAGGAGGACTACGTGCCCGTCGCCGCGGGCGGCCCGTTCCTGCGATGCAAGATCGTCGTCGGAGGCGGCTGAGGTGGACCTGCTCGAGCGCGTCCCCGACGCGGTGTCGCGCGCGCGGTCCGCGGGCGCGGAGGCCGCCGAGGCGTACGGCATCGCCTTCACCACGCGGTCCGTGTACATCGAGGACGACGTCCCGAAGGTCGCGGAGGAACGCAGCGAGACGGGTCTCGGCGTCCGCGTCGCCCAGGGCAAGCGCGTCGCGTTCTCGTCGACGACCCTGGGGTCGGAACGGGACGTGGCGTCCGCGGTCGGAGCCGCGATCGCGGGCTTGAAGCAGGTCCCCGACGATCCGGAGTTCTCCGGCTTTCCGACGGAGACGGCCCGAGGCGAGGTAACGGGCGCATACGATGCGGCCACGGCCACGACCGATGTCGCCGGGCTTTTGGAGGCCGCCAAGGCCTTCACGGGCGCGGCCCGAGACGCGAAGGACACATCCGTCCCGAAGGCGGTGTTCCGCGTCCAGGAGTATGCGATCCGGATCGCGAACTCGAATGGCGTCGCGGCCGCCCATCGCGGAACCCTCGTCTTCTGCTACCTCACCGCGAAGGCGGGTTCGAAGGGCAAGTTCGGCGAAGGGATCCTGAAAGCCCTCGGCCCGTCGATCCGGGCGATGGACTTCGCGGCGCTCGGCGCCACCGCGTCGCGGCGGGCTTCGGAGAATCTGCGCGCGAAGGCTTTCAAGTCGAAACTCGCCGGGATCGCGGTCCTGGATCCGCTCGACCTCGGGGAGATTTTCCTCGGCACGGTCGGCACCGCGGTCAACGGCCAGGACGTCCACAAGAAACGTTCTCCGTGGATCGGGAAGATCGGGCACGATGTCGCGTCCGCCGGCGTCACGATCCGGGACCGGCCCCGCATGCCGAACGGCCTCGCCTCCGCCGTCGTCGACGACGAAGGAAGCGCGACGCGCGACCGCACGTTGGTCCAGGCCGGGACGTTGAAGGGATACATCGCGGACCGCTACCACGCGGGGCTGGTTGGCATGCCGCCGGGCAACGGATTCCGCCGTGCGGTCGCGACGGTCGAGGGCGCGTACACCCGGCCTGCGGAGACCTACCTGTCGAACTTTGTCGTCGAGCCGGGCACGAAGTCCCTCGAGGCGCTCATCGGCGAGGTCGACCGCGGCGTGTACGTCGAGAAGTTCGCGGCGCCGGAGGTCAACCCGTTCTCCGGGTCCTTCGCGATGGAGGTCCGGAACGCGACGCTTATCGAGCACGGCGAGCGCACGGAGCATGTGAAGGTCGCGCTCCTGACCGGGAACTTCTACGAGGGCTTGAAGAACATCGTCGGCATCGGCCGCGACTCGTCCGCGTCCCACGCCTTCCTGACGGCGCCCGGCTGTTCGTACGTGCCCCCGATCGCGTTCGACGGATTCGAGCTCGTCGGGCAGACCTGAGGCGCGCGGACATTCGCAAACGTATTTGCCGGGAACGTGCTTCGAGCCCCGAGGTGGCGATTGTGGCGGATGTCGAACTGCGGACGCTGAAAGAGGTCGACCTGAAAGGCGGGACCGTCGTCGCCGCATTCCCGAGCGTTGGCCTGGTAAGCACGATCACGGCGACGTATCTGATCACGATGCTGCCGGTCGACCAGGTCGTCGCCCTCGAATCGCCGGACTTCCCGTCCCTCTCGATGATCTACGCGAAGAAGCCGAAGTTCCCCGCGCGCGTCTACGCCGCCCGGGACAAGCGCCTCGCGATCTTCATCTGCGAGATGCCGCTGCCCATGATTTCGCATCGTCCCGTCGCGTACGCCCTGCTGAAGTGGGCCGCGGACCACGGCGCGCGACAGATCGTGCCGCTCGAGGGCTTGCCCGCGGACCCGGACGCGCCGTTGACCGGGGAGCCGCCCGTGTGGGGCGTCGGAAGCACCGACCGCGCGCGGGCGGAACTCCAGAAGCGCGGGATCGAGCAACTTGAGACCGGGATGATCACCGGGGTGACGGGCGTCCTCCTGAACGAAGGCCGCTGGCGCAACTCCGATGTGATCGCCCTTCTCGCGGACGCCCGCCCTGACCTGCCCGACGCGCGCGCGGCCGTCAGCCTCGTCCGCACGCTCGACGTCCTCCTCCCGGAGATCTCGATCGACCTCGCGCCGTTGCAGCAGCAGGCGAAGGCCCTCGAAGATCACCTGACGCGACTCAAGGCGCAAGCGAGGCCCATCACGACGCCGGAGCCGGTCCCGACGGACATGTACCGTTGAGGGCGACGCACAACCCCATAAGCGAGTTCCCGATTCCCCAAGTTGGGGCGCATCGACGCGAGCGCCTCAGGGGACCATGGCGACGGATCCGGTGTGCGGGATGTACGTAGACGAGGGCACCCACCTCACCACCATCGTCCGCGGTCGGCGGTACTACTTCTGCTCGGAGACATGCCTCGAGGCGTTCACCGCGCCGGAGAAGGAGATGGCCCGCCTGACGTGGCTCACGCTCCTCAGCCTCGGGATTGGCATCCCGCTGTTCGTCGTGGGCCTCGGCCAAGGTCTCGGGTGGTGGCTCGTCGGACTCGAAGAGCCGCTCAACTTCCTGTTCCTCGCCCTCGCGACGCCGGTGCAGTTCGTCGCGGGATGGCGGTTCTACCGCGGGTTTGCGGATGCGATCCGCAATCGCAGCGCGAACATGGATGTCCTCATCGCGATCGGGACGACGGCGGCGTACGCGTACAGTACGGTCGTCACCATCCTGCCCTTGCTCGGTGTCGCGCTTGCAGACAAGGGGACGTACTTCGACACCTCGGCGGTGATCATCGGCCTCATTCTGTTGGGCAAGTACGCGGAAGAGCTCGCGAAGGGCAAGGCCGGCGATGCAATCCGCAAGCTGATGGACCTCGCGCCTCGGACCGCGCACGTGCTTCGCGATGGACGCGAGGAGGAGATCCCCGTCGAACTCGTGCAGCTCGAGGACCTCGTGGTCGTGCGGCCGGGCGAGCGCGTGCCCGTCGACGGCACGATCGTCGAGGGCGTGTCCGCGATCGACGAGTCGATGATTACCGGGGAGTCGATGCCCGTCGACAAGAAGCTCGGCGACACCGCGATCGGCGGGACGATCAACAAGACGGGATTGCTCCGGATCCGTGCGACCCGGGTCGGCGCCGATTCGACCCTGAACCAGATCATCAAGCTGGTCGAGGACGCCCAGGTCGCTCGCGCGCCGATTCAGCGGCTCGCGGACCGCGTCTCCTCCCTCTTCGTCCCGGCGGTCGTAGGCATCGCAACGTTGACGTTTTTCCTCTGGTACCTGCCGTTCGGCGAAACGGTCGGCCGATCCCTGGTGTTCTTCATCGCCGTCCTGATCATCGCCTGTCCGTGCGCGCTCGGCATCGCGACCCCCGCGGCGATCATGGTCGGCACCGGGAAGGGGGCGGAGAACGGGCTGCTGATCAAGGGCGGCGAGTATCTGGAGAAGGCGCACAAGCTCACGACGGTCGTGTTCGACAAGACGGGCACCCTCACGAAGGGCAAGCCGTCCGTGACCGATTTGATCTCCGTCGGCCCCTTATCGGAAGCCGAGATTCTGCGGCTCGGGGCATCCGCGGAGCGCGGCTCCGAGCATCCGTTGGCGGAGGCCATCGTGCGCGCCGCCGAGGCGAAGGCGTTCTGGCTCGAAGATCCGGAAACCTTCGAAGCAATCCCGGGTCAAGGGGTCCGCGCCAAGGTTGGCCGCCGCGCGGTCCTCCTCGGCAACCGCCAATTGATCGCGGAGGTCGGGGTCCGTCTCGATGGGCTGGAGACGACCCTCCGTGAATGGGAGGCGCAAGGGAAGACCGCGATGCTCGTCGCCGTCGACGGCAAGCTCGCGGGCGTGATCGGCGTCGCGGACACCCTCAAGGAACACGCGGTCCAAGCGGTCCGCTCCCTGAAGGAGCTCGGGATCGAGGTCGTCATGCTCACGGGAGACAACCGTCGGACCGCCGAGGCGATCGCCCGCCATGCCGGCATCGATCACGTGATCGCGGAAGTCCTCCCGGCTCAGAAGGCCGCGAAGATCCGCGAGCTGCAGTCCCAGGGCAAGGTCGTCGCGATGGTCGGAGACGGGATCAACGACGCGCCTGCGCTCGCGCAGAGCGACGTCGGGATCGCACTCGGCAGCGGCACGGACGTCGCGATGGAGGCCGGCGGGATCGTGCTGATCAAAGACGACCTTCGCGATGTCGTCGCTTCGATCGAGCTCAGCCGTCGCACGGTCCAGAAAATCCGTCAGAACCTGTTCTGGGCGTTCTTCTACAACACGGCCCTGATCCCCCTTGCGGCCGGCGTCCTCGCCGGCGTGGGAATCATCCTGAATCCGATCATCGCCGGCGCGGCGATGGGCTTCAGCTCCGTCTCGGTCGTGATGAATTCGCTGACCTTGCGTCGATTCCGGCCGCCGGCATGACCGCGGTTGCACCGTGCATCGCGCGTTTTATCTAGGGGATTGGGATCGAATGCCGGGACGATGGACGCCCTCCAAGCCTGGCGTGCGGCAAGCGCGGGGATCGCCTTCGTCCTCGTCGTGATCCTGCTCGTCCGTCATGTCCTCGAGGCCTACCTGCGTCCACCGATGCGGCGAGCGCTCGACCTGGTCGCCGCCCCACTGTTCGCGTTGTTTGTGCTCTTCATCGTCACGAATTTCCTCACGACGCCGTGAGTCACGTCGGGCTCGGCATCGTTTTCCCTGGCCCATCGGGGCTGAGGACCCCGACGACGGGCGTCCCGTGCGGGATCCGGATCCACTTCCACTCTCGATGGAGCACGCGCAGCAGGCTGATGTCCCCGACGACCGCCTGGAATCCCGCCCGGTGGAGCGCGTGTTCCGAGACGTGGTTGTCTCGAGTGAACGCCGCGTACAACCGGGAAAGGCCGCGTTGCGCGCCCCACCGCTTCGACGATTGCAACAGCCCTCGGAGGACCCCTTGTCTTCGGTGGGAAGGAAAGACATAGCCGTCAAATAGGTAGGCCCCGGCCGGATCTCGAGAGACGTCGAGGACGTGGTTCACCTCGGTCATCAACTCGGCGGACCGGGTGATCCACAGGTAGCCGATGGGCGCGGGACCGGACCACGCGACAAGACACATCACGCCTCGCGCCCTCCTCGAAAGCCAATCCCCCTCTGAGCGCCCTTGCATCGATGCGAGACGATGCAAGTCTTCTTCCGAGGCCACCCGAGCATCCACCGGGGTCGCCGGCGGCTCATCTCCCCCGAGGGCGTCGCAGCGGACCACCCGGGCGCGCTTCCAGTACAGCAGGTCTCGGTCCCGCAACCGCTGCGCGAGGGAGGCCATCACGGAGGCGACTCGAGCGGAGACCGTGACGGAACGGTCGGTCATCCTGGGATTCCAGCCATATGTGGGCAGTGCGTCTAACCTTGCGACACAGCCGCACACACTCCATGCCATGCGCGTCGGGCCCGCCGTTTCCATTCAGGCGCCGAGGATGGGCACCCATGGCGAGGGGAAGCCTGTGTTCCAACGTATCGCATCTGGCGCGTAACCCTTACCCCCCCGACGATGACATGGCGGCATAGTCGGGGTCGAGCGGTGCTGCGCCAGATGCCGGGTCTAGCGGTCGAGGAACTCGCGCTGGACGAGGCCCGTCGGGCGCTTCCCTCTCCCCTCGAGACGTTCCGCGAACGCGCCGACCACTGGACCCCGTTTGTCGAGCCTTCGTACCTCGCGCTCTGGGAGAAGTGCCTCGGCCCGCAGAACCGCTGCCGGATCGTCACAGCGTGGGACGGTCGGGGCGAATTGGCGGCCTACGGACCCTTCATGCGCGTCCGCGGCCACGTCGGCCCGATGCCCGTCTCGACGCTCCGCTTCATCGGGAACAACACTGGGTATCCGGGGGACATCCTGCACGTCGATGTGCTCGCGACGAACGAGCAGCGCCCTTCCGTGCGCGCCGTGCTCGGCCACGTCGCGTCCACGTGGTCCCTTGGCAAGTGGGATCTCGGGTACCTCCCGCCTTCGTCGCCGACGTGGCGTGCCGCCTCCGAGATCCTCGGGGATGGATTCGTCGCCCCCGATCGGCTCGCACCCGTTCCGTTCCTTTCCGTGCCCCTCCCGGGGGAGTGGGATGAGTACCTCGCGTCCTTGACCTCGAACACCCGAAGTTCCTATCGACGAGGTCTGCGGACCCTCGACGCTCAGGGATCCCTGAAGGTCGTCGTCGAGACGACGCCGCAAAACGCTCGGAGGCGCGTGGAGGAGCTCATCGAGAACCACCTCCGATGGCTGACCGGGACCGAAAAGGAAGGCTGGTTCACGGCAGGCGGCGTGCGGGAGTTCCTGGTCTCCTCGTCCGAGCTCCTCGCGCGGGAAGGCCAGTTCCTCACGTCGGCGCTCGAGCTGAACGGCACCCCGATCGCCTGGATCCACGGTGCCGCCGACGCGCGGACGTTCTTCGCGCAGATCTCGTCCTACGATCGGACGTATGCGGAGGGTTCTCCCGGTCTGGTCCTTGGCCTCGAACTCGTGCACGAGCTGATCGCAAGAGGGTTTCGGCGTGTCGACCTCGGCCCCGGGTCGACGCTCTACAAGTCGCGGCTAGGAGGCGTCGAGGAACCCCACCTCCGGACGCTCGGATACCAGGGGTGGACTCGCCGGGCCGCGTGGGCCCAGAACGTGATCCGAGCGCGATCGGACGGATGAGACCGTCGTCGGGTGGCCCGTGGGCGCGTGTCGCCGCGGATGGCACTTGTGTTCGAACGTCGGCCGGGCTAAACATAACGGGCTTTACGCGGAGATCCTTGTGGAGTCGGAGGTGAGTTCCAAACCCCGAAGACCCTGACCGGAAGGGGCGCCGGACTGGCACTCAGGGGTGTCATATCCCATCCTCTCGCTTGTTCTCCGGGATGCGACGGCCTGTCGGATCGGTGCCTCGCTGCAGGAAGGGCGGCGGTTCATCTCGGACCCCTCTCCCCCTTCCTGCTCCGGAGTCGACGAACGCGTTTCGCGTTGCGAACACGAAACAACACAGTTGAGCACAGTATGAAGATAACCTCCGCACCAATAGCGCGACTGGTTCTAGGGACGCGAGGGCCGAGGGTCGCGAATGATGCGGGTTGCGGGAGTGCCGGATACCGAAATGCCACTGCCTAGGGAATTGGAGCTGCTCCTCAAGCGCCCAAGCCTGCTCCTGCTCGTGAAGGGAGAGACCGGGATGGGCAAGACGACGGCGGCGCTGGAGTTCACTTCGCGCCTCCTGTCGGAGGGGGACATGGTCCACATCTCGACGCGGTCCTACCCCGACAAACTCGCATACCAACACGCGCTCTTCTCGAAGCTCGCGGCCCTACCGAACGCCCACTTCTTCACGACGCTCGAGTTCGATCCGACCCAGTTCGTCGTCGCGCACAACGTCGTTTCCGGGCTCCACCGGCTCCTCTCGAGCATGGAGAAACCGCTCGTCGTGCTCGACTCCTGGGAGGGGATCGCCGACTACCTCCCGCAGGAGACGCGGATGAAGGTCGAGCAATCGCTCATGTCGATCTTGGAGAACACGCGCGCGAGGATGATCCTCGTGAGCGAGCGTCCTGCGACCGACACGACCCTCGACCAACTCGCCGATGCGATCATCGTGCTTCACCAGAAAGTCATCGAGGACCGCCGAGTCCGGGAGATTGAGATCCGAAAGCTCCGCGGCATCCCGATCCGCCAGGAGCGGTATTCGTTCACCCTCGCGGGCGGCCGGATGCGGTACCTCGAGCCGTTTGCGTTCACCCTCCCCGAGCGGACCTCGATGTTTCGACCGCTCGAGAACTCCGCGACGCACATGTCGACGGGAAGCCGGGACATCGACTCGCTTCTGGGCGGCGGCGTCCCGCGCGGGTCGACCGTCCTTCTGGAGATCCGCGGCGAAGTGCCATTCGAGGCCCAGGTCTACGTGCCCCTGACGGCGTTGCTGAACTTCCTCGCGACGAATAACGCGGTCATGGCGTTCCCCTACAGTGACTATGACCCGACGCGCGCCCGGCTGTTCGCGACGCAATTCATGCCCGAGGACGTGTACGACACGAACATGCGCGTCTTCACGACGGACCGCGTCGAGGACCCCGTGGCGATCAAGTTCTCCCTCAACCCGACGGAAGACTTCGAAAAGTGGCTCGACACGTACAGCGCGTACAAGGCGCAAGGGAAGACGATCTGGATGCTGATGGCCCTCGACACGGTCGAGAATTTCTACGGCCAAGGGGTCATGAACTTCCTCGCGACGGTCGCGGCCCGCGCGGCCGTGAACAAGGACATCCAGTCGATCGTCGCGAGGCCGAACCTCCAGCTCACCCAGAAGGTCGCGAACATCTCGCAGATCCACCTCGTGTTGACGCAGCGCTGGGGCACCCTGATTCTGTACGGCGTGAAGCCGCGGACGGGGTTCTACGGGCTCCAGTTCACGTTCGGCCACGGGTACCCGGAGTTCGAACTGATCCCCCTGGAGGACATCACCCTCGGGGACAGTACGAAGCCGGAGGTCGTCGCGATCCCCGCGTCCAAGTTCCGGTCCCACCCGCAAGGGGCTCGGGCGGACATGTTCGAGGTCATCCGAGATTCCCTTCGTGGGATGAGGGCGGAGGTACGATGATGGTCGCGAAGACTGCCAGCCGGATCACCATGGACGCGGACTCTCGCGTCACGACGGGGATTCCCGGCCTCGACGAATTGCTAGAGGGCGGGTTCCCCACAGGGAGCCTCATCAGCTTGGCCGGACGACCCGGCACGGGGAAGACGATCTTCGGGTCCCAGTTCCTCTACTCCGGCGCAAAGGACCACGGCGAGCCGGGCATGTACGTCTCGATGCTCGAGGGACGCAAGGCCTACGTGAGGAACATGCATCGCCTCGGCCTCGACATCCAGCCGCTCGAGAGCAAGGGCGTGTTCCGGTTCCTCGAGATGCCGACGCTCACCTCCGAAGGCATGCCCGCGATCTGGGAGGAGATCGTCCGGAACATCGATGAGTACGGCATCTTGCGGCTCGTGATCGACTCCTTCACCGCGATGACGCAGGCGTTCGACAAACCGGGCGACCTGCGCGTGTTCACGCACATGCTCCTCGGGAAGATCGTCGCCGGCGCGGGCTGCACGACGCTCATGATCACGGAGACTCAGAGCGCGGACGCGTCGTCGGCCGCCGGCATCAACGAGTTCATCGCCGATGGGGTCATCCACTTCTCCCTCGTCCCGGTGACCGGGGACGCGCGGGTGCGGTATCTGGAGATCACGAAGATGCGCGGGACGAACCACCAGATGGGTCTCCTCCCGCTCGACATTGGGAATCGAGGGATCTCGGTGAAAGTGCCTCAGTTCGCGGCGCGCTAGCGGCCCGGCGGGGGGAGGTCTGGGCCGTGCACCTGGCGGGCAAACTCGGGTTGAAGAACGATAAGTACTACCAGGCGGCGTACTGGAAGGCGTTCGAGGAGTTCTTCGGGCCGACGAACGGTCCCGTAATCAAAGCGATGCTCATCGCGAGGGACGATCAGCCCGACACCGGGACGACCGAGCTCGATCGCGTCTGTTATGGACTGCGGCAGACGATGTCTTGGCTCGCGGAGGCCATTGAGCGGAAGGCGATCCAAAGCGTCGGCGGGGATGTCTCGGCGAAAGCGGGTTCGCCGACGCGTTCGGGGCCCGTCCGGAAGAAGCGGAAGGCCGCGTCGTAGTTTTCACACGAGGGCGAACCGCGCAATCACTTGATCATCCGTCTTCTCCGTGTGCACGGTGGCCCCTTTCATGATCCCTTGGAGGGCCGTTCGGAGGAGCGCCTCGTAGTAGATCGACCAGCGCGCTCCGCCGCTGTGCTTGAACACGATCGTCCACTTGCCTTCCTTCGACCGCTCCTCGTACTCGAAGGCGCGCGCGTATCGGGCCGTGAGGCGAGAGTAGCCCATGACCACGGTCTGAAGGCTGACCTCTTTGAACCAGAACGTCAGGAATTCCGGGAGGAGGTTCTCGCCGACCCAGGTCCCGAGTTCGCCGGCCTCGGCGTCGGAAACGGAGTCCATCATCTTCACGAGGAGCGATTCGGGCACGGACACCATGCCGAATTTGTCCGCATACACGTCCCATTCGACGAGCCGTCGGATCGCCTTGTTCACGAGGAAGTTGACGCTGATGCCCTCGCGGTCCGCGAATTTCCGGAGGAACTCATCGACGTTCCGTTCAATCCGGATCGTTCGCGTGACGCTCGTACTCGGCGGCACGGGCTAAAACTCCCCTCGGAACCCTCAACGGACAATATGAATCGTTTACTTAATCCTCTTTTCGACCCAGCGGAGACGAAGGACGACCTGGTTCTCCGACTTCTCCACGTGGATGTCGCGGTTCAGGTGCTCCCGAAAGGCGGTCTCCGCCGCCACCTTGTAGAAGGTCGACCAGCGGGGCCCGCTGCCGTGCTTCAGGATAATGACCCGATAGTCGTCCTCGACGTGCTCCTCGTAGGCGAAAGCCCGCGCGTACTTCGCGAAGAGTCGAGGGAATCCCTCGATCAGCGTCTCCGGGGTGACCTCCTTGAACCAGAACATGATGTATTCCTTGAGGAGGTTCCTGCCAGCCCACGTCCCGAGTTCCGTCGCCTCCTCCTCCGTGAGGAGGTCCATCATCTTGACGAGGATGATCCCGGGGAACGTGACGAACCCGAACTTCTCCCCGTACGCGTCCCATTCGACGAACTTCCGCAACGCCCTGTTCACGAGCGTGTTCACGCTCGTATCGCTCTGATCGGCGAGCTTCCGGAGCCGCTCGTCGGCGTCCTTCTCGATGCGGACGGAGCGGGTCACGCTGCCTTTCGGCGTCATAGCGACCGCGACCACTACGGACGTTACGCCTATCCACCTTTGTGTTATAAGATGTTACTTTGTAGGAAGCCGGCAGTCTCGGGGCACACAGGCACACTCGCCATCCTGCGTGCATCGTACCCCTATTTTGCCGCCGCGCAGAGTCCTGCCCCGTCCTTACGATGGCAACTGCGAGTAGGACGGCGCTGTCCGTTCATGAATGCGGCGACGCGTTCCGCGCTCAAGCGGAGACGTTCGATTACGAAACGGCCGTCTCGACCGAAGCCGTACCGATTGGGCTCGGAGACTTCGACGAACTCGCCTGGGCCTGGATCGACGAGACCTCGACGGAGGTCGCTCCGCAATCGACCCCTGCCTCGGACCCGCGGGTCCGATTCCGCGGACAGGTCGTCGTCCTGCTCCCGGCCCTGAATGAGGAGCCCGCCATCGGGTCCGTCCTGGATCGGGTGCCGATCGGACGGCTGAGGGCCCTCGGGTACGACGTCGAGGTCTGGGTCGTCGACGGCCAATCCACGGACCGCACGATGGTCGTCGCCCGCGAGAAGGGCGCCCGGACGTACGTGCAGCGCGGGAGCGGAAAGGGGAATGGCGTTCGCCAGGCGCTCGACCACATCCTCGCTCAACTTCCACCCGGCATCGGACCGGGGCACCGCGTGTTCATCATGCTCGATGCGGACGGAACGTACCGCGCCGAGGACATCCCGATGTTCGTCGAGGCCCTCGAATCCGGGGCCGAGGTCGTCCTCGGGACCCGCCTTCAGGGTTCGATCGCGGACGGCGCGATCAGCGACATGAACCGCCTCGGCAATCGCCTGCTCAGCCGCCTCGCGAGCCTGCTCTTCCACGCCCCGGTGACGGACGTCTGCACCGGGATGTGGGGATTCCGCGAAGACGTACTCGAGACGTTCGGACTCGTCGCGACCGGCTTCGATCTCGAAGCGGACCTCTTCGCCTCCGCGTGCGAGCGGGGAATCCGCGTCCACGAAATCCCGATCGCCTATGATTGCCGCGTTGGTGAGCCGAAGCTCGTCCCCCTCCGCACCGGGATCACGATCGCCTGGCGGCTCCTGATGCGACGCCTGAACCGGCCTCCGATCGAGTCCCGCCGGATCCGGCCGATTTCCGCCGCGAACTGGGAGGAGTCGGCGTGAGGGTGTGCCTCCTCACCCCCGAGTTCCTGCCAACCTGGGGCGGCGTCGGGACGTACACGTACAACGTCGCCCGCGGACTGCGGGATCGCGCGGAGGTGCACGTCGTCACGTCGGGCCACGATGCGGACGATGTGGCGGCCGTCGCGCCCGAGGGCGTCCAAGTTCACACGATTCTCCCGGATGGCGCGCATGATGGCGGACTGGGACTATCGTTCCAGCTCGCGGTCCTTCGACGATTGCCGGCTCTCTGCCGGACCCACCGCTTCGACATCGTCCACGCGAACCATGCGTACATGTCGGACCTCCTCGTCCGCATGCGCCGGCTGCGCGCCCGCCGCGCCTTGACGGTCCACACGACGCTCGGGACCCAAGTCCTCGGCACGCTCCGGGCCGATGGCGGCGTGCCTCGGGATGGGACGGAACGGTCGATTGAGCGATGGCGCCTCCTGTTCGGCGGCATCGAGCGCCGTTACTTGCGTCACACTCCGGCGATGATTTTTGTGTCGCGCTGGGTGCGGGAACACGCAACGGCCCGGTATGGGCTGGCGCCTCGGGTGGCGGCGGTCATTCCGAACGGAGTGGACATGAAGCCGCTCGCGGGCACGGGGCTTGGCGGGGACGACCGGGAGGACGATCGGCCGACGCTGCTCTTCGCCGGCCGTTTGCTCGCGCTCAAGGGAATCGACACGCTGCTCAAGGCCATGGTGCGGCTCGATGCGCACGTTCGGCTCGTCCTCGCGGGGCCGGGCGACCCCTCGCCCTGGACTTCGTACGCGGACGGCCTCGGGTTGGAGCGGGACCGCTACGAGTTCCTCGGACCGGTGCCGTATCCCATGATGCCGTCTCTGTATCGTAGCGCGGATGCGGTGGTGCTCCCAAGTTTCTCCGAGAGCTGCCCGATGGTCGCCCTCGAGGCGATGGCCTGCGGCACGCCGCTCATCGCCGCGCGCGCGGGTGGCGTCGCGGAGATTGTGCAAGACGGCGAGACAGGATGGCTCTTCCCTCCCGGTGACGTCGACGCACTGGTCGGACGGATCGAGACCGTGCTATCGGATCCGAGTCGCGCGAGGCAGACCACTGCCCGGGCGAGGACGTGGGTCCACGCGCATGCCTCGGCCTCATGAAGGTCGCCTTCGTGAATCCGCCGCGGTTCAACGGCGATTCCGTCGTGCGGGAGGAACGGTGCGAGGTTGTCGAGCGCTATTCGGTCCTCGAGCCCTACAGCCTGCTCCAGCTCGCTGCGATCCTGCGCGAGGGCGGCCACTCCGTGCAGCTGCTCGACGCCAACGGCCTTGGATCGGAGCCCCAGGACGTCGAGTCGTGGATCGGACGGGCGGACTACGACGCGCTCGTCTTCCGTTTCACGCCAACGACCTTCGAACACGATCTCGAGGTGGCGAACCTCTCGAAGCGTCTCCATCCGGACGCGAAGACGATCGGCCTCTGCTGGACCCTCCGCACCGTCTCCGCCGACGTGATGAAGGACGCCACCCCGCTCGACATCTACCTCCGCCACGAATACGAGAGCGTCGGTCCGGCCCTCGTCGACGCCCTCGATCGAGGTGCGCCGCTCGACGGCGTCCCCGGCTTGGCGTACCGCGACGACGGCCACGTTCGCGTCACCCGGGATGCGCCTCCAATCAAGGACTACGACCGCCTTCCGATCCCGGCCTATGATCTGCTCCCTTCCCTGGATCCATACTTCATCTCGGCGTCCGCATGCAAGCCCTTTACGATCATGTACGCGAGCAAGGGATGCCCGTACGCGTGCTCGTTCTGCACGGTCGCACGGACCTCCTGGAAGTTCCGGTCCGCGGAGAGCGTGCTCGCGGAGCTTCGGTACCTGAAGGACCACTTCCACATCCGCACCGTCTCGTTCTTCGACGAGACGTTCACGATGAACAAGAAGCGCGTGCGGGAACTCTGCGCCGGCATGCAGCGGGATGCGCTCGACATCCGATGGTACTGCAACACCCGCGTCCACCTCGTCGATCCGGACCTCCTGCGGACGATGCACGCCGCGGGATGCAGCGGCATCTCCTTCGGCGTCGAGTCCGGGAACCAGCACGTCCTCGACAGCGTGAGCAAGCAGGCGACGGTCGAGCAGGCGGCGCAGGCGATCCGGTGGGCGAAGGAGGCGGGCATCAAGACGTATTGCGCGTTCATCCTCGGCCTCCCGGGCGAGACGTGGGAGAGCGCGATGGACACGATCCGGTTCGCGCAGCGGACCCTCCCGAACGGCGCTCAGTTCAACGTGCTCGCACCCTATCCCGGCACGGAGCTCTACGAGACCATGCGCGCCGCCAACAAGATCCCCGAGCTCGACTGGCGGAAGATGCACCAGTCCAATGCGATGGTCGGCACCGACGCCCTGACGCCGGAGCAGCTGAACCGATTGCGCAAGCTCGCGTACACCAAGCTCTACTTCAGCCCGCGGTGGTGGCGCGAGAACTTCCGGTTCGCGCTCGCGACACGCGACGATTTTGAGCTCGCCTCGCGATACGCCATGCGGGTCCTGCGGAACTACTTCGTTCACGGGATGCAGGGGACGCACTAGATCGATGGAGACGCTCCGCGGAGGGGATTCCGCCCGGCTCCGGGCTTCGGCGCGGCAGGCGTACGAGCGATACCATCGTCCCGAGGCCTATCTCGAAAAGTATCTACAGGTCGCAAAAGCCGGGGTCCCCGCAAACCCCGCAAGGTATGGCGGCCTCGCGATCGGAGGGTCCCCATGAACGTGGCCCTCGTGAACCCGATCGCCGCCACGCCCGCGTACACGACCCGCGATTTCATCCTGCGGCCGACGCTTCCGGGTCTGACGGCGGACACGGGACAGCTCCGGGAAACGAACCTCGTGGAGCTGGGCTCGGAGCTGTCGAAGCGGGGACATCGGGTGACCGTCTTCTTCGGCGACATGTACCTCGATGGCCGGGAGCACGACCTCGGGGACCGGCTCCGTGTCGTGCCGCTGCCGACGCGGCTTCGGACGCCGTTTCACCCGGGACTCGTCCCGGTGACCCCGGACCTCCTGCGTCATCCGGCGCTCCGGGAGGCGGATGTGATCCAAGCCTCGGAGTTCCACCAGCCATCGACGTTCTTCGCGTCGCTCGTCGCCCGCGAGTGCTCGGTGCCGCTCGTCGTTTGGCAAGAGACCTTCCGCCGAATGCGGTTCCCGGGCTCGGCGTACCAGATGGCGTTCGAGTCGGCGGTCGGCGGGTCCGTCCGGAAGGCAGGCCGCGGCTTCGTTCCCCGCACGACGAAGGCGCAGTCGTTCCTGCACGCCCTCGGAGTCGAGGACGGACAGGTCACGCGATGGATTCCGACCGGGATCGACACGGATACCTATGCGCCGACGCGGACCACCCCGTCGTCCCGGGACCTCGAGTGGAACGATGACGAACGGGTCCTCCTGCTGGTCGGGCGACTCCATCGCTCGAAGGGCGTGGACTTCGCACTTCACACCTTGCAATGGCTCCTGCGTCGGGAGCCGAAGGTCCGACTCGCGATCCGCGGGTCGGGTCCCGAACTCGGGGCGCTCCGGCGGCTCACGACCCACCTGCGGATCCGGGAGGCGGTGCGATTCCTCGATCGCCTGTCCCGCAAGGAAATGGTGGACCTGTACAATCGCTCCGAGATCGTCCTCTGCACGAGCGAAAACGATCTCTTGCCCTTCACCCTGATTGAAGCGAGCGCGTGCGGCAGGCCGTGCGTCACGACGGAGGTCGGCGCGGTCCGCGACATCGTATCGGACGGCGTCACCGGGGTCGTCGTGCGCGAGCGCACGGTCCCGGCGTTCGGCGAGGCGGTCCTCTCGCTCCTTCGCGATCCCGAGCGGCAGGTCGCGTACGGATGCGCCGCGCGAGCCCGGGCCCTCGATCACTTCGCACTGCCGATCGTCGCGACGCACCTGTTGGAGGTCTACGATGGCGTCGCCGGTTAGCCCGGGAGGGCCCCCCATCTCCACGCCGGAGCCGCAACCCGCGCCGACTCGCGGCGGCCGGTGTCACCCCGCGATCGTCCTCGGGTACGCGGCCGCGGGTCTCGCGATCGTCCTGCTCTCCGGTCTGACGGCCCACGTCGCTCAGGTCCCGGTGTCCGCGCAACTCGGCCTCTTCCAGATGCTGCCTGCGTCGTATTGGGCGGGCCTTACACTCATCGCTCTCGCGGCGGTCCTCTCCGTCTGGACTCGGTCCGACGCGCTCATCGCCATCACGGGCGTCGTCCTCCTCGCCACGCTCGCGGGCACGCCGACGCTCTTCGAGCCGTTTCCTCGGTACTTGGACGCGTACGGACATTTCGCCGAGGCACAGAACCTCGGTGCGCTGGGCCACATGCCGTCCGACCTCGCGAGCTATTCGGCGAACTGGCCCGGAGCCTTCCTGGTCCTCCTGACCCTGTTCGGCTCGGGAGGCACGAGCCCGATTGAATTCCTGAGCTGGTACCCGTTCGTCGCGGGCGGCGTCACCTTCCTCGCGATCTTCGAGTTGCTGCGCGCGACGTTCGTCCCGACGATCGCCCGCCAAGCATCGTTCCCGACGGCCCTCTTTGCGGTGTGGGCGCAGTATCACGTCTCGCCGCAATCCCTCGGGTTCGTCCTCCTTCTGCTCGTCCTGTCGACGGTCCGCCGTCGCGAGACGCGCTGGCGGTTCGTCGCCGCCACCTTGTTCGTGGGCCTCGTCGCCTCCCATCCGACGTCCGCGATCATCCTCCTCTCGATCCTCGGCGTGTACGCCGTCGTGACGCTGATCCCACGGTTCCACGACCCCGGGCCCAAGGAGGACTTCCGGCGCGATCGGAAGTTCTCGCAACGCGTCGCGATTACGTTCGCGGTGGTCTGGCTCGCGTGGCTGTTCTTCCTCGCCGTCGGGTCGTCGCAGGCTGCGCAGATCGCGGTCGTCGCGCGGATGAACGCGCTCCTCGGGCTCCCCGAGCAGACCTTGAATATGGCGACGCAGCGGACCCAGAGCGACCTCCTCTACGTGGCCCCACGGATTCGGACCGCGAGCATCGGGATCTACGGGGTCTTCGGCCTCCTGTCCCTCGCATACCTATTCCGCGATCGTCCGTCGCGAGACCGCTTCCGCTTGGCGTTCAGCGCGTTGATCGGTCCGGGCCTCGTCGCGTTCGCGGACATCTTCGCGTTCAGCGGTCAGTTCTACGACCGGTCCATCCTGATCCTTGCCACGTTCGTCCCCGCGCTTTGCTTCGCCGGACTCGCTCGGATGCGGATCCCTCGAGGCGCGAAGGCGATGGTCATCGCGGCCCTGGTAGGCGCGAGCGTCGCCACCGGCGCGACGGCCTACTATCTGGAGGCGTTCAATCTCGTGCCGGGTCAAGCCGTCGCCGCGACGAACTTCGTGTATTCGCTTCCTGACGGATCGCTCGTGCTGGACGGCAAGTATCCGACGCCGATCTGGTTCGACCCGGGATCACCTTCGGTCATCGTGCGCTTTCCGTACACGAACCTGTGGCCCACCCGACTCCGGGACTGGCATCCGGGCGTACCGGTCTACGCCGTCCTCGATCCGACGACGGAACTCTGGTACCGCCAGTGGTACGGCTCGCAGCTGTACTCCGCGTATTCGAGCGATGCGCAGAACTATTCCGAAATCTACGACAACGGCTGGACCCAGATCTACTACGTCCCGGCGGGGTAGGCTCTCATGGTCCACGCCACCGCGTCCCCGGCCGTCCCACCCGCGGATCGGGGAACCCCCATCCTCTTCATCCCCGACGCACCGGGGAATCGGACGTCCGAGCGCACGCCTATCATCCTCGGGATGTTGCGCGAGCGCCACGAGGTCATCGGCCTCCCCAGCCCATGGGATCGGATGATGTACGACCCGAGTCGCCCGAAGGCGCCGCGAGCCGCCCTGTACGTCCTCGACAAAGGCCTGCTCGCGTGGCGCGGCCTGCGGCTCGCCCGCCGAAACCGGGTGGGCGTGATCGTCTGCGATACCGTGCACCACGCCGTTGCGGGACTGTTCATCGCCCGGTTGCTCGGGATCCGATGCGTTTGGGACTCACACGGGAACGGGAAGCTGCTCTACGAGAGCCTGGCGAAGGGTCGGACTTCCGTGCGGCTGATCACGTGGCTCGAGCGATTCATCGGGAAGCGGGTCGACGCCCTGATCACGGTCTCCGCGCGCGACGCAGCGGCGTACGCGCAAATGGGATTGGAGCCGTCGAAGGTCCACATCATTCCGGTGTCGGTTCAGGTCCGCGAGATCGACGCGAATGTGAGTGAGGAGAACGGAGGAATGAATCCTCGATCCCGTGCGCCGGCCGTCCTCCTTTTCTTCGGAAGCTTCGGATACCCCCCGAATCGAGAAGCTCTCGATTTCGTGAACGACGAATTGGCCCCCGGGCTCGCGCGATCCGGGATTCGCTGCGAGATCCATATCGCCGGGCGGGACATCCCCGCCATGCAGTTCGATCCGCTCGTGCGGGCCGTTGGTTTCATCCCCAACATCTACGCGTCGATCCGCGACGCGACGCTTTGCATCGTGCCGGTCAAACGGGGAGTCGGCGCGCTGACGAAGGTCCTGGATGCGATGGCGGTCGGGACGCCGATTGTCATGACGGACTTCGCGGCGCAGGGCATCCCGGAGGTGCGTAACGGCGAACATGCGTTCGTCGCGGCCACGGATGAAGAGTTCCTCCGCTGCATCACGCAGGCTCTCTCCGACCCCGACGCATGCGTCGCGATGACGCGTCGAGCGCGCAACCTCGTTGAACAGAAGTTCGACTGGGGGAAGCACGGGGACCTCCTCGAGGCGATCGTTGACCCCGCGAATCGCGCCACGCGGAGGGGCGGTGCCTCATGAAAGTTGAGATCATCACGCCCAACGCCGACCCGGACCGAGGGGGATTCGGTTCGCGGGTTCACGGGATCGTCTCCATGTTCTCCCAGTTCGCCGACGTCCGCGTCGTCGTCACGGATCGGCTCAACGGCAATCGAGAGCCCGGCATCGAGTACGTCGAAATGCCACTATCCAATTCTCTCCGGACTCGGATAGGTCGCATGCGCGGGTACTACCGCCGCGACTTTCCACCCCGGAAATCCGCTCCGTCACCGGACCTGGTCGTCGTGGAGTCTCTCGATTTGATCGGCTTGCACCAATACGGGCCCCGCGTGCCGATGGTCCTGGACGAGCACAACGTGTACTGGAACCTCCTCGACTACGAAATGGAGAACGCGCCGTTTTTCCAGGGCTGGGTCGGCCGTCGACGCGCGATCCGTCGCGTGATGATGCCGCGGCTGCGGGAGCGCGCGAAAGTGTACGAGATCGAGGCGATCCGCCGCGCGGCTCGAACCCTCGTCACGTCGGACGCGGACCGAAAAGCCGTGGTCGCGGCGTGCCCCGAAGCCGAGTCGCGAGTCCGCGTCCTGCCGAATTGCGCGGACCTCCGAAGGGTCCCCGCGTTGCCGGATCCGGCCAATTCGCGTACCGTCGTGTTCATCGGGGACTTCAACTACGTCCCGAACCGCGAAGCCGCCGAGTTCGTCTATCGGTCTCTCGCCCCGGGTCTCCCGAACGTCCGGCTCCTTCTCGTAGGGCCGAATCAGCCACGGTGGCCGGGCGCCCGGAATGTCATCGCCGCCGGGTACGTCCCGGACCTCCTCGCGGTCCTCCGAGACGCCGCCGTCTGCATCGCCCCGCTCGCCCACGGGAGCGGGACTCGCATCAAGATCCTCACCTATCTCGCGGCATCGCGTGCGGTCGTCGCGACGACCAAGGCCTGCGAAGGCCTCCCCGTCCGCGACGGGCAACACCTGCTAATCCGAGACGACCCGATCGAGTTTCGCAACGCGATCCACAATCTCATCGAGGACCCGGAAAGCCGTCAACGTCTCGGAAGGGCCGGCCGTGCGCTCGTCGAGTCGGGGTTCGACTGGCCGGTCCACGTGCCCGCCCTTCGTGAGATGGCGAGGGAGATCTGCGCCGAATCGACGGCGTGAATCGGCGCCCATCGACGTCCTCATGCCCCCAGGAGCACGCGAGGCCAGCGGACTTCAATCGACTCGCGAAGGTGCCGGGCCATTTCCGATCGGTTGAAGGCGAGCCACTTCCCGTCGACCAACGTTCGATCGCCGAGCGCGGACAAGGTGTGCAGGCCATGCGCGTAGGGTCCGTCCCGCAAGGGCCCGATCGTGGCGACGGGTTCCTCGCGAAATTCCGCGGTCGTCAGCCGCACGATCCGATTCAAGGTAATCGAGCCGCCATACGTCGACGAGGAATCCTGCGCCGGGCGATACAACTCGCCGCCGTCGAGGAACGGGGTCCCGCCGGGCCGCGCGGACTTGACGTCCGTCTTCACCGGATTCTGCGGATGCGGCTTCCAAGGGCCGAGCAGGTCCGGCGCGTACCAGATTCGAAGTTTCGAAAACGGTCCGTCATCGAGGTCGGTCGCGAAGAGCCAGAGCATCCCATCGTATTCGATGAGCGTGGGATCGACGCCGGCGACCCCCGGGACGAGGGTGGCGGTCCTCGACCAGCGGTGCGGGAAGTCCGCGGCCTCGTACAACGCGATCTCTCGGGCGTGCGAGGTCTCCGGGATGCAATACACGCGTCCTTCCCGCTCGATGAGATAGGGATACGAGGCGTGGACCCGGAGATCGATCTCCACCTCCGGGGAGGAGAAGGCCCCGTCCGGCGAAGCGCTCACGTGCGAGATGACGCCTTTGTCCGATCGAAAATCGTACTCTTCGAAGAAGATCTCCGTCACGCCTCCCCGGACCACGCCGAAGGGATCGGCATAGTAACTCCCGGATTGCGGTGGCGGGAACCAACGGACGTCCAGCTCCGGCTCCGGCTCCAGGAAACGGGAGATCGGCGCGTCGACGATGCCGATGTTCCAGTGGTCGTGTCGGAACGCGCGGTCGTACTCCTCCTGGAGAAAGTTCCGCACCCTTCGGAGGGACTTTGGGGCCTGGGCCATGCCGTTGGGCTCTCGAACGAGGAGCGACCATATCCCCCGTTCGGATGGGCCGGACACGTTCCCGGTCAACCTGAACACACCCGGTGTCTTCCGTGGCATACGAACCCTTGTGCTGGCGGCGAGATGCCCGGGCGTCGGCCAGATGGGAGACCCGCCGCCCGAGCGGTGGACGTCCCGGGCCGTCGAGCCGAATGATCGAAGGCATCCGTGTCGCGATTGTGACGCCATACGGACAGTACCAGCCTGTCGGCGGCGTCGAGGTGTTCAACGAGTCCTTGCACCGAGTCTTCCGGGACATCGAGACGTTCGCGAGCGAAGGCCCTGCGAGCTCAGGGCCGCTTGGCGATTTCCGACGGTTGGGGATGCAGCAGCCGCTCGGGGCGGTCCGCGCGACGCGCGATCTCCTCCGCCGCCACCGCCATGAACCGTTCGACCTCGTCCTGAGCAACGGAGTCTACGGGTGGCCGCTCGCCCTCCGACGGATGGACGTGCCCCGCGTCCAGGTATACCATTTCACGATGGCCGGCCTCGCCCGCCAAGCGCTCACCCTACGCGGGGATCGCCTCGCGACCGGCCACGTGACCGCGTTGTTCGATCGGCTGGCGGGCGTAGGGACCCGCGTCGTCGCCGTGAGTCAGCGCGTGGTTCGCGAGCTCGAGGCGTTCTACCGCCTCCACGCGCACTTGATTCCCGTGGCCGTGGACACAAGCGCATTTCGTCCCGCGAACCGGGCGTCGACGCGGGCGCTCCTAGGCCTCCCGCAGCGCATCCCGATCGGACTCTTCGTGGGCCGCCCGCAATTCGAGAAAGGATACGATGTGTTGGTCCGCGTCGCGGCGCGGATGCCCGGCGTCCTCTTCGTCGTCGTGGGGGGCGAGGGGAGCCGCCGCGGAAACATTTGGTCGCTCGGACGCATCGCCCACGAAGATCTCCGGCTCTGGTACGCGGCGAGTGATTTCTTCTTCCTCCCCTCCCGATACGAGGGATTCGGCCTGGCCCTGCTCGAGGCCTTGTCGTGCAACCTGCCGGTCGTCGTGAGCGAGGCCGCATGGCCCTTCACGGAGGACACGCGGGAGTGTGGGCTCGTCGTGGCGAGTCAGTCGGATGAGGACTTCATCGACGCGATTCGGTCGGTCGTCTCCGCCCGCAAGCACTTTGCTCCTCGCGAGTTCATCCTCCCCCGGTACGGCACGGATGCTTTCCAGAACAACTGGCAACGGTTCCTCGACACGGTCTTGGACGCCGGCGGCTGAATCCCGGCCGTTCGCATGGCCATCCGGATGGAGCTAGTCGTCCGCCTTCGTCGCCGGCACGAGCTCTCGGAAGAGGTCGAGGTACCTCGGGGCAATGTGTTTCCACGAAAAGGCCGCGACATCCTCCCGGTTCGCAGCGGCCATCCGACGGCCGAGGTCCGGGTCGCTCGCGAGTCGACGGATTCCCGCCGCGATCGAATCCGCCTCCGGTGCGACCAAGATCGCGTTGCGGGGTGCCGTGACGATCTCGGGAATGCCGCCAACGGACGTCGCGACGAGGGGACGACCCGCGGCCATCGCCTCGAGGACGACCATGCCGAACGCCTCGTAGCGAGAGGGCACGACGACGATGTCCGCTCCCCGATAGAGCGAACGGACGGCTTCCTGGCCGACCGACCCATAGAATGTCACCTTCTGCCGTTTGAGTCGGTCCGCGGCGATTCGTAGTTCGGCTTCGAGGGATCCGGCTCCCGCGATTCCGACGTCGAACCGCATTCCCTCGGAATCCAGGATCTCGAGGGCCGACAGGAACAGATCCGGACCTTTGACTCGGTCGAGCTTCCCGACGAACAAGAGCCTCGGCGGGTCCTTGTAGGCCGTCGGCGTGGGAAGCTCCCCTGCGTTGACCTCGACGCCGTTTGGAATAAGCCGCATCCGGGAGGGGTTGAAGTTCTCGGCTTCCACCGCCCGGGCCATGTGGGTGCGGCTGTTCGCGACGACCGCGGTCCAATGAGGCGCGACCCATCGGAAGACCCGAGCGAAGAGCGAAACGAGGAATGCGGGCGCACGGACTTCGACTTGCTCGCCTCGCGAACCGAGTTGAAGCGGATACGCCGGTCCCAGGAACGTCGGTGCCTCTTCCGTCGCGAGGCCGTGCGATGAATAGATCGTCGGGACCCCTCGGGCCTTCGCGAGGATGACATAGCCCATGAGGCGGATCGGGAACTCGTTGAACTGGATGACGTCGGCGTTGCGGAAGGCTCGTAGGACCCGGGGGAGAGCCCGGACGTCCTCGGCCGACGGCGAGTAGCCGAGGCGGATCACTCTCAGGCCGGACGGCCGGCCGAGGGCCTCGCGCACCTCGTCTTCCCGGCTATCCGTCTGCACGATGAGGGTGACCTCCGCGGCCCCGGACCGCAGCCACTCCTTCACGAGATGGTACACCACGACGACGGGCCCCCCGGTCTCCGTGGTCGGGAACCCTTTCACGTAGAGCACGAGACGGATGGGTCGAGATTCCGATGTCCCGCGGTCGTCAGCAGTCAGGACGCTCACCCAGTCGTTCGTGATCCCGTCGAGGAGGGGCTCGTCCACGACCGTCGACAAAGGCTCGCCTCACCATCGAGCCGGCGTCGCGGTGGATCCGCGCGGACATTGGGCCTGGGGAAGTCGCGGCACGTTCACCGCCTCCGCCCGATGAGGACTCGTTGAGTCCATGAACCCGTGCCCGCCTCCTCGGAAGGCATCGGATGTGCCCGCCGCCCAACCTGACTCCGATCCGGAGAAGCCGCGCGCTCGAGCCTCGGTTCGGTGGCGAGGCCGCGCCCGCGACGTTTCCCTCGCTGTCGCGCGATGGCTCGAGCCACGCGTGGCGCCATCGAACGGCAGCCGAGGACGAAGCGGTACATCGGGCCGAACATCGGCAACGACGTGACGCCAACGAAGTACAGGCCCGGCACGGTCGACTCGAACGAACGGCCCAGGAGTGGCATCCCCTTCTCATCCTTGATCGCCGCTCGCACGGAAGGGCTGATCATCGGGAGCCGGTCGATATCCACCTTGTAGCCCGTCCCGAGCACCAGGTGGTCGGCTCGGATCCTCGCGCCGTCGGAGAGGGTGAGGTCGACTCTCCCGTCCTCCACCTCGAAGGAGCGGACGCTCTGCCCTTCATGGACCGAGACCTTGTTCGCGATTCGTTCCCTCAGCCAGTCCGCTGCCCAGGCGCTGGAGTACCAAGCCAACGCGCGGTCCTTCCGGTCCCGCGGGAGGCGGTAGAAGAGGAACGGGACATGCTCGAGGACCCAGTTCTTCCAGCCCGGACCGATCCCGGAGTCGGGCGCCCGAATCTGCTCGAGCACGCCCCGCTGGCCCATCCGGTCCTTCTCGAGCCACACGATCGGACGTCGCGGTACGAGGTCCACGGTCGCCCCGACCTCGTGCAGGAGGGCGGCATACTCGACCGCGCTCTGGCCTCCCCCGATGACCACGATGCGTTGGCCCCGGAACGGTTCGAGGTCGCGGAGCTCGCTCGAATGCAATACGAATCCGGGCGGAAGGCCCCGGAACTCCTCTGGCCGATGGGCGTAGTGCCGGATTCCGATCGCCAACACGACGGCGGCGCTCTCGACCCGACGCCCGTCCGCGAGCGTAAGGAGGAAGCTCCCGTCCGGATGGTCGATCGATGTCACGTATGTCTCGTCGACGTCCGGGACCGCATGGCGCTGGAACCAGAGGGCATACTCCAGAAAGGTCTCGAGCGGGACCGGATAGCCGGGCTTTTGCCGTGATTCGCGGAAGAATCGTTGGAACGTGTACCGCCGGCCTGGGTCGGAGAGGTTCGTCGCCCACCACTGGGAGCGCAAGAGCATTCCGCGAGGCATGTGCTCGCGCCACAGCTCGAGCGTCTTGCCGAATACGGCGACCTTGAGCCCACGCCCCCGGAGATGGGCGGCCGCGGAGAGTCCGTACGGACCCGCGCCGACGACGACCACGTCATAGCGCGCGTCGGGCACGGACCGACGAGGCGTCTTCGTCTCGCCCTGGACGTCCATGGGGATTCCTCCCGAGAGAGGACCGCTCTCTCTTCAGAACTCGGCTCATCGTGGTGCGCAGAAACCCGGTGGTCGCACGAAACGCCGGCCGGGGATCTCTCCACTGGAAGTAATCGTAGCCCATCGGCCGCACGAATGCGGCGAAGAAGTCGAACGCCGCGCGACCCGGCGGCGTGATTCCGGGCCGACCGCGCTGGCGGATCGTATCGATTGTCCCGCGGACGTCCCCGCCCAGATACCGCATCCAGCCGCCCGTCCGGTAGCGCTCGACCTTGTCGATCGGCACGCCGCTCGCCCACTGCCACAGGAGAAAGGGGAAGTCGACGCCCGACCGGACCGCGACTTCGACGGATGCGGAGAGTCGCGGATTGATCTCCATGAGCACGGGCCTCCCTGCGCCATCCCGACGGAATTCGATCTCGGAATATCCTTCGAGGTCGATCTCACGGACGAGTCGCTCGGACTGGTCTCCGATATCCTTCGGCACCGGGATGCTCTGACGCAGGACGGAGTCGCCGCCCAGGGGCGGGACCGTCCGTTGGGCCCATTGGGCGAACCGTGCGTAGACCTCGCCATCCGAATAGATCAGGCTCACCGCCTCGCGTCGCCCACCGACGAACTCTTGGAACAGTGTCGAACCGCCGAAGCGGGTGAGCTCCGCGAAGACGCGGGCCGCTTCCTCCGGGGTCGTTACGAGGCGAGGGACGACGCGGGCTCCGCGGCCCTCCGCGCCAACCCACGATTCGCAGGGCTTGATCACGACCGGGAGGCCGATCTGCCTCAACGCGTCCGGGATCTCATCCGGCGCCGCAACGACGACGCCGCGCGGCACCGCGATCTTGAGTTGCTCCGCGACGGCGAGGGTCTGAACCTTGTTCACCGCAACGGTCATCGCAGCCTCCTGTGCGAGCGCGATCCGGACGCGCCGCTCCAGCCGGTCCCGATGCTGGCGGAGGAGGGCGATCGTCGCATCGTGCGAGGGGATGACGAGCGGGGCGTTGGTCCGAGCCAAGGCCGCCTCGAGCTGCCGCAGGTAGGTCTCGGTCGCATAGCCCGCCGGGCAGACGAAGCGGGCCTTGCACCACCGGGACGAGAACGCCGGGGCGTTGCGGAACGTCTCCATCGCCGCGATCGAAAGGTTCCGTCGACCGAGGGACCGCACGGTGACGAGCGACTGCCTCGTGCCCGCGTCCAGCACGAGAACATCCATGGCCGGAGTCGAGCTCGCCACGACGGGCGTGGCCCGAGTGGCGTCTCCCGCATCCAGAGGAGGAGCCGCGGTTTGGTCAGGTTGTTGCATGCAATGGCTCCGTTCGAAAGAAGACGACCGCTACCACGCACCGTCCCTCTGGCTTGCTCTCACGTTCGCTGCGCCGCCTGAAGCGGCAGAACTAGGCCTAAGGGTGACAAAGCCTGTTGGGCTCGTCGCGCACCGGATGTAATCACTTCCACTACAACCCCTTATGTGCGCTAGCCGAATTCGATGACGGATGGCGCGGGGCCGATTCGAACGGGCCTCATCCGCTGCCACTGACGAATTATTCCGGGGTCCGGCGAGCCGCGGACCCGGCGCAGCTCCCGCCGCGACGCCAACCGCTCCGGAAGCCGACTCCAAGAAGTTTGGCCGGAATTTCGCCACCACCGCGTTCGCGCAGCTGGTGGCCCAGGTCCTGACGCTGTTGGTCTCGGTCGTCCTCGCTCGGAGGCTTGGCGTCTCCGTCTACGGCGTGTTCGTGTTCGGATTCGCGTTCCCGGGCTGGTTCCTTCTGCTGGTCTCGCTCGGGCTCGACGACGTCATGTCGATCCAAGTCGCCGCGGATCGGTCGCGGGCGAGCCGGTACCTGACCCTCGTCAGCCTGCTCCGTCTCCTGCTCGCCGCGATCGCAATCCTGGCCCTATGGGTCGGCACGCAGCTGGTCCTGAGTGACCCGACGGCGAGGCTCGTCACGCTCATCCTGGGCGTGTCGAGCGTCGTGACGACGTACGCGACGACGTTCTCGTCCGTGTTCCGCGCGTTCGAGAAGTTCGAGTATGCAGCCCTGATCACGATCGTCGAACGCTCCGTGACCGTCAGCGCCGCGCTGGCCGTCCTGTTCCTTGGATTCGGCCTCGTGGAGGTTTCGCTCGCGTTCCTGGCGGGGAGCTTCGTCATGCTCTTCCTCTCGGCGGTAACGGCGCGGCGCAAGTTCGCATGGTTCACGCGACACGTCGACGCGCGGGAGGCGAAACACATCGTCAAGAGCGCGATCCCCTTCGGACTGAACAACGTCGTGGGGACGTTCACGTACACCACGGGACTCGTCCTTCTCACCGTGATGCGCGACCCGGGATCGACGGGGATCTTCAACGCGGCCTTCACGCTGGTCCTCGCGCTGTTCTCGTTCCTCAGCATCGTTAGTATCGCGGCCTTGCCGATGATGTCCCGGATCAACGAGGAATCGTTGGAGCGACTGCCCTCCGTCCTGAACCAAATCCAACGGCTCTCGCTCGTCATCGGGGTCCCGCTGGCGTTCGGCGGCTGGCTCTATGCCGCACCAATCATCACGACGTTCTACGGGAGCGCGTTCCTCGAGTCCGCCCAGAGCTTCCGCATCCTGATCCTGAGTTTCGCCGTCGAGACGGCCGTCATGGGGATTGGACCCGCCCTCGCCGCGACGGGTCACATGAACGTGCGGCTCTACATCGGCGCGGTGGGCGCCGCCATCACGGTCGTCGTGAGTGCCTTGCTCATTCCGGCGCTCGGCCCGGTCGGAGTCGCATACGCCTTCCTCGTGTCGTGCATCGTCGTCGCGGTCCTCAGCGCCGCGGCGATTCAGCGGTACGTGGCCCCGCTCCGGGCCACGGGGACCCTGGGCAAATCGATCTTCGCGGGGACCGTGATGGCGCTCGTCCTCGTCGCGGTACCGGGCCTCTCACTGTGGTTCGGGGTCTTGTTTGGCGGCCTCGTGTACTTCGCGGCGCTGTTCAGCGTCCGCGGAATGTCGCCGGAGGACCGGATTGTCCTCTGGAACGCCCTCCGGGGCGCCCTTTTCCGCTAGCCTCCCGTGTGGTCATCGAGAGGCTCGGACGAAACATCTTCCGTTCGATTTTGCGGCCGGACGGGGCTGTGGTCATTCATCCGATGTATCGGCCCTTCCCGCGGCTAGATTCGCGCGTGTTCGCGTGTGTCCCGTGTGGAATCAAATCCAGCAACAACGTTCGATAAGCGGACCAAAACAGGTTTAGGTCCTAACAGACCGTCCCGGCGCAGTCCGAGATGAACCGCCCTTTTCGTTGTCGCAGCATCAGCCGCCAGGCCACGAGGGCCTTGGTTGAGGCTTCGCCCGTTGATGGGCGTCGCTCTCGACCTTTCCTCGGGATTCTCTTGACGTTGGTCCTGGTGATGTCCGGGGCGGCCATCCTCTTCGAAAGCGCAACGGTCCGCGCGACGTCCGATGGCCTCGTGCCGGCCGCACTGACGATTTCGATTCGGGTCGTTCGGACCGGCGCGACGGCGGCGAGCGTTCTCGGCGTGACCGACGGCATCGGCGATACCATCGATGTGCTCGTGAACGGCCAGGTCGCAGCGAGCGGCACGGTCTCTTGGATCGGCGAGTACTGGCTGCTCAACGTACCGGTGAGCGACGGCGCGAGCGTTCAGTCGCGAATCGGATCCACCGTGTCGCCCACGGTCACCGTGCCCGCCTATGTTCCACAACCCGTAGGACCGCCCGGGTTCATCTACGCGCACGGGTCCGACCTGATGCGGGATGGCACTCCGATCCAGCTCTTCGGCGTCGACGAACAGACCGTGTTCCTCTACGCATTGATCGCCTCCGGGCTATGGGGCACCGCGGATCCGGGCGCCTGGGGCAAGAACCAGCTCTTCCCGTCGGGACCCGAGGCGCAGATCACCAACGTCTCGGACGCGGACTCGCTCTTCCAGAAGTACTTCCAGTACTTCCTCCACTACAACCAGGTCGCCGGCACGCCGACGAACCCGAAAGTGAACCTCCTCCGGGTCTGGGTCTCTGACGATTCCTGGTATCCGGAGGGGACGTACATCGCTTGGAAGAACGATCCTACGACGTTCTGGAACATCTTCGACAAGATGGTCTACTGGGCGAACCGGTCCGGAGTGTACCTCGTGCCGGTCCTCGGGCATTTCGCGACGAACAAAGATAACCGATTCTTCGACCCTGCAGATATCCGATTCACGCATCAAGTCGAGGTGGTGCAGGCGATCATGGACCACTACGACTCGAACCCGACGATCGCGATGTGGGATCTCTGGAACGAGCCCGACGTCGACAACGACGTCTATTGGGCGTCTGTTGGCGGGATCACCGGCTTCACGGCGTGGGCGAGCACGTACATCGCGGACGTCAAGCCGCACACCCTCCATCATCTCATCACGATCGGGATGGGCGGATGGACGCTGTTCCCCGGGGTCCCCAACTTCGGGTGGGAGTACCACTTCTTCTTCAACGACATCCCCGGCCTCGACGTCTCGCATCATCACACGTACGATACGACGGAAGACCAGTACCTGATCGACTGGGAGCGAGACTGGGAGCGCGCTCTTGGCATCCCCCACTACGAGGGCGAGGTCGGCTACAACGCCTATCCGGGCCCGAGTCCCCTCGGCTACGGATATTGGCCGTGGTACTCGCAGACCGCTCGCGCCGACGGGATGCCCGCGATGTCGACAATGGTCTTCCTCGACAACGGCCGGGGCGTATACACGGACTATCCGTACACGGGTGGGCTGCCGGAGTATCCACCGGAGAACCCGGGCGCGAACGCGCCGCCCCACGCCGCGTTCAACTTCCTCCCGATGAGTCCTCAGGCCGGGGTCTTGGTGCAATTCAACGGATCGGCCTCGACGGATGACCATGGGATTGTCCGATACCAGTGGGACTTCGGCGATGGCCGGACGAGCGAGGGCGTGGCGGTCTCTCACGCGTACACGGCGTCCGGGACCTATTCGGCGGTCCTCACCGTCACCGATGCGAACGGTTCGACCGGGTCCGCGGGCGCAGCGATCACGGTGACTCCCGCATCGCCGGGAGGCGTGCCTCCGACCGTCACCTCCGCGGCTTGGGACTCGCAATACTCTCGCGTCCTCCTGACATTCTCGACCTCGATGGATCGCGCTTCCGTCGGGGGCAAGCTCTCGGTCCAACCGAATTCGGCCCATGCGCTAGTCTGGGACACGGATTCGCGTCTCTCGGTCGTCTTCACGGATCTCGCCCTGATCCCGGAGACGTATACGGTGACGGTTCTGTCGGGCGCGATGGATGGTGGCGGTCGGGCGATGACCGATGGATTTGCCTTCGCTTTCCGGCCCGCGGCCGCGAGTGCTCCTCTCCCGTCCTTTTGGGGAATCTCGATGGACCTGGTCTGGTGGATTGCCGTCGCGGGACTCGCGGCGGGCTTGATCGCCACCGCGGTCGCCCTCCGAAGGGCGAGATCCCGGCTGCGCACCCTGTCTCAGGCCGCGTCCCGCGTCGCGAGACGCGTCAACGAGTCCCGATAGCAGGCCGAGTGCTCCGGTCCCGAGACGTCTCGTTTCGCGCAGGGGCCTCCCTTTCGTCATCTCTTGTCGCCCGAAAGACGGCGCCTCGGGCCGCGTTCAATGTGTGCAGCGGTGTCGGAGGGTCCCAGCAGGTGCCGACGTCCACGCATAGGCCCGCGAATCACGGATGGTGCCGGCTCCGACACAACCCTTTTTACGGGCTCCCGTATGGGCCGGCGGAATGCGGATCGGATTCCACGACGCGCCCGCGGATCTGTTCCTCGTCGCGATCTTCGCGGTCCTCCTCTCGATCGTCGCGGCCCTCGGGATTGGCGGCCTCGTGGGGTTCGGGGCGGGAGTCGTGCTCGTGCTGGTCCTGCCGGGCTACGCCGCCCTCGCGGTCCTCTTCCCGGCGGTCGACGACATCCGCTGGCTCCAACGGATCACCTTGAGCGTGGGCCTGAGCATCGCCATCGTCGCGCTCGTCGGCCTGCTCTCGAACTTCGCGCCGTGGGGAATCAACGTTGGCGCGATCCTCGCGATCACGGATCTCTTCACCGTGTGCGCCTGCGGGATTGCCTACGTTCGGAGGCGGTCCCTTCCGGCACGGCGTCGACTTCGGCTCTCCGTCGAGGTCAGACGTCCCGAGTGGTCCGGGTTGTCGGCGATCGAGAAAGCCCTCGTCCTGGGTCTCGTGATCGCGGTCGCGATCGCGGGCGCTTCGATCGCATACTCGGCCCTCAATGTCCGCCCGCCTCCCGGCTTCAGCGAACTGTACCTGTTGAACGAGTCCGGCATGGCCACGGGATATCCGACGGACCTGGTCGTCGGCGAGAACGCGACCGTCCTCATCGTCATCGCGAATCACGAATCCGCAGACGTCAACTACACGGTCAATGTCGTGCTCGCGACGCTCGGCGTCGTGTTCAACGCGACGACGGGCCGGAACGAGACGGTCGAGGTCGCGAGCGTGGTGGTCTTCTCGACGACGTCCCTCGTGCAAGACGGCGGACAGGAACGGATCCCGTACACGTTCCGCATCGATCAACCCGGAGACTATCGGGTCAAGTTCCTCCTGTATCGTGGCCCCGCCGGGGCGGTGCCGTACCTGACCGTGCGGTTGCCCATCCACGTCACGTGACCTCGCCCGAGGTTCCCGCAAGGTTCACGTAGGTCGGACGGAATCGCTCCGCCATGGAGAAGGACCCGGTATGTGGGATGATGGTCGCCCCGAATCGGGCGGCAGGGACCTCGGTCTATCAGGGCAAGACGTATTACTTCTGTTCCTCGAGCTGCAAGGCCACGTTCGAACGGAACCCGACGAAGTTCGCCGCGTGAATGGCGGTTCCGGCAAACCTTTATGCGCGTTCTGCCGTACACGCGAACGTGGCATCCGCCCTGTGGGCGCGGCTGACGTGGAGCAAGGCTCTGTTCGGGTTGCTGGTCGTGAACCTCGTCTGGACGGCCTCCCTGTTCATCTGCCCGTACACCGTCGCTCCGGGTTCCTTCGCGAATCAGGTCGGCGGCGCGAACGTGGTCGACCACGAGTCGATCTGGGAGACGTTCCCGCTCTACGCGCGCGTCGTCTACACGATCGGGGACGCGCAGTGCCACCAGCTCTACTACCGCTCCTTCTGGCTGAACGGGAACCAAATGCCCATCGACGAGCGGATGACGTCCATGTACGTCTTCGCGAGCTTCGGCGTCCTCGCGGCGATGTTCGCGCGACCCTCGACGAGCACGGGACAGGTCATGCTGAATGCGCTGCCGGCGTTCATTCGCAAGCGCCTCGCTAGGATGGGGTCGGAACAAGCCGGAGCCGCGATCGTGGTCTTGGGCCTGCTCCCGATGGCGGTCGACGGGTTCACCCAGCTCTTCTCCGGAAAATACTACACCTACGAGTCCACGTGGCTCGCCCGCGTCGTGACGGGCGGCATCGCGGGATTCATCGGTGGGCTGCTCGTCGCCGCGATGCTCGTGACGATCCGCCAGTTCTCGCTCGAGATGCAGGCGATGCGGGCGCGCATGCGACCGTGGCCCGCGAACGGCCGCTGAGCGAAGGTTTTTGAAGGGCCCCATCTTCCGTCGGCCTAATGGCCCGCCGGAAACGCAGGGAGGAGGAGGCGGACTGGGTCGCGCCGGAGTTCGACGAGATTGGCTACATGCGGCAGGAGATCCAGGGCGCGAAGGCCGCCGTGCTCACGATCCTCTGGGCGGTCCTGGGGGCGGGCGTGGCGTTCCTCCTCTACTCGGTCCTCCCCATTCTGGCGTTCTTCGCCGGAATCGCGGTGGGCTTCGGACTGTACTTCTTCCTCCCGCTGTTCGGAATCAAGACCGACTCCTTCAAACGGCGGGATTGGACGGGCCACGGGATTACGTATTTCTTTAGCTGGCTCGCGTTCTGGATCATCCTCTTGAACCCGCCGTTCGGCGACTTCACCCTCCCGACGGTGCAAGGGGTCTCGGCGAGCCCATTCATGCCTGGGTATACAGGGGACCTGCCATGCGTCCCGCCGACGAGCGGCACAGCTGCGCTATCGATGGGGACCAATAACTCGATCTACGTGTTGTTCCGCGCGACGGACAACGTCGGCCTTGCATCGCTACGCGTCCATGTCACACCGGCCGCGGCGCCCGCGTTCGACGCGGTGCCGACCCCGCTCACCGGGACCAGTCAGTGCGCCGGACACCGGACGGAGGCGTATCTGGCGGGAACGTACAACGTGACCTTCCCGTACTCGGCGTCCTCGTACACCGTAGAGATCACCGCCGCCGATCGGTCGAACCCGCCGGTCGGGGTCAGCTTCGTGATCCTGCCGTCGTGAGACGTCACCGCTGCCACGGGAACCGCTTGTCGAAGAGGCGGCTCCACGCGTCGACGTTCGAGGCCCGAACCGCCTCGGGCCCGGACCGAATCTGGAGCGAGCGTTTCGCGGATTTCTCCAAGTCCTTGCCCAGGCTGAGCGCCCGCCACGAGGCCTTGATGAGACCCGCCGCCGTGGTGGCCTCACGGGTCACATCGACGGCCCATCGCTCGCCCTGGATGAACGGGCCCGCGAGGGTCCGAGAGCTGCGGCGCCATTTGTCGAGGAAGTCCTTCGCATTCTTCACCCAGACGGGCGGCCCTTCATGCCGCAACGCCCGGGGGAGGGCATCGACCGCGAACTCGAACAGGAAGATGGCGTTTTTCCCCGCCATGTCGAAATGGGAGTCGAACACCTGAAAGCCGGCGCGATGGAACGTGTCGAGGAAGGCGCGATGGGCCTTCCGGAGCTGCGGATACAGGACGTCCTCCGTGACCGCCGGCGCGGGAATCGCGATCGCCAGGAGACCGCCGCCGCGGATCTTCGCGAGGGCTCGCAGCTTCGGAATCGTCATCGCCTTCGCGGGTCGCGGGAAGAAGAATCGATCGGTCGGCGCGCGCAGGTACTCGCGGGCCGCGTGGACGAAGACCGCGAGCTGCTCGACCGAGACCGCGCTCCCGACATTGCGATTCGGATCTACGGGGTCGACGACGACGAGCGGTTCGGAGAACGCCCGGCCCGCGGCGCGATCGAGCTCCACGACCTCGCCCTTGCGCCAGGCGAGGCTGTTCTCGAGCACGCCTCGAAACGTGCCAGACTTCAGCACGAGAAGCTCGCACAGGTACCCGCTGAAGCCGAGCACCTTGGCCTCGGCGCCGTACACGCCGACTCCCTCCGCCCATGCCTTGAGGAGGCGGATCTCATCCGCCTGGCCCTCCTTGATTCGCCCGAGGACGTAGTCCACGTGGAGGGGGGTGCGGTCTACCGCGCTCATCCGCTGCGACGCGTCCGTGATGCGGTAGCAGGGGACGATCTCGACCTCGAAGCCGCCGTACCATCCGCGCGTGTACGGGTGCTCCGCGTAGCGGTGCTCCCCTCGCTCGAGGAGGGTCCCGAGCGCGAGGCCGCGCGTCTCGAGATCCGCACGCGGGAGGTCCGGAGGGAACGCGACGAAGACATCGATCTCCGTCCCGGTGAGGTGGGTGCCCTTCGCCACGGATCCCGCGAGGAACGGCTTCGCGGTCCATCCCTTCGCCTGGAGGGATGCCGCGATTCGATCGAGGAGGCTTTTCACGGCCTTTTCGATCCGCGCCTCCTCCTCGGGCGCCGGTCGGATCCGCGCGAGGATCTTGTCCTCCACGCTCATGCGGACCGCATGCGGCGTCCTGAATAAAAGCCCATGGACCGCGACTCACGCGAGCGGGAGGCCATGGAGCCGCGCGACGTCCACGATGCCATCGATGATGAACTGGACCGCGATCGCGGCGAGCAGGAGGCCCATGACGCGGCCGACCGCGCGCGTCCCGGTCCGCCCGATCCGTTTGAAGATCCGGTCCGCGTAATGCAGCAGCGTGAACGCGGCGAGGACCGCCACGAGGATGCCCGCGAAGACGAACAGCTTGTCCCCGGGCTCCGCGACCGGATGGGCCATGTAGATCATGACCGTCGTGATCGCACCGGGGCCCGCGAGGAGCGGGATGCCCAGCGGCACGACGGCGACTTCGTCGCGCTCGTCTCGCTCCAGCGTCTCCGCGCGCTCCTGCGGCGTGAGCCGGGAACGCGACCGCTCGCCGTTGAGCATCTCGAGCGCCACGCCGAACAGCAGGATGCCTCCCGCGATTTTGAAGGCGGGGATCGTGAAGCCGAACCCGGCGAAGATCCACTGGCCGAACACCGCGAACACGCCGAGCGTGATCGTCGCGGTGAGGCAGGCCTTCGAGACGATGTCCTGTTTCTGGACCGGGGTCATGCCCTCCGTGAGGACGGAGAAGAACGGGACGACTCCGAGGGGGTCGACGATCGCGAAGATGGAGGCCATGGCGGTGGCGCCGAACGCCAGGTCCACCATGGTCGTCCCGCGGCTCGGACCGAGATCAGTGCTTCCGCATCAGCTTCATCCAGCCACCGCTCTCGTACACGGCGAGGTTGCGGTTACTGGCGGTCCGCTCGAACTCGTCCCAGGAGACGACCTCGAGCTTCTCGCTGCTTGCCTTGGAGAAGCGCAGCGTGTCTGTGCCCTTCACCTTGCTCGGCTGGAGTCCCTTGACCGTCGCGATCTGTCGAGCGTACTCGAACGAGATCTCTTTGAGTGCAGGCATTTTCCATCCCTTCGGTGCGCCGCTCGTATGGAGAGGTGCCGACACGCGTACGACAGAATGGCTATAAGTGTCTTTCGTCTGTCTGACACGTTGACAAAGGCGGATGGAGGTCTCTCGCGGACCGCGATCAAGTCACAGTGGCTCCCGGGCGATGCTGCGATCCCGCTTTCGTTCGTCGAGTTCTCGGATGGAACGGGACACAGGCCTTATGTTCTCATGAATGATTCCTCGGACGCACGGCTTAAATAGAGTCCGACGCACCAAGAAGTCGTTGCGCCTCTGTTGGCGGTGACGTAAACATGGCGAGCGATAAGCCCTCCCCGATGCTGCTGGACGCCGTCAAGGCGTCGGCCTCGAAGTTCAAGGAAACGAAGAACGCCCTCGACGCCCGCCAGCGCGAACTCGATGCCACGAAGGCGGAGCTCGACGCGCAGCGCGCGGACCTCGAGAAGCAGTTCGCCCGGCTCCGGGTGGAGCGAGACGACTTCCAGCGGGAGAATGAGGTCGTCTTGGCTTCCCGCGCGACGATCGAACGCGACACCGCGAACGCGCGGATCGAGCGGGATCGGGTCGCCGCCGAGGAGAAACGGGTCCAGGACTGGGCCCATGCCCTAACCGAACGGGAGAAGACGATCAAGGACGCCGAGGAGCGTCTGAAGCACCTCGAAGCCGAGATGATGGATCACATGAAGGAGGCCGAAGGGAAGATCCAGGCGCTCGTCGAGCGAGAGGAGCTTTCGGCCCAGCGGGAGCGCGCCCTCGCGGACACAATCGACCGTGTTGTGACGATGGAACGCGGCTTCGCGGACCGCGACAAGAAGCTCGCGAAGCGCGAAGAGGAGCTCATCAAGCTGCAGAACGAGCGGCTCTCCGCCCTCGAGGCGCGCGAGCGAGAGACGCTGAAGATCAGCGAGGAGATGTACGAGCGTCAGAAGGAGTCGGCGGTCCAGCACGAGTCGTTCGTGGGATTGCAGACGACCCTCCGGGACGAGCTGAACGCCCTCGCCAGCGAACGTGAGAAGCTTGCGATGAAGGAGAGGAGTCTCCTCGAGGCGGAGAAGTATCTCGCCGCCGCCCTCGAGGCCACCGGCATCGACATGGTGACGGAAGAGACGGAAGTCCGGTCTCCGCCGCCCCCTCCGGCTGCGGAGGCGCGACCCCCGAGGCCTCCGATGGCCACCCAGGCTTCGACCGTCATGGCCGCGTCGCCGTCGGAGACCCTCCGGCACGAGTTGCTCGAGGAAGAGGAAGGCGACAAGCCGAAAGTCTCCCGTGCGGACGCTCTGGAAAAGATGACCCGCGCGCTCGAGACCGCGAAGAAAGCCCGGGACTCCGGAAAGAACGTCAGCGACATCCGGAAGGCCTTGAAGCAGGCACGCGCGGCCTTCGAGTCCGGAGACTACGACACCGCGTCGCGCCTCGCGGGCGAGATCCTCAGGGAGCTCGAGGCGGTCCCGCTCCCGCGGTGAGATCCTCCCGCACGCCGCCGTCCGACATCCCCATGTGGATCGGCATCGCGTAGACGGGCACTCCGGGCACTCGCGGTTCCATGCTCTGACCCGGGATCTCGCCCCACGGGTCCGGATCGGAGACGGGTCCCGCGACGAAGGTCCAGATCACGTTGGCGATGAAGAACACCTGTCCGAAGCCGATCACGAACGCGCCGATCGTCGCGAGCCAGTTCAACGTCCACAGGGATGGATCGTAATCGAACACGCGCCGGGGCATGCCCTCGAGTCCGAGGAAATGCATCGTGAAGAACACGAGGTTCATGCCAACGAGGGTGAAGGCGAAGTGCCAACGGGCCAGCCGTTCGGAATACATGCGCTTGGACATCCGGGGAAACCAGAAGTAGAATCCCGCAAACACGCCGAGGATCGTGCCGCCAAAGAGCACGTAGTGCAGGTGCGCGACGACCCAATAGGTGTCCTGGAGCGGATAGTCGAGCGGGATCGGCGCTTGGAACACGCCGTCGATCCCGCCGATGACGAACATCGCGACGAAGGCGACCGCGAAGAGCATCGGCGCCTTGAGCTCAATCGCCCCGCCCCACATCGTCGCGATCCAATTGAAGATCTTGATGCCGCTCGGGACCGCGATCGCGAGGGTGATGACCATGAACGGGAGTCGCGCGGAGATAGAGATGCCCGTCGTGAACATGTGGTGGACCCACACGCCGAAGGAGAGGAATCCGATCGCGACGGTCGAAAGCGCGATCGCCTTGTAGCCGAAGATCGGCTTGTGGCTCATCCGCGGGATGACTTCCGAGATGATCCCCATTGCGGGGAGGATCATGATGTACACCGCGGGATGGGAGTAGAACCAGAAGAGGTGCTGCCACATGATGGGGTCGCCGCCGACCGCGGGCGAGAGGAACGCGGTGATCCCATGGCGGTCCAAGAGGAGGACGAACAGGCCCGCGGCGAGGACCGGCGTCGCCAGGAGGACGAGGCTCTGCGTGACGAGGATGGACCAAACGAAGAGGGAGAGATTGCGGAACGTGATACCCTTCGCGCGATGACGGAAGATCGTGACGAGGAAGTTGATGGCCCCCGCCGTCGATGAGATGCCGAGGAGCTGCAGGCCGACGATCCACATGTCCACGCCCTTGCTCGGGTCGTAGACGCTGAGCGGCGTGTATCCCGTCCATCCGATGTTCGCGGCGCCGAGCCACATGATCACGCCGGCCACGGGGATGAGCCAGAAGCTCAGGGCGTTGATCCGGGGGAAGGCCATGTCCTTCGCGCCGATCAGCGGCGGGACCATCAGGTTCCCGAAGCCCGCGAGGATCGGGATGGCGACGAGGAAGATCATCGTCGTCCCGTGCATCGTGAAAAGTTCCGTGTACGTGTTCGGGTCGACGATGGTCTGCCCTGGGTACGCGAGCTCGGTGCGCATCAGGAGGGCGAGGACGCCCCCGAGAAAGAAGAAGAAGAACGAGTTCGCGAGGTAGAGGATTCCGATCTCGTGATGGTTCGTCGTCGTGAGCCAGCGGAACACGCCGATCGGCTCGTTGCGGTGTCGGTAGCCCGTGACGACTTCGCCCGCCATCCGCGAACCCCGAAAGCGCGGCCCCGGGTCGGAGGGGCCGCGGTCCTCCCATACTTCCGGATCGGACAAAAACCTTTCCTATGGGTCGCGCGGGGCCGCGGACCGATGTTCGAAACCCGTTTGTGCGCGATACACCGCAAAAGGTTTTAGCGGCATGCGGAATTCGGCCCTCGATGTCGGTGCCTCGCCGGCTCGCGCTGTTGGCACCCGCCGTCTTGGTCGCCCTCTCGTTCCTCGGAGGAACCGCCGCCGCGGCGCCGGTCTCCACGGGACAAGGCGCGACGGACCAATTGTTCTGGATCGTCCTCGTCCCCGCCGTCGCGATCGGGATTTTCGTGAGCGCGCTCATCGCATACGCGGTCCTCAAGTTCCGCGTGCGACCGGGCCACACGACCGGCCCGATGAATCCGAAGACCCATGACCGCGGGCTGGAAGCGCTCTGGACCGTCATCCCCGCCGTCATCCTGTTGATCGTCGGCATCGCCACGTTCCAGACACTCATCAAGACGGACACGATCCCGCAGAATCCCGATGTGATTGTCGAGATCAACGCGCACCAATGGTTTTGGAACTTCAACATCACGTACATCCGAGGGGGGACGTGGCTGAATAGCACCGGCGCGTTCACCTCGGAGAACACGACGGGCGCCTTCACGGTGAAGGCGGGGCTTCTCGTCAAGATCGTCCTTCGGTCCTTCGACGTCGCGCACGCGTTCTGGATTCCGGATTTCGACCTGAAGATCGACGTGATCCCGGGCCATTCGAACGTGTACTGGTTCCAGGCGTTGCAGCCGGGCGACTACGCGATTCGCTGCGCGGAGTTCTGCGGCCTCAACCACTACTCGATGACGGCGACGTTGCACGTCGTGAGCTGAGGTCGAGGAGGCGATGGGCGGATGACCGTGATCGGGCCGCGCGGCCTCGTTCTCGTCCTCGTGGGAGTCCTGGTCTCGGCGACCCTCGCGGCGGCCTTCACGGTTGCCTTCTCGGGGCCCGCGGTGGCGGTTGGCGTGCCCGCACCTCGTGCGACCCCGCGTGTGTCTCCGATGAACGGCCCGTCGGTCAACGTCACCCTGCACGGGAACGCGGGTCTCGGATGGGGACTCACGAACGCCACGATTACGGAGCCGGGGCCGAATCTCAGCGTCCACCTCGGCGATACCGTGACGTTGACGCTCATCGGAAACGACTCGGCCCCGCACAACTGGTTCATCGATTACGACAACAACCTGGGACCGAACGGCGAGGAGCCCAGCTCACCGGATTTCAACACCGCGGCGATGAAGGTCGTCGTGTGGTCGTTCGTCGCGGACCGGCCGGGCAACTGGACGTATCGATGCCGATACCATCCGAGCTCGATGACGGGGACGATTTCCATCCTTCCGGAGCCGCAACCCTTGAACCTCACCCTGTACGCGAACGCGGCCCGCGGATGGGGGAAGTCCAACGCGACGATCTCCGAACCCGGCCCGCCGATCGTGGTGTTTGCGGGGACGAACGTCACGCTCACGTTGATCGCGAACGACTCCTCCATGCACAACTGGTTCATCGACTTCGACAACAGCCTCACGCCGAACGACGGGGAGCCGAGTTCGCCGGACTTCAACAGCGGCACGGTGTCGGTCGTCGTCTGGAGCTTCGTCGCCGATCGTAGCGGCAACTGGACGTATCGATGCCGGGTCCATCCGACCTCCATGACGGGATCCATCCTCATCATCGGCGGGACGGCCCCGCCGCCCCCGGGCGTCATGCTGCCGATCATCAGTGCGATCATGCTCGGCGCGCTCGGCGTCGTCTTCGTCTTCGCCGTCATCTACCATGTCCGCGCCGTCCGCGCGGCGAAGCGAATGAGGTGACGCGGCGCGATGGCGGACCTCGCCGTCCTCGCCCTCGGCCTCGGGCTGATGCCGCTCGCGGCAATCCTCCTGTACTCCTTCGCTCCCTTCGTCGCGCGGCACCGCGAGGCCACATGGGGAGTCCTCGCAGGCGTTGTCGCCTTCCTCGGGCTATCGCACGCGATGGCCTCGGTCCTCCTGGACCACACCCTCCTCGGCGATCGGCTTCTCGCGACGTCCCTCGGAGTGATTGGGCTATTGATCGGCGTCGGCGTGGGCTGGATCCTCCTCGAAGGGCCGTTCATCGCGACCGAGCCGAACCGGATCCTCTGGGCCGCGGTGGCGTTCCTGGGACTTCACAGCCTCGGAGACGGCCTCGTACTCGGCGGCGCGTTTCTCGGGATTGCGACGCCGAACCTTCCGTTGGACGGCGTCACGGTATCGGCCACGGTGATCCATCGTTTCGTCGAAGGGTCGCTCGTCGTCGTGCCGGCCCTCCTGGCCTCATGGAAGTCGCGATGGACCTTCGTCCTCCTGTTCGCGTCCCTCGTCTCGGTCCCGGCGGCGTACCTGCCTTCGTGGCTGTTCCAGATCTTTCCCGATCCGTCCGTGCGATCCACGGTGGAGATTGGGATTTCTATGGTCGCATCGGCGGTCGAGGTGACCTTGGCCCTGTTCATCGTCACGCGCGCGTTCCTGCCTCTCGCCTCGATCTCCCGTGGGAGCCGTTGGCTCCTGTGGACCGCGGCCGGGTTCGTCGGGATCAACTTCGTGCATTTCCTCGTCGAGTGAGTTCACGCCGGAGCGACATCATCGACGGGCTTCGCCGGCGGAGGCCCGAGGGCGACGAGCGCGACGACCAGCGCGAAAGCCAGCGTCGCCGTCCCGAGCGCGAGATGGACCGTGACGACCGCCACATCGTTCCCGGTCGAGATTGTGACGGCCCCGACGGCCACCTGGGCAACGAGCAGGGCGAACGTCGCCGCGGAGGATGCGACCAATCGCAGGTCCGATCGGAACCAGAGCAGGGAGAGGACGAACGTCAGGAGGATGAACAAGGACGTGAGGGCGGCGATGAGGCGATGCGCGTACTCTACCGCGACGCTCGGATTGCCCAGATCCGGGATGACCGATTGGTTGCAGAGCGGCCAGTCCGGACACGCCATCCCCGCGTCCATGCCGCGCACGGTCCCGCCGAGTACAATCGTGGCGTAGGCGGTCACGGCCGCGAGAATTGCGAGGATTCGGAAGAGGCGCTTTCGATTGATGGACACGCGAGACCCGAGTCGTGCGGGAGACCGTTCCCCTCCATAAATCCTCGCTACGAATCCGACGCGCGGAGCGTCGCGGTCACCGCGAGGATCGCGAGGTCCAGCCCGAATCCGACGGCGCACAAGAGGCAGACGGCCTGAATGACGAACACTTCAAGGACGGTGAGCGCGGCCCCGATTCCGGCGCCGATGAGAGCGAAGAGGAGCATCCACCCCTCGATGCGCCACCGACTGATCGCGGTCCGACCTTGCAAGGCCATGACCGCCAGAGACGCGAGGATTGCGAATCCGACGAGGCCGACGACGGCGGTCGGTACGCCTCCGACCGCCGCAAACGCGCTGTCCCGAACGCGGGTGCAACTGAAGAACGACGATACGTCGCACCAGCTCGAGCTCGCCGCCCGGTACCAATCGAGCATGAGGTAGGCGGAGACGAGAGCGCCGGCGATGGCGAGCACGAGGACCAGGGCAAGGCGGTCCCCGCGGGAGAGACTCCCGGGAGCCACATCAGCCTCCGAGCGCTTGATCCAATCCGGCCGCGAGGGTGGCGTAGGGCTCCTCGCCGACGTACGACGTGACGACGACGCGGTTGCGATCGAGCACGTAGATCGTCGGAGTCGAGCTCACGTGATAGGCGCCGGTCACCGCCCCGTTGTCGAGGGCGTAGGGCCAATTCGTCCCGTACGCCGACTTGAATGCGTTCACTCGGCCCGCGGTGTCCGAGGCGCCGATGAAGTTCACGTCCACGCTCAGGAATGCGACCCGCGTGGAATAGTTCTGAAATAGGAACGGCAGGACGTCCCGCGCCTCGTTGATGCAGTGCGGGCAGTCGATGTCCATGAACTCCAGGAGCACGGGCCGGCCCTGGAGCGACGACAAGCTGATGGTGCCGCTGTCCGACGTCGGGAGAGAGAAGTCCGGCGCCACCTTGCCCGGATCGATGCCCGTGTTGCCGAACGGATTCACAATGATGAGGACGAGGATCGCCACCATCACGATCGTCGTCACGAGGATCAGGCGCCTTCCCCCGCGCGTCAGATGCGGACGCGCCGCAGCTCGCTTCGCCTCGAGCTCCTGTCGCTGTTCGTCCGTCAGTTCGCGCGAGAAGTCGACCTTCGCTCGGGGATGTTGGCCCGTCACATGCCGCTCGAGGTTCTCGAGCTTCACGGAGACGCCACAGACGGGGCACTTCGTCGCCATGTCCAGAGTATCGATGCGCCGTCTCGAGATAAAGTTCCCGCGGCTTTGTCAGGCGCCAGAAAAAGCATGGGGACGCAGGGATTTGAACCCTGATCGACGGGTTTCTCCCACGCGGGGAGCGACCCACGCGTGTTTTGCGAACCATGGGTCAGCGCTCCAGTCTGTCATCACCGGATCAGCAAACCCGTTCGCAATCAAGCCCATGACTGGAGCCCGTAATTCTACCAGGCTAAACTACGTCCCCATGGGACTCGGACACTCGCGAACAGCGGCGGGCATATCTAACTTTGTGTCAAGGGAGGGCGCGTCTTCAGTGCGCGATCCGCGGAGTGGTGTGGCTAGTCGGATTCCGTGACGAAGCCGGTCCCACGACACCGCGTGCACTGACCGCTTCCTCGGCAATACGCACACACGGAGTTCGGTCCGCCGCCCGTCCCGGCGCAGTCCTCGCACATCTTCCACCCCTGGCACGACGGACACGAGCTCTCGTACGGAATCTCCGCCGAAATCCGGATCAGGGCGCCTTCGCCTGTTGCGACGAGATCGCCGTCGATCGTGCGCAGGCCGAGCTTCGCGCGGAAGGATCCGCCCTGCAAGATCTTGACCTCCGAGGCCTCGGGATCGTCCGGCGTGATGATGAGCGATCCTTCGAGGAGGGCGGGTTCGAGAGGTCCGTCGACATCGTTCGAGACGACCTGTCCGCGTAGCGATGACTTCCGCTCCGCGGAATCTGGACTCGCGAGTCCTGTGATGCGGCACGCCAGCCGGAGACCTCCCCGGAAGGGATCCGTGCCGCGGTCCACGACGACGCGTGCGTATCGTCCGAGGATCGACTCGTCCAGCATCCGGTGGTTGCCAGGTGCCTCTCGGGGCTTGAAACGCGACGGTGCCATTCTCACGTTTGGGACGACCGCTCTCCCGTCGGCCGGCTCGCGTCCTCAGGCTACCGCCACATCGCGCCTCAGCGCTGGCGCATCTTCTGCTCCCGCTTGCGGCGGCGCATCCGCTTCTTGCGCCACTTCCAGCGCATCTTGCCGCGCTTCTTCCACGCACGCGAGGAGCGTTTCATTCCTTGACGGACGCGCGGAAAATCCGGGCCTCTTATGTAGTTTCCGTATGCGGAGTGTCACTCGCCCCGGCCCTCGCCTTGCACGATCGCGGTGCGGACCGGGAGTTCGCCGGAGAGCCGGAGCTCCCTCCACCATGCGATAGCGGCGAGACCGTAGGCGGGCCCTGTTAGCCCCGGGAGGACCGCGAGGATGGTGCTGAAATTCAGGAACGAAATCGACGGCCAAAGGAGTTGAGCAGCGACCCCACCTACCGCAATTTCAAGAAGGGAGACGCCCGCCACGGCTAAAAACGGACGTGCGGAGCGACTCACGCGACGGGCTGCAATCAGAAACAAGGCTCCGTGACCGATGAGGATGGGCGCCGAGACGGTCGGGATGTACAGGAACAATCCGTACACGAACCACCACACACCCCAGGGAACGCTGAACGGGAGAAGCCACGGCACGAGTGCGAGCGAAACCACGAACCCGGTGAGCGGTGCCACGATGAACGCGATTGCGAATCGGATGCGTCCCCGCTCCCCGCGGACCGGATCGCGGACAAGCAAGGCGGCGCTCAGATGGACCCATCCGATCACGTAGAGCGCCATGACGAACCAGGTGCCGCAGAACAACAGCGAGAAGGGAAAGGGCGCCGCGGCGAGAAACAGCAACCCGGCCCACGCGAAGCACACACTCGCCCAGAACATCCTTCGCGGGTGCATCATCCGTCCATCGGCGGACCCGCGCTTGAGGGCGCGGGCCGTATCGAACCCATCGCCAACCGAAGACCGATCTTCAGCTGTGCGCGTAGAGCGTGTTCCCGGGTCCGGTATAGTCCGGTCCCTCGCCCCACGCGAGATGGGCGGTCCCCTTCGGGTCCAGCGCGAGAGTGATATAGTCACCGTAGGGGAACGCGAACCCTTGTCGGGTCACGTACGCGTACCCGGAGCGGAACGCGGACACCTTGATCTCGGAGGACCAGGTCCGACCGCCGTCGGAGGAGGTCCGGTACCAGAGGTTGAACGCGCCGGTCCGATTGTCTATCCACGCGACGCGCACGTCTCCCGCGATGCCTGCGGCGACTCCCGGGAACACGTGGAAGGAGGGCGTGCCGTCGGTGCTGAGATCAATCCGAGAGGACCACGTGGCGCCGCCGTCCGTCGAGCTCCGGTACCAAACATGCGGCGGCCCGTTGTTGTAGAGGGGTGCGTTGTACGTCACGTAGACGTTCCCGCCCTGGTCCGTCGCGATCGCCGCGCCGGTTCCGAGGAAATCCCAGCCGCAACCGAGGCAGCCCGGGCCCGGCGGCAATCCCGTGTCTGCGTAGGACAGGCTCCACGAGACGCCCTTGTCGGTCGACATCGTGACGAGGACGTCCTGCGGGCCCTGCGCCTGTCCGCTCTTGTGAACGAGCTCCCAGACCATGTACACGGTCCCGTCGGGCGCGACGGTCGCCCCGCCGTTCAGGGGCCACCCGAGCGTGTTCTGATTGATCTGCGTCGTGACGAACGTCAGGCCGCCGTCGTGTGACGCGGAAACGAAGAACTTCTGCGCGACGTCAAAGCCCACGTAGACGTCGTTGCCCTGGACCGCGAGGCCGTCCTTGTCCGTGGGGCCTTGCTTGACGTCCGCGTTCACCGCGACGGGAGCGGACCACGTCGCCCCGAGATCCGTCGAGCGCTGGACCACCGTGTCCTTACCGAGGAGATAGCTCACGAAGACGGTCCCCGCCGCGTTGATCTTCACCTGCGGATCATATTGCGTGGAGGAACTCACGGTCAACGGTCGAGGCGCATCGAACGTTCGACCGGAGTCGTGCGAGACCTGCACCACGATCGTCGGATCGGCGCAGCCGCCGCAACCCGGGACGCCGCCGAAGTGCGTCGTGAGATAGTACACGTTGCCCGCGCCGTCCGAGGCGGCCGCGGGCTCCCAGTCGTCCCCTCCGGGCGGATAGCCCATGACCATCGGCGTCGTCAGCGGAGACCCAGCGCCGGAAACGATCGAGAGGACGATCACCGCCGCAAGCCCAAACGAGATCGTCCCGATCGCGGTTCGGGACGCACGCCCCGACCTCACCTGAGAACCCCGATGGGGATTGGCCCAATCGCTCATAACATTCGCTGCTCGTTTCCGGCCAACCGGAATACTCCATTCCGAGAGAGGCCGCCATCGTTGGGGGATTTCCGGCGGAGGGTTCTTGTAGGCGGCCCCCGCATGCTTGGCCGAGTCCCATGTGGTCTCCCAACCCCACGGTCGCCCCGGCGCCGTTCTCCCCGTCGCCCCGCAAACTGGGCTTCTTTGAGCGGCTCTCGATCGGCTGGAAGCTCACGAAGGTGAGCCTCGGCGTCCTCCGTAAAGAGAAGGGCCTGATCCTCCTGCCCTTCGCCTCGCTCCTGATCACCGTGGCCGTCTGGGCGATCTTCTTCCTCTCGATCTTCTTCCTCGCCGCGCCCACGGATCCGTTCGGGTCGGTCCTGTTCTACATCGGCCTCGCGATCGTGTACTTCGTGACGTTCTTCGTCTCGATCTACTTCAACGCCGCCGTGATGGGCGCCGCGATGATCCGCCTGAACGGCGGCGATCCGACAATCGGGGACGGACTGAAGGTCGCGCGCGCGAACATCGGACGCATCGCCGGTTGGGCCCTGCTAACCGCGACCGTCGGGTTGATCCTTCGCGCGATCTCCCAGCGATTCGGGTTCGTGGGCCGCATCATCGCGGGCGTCGCGGGACTGGCCTGGGGCGTTGTCACGTATCTTGTCGTGCCGACCTTAATCTTCGAGAAGCTCCGACCGTGGGCCGCGGTGAAGCGCAGCGGCTCCCTCCTCCGGCAGACCTGGGGCGAGGCCGCGGGCGGATACATCACGCTGGGAGCCATCTTCGTGCTCCTCGCCCTTCCAGCCTTGCTCCTCATCGCCCTCGGCGCGGTCCTCGGAGGGGTGACGGGCCTCATCATCGGCCTCGCCATCGCCGTCGTGTACTGGCTCATCCTCGGCCTCCTGGGCTCGGCGGCCCAGAGCATCCTCGTCACCGCGCTGTACCGCTACGCGACCACCGGAGAGCTCGGATTCGGTTTCCCGAAGGACGTGTTCCCGGGTCGCGGTCCGGTCTCCCGCTGAGTGTGTGGTGCGGGCGTCGCGGTCACGTCCCCCGGTCGAGCTCAGGGCGTGTAGAACGCGACCGTCGCGATCGTCGTGCTGTCGTACCACAGGAGGTAGAACACGTACGACGTGGCCGGAGGCAGGCCGCCGCTCCGCGTAATTGTGAAGGCGTCGCCGGATGAGATCTTCCCGTCCCCATCGGCGTCGCTCCATGTGACACCGTACGTCGTGCCGCTGACGTCGACCGTCGATAGGGTGCCCGACGCCGCAATGGCATTGGGGGTACCGGTCGTCGTATTCACGCGCAGGTTCACGACGTAAGCGTCCCGGCTGAGTCGCTGCGAGACGCCGGCGACCTGGACCGTCGCGACGCCGTTCGAGATCGACGCGACCGAGAGGGTCGCGAGGGGCCTTGGTGCGGAGCCGGGCGTGCGAACCAAACCGCCGACCAGGACGTAGAGGACCGCCGCGAAGATCGCGGGGATGACGACCAAGACGAGGATGATGATGAGGACGATCAGCCCCGTCTGGCTTTTCCTCGGAGGCGGTGGATAGTAGTACGGATAGGGATACGGCGGATAGGGAGGATATACAGCGCTTCCTGGAGGCGGCGAAGTCGGTGGTCCGTACGGCCCGGCGGGTGGCGGCGCAGAACCGGATGTCACGCAATGCCTATGGGCACCACCGTTGAAAGGAGTTGCGCCACCCGACGATGGACCGGGCGGTCCGTCGATTACCCTTAAACAAGGTTAACGGCATCCGAACAAATCGTTAAGTGCCCCGGGCTCCTTCGTTCCGATTCCGAGGAGGACCCGAGCCATGGCCCGAGCCTTGTGGAGTGGTGCGATCGCGTTCGGACTCGTGAACATCCCCGTCAAGTTGTACGGGGCCACGGAGAGCAAGGACCTCTCCTTCACCACGCTCCACGCGTCGTGCATGACCGCGTTGAAGCGCCCGTACATCTGCCCGAAGGACAACGTGCCCGTCGATGCGAAGGACATGGTCAAGGGGTACGAGTTCGCAAAGGGCCAGTACGTCATCATGAAAGACGAGGACTTCGACAAGATCCCGCTCGAGGCGACGAAGGCCTTGGAAGTCTCCGGGTTCGTCGACGCGCAGGAGATTTCCCCGCTCTCTCGGGAGCGGAACTACTACCTCGGGCCGGAGGAGATCAGCCTGAAGCCGTTCGAGCTGTTCCGCCAGGCGCTCATGCGGACCGGCAAGGTCGCGATCGCCCGCGCGGTCCTCTGGAAGAAAGAGCAGCTCGTCGCGATCAGCCCGCAAGACGGCGGCCTCGTGCTGACGACGCTGATGTACCAGGACGAGGTCAAGCCGCCGCCGGAACCGCCGGCGACGCAGCCGATCGTCATCAGCGACGCGGAGATCGAGCTCGCCTTGCAGCTCATCAGGGCGCTGACGATGGACCTCGATGTGTCGAAGTTCCGCGACCGTTACCGGGACGCGCTCATGGCGCTGATCCAGGCGAAGGTCGAGGGCAAGGAGCTCCCCGCGGTCGTGAAGTCGGAGACGAAGCCGACGCAGGACCTCATGGCAGCGTTGAAGGCGAGCCTCGAGGCCGCGAAGGCCAGCTGAGCGGATGCCGTCCTTCGATCCGTACACGCACGTGATCAAGCCGATGCTCGCGGAGAGCCGCGACACCCCGTTCGACTCGCCGGACCACATCTTCGAGCTGAAATGGGACGGGACGCGCGCGCTGGCCTTCGTCCGCAATGGCCTGCGGTTCCAGAACCGCCGCCTGAACTTCATCGAGGACCGGTATCCGGACTTGACGGTTCACACGAAGAAGGACGCGATCCTCGACGGGGAGATCGTCGTGATGAAGGGGGCGCTCCCGAGCTTTGAGAAACTCCAGGAGCGAGAGCGGGCGAGCGGGAAGATCAACATCGAGTACCTCGCGAAGACGCTCCCCGCGACGTACATCGTCTTCGACATCCTGTACGTCGGCGACAAGGAGGTCATGAGCCTCCCGCAGATGGAGCGGAAGGCGCTTCTCCCGGAGATCGTCGAGGTCGACGACCGGGTCGTCTTGAGCGACTACATCGAGCGCCGCGGCGTGGACTACTTCAACGCGGTCGTCGCGCGCGGCCTCGAGGGCATTATCGCGAAGCACAAGCTCACCCGGTATTACACGGGGAAGCGGAGCAAGGACTGGATCAAGATCAAGAAGAAGACGACCCTCGACTGCGTGATTTGCGGCATCACCGCGGGCGAAGGCGAGCGGGAGGACACGTTCGGCTCGCTCATCCTGGGCGCATACCACGAAGGCAAGCTCGTTCACGTCGGCCGCGTCGGGACCGGGTTCTCCGAGGCGGGCCGACGGCAGATCATCGAGCGCCTCCGCCCCCTCAAGGGCCCGTGTCCGTTCCCGGAGGAGCCCGAGATCGACGCCCACGTGGGCTTCTGGACGAAGCCCGTCCTCGTCTGCGAGGCCCACTTCCTCGAATGGTCGAAGGACCGCCGCATGCGCGCGCCGTCGTTCTCGCGGATGCGGGACGACAAGCGGCCCGAGGATTGCGTCGTCACGTTCCCCTGAGATTTTTCGACTCCTTTATCCATATCCGCGGACATAGGGCCGGCCGCTGGGGGAAGCTCCATGGCGAAACTCGAGTTATCGGACATCGGCGTATTCGTGAAAGATCTGAAGGCGGCCCGCGCGTTCTTCACCCGCAAGGTCGGGCTCAAGGTGCGCGGCAGCATGCCGAAGTGGGGCTATCTCGCCCTCGGCGCGACGAAGGGCGGCGACGACGCATCCCTGAACGTGTGGCAGCCGACGCCGGATTGGGGCGACACGTATGAGTCGTCCAAGACGCAGATCGGCGGTGTGACGGGGATCGGCTTCCTGACGACGGACCTGAAGCGGACCGTCGAGGCGCTCAAGAAGAAGGGCGTGAAGGCCGCCGTCGACGCGCAAGATGCGATGTTCGGTCGATTCACGGACCCGGACGGGAACGTCCTGTTCCTGTCCCAGCCGCGCAAGTCCAAGGTCCACCGCGTCGGGCTCTCGGCGCTCGCGTTCGTGACGGTCGCGTCGCGCGACTCGAAGAAGACCGGCGAGTTCTTCACGAAGGCGCTCGGCCTGAAGAAGCAGCGCGTGCCGGCCGAGGAAGGCGGCGAGGACTTCACGACGTACTCCGTCACGCCGAAGGCGACGGGCATCATGCCCTTCACGCCGCGGAAGGACATGTACACGGACGCGAAGGACTACGACGAGGACATGGCGCACATCGGCGAGGACACGTCGATCGGCTTCTCCACGAAGGACATCTACGCGACGCAGGACGCGTTGATGGCGAAAGGCGTCCGCTTCCAGAAGAAGGCGGAGAAGCGCCCGTGGGGCGGGATCCAGGCGAAGTTCTTCGACCCGGACGAGAACGTCTACGCGCTCTACCAATACGACGAGTGAGCGGGCGACGGAAAACAAGAGAAGGGGCGGGCGAAGGGCCCGCCGTTCTTTTTTCTAGGGGCCGCCTGGCGGCGAACCCGGCAGCGTCATATCGAGCGGATCGGGTTCCGCCGTGGGCTGGGCCGGCAGCTGCGTCATCGGCTGCGCGGGCGGCTGCGGCGGGGACCGAGGCGCCATGGGCGTCCCACGGGACGTTTGCGCCCCCTCGCGCTTGCGCATGCCCCACACCATCCATGCGAGGAACGCGAGGGTGACGGCGAGCGCCGCGATGACGCCCTCCAGGATCTGGATCATCCCGAGGAGCGCGCTCGATCGCACGCTCACCGTGAACTGAGACGTCCCCACGTTGCCCGCGGCATCCGTCACCGTCAGCTTCGCGGAGTATTGGCCCGGTCGGCTGTAGACGTGATTCGCGGTCGCGGTGTTGGCGGTCGTCCCATCGCCGAAGTCCCACTGGTACGAGACGATCCCGACGTTGTCCGTCGAAGCCGACGCATCGAAGAAGAGCGGCTGGGCCTCGTCGACCGTGCGATCGCCTCCGCCCCGAGGCACAGGCGCGACGGTGTCGCGGACCGTTACGTCGACCGAGGACGTGGCGGCATTTCCGGAGTAGTCCCAGACCGTCAGCGTGGCGGTGTATGTGCCCGCATTCGGGTATTGATGGTCCGCGGCGACGCCAGTACCGGTCGATCCATCGCCGAAGTCCCAAGAGTAGCCCGCGATCCCGAGATTGTCGGAGGAGCCGCTCCCGTCGAACGAAGCCACGGCGCCCTGGTCCACGGTGATGGCGGGTCCTGCATTCGCGGTCGGCGGCACGACGTCGAGCGTGGCGGCGTAGACGTCCTGCCCGGAGCTGCGGGTGTCGAGGAACGCCGCAAAGATGTCACCGACGGCATCGGCGGCGATGCTCACCTGGAATTGGAAGTCACTCGGCACCAGGTTGTCGTTCACTTTCATGTTCGGACCCCAGGTGAGCCCGTCCGCAGACGACGCCGTGTAGATGTCGTACGAGGTCGAGCCGCAAGTGCGGCAATCCGACCAGGCGACCTGGATCTTCCCCCCGCTTACCGCGAGGCTCGGAACAAGTTGCGGCATCGCGGTGCCGTCGTCATTCACCTGAGCGTTGAGGGCGAACGTCGTGCCGCCGTTCGTCGAGCGGGTCGCGTAGATGTCCGATGCGGTATTCGCGTTGCGGTAGTCCGTCCACGCGACATAGATCGTGCCCGCCTCGTCCAGCGCGATTGTCGGGTCGGACTGGATCGCGTTGCCCGTGTCATCGTTCACGACGACGTTGGGCCCCCAGGATAGTCCACGGTTGGACGACTTTGCGAACATGATGTCACGTCCGCGTGCGCCGGTCCGGGGATCGCTCCAGACGACGTTCACGCTGCGATCCGGGCCGATGGCGATCGCGGGCTGGCCCTGTTCCGAGGTCGATGCGTCGTTGTTGACGCGGATCGAGGGGTTGAAGCTCACTCCGGCGTCCGTCGAGTTCGCGTAGTAGATGTCCGGTCCGAGGATCGGGCTCCGGGTGTCCGTCCACACGACGTGGACCAGGTTCGGGTCCAGCGGGTCGATCGCGATGCGCGGCTCGGACTGGCTGTTCGTCGTCACGTCGTTCACGCGGAGATTCGCGGAGAACGTGAGGCCGCCGTTGATCGATTTCGAGAAGTACACGTCGTTGTCCCCGTTCCTCGGGTCCGTCCAGACGATGTAGATGTTGTTCGCGCCGTCGAGGGCCAGCGACGGTTCGTACTGGGAATTCGCCAACGTCGCGTCGTTGTTGACGCGCACGGGCGTGGCCCAGCTGAGCCCGCCGTCCGAGGACTTCGTGAAGAAGATGTCCGTCTGCGAGACCGTGCCACCCCAACCAGCGAAGGCGAGGTAGGCGACGCCGTCCGACCCGACAGCGAGGGACGGGTTGCCCGCGGTGTAGGCGGGCACTCGGTCCACCTGCACGTTCGGGCCGAAGTACGGCGGTGGGGGCGCCGCGGAAGCCGCAGGCATCATGAACACGAACAGACTCGCGGCGAACAAGGCAATCATCATGGCGGTCGAGAACAGCCGGACGGATGGGACACGAGACGCGGGCGCACCCAACATATCGATGGCACTCCCTAGGCCGGGGGCGTTCGTGGGCGACTATATAATCGGACTGGGACGACTATCGAAAACGAAAACGAGGCCTCCCGCAACGCAACGTCCGCTCCGGTCCAAAACGGAGAGAGCTTAATGTGGCGGCCGGAAATTCCGGCCTCGGAGCGGAACGCATGGCGGGCGGTCAAGTCGTCGTCGAGACGTTCGATTCGAAGGTGCTGAAAGGGAATGCATTGGGAGATCCGACGAAGCGGGACGTGGCCATCTATCTCCCGCCGAACTACGATCCCTCGAAGCGGTATCCCGCCGCCTACGCGATCGTCGGTTACACGGGGACGGGCAAGTCCCTCCTCTCCGTCGATCCGCTCGGCGAGGACCTGAAGCGCCGGCTCGACCGACTCATTCGCACGGGGAAGATGGGCCCGATGATCGTGCCGATGGTCGACTGCTTCACGCGCGTCGGCGGGAACCAGTACATCAACTCCAGCGCGACGGGCCGCTACGACGACTACCTGCGCGAGGAGATCATCCCGTTCGTCGAGAAGCGGTACCAGGTGTCCCGCCGCGGGATCTGGGGCAAGTCCTCCGGCGGCTACGGATCGATCGTCCAAGGGATGTTCCATCCGGAGACCTGGTCGGCCCTCGCGGACCACTCGGGCGACGCGATCTTCGAGTACTGCTACCTGATGGATTTTCCGAAGGCCTTAGCCGCGTTCCGCGAACACGGCGGTCCCGCTGGATGGCTCCGCTGGTTCTGGCGGCAGCCGAACCGGCGCATCGAAGGGCTGTACCCGACGCTGAACACGATCGGGATGGCGGCGCACTACTCCCCGAATCCGCGGAGCCCCACGATGGGGATCGACTTCCCGTTCGACCTGGAAACGGGGGAATGGCGGCCGGACGTGTGGGAGCGATGGCGGCGCTGGGATCCCGTGAACATGATCGACCGCTACGCGTCGCGCCTGCGCAGGATGCGGCTCGTGTACATCGACTGCGGCACCGCGGACCAGTACAACCTCATCTGGGGTGCTCGCGCGCTCCACCGCAAGTTGGCAAAGCATCGGATCAAGCACGTCTACCAAGAATTCGACGACACGCATTCCTTCATCACGTATCGATACGACGTGAGTCTCCCGCTGCTCTACCGCGCCTTGAAAGGGTGATGGTTGGGAATCGACTAGGTTTTATTCGAACCCGCCACGCAGGGAAGCGGGAGGCGGGCGAATCGACGCAGCATGGATGCCAAGTCGGGGTCGACGCGATCCAGTGCGACGAGGATTTCGTACCACGGCACGTCCCGCGCGACGTGGAGCCGAGCGGCCAGCGCCGCACGCATCGCTCGCTCAGTCGTCCGACCGAGGATGCGACCGAGGGACCGTTCGGCCACGAGGTCGGCCCCCGCCGGAACGGTGGCTCCGCTGGGTGCTCCGGCCTTGGGGCTCCGCGACGGCGTCCCAGGCGGCGGGTGCGCCTCCTTCGTCGGTCTCCTCCGCGTCATAGGAATGACGCCCCTGCGACGCGACAGCGACCCCGCCTTGCGGCGGCGGGTCGTCACAAGACGCCTTGAAGGTACGTTTGGGCGCTCCGGGGACTAGGAAGCTACGTACACGCGGACCACCGCCCGTGTCACAACTGCCATGCGGCCGGGGTGGTTCCGGAGAGGGCTCAGGTGTCTAGGAACGCCGATATGGCCGTAGCGGTCTCCGCGGGTTTCTCGACCATCGGGAAATGACCGGCATCCTCGATTGGGACGAACCTCGCATGCCGAATCTGACGCGCGGCGTTCTCGCCAATGTGCCAGTCGAATTGCGGATCCTGAAGGCCCCAGACGAGCAATGTGGGACACTCGATGCGCCCCAAATCGGCCGCCACGGAGGCATCGGACCGGCGCAAAGCCTGGCCGGTCGCGAGGTACGCCAGTCTCTGGTCGCGCGGCCTCCATTGCTCGACCAACGTGTTGACCCAGTCCGCGTCCGCAAATCGTGGGTCATGGAACACCGCCTTCTGAAGCAGCGAGGTCATTCCGTGCGCCGAGGGTGCGCGGAGATACGCGGGCAGGAGGACGGGGAGGTAGAGCCGGAGAGCCTTCGCGGGGAGCTTCGGGACGAGTCCCGCCGCGTCGACGAGGACGAGCTTCTCGACCTGCGTTGGACGATCGATTGCGAGCATGACGGCCAACGTGCCGCCCATCGAACTCCCCACCACGATGACCCTTGGCAGCGCGAGCGCGTCGAGCAACGCGACGACCGCGCGGCGATAGGCGGACAGGGAGCGATCCTTGCCCGGGAGCGGCAAGCTGCGATTGTGGCAAGGCAAGTCCGGCGCGATCCATGGGTGGCCTGCTCCGAGGGCGTCGGCGAGGGGCAGCCACACCTCCGCCCATGCGGGATAGCCGTGGAGGAAGAGGATCGGAGTCGGGCTCCCGGAGCCCTGTGGAGTTCCCCCGCGTAGGTATCGGAACGTAACGCCGCCCGCCTCCACGAATCGCTCCTCGACGTTCGGAGGAAGGGTTCGGCTGGGGACGGTCGCGTCTACCACGTCCGTGGGAAGACGATTCAGCTAAAAGGCCTTCGCGGTCGAAGGCGAGTCACGGGGTGCGATACGTTCGGCTCTCCGGGCGGACCGCGCGACCGATCCAGTAGGAGAGCAGGGGCAAGGACCACCAGAGGACCCGGGCTTGCACGCCGCCGACCGTCACTTCCCAGAATTGCGGCGCAATCGCGACGGTCATGAGGGCGGACAAGATCACCAGGCGATTCCTCCCGTTGCGGAACAGCTGGACGGTCTTGGGCGGGACGAGACCCTTCTCCTCGATACTGAGGACGTGCGCGAATGCGGCAAGGATCAACATGATTCCCGACAGGTCGAGGGTGAAAAGGGTCGATGAGTAATCGCTCACGCGCGCGGCTTCCTCGGGGGTGAGTGTGGGGTTGACGACCTCGACCGTGTTGAGCAGGTAGGGGATCACCGCGACCAGGAGGAGAAGGACGACATTGAGGAGCGTGACCGCTTTCGTCTCGATCGGCAGGACGGACATGTAGGTCGTGTAGATCAGCCAGGCCGTGATCAGGATGAGAAACGTGAAGCCGAAGGCGACGATGTGACGATTGATCTCGTCGCCCGACGCGGGAGGACTCACGAGGAGGGCGAGTGATCCGATGGAGAGCGAGAGCCCGAAGATGAGATCGGCGAGCGTCTCGATCCGGGGACGCGGCCGTCGGCGCGCTTCCGCCTCGCGACTCTCGGAACCGGTGGCCAAGGTGTCCCGCTCGTGAATGCGATGTCGGTATTAGTTTTGCATCGTGAGCGGCCTTGTTTCGGCTCGACGCTTTTCCCGGGAATAGCGGACCCGGAGGGATCTCGCCACCGGAACAAACAATGTAAACTTCTGGAACCCATGTGGATTCTTTGCTTCGCAGCACCGGCGACGAAGTCAGCGCTGCACACAGCGGCCAGTGTCCTCGCGCGGCAGATTAACGGACCTACGAACCCTCTCCATGGCGACCAAACAGACGCCTGAGTCCGCGCGGCTTCGTCTGACGCCTCATCTGCCGCTCGCGGTCCGCCTGCATGCGTCCGCGAGCCGCCTTGTCTCGCTCGTATTTCCCGATTGCGTCGAGGAGAATTCTCCCGCCGGCCACTGCGTCATCGTTTCCAATCCAGCGTTGGAACGTGTCGGGAACTTCCAGGACCAGCCGGTTGCCCTCCTTTCGATGCTTGATTCCAACGAGGAATCCACGGTATTCGTCGATCTGCTTCTCCATGCCGGACTTGAAGTCAGCAAACCAAGGATTGCCTGTCATGATCATGTCGATTTGCCCATGCTCGATTGCCTCCAGCCAGCGCTCCCGCCCGATATCGTACACAGCCTCGACTGGTTTCTCAAGGAAATATGGTGGAGGTGCGCCGAGGCCCGCTAATCGGTACAGCGTCCTCATGGTTGCCCTTGCCGTGTGTAGGGCATCCAAGCTGACCACTCCATCTTCCATCTCCTTTCGCTCCTCCTCGAAATACTGACGCGTAAAGTACCGGTAAAGATCATTTTCCTCTGCGAACAGTGACCCCAAGAGCCTTTCGTTCTCTTCATTCTTCACGAAATGGACCTCGTAGTCCACGAACTTGACCCGCCGGGCCATCCAGTCCTTCCTTTCAAGGTCGTTTCCCAAACAAACGATGGCTGGGATGTCGCGGTCGGGTGACCACCACACTTCCCATAGCGACCGAATCAGGGCAGCCATGTCGGCGCCTGTCAGTTTCTTTCCATGCACCTCGTCGAACACGAGCGGGAACGACAAAACCCGAGGTATCGCCTTGCGGACCTTCGCCATCGACAGCGTTTCTGGGGCATTCAGGAGAGTCGATACCGCCTCGCCGACCATGAGTTTCAGACAGTACTCCATGAACCGCGTTTTTCCATTGCCCGCCTGTCCGGTCACGACAAGGTCTGGCGGGCCGACCCGGTCTGGGTACACCGCTCTCTTGCGTCTGTTCCAAGAGTTGAACAGTGGACAGGAGAACATGAAGAGCAAAGTCTCGCCCATCATCGCTTTGGCGCGTTCCTTGATTTTGACGCTCGCCGTCTGGCCGCGATCTATTGTCTCGATGTACCGTTCGATGCCCTTCAAGCCCCTTGAGACCGCCTCGGGACTCATGCCGTCGGCGGTGCGGATTCGCCGTTCGCCGTGGAACCCTATGACAAGCCTCTCGTCCCGCCTAATCCACGCGCTTGGCCAGTTGACAACCTCGTTCTTCCTAGACGTCTCGATGTAACCGGATGCCAAGACGACGCCGGGATCGAATGTCAGTTCATCTATCGAAGTTGGCTGAGGTATCCACTGACGGGTGGCGTCGACAAGTTTCTTCCGTTCAGCTGGGTCGGCCGGGAGGCGAATAGTGATGTTGCTGCTCTGTAGCGGTGCCGCTTCCGGGACATCCCGCATTTTCACAAGAGCCTGCCTCACGATGTCCTTGATTGTCAGGGAGACGGCGTCCCGTTCCTCCTCGTCTGACTCTGACTCCGCTGTGACCCATACTTGAAGGGCCTTGGCGCGTTCCTCGCCTGCTTCGTCGCCGACGTGTTCTGCTAACCTTCGCAAGTCCGGGAACTCGGCGCAGCCGGCCCGGATCGATTCATACAACTCCAGAAGGTCTCCGTACTCGTCCACTTTCGCGCTCGGGTAGTCGAGACGGATGAACAAGTTGCCCTGCCTCGATCCGGACAGGTTGTACGACGTGAACACGAATCTTATCGTCTCGTCGTTTTCGAGGATGTAGTATTTTGAATGCTCTCTCCGCTTCGGGAGGAGGGCCACGAACCGACTGGTCTGATAGAGGTTCAGCAAGCGATCGAGCGAGGTAACGTTCTCTTTCATCCCGCTTCTCACCGCATCCTCTGCGCTGTCATCTAACTGGTAGCCGAGAACTAGATCCAGCGACTCCAAGCCTTGGTCGAACAAGCGAAGGATGTCGTCCGTCTTCGCTACGTACGTGACGCAACGCATCCTTTTGAATCCGGCAACCAGCTTGTCGAAGTCGCTCGGACCATTGATTCTGCCCACCTTTCGCAGAGTCGATCTCATGGCAAGATCAGAATTCATGGGGCCAGATTCCAGACGGCTCCCGAAAATTGAAAGTTGGTGGAGACGGTTTCGGGATTCATCTAACGAATCTGGAGTTGCCAGTTGATTTCCTTTGGTCGATGAGGTCTCCGCCAAAGACAAGCTCCCCCGATTGTGCAGCGGTCGCGGTGCTTATGAAGTCATTGGAGAGCTGAGTGAACCAATCCAGAGCCAAGCTCAGACTTCGAGGAGAGTCGTGCTATCGAAATTTCCGCGAACCGGCGACGCCATTCAAATTCGGCAGGCAGTCTGGCTTAATAGGGGACCTGCCCGAGGCTCCCTCAACTTGCTTCTTCCCCCTCGGACGGTAGGCCCTGGCGTAGCGCCTCGAATAGCTGTCCCTTGCCTGAGATCCAGTCATGGATCCGAATTTTGCCCTTCTCCGTTCGAATAACTGTGTACTGACCCGTCGGAACATATTTCACGGACCGAATCTCGTCCCACCGAACGAAGAAGTTCCTCGTCCAAGGCGAATGCTTCCGAATTCCTCCTGGAGTCAACTGATACTCCGCGCCGAAGAACTCGACTGCGGTGGCCCATAGAGGTAGGACTAGAGCGACGATGATGATTCCGACAATTGCGAAGTTGGACGGAATCCATCCTGAAAGGTTCTGTAAGCCACGCGAGGTCACGAGGAAAAGGACCGACCATGCGAGGGCTACACCGACCACGAATCCCTTCCAGGCCCATCCGTAGGCCATGATTTCGTCCGCTTCGGAAGCCTCGCTGTGAAAACGTTTTCTCCTGAGAGTCGAGGCAACCGCGTGTGCGAATGCAACAATTAGGACGATTATGGTAACCAAGGTCTCGGTGGTGGCCATCCTGTCCTCGCTCTCCCTCGTCGGCTGAGCAATGTGTGCGTGGGCAGAAAAAGGAGGAGGGCCGGGCCAACTGACCCGGCGTGTCGAGAACAAGGGGTGGCCGTATCAGAGACTCTAACCGAACCCTGAGATCCCAAAAGTCGTACCGTTCCCATGGGTGGAGCGGACCCTGGAGGGATTCGCCGTTTCTCCATATGGGCATGTCAATGTCGGACGAAGCAGCGGACGAGCAAAGGTACGCCAAGAGCAGCAGGTCGTCCCGTCCCAGCATGAGGAGGGTCAAACGGCCCTCCTCGCTTTCCCGGACCTAGGGCCTGGTAGGATCCGCCGCCCAGAACGCGTCTTGCCCCAATCCACATTCCTAGAGTTGAGACGAACTAGTCAACAAAGGATGTGAACGTACCCGCAAGGTCTCCATACTTTGACTTGGCGGAGAGCCAGAATTCCTTGTTCTCGGGATCGCCGGGGCGGAAGAGGTGGTCGTACTTTATCCTGTCCTCGTCCGGGGGGAGTCGCTCGATGCAACGAACCGAGAATTCGCGGAGTTGTCGCGCCGTTACGAGGTGGGGGCTGAGGAGGACGTAGAGAAGAGCCAGCTTCTCGATCTCCTTGAGTTCATGTTTCCTCTCTTTTGAAGCATTCCTGAGGTGCTGCAGAGCGATGATGACTTTATCGCCGTTATTCAAGCGAGGGATCTCGAACTCGTTTTCGTCGGGGATACGACTGAGGAGATCCGAACCCTTCGGGCGCTTCCCGATCCTCTCCTTCATCTCGGTCAAACTCGCGGCCGAGCTGCCCGCCAAGATGAAAGTGCTGGATTGCGCTCCGAAGCGGCTGTGTTCCAAAGCAGTCAGGAGAGTTTCGAACGGCCAAGAATCTCCTGGACGCGCGTCGATTTCGTCCACGAAGCACAGACACGGCTTCTCAGTAGAGGTAACCTCCGCAATCTTCGTACGAAAGGCGGTCTCATCCAACTCCGTCAAGTTCACCTCTCGATATTCGACGCTCGCCCCGAGCGATGCCGCCAGTTGCCGCACAAAGTAGGTCTTTCCCGTTCCAGGGAGTCCCCAAATCAGGTAGTTCTCCGGTTCCCGAAATGAAGACGAAAGGCTGTTTGTTATCCGAAGCCTTAGATCCTTGAGCGAGTTTCGATCCTTCTGGTCGAACCTTCTGTAGCCGCCAATGACGCCAAAATCCGAAAGGTCGACCTTCCCCAGTTGGGCGATCAGTGCCGCCGCCTGTTGTAGTTCGTCACCAGCTTTTTTTCCTTCCAGACCCACCCTCTTCGTCAGCGAGGCGAAGCGGGGATCCGAGCGAATATTCTCGAACCAGAATTCCGAGTTGAGCTCGGTTAAGAGCGCCGAACGTTCCCGGTACGCCTTCTCCAACCATTCGAACGCGCTTTCCTTCTGTCCGAGGATCGAGTGCAAGGCAGCAATGTGGGCTGCGGCGGCTTCCAGGTTCGATACCTTTTCGGCTTCCCGCAAGATCTCCCTGGCTTCCTTCGAATTGCCGCAATGCACGTGTGCGTAGGCCAAGTCAACCTTGTAGAGCGGAGAATCAGACCCTCTCAGGGATGCAGACCTCCGAAGCTCCTCGATCCCTTGGTCACAAACGCCCATTTGAACCAGCGTCATGCCTAAGTTGTGATGCGCATCGGCGTGGTTCATGTCGATATCAAGCGCCTTGCGGAAGTAGGGAACGGCCTCGTCGAATCGATGGGAGTAGTACATCGCAGTTCCCACTTCGTAGTTTACCTGGGGTGACAGGGGGTCAAGCTCTAATGCATGTATTGTCTGCGATACTGCCTCGTCGAACCGCAGCTGATTCAGCAGAAGGTGCGCATATCGCCAGTAGGCCTTGGCGTAGCTCGGGTTGACGTCGATCGCCCTCCTGATTTCGGCCTCCGCTCCCGACAGGTTCCATTCAAACTGAAGCACTTTGGCAAGCGAGGTGTGTGCTTCGGCGAGGGTATCATCCAGCGCAATCGCCCTGAGCGCGTACTGCTTTGCCCGGGAAGATACTTCCTTGGAGGGGAGGGAACCTGCGAACGCCTGACCGGCATAAACGCTGCTGAGGGCGGCATGGGGCAAAGGATAGTCGGGTTCTCTCTCGATGGCCTGCTCGAAGTAAGAGATCGCTTGCTGGAGGTCCTCGGCCCTGCCAGTGGACTTGTAGTAGTGGTAACGGCCCTTCAGGTAGAGCGAGTAGGCGTCGGCCCCCTCGGCAGTCCCTTCAAGCGCTCGTCTGTCCACCGCGGCTAGCTGCACTTTCAATGCCGCTGCCACGCGCTTCGCGATGTCGCTCTGAATGTCAAGGACGTCCTTGACATCCCTGTCATAGGTCTTCGCCCACAGATGCTCCTCGCTCTGCGCATCGACGAGCTGCACGGTGACACGCAGCTTGTTCGGGCCCTTCCGGACACTGCCTTCCAAGACAGTCCCGACATCGAGCTCTCGCGCGATTTCCGCGATGCGCACGTTCTCTTTCTTGAACTTCATCACAGAGGTCCTCGCAATTACGCGAAGGTCATGCATTCGTGACACTGTCGTAATTAGCTCCTCCGTGAGTCCGTCCGCAAAGTACTCATCTTGCAGGTCTGGACTAAGGTTCATGAGGGGCAGGATGGCTATTCGTCTTCGATCGCGCTTCTTGACCGGCCTTCTCTCCGTAAGCGACAACAACGGCACCGTCAGATAGTCATCGTTGACGACGACAAAGGTCCCTGGGAATATATGTGTTAGCGGGCCCGGTGGCGTCTTCGTGAGTTGGGCTTAGACCCGCCGAGGTGATCCCATCGTGCAGGCGATCGTGGGGACGAATTGTCATCATGTTTCCGGCCTGGACCGCGGACCAAAGCTCGGAGCATCATCGAAATCTCCGCCAACAGGTTGCGCCTTTCGACGGAAGCGGCGGTCGCGCACTGGGCCGACCTGCGAACGACTCGAGGTAAGAAAGCCGCCCAAAGTGCCTGGGAGACTCTGGTCGTCAAGGCGTTGGATCGCGGCGTACAGGCGTCAGCAAAGGGTCGGACAAGCGAGCTCCGAAAATCACGACCCGCTCGGACGCATCGTCGGGGAGATAGCGGACCCGGAGGGGAGCGCTCCAATAATGCCCTGAATCCTATGGTACTAGCAACCGCCGAAGGGTCTCGGACTCCTCCACGAGCATAGCCCTTGGGTTGTGGACCAGCACCCCGCGATCCCCCCGCTCGCCCGGAACCCATTCGAACCGCCGGTCCCATCGCCGGATCAAGTCCAAGACCGCCGGGCCGTCCATGACCTTGTGGCCGTCCCGATCCACGGCGAGGCGGTCCAGGGCCGCCCTGCGGCTCGCTCGCTCGGCGATGTTGGGGGCGGAGTCGATCCAATGCTGCGGAAGCGCGGCTTGGCACACGGCCGCGGAAGGACGCGCAGGGTAGATGAGCACCACTGACACGAAAATGCCTGTTGGATCGAGCCAGACGCGCGTCGGAGCCCGGTGCTGCGTCGAGCCGTAAAGCACTTAGGTCCGCGGAAATCCGCTCCGATTAATTCCATAGGCGTCGCCCTGCTTCCTCGTCCGCCTGTTCCCATCATGTCCGCCCTCACGGGCGGGCACTTTCCCTCCACAGAATGGGAAATCAACCTATTCGTTCGGCGTGGTTCTCCTGCCCGTGCCCGGGATTATCCCCGTCTCCTCAATTGGCCTTCAGTGTTTGGGACGCGCGCGACCGAACGACTTTTGGAATCAGAACTTGCGGAGCGTGTATGGTTCATTTGTCGTCTCGAAACCCTCTGCGATTCTCAGATAGCCCCTTGCCCAGTCGGCCTGTGGGTACACGGCAGCCCTCAATCGTTCAGGCTCTGCGACGTTGGACGTGAAGCAAAAGTATCCTCGCTGCACCTTGTATCCCGGTTTGCCTTTCTGGCTTCTATCCAGATAGTTTTTCAGTTTCAGGACGTCCCTCCGAGCGCTGGCGTAGCGTCCCTTCCAGATACCTTTGAACTCCAACGCGATCCACAGGTTCCCGTCGGGGTCCGCGACTCCGAGATCGACTTCATAGTGCCGCTCATCCTCCTCTTCGAGCCTCTACTCATTGAACACTCGGAATCCCTCGGGATCCAACTTGTCACGAAGCATGGAGTAGGCTGTAGCCTGGAAGTCGGCCTCATTCGCAATGAGTCCCGCTCGTTTCTGCCGTCCAAGCTCGCTCCAGATTCCTTCAAAGAACTCGTCGAATCCATCAGCGCTCAACGTCATTTCTGGCCCCTCCGACGCACAAACGCCTAAATGTCTTCAACCTTCCTCTCGGGTCGTTCACCGCATCGTGAGGCGCGCCACTGGGTTGAGGAGGTCATCAAGCACATGTACTATGACGAGATTGTAAAGACGGCCCTGCATGCGGTCATCGCAGACCTCCGTTCAGGCCGGCTCCATTTGGAGATAGAAGGGGACTTGCGTGGCTTTCTCTTTCATCGGTGCGTCGAAATCCTGTCTCGTCCCTGCGATCCTCCGCTTCCGATTCATGCTGAGAAGCCCGTCGGAAGCGTGCAGCGCGGAACCAGGCGACCCAGAGCGGACCTTGTGATTGGTCCTAAGGCCGAGACGGTCGTGGAACTGAAGTTCGAGCCGTACAACAACGTCCAAGGAAGAGTTGACCCCAAGGCGGTCGGGGCGTGACATCCGAAAGCTCAGGGCTTGGGCGAGAGGAGGGCACAGTGGCCATTTCATCATGATTGAACTCGAAGGGGAGGACACGGAAGGAGAATGGTATTTCCCCCGCCAGAAGGCGACTCGCATCCCCAAAGAGGAATGGCACACGGAGGAGGAGCATTTCGTCTGGATCCACTACGAGGTTCCTCCCAGGAGCTAGGGGCCACAAAAACACACTCCCCACTGAGGCTGCGAGAAGGCTAGGGGCTGGTCTCCGCTTGGGCAGGTTGTGAGCGGGGCCATCCGCTTCGTCGGTTTCGCAAGGTGTGAGCGAGACCACATCACCGATATAGGTTTGAGGAAGCATTCGGGCGAGGAGGTGTCGGAGGGTGGCTCGGTATGCGGTCCGGACGGTACAGGTGAGCAAACTCGGCAAGGAACGATTCATGCCCGAAGGGGCCGTCCTTGAGGAAGGCTGGGAGCCGGTAGGCGCCTTCTTCGGGAACATGGAGCCTTGGCTTGTGGCGAAGAAGAAAGTTGAGTAATCAGATTCGCGGCGCGGGGAACGCGGGATTGTCCGTTCACTACCTGTCGCCTACTTGCAATGAGACCCCTTGGAATCTGAGACGCACTACGAGCTCCTGGAATCGTCTTTCGTTCACGGTGCGATACCGATCTCCGTTCTCCTTCAGAACGAGCCGAATTTCCTCGCGCGGGTGCAACGTGACCAAAGAGACTTCCGTCCAGTCGACGTCTTTCTCCCCCTTCAGGAAGCCGATAACGGCCGCATCGATGTGATTGCGGGACACCTCTTCCGGGCGAGGCATTCGTCGGGTCATGAATCGCCATCGGTGTAATCGGGATAAGTGGCGCCGCGAGACGGGTGGGTGAAAGTAACCCCCGCAGGCGCGACGCAATGTTTGAATCCTGCGCGATCCATCTATCCGGCGAATGAACTGGGGGATGCGGCACTCGGTCACAGTCATCCTCGTCCTCGTGGCCGTCGTGGGGGCCGCAGGCCTGCTTTATTCGTACCTGCCGAAGGGGAGCCCATCCAACAGCCCATCGGGCAATCCTCCGGGGAACAATCTGCAATGCAAGGGAACCGCCGCGTGCTTTACGGACAGCGTGACGTACATCGTGGACGGCGACACGCTCGACGTCGGCTCCACGCGGATCCGATTGGCGCTTGTGAACTCGCCCGAGGTGGGCCAGCCGGGCTATACGGAGGCCAAGCAGTTCACCGCCCAGACCTGTCCAGTCGGCTCGTCCGCGCTCGTGGACGAGGACGACGGCCAGACGGGAGGGAGCTACGGACGCACAGTCGCAGTCGTCTATTGCGGCGGCATCAACCTGAACGCCGCGCTGCTGGTTTCAGGTAATGCCGTGCTCGTCACATACTACTGCTCGGTCAGCGAGTTTGCCGACGAGCCGTGGACGGGCTGCCCGTAGGGGCGAAGCCGATGCCGCCATACTCGGCAAAGGCCAAGCAAGAAGCGGTACGGCTGTACGAGACGGGCCTCTCTTGCCGTACCGTCGCCGAACAACTGCGGGCGACGGGGCAACCATCGCCCTCTCATATGACCGTGCTTCGATGGACCAAGGAAGCGGGGAAAGGCCGGCGGACGCGCGGACATCGATTTCCGATCTCGGGCGAGACCGTTCGGGTCCTTTACGACCGCGGGATGGGCGTCCATCGAATCGCACGCCGATTTCACGTGGGGAGGAGCACGATTTACGAACGGCTGCATGAAGCGGGCGGACAGATGCGGCCGAGGCGGATGAAGTACGGTCATGTCTTGACCGAGGAACGCCTTCGTTTTCTCTACGTGACCAAGAACTTACGCGCCGAGGAAATTGCGGCGAAGTTCGGTTGCAACGTTGGGACGGTGTACAATTGGCTGAGGAGGAACGACGTTCCACTGAGAAGATTGCGGCGACCCTCGTGATGTGCAGTCGTACATGTACGTTGCATGCAGTTCGAACCCCATCCAGGGAATTGCCTTGAGCCAATCTCTAGACAGTCGCCTCCAAGTTTGTTGGTCTCGTCGGAAACGTTACTGGGAACCTGTGCCGTGAGCGGGAAACTTGCAAGGCGGGCTCTGCCGTCGCAATCCTTTTCTTTGGATGTCGGGGTACGGCGACAGTCATGTCCCGCCCCCGTAGAGCGCGGCCGACAGCACTTGAGCGCCGGATACTAGAACGCGAACGTAGGTTTTGGGAACTCCGGACGAGGTACGAGGCTGAGAATATGCTCAACCAGACCCATCTGAAGGTCGTATCGAGAGGTACCAAAGCCATTGAATCTTGGCACCGCATGAACCCATCTGGGCGCTTGCTGCTGAGAGGAGCCCAGCTTCAAGAGGCCGACCTCGACGGTGCCGACCTCAGGGGTGCGAATCTGCGGGAGGCTGACCTGACGTTTGCGCACCTAAGACGTGCAAATCTGGCTGGCGCCACCCTTGCGAGGGCGGACATGGATCAATCAGATCTGACTGGTGCCGACTTGACGAGGGCGGACTTGAGCGAAGTCGACCTAAGCTGGGCCGAGGCACGAAACGCCCAATTTCGACAGGCCGACATCACGTGGGTTCGCCTCTGGGAGACAAGTCTTGACGGAGCTAACTTTGCGGGAGCGAGGGCGTTCGTAACGATTTTTGGAGATACGGACTTGAGCAAAGTGAAAGGACTGGACAAGCTAGTTCACGTCGGACCGAGCATTGTTGATGACCGGACTCTGCGGAAGTCAAGCGCTCTCCCGCTGAGTTTCTTGCGGGGGTGTGGCCTCCCCGAGGCTCTCATCGACTACCTCCCGAAACTTCGAGGAAAAGAGCCTATTCGATTCCCCTCTTGTTTCATCAGCTATTCGAGTAAGGACGAGGCCTTTGCGAAACGCCTGCACACGGATCTCCAAAACAAGGGCGTCCGATGTTGGTTCGCGCCTGAGCACATCCGAATCGGCGAGAAGATCCGGAAGAGCATCGACCAAGCAATCAGGGAATACGACAAGCTGCTACTAGTCCTGTCGAAAGCTTCCATGAAGAGCGACTGGGTGGAAAGCGAAGTGGAAAGAGCTCTGGAGAAGGAGCGGCGGGCTCACCGACCGGTCCTGGTGCCCATACGCGTCGATGACAGTGTTATGCAAAGTCGTGTTGCTTGGGCCAGTGAAGTTCGGCAACGTCATGTCGGCGACTTTCGCAAATGGACGACGAGCAGCTTCTATACGAAGGCACTGTCACGCCTTCTACACGACCTCAGGAAATCGGATTAAGGAACTCGGCCTCCCAAAGCGCAAGGACCATCTCCAATCCAAAAGTGGTCCGATGTTGCTCGTGACATGCAATGCTTAGTCAGCTGTCGCCTCGAGTTCGAAGCTCACCCGTGGAATCACATCGATCTGAGAATTGCCTCGAGCACGAGTTTATTAGACGACTGCTTGCCTGAGAATTCCTCTCAGGACTCTTCCGCTCGCGCTAAGGAGTTCTCGACAGGCGTCCCAGATAACTTGTTCCTCAACGGGCTCGCCGAAGGGATGGATCAGCCGGTTCCGAAGTTTGCGCCAAACCTCGACAGTGTTCTCCGATTCAGGCGACCATCGAGCGAGCAATCCCCGCATGGCCCGCCCTACCTCATTTGACCTAAGGGGCACTGACGCCTGGGGGACGGGAGCCAGCCAATCTAGGCCAGCCACCGATGCCTCCGCAAGCGTCTCGAGGGACGCCCACGATCCAAGGCATCCGTCTCGGCGGTTCGAGGCAAAGAAAGCGCGCATGCGGGTCATCAAAGCGGCATCGAGGACGGATCGGGGTGGGATGATTGACAGCCACTTCTCTCCGGAGTCCAGCCATCCAAGCACCATGTCTTTGATTTCCGTGTCGCTAGAATCCAGGAGTTCTAAGGGGTTCAGAATCCCGAAACTGCGGTCCTCATAACCCCGATAAACGGGCGAGTGAAAGGTCCTCGAAAACACGAAGGCCCCCACAGGCATGCCCCGGTCGGCCGCGAACGACACATAGTATCGGACGCGGTCCAACTCTTCACTCGCTGCCGGAATCGGATGCTGATTAGGCGCGGCTTCGACCGTCCTCCTGAAGAGGCGGCGCGGGAATTCCATCCTCCGAAGGAGCCGTGGGTCTCCCGTTTCGCTGCCTTCAAAGAGTTCTACGGGCGGAATTGAAACCAAGATGAGCAGGGAGGCTTGGTTAGGTCCTAGCCCGTCCTTCGCGACGAGGACCTCTTGGAGGAGGCCTTGGACAGCGCCAAGGGTGTCGGGGTCCGGCATCGCCACCGCAGATCACATCATCGCGTCTCTTAGTCGAAGGCGCTCGACCGCATTTACCCGTCGGGTCCGGGGAAATCTCAAAACAAGCTGGTCTCTCACATTCTCCTTCTTCGACAGCACGATGTCAATACGCCTCCACCTCTTTCCGGGCAGAGATCTGAAGCGGAGGGACACGCCCTCCCAGTTTTTGGTTCGGACGGAGCTATGGCGAGGACTCGCATCACGGGAGACCGCGGTGCTACGCCCGATCGAAACTTGATCACAAGAGTTGCAAGATTCATTCTTTCGAATCAGTTCGAACCCCTCAAATGGATTCAAACTCCCAGCTGTGACAGTTGACGATCGGACAAGCGGTTGTCGCCGGGGTCCCGGCTGACCCTCAGAGGGACAAACGCTAAACCGGTCACCAGTGATTCTCTCAGTCATGACCCCGTCGTCTCGTTCCCAAGCGAAGTCCAAATTGGATTTGACATCGGCAAGAACCGAGCTGCTTCGGCGAGACGCTGAGTGGGCAGCTGTTTCCTCGAAGGGTCGCGACATCGAACGGATTCTGTCGTATTGGACCGACGACGCGATCGTCTTGCCACCGGGGCTCCCAGCGATCTCCGGTAAGCCGGCGTTGCGCGAGTACGTGGAGTCCAGTTGGAAAATCCCTGGGTTCCGGATCACGTGGACCTCCACGGACGTCACGTTCTCGCCGGACGGCAACCTCGCATACATGCTCGGCCGCAACGAGGTAGCGATGGACGGCCCGGACGGCATGCCCGTCACGATGAAGGGCCGCGGGATTACGATTTGGCGACGGGACCCTGATGGCGAAATGCGTTGTGTTGTCGATATCTGGAACGCAGAGAATCCGACCTGATTCGATCGTAGGACTCTC
>WNGL01000006.1_pt1 | contig 230625 bp, 218 predicted proteins | sample 5400591 | NCBI WGS metagenome assembly WNGL01 (sample SAMN13153377, study PRJNA577476) | soil metagenome | isolation source: 80 cm soil or saprolite under Garry oak tree replicate 1 | place: USA:California | collected 2016-06-15 | reverse complement strand
GCACGTCGCTCAGGGTGAGCACGTGGATCTCGCTCACCTCGCCCAGCGGCGTCACCACCACCCGCGCCGACAGCACCCCGGTGAGACTGGTGATCAGGTTCTCGGCGCGCTTCACCCCCCACGGATCGGGCCCTCCCCCAGCCCCCCCCATCCCCTGCCCCACCGGGTTGAGCGGCAACGACTCCCGTCCGGCACCGCCGTCCAGCGTCTCCTCGGGCTTCGAAGTCGTCACCTTAGCGTTCTCCCGTCGCCACCTGGTTCCGCCCCGAGGCCTTGGCGCGGTACAACGCGCGGTCGGCGGCAACCAGCACGTCTTCGGTCTCCGGGCCACGCCCCGGCGCGAATTCCGCCACGCCTATGCTGACGGTCACGAGGTTCTCGGGATAGCCGAGACGGCGTCCTATCGTCTCCACGCTGGCGCGCACCTTTTCGGCCACCCCCCGCCCTCCTTCGACGCCCGTGCGCACTAGCAGCAGCACGAACTCGTCGCCGCCATAGCGCGCGGCCAGGTCGGTCGAGCGGATGTGCGAGCTGCACTCTCGCGCGGCGGCGCGCAACACCTCGTTTCCAGCCTCGTGACCGAACCGGTCGTTCACCTGCTTGAAGTTGTCCAGATCGACGAACAGCACGGCGAACGCGTCGCCCGCGCGGTCGCTCCGCGCCACTTCGCTCGCCAGCCGGTCGCGCAGCACGCGATAGGTGGCGAGCCCGGTGAGGGCGTCGACCGCTGCTTGAAGCTGCGCGTGCTTGGCCAGCTTGTCGAGATAGGGGGGGCACGATTTGAGCGTGGTTCGCCCGAGCGCCGCCGCCTCGGCGAACGCCCGGCACGTGGCGTAACCGCACGCCCCGCAGTCCCACGGCTTGCCGTTGGGCGCGAGCCCGATCACCTCGAGCGTGCCCTCGACCGTCTCCGCCGGGGCCACATAGCCGTTGCGGAGGACCGCGAACACTTCGCCCACCTGCACCTGCTCCGCCAGCTCCACGTCCACCACGGGCCGGCGCGCCCGTGCCGGTTCTGTCGCTCCCACGATCTCGCGGCGCCGGAACAGCTCCTCCTTGGGCCCGAGCAGGGGATGGTCGAGGCACCCCTCGCACGGCAGGATGTCCACGAATCCCAGGTCGATCCGGTCCACGCCGACGGCGCGGGCGATCGCCTCCAGCGCGCCCAACCCGCGCACCTTGCGGAAGCGGCGGCTCGCGTGGGTCTCCTCCAACAGCAGCTCGAGCGGCAGGCCCCCCGCCGTGCTCCAGTGGCGCCGCCGCTCCTCGGGCACGCGGCTGAAGTACGGTTGCTGGTCCGCCACCGTCACCCCACGCCGGGCGAGCAGCGCGGCCAGGTCATCGAAGGTGATCGCCGCATCCACGTCGGGGCCCCCTTCCGTGAGGCAGACCCCGGCGTACACCACGGGCGCGTCCGACCCGTACAACCGCTTCAGGTAGCGCGCCTCGGCGGCGATGGGCGTGGCCACCGGCGCCAGGTAGGGTATCAGCTCGGGGTACTGCGTCCGGACGGTCTCCACGATCACCGGGCAGGTGCTGCGGATCATCGTGCCCCAGTCGTCCGACGCCCACAGCGACAGGTACTCCCGCGCCACCAGCTCGTCGCCCATCACGCCGCGGTGCACCGTCCGGAAGCCCGCCGCGTAGCAGGCGTTCACGGCCTGCTCGGGTGTCGCGGGATAGAAGTACGCCGCGGATTCGACGCTGAGGATCAGCGCGGCCTGGCCACCTTGGGCCAGCTCGAGCGCGCGCGCCGCGTCGCCAAACGCCTGGATCGCGTCGTGCGGGCAAGCCGGGAGGCACAGGCCGCAGCGCGTGCATGTCTCATCCACGATCCGGACCTGCTGGCCTGCGACCGCCACGGCGTCGACGGGACACACGCGGACGCACGCCAGACAGGCGACGCAGCGGTCCGGATCAATCCTGAAGTCCACGAGACATCCGGCCGGGCGGCAGCGTTGTGGGAGAGTGGGGAAAAGGGCGCTCAAACATGCGCCTTACTGCACACCGTGTCAATTTTGCCAAAACGCGATCTAGGCTAACGCGTACTCCTTGAGCTTGCGGTACAGGGTGCGCTCGCCGATGCCGAGGATCTCCGCCGCCTTGCGGCGATTGCCCTTGGTCTCGCGCAGCGCCGCGACGATGGCGGCCCGCTCCACCTCCGCCATGGTCATGCCGGGTCGGTAGACGACCTCACTCTCGGTGACGGGCTCGGCCTCGACGGGACTCGCAGCCGTAACGCCAGAGCCGGGGCCCACTTCGATCACCTCGACTCGTTGGGGCGCTCGCTCTTCCAGCCGTCGTCGCAGCTCTTCGACCTGCAGCTTGAGCTCCACGAGACTGCGGAAGATGAACTCCAGCTCCTGGCCCGCGATCTCGCGTGGCGCGACGCTGAGTCGCATCGGCAGGCCGCGACCGTGCTCGCGGATGTCGCGGGGGATGTCGCTCGCACGGATCTCGCCTTCGGGCGCGAGCACGACCATCGATTCGATGAGGTTCCTGAGCTGGCGGATGTTGCCCGGCCAGTCCGCGTCGACGAGGATCTGCAGTGCTTCGGGCGTGATGCCGCGGAATGCGCGGTCGTGCGCGGCGGCGAACTCGGCGATGAAACGGCGCACCAGGAGCGGGATGTCGGCCCGCCGCTCGCGCAGCGGCGGCAGGTAGATGGACAGGACGTTGAGGCGGTAGAACAGGTCGTCGCGGAACCGGCCCAGGGCCACCTCCTCCTTGAGCGACTTGTTGGTCGCCGCGGTCACCCGCACGTCCACCTTGATCGCCTGGGTGCCGCCCACCCGGAAGAAGGTCCGGTCCTCGAGCACCCGCAGCACCTTCACCTGAGTGGCGGGGGCCATCTCCCCCACCTCATCGAGGAAGATCGTGCCGCCGGCGGCCAGCTCGAAGCGCCCCAACCGCCGCTCCGCCGCCCCCGTGAAGGCGCCCTTCTCGTGTCCGAACAACTCGCTCTCGAGCAGCGTGTCGGGGATCGCGGCGCAGTTCACCGCGATGAACGGCTTGCCGCGGCGCGGGGACAGGTCGTGAATCGCGCGGGCGACGAGCTCCTTCCCGGTACCAGACTCCCCTTCGATGAGCACCGTCGAGCTCACGGGGGCCATCTGCTCGATCTTGACGAGCACTTCCTGGATGGCGGGAGACTCGCCGATGATGCCCGTGCGTTTCTGCAGCTTGCGCCGCTCGATCAGCCGCCGGACGGTGGCCGTGACTTCGGCCGGATCGGCGGGCTTGGTGAGGTAAGCGGTCAGCCCGAGCCGGTGTGCCAGGCCCTTGGCGTCCGGCTCCGTCTGCTCCACCAGACCAAGGGTGGAGATGGACCGGTCGCGCGCGAGCGTGAGGAGCTGGGCGGCGCCGGCCTCGTGCAGCCCACCGGTCACGACGATACAGTCGAGAGGCGGAGCGGGCGGGGGGGGCGGCTCGCGGCGCAGCGCCTGGCGCGCTTCGTCGAGCGAGGCGAGCGTGGTCTGGAAGCCGGCGGCCTCTAGTCCCGCGTTGCTGCGGACGGCATGCTCGAGATCCTCCGTGGTGACGAGGATGCGATCAGCCATCGCTCAGCCGCACGTCGCAAGCCGCAAGGCGCACGTGGTCACTCATGTGCCGTTCGCTCCCCGGTCACGAGCTCCACGGCGTGATCGAACAACGTCTCCAGCACCGCGAGGCCGTCCTTCACTCCCCCAGTGGATCCCGGGAGGTTGACGATCAGCGTTTTCCCCCGCGTACCCGCCACGGCGCGCGACAGCCAGGCGCGAGGGAACCGCGGCGCCGCCGCGACCCGCAGCGCCTCGGCGATCCCCGGCGCCGCCCGATCGAGCACCGCCTCAGTCGCGTCCGGCGTCACGTCCCGCGCGGTGAGACCGGTTCCGCCCGTGGTGAGGATCGCGTCCACTTCCCCCGAGTCCGCCCAACGCGCCAGCTTGCCCGCGATGCGGTCGGCCTCGTCCGGCACGACGCTCCGCACCACCACTTCGTAGCCGCGCCCGCTCGCCCACGCGAGAATTGCATCTCCCGACGTGTCGGCGCGCTGCCCTATTGCCCCGAGATCCGAGATGGTCAGTATCCCGATGCGCATTGCCGCCCTTGCCGCCTCTACCGCCCTTTAGCGCCCTCTACCGCCTTGGTTTTCCGAGGCACAAACGGGAGCCGCACGACTTCCGCGACGGCGCGCTTGCCGCGCACGTCGATCTGAAACTCGGTTCCGGGAGCGGCGTGCGCGCTCGGCAGGTAGGTCGTCCCGATCGCGCGGTTCGCGGTCGGCGTGACGGTCCCGCTGCGCACGATGTCGACGTCGGCGCCGTCGAGGTATACCGGGTAGCCGTGCCGCGCGACGGTCTTGGGCTCGCGCAACGTGAACCCGACCAGGCGCCGCTTCACTCCCTCGAGCTTCTGGCGCTTGAGCGCCGCAAGGCCGGTGAAGTCCGCGCCCTTGTCGAGCTTCACGATCCACCCCAGCCCCGCTTCGTAGGGCGTCACCGTGTCGTCGATGTCGCTCCCGTACAGTGGGTAGCCCGCCTCGAGCCGGAGCGTGTCGCGGGCGCCGAGGCCGCAGGGCTCGGCGCGGCCCGCGCCCGCGAGCGCGTGCCACAGCCGCTCCAGATCCGCAGCGCGGCAGTACAGCTCGAAGCCGTCCTCGCCGGTGTAGCCGGTGCGCGAGACGAAGCATTGCACACCCGCCACCTTGCCCTCGGCGAAGTGGTAATAGGGGATCATTGCGACGCCGAGGGGCGTGAGCGCCGCGAGCAGGCGCTCCGCGCCCGGGCCCTGCAGGGCGAGCAGGCCGGTGTCGTCCGAGATGTTGCGCAGCCGCACGTTCGCCCCGCGCTTCTGGGCCACGATGTGGTCCCAGTCCCTGGCGATGTTCGAAGCGTTGACCACGAGCATCACGCGGTCGTCGAACCGGTAGACCAGGCAGTCGTCGACGAACGTGCCCTGGGTCGTGAGAATCGCCGAATACTGCGCGGCACCGGGCTTCAACGCACCAACATCGTTACACGTGATGCGTTGCACGAAAGCGTTGCGGTCGGGCCCCGTAATCTCGAACTCCCCCATGTGCGAGACGTCGAACACGCCCGCGGCCTCGCGCACCGCGCGGTGCTCGGCGGCGATGCCCGCAGCATAGCTGACCGGCATCTCGTAGCCGCCGAAGGAGACCATCTTGGCGCCGTGGCTCACGTGAATCGCGTAAAGCGGAGTGCGCTTCAGGGTCTGGTCGGTCACGGGGCTAGCCCAGTAACGTCGCGAGGAGCGCCTTTTGCACGTGCAGCCGGTTCTCGGCCTCGTCCCACACACGCGACTGCGGGCCCTCGATCACGGCAGCGGTCACCTCTTCCCCGCGGTGCGCCGGCAGGCAGTGCAGGAAAATGGCCTTCCCATCGGCGAGCTTCATGAGGTCGACATCGACGGTGTAGCCCTTGAATGCGTTGCGCCGCGCCTCGGCCTCCGCTTCCTGGCCCATCGACGCCCACACGTCCGTGTTGACCACGTGCGCGCCTTCGACGGCTTCTTCCGGGATGTCGGTCACCATCAGGCAGGCGCCCGCGGCCTTGGCGCGCTCGAAGATCGCGCGGTCGGGCTCGTAGCCCTCGGGACACGCCAGCCGCAGCTCGAACCCGAGCACCTGAGCGGCCTCGATCCAACTGTTCGCCATGTTGTTGCCATCGCCGATCCAGGCGACGCGCTTCCCGTCCCAGCCGCCAAGCGCCTCGCGCACAGTGAACAGATCGGCCAGCACCTGGCAGGGATGCGACAGGTCGGTCAGCCCATTGATCACAGGAATTGTGGCGTGGCGAGCGAGCTCTTCGACCTCGCCATGGTCGAACGTCCGGATCATGATGCCGTTCACGTAGCGCGAGAGCACGCGCGCGGTGTCCGGGATGGGCTCGCCCCGCCCCAGCTGGATGTCTCGGGACGAGAGAAACAGGGCGTGCCCGCCGAGCTGGTACGCCCCCACCTCGAAGGACACGCGGGTCCGGGTGCTCGACTTGGCGAAGATCATCGCCAGGGTCTTTCCCGCCAGCGGCGTCTCGCGATAGGCCCGGGTTTTCATCCGATCGGCGAGGTCGAACAGCCGCACGACCTCGTCCCGAGCGAGGTCGGTGACGGCGAGAAAGTCGCGCTTGGCCATGGATGCCCTGGAGGCGAGTCAAAATGACAGTCTTCGGCTGCTAAGTCTACCCGGCAGGGAATCGGGGGACAAGCCTACAGGATGTAGCGACGCAGGTCCTCGTCGTCGACGATCTTCGCGAGCCGGTCGCGCACCTTGTGCGAGTCGAACACGATGTGCTTTTCGGGGAAGTCGGGGAGGTTGAACAGCACCTCCTCCAGGAGCGTGGTCATCACGGTGTGCAGCCGGCGAGCGCCGATGTTCTCCATTCGCTCGTTCGCCTTGGCGGCGATGCGCGCGACCTCCTCGATGCCGTCGTGGGTGAACTCGAGCGTCGCCCCTTCCGCCGCGCACAGGGCAGCGTACTGCTTGGTGAGGGCGTTCTCCGGCTCCGTCATGATGCGGACGAAGTCCGCCTCGGTGAGCGGCTGTAGCTCGACCCGGATCGGAAACCGGCCCTGCAGCTCCGGGATCAGGTCCGAGGGCTTGGAGACGTGGAACGCCCCGGCCGCGATGAAGAGGATGTGGTCGGTGCGGACGTAGCCGTAGCGGGTCTGCACGGTGGAGCCCTCGACGATCGGCAACAGGTCGCGCTGCACGCCCTCGCGCGACACGTCGGGGCCCACGGTGCCCCGCTCGCCGGCGATCTTGTCGATCTCGTCGATGAAGATCACGCCGTGGTTTTCGACCCGGTCGAGCGACTCGTTCACCACGTCGTCCATGTCGACGAGCTTTTTCAGCTCCTCATCGATCACGATGCGCCGCGCCTCGTGGAGATGGACCGTGCGGCGCTTCTTCTTCTTCGGCATCATCTCCTGCAGCCACTCGGTGAAGTTGAAGTCCGGCCCTTCCATGCCCTGCGGCGGCTGCATCATTTCCAGCATCGGGAAGCCCTGCTGCTGGACCTCGACCTCCACCTCGCGCTCCTCCAGCTTCCCGTCGCGCAACTGCTGCCGCAGCTTCTCGCGGGTGCGGCGCCGCCGCTCCTGGGCCTCGACGTCGGCTTCGGCGGCCTTGGGGGTGACGTCACCCTTGGACGAGACGACGAACAGCGGCCGGCTGTCTCCGGGCTCCCGACTGCCGTCTCCCGGCCGCGAGGCGGGAGCGGAGAGTGGGGAGGCGCCCGCGGGAGGAAGAGGGGGCAGTGGCAGGAGCAGGTCCAGCAGCCGCTCCTCGGCCCGGGCTTCGGCCTCGGGGTAGACCTCGTCCTCGCGTTCGGTGCGGACCATGTTGATGGCCACGTCGACGAGCTCCCGCACCATGGACTCGACGTCGCGCCCCACGTAGCCGACTTCGGTGAACTTGGACGCCTCGACCTTGAGGAACGGCGCGCCGGCGAGCCGGGCGAGCCGCCGCGCGATCTCGGTCTTTCCCACCCCGGTTGGGCCGATCATGATGATGTTGTTGGGCAGGATCTCGTCGCGGATGTCGTCGGGGGCCTGGGCGCGCCGCCAGCGGTTGCGCACCGCGATCGCGACCGCCTTCTTCGCGACCTCCTGGCCCACGATGTAGCGGTCGAGCTCCGCCACGATCTTGCGCGGCGGCAGCTCCTCCAACCAGGGCAGCTGTTCTTCCTGCCCGGGCGGGGTCGGGGGGCCGGCGGCGGGGGAGGCCGGGGGGGCCGGGGGGGCCGGGGGGGCCGGCGGCGCCGCGTCTTCAGGCGTGCGGGTGGGCTCGGCCATCAGAGCTCCAGGACGGTGATGTGCGCGTTCGTGTACACGCAAATCTCCGCCGCGATCTCGAGTGAGCGCTGCACGACGTCCTTGGCGGGGAGATCCGACGAGCGGAGCAGCGCCCGCGCCGACGCCAGCGCGTAACTGCCACCGGACCCGATCGCGAGCACGCCGTCGTCCGGCTCGATTAGCTCACCGGACCCCGAAATCACGTACCCGTGCTCCTTGTCGGCGACGACCAGCAGCGCCTCGAGCCGTCGCAGCACCCGGTCCGACCGCCAATCCTTCGCCAGCTCGACCGCCGCCCGCGGCAGATTGCCGGGGTAGCGCTCCAGCTTCTCCTCGAACTTCTCGAACAAGGTGAAGGCATCGGCCGCAGCGCCGGCGAAGCCGGCCAGGATCTTCCCGCCCTTGAGCGCGCGCACCTTGTTGGCGTTCGCCTTCATGACCGTGTCGCCGATCGTCACCTGGCCATCGCCGCCCAGCGCCACGTGCCCGTCGCGCCGGACGCACAGAATGGTCGTGCTACGTATGGACTTCATCGCCCCTCTTAGGCCCGGGGATGCGCCTGATGGTACACCTTCTTCAACCGTGCCACCGATGTATGAGTATACACTTGCGTCGTGCCGAGCGAGGCGTGGCCCAACAGCTCCTGCACCGCCCGCAGGTCGGCCCCCGCGTCGAGCAAGTGGGTGGCGAACGAGTGGCGCAGCGAGTGGACGTGCAGCTCCCGGCCCCGCGCCAGCGCGCCGAACAGGCGTTTCATCGCAAGCTGCACGGCCCGCGGCGTGAGCCGCTGACCGCGCCGGCCTACGAACACCGCGCGCCGGTCCGCCGTTCCCGACAGCGCCAGCACGTCGCGGTGGCGATAGTATTGCCGCAGCGCCCGCCCGGCGTGAGCGCCGACCGGCACGATCCGCTCCTTCTTCCCCTTGCCTCGCACCTTCACCTGATCCGACACCAGGTCCACGTCCGGCTCGTTCAGCCCCGCGAGCTCGGCGAGGCGGATGCCCGTCGAGTAGAACAGCTCGAGCATCGCCAGGTCTCGCGCTTCCGCGAACCCGCCGACCAGGGCGCGCCGCTCCGCTTCCGCGAACAGCAGGCCGATCTCCGCGCGGTCCAGGTGCGTGGGGAGGATCCGCTCGAGCTTCGGGGTGCGCGTCGCCTTGGCGGGGTTCACGTCCACGCCCCGGGTCGCGCTCAGGAAGCGGTAGAACGTGCGCAGCGCCGACAGCGCCCGGGCGACCGAGCGCTTCGCGAGCCCGCGCTGCCGCATCGCGCCGAGCCAGCCCCGGATCGCGAGCCGGTCCACCCCGCCCCAGCCCCACGCCCCGCCGTAGTAGCCGTCACAGAACGCCGCGAAGTCCCGGACGTCACGCGCGTACGCCTTCACCGTGTGCGGGGAATCGTTGCGCTCCTTCGAGAGGAACGCGACGAAGTCGGCGATGTCGGGATAGGCGGTGATCACGGCTGGGAAGAACTCGGAACAGAAGCACGATCCGCCGGTCCCGCGCTCCGCGCTCCGACGTCCGCGTTCATCCGCGCCGCGAACGCGTCCATGTCGGCGAGCGCCCGCTCGACAAGCAGCTCTCGCTTCCACTGCTTGTCCCGCACCGGGCGCGCGAGCGGCTCGAGCAACCCGAAGTTGGCGTTCATCGGCTGAAAGTGCGCCGGGTCCGCCGCGTGCACGTAGCGATACAGCGCGCCCAGCATCGTCGTGGGCGGCGGCACCGCGGGCTCCTCGCCCGCGAGCAGGCGCGCCAGGTTGATCCCGGCGAGGATCCCCGTCGCCGCGGACTCGGTGTAGCCCTCGACGCCCGTGAGCTGGCCGGCGAACAGCAGCCGCGCGTCGTCCCGCGCCGACAGGTGCGCGGTGAGCGCCCGGGGCGAGTTGATGTACGCGTTCCGGTGGATGCTGCCGTAGCGCAGGAATTCCGCCCGCTCGAGCCCCGGGATCATCCGCAGCACCCGCTGCTGCTCGGCCACCTTAAGCCGCGTCTGGAAGCCGACGAGGTTCCACATTTGCCCCGCGCGGTCCTCCTGGCGGAGCTGCACGACAGCGAACGCCTCGCCGGGAAGGCCCACCGGCTTCATCGGCCCGAAGCGGAGCACGTCCCGGCCCCGCGCGGCCATCTCCTCGATCGGCAGGCATCCCTCGAAATAGGGCGTGCGGTCGAACTCGTGGTGCGGCTGGTACTGCTCCGCGGTACGGAGCGCGGTGACGAAGCCATCGTATTCGGCTTCCGTGAGCGGGGCGTTGAGATAATCGTCGCCGCCGCCCTTGCCGTAGCGCGACGCCCGAAACATCCGGACCAGGTCGAGCGATTCGGCTGCCACAATCGGCGCGATCGCGTCGAAGAAGGCGAGCGATTGGGCGTCGAGCCGCCGGGCGACCGCTGCCGCAAGGGCGTCCGACGTCAGCGGACCGGTCGCCACGACGCCGGGAGAGGGCAGCTCGGTTACCTCGCCGCGCACGAGCGTGATGCCGGGGTGGCGTGTGACGCGATCGTGCACCCCCTGCGAGAAGGCGATGCGGTCCACGGCGAGCGCCGCGCCGCCGGGCACGCCCGCGGCGTCCGCCGCCTCGAGCACGATGCTGCCGAGCCGCCGCATCTCGGCCTTCAGCAGCCCGTGCGCGTTGGTCAGCTCGACAGATTTGAAGGAGTTGCTGCACACCAGCTCGGCGAGACGGTCGGTTTGGTGCGCCGCGGTCATGCGGGCCGGCCGCATCTCGTGGAGCGTGACCGCGATCCCGCGCTCGGCCAGCGCCCAGGCGGCCTCGCTGCCCGCGAGCCCGCCGCCCACCACGGCGGCGTTCAGATCGCGACCGGCTCCGCCGGCGTGGCCTCCTCGACCGTCAGCTCGTGTCCGCACTTCAGGCACTTACGAGAGACCCCTCTGGCCTTGGTCTGCTTCTCCTCCATCCCGACGAACCCGCAGCTGGGGCAGGCGACCGGGACGGGCCGATTCCAGGTCGAGTAGTCGCACTCCGGGTAGCGCAGGCACCCGAAGAAGTTCCGCCCCTTCCTGGTGCGGCGCTCCGCCAGGTCGCCGATGCCGCACTTCGGGCATTTCACGCCGAGCGGCACGGGCCGCGTGTGCTTGCAGGCGGGGAACCGCGTGCACGCGAGGAACTCGCCGTAGCGCCCGGTCTTGATGACCATGGGCGCCCCGCACTCCTGGCAGATCTCGTCGGTGGGCTTGTCGGGGACCTTGTCCCGCCGCAACGGCCGGGTGAACCGGCACTCGGGGTACCGCGCGCAGGCGATGAACGGCCCAAAGCGACCGCTTTTCACGACCAGCCCGCTGCCGCACGTCGGGCACTTCTCCTTGTGCAGCTCGGACAGGTCGTGCACCTCGTGGATGAGCCGCTGCACGTCCACGGCCGCGAGCGCCTTCGCGAACGGCCCCCAGAAGTCTCCCAGCACCTTCTGCCACCCCAGGTCGCCCTCTTCGACCTTGTCGAGCTCGTCCTCCATCTGCGCCGTGAAGCCGACCTCGAACACGGCGGGGAAGGAGCGCTTCATCACCTGCCACACCGTCTCGCCGAGCGGCGTGGGCGCGAACCGGCGGTCCTTCGCCGTCGCATACCACCGAGCCTTGAGCGTCGAGATGATCGTTGCGTAGGTCGACGGCCGCCCGATCCCGAGCCGCTCGAGCTCCTTCACCAAGCTCGCCTCGCTGTAGCGCGGCGGCGGCTCGGTGAAGTGCTGGTGCGGCGAGATCTGCTTCACCGTCACCAGGTCGCCCTCGGCGAGCGCGGGAATCGGCGGCAGGTCCTCGAGCGTCTTGCCTTCTTCCGGCTCGTGCGCCTCGTGGTAGAGCACGTGATACCCGTCGAACAGCGTCTGCGAGCCGGTCGCGCGGAACATGAAGCGGCCGAGATCGAAGTCCACCTTGGTGGTCTCGAACACCGCCGGCGTCATCTGGGACGCGACGAACCGCCGCCAGATCAGCTGGTACAGCTTGAGCTGCCGCGCGTCGAGGTGCGGCTTCAGGTCGTCCGGGCGCCGCAGCACGTCGGTCGGGCGGATCGCCTCGTGGGCGTCCTGAACTCGGGACTGGCTCTTGCCGCCCTTGTGGACCACCGGGGCGTTGGGCAGATAGGGCTTGCCGAATTCCCGCTCGATGAAGTCCCGCGCCTGGGCGACTGCCGAGTCCGCCACGCGCACCGAGTCGGTCCGCATATACGTGATCAGCCCGACCGGCCCCTCCTCACCCACTTCCACACCCTCGTACAGCTGCTGGGCAATCCGCATCGTGACGGCGGCCGAGAAGCCCAGCTGTTTCGCCGCTTCCTGTTGCAGCGTGCTGGTCCGGAACGGCGGCGGGGCGGGCCGCCGCCGCTCGCCCTTCTCGACCGTGGTGACCTTGAAGGGGATCTTGAGCGCGTCCGCGACGATGGCCCGCGCCGTCGCTTCATCCTTGATCTCAGGCTTCTTGCCGTCGAGCTTGTGCAGCCGCGCCTGGAACGCCTGGCCGTCCTTCTCGAGGTCGGCCTCGACGGTCCAGTACTCCTGGGCCACGAACTTCCGGATCTCGTCCTCGCGCTCGCAAATCAGCCGCAGGGCGACGGTCTGGACCCGCCCCGCCGACAGGCCGGTCTTGATGCTCTTCCACAGGAGCGGCGAGGTCTTGTAGCCCACCAGCCGGTCCAGCACCCGCCGGGCCTGCTGGGCGTCCACCTTGCGCTGGTCGATGTCGAGGGGGTGGGCGAGCGCCTGGGCGACGGCGTCCTTGGTGATCTCGTGGAACAGCACGCGGCTCACCTTGCCGCCCCCGCCCCCTCCACCCCCGTTGCCGAGCTGGCTCGCCACGTGCCACGCGATGGCTTCGCCCTCGCGATCGGGGTCGGTGGCGAGGAGCACGCGCGCCGAGGTCTTCGCGGCCTTCTTGATCTCGGCCAGCGTCTTCGCCTTCTCCTTGATGGTGACGTATTCCGGCGTGAAGCCGTTCTCCACGTCTACGCCCAGCTTGCGCTGCGGCAGATCGCGTACGTGCCCCACGGTCGCCTTCACCGTGTAGCCCGGGCCCAGATACTTGCCGATCGTCTTGGCCTTGGTAGGCGACTCGACGATGACGAGCGCACCTCGACCCCGGGGCGTGGCCCCGGGGTTGGCGGCGCTCGACTTCCGTCGGCGCGCGGTCGGCTTCGTCGCTTTCACGTCACTCTTCTTAGCAGCCACTCGTCAACCCTTCGTCAACCGACGCGAGTCGGCATCTTTACCATCCCGCACTTGATTGCGCAAGCCTGACGACCTCGCTCGCCACCTGCGGCGGCGTTTTGCGATCGGTGTCAACCTGTGCGTGCGCCTCGCGATAGAACGGCTCGCGCTCCTTCTGGAGCACGCGCATCCGCCCCACCGGATCCTCTCCTCTTAACAGCGGGCGGGTTCCCTCGGGCGCCGCGCGCTGGGCTGCGGTCTCGGGCCGCGTGCGCAAGTAGATCACCAACGCGCCGCGCGCCTTCGCGGTGTCGATGGCGCCCGGCTGCGCGGCCCAGCCGCCACCCGGCGCGACGATCGCGGGCTCGTTGCCGAGCGCGGTCTCCACTTCCCTCCGCTCCATCTCGCGAAACGCGGCCTCGCCCCTCTCGGCGAAGATCATGGTGATCGGTTTCCCTTCGCGCCGCGCCAGGATCCCGTCGATGTCCACGAACCCCGCGTGCAGCTGCTCCGCCACCAGCCGACCCACGGTGTGTTTTCCCGCCCCCGGCAGGCCGATCAGCACGATGTGCTTCTTCACGACGCGGCCCCCCTGTGGGTGCGCGAGCGCACCTGTGCCAGGTACCCCTCGAAGTTCCGGTTCGTTTCGCTCAGCGCGTCACCGCCGAACTTCTCGAGCAGCGCCTGGGCGAGCACGAGCGCCATCATCGCCTCCGCGATGACCCCCATCGCGGGCACGGCGGTCACGTCGGACCGCTCGGACTGCGCCTGCGCCTCGCTGCCCGTCTTGAGATCCACGGTGCGGAGCGGGGACATGAGCGTCGAGATCGGCTTCATCGCCACGCGCGCGGCCACGGGCTCGCCGGTGGTCATGCCGCCTTCGGTGCCGCCCGCGCGGTTGGACGCGCGGACGAAGCCGGGGAGGATCTCGTCGTGCACCTCCGAGCCCTTGCGGCGCGCGGCCTCGAAGCCGAGGCCCAGCTCCACGCCCTTCACCGCCGGGATGGACATCAGCGCCTGCGCCAGCCGTCCGTCGAGCTTGCGATCCCACGAGACGTGCGAGCCGAGCCCGACCGGCACGCCGAGCGCGAGCACCTCGACCACACCGCCGAGCGTGTCGCCGGCGGCCTGCGCTGCATCGATGCGCGCGATCATCTCCCGCTCCGCCTCGGGATCGAGGCAGCGCACGGGGCTGGCGTCGGAGGCGGCGTTAAGGGGAAGGGGGAGGGGGGACGGGGGACGGGCGACGACCCCACCCAGCTCGGCCACGTGACTGCCGATCTCGATACCGAACTGCTCGAGCAGCAGCTTGCAGACCGCGCCGCAGGCGACGCGGGCGACGGTTTCGCGCGCGCTCGCGCGCTCCAGGATGTCGCGCGCGTCCTGCCGGTCGTACTTCAGGGACCCCGCGAGGTCCGCGTGTCCCGGCCGCGGCCGCGTCACCTGGCGGCGCCGCTCCGCGCTTCCCTCGCCGCCCGCGTCCGCCTCGGGCGCCATCACGTCCTGCCAGTGCTCCCAGTCGCGGTTCCACACGAGCATCGCGATCGGGGAGCCGAGCGTCTCGCCGGCGCGCACGCCCGCGAGCCACTCGATCTGGTCGGACTCAATCTTCATGCGGGCGCCGCGGCCGTAGCCGCCCATGCGGCGCTTCAGCTCGGCGTTGATACGGTCGGCGGACACGGCGAGCCCGGCCGGGATCCCCTCCAGGATCCCGACCAGACCGCGTCCGTGGGATTCGCCCGCCGTTGTGAACCGGAATGTCACGCTGCACCCCCTCCTCCGAGGGGTCCTCCATAATAACGCGCGAGCCCGACCGAGGTCGGGCTCGCGCGGCCGCTCAACCACCGCTGCTCACCGCTTCCGCACCCGCGCCGGCGTTTGCCCCTTGATCGCCTTCTGTATGCGAGTCCCTGAGCCGCTGAGGCGGCGCGTGACGCTGACCGTCGGCACCGGCGCCGTCTGGACGTGAGTGTTCGTAATGGCCGGCAGCGTGACCTGCACGAGCCCGCGCGTCGTGATCGCGAACAGGTACTGCTGCCCCGTCCCGGTCGTGTCCAGCGATACCCGCAACGGCCCCACGATCGGGTCGCGGATCTGGATCCGCGTCTGTTGATCGAAGAAGTAGGTGTCGAACACCAGGATGCTCGTGTCCGGCGACGCGGCGAACACCATCCGGTTGTTGATGCTGCCCGAGCCGCCGCCGCAGGTCGTGGTGCAGCCAGCCTCCGGATCGAAATTATGGTTGTAGTTCATGTCCATACCGGGCGTGCCGGAGCCGATTTGCATCAGGCCCTTGAGCCGCAGATCCTGGCCGAGGACGTAGATCGAGTCGGCGCGCACCAGGTTCGTGAGCCCGTTGAAGTTGGTCGCGATGGACACCAGGTGAAGCCCGGTGTTGGCGATGAAGTCGCTGACGTGCTCGCCCGGGGACATGCCCAGGTCGACGTCCCGGTGCCCGCCCTCTGGGAAGCCGGTGACGAGCTCGCAGGTGGTATCGGTGGCCGCGCCGGCTTTCAACGCCTGTTTCGCCGAGTAGGCGAACACCCGCGCGAACGCCGTCGTAATATTGCCGCCCTCGCCGATCAAGGCGTGAGTGAAGTTGCCCGAGTTGCGGGTGAACGTCTGGTCCCCCAGCCCGAACGTCTCGAAATCGATCGTGACCCGGGCGCACGCCGTAAGCAGCACCTGGCGCTGGGTCCCGCGTACCGACTCGATCCGCAGGGTGTCGCCCTGGACGTTCGTCCCGAGGGCGCCGAGCTCCCAGAAGAGGTGGCCGAACAGCGAGTCCGGATTCGTCGAGTTGATCAGCTTCTCCATCCGCAGCGTGGCCTTGCCGCTGAATGGGGAGGAGCTCGAGACCGTCGGCGTGGTCGAGTAAATGGCGTAGATCGAGTCCGGCGCGCAGTTCGGCGGCGTGTTGCCCACCCGGCACACCGTCCCGACGTACTGCGGCCGGTCGGAGACGTCGTGCACGATGATCAGCGGCCGGGCGAACGGAGTGGTGATCACGGTGTACTTCTCGATCAGGTAGTTGGGCAGATTCTGGCGCCACAGCAGCAAGCGTGTGCTCGCGTCCAGGATCGAGAGCTCGGTGCCGCCGGCGTCGGCCACGACGACCTTGTTGTTGTCGTAGTGCCCCACCGTGTCCACCGGCCACAGGGCGATGCCCGTGGGCGTTGGCCCGGCGCTCTGGATCCCGGCGCTGTCGAACGTCCCGGTCGCGAGGCTGAAGACCTCGACCCGGCCGAGCGCGTCGTTCGTGAGATACAGCTCGCGCCGGTTCGTGTTGAAGATCGCGTCCGCGATGTGCCCGCCTTGCGGCAGCAGGTGCGTCCTGCCCGCGACGATCAGGATCGTGTCGGCGCGGAACGGCCCGGTCGGGCTCGGCACGGTGAACGTGCGGCCGGTGACGCCGCAGTTGTGCGCCACGGCGCTGTCGCAGGCGAACGCCCGCACGATGACCTTGGCGGGCGGCGCGACCGGCAGGTTCATGTTGAAGGTTAGCGTCGCGGACGAGGACGTGCCGGGCAGGAACACCGTATCGCTCTCGTACACGATCGTCGTGTCGGTCACGTCCGTGACCTGGAACCCGATGACGGAGATGCCGCTCGGGTCCGTGGCGTGCACGGTCACGCTGTCGGTCGCTTCCGCGCGGGTCGCGACGAACTGCTCGATCTCGGGCGGGGTGAGGTCGTTCGCCGCCGACAGGATCGTGATCGTCGCCGAGTTGCTCGGGACGCGGCGACCCGCGGAGTCGACCGCGAAGCCGACGATGGTGAACGTCCCGACCGTGCCCGTCACTTTGACGGAATCGACGAACTCGACTGAGTCCGGGAACGGCGCCGCCCCGTTGAAGACCGAATCCTTGAATTGCGCGGTCTGACCCGCGGGCGAGATGGTCCACCCGATCGTCTGGATGCCCGATTTCTGGATCGCGATCACCTGAATCGGGACGTACTTTCCGGTCGAGGCGGCGTCGCCCGTGATCGGCTGCAGCAGAGTCACCCGCAGCGCCTGGACGTTCGAGAGGAAGATGCCGATCGTGTCCTCCGTGAAGTTGCCCGCGCCGTCGGTGGCGCGACCCACGATCGTGATGGGCCCGCCCGCGCCCGACGTCGCCGGGAACGTGGTGAGCTCGCTCAGCGTGACGCTCGTGACCGTCGAGGTGAAGACGGTGTCGAACGTCGCGGTGTAGCCGCCCGAATAGGTGAGCTGGATCTCCTTCAGGCCGAGGTTGTCGCCCGCGGTCACGGTGAGCTGCAGGCCGTTCGCGATCTGCTCGGTGTCCGCCGCCGCGAGCGTGATGCTCGGTGGGACGAGGTCGCGCTGGATCCCGCCCGGATTGCGGGCGGTCTCGCACGCCCACACCGTGGCCGCGAGCACACCGATGGCCCAGACGAATCGCTTCGCTCGAACCTGCATGAGAACGCTCCTGGCTACTTCCCGGTGCTGGGCGTCACCAGGTCGTCGATGATATGCGGCGTGACGAGAATCAGCAGATCACGCCGCTCCTCTTGGTTCGTCGTAAAGCCGAACAACTTGCCGAGGATGGGCAGGTCTACAAGAAACGGGATTCCGGACTTGGTTACCGTGACCTGGGTCACCGTAAGGCCGCCAATGACAGCGGTTTCGCCGTCGTTGACGAGGATCTGATTGTCGGCCTGCTGCGTCTGGAACGTGAAGCCGATGTCGACCGACGAAGGTTTGACGCTCGAGTTCTCGGCATGCACTTCCATCAGGACTTGGCGGTTCGCCGTCACGTGCGGCGTCACCTTCAGGTTGATGCCCGTCTGCTCGAAGCGGACGGTGGCGCGCGGCGGCGCGGCGCCCGTCCCCGTGGAGCTCACGTCGATCACGCGGATCGGCACGCGGTCGCCGACGAGGATCTCGGCCGGCCGGTTGTCGAGCGTCGTGATCGTCGGCTCCGCCTGCAGGTCCGCCAGGTCTACGCGCTGCAGCGCCTGCAGGAACGTGGTGAGGTTGAAGTTCCCGATCGCCGTCGAGAAGATGAGATTGAGCGCCGGGTTCACCACCTCCTGGTCCGCGTTGGCGATCGCCGACAGCGAGTTGCCGCCGAGGTCCACGATGACCTGATCGGAGGTGAAGTTCGACTGTGGCACGAACGCGTCCGGGACGCCGTCGCCGTTCGTGTCGACGGCCTTCGCGGTGCGCGGATCGGGCCGGGTCACGAGCCGGTTGAAGAACTGGGTGGGCGAGCCGAGGTCGTACTTCAGACCCAGCTGCTCAACGTCGGTCCGGTCGACGAAGATGATCTTGGCCTGGATCGACACCTGGGGCGTCCGGATGTCGAGTCCCTTCACGAACTCCTCGACGCGGTTGACGCGGCTCGAGATCTCTGTGATCACGAGCGCGTTGCTGGTCGAGTCGGCGACCGCGGCGCCGCGCTTGGTGAGGATCGACAGCACCGACGGCAACAGGGCCGAGGCGCGGGCGTAGTTCACGCGCACCAGCCGCGTCTCCACCGGGACCGTCGAGTCGGCGCGCGCCAGGTCCTTCTTGTCGATCACCTGGATGATGCCGCCCTCGAGCAGGTTGGCGGTGAGCCCCTGCGACTCGAGCACGGCGTTGAAGGCGAGGTCCCACGGCTGGTTCTTGATCTCCGCCGTCACCTGCCCTTTCAGCTCCTTGGAGAGGATGATCGTCCGACCGCTGAAGGCGGCGAATCCAGCCACCACCTCCCGCAGGTCGGCGTTGTCCCACGTCACGGTGATGCGCGGCGCCTGGGACTGCGCGCTCTCGCGCGCGTGCTCCGCGAGGTACTCGTCGATCGACAGCGGCGGGCCGCTCGCCGGGGTCGTGACGTGGGCTGCCTCACCCCCGCGCGCCTCCCCCCCTGACCCCTTCTCCGCAACGCGGAGCGGCGGAACGACGTCTGCCGCCCCGGCCGACCGGCTCGACCACGCCGCGAACCGCGTGCGCTCCGAACCGATGCGCACGCGCACCTGGCCCTCGCGACGCTCGATCTGGTAGTCCTTCAGGACGTCCACGTCGATCACGACCCGCACGACGCCGGGCCGGAATTGCGCATAGCGGATGTTCTTGATGCCGCCCCGGTTCTGCCCGTCGTACAGCGTCGCGGGCGCCACCAGCCGCGCGCCCTGCAAGTCGATCACCAGCCGCGCTGGATTGGCGAGCGTGAAGTCCTGCACCTCGACTGCGCCCTGGAGGTCGATCACGACCTCCACGCTGCCGGTCGCGGGGAGCACGCTGACGGCCTTGACCTCGCCGTCGCGGGACGCCGCTCCCTTCATCCCCGGGCTTGCGCCCGGGGTCAGCATGACCAGCCACGCGGCGAGGATCGCGATGTGCTTCATGGCGTTACCTCCTGCTTGGCGAGCTGCAAACTCTCCTGCCGCTCGAAGCCGAACTCCTGCACCGTAAACACGATTTCCCGCGGCCGAATCGTGGTGACCTTGAGGCGCCCGAGGATGTCACCCGACTTCACCCGATAGACCTTGGCGTTCGTCACGTCCCGCAGCACGGCGACGCTGCGCGCCGTGTACCGCCCGTCGTAATAGATCCCCACGAGCTTCAGGTCCGAGAGCAGGGGCCGGATGTCTCCCGACTTGAGGAGCGACAGGAACGGATCGCGTCCCCCGCCCTCGTAGGAGAACACCTCGCGCACCAACCGCGGCGCGGCCGTGTCCCCCTTGCTCCGGCCGCTGTCCGGCTTGGCGGGCGCGGCCGGCTGCGGCTTCGCCTGCGCCGCGAGTGGTCCCGCGACGACCAGCGCCACCACGACCCCCGCGAGCCGCGCGCTCATTCCCTGACCCCTCCAGCCGGCTTCTTGCCGCCCGGAAGCGGTGGGGGCGCGGCCGCCTTGACGAACGTCCGGATCGCGAACTGCGCCTCGAGCAGCGCGCCCAGCGTGTCGTTCAGGAACCGCTGGGCCTGCTGCTGCGCCGGCTTGAGACTGAGATCCTGCGGCACGATGATGCGCGGCAGGCTCGCGATGTCGGACAGGAACTCGCCCAGCTGGTCGTAGTGCCCGACGATCTCGAGGCGATAGCGATACGTGTCGAACGGCTGGCCCGGCTCGACCGCCAGCGGCTCGATGCGGCCGATCGTCACACCGCGCACCTTGGCCTTGGTCGAAATGTCGTCGATCAGCGCCGGGACCTCGTTCTTCTCCGGCACCAGGCGGCGCATCACGGCGAGCAGCGCCGTGTACTCCTCCACCTTGCGGCGCAGGTCCTCGACCGTGCCGCTCGCCAAATCCTGCTTCGCCCGGTCGATGATGAGCTGGAGGCTGTCGATCTCGACCCGCGTGGCGGCGATCCTCTCGCCTGTGGGCTGCGCCCAGTAATTCCAGAAGAGGTAGCCCGCCGCCAGCATGGCCATGGTCAGGAGCAGCATCACCTGGCTCTGCCGGTCCTGGGGGAGCAAGGCCATGGCGCTACCGCACCGGCTGGGTCAGGGGGACGGTGCGGATGTAGACGGAATCCGCGATCCGGTAGCGCACCGCGACGTTGAACGCGGTGACGGGCCGGTCCGCCTCGATCACGGTGGACGACGTCGCGGGGCTCACGTCGGTGAGCCAGGGTGACGCGGCGAGCTGCCGCAAGAACGTGGTGTAGGCCTGGATGTCCACCGTGCTGCCGGTGATCCAGACGCGCACCTGCGGGACCACCGTCGAGTCCCTAGCGCCCGGCGGAGTCGAGCCCGGCGCCCCCGGAGCCACGTTTCCCCCGCCCGCCGCAGCGATGCTCGTCAGCCAGGTGTAGGGCGGCAGCGCCTTGGTGACCTGGTCGAGGACGTGGGGCCAGATGTAGCGGTCCGCGTCGATGCCGCGGATGATGTTGATCTCCTTGACGAGCGAGTCGCGGATCCGCTCCGACTGGCGCTTTTGCGCGATCACGGCGTCGAACCGCTGCTTCTCGATCCGCACGGCGTCGAGCTGCGACTCGAGTACCCGGAGCCGCGTGCTCTGCGTGATGAACAGCAGCAGCCCACCGCCGATGACCACCACCGCGGTGCCGCTGGCCGCCAGCAGCCAGGGGTTCTTGATGCTGGCGATCAGGCCCCGGAAATCGGGCAGCGCGAGCTTGAAGCCCGCGCCCGCTGCCGCCTTCTTCGCCTTCTTGCCGGGAAGCAGGTTTATTTCGATCATGCGGCGCGCCTCAGCGCCAGCCCCACCGAGAGCATCAGGAGCGGCGCTACCTCATCCACCGCCACCGACTCGAACACCGCGTCGCGCACCTTGAGGCGCTGCACCGGGTTGGCCAGCTCCACCGCGACCCGCAGCCGCGCCGCCAGCGCCTCGTTCAGCCCCGGAATCCGCGCCCCGCCGCCGATCGTGTACACCCGCCCGAGCCCCCCCGCCGAGCGGGATGCCGTCTGCAGGAACGCCGCCGCACGCTCCACCCCCACCGCGATCTCTTCGCCCCGGGCGTCCACGTAGGAGGCGAGATCGGCGCTCTGCGTCTGGCCCTGGATCAGCCGCTCGGAGTCCTCGGCGGAGAGCCCCTTCTCCCGCTGCAGGTCCTCGCGGAAGCGCCGCGTGCCCACGGCCAGGTCGCGCGTCAGCACCGGCACGCCGTCTTCCACGATGTTCACGTTGGTGACTTCGTGACCGATGTTCACGAGGCCCACCACCCCCTGCATCGCGTCGGGGTGGTTCAGCTCGAAGGCGTTGTGGATCGCGAACGCGTCGACGTCGATGATGGCGGCGGCGAGTCCTGCGTCGCCGAGCAGCGACGTGCGGCTTTCCACCAGCTCCCGCTTGGCCGCCACCAGGAGCACGTTCATCTGCAAGCCCTCGGCGTCCGGGTCGAGGATCTGGAAGTCGAGCTCCACGTTCGCCATGTCGAAGGGGACGTGCTGCTCCGCCTCCCAGCGGATCACTTCCCGGGCGTCGCCCTCCTTCATCCGGTCCATCTGGATCTTCTTGACGATCACGTCGCGGCCGCCCACGGCCGTGACGACCGACCTCTGCTTCACCCCTGCGGTCGCAAACAGCCCCCGGATCGCTTCCGCCACGATCCCAGGATCCATGACCTCGCCTTCGACGATGGCGTCGGCCGCCACTTCGGTCGTGGCCACCTTGACCAGCTCGGGCTCGCTGCCGGAATGGTCCACCACGGCCACCTTGATGATGCCGGAGCCGATGTCCAACCCAACCGAGGTTTTTTTGCCGCCCAGGAGCCCAAATAGGGCCATAGTTGCCTATGGGTTAGAGACAAGATGGGGCGAGGGCAAACTACAGTAAGCCCCGCCCCTTATCCTGTCAAGCCTCGAACCTACTTGAGGCTAGACCAACAAGTACTTTGCAGGCCTAGACTTAGGCCATTTAAAACAGCTGAACCCACCCGCGGGAACGCATCGCCGCCACCACCCCCGTGTTGTCTAACGCCTTGATAATAGCGCAGTTAGAGAAGAGGAGGTTGGCGTGGCCGCTCATGTCGTTCACGGTGTCGCTGCCGAACGCCACGGTGTCCTGCGCCAGGACGGCGCCCCAGAAGTGCGCGTCAGTGCTGCCACCACCCGAAGTCTTGAGCGATCCCTTGATGATCACGATCCCGAACCACTGGAACCCCCCCTGCACGGACAGATCGCCGTCGATGAGCAGGATCCCCTGTCCTTCTTGGCCGTTGATGACCGAGGTGCCGCTGCCGGCGATGTGGATGATGGGGAAGTAGCCCCCGCACGGCGCCGTCGGGTTCTGGGGATCACCCCAGTTGTACTTGTCCCCCGTATTGCACTGAGTGCCCACGGTCGAAGGCTGGATGTTGTTGTTGAAGTTCTGCGGGCTATCCCACGTGATGGTGGCCCGGGCCGCGAGGCTCCAGTACGTCACGTCCCCGTACTTCGAGAACGAGCTGTCCTTCAGCGTCGAATCCCTCAGGAGCTTCGGGGTGCCATAGATCCCGCTGGTGTCGTTCACCGTGCCGTCCGCCTGTACCCTGATTCCGGCAATCGGGGCCCCGGTCGGGTCGCAGGACGTCCAGCCGTCCGGCGTGTGGTCGTTGCCGTCGATGAGCGAGCTTCCCTTGAGCACGTTCGCACCGCCCGAGGTGAGTGCACCGCCGATGCTGATGTCGAGCGGCCGGATGGTCGCGAGCATGCCGATCCGCTGGCTGGCGCCGCCCCCTTGGATGGTGCCGCCGAGGCTCTGGGCGTCCTGGCCGGTGATGTCGATGAAGTAGATCTCGTTGTTCATCTTGTACAGCTTGCCGCTGTACTTCCCGGTCCCACTGCTAGTCTGCGCCAGGCCGAAGGTGTGAATGCCCGTCGCCGTGGGGTACCAGCCCATCGAATTGAAGGTCGTCGTGCTGTTCGGCCACACCCGGATGATCTCGTTGACGCCCTGCTCAGCCACGCCGAACGATGCCTGCACGCGGCGCAGGTTCTCCGCCACGCGCTGCTCCTGGGTGCCGGAGAACAACGCGCCGGCGACCAGCGCGCCTACGACCACCAGGGCGACGATCGCGATCGCGAGCGCCATACCGCGCTCGTTCTTCAGGATCTGCTTCATGGACCACTCCTTGATGTTCACGAGTAACGCACTCCCCTCAGCATATCGTGAAGGGCGCAGAGCCGGGTCCGCAGCGCGGATTGTTGCGCAGCGCGACCCGGGTCGTGATGCTATCGACCTTGTTCGCCAGCGGTCCCTGGGGGCCGCCGGAGCGCACCGGTTGGGCCGTCTTGGCCCGCAGGTGGATTTCGATCAGCGCCACCTTGCTCGAGTCCGTCGTCACCACGCCGGTCGAGTCGAAGTAATCCAGCTCCATGCCGGCGCTGCCGTTCAGCGGGCCGACGAGCGGCTGGATCGTGGCGGAGCCCGCGCTCGAGTGCACGCTCTCGTATCCCAGGTACCAGTTCGTGTCCGGCAGCGCCTGGTACACCCTGTACCGGACGGTCTCGAACGCGCGGATGGGCGAGCCCCCGCTGATCGCCCCCGCGACGTTCTGACTGCCGTTCAGCCACTGAGGCGCCATCTGCACCACGAAGCCCGCCGTCCCGTCGGTGCATACGGCGGCGTCTGCGGTCTTCACTTGGGCGGGGAGCCACACGTCGTCGGTGCGGCTCATGGCGTTCCCCTGGAAGAACACGAGCACCGAGTCATTGACGGCGAACGGCAGATTCCGCCCGAACATCGGCTGCGCACGGATGACGAACGGGATGTTGCCGAGCCCCGCTGGCAGTGGGGGCGGGACGCAGAGGAACCCCAACTTCCGCATCGCGCGGATCGTGATCGACGTCGCCGACAGGGCGTTAATGTCCCCGTCCACGGCGTTCAGCTCGCGAAACTCCGCCGGCAGGATGGCCACGGCCGCGCGCAGGTTCTGCTGCAGGTCGATCTGCTGGGTCTGCGCCTGATACGTGCGCTGGTTGTTTACCAGCACCTGGTAGATCGCTCCCGAGATGATGCCGAGCAGCACGATCGCGACCAGCAACTCCACGAGGGTGAACCCCCGACGGCCTAGCGTAGGCATGAGACCTCCGTCTCCACACTGTCCTTGCGCCATTTCCCGCTTGCCGTCTGGTACGTGCTCCGCACCACGACGTGGAGGGCGGGGCTGCCGATGGTGAGGCTGTCGAACGACCAGCCGACCGTGTCGATCGCGGCCCCGGCGGGGGCGATCACCCACGGGCCCGAGCTGGTCCGAACCGTGTCGCCGCCGCCGAGGCAGGCGTGCTGGCGCAGCACCTCGAGCCGTCGCAGCGCGTACGTGGCCGCCACCGCGGAGCGCTGGCCGCGCCCGATCATCCGCGTCACCAGAGCCGACGACGTGACGAGCCCCAGCAGGCCGACCGTGAGCACCAGGATGGCGACGATGACCTCGACAATGGTGAAGCCACGTTCCCGCGTCATTAGCGCACCACCTTGCCGGTGTACCGCTTGATGAGGAGTGAATCGGTGTTCGACGCCACGTTGCCGGTGAACCGCACCACCGTGGTGACGGTCTCGAGGCTCAAGCCGCGTGGGTCGTAGCGCACCGAGTCGAGCGGGGTCGCGCTCAGCGTCACGTTGAAGTGGGCGTACAGATTCTCGACCGGCCCGATCGTGTCGATCGCCCCCGTCAGCGGCCGGCACGACGTCACCCAGACGCTGGATGAGGTGCCGTAAGCGAAATGCACCGCGGCTTGACAGCCGCGCTGGATCGCCGCCGAGCGCGCCATCGCGGCATAGGTCCCCACGGCGACGCGCGCCGAGCGCACGTTGGTCTTGTCGAGCACCCCGTGAAGTTTGGGGAATCCGAACGCGACGATTATCCCGATCATGATGACCACGATGATCATTTCAATCGTCGTAAAGCCTGAGCGCCTCATGACTCCTCCAGTCCGACCAGGACGTAGTACAGGATGCGTGCCGATTCGTAAGTTATTAGTATGAAAGTGGTTGTGATATCGCAACTACGACGGGAGTACTGCAAACTGTTGCACCAGTGCGGGAAATTGCGCTAGTCGATGGCGTAGCGACCCATCTTGTAAAACAGCGTTCGCAGGCTCACCCCGAGCCGCTTGGCCGCCTCGCGGCGGTTGCCGCCCGACGCCGCCAAGGCGGCGACGATGGCCTGACGCTCCGCCGCTTCCGCGGTTTCCCGGAGCGTACCTGTCACCTCTCCCTTGTCCCCGGCAGAGAGGGGAGAGGGGGGACGTTCCGTCCGGAAGTCTCCCGGTTCTAGGATCTCGTTGTCGGACAGCACGGCCGCCCGCTCGACGGCGTGCTCGAGCTCGCGCGCGTTCCCCGGCCAGCGCTGCTGCACCAGCCACGCCACGGTCGCGTCGCTGAGGACGACCGGACGGCCGAGGCGGCGCGCCACCTGGGTCGCGAAATGCCGCGCCAGGGGAGTGATGTCCTCACGTCGCTCGGCGAGCGGCGGCAGGTGAATGGCGACGACGTTCAGGCGGTCGAACAGATCGTCGCGGAACCGGCGCGCCGCGGCCTCCGCCGCCAGATCCTTCGCCGTGGCGGCGAGCAGCCGCACGTCGACTCGCCGGGTCCGTTGGTCGCCGACCCGGCGGATCTCGCTCTCCTGCAACACCCGCAGCAGCTTCGCCTGGAGGGCCAGCGGCAGCTCGCCGATCTCGTCAAGCAGCAGCGTCCCGCCGTCGGCCTGCTCGAACAGCCCCGGGCGGTCTGCCGCGGCGCCCGTGAACGCGCCCTTCACGTACCCGAACAGCTCGGACTCGAGCAGCGTGTCGGGGATGGCCGCGCAGTTGACTGCCACGAATGCGGCGGCGGCGCGCGGACTGGCGCGGTGGATCGCCTGCGCGATGACCTCCTTGCCAGTGCCGCGCCCGCCGGTGATGAGCACCGTGGTCTTGTGCTCGGCGACGCGCGCGACGATCTCCAATGCCTGTTTCATCGCCTGGCTCTCGGCGATGAGCGCGCGCGCAGCGGGCGTGCTGTCGAGCTGTGCTCTTAGTGTCGCGATGGTGCGTCCAAGCCGCTCCCGCTCCTCCGCCTTGCGGAGCGTCAGCACCACCTCGTCGGGCCGGAACGGCTTCGCAACGTAGTCGTAGGCGCCCTCCTTCATGGCCGCGATGGCGGCCTCTTCACCGCCGTAGGCGCTCATCATGATCACGAGTGCCTGGCCGCCGCGTGCGTTGTAGGCGCGCAGGAAGGCGAGCCCGTCCATGTCGGGCATACGCACGTCGCACAGGACGAGGTCGAACGGCTCGGCGAGCGCGCGCTCGAGGGCCCTTGCGGCGTTGCCCTCGGCGGCCACCTCGTAACCCGCGTCGGCCAACAGCAGGCCGAGGGACTGGCGCAGCCCCGGCTCGTCGTCGATCACGAGGACGCGGCTCATGCCTCGCCCCTGACGGCCGGGAAGAACATCTTGAACGCCGCCCCTCCCTCGCGCGCCTTGTCCACCCACACGACGCCGCCCATGTCGTGCACCGCGCGCGCCACGATGGCGAGACCGAGCCCGGTCCCGCGCCCGGGGGCTTTGGTGGTATAGAACGGCTCGAAGATTTTCTCCCGGTCCTCGGGCGGCACGCCCGGGCCCGAGTCGGCGACGAACAGCAGCGCTCCCGGCTGGCCGGCGGCGAACTCAATACGCGCGGGGCGCCGCTCGTGGCGGCGCGGGAAGGAGACCGGGGGCGGGTCGCCGGCGCGCTTGGTGACGGCGCGGCCGGGCTCGAACGCCCAGGGGCAGGCGCCGATCGCGACCACCCCATCCCCGGCGGCGTCGACGGCGTTCAACACCAGGTTCACGATCGCCTGCTCCAGGAGGTGGGCGCGCCCGAGAATCTGCGGAACCGCTGGTGCGAGTTCGAGCGCCGCGCGGACCGGCTTGAGCGCGCCGTGCCCCTGAAGCAGCGCGAATGCGCCTCGCAGCACGGCGGCGGGATCGAGCGGCACCAGCGCTTCGTCCTGGGGCCGGGCGTAATCGAGCAGGCCACGCACGATCCGGTCGATGCGCTCGAGCTCGCGGGTCACGCCAGCCACGATGTCGGAGTCGGCGCCCCGGCGTCGCAGCACTTCCACGTACGTCCCGATCGCCCCGAGGGGGTTTCCGACCTCGTGGGCGACCCCGGCCGCAAGCCGTCCGATGCTCGCCAGCTTCTCGGAGCGAACCAGCTGGCTCTGCGCGTCGAGCAGGTGGTCGGTCATGCGGTTCAGACGCTCGGCGAGCGTCGAGAAATCGCGCGTTTCGGCGTCGGGAGCGCGGGCACCCAAGTCCCCATCGGCCACCGCGTCCGCCGCGGCCACCACCCGGTCGAGCGGCCACAACACCAAGCGGTTGACCAGGTATCGGCCGAACACGACGAACACCCCCACCTCGAGAGCGACCAGCAGGAGCACGAGCACGAACGTCCGCTGGGGCGCGAACGTACTGGCGACGAGGATCGTCGCGACCCCCACGAGCAGGGCGGCGGCGGCGAGGAAGGAGAGGTAGAAGAGGAGCTCGGTGCGGAGCGCGGGTTTGCCCGGCATGACGCTGGAAATAGGCATGAAAACGAAGCGGCGGGGAAGTCCCCGCCGCTCGTCGCATCCACTGCAAGGCGGCCCGCTTACTTACAGGCGGGTGCGCCTTCCGTCGTCGCCGGTGCGGCAGGCGTGACGTTGACGTACACGTAGCACGTGTTGTTCGGCAGGTTCGTGTTGGTGATCGACGCGCTCCACCCGCTGGCCGACGTGGCCAGGGCGATGGTCGGGGAGGTGTTCCCCTGCGTCGACTGGAAGATCACCACGCCGCCGGTCGTGCCGACGGAGCCGCCGTAGCGGACCGAGTCGGCGAAGAACGCTTCCTCGGCGGTCACCAAGTTCCGGAGGTCCGACTTCATGGAAGCCAGGTACGCCTTCCCCTTCGTGTTCGCGAACTTCGGAATCGCGATGGCGGCCAAAATACCGATGATGACCACCACGATCAGAAGCTCAATCAGCGTGAAACCCTTGCGGTTCATCTGGAGCCTCGCTCTCTGTGGGGCGACTAGTGAAACAACTGGACACTACGTCCACCCCCTGTCAAGCAAACTCCGTACCCGACTCAGGGGAAGAGGCTCAATTAATTGTAGAATAAGAAGTTACGCTGCCAGCCGGTACCCGAAGATCGCACCCGGGCGTTCAACCAGTCCGGCGTTTTGCAAGCCACGTCGCCATGCGCCAGAGCCCGGCGCCCGCACCGCGCGATGGAGGTAACATACTGCCCGGTAAGTACTTGTTGCTCAGTGCCCGAGTGGGAGGGCACGCAGCCGGGCGGCGTGCGCTTCGAGCGCTGCCGCAGACGCCGTATCCCCGCGCTGCCGCGCCGCTGCCGCCTGGTAGGGGTACACGTCCGCGCAACGATAGCACGCCCGGTCGGCGAGGGCGAGGAGCGAGTCGGCGACGCGCGGCTGCCCGAGCGTGTAGGCAGCATCGGCTGCCCCGAGGAACACGCGCAGGTCGCCCCGGTAAAGGGTCCCTGCCCGCTTGAACGCGGCGAGGGCGCGGGCTGGCTTGCGCGCCTCCAAATACTCCCACCCCAGATAAGTCCACCCCTGGAAGGAGAGGGGCGCGTCCTCGAGCAGCGCGAGCGTGGCGCTCCCGCTGTCACGCCACACCGGGACCCGGAGCGCCGTGCGCACGCCGCCGGCGACGAACACCAGCGCCGTCGCGGCGACCCACGCGCGGCGCGGCAGGGTTCGGAGCGACGCGCCGACGGCCAGCGCCAGCCCGACGGAGGGTAGGTACAGGGTGCGCTCCGCGATTAGCACGCCGATCGGGAACAGCAGATTCGCGACCGGGGCATATGCGATGGCGATCCACCCCAGTCCGAACGCCTCCACCTTCCGGCCGCGCCGCCAGGCGAGCGCGAGCAGCAAGCCCCAACCGGCCACGATCAGCAAACCGAGAAGCGCGCGAGGATCGAGTACCGACGTGACGGCGGTCCGCTCGAGCGGGGAATAGTCCGCGCGCAGCGCGAGCGGAAACACGAGCAGTCGCGCGACATCCGCCAGCGCGGCGAGGGCCGTGAGGCGTATCGTGAGCGGCGTCTGGCCCATGAACACCGGCGCGTTGGTCGTGTACCCGGCGTACCGATGCAGAACGGCCCATCGCGCGGCCGCATAGGCGATCGCCAGGACGATCCAGCAGACGCCGAACGCCGCGAGCTTGCGTCGCGGCGGCAGGGGCGCCAATCCCGTCACCCAGGCCCACACGACCAGGCCGGGCGCCACGGCGGCGTTCTCTTTGCTGAGCACGCCCGCCACCATCGCGAGCGCGCTCCAGCCGACACTCTGTCGCTCGACGGCCAGATAGACGGCGACGAGCGCGAACAGCGCCGCCATCAGGTCGGACCGCCCCACGATCATCGCTACCGCCTCGACGTGGACGGGATGCACGGCGAACAGGACGCCTGCGAGGAGGGCGGCCCGATTGCCGGACCACCGCCGCGCCAGCGCCGCCACCGCGACACTGGCCCCCGCGTGCCACGCCAGGTTCACGGCGTGGAACCATGCGGCCCAGCCGACCAGCCCATCGAGCGTGAACGTGACGAGCGGCAGGGGGCGGTACAGCGAGGAGATCAGGGTGATCGGCCAGTACGGCACCGTGAACGCGCGCCACACACCGTCCAGGTGGTGGACCAGCGGATTGCGCGCCACCACCGGGACATCGTCGAAGGCGAACCCGTTCCACAACGCGCCGAGGTACACGATGAGCGCGCAGGCGGCGACCGCGGCGTAGAGCCGCTTACCGTTCACGGTTTCACGCGGAAGACCGCGCCGCCCCCGGGCCAGCCCTGCGCCATGGTGATCCAGCCCGGATAGGCACCGAGCAGGGCGTCGAGCTCGGCGGCCGACGTTCCGCCGTAACCGCCGATCATGATGTGCGTCACGCCTTGGCGTTCCAGGTAGGCGCGCTGCTCGGCCGGCGGCGGGTAGACGATGTGACGTCCGCGATAGCTGTAGACGTAGAACGGAACGGTGGTGCGGCCAGTGTACAGCCAGACGAGCGCCTCGGCGTCGGCGGCGATCACGGCGTTGGGGGGCAGCGTCGCCAGCCCTGGCAGCATCCGCGCCGCCGTGGCGGAGGTGGTGCCGGACGCGACGCTCCAGAGCCGGCCCCCGAGCCCTCGCACTTCGAGCTGGCCGTAGCCGACCACGATCGCGGCTGCCACGAGGGCGACGGCGAGCCGCAACGTCTGGCGGCGGGCGAGGTCGCGCGCCGCGGCCGCCCAGGCGAGTCCCAGCCACGGCAGCACGACCCAGATGAATCGGTCGGAGGGGAAGGGCCACACGGCGAGGATCGCGAAGTAACCGAGTAGCGTAAACCCGATGCTCGAGCGGCGAGCCAGGAGGACGAGCCCGTACAGGAGGACCGTCAGGGCCGTGGCCCCGAACACATAGTAGAGCGCCGACGGCAGCCAGCTCAGCGTCAGGGCACCGAGGGGCCGCGGCAGGTCGCTGAGACTGGCCCAGAAGAGCCCAAGGCCCGCTTGGTGCACGACCTCGAAGTAGCTACCGTAGTTCGTCGCCATGGCGGGATCGATGCCGCCGCGGTGGCGCAGCACCCACCACCCCCACGCGAGCGCGGCCGCCACGACGGGCGCGGCGACGAGCGCGGCGTGGCACCACGGCGCCCGGCGCACCAGCACGAGGAACAGCACCACGCCCACTCCGGCGGCGACGCCGATGGAGCGCGTGAGCAGCGCCAGGGCGGCCGCCCCACCCGCCGCCAGGGCACCCCAGGCCGGCGGCCAGCGCTGGGGCGGCCGGTCCGCCACGATCACCGCGATGGCTACGAGCAGCGCGAACAGCGGCTCGGAAAAGAGTACGGTGAGGATCGACAGCGTCGGAAGCGCGAGGGCGGCTGCGACCACCATCGCGACGGCCAGCCAGCTCGGGGCGCCAGGGCCGAGCAGCTCCGAGCGGCTCGCGTGCCAAGCAATCAGCCCCGCGCCGAGCGCGGCGAAGACGGCGTTGAGCATCTTGGCCGCGAGGGCAGCGGTGGGAACCGACAGCAGCCCAAAAAATGGGGCGAGGACGAGCGGGTACAGCGGCGGGTAGTGGACCGCCGCCGGGTGGCCCGGGAGGTGGGGGTGTACGTAGCCGAGGCCGTGGCTCAAGGCGTACGCGATCCCCACATACAGCCCGTCGTCGTAGAACACGCCCACCAGCATGCGATTGAGCGTGAGCGCCGCGCCGGCGAGCGTGAGAAGCCCCGCCACCAAGCCGGCGCGGCGCGCCGCCCGCTCGGGGATCAACGAGCCTGCCCTGGGTCGGGACGGCGCGCCCGGTCGAGCAAGCGCGCGCGCGCGAGCAACGAGTCGGCCGCGGCCGTATCGCCCCGCAGGAGCGCGGCGTGCCCCTCGAAGCGATAGTAGTGCGAGCAGCCGCTACACAGCTGCTCGAGACGGACCAGCAGCGAGTCCGCGAGCGCCGGCCGGCCGAGTGTGAAGGCGGCGTCCGCCGCTTTGACGTACAGCCAGGGGGAGCGATCGAAGACCCCCGCGGCGATGGCGAACGCTTCGAGCGCTTTCGCGGGCCGGCCGGTCGCTAAGTAAATGCCGGCCATGCGCCCCGGCCCGTCAAACGAGTTCGGCGAGTCTTCCAGCTCGCTTAAGATCACGGACCCGTCGTCCCGCCACACCGGCACCCGCCATGCCGCGCGGGCTGCGCCCGCGAGGACGAGCACTCCGAGGACGGGAGCGAACCGCGCGGGCGGGAGCCGCTCGAGCCACGCGCCCAGCGCGATGGCCAGGCCAGCCGATGGAAGGTACAGGGTGCGCTCCGCCACGAGAACGCCGATCGGGAACAGCAGGTTGGCAACGGGGAGGAGGGCGACGGCGATCCACGCGAGGCCGAGCGCCTCGATGCGACGGCCCCGGCGCCACGCGAGCACGAGCAGCGCCGCCCAGGCAGTGAAGCAGAGCAGGCCGAGCGCGACCCGCCCGTCGAGCGGCGACGTGACGAGCGTCCGTTCCGCCGGGGAGTAATCGACGCGCAGCGTCCACGGAAAGACGAGTAACCGGGCGATGTCCGCAAACGCGGCGACGGCGGTGAGGCGGATCTGGAGCGGAGTCGCCCCCGCGAACACCGACGCGACCATCGGAAGCGGCGCAGCCGATCGCAGCACGGCCCAGCGGACGGCGCCGTAGATCGCACCGAGCACGACCCAGCTCGCGACGTAGACCGCGATGCGGCGCGAGGCGGGCCGCGAGACGCCCAGCAGCCACCCCAGCACGACCAGGCCAGGGACCACCGCAGCGTTTTCCTTGCTCAACAGGCTGCAGGCGAGGGCGACGGCACTCCAGCCCATGTGGTCACGTTGGAGGGCGGCGTAGACGGCCAGGAGCGCGAACAGCGCGGCCATCAGCTCCGCGCGGCCGACGATGTTCGCGACCGCCTCGACGTGGACCGGGTGCACCGCAAACAACAGGCCGGCGGCAAGCGCCGCGCGGTCGCCGCTCCAGCGCCGCGCGAGCGCGGCCACGGCGACGCTCGCCGCGGCGTGCCAGACCAGGTTGACCGCGTGGAACCAGGCGGGCGACCCCACGCGCCAGTCGAGCGCGTAGGTCGCGAGCGTCAGCGGGCGATAGAAGGCCCCGCCGAGACTCAGGGGCCAGTACGACTCGCCGAACGCCCGCCACACGCCCGCGAGCGAATGCACCAGCGGGTTGGTGTAGATGATGAGCATGTCGTCGAGGGCCCACCGGTTCCACAGCGCTCCGAGGTACACGATGCTGGCACAGACGCCCACCACCGCGTAGAGGCGCGGCGGGGGGAGGAAGGAGGAGCGCTGCGGACCTAGCGCGTCCGCCATTCCCCCGCCGGCGGGAACAGGTTGTAGCGCAGGATGTGGAACAGCGCCGCGAGCCCGTCGCGCCAGGTGATCTTCTTGCCTTCGGCGTAGGTGCGCCCGCTATAAGAGATCGGCAGCTCCCAGATCCGGGCACCCGCTTGAGCGAGGCGAGCCGTGATCTCCACCTCGCAGCCAAAGCGGTCCGCCGTGAGCGGCAGGCGCTTCAACACGTCGGCTCGCACCAGCTTGTAGCACGTCTCCATGTCGGTCAGGTTCAGATTGGTGAACATGTTGGAGACGAGCGTGAGGAAGTGGTTGCCGAGGGCGTGCCAGAAGAAAAGGACGCGCCGTGGGCCGCCCTGAAACCGCGATCCATACACCGCATCGGCGCGGCCGGCGCGGATGGGGTCGAGCAGCCGCGGCAGCTCACCGGGGTCGTACTCGAGGTCGGCGTCCTGGACCACGATCACGTCCCCGCTCGCCGCGGCGATGCCCGCGCGGATCGCGGCGCCTTTGCCCCGGTTAGCCGGCTGATGGACGACGGCGTGCGCAAGCCCTTCAGCGGCCAGCCGGTCGAGCAGGGCGCCCGTGCCGTCGGTTGACGCGTCGTCGACCGCCACGACTTGCAGCGTCAGCGGGACTTGTTGCAACCGGCGCAGCACGGCCTCGATCGTCGCGACCTCGTTGTAGGCCGGCACGATGACGGAAAGCACGAAGCCGTCGCGAGCCATCGGCGCCGTCACGCGGGGACCTCCCCGATCGCGATGAGCGATTGTCCCACGCGCCAGGGCAGCAGCGATTCGAGGCGGAACAGCGGGACGAGCGCGTCATACCAGCGCAGGGCGCCAGTGGGAATGAGGCGACGGCGGAGCACGCGGCCGGTGAACCACCAGCCCGGCACGCCGGCGAGGTTGAAGTACTCGACGTGCCGCACGCGGAAGCCGGCCTCAGTGAACTTCCCGGTGAGCTCGTGGGGAACGTAGCGCCGGTAGTGGCCGAGCGCCTCGTCCAGCGTGCCGTGCAGGGCGCGCAGGGCCGGGACGAGCAGGACGAGCCGCCCACCCGGCGGCAACAGGTCGTGCATCGCGCGCAGCGAGCCGCGGTCGTTCTCGATGTGCTCGAGCACGTTGAGACACACGACCGTGTCGAGCCGCTCGGCTGCCAACCGCGGGTCGACGGCCGGCAGCCGCAACTCGGCGACCGTCACGTGGGGCCGGTCCGCGAACCGCTCGCGGAGGCGACCGAGGTAGTACGCCTCCGTGTCGGTGAGCACCACGCGCTCGCGATCCACGAGGAACGCCGACATGTTGCCGATCCCGGCGCCGATCTCGAGCACGCGCCGCCCCACCCACGGCCGGAGCCGGTCGAACATCCAGCGGTTGTAGCGCGGCGCCGTCGCCATGCGCTCGAGCGTCGCGGCGCCGACCAGGTCCGCCGGGTCAGCTTGGGGCATTGTCGTCGTAACGGCTCAGCTTGCGGTACAGCGTCGAGGGGTCGATGCCCAGCACTTCCGCGGCGCGGGTCTTGTTGCCGCCCTCGCTGTGCAACACCCACGTGATGTAGGCGCGCTCGATCACGTCGAGCGTCGGGTTGGCGTGCGGCCGCTCGGCGACCAGGGGCTCGGCCCGGTGCTCGGTGAGCTTGTCCGGAAGGGCCGGCAGGTCGATGGTGGCGCCCTTGCTGAGCACGACCGCCCGCTCCACCGCGTTCTCGAGCTCGCGCACGTTGCCGGGCCAGTCGTACGCGAGGAGCACCTGTTTCACCTCCTCGGACAGCGTCTTGGGCTGCTCGCCGCGCTCTTTCGCGATCCGGCTGAGGAACTCCTCCCACAGCATCTGGATATCGTCGCGGCGCTCGCGCAGCGGCGGCAGGTGCATGGCGATCACGTTGAGGCGGTAATACAGGTCGGTCCGGAAGCGGCCGCGCTTGATGTCGTCCTCGAGGTCGCGATTGGTGGCAGCCACGACGCGGACGTCGACCGGGATGGCCTCGGTGCCGCCCACCGGGATCGCCTCACGCTCCTGCAGCACGCGGAGCAGCTTGACCTGGGTCGCGGGCGACATCTCGCCGATCTCGTCCAGGAAGAACGTGCCGCCCCGCGCCGCGGCGACCAAGCCCTGTTTGTCGCGTACCGCACCGGTAAACGATCCCTTCACGTGCCCGAACAGCTCCGATTCGAGAAGGCTCTCGGGGAGCGCGGCGCAGTTGATCGAGAGGAACGGCCCGTCCGCGCGGGCCGACAGCTCGTGGATGTAACGCGCGATGACCTCCTTCCCCGTGCCCGACTCGCCCTGGATGAGCACTGTGCTCTCGGTCGGCGCCACCTGCTCGGCGAGCTTCAGCATCTCGACGAAGGGCCGCGCCCGGCCGAGCGGCTTCACGAGGCCGGAGCGCTCGCGGCGGCGAATCTCCTGCTTGAGCTGCTTGTTTTCGGCCTTGAGCAGACGCTGCTCGACCGCGCGGCGGCAGATCGCCACGAGGTCGTCGTTCGAGAACGGCTTCTGGATGTAGTAGAACGCGCCTTGGTTCACCGCCTGAATCGCGCTCTGCAACGAGGCCTGGGCCGTCATGAGGATCACCGGCGTCTCGGGGTCCTGCTCGCGCACCGCCGCCAGAATCTCGGTGCCCGACACCCCCGGCATCTTGATGTCGGTGAGCACGATGTCGGGCGCCGACGCCTTGAGCGCCTCCAGGCCCGCCTTGCCTCCCTGCGCGGTGGTAACGTCGAAGCCCTCCCCCTTGAGGAGGATCCGGAGCACGTCCAGGATCCCCATCTCGTCGTCGACGACCAGAATCGAAGGCTGCTGGCTCATGCGGCTTCCTCTTTCCGTCGGGCGGCCGGGAAATACACGGTGAACGTCGTCCCCTGCCCCATCGTGGAATCCACGAGCACCAGCCCGCGGTGCGCTTCCACGGCGCGCTGCACGATGGCGAGCCCCAGTCCGGTCCCGCCCACGCGGCCGGTGACGAACGGCTGAAACAGCCGGGCGCGCAGCGGTTCCGGGATCCCCGGGCCGTTGTCGCTCACGGCCAGCGAGACCGGGTTCTCGATCCCCGCGGCGCCCGGCAGCTCGTGCGCGGCGGGCCGTCCCGTGCGGACGACCACCCGGGCGCCCTTCCCCGCCGCCTGCACCGCGTTGAGCACCAGGTTCGATACCACGCGGTGCAGCAGGTCCTCGTCTCCCTCCATCGGCGTGGGGCCGCCGCTGAGGTCGATGACGGCGTCGTCGGGACAGTCAGGGTGCTCACGCACCAGCCGGATCGCCGCCGCCGCCACGCCCTGCAGATCGAGCGGCCGGCACTCGGTGACACGCACGCGCGAGAAGTCGAGGAACTCCGACAGCAGACGCGACAGGCGGTCACTCTCGCGCACGATGAGCGAGGTCAGAAACTTCTCGTCCGGATTGGCGCGCTTGGCCCGACCGAGCTGCTCGACTGACGAGCGGATCGAGGCGAGCGGGTTCTTGATCTCATGCGCGAGGCTGGAGGAAAGCTCCGCGACGGCCTCGAGCCGCTCCGCCCGAAGGTGCAGCTCCTCTAGCCGCGTCGAGTCCGAGATGTCCGTGAAGATGGCCGTCACGCGCGGCCCGCCCGCCCCGCCAGGCGCGACGTCGAGGGTCGTCGTAGTCACGCCGATCGGGAATGTGCGGTCGGGGCGCCGCACCGTCGCCTCCACACGCATCGCCCGCACACCACGCCGCGCGGTCGCCGTGATCGCCGCCCAGAATTCGGGGGCCACCTTCGCGAACTCCGGCATGATCGCCCGGCCGCGCCACTGCCGCTCCTTGAAGCCGAGGATGTGCTCCGCCGCCGGGTTGCAGTAGAGCAGGCGCCCCTCCTGATCCACGGTCACGATGCCCGTCGGGAGGTTGCGCAGCACGTCGTCGGCCTCGAGCCGGACCTGTCGCAGCTCCCCCGCCAGCGCCGCGCGTTCGGCCCCCATGACGGACACGCGGCTCGCGAAGTAGGCCGTGACCGCCGCGACCCCGACGAACACCGACAGCTGGAGCCCGATCTGACCGGACATCGCGGTGTGGTGTCCGAAGAACACATCCGCCACGTATACGATGCCGATCAGCGCGGTGATCAGGGCGGTGCTCCCCGGGCGCATCAGCACCGCGGTACCGGCGATGAGGGGGACGTACAGCGGCGTCAGATCGCTTTGCGGGCCGCCCGTGATGTGGACGACGGTAGTGATCAGCGCGACGTCGAACAGCGCCTGGGCGTACAGAAAGGTTTCGCCGGGAGAGCGGCCGCGGATGTGGGTGTGCCAGTAGGATGCGATCGTGACGACGACCGCCGCCACGAGCACGAATGAGGTGACGAGCAGGTCGAGCGGCGCCACGACGGTGAACCTGAACGCGGCGGCGAGGTACAACGCCACCGCGACGCACAGCCGCCCGATGTACACCGACCGCAGCAGACTCTGGGGAGTCGGGATCGCCGACCCCCTGGAGCCGCCCCCGAGCCACTTCACATCGCGCTCCTTGAGAGTGCGCCTAAGTGGAACGATGAAAATGACTTAGGATGACGGCGACAAACCGGTTGATCTGGGCGCAGGGCCTAAGTATTGGGAGTGGTGTGGCAAAGTGCAAGAGCGGGCCCGCTCCGGCGGCGCGATTTGGCTCGCGCCACCCCCGGCGACTATTGTTAGCGCATGCGGCGCTCGGTGCGCGGGCTCATCGCAGGCTTCCTGGTGGTCGCGCCGGCGGCCGCGAGCCCGGCCCAAGGGCCGCTCACCCCTCTCGACTCCGCGATCCTCGCGTCGCAACCGCTGAAGCGGCTGATCCTCACGGCGTCGCTGTTTCGCCGGCTCAGCGCCCTCGCGGCGGGGCTCGACCGCGAGGTGGTGCTGTGCCTTCAGGGCTCGGTGTCGGGGGACAGCGCCGTCGCGCAAGACTTCGTGATGCCAGACCTGGTGAGCTCGGCGGCCGACGCGGTCCAGCCCCTGCCCTGCGCGCCGGCCACGCTCGCCGTATGGCACAACCACCCCTGGACGGGCCCAGACTCGAGCTTCGGCGTGAAGACGCCCGAGGACTTCTGCTCGCTGAGCCAGCCCGACCTGCGGACGGTGATCGCGGACTCCGTCCCATTCGCGGTGGTGAGCGTGGGCCGCGCGCGGCGCCCGATCCTCTGCTGGTGGCGCCGGGTGCAGGCGGTGATCAACCGCCACGTGAAGTTCCTGCCGCGGTTCCCGCGGCAATGGGTCGAGCGCTCCAGCCTCGCGGGCATCGCCGACCCACCCCCCCTCCCGGGCTCGGTCCCTTAGACGCCTTCCTCCGCTTCCGCGGCGGGGAGATCGAGGGCTTCCAACTCGAGGATGAAGACGCTGCCGCCGCCGGGGCGCGGCTCGTACCGCAGGCGCCCGCCCTGAGCGCCGGCGAGCCGCCGCGCGATCGAGAGGCCGAGGCCGGCGCGCCCGACGTCGGGGGGCGAGTTGGGGGACCGATAAAACGGCTCGAACACGCGCTCGCGGTCCTCGACCGGAATGCCCGGGCCGCGGTCGGCCACCGTGAAAATGAGCGACCCTCCCTGGCGCGCCGCGCCGAGCTCGACGGCGGTCGTGGACGGGGAGTAGCGCAGCGCGTTTTCGACCAGGTTGCTGAGGATCCGGAGCGTCTGCACGAAGTCGAATCGACCGACCAGCGCCGGCTGGCTCATGTCGATCACCGTCGTGAGGATGCGGCCCGCCAGCAGCGGCTGGAGCTGTCGCGTCACGGCGCCCACCACATCTTCGGCGGTGTTCGGCTCCAGCGTGACCGGGAAGACCCCGCCCTTCAGCCGCGACAGGTCGAGGATGTCTGCCACGAAGCGGCTCAAGCGATCCACCTGCTCGTCGATCACGCGCGCGCTCGCGTCGCCGCGGACGGCGGCGGCCTGCGCCAGGGCTTTGATGGCGGTGAGCGGTGTGCGGAGGTCGTGGGACACGGAGGCGAGGACGATGTCCTTCAGGCGGTCGGCTTCCCGGAGCGCTTCCGCGCGCTCCGCCTCGGCCACGAGGCGGACCCGCTCGATGCCGAGGGCGGCGTAGTAGGCGAGCGCGCTGAGGAAGCGCCGCCGGGCGGCGTCGAGAACCATCGGGCGCCCATCCGCGATACGAAGCACACCCACGGTGCGCGCCTCCACCTGCAACGGCACAAGCACGGTGCGGGCGTCTGCCGTGGCGACGCCGATCGCATCGTCGTCGGTGACCGGTGCGGTCGCCTCCAGCGCGGTGCCGTCGGCACGCACCACGGCCGCCCGACCCTGCCGAGCCACCCTCGCCACCAGCTCCCCGTCGTCGGTTGGCGGCGTGACGCCGCCGGTGCCGCGGGCGCGGACCGCCGATGCCACGGGCGCCGCGCCATTCCCGTAGCGGTAGATCTCGCAGTCGACGACCCCGAGCGTGCCCCGGATTACCTCGGCGAGGGCGGCGAGGGCGTCCTGCGCGCGACCGGCGTTGAGGGCCCGCGAGCCCAAGCGGGACAACCTGGCGACCTCGTCCGCGCGGCGGCGCGCCGCCTCGGCCTCGGAAATCGCGCGGGTCACGAGCTCGCTCGTCACGGCGGATGTCGCAAGAAAGGCCACGAGCGCAGTCCAGTCGAGCGGCTTACCGATCGCGAACTCGTCGTACGGGAATTGGAAGAAGTAGTCGATGGCGACGACGCCGCTGCACGCGAGCGCGAAGCCGAGGGCGCGCCCACCGCCGACGCTGCCGCCGAGCACCACGAGCAGATAGGCGAGGGCCACGTGCGACGCGCCCACGTCGCTGCGGGCGGTCCGCATCACGACGGTCACAGCGGAGAAGGTCACGCCCCAGAACAGCCAGGCGCGAATGCGCGGAGCGGCCGGCCAACGAATGCGGAAGGTCACATCAGCGCGCCAGCTCGATCCGGTAGCCCACGCCGGGCTCGGTGACGATCAGCTGCGGGTGCGTGGGATCCACCTCGATCTTGCGCCGCAGGTTGGTGATGTAGACGCGGAGGTACTGCTGCGGGTTGCCGAACTGGCGGCGCCACACCGTGTCGAAGATCTGCTGGTGCGTGAGCGTGCGACCCGCGTGGCTCACGAGCATCCGCAGGATATCCCACTCGAGGGGCGTGAGGTGGATGGGGCGGCCCGCCCGCCGCACGGCCCGGCGGGCCAGGTCGATGGTCAGGTCGCCCGCGGTGACCAGCGAGTCGACGGCGGCGGTCGCGAGCCCCCGGCGCAGCTGCGCCCGCACCCGGGCGGCGAGCTCGCCGGGGCTGAAGGGCTTGGTGACGTAGTCGTCCGCCCCGGCGTTGAGCAGCAGCACCTTCTCCTGCTCGGCGTGCCGCGCCGACAGCACGACGATCGGCATGTTCGCCCAGCGGCGGATCTCGAGGCACACATCGAGGCCGGCGACGTCGGGCAGGCCGAGGTCGAGCACGACGAGGTCCGGTCGCTCGGCAGCCGCAAGATCGATCCCCTCAGTCCCCGCCGCCGCCTCGACCACGCGGTCGGCCACCTCCCGCAGCGCGTTCCGGATGGCGCGGCGGATCTGCGGCTCATCCTCGATGACAAGAATCGACCGCGCCCGGACGGCGGGCTGCGGCGGAGGGGGTTCGGCGCGAGTCTGCACGAGCCGGCTCTCGAGCATAGCTGTAAGGTATAGAGAGACCAAAGCTCAGCGAGACGGCCCGTTCCGCAACGTTCTTTGTGGGATCTTAGCGCCGCGCGCGCGTCTTATGCTCGATTCTTAGCCGCCGCTTGGCATAAGTTGCCCTCCGTCACACACCCTGCTCGTGTGGGGAGCTCGGGCAGCAATCCGTTCTGCAACTGTTGAGGCAGGTGGGTTGGACGGGAGCGGGCCGCCAGGGAGGCCCCTCCCGTCGGTGCTTTCTGGAAGGGTGTCACCCGCCGGCGCTCGTATACCGTCGCAGCGCCGCACGCCACAGGATGCGGGTGAGCACGAGCGCCAGCGCGCCGACCCCCGCCGCGCCGAGTGCCGTGGCGCCTCCGAGCCGGCCGGTGAGGGCCGAGGCCGGAATCGTCGTGGTCCACGCGATCGGCACCAGATAGACGAACACGAAGCGGAGCGCCCCGGGGTAGGCCGAGACGGGGTAGCGCGCCGCCTCGTACACCGCGTCGAACAACACCGACAGATTCTCGACCGCCACGAACCAGAAGGCGAGGCTCATCAACGCGACCCAGATCGCGTACACCACCGCGACCGCCGCCGCGAGCGTGACCGCGAACGCCACGAGGTCGAGCAGGGACGGCACGCGGCCCAGGCGCACCAGGGCGTAGCCCGCGAGGCCGAGGCCGAGCACGATGTCGGCGAAGCGCCACAGGTCGAGCCGCCGGAACGACACGTAGAGCTGCGCGTCTACCGGGCGGGTGAGGATCAGGTCGAGCTTGCCGCTGCGCACCTCGTCGGCGAGCTCTCCGACCCCGGGGCGGAGCACCGCCTCGATCACGCCGGTCAAGGCGTTGAACACGCCGAGCAGCACGACGACCTCCCAGTAATCCCAGCCGCCGAGCCGCGCCGTGTGCCCGAAGAACAAGGCGAGGGTGAGGAGCGCCATCGCGATCCAGAACAGCGTCCCCAGCAGGCTCGCGAGAAAGTTGGCGCGGTACTGCACCTCTTCCACGACGTTCACGCGCCACAGCGCGCCGAGCACGCGGCCGACGCTCATCCACCCACCGCCCCGTAATGCCGAATGCCGCGGCGCCAGACGACGCGATACGCCACCCACCAGACCGCGAGCCAGACGGCCTGCCCTGCGAACCCACGGAGGTATTGCGCGGGCGTCACGGCCGCTCCCGTGAGCACCTCGACCGGGAACGACAGGACGTACGGGAACCACAGGACGCCCGCGACTCGGGCGACGGCCGGAGGCAGGAGCGAGAGCGGCGCCAAGCGCCCCGACAGGAACATCGACACGCCGAACTGGAGCTCCATCAGGGCGGTGGCGCGTGTCGTCCAGAACGCGAGCAGGCCCGTGGCGTAGCCGTTCAGGAACCGGATCGCGGCGGCGAGCACCACCGCCAGCGCGAACCCCGCCCAGCGCTCCGGCGCGAACGGGATCCTGACCGCGGGCCAAACGAGGGCGACGAGGATCCAGACGACCAGCACGACGGACGCCGTGCGGGCCTTGTACGCGATGTTGTCCGCGATGGCCTCATGGACGGGGCTGATCGGCCGCGCTAGTCGGAAGTTCATCTCGCCCTCGCGCACCCAGCGGTCGATGTACCACGCGTCCCACGCGAGGGTCAGCTGGTTCACGAGGGCGACGCCGAAGAAGTAGCGCGCGAAGTCGGCGCGCGCGAGACCCTGCACGGACCCGTCGCCGGCGATCGACCACCAGATCCCGAGCGCGATAGCGGGCTCCGTCACGTTCCAGAGCATCCAGATCGCGATCGCGGCGCGGTACTGGAGATCCACCAGCCAGGCCGACCGGATGAGCGCGCCGTAGCGCCGCACCCAGACGTTCACGGCCCGCCCCTACCCCCACCCCCACCCCCACCCTTCCCGCCCTCCTCGAACGCGCGGCGGATCACATCCTCGATGGCGGGATCCTGAATCGAGAGATCCACCACCGGAATGGACGCCAGGAGGCGCGCGCTCGCGGTCGTGGCTTGGTCGCGCGGCACCTCCACGACCGCGTTGGGCAAGCGGAACTCCCGGACCTCGCCGAAGGCGGCGAGTTGATCGCGGGTGACCCCGTCGCCCAGGACCAACTCGAGCCGCTTCGTGTGGGCCATGCGCGCGACGAGCGCCTGCAGCGCCCCGTCGTACAGCAGGCGCCCACGGTTGATGATGAGCACCCGAGAGGCGAGCGCTGTGACGTCCGCCATGTAATGGGACGTCAAGAGGATGGTGGCGCCGTGCCGCGCACGGTACGCGCAGAGAAATCCGCGGACCGCTTCCTGCGCGGTGACGTCGAGCCCCAACGTGGGCTCGTCGAGGAACAGGATCTCGGGCCGGTGCAGCAGCGCCGCGGCGAGCTCACACTTCATCCGCTCGCCGAGCGACAACTGCCGCACCGGCTTGTCGACGATCTCGCGTAGGTCGAGCAGCTCCACCAGCTCGTCGCGCCGCGCCCGGTACTCCGCGGGCGGGACGGCGTAGATCGCCTGATTGAGCTGGAAGGTCTCCTCCGGAGGCAGGTCCCACAGCAACTGCTGCTTGTTCCCCAGCACGAGCGCGATGCGCTGCTTGAAGGCGGAGCCGCCCTCCCAGGGCGTGAAGCCGCTGACGGCGGCGCGGCCGGCGGTGGGGAACAACACGCCGGTGAGCATCTTGAGAGTGGTGGTCTTGCCGGCGCCGTTCGGCCCGAGAAACGCGACGATCTCGCCGCGCGCCACCTCAAAGGAGATTTCCTCAACCGCGCGCACTTCGCGATAGCGCGGGCGGACGAGCGCCCGCACCGCTCCGGCGAGCCCGGGGTCCCGCACTTTCACCCGGTAGACCTTGCTCAACCGCTCCGCGACGATGGTCGCCGGCACACCGCCCTCGCCCTCTCGCAAGACCGGGAGATTGGCGAGGAGGGGCCGCGCGGGTCAACCGGGGGAGAGGGGGGAGGGGGGGGAAAACACCACGGCCTCCCAGCCGGCGGGAGGCCGTGTGCGCGGCGGGGCCGGCTCGCCCCTCACTGCACCGCGTTCACCATGTCGAAGATCGGCAGGTACATGGCGACCACCATGCCGCCGACGATCACCCCCAGCACGACGATCATGATCGGCTCCATGAGGGAGAGCAGGGCGCTCACGGCCGCGTCCACCTCGTCGTCGTAGAAGTCGGCGATCTTGGACAGCATCTCGTCGAGCCCGCCGGTCTGCTCCCCGACGGCGATCATCGAGATGACCATCGGGGGGAACACCTTGGACTTCTGGAGCGGGCCCGCGATGGTGTCGCCGCCCGCGATCGAGGCGCGCGACTCCATGACGGCGTTGTGGATCACCATGTTGCCGGCGGTGCGGGCGGTGATCTCCAGGCCGTCGAGGATCGACACGCCGGAGGAGATCAGGGTGCCCAGCGTCCGCGTGAAGCGTGACACGGCGGACTTGCGCAGCACGTCGCCCAGCACCGGCAGCTTGAGGAGCAGCGTGTCGATCTGGAGCCGACCCGGCGCGGTCTTGTAGTAGCGGTTGAGGGAGAACAGCGCGAACCCGATCGCCGCGAAGATGGCCCACCAGTAGTTCTTGAGGACGTTCGACGCCCCGATCACGATCCGCGTCGGCAGCGGCAGCTCGAGGTTCACCGAGGCGAACATGGTCTGGAAGGTCGGGATCACGAAGATGAGCAGCACGGAGATCGCGATGGCCGCTACCGAGAGAATCACGCCGGGGTAGATCATCGCGCCCTTCACCTTGCGCACGATGGCGTCGTTCTTCTCGAGGAACTCGGCCAGCCGGATGAGAATAGTGTCGAGGATGCCGCCCGCCTCGCCGGCCGCCACCATGTTGACGTACAGGTCGTTAAATGCCTTGGGCTGCTTGCGGAGCGCGTCAGCGAGCGTCTGACCGCTCTCCACGTCGTACACGACCTGGCGGGTGACGGCGGCGAGGATCTTGTTCTCGGTCTGCTGCGACAGGATATCGAGGGCCTGGACCAGCGGCAGGCCGGCGTTGATCATCGTGGCGAACTGGCGCGTGAACACGACCACGTCGCGGGTCTTGACCCCGCCGCCGAACTTGAAGTTGAGCTTGAATTCCTTGGGCGCGGCGCGCACCTGGACGACCACCATGCGGTTCTTGCGCAGGTGGGCGATCACGTCGTCGCGGGTAGGCAGGTCGATCTTGTCGTTGACGAGATCGCCTTTGAGGGTGCGGGCGGTGTACTGGAAGACCGGCATGGCTCACTCCTCCCGGGCGGCTAGCGGCGCGCCGCCACCTTGGCCGCGCCCGGCTGCTGCGCCGCGGCGGTGGGCGACATCACCTCTTTTTCGTCCAACGGCGGCTCGCCGATCATCCGCAGGAACTCGTTCGGCAGGGACGTGACGCGAAGGCACTCGTCCTTCGTGACCTCCCGTCCGACGTACAGCTGGTACAGCGCGTCGTTCAGCGTCTGCATCCCGTGCTTCTTCCCGGCCTGCATCATCGAGGGGATCTGCTCCACCTTCTCGTCGCGGATCAGCGCCCGCACGGCGGGCGTCATCACCAGGATCTCGCACGCCATGACGCGGCCGCGACCCGTGGCCTTCTGCAGCAGCGTCTGCGTGAGGATGCCTTCGAGCACGAACGACAGCTGGGCGCGGACCTGCGCCTGCTGGTGCGACGGGAACACGTCGATGATGCGGTTGATGCTCTCCATCGCCGAGTTGGTGTGCAGCGTCGCGAAGGCGAGGTGGCCCGTCTCGGCGATGGTCAGTGCCGCCGCGATCGTCTCGAGGTCGCGCATCTCGCCGATCAGCACCACGTCGGGGTCCTGCCGCAGCGCGTACTTGAGCGCCGCCGAGAAGCTGTTGGTGTCGGTCCCGATCTCGCGCTGGTTGACGATGCAGCTCTGGTGCCGGTGGATGAACTCGATCGGATCCTCCACCGTGATGATGTGCCCCTTCAGCTCCTTGTTGATCTTGTCGATCATCGCGGCGAGCGTCGTGCTCTTGCCCGACCCCGTGGGGCCCGTCACCAGCACCAGCCCGCGCGGCTTCTCCGCGAGCTTCGCCACCACCCCCGGCAGCCCGAGCTCCTCGAAGGTCCGCACGTTGAAGGGGATCTGCCGGATCACCAGCGACACGCAGCCGCGCTGCTTGAAGCAGTTGCCGCGGAAGCGCGCCAGGTTCTGGATCCCGAAGGAAAAGTCGAGCTCGTTCTCCGTCTCGAACCGCTTCTTCTGGCTCTCGGTGAGCACGGAGTAGGCGATCGAGAGGGTGTCCTTGGGGGTGAGCACCACTTCCACCCCCGAGTTCACAATGTCGCCGTCCACGCGCAGCTTGGGACGCTCGCCGGCCACGATGTGCAGATCGGACGCGTCCCGCTCGATCATCTCTTCGAGCAGGGAGCGGAGATTCAAGGTCTGCGACGCGCCTGCGGTCATGCCGCCGTCTCCTTCACGACTTCGTCCAGCGTGGTGATTCCGCGCTTCACCTTGAGCATGCCGTCCATGCGCAGCGTGAGCATACCGTCCTTGACCCCCTGGTCGCGCAGCTCTTCCGTGGAGGCGCCCTTCAGGACCATGCGCCGCAGCGCGCTCGACATCGCCATCACCTCGTACAACCCCTGCCGTCCCTTGTACCCGGTGCCGTTGCAGGTGTCGCAGCCCGCGCCCTTGAAGAACGTCAGCTTCTGCGCCTCGGCCGGCGCGATGCCAAACGCGTGGATCTCTTCCTCCGAGTACTTGTGCTCCCCCTTGCAGTCGGAGCAGATGCGCCGCACCAGCCGCTGCGCCACGATCAGGTTCACGGCACTCGCGACGTTGAATGGCTCGATGCCCATGTCCACCATGCGGGTGACGGTCGAGGGCGCGTCATTGGTGTGCAACGTGGAGAGCACCAAGTGACCGGTCAGCGCCGCCTTGATCGCGATGGAGCCGGTCTCGAGGTCGCGGATCTCTCCCACCATGATGATGTTCGGATCCTGCCGCAAGAACGCCTTCAGCGCGGCCGCGAAGGTCATGCCGACCTCGTTCCGGACCAGCACCTGGTTGATCCCCAGCAGATTGTACTCGACCGGATCCTCGGCCGTCAGGATGTTCACTTCCATGGTGTTGATCCGCGACAGCGCCGAGTAGAGCGTCGTCGTCTTTCCCGACCCGGTCGGACCCGTCACGAGCACCATGCCGTAGGGGTTCAGGATCGCTCGCAGCAATTCCTGCTCGGCCTTGGGCTCGAACCCGAACTTCGTGAGGTCCAGCGTCAGGTTCCCCTTGTCGAGAATCCGCAGCACGATCTTTTCGCCGAACAACACTGGCAGGGTCGAGACACGGAAATCGATGACCTTGCTGCCGAACTTCAGCTTGATGCGCCCGTCCTGGGGCACGCGCCGCTCCGCGATGTTCAGCTGCGCCATGATCTTGACGCGCGACGTGAGCGCTGCCCGCATCTTGATCGGCGGCCTCATCACCTCGTGCAGCACGCCGTCCACCCGGTAGCGCACCCGCAACTCGTGCTCGAACGGCTCGAAGTGGACGTCCGACGCCCCGCGCTTCACCGCGTCCGTGAGCAGCCCGTTGATCAGCTTCACCACCGGCGCGTCGTCCGCCAGGTCCTGCGCCTTGACGTCCTCGTCCATCTCCTCCTCGACCACCTCCAAGTCGTCGGCGGCCTCGATGTCCTTGAGGAGGGTCTGGAGCTGGGCGTCGGACTGCTGATAGTACTTCTCGATCGCGTTGCGGAGGGTGTACTCTCCGGCAATCACCGGAAACACGTCGCAGCGGGTGATGAACTTGATGTCCTCGATCGCGGTGACGTTGTTAGGGTCGGCGATCGCCACCGTGAGGGTCCGCCCCTCGCGCTTGAGCGGCAGCACGGTGTGCTTGATGGCGACATCTGGCGGCAGCAGCTTCAGGATCTTGGGATCAACCTCGAAGCGGGAGAGGTCGACGGCGGGCATGCGGTACTGCCGGGCCAGCATCTTGGAGATCTCGGTCTCCTCGACAAAGCCCAGCTTCACCAGGGTGTAGCCCAGGCGCATCCCCGTGTTCTTCTGCTCGAGCAGCGCTTTCTTGAGCTGCTCCTGGGAGATCAGGCCTTCCCGAAGGAGGATCTCTCCCAGCTTGTCGTTGGTAATCGCTGCGGTCGCCGTACGCAACTCGTTGAAATTGAACAGTATAACATACGTCCCGGCGAAGGGGTGTCAAGGCGCGAGGGGCATCACCCCCGAAAAGATCACGTAGGGGCGCACCGCGTCGAGCAACCGAGGCCCCACCCCCGGCACACTGTCGAAACGCCCGAGACTGCCAAACGGGCCGTGCTGCTCGCGCCACGCGACGATGCGCTGGGCGAGCGCGGGCCCCACGCGCGGCAGCCGGGTGATCTCGGTCACGTCCGCGCGGTCGAGATCGATGCGCTCGCCCGGGAGGAGCGGGCGCGCCAAGCGGGCGGCGGCGCGGGCGGTCTCGCGGAGGTCGCGGCCGGGGGGCGTGTCGACGGCGACGAGCTGCACATCGCCGGGCGCGGTGGCCGGGGGGCGGGCGGGCGCGAGCGCGTAGCGCACGCCGGCACCAGACAGGGCGAGGAGCGCGAGCCCCAGCGCGGCGCGGCGGTCGTCCATGACTGCACGCTAACGGCGTGCCCGCCGGCCAGCGGGATCCGTTCTACGCGAGTCTCGCCGAAAGATTGCGGTGTCACGATTGTGGATTGCGGAATGTGGATTGCGGAATGGCAATGAGAGGTCGTGCTGCAAATCCGCAATCCGAAATCCGCAATCCGCAATTCTCAGCGCACCAATGCCACTGCAACATCACCTACAACTTGGAGGGAGGCGGCGCTCACCTTGTCGATCGTGTCTTCCGTGGTGTGCCAGTAAGGGTAATCGAAGTCCACGACGTCGATCGCGTGGATGCCCGCCTTCTGCAACGCCACGTGATCGTCGACCAGCGTGTGTTTCACGCCCGGAATGAAGACGCGACCGTACCCGAGGTCGGCCGCGGTGCGCCACACGCGGTCCACGACCTCCGGGGCGAACGCCTGCGAGTTACCCTCGTAGTAAAACTGTTGATCCTTGTCCGCGACCATGTCGAACAGCACGGCGAACAGGGGCGCATATCCAGGCGGCTGGTGCGCGGCGAAGTAGCGGGAGCCGATCAGCACGTCGCTCGAGTCGGTGGCGAAGTCGCCGTAGTCTTCCCCGTCCGCGAACAGAAGATCCACGCCCACAGCGGGCGGTTTGGCCTTGAGTGCATCGGCGACGCCGAGCAGCACGGCCACGCCGGACGCGCCGTCGTTGGCCCCGGGAACGGGCAGCCGCTGCTGACCCAGGTTCGCGCTCTGGTCGGCGTGGGGCCGCGTGTCCCAGTGCGCGAGGAGCAGCACCCGTTCGGTCGCGGCGGGACGGAAGCGCGCGAAGAAATTGCGCAGCCGCAGCGTATCCCGATGGCGCGTCACGTGGGTAATCGTCTGGACGGTCACCGTGTCGGCCACGGCGCGGAGCCGTTGGAGCAGCCAGTCGCCGGTGCGCTCGTGGGCCGGGGTCCCGGGAATGCGCGGCCCGAACTGCATCTGCTGCTCCAGGTAGCCGAACGCCCGGCTGCCGTTGAACTCGCGCGGCCGGCTGGCACCGCCCTTCGCCGTGCAGGCGAGGGCCAGCGCGAGGCACGCGGCCAGGCGCGCCAAACGGCTCGTTCGGGTGGTCACGGGGGTAGTGATGTCTTGTAGAGACTTGGGCTTCCGAATATAATGGCGCAACCGATCGTGCGCACTCTCAGCCGCTACCTCCTGCGCCAGCACGTCGCGCCGCTCGGCTTCGCCTTGGCGGCCCTCACGTCGCTGATGCTCATCAATCAAATCGCGAAGCAGTTGTCCGGTCTGCTCGGCAAGGGACTGCCGACGAGCGTGATCATCGAGGTGTTCGTGCTCTCGATGCCGTTCATCGTCGCAGTGACGCTGCCGATGGCGGTGCTGGTCGCCGTGCTGCACGTCTTCACGCGGCTCGCCGCGGACAACGAGATCACGGCGATGCAGGCCGGGGGCGTGAGCGTTACGCGGATCGTGGCCCCCGTGCTGGGGGGCGCGGCGTGCGTCGCGGTGGTCTCGTTCCTGTGGAACGATCAGGTGCTCCCCCGCTCGAACCATCAGCTGCGCACGCTGCAGGTGGACATCCAGCGCAAGAAGCCGTCGTTCACGCTCAAGGAGCAGGTCATCAACGAGGTCGTGACGGGTCAGTTTTTCCTGCGCGCGGCCCGCATCGACGGGAGCTCGAACAAGCTGAAGGACGTGACCATCTACGACCTGGCCAACGCCGAGCGCCGCCGCGTCATCACCGCGGACTCCGGTCGCATGGCGTACACGCCCGGGGGTCGGGACCTGTACCTCACGCTCGAGCACGGCGACATCCAGGAGGTGGACCGCACCGACCCGACGCAGTTCAACCGCACGTTCTTCAGCACGAACCGCATGCGCGTAGCGGGCGTGGGCAACACCCTCGAGCGCACGTCCAACGACACGTACAAGAGCGACCGCGAAATGACGATCTGCGAGATGCGCCAGGCGGCGGCGAGCGCGCGCCGAGAAGCCGATCGCGCCGCGGCCAACGCGCGCCGGGTGATCGAGAACGACCTGCGCCGGCTCGCCGGTCTCGCGCCACTGTTCGTGCCGCTCGCGCCGGACGTGCCCGACAGCGCGCCGCCCGGCCTCTACTGCCGCGCGCTCAAGCGCATGGGCTGGTGGCTCGGCCCGACCGACGCCGCGGCGCAGACGCCGCGCACGCCCGCGCCGCCTCATCAGCAGCCGCGCCGCGCGGCGCGCCCCCCCGGGTTCCTCCCCCCTCGCCCCTCCTCCCCACCCCTGGCGCCGGGGTCGGCGGCGCGGGCGCCGGTGCCGGCGCCGATCTACTTCACCGCCGGCGCGGGGGGGGAGGCCGAAGACCAGCAAGTACGCAGCGCTCTCCAGCGCGAGGCGATGTACCAGGTGGAGATCCACAAGAAATACGCGATCGCGGCGGCTTGTCTCATCTTCGCCCTGGTCGGCGCGCCCGTGGCGCTGCGCTTCCAGCGCGGCGGCGTGGGACTGGTGATCGGGATGAGTGTCGCCGTGTTCACCGTCTACTACGTCGGGTTGATCGGCGGCGAGGAGCTGGGGAACCGGCTCATCGTGTCCCCCTTCTTCGCGATGTGGACGCCCAACGTCATCTTCGGGATCCTCGGGCTCGTCGGCTTGTGGCGGATCCGCAAGCCCGGCCACTCGCCGCAGGGCGGCGACTGGAGCGAACTGCTCGAGGGAGCGCGGCGGCTCTGGGCCTGGCCCGCCTCGCTGCTCGACCTCCTGCCTTGGGCCCGGTGGCGCAGCGAGCCGTGAGGACGCTCGACCGCTACGTGCTGCGCGAGTCGATCAAGGTGTTCCTGTTCGGCGTGCTGGGCTTTCCGTTCCTCGTAATCGTGATCGACCTGACCGATCGGCTCGACACATATCTCGGCCGCGGCATTGGCAAGGGCACCATCGCCCTGTCCTACGTGTACTACCTGCCCGAGACGATCTCGCTGGTGCTGCCGGTCGCCGTGCTGTTCGCCGTGGTCTTTACGGTGGGTGCGCTGGGGCGGCACTCGGAGCTCACCGCGGCGAAGGCCTCGGGCATCTCGTTCCATCGCGTGGTGCGGCCCCTGTTGCTCGCCTCGCTCGCCGCCGTCGCGCTCGATCTGGGGCTCACCGAGCTCGTGCCCGTGGCCTCCGCGCGGCGCGCGGAGCTGCTGGGCGAAAAGCGGGTCCGCGGCGCCGCCGCCAACCGCTACAACTTCGTGTATCGGGCGGACGGCGGCTGGGTGTACGCGATCCGCACGCTCGAGATCGGCCCGCGGCTGATGCTCGACGTGATCATGGAGCGGGAGGGCACGGGAGCGGACTACCCGACGATCGTGGTCGCGGCGCAGCGCGCCGTGTACGACACGGCGCGCGCGCGGCGCGCGTGGACGCTGAGCCGGGGGGCGGTGCGGTATCTGCTGGGCCCGGGTCAGGAGACGACGTTCACGTTCGACACCCTGGGCATCAAGGCGCTGCGCGAGACGCCGGCGGACCTGCTCGCCGAGCCCAAGGCGCCGGACGAGATGGGCTACGCCGAGCTGGGCCGCTACATCGACGCGCTGGCGCGCTCCGGCTCGGACACGCGGAAGCTGCGCGTGGAGCGCGCGCTCAAGCTGTCGGTGCCGCTGGCGTGCATCGTCATCGCGCTGTTCGGGGCGCCGCTCGCGATCTCCACGCCGCGGAGCGGCATGGCGTGGGGAGTGGCGGTCTGCCTCGCGACCACGTTCATCGACCTGCTGATGTTCCAGCTGTCGAAGGCCGTGGGGTCGGGCGGCGCGCTGCCGCCGACCTTCGCCGCCTGGGTGCCGAACCTCATCTTCGGCGCCGGGGGCGTGTGGCTGTGGCGACAGGCGCGGACGTAGGGGAGCTCTGTCAGAACGTGTACTTCATCCCCAGCTGCATGTGCCAGCGCGACGCGGAATCGTTCGGCCGGTCTTTCAGGGGGTTCGTGAACGTGTAGATGCCTTGGTTCGTCGCCGTATCCCACCCCACGAGTCGCAGCAACTCCAAGTCCGGGCCGCTCGCGCTCGACGTTACGGGGTCGCGCTGGAGCCCCCAGTTCCGGTTCACCAGGTTGAGGAAGTTGAAGATTTCGAGGATCGCCTCGGCGTGGTGGCCGTGGAGCGTCGGCAGGGTGCCGGTGAGCCGGACGTTGAGGAACTCCCGCCAGGGTGGCGAGCAGGCGTAGCGTTTGACGATGGTGCCGCGTGACTGGTTCAAGCAGGGTTCGTTCTGGATGTAGCTGTCGAGCGCGGTCCAATCCGCGGCATTCTGGAGCAAGATGTCCGATCGGCTGCGCGGCACGTAAACGAGATCGTTCTCGCCGCGCACGCTCGCGCTCCGGTTCGGGTACCCGTCGGCGTTGGCATCCCCCGCGTACACGTAGGAGTAGGGGGTGCCCGAGCGCCCGACGTACATGGCCGAGAACTGGAAGCCGGAGGGAAGGTTGACGGTGCCCGTCAATGTCACCTTGTGGGGGATGTCGAAGGCCGAGCGGCCCGACTCGGGGTCGTTGGGGTCGTAGCGGATCGGGTCGAAGGCGTAGTTGGACGTCGCGATATCCGAGGTGAGGCTGACCCGATCGACCACGTGCTGGTAGCTGTACGCGCCGGTAGCCTCGAAGCCATTGCCGAACCGCTTCTGCAGCTGCCAGGTAAAACTCATCCCCCAGTCGCCGCTGCCGTTGTAGTGCTCCAGCACCTTGTCGAACCGTGTGTCGACGAAGTTGGTCGTGGGCGTGCCGTTGCTCGCGTAGGTACCGTAGAGGGGGCGCCCACCGACGGTGTAACTCGCGACGCTCCCGATGTTGCGATCGCGCATGAGAAGCGTGCTCGACGACACTGACAGGAGCGCTTCGAACGTGCCGAGAACGCCGCGCGGGAGCTCGTGGTCGACCCCGACATCGAACTTCCACACTTGTGGAAACTTGAAGCTCTTGTCGAAGTAGTTGACCGTCATCAGCGCGCTCGAGCTCACCGACGATTGGTTCTTGCATGCCGTCGGCTGGTTGTTCGGGTCGAGCGTAAACGCGGGAACGGAGTCCGTCGCCGTCCGATTCGCGCAGGTCAGCGTGACACTCTCGCGTCCGGAGTTGCCGTAGGCGTTCGAGAGCCACACATAGGCCGGCCGGCCGCTGAACAGCCCTGCGCCCCCCCGGATCACCGTGGAACGATCGCCGGTCGCATCGTAGTTGAATCCCACCCGCGGCGACCAGAGCACGTTACCGCTCGGCACTTGACGGGTGTCGATCTGAAACACGCTGTCCGCGGTCGGGTTGTAGCGAGGCTGGTCGGGCAGCCTCGGGAGATCCATTCGCAGGCCGTAGGTGATGTCGAGCCGCGGCGTTGCCTGCCACTGGTCCTGGAGGTACACACCGAATTGCTGCACGTGGAAGTCGGCGACCGGCCTGGTGGTCCCCGGGTAGGGGAGCACGCGCGCGAACGACGACGCGATGCCACCGTCGAGATTGGCGAGGCTCGTGAAGTTCCAGAGCCCGATGGATTGTGCCAGGAACAGGTTCTGGAAGCGGAAGAACTCGTTGTGCGTCCCGACCGTTACCTTGTGCGTCCCGCCCGCAGCGAACGTGAGGTTGTCGGTGACTTCGACGATCTTCTGGTCCAGGCGGTTCGCCTGCGAGAACTGCTCCGCGCCGGCGACCAGCGTGCGGGTGGGCCCCGCAAACCCGCCCCCCGTGTCGCTCTTCGTTGCCACCTGCACCTGAGGGAACGACGAGGTCGGGTTGCGCTCATCGTGGATGTTCTGGTACTGCACGATCAGCTCGTTGAAGAGGCGCGAGCGGATCGTGGAGTTGAGCTGCGCAACGACGGAATTCGTGTGGTTTTGCCGGTCCACACCGTTCGACGAGAACGAGTAGAAGCTGCCGCGGCCGACGGACAGGTCCGTGCCGTCGAGATGGTTGTACCGGATGGTGACGATGTTGTTCTGACTCGCTTGCCAATCGAGGCGCCCGAACAGGTTCGTATTGGGAGTGGGCTGGGTCTGCTGCCCGAAGGTCCCGGCGCTGACGGGGTATGCCTTGCTTTGGAGAATCGTGACAAACCGCTGCGCGGAGTCGGGGCTGATGCCAGTGGCCCTGACGGGGTCGACGCCGATATCGGGCCCGGCGTCCGGGGCCGTCCGGGCCTGATGCTCGGCTGCCAGGAAGAAATGGAGCCGATCCTTGATGATCGGCCCGCCGAACGACCCGCCAAACTGGTTCTGATTGAATGTGCCGAACGGGAGCCCGCTCAGACTGTTCCCGACCAGGGCGTCGTCTTGGTGATCGAAGAAGGCCGTACCGTGAAACTCGTTCTCGCCCCGCTTCGTCACCGCATTGATCAGTCCGCCGGCGAACCCGCCCTGCCGCACGTCGAACGGAGCGATCAGCACCTGGTACTGGGAGATCGCTTCGAGGGTGATCGCCTTCGCATTGACCTGGCCGCCCGGTTGTCCCTGGGTCGATCCGAGATTGAAGAGATCGTTGTTGACCGCGCCGTCGATCTGGATGTTGTTGAACCGGTTGTTCTGACCCGCGGCGGAGCTGCGGGACACCTGGGGCACCGCGTCGACGAAATCCGTGAAGTTCCGAGTCAGGCTCGGCAGGCGCCGTACGAGGCTGTCCGAGATAAACTGGCCCGCGCCGGTGCGCGCCGGCGACGTCAGGGGATCGTTGCGCGCCTCGACCGTGACGCCCGCGACTTCCACCGCCGCCCGCTTCATCGTGAGATCGAGGGAGAACCGCTGGCCGAGTGACAGCGAGATTCCCGTGACGCGCACCAGCTCGAAGCCCAGCGCTCGCGCTTCGGCGCTATACGGGCCGCCCGGCTGGACGTTCTCGAGGAAGTAGCGTCCATCGGTCGCCGACCGCGTCGCGTAGCGCTGGCCCGTGGCCGTGTTGATCAACGCTAGCTGGGCGTCCGGGACCGGAGTCCCGGCGTCGTCCGTCACCCGCCCCGCAACCGCAGCCGAAGCGACGCCTTGCGCCAGCGCCGCCTGAGCGGGCCACACGACCACAACCGCGGTGAGCACGCACACCGACCACACGAGCCGTTTCATCTGATCGTGTCTCCGAGAACGCTGAAGCCGAGTGTCAGGGCAGGCTAAAACTGTCCGTCGCTCGGAACCGCGTCAATCCGCAGCAACGTCACGTCGTTGTCACGGCGTGCGGCGCCCGTCGCCCCCCTCCGCCCTGCCGCCGCGCACTCGCAGCCACGCGTAGTAGACGGGAATTCCCGCGAGGATGATGAGGAACGCGAGACCCGTCGCGCCGGGATGCTCGAGCAGCGCGTTGAGCAGGATCAGGAGCGACGCCAATACGAACAGCAGCGGCACCGCCGGATAACCGAATACGCGCACCGGCCGCGCCGCGTCGGGCCGGCCGCGCCGCAACACGAACACCGCGGCGGCGGCGAGCGCGTAGAACGGGAAAATGGCGACCACGAACTGATCGGCCAGCTGCTCGAACGTGCGCACCAGCACGAACCCGATGCCGAGCAGCGCCGTCATCACGATGGACACCGACGGCGTCTGGAAGCGGGGGTGCACGCGGGCGACGCTGCGAAAGAACAGGCCGTCGTCCGCCATCGCGAAAAAGATCCGGGGGGCGGTCAGCATCGATCCGAGCAGGGTGCTGAACGTGGAGACCATCACCACCAGCGCGATGATGCCCACGCCCACGCGGCCGACCAGGAGCTGCGCGGCGTCGGCCGCGACCAGCGGAGATTGGGCTACCCGGTCGAGCGGCAGCAGGTACAGGTAGGCGGCGTTGACCAGGAGATAAATGACGACGATCGCCCCAGTCCCGAGAATCAGCGCGCGCGGCAGGTTGCGCTCGGGGTCACGCACCTCCCCCCCCACGAACGACAAATCGCCCCACCCGTCATAGGCCCAGAGGACCGACACCAACGCGAGGCCGAACAGCCCGCCCGACAGGGGCCCGGCGGCCGCCGTGAAGTGGCCGACCTCCCCCCGACCGGACAGGAACGCGAGTACCACGAGCAGGACGAGGGCGCCGTACTTCGCGGACGTGGTCAGGTTGAGCACGACCGCGCTCCAGCGCACGCCGACATAGTTCAGCGTGGCGGTGAGCGCGATGGCGAGGGCCGCCACATAGTGGACCGCGGCGGCGTACTGGGGCAACTGCGGGTCGAAGCCGAGCGAGCGCAGCAGGTATTCGGCGAACGGCGTGGCGATCGCCCCCAGCGCGGAGGCGCGGATCAGGAGCAGCTCCGTCCAGCCGAACAAGAACGCGGGCAGCCGCCCGAACCCTTCGCGGACGTAGACGAATACGCCTCCCGAACGCGGGAACATCGCCGCCAGCTCCGCGTAGGTCAGCGCGCCGCACAGCGCGAGCAGTCCCCCGAGGACCCACACGCCGAGCATCGGCCACGGCGACGGCACGCGCGCGGCGATGATGGCGGGCGTGCGGAAGATGCCGCTGCCGATCGTGGAGCCAACGAGCACCGCGACCGCGCTCCACGGGCCGAGCCGGCGCGGCAGCCGGTCGCCCCAGCGGTCGACAGCGCCCGATGAAGAGGACTGAGTCATGGGCGCCAATAATAATGCTCTCGAGTACATTTCCCCACGCATGACGCGACGCTTCACGCGGCTCGCCTGGACGGCCGCCGCGTTCACCTACCTCCTCATCATCCTCGGCGCCATTGTCCGCATCACCGGCTCGGGGATGGGATGCGGCGAGCACTGGCCGCTGTGCAACGGGAGGCTGCTGCCCCCGCTCGACCTGCCGACGTTGATCGAGTACGGGCACCGGCTCGCCGCCGCCGCCGTATCAGGACTCGTAGCGGCGCTCGCGGCGTACGCCTGGTGGTTGCGACGGAATGCGAGAAGCGGGATGCGGGATGCGTCCAACGGCCCGATGGCCCTTCGCCGCCCCCCGCCGCCGTCCGGCTCCCTTCAGCGCCCTGGGGTGGCGGCGTACGTCGCGCTAACGTTGCTCGTTCTTCAGGTGGGGCTGGGGGCGGTCACAGTGAAGCTCAGCCTGCCGCCCTGGACCGTCATCCTGCATCTCGGCACCGCGATGCTGCTGCTCGCGACGCTCATCGTGGCGGCGCGGGGGGGCCGCCCGACCCCGGGCGCCCGACTGACCCCGGGCGCCAGCCGGGGGTCCAGGGGACTCTCGAAATCCCCGGGCTCGCGCCCGGGGTTAGTGGGAGCGGTCGCCCTCGGGCTCGCATTCCTCACCGTCCTGTTTGGCGCGCTCACGGCGAACACCGGCGCGGCGAGCGCCTGCCTCGGGTTCCCGCTCTGCAACGGCCAGATCGTCCCCACGGGGAACTACCTGCAGCACATCCATTGGACGCACCGGCTGCTCGCCTACGCGCTCTTCGGGTACGTCGTGTGGTGGGCCGTGCGCACCACGAGGCGTGGTGCGTGGTACGTGGTTGCCCTTGTCACGCTGCAAGTCGCGGTCGCCGCCGCCATGGTGCTGCTCGCGCTCCCCCGGGCGCTTCAGGCGGCGCACGTCGCGGTGGGCGCGGCGGTCTGGGCAGGACTGGTCCTGGCGGCGCTGTGACCCAGGCTGGGGAGTGTTACGGGGAGGGGAAGGGGGAGGTGGAGGGGAAGGACGTCACACCAGGAACAGCTCGTCCTGCGGCACCCGCGGATTCACCTCGGGACCGGCGGCGTCCAGGTACACGTTGATCTCGCTGCGCACTCCGAAGCGCCCGGGGAGATAGACGCCGGGCTCGATCGAGAATCCCACGCCCGCTATCAGGGCGCGCGTGTCCTGCGTCTCGAAGTTGTCGATGTGCGGACCCGAGCCGTGCAGATCGCGGTCGATGGAATGGCCGGTGCGGTGGATGAAGTACTCCGCGAAGCCTGCTTCCCGGATCACGCCACGCGCCGCGTCGTCCACCTCCGCGCCCGTGAGGACTGCCCCACCCCTTGGGCGCCAGCGCTCCCGCAGCAGGCCGACTGCGGCGTCGCGCGCGTCTTTCACCGCCCGCCACACGCGCCGCACCTCGGTGTCGGGCGAGCGCCCCGCAAACGCCATCCAGGTCTGGTCGGCGAACACGGAGCCGGCGCCGGGTCCCGCCCAGAGATCGAGCAAGAGCACGTCGCCGGCCTGCAGCCGCCGGTCCCCCCCCCCGGGATGCGGCTCGTAGTGGGGCATGGCCGAGTTCGGCCCGAACGCCGCGATCGGCCCGTCCCCGTCGCCCACGTACAGCCCAGCCCGCTCGATTGCCTCGAGCGCGCGCCGCTGTAACGCCGTTTCGCGCACTTCGACCCCGCGCGCCGTTTCGGCCCCGGCCCACTCGAGCGCGTCGCGCGCCACGCCCGCCAGCACCTCGGCCGCGCGCCGGTGACCGGCGAGCTCCGCCGCCGACCAGCGCGCCGCAAAGCGGCTCACGAGTGCCGCGGACGAGACCACACGGGCGCCCACCGATTCCAGTAACTGCACCACACCGTAGGGCACGCGATCGAGGTACGGCACGGCGTCCGCCGGCGAGATCTCGAGCGCGAGCGTGCGACCGCGCGCGAGCGACTCGAGATGGCCGTACAGCTCGCGCCACGAGCCGTACGGCCGCACCTCGCCCGGGAAGTCGGCGAGCGGCTGGAGCTCGATGCGGTGCGCGACCGCGACCGGCCGGCCGCCACGCGCCAGGAACACGAACAGACGCCGGGTGCCCATCCCGGTCGCGCCGAGGATGCGCTCCGCCACGGGGTTCACTTTGCGGAAGTCGTAGAGCAGCCAGGCGTCCGCGCCGATCCCGCCGAGCGCCTCGTTGAGCGCGGCGAAGTCGAAGCCGTCGAGCAGCGGGGGAAGCATCAACGGTGTCGGGGATCGGGCGGGGCTGCCCGCCACACGCAGCCATCCCCGCCGGTCGCGCGGCAGGAGACGTGCAGCATCGCACCCTCGAAGCCGACGAGCAACCGCAGCAGCTCCGTGAACCCGGCGCCGAACAGCGTGCAGGCGGCGCCGTCCGGCGTGGCGTGAACGGCGATCGCGTCGCTCACGCGCGCGACGGGGACACGCGCCTCGCGCCGCAGCTCGCCGCCGAGCACCGCGCGCGCGGCGCGCCGGGCGGCCCCGTAGCCGAACAGGCGCGGCGCCGCGCGGGCCGCCAGGCGCGAGAGCACGAACAGCCGCCGCACCGCGCGGCGCGCGGCGCGCCGGCCCGCGTCCGCGAAGACGAGCTCCGCATCAGGACGCCGCCCCACCAGGCGGAGCAGCGCCTCCACGTGCGCCGCATCGGCCCTGGCGTCGCGGCGCACCATCGCCTCGTATTCGCGCAGCTGCATCGCCACCGTCGGCGAGAGCCCCAGCCGCTTGGAGAGCAGCTCTTCGGCGAACTCCGACAACCCGTCCTCAACCGGGGTGTCGAGGTTCTTGACCGCCTCGAGGACTGCGAGTGGCAGGATGCTGTGGACCACGGCGCGCGAAACCTAGCACTTCCGGCCCCTATTGCGGAACCCGGCCGCGACAGGAGAGGTTACGGCACGCTATGAATCCGCCCACTCCGCCGACCCCCACCCCCCCCGCACCGAGCCCCGCCGCCGAGGCCGAAAAACGGGCGAGCTTCGAGCGCGAGGCGCTGGTACACCTCGACAGTCTGTACCGCGTCGCGCTGCGCCTCACCGGGAACGCGGCCGAGGCCGATGACCTGGTGCAGGAGACGATGCTCAAGGCCTATCGCGCCTGGGACCAGTTCGAGAAGGGGACCAACGCGAAAGGGTGGCTGCTCACCATCCTGCGCCACGCGTTCATTAATGAATACCGCCGGCGCACGCGCCATCCCGAGACCGTCGACCTGGACGCCATCGAGCCCTTCTCGGTATTCGAGGAGCTCCAGGACGACGACCCCCAGGGCACGTTTTTCGACCGCATCGTCGACGACGAGGTGCTGCGCGCCATCGACGGCCTCCCGGAACAATTCCGGGAGACCGTGGTGTTGAGCGACGTGGAGGGCATGTCCTACGAGGAGATCGCCCGCGTCCTCGAAGTACCGGTCGGCACCGTGAAGTCGCGGCTGTTCCGGGCCCGGCGGCTGTTGCAGCAACAGCTGTACGACTACGCCGTCGGGATGGGATACATCAAGGGGGGCTCCACGAAATGAATTGTCGCGAGTGCACCGAGCACCTCTACGAGTATCTCGACCGCGAGCTGACGCCCCAGCTGGAGCAGGAGATCCGCCAGCACCTGGTCGAATGCCCTCCGTGCGGCGAGCACTTCGACTTCGAAAAGCTGTTCCTCGCCTTCCTGCGGGCCCGCTGTCGGGCCCAGGGCGCGCCCACCGAGTTGAAGCAGCGGATCCTGCGCGAGCTGTTCGACGAGTGAAGTGGCTCACCCCGGGCGGCGTCGCGGCCGCTCTCGCCGTGGGGATCGCGGTGAGCTGGGGTCTCTCGTGGCGGGGTCTGGCGGCGCTCAGTGCCTTCTTCATATCGGGTAGTCTCCTCACGCAGCTCACCGAGCGGCGCGGGCCGCGGCGCGGTGCCCGGCAGGTGATCGCAAACGGCGGCGTCGCCGCCGTTTCCGCCCTGTTCGGCGCCTGGACCGCGGCGGCGGGCGCCCTGGCGGCCGCCGCGGCCGACACGTGGGCGACCGAGATCGGCGCCTTTTCCCCCCTCCCACCGCGCCTGATCACCACCGGCCGACGAGTCACGCGGGGTACATCGGGGGGTATGACCGCCCTGGGAACACTCGGCGGCGTCGCGGGGGCCGCGATGATCGCGCTCCTCGCCGCGCTCCTCGAACCCCAGGGCGCCGCCCCGGGGTCAGCCGCGCTGATCGGCTGCGCGGGCGTGGTCGGGATGGTCTTCGACTCCGTCCTCGGTGCGACGGTCCAGGGCAAATACGCATGCCCCGAGTGCGACGCGCGATTCGAGCGCGGGAATACCGTGTGCCACCAGCCAGTCCGGCTCACCGGAGGTTGGCGATGGCTCGACAACGACGGGGTGAACTTGGCGGCGACGCTGTGCGGGGCGGCCACGGTCGCGTTCGGCTCGCGCTTCGCGCCGCGGTAGGCGCGACATCGCGGCCCGCGTGAGCGAACGCTGGGACGCGGTCGTCGTGGGCGCCGGCCCGGCCGGGGCCGCGACGGCCTTGCTGCTCGCGCGGGCGGGCGCCTCGGTGCTGCTGCTCGATCGCGCCCGTTTCCCCCGGCACAAACCCTGCTCGGAGTACCTCAGCCCCGGGACGACCGCCGTTCTCGAGCGGCTCGGCAGTGACGTGCTCGGCGCCGTGGAGCGCGCGCCCCACGCCAAGGTGTACGGGATGAAGGTCGTCGCGCCCGGCGGCGCGGCGATGTGCGGCCGCTTCGGGACCGCCTACAGCTTCGCGCTGCCCCGCGCCACCTTCGACACGATCCTGGTGCGTGCCGCCGAGCAGGCGGGGGCGGTCGTTCGCGAGGGGACGACGGTCGAAGGCTTGCTCTTCGACGGCGGTGCGGTCGCCGGAGTGGTCGCCCGCTCGGGATGCGGGATGCGGGATGCGTATCGCGCTCGCGTCGTCATCGGCGCTGATGGCCTCCGTTCCATCGTCGCGCGGCGGCTCGGCCCCGTACGGTCGTCGCCACCCCACCGCATCGCCTTCACGGCGCACGTCGCCGACGTGGCCGGCGTCGACGGGGTCGGCGAGCTGCACGTGAGCGACCACGGGTATGTCGGATTGGGACCCGTCGGACGCGGCGTGACGACCGTGGCGCTCGTTCTCCCGCTGCGAGTGGTGCGCGCGAGCGGCCGCGGGTGGCCGAGCCGCTTCTTCGCGGAGCTCGACCGGTTCCCCGGTCTCGCGGGTCGGTTCGATCCCCGCCGGCTCGTGCGCGAGGTCCTCGCGACGGGGCCGTTCGCCCGCTGGTCGCGCGCCGCCGTCGCGGCGGGCGCCGTGCTCGTGGGCGACGCGGCGGACTTCTTCGACCCGTTCACCGGCCAGGGGATCTACGCCGCCCTGCGGGGGGCGGAGCTCGCCGCCGCCTGTCTCCTCCCCGCGCTCGCGCGCGGGGGCAGTGAACCGATCCCGGCGGCGATGCTGCGGCCCTACTCGCGCGCGCGGCGACGCGCGTTCACCGGAAAATGGCTGCTGGAGCGGCTGATCGGCCTCGGCGTCGGATGGCCCGCGCTGATGGACCGCGTCGTGGCTCGCCTGGCGCGCCGGCCCGACCTCGCGGATCTTCTGGTAGGGGCGACCGGGAATATCGTCCCCGCGCATCGAGTCCTGGCTCCGCGCGCCCTTGCGCAACTCGTCTGGTGACCATGCCCGGCGTCGATCCCGCGCAGTTCCGCCAACTCCTGGGCCGGTTCGCAACCGGCGTGACCGTCCTCACGACCCGCGATCGAGAGGGACGCCCCATCGGGATGACCGCCAGCTCCGTGGCGTCGGTCTCGCTCCACCCGCCGCTGGTGCTGGTGTCGGTCGACAAGAGCAACGACATGCACGCGGCGCTCAAGGCGGCGCAACGCTTCGTCCTCAACGTGCTCGCGGCCGACCAGGAGGCGATTTCCCGCCGGTTCGCTCTCGATCACCCTGACCGGTTCGACGGGATAGGCTACCACGAGACGAAGCACGGCATACCCGTGCTCGACGGCGTGCTCGCGAGCATCGAGTGCGAGAAGTCCGGCGACGCGCCGGGCGGGGATCATTCCGTGTTCTTCGGCCTGGTGACGGGCGGCGCGGTGACCAACCGGAGCCCGCTGCTCTATTACCGCGGCGCATACACCGGGCTGCGCGGCGGATGATCGGCCGCGAGCTGCTCGACGACCCCCGCGCGGACCCACGCGCCGTGCTGGCGGAGCTGCGGGACATCGCGCGCCTGAACACCCTGTTCGGTGGGACCAGAGCCGTCGTCGAGGCGCTCGAGCCCTTCTTTCGACAGTCGTGCAACGGGCAACGTGCATCGTGCAACGTGAGATGGACGCTGCTCGACGTCGGGACCGGCCTCGGCGACATCCCGCAGGCCGCGGCCGCCGCCGCGCGGCGCTATGGCGTCAAACTGAGGCCGATCGGCGTCGAGCTCAATCCTACCGCGGCGCACCTGGCGCGGGGCAACGGCATGCCCGCCGTGCTCGGCGATGGGAACGCCCTGCCGATCCGACCCCGCTCCGTGGACGTGATCGTCGCCAGCCAGGTGTTGCACCACCTGCCCCGCACGGTCGCCGTACGGTGGATCGCGAGCTTCGACCGGCTGGCGCGGCGGGCGGTGGTGCTCGCCGACCTGCGGCGCTCGCGCCTCGCGATGGTGGGCGTCTGGGCGGCGTCGCTCGGGCTGGGCATGAGCCGCGTGACGCGACACGATGCGGTGGTGTCGCTGCGGCGGGGGTACACGAAACGAGAGTTCCAAGAGATGCTGACGGAGGCGGGTGTGTCGGCGGTGGCGCGGTATCGGCCGGGGAGTCGCGTTGTGGCGTCGTGGGCGCCAGAGGCGTCATCCGTTATCCGTTGTCCGTCGTCCCTAGCTACGGATGACGGACGACGACTTCCATGCGCACCGTAGACCAAATCGCCATCCAAGCTCCGCTGGCGCGCGTCTTCGAAGCTGCATCCGACATCGAACGCTGGCCTGCCATCTTGTCTCATTACCGGTGGGTCCGTTTTCTCGACCGGCGCGCCGGCGGCGGCACAGTCGAGATGGCGGCGTGGCGACCGTTCGGGCCGCTGCGCTGGCCGGCGTGGTGGGTGTCGGAGATGACCGTGGACCCGCGGGCGTCGGAAATCCGCTATCGCCACGTGCGGGGTATCACGAAGGGAATGGACGTGGTGTGGCAGATCGCCCGGCGGGGGACGGAGGGCGCGGACGCGGAGGTCACTGTCATCCACGAGTGGCGAGGGCCCGCCTGGCCGTTGGTGGGCCCGCTTGCGGCAGACCTCGTGATCGGGCCGATATTCATCCACGGCATCGCTTCGCGGACGCTCGCGGGGATTAAGCGATTTGCAGAGGACAGCCGCGGGCAATTGGGGGGCAGCGGATGAAGAACGGATCACGCCGAGTCGTCATTACCGGGGTCGGCGCCGTCACGCCGATCGGCACCGGCGCGGACGGTCTGTGGGCCGGGCTCGCGGCGCGCGCCTCGTTGGTGCGAGAGATCACCCGGTTCGACCCCGCGCCGTTTCGCAGTCGCATCGCGGCCGAGATCCCCGACTTCCGGCCGCAGGACCACCTCGACGCGAAGCGCGCCAAGCGGCTGGACCGCTTCTCCCAACTGGCGGTGACGAGCGCGCGCTTCGCGCTGGCCGATGCCGAGCTCGAGCCGGCGCGGGAGGACGGTGACCGCGTGGGCGCCATGATGGGGTCGGCACTGGGGGGCGTGGCGTTCGCCGAATCGCAGGTGGAGCGCTTTCGCGCGGCCGGTCCGCGCGGGCTCGACCCGGCGCTCGCGCTCGCCGTGTTCCCGGGCGCGGCGAGCTGCAATATCGCCATCGAATTCGGGTTCACCGGACCGAATTCGACCAACGCGATGAGCTGCGCATCCGGGACGATCGCGGTGGGCGAGGCGTTCCACACGATCCGTGCCGGCCGCGCCGACGTGATGCTCGCGGGCGGCGCCGAGGCGCCACTCGCCCCCATGACCTACGCGGCATTCAGCGTGATCCGGGCCATGAGCACGCGCAACGACGACCCCACGCACGCGTCCCGGCCGTTCGACGAGGACCGCGACGGCTTCGTGATGGGCGAGGGCGCCGCAGTGCTGGTCCTCGAGGAGCGGGAGCGCGCGCTCGCCCGCGGCGCGAAGTTGTACGCCGAGCTGGCGGGCTACGGGTTCACCAACGACGCGTACCACATGACGGCGCCGCGGCCGGACGGGCGACAGGCGGCGCGCGCGATGCGGGTCGCGCTCGCGGACGGGGACATCGGCCTCAGCGAGGTGGGCTACATCAACGCCCACGGCTCGTCGACGCCGCTCAATGACTCGACGGAAATGGCGGCCATCAAGCAGCTGTTCGGAGCCCACGCCTACCGTCTCGCCGTGAGCGGGACCAAGGGCTATTACGGTCACGCGCTGGGCGCCAGCGGCGCGATCGAGGCGGCGATCTGCGCCCTGGCCATGCATCGCCGCTGGCTGCCTCCCACGCTCAACCTCGAGCGTCCCGACCCGGCGTGTGATCTCGATTGCCTTCCGGGCGACGGCCGCGCCGCGGCGCCCGACGTCGTGCTGTCGAACTCGTTCGGGTTCGGCGGGATCAACGCGTCCTTGGTGTTGCGGCGCGCCTAGGGCGGGCCCTAGATTGACGCCGGCCACCTCCGAGGATCGACCGCCATGTACAAGGACCTGCGGCCGCTGACGGCCGAGTTCGTCGGCACCTTGCTGTTCGTGTTCCTGGGCGCGGGCAGCGTGGTCGCGTTAGCCGTCGGCGGGCCGAGCCCGGCCGGCGCGATCGGCGTGGCGCTCGCGCATGGGGTCGGCATGGCGATCATCGTCTCCATGACCATGAGCATCTCCGGAGGCCACATCAACCCGGCCGTCACGGTCGGGCTGTGGATCGCGAACAAGATCGACGGCGCGCTCGTCGGCAAGTACATCGTCGCGCAGCTGCTGGGCGCCGTCGCCGGCGCGGCCCTCGTCCGGGCCGTGCTGCCCCGGGTGGCTGTGAGCATGGCGCTGGTCGGCACGCCGCGGCTCGCGAACGACGTGACGTTCATGCAAGCGGTGTGGATCGAGGCCGCGCTCACGTTCTTTCTCGTGAGCGCGGTGTTCGGCACGGCGGTGTCGTCGCAGGCGCCCAAGATCGCCGGCTTCGGGATCGGCCTCGCGATCTTCGTGGACGCGCTGGTGGGCGGCGGCTTCACCGGAGCCATGATGAACCCGGCGCGCGCCATCGGGCCCGCGATCGTAGCGTGGCAATGGAACGGGCACGCGGTGTACTGGATCGGCCCGCTGCTCGGCGCCGCGATCGCCGGCGCGCTTTGGAAGGCCATACTGCTTCCGAAAAGCGGAAAACCGTAAGGCCTACGTCTTACAGAAGTGCTGCGGCCGTGGGCGCAAAGTAGCTGAGGATGATATCCGCCCCCGCCCGGCGGATGGCGTACAGCGTCTCCCACATCGCGCGGGTCTCGTCGAGCATGCCGCGCGCTGCGGCTGCCTTGATCATCGCGTACTCCCCGCTCACCTGATAGGCGGCGAGCGGCGAGCCGAATTCCGCCTTGGCACGCCGCAACAGATCGAGACAGGGCAGCGCGGGCTTCACCATGACGATGTCCGCGCCCTCCTCGACGTCGAGCCGGATCTCCCGCATCGCTTCATCCGCGTTGGTACCCTGCATCTGGTAGGACTGCCGGTCGCCGAACTGCGGCGTCGAACCCGCGGCCTCGCGGAACGGCCCGTAGAACGCCGACGCCATCTTCGCGGCGTAGGACATGATCGGGACCCGCGACAACCCCGCGGCGTCCAGCGCCTTGCGGATCCCCGCCACGCGACCGTCCATCATGTCGCTCGGCGCGACGACGTCGACCCCGGCCCGCGCCTGTGTCACGGCCACCTTGCCCAGCAGGTAGACCGTGGCGTCGTTCTCGACCTCCCCATCCTGGATCACGCCGCAGTGCCCGTGATCGGTGTACTCGCACAGGCACACGTCCCCCATCACCAGCAGCTCGGGCACGGCGCGCTTCACCGCGCGCGCCGCCTGCTGTACGATCCCCTGGTCGTCGTAGGCCTCCGAGCCGGTCGCGTCCTTGGCGGCCGGCAAACCGAACAGGATGATCCCGCCGAGCCCGAGGCGGCCGGCCCGCTCCGCGTCCTTCACCAGCTCGTCCACCGAGGTCTGGTGCACGCCCGGGAGCGCGGCCACCTCCTCCCGTACGCCCTCGCCGTGACACACGAACAGCGGCCACACGAGCTGGGAGGGGGCGAGGTGCGTCTCCTGCACCAGCCGGCGCAACGCCGCGGTGCGACGCAGCCGGCGCATCCGCCGGATCGGGAACTGGGGAAGGGGGAGGCTCATCGGCCGAGCAATCTCGACGCGCCCTGCGCCCGGAGCAAGTCCGCCACGCGCACCCCCGTGGCCACGGGATCGCCCTCGTCGAGGTCGGCGGAGGCCGTGATCTGAACCGAGCCATCTTGCGCCGTTACTCGCCCAAACAACCGCCCCTTCCCTCCTCGCTCTTCTGTCCTCCCCGCATAGGCAGCCACCGGCGCCTGGCACCCCCCTCCGAGCGCCGCCAGCACGCTCCGCTCGGCCGCCACCTGGCGCGCGCTCGCCGGATCGTCGAGCGGCGCGAGCGCCGCGTGCGTGCGCCGATCGTCCGTACGCAGCTCCAGCCCGAGCGCGCCCTGTCCCGGCGCGGGCATCACCTCCAGGGGGTCGAGCCGCGCGGCGATCTCGCTCGCGAGCGCCAGGCGCTCGAGCCCCGCGGCGGCGAGGAGCGCCGCGTCGAGGCCGTCACGTCCTTCCTTCACCTTGCGCACACGGGTCGGGACGTTGCCGCGCAGCGGAACGACCTCGAGATCGGGTCGCAGATGGCGGATCTGGGCGACACGGCGGAGGCTCGAGGTCCCTATTCTGATACCGGCCGGGAGCCCGGCGATCGTCGTCGCGCCCGCGCCTCGCGTGACGAGCGCCTCGCACGGATCGGCGCGTCGGGGCACCGCCCCCAGCACCAGCCCCGGCGGAAGCATCGTCGGCAAGTCCTTGAGCGAGTGCACCGCCACGTCGATGCGACCGTCGAGCAACGCCTCCTCGATCTCCTTCGTGAAGAACCCCTTGCCGTCGAGCTGCTGCAGCGGACGGTCCACGTCCGCGTCGCCGCGCGTCTTGATGACCAGGAGCTCCACCGCCACACCCTGACGCGCGAGCTCCCCCTTGACCCACTCCGCCTGCCACAGCGCCAGCTGGCTGGCGCGGGTGCCGACCTTCAGGGTCGCCTTCACCCTTCCCGTTTCCCTCTTCCCTCTTCCCCGAAGTAACGGGTGAGGGCGTCGACCAACCCCGGTACGGTGAACTCGTCCGCCTCGACGGCGACCGCGATCCCCAGCTCCCGCGCCGTCGCCGCCGTGACCGGTCCGATCACCGCGGCCGCGAACCGGCCCGACGTCGCCGCCGCGCGTCCCACGATGTCCACGAAGTGGCGCACCGTGGAGGATGACGTGAACGTGACGGCGTCGATCCGTCCGGCCAGGATTGCCGCCGCCAGGGCGCTCCCGTCTCCCGTCTCCCGGACGGTCTCGTACACCGGGATCACGTCCACGACCGCGCCGCGTCCCCGCAGGCCGTCGGGGAGCGCGTCGCGCGCTTCTCGCGCCCGCGGCAGCAGTACCCGCTTGCCGCGCAGGTCGGCGCGCTCGCCGAGCGCCGCGACGACCGCTTCCGCGACGTAGGTCCGCGGGACGACGTTCGGTGTCACCCCGTATCGCGCCAACGCCTCTGCTGTCGCCGGGCCGATCGCCGCAATGTTCACCTGCGCGAGGTCGCGCCCGGCGAGCCCCCATTGGCGCAGGTGCTCGCACACCACCTCAACTGTGTTCTGGCTCGTGAAGACCACCCAGGCGTAGCGCGACAGCTGCGCGAGCGCGGCGCGCAACGGCGCCAGATCGGGAAGCGGCTGGATGCGGATCGTCGCCGCGGCGACGACTTCGGCGCCGAGCGCCTCCAACCTCCGCTGCAGCTCGGCCGCCTGCGCGCGCGCGCGTGTGACCGCGATGCGCCGGCCCTGGAGCGGAAGCGCGGAACCCGGCAACCGCCGCGCGCGTGACATAGATTGTGCAATCTACCATGCTCCGTTCCCTGCGCTCCGCGCTCGCCCGCTTCGCCGTCCGGCGGGCCGCCGCCTGCCAGCGCCACGCCCCCAAGCGCGCGGACTGGTGGCTCCAGCTCGCGTGCGCGCTGACGTCGGTGTTCGCGGAGCCCTACCCCGCGCTCGTGCGCCTGCGGCGCGCGATCGAAGATCGTTGGGGCGCCCTGGCCGCCGCGCAGGAGGCAACCGAGCGGTTCCCCGAGAATCCCGACGCGTGGCTCCTGCTGGGCGAGGCGTGCCAGATGGTGTTCCGCCAGCAGGAGGCGCTGGTCGCCTACGAGCAGGTGCTCGCGCTCGAGGAGCGCCCCGACGCCGCGCTCGCGGCGGGCGACCTGTACCGCCGGGCCGGCCGGTACGCCGACGCCGCCGCCCGGTTCGCCCGCGCCTACGCGGCGGGCGGCGGCGCCGAAGCACTGCGGCTCAATGCCCAGGCGCTGTTTCAGGCGGGGGACGTCCGCGCCGCGGACGAGGCGCTGCACCTCTGGGCTACCCAGGTCCCGGACGGGCTGGACCGGTTGTCGCAGGCGCGGGCGGAGTTGTTCGCCGAGAAACGCGAGGGCTAGGGCTTCTCGGTGCGACGGTACAGCGAAACAGCGTAGGCGACGAGGATCACCGCCGTCACGATGTAGGCCGCCACCATGTAGCCGGCGTCCTGCGGCACGTCAGGCACGCTCCACCCCTTCCCGCTCGTCGCGCAGCAACGCCAGCGCATAGCGCTGGACCACGAACCCGACGTACAGCAGCGTGAACACCGCGAACGAAAAGAGCAGTGTCGCGAGCATGCTCCCCGGCAGCGACGGCGCGCTCGGTTTCAGCACGATCGGCTGGGGGTGGAGCGTGCGGAACAGCACCGTGCTCAAGTGGATGAACGGGACCAGCACGAGGCCGCAGATCCCCAGCACGGCCGAATACCGGGCCCGGAGGCCCGGCTCGGTCACGGCCCCTCGCATCAGCTGGTACCCGACATAAAGGAAGAAGAGGAACAGGGTCAGGGTCAGGCGGGCGTCCCACGTCCACCACGTCCCCCACACGGGCTTGCCCCAGATCGGCCCGGTCGTGAGCACGACGCCCGCGAAGACCGTCCCTACTTCCGCGGAAGCCGCCGCGAAGCGATCGAGGCGGGGATCCTTCAAAAACAGGAAGAAGATGCTCGCCAGCCCCACGAGTACCATCGCGAGCTCCGCCCAGACGGCGGCCGGCACGTGCAGGTAGAAGATCTTCTGGGCCGGTCCCTGAAACCGCTCGACCGGAGTGAAGACGACGGCGCGCACGTAGACGCCGGCGAGCAGCACGAGCCCGAGAAGGGCGATGCGGCGGCCTTTCTGCACGAGCGTCATTCGTCCACCGTGTACGGGAACAGGAGCACCGCGAGGGCCACGAAGGCGATATCGTAGCCGGCGAGCAAGCTAAGCCAGCCCCCCACCTCGCTCAAGGGACGGCCGCCGAGCAGCCTGGCGGTGGCCTGCACCGCCCAAAACACCGGCCACACGAGAAACGGGAGCAGCAAGACCGGAAGCATCAGCTCGGCGAACCGCGTGCGGATCGCCATGGCGCTGAACAGGGTCCCCACCGCGACGAACCCGATCGTGGCGAGCGCGATCACGCCCACGAGCGGGAGCAGGACCCGGCCCACCGGCACGTCGAAGAACAACACGAACAAGGGGAGCCCCACGCCTTCGACTACCCCGACGAAAGCGAGGTTGGCGAGCAGCTTGCCGACATAGAGGCTCCGGCGGCTGAGCGGGGAGACGAGCAGGCCCTCGAGCGCTCCGTTCTCGAGCTCGAGCTGAAACGCCCGGTTCAGCCCCAGCATGGCGGCGAAGGTGAAGGTCACCCACAGGATGCTGGGTGCCAGGTCGAGGGCCGACACGGCCGTTGGATCGCGCCCGAAGTTGAACACCGTGAGCACCAGGGCCGTGAACACGACCGCCGACAGGAACGCCGTGCGGGTACGGAACTCGAGCAACAGATCTTTGCGCGCGACCGTCCACACCTGCGCGAGCAGCTCATGCATCCGCCACCGCCCGCCGGTACGACTCGGCGATCTCGGCCGCGCTGCGCGCGGCGCGCGGCGCCAAATGCACGAAGCGTCCGTTCCGTTGGAACGCCACGTCGGTGGCAAGCTCGACGCCTTCGTCCACGTTGTGGGTCGCCAGCACCAGCACGCGACCGGCGCCGCGGAGCCGGGCGAGCAGCGCGCGAGACTCGGCCGCCGCCGCCAGATCGAGTCCCGTGAACGGCTCGTCGAGGAGCAGCACCTGGGGATCGTGGATCAGCGCCTTGCCGATGGCGGCGCGCTGTTGCAGCCCTCGCGACAGTGACCACACAGGCTGATCGGCGCGGTCGGTCAAGCGCACCTGACCCAGCACGTCGTCCGTGCGCGCCGCACGCCGGGCCCGCGGCACTCCGTACAGCGATGCCCAGAACAACAGGTTCTCTCGCACCGTGAGACGGCCGTAGAGATGGGACTGATGGCCGATCCACCCGATCGCACGTCGCCCGCCGGCAACCCGCGCCGACCCGGCCTGGGGGTGGATCAATCCGGCCAGTGTCTTGAGCAGCGTGGTCTTCCCAGCGCCGTTCGGCCCGAAGATGGCGAGCGCCTGACCCGGGGCCAGCGTGAACGAGATACCGTCGAGCGCGACGACCCGCCCGAACGCGTGCCGCAGTCCTTCAACCTGCAGCATCGATGCGGGCCGCGAGGTCCTCCAGGTCGAACGGCTTCACGAGGTACCCCGAGTGGCCGAGGTCCAGCACGTTGATCAGGGGCTCCATGCTGACGTACGATGTCGTGACGATCACCGGGAGCGACGGGCTGGACTGACGGATCTCCTGCAGCAGCGTGACGCCGTCGGTGTCGGGAAGGCGGAGATCCAGCACCAGCACTTCGGGCCGGAAGTCTTCGAGCTGCCGGCGAGTCTCGCTGCCGCTCCCGGCGAACGCGACGTCGTAACGGGTGGCGAAAAAGCGCTTGTAGGTGCTCCGGAGCGCCGATTCATCCTCGACGAACAGTACCTTGCGTCGGGGGGGGGACCCCATAGGTGGGGCCCAATATACGCAGGCCCCACTGGGCGTCTACAGCGGGTCAGCTCGCGCCGCTGTCCAGCTCGAACAGGTCGTCGAGCTTGGTCAGCACCAGCAGGAAGCGCAGCTCCTCGTTCGCGCCGCGCAGGCTCACCACGAGCCGGCGCTCGGCCGCCTTCCGCTGAATCAACATCAGGGCCCCAAGGCCGGCCGAGTCCACCTGCCGCGTCGCCGAGAGGTCGATCACCAGGCGCCCGGCTCCCTCGGCCAGCTGCTCGAGCAGCTCCGCGGCCGCGCGCCGGAACGCCGTGCGCGACTCAAGGCCGAGCTCCTCCGGACCAGCCAAGACTTTTTCAGTCGGACGCGTAGACATCGTCGTCAACTCCTTCACAGTCGGCTCCATCAGGTTACCGACTGCGCGGTAATGCGACTCCGGTGCCACCCAGCTAAGCTGCAGGCCGTCAACCGGTTGTCAAAACAGGCGTGAGGCGCCTCACGCGTGGCGCTGCCGCAGAGCGAGGGCCGCGGCGCAGTTTGCAAGGGCTCGACCGGCAGGCACGGCAACAAAAAGCCCCTACAGGGGCACCCTCTGTAGAGGCTGGAATCACATCGCCGCACGCGATTCACGACTCAACCGACGCGGCATGCCTCATTCAACTTGGCCGAACTTCGCGATATCCTCCGGCAATTCCTCTCGCGTCGTGATCGTTTCCTTGCCTTGAACCATCATGCGGATCTGCTCGACCACGTCCGGGTTCGCCAGGGTGGTCACGTCGCCGACATCCCGGCGGTTCGAGATCGCCGCGAGCACGCGCCGCATGATCTTCCCCGAGCGCGTCTTGGGCATGTCCGGCACGATGTACACGTGCTTGGGACGGGCGATCTTGCCGATCACCTCTTCGTTGGCCTTGATCACGCGGTCGATGACGTCCTGACTCGGCTTCACGCCCGGCTTGACCGCGATGTACACCTCCGGGACGCGTCCCTTCAGCTCGTCTTGGACCGGAACGACGGCGGCCTCGGCGACCTCCGGGACCGTGAGACAGGCGGACTCGATCTCCTTGGTGCCGAGGCGGTGACCGGCGACATTGATCACGTCGTCGATCCGGCCCAGGATGCGGTAGTAGCCGTCTGCCGCCTGCACCGCGCCGTCGCCGCACAGGAACGGCCAGTCGCGCCAGTCCTTGCTGCGGGGATTCTTATTGTACTTGGCGAAGTAGGTCTTGACGTAGCGGTCGCGGTCGCCCCAGATCGTCTGCATGATGCCCGGCCACGGATTGCGGATGCAGATGTTGCCCGCCTTGCCGGAGCCCTTGGGAACTTCGGCGCCGGTCTCGTCATAGATGACCGGATGAATCCCGGGCGCCGCCGGGCCGCAGCTGCCCGGCTTCATCGCGTGAATCGCCGGCACCGTGGTGCCGAGAAAGCCGCCGGTCTCCGTCATCCACCACGTATCGGTGATGACGGCTTCCCGCTTGCCGACTTCGTCGTAATACCAGCGCCATGCCTCCGGCTCGATCGGCTCGCCCACCGTCGTCATGGACTTGAAATGGTACTTGTACTTGCGGGGCTCCTGGGGACCGAGCTTGCGGAGCATCCGAATCGCCGTCGGCGCGGTGTGGAAGATGTTCACGCCCAACCGCTGGGCGATGCGCCACGGCCGCCCCGCGTCGGGAAACGTCGGCACGCCTTCGTACAGCACGCTCGTCGCCGCGTTCGCCAGGGGGCCGTACACGATGTAGGAATGCCCGGTGATCCAGCCGATGTCCGCCATGCACCAGTAGATGTCTTCAGGATGAATATCGAGAATCCACTTGGATGTGGCGGTGACATAGGACAGATACCCCGCGATACCGTGTTGCGCGCCCTTGGGCTTGCCGGTCGTCCCGCTCGAGTACATCAGGAACAGGGGCGCTTCCGACGCTAGGGCAACCGGGTCCACTTTCTTGCCTTTGTGATCCTTGAGCAGGTCGTTCACGAAGAAATCGCGACCCGCGACCATGGGCGTCTTGGCGGAATATTTTCCGGGGTACCGCTGCCACACCAAGACCTTGTCGACGTCTTGCCCCAACTCTTTCGCCGCCCGCACCGCGATATCGGCGTTCGCCTTGTGATCGACGAGCGTGCCATTCCGCCAGTAGCTGTCCATCGTGATCAGCACACGGCTGCCCGAGTCCTGGATGCGCGAGCCGCACGCCTGGCCGCTGAACCCCCCGAACACCTGCGAGTGGATGATTCCGAGCCGCGCACACGCCAGCATGGTGATCGGCAGCTCCGGGACCATCGGCATGTGAAAGGTGACGCGGTCGCCGCCCTTGAGCCCCAAGCCGCGAAGCAGGGCAGCCATTTCATTTACACGGTCATGTAGCTCCTGATACTGGATGACTACGTCCCGCTCCGCTTCGGGCTCGGGCACGAAAATGAACGCTGCTTTGTCGCCGTACTTGGTCAGGTGGCGGTCCACGCAGTTGTACGACGCATTGATCTTGCCGCCGGCGAACCATTTCCAGAACGGCGCGTCGCTGGTGTCGAGGACAGTCTTATACGGCTCGAACCACGTCAGCATATCCGCATATTCTCTGAAGCAGTCGGGGAACTTGTCGAGCCCGAACCGGTCGAAGATGTGCGGGTCTCGCATGTTCGCCTGTGCCTTGAATTTCTCGGAAGGCTGAAAGTAGGCCTCTTCCTTCCAGTGTACCGCGATCTGGGCTTCGCTGACCTCCGTGAGCTCCCTCGCTTTTGTGGTCTTTGCCATGTGACTTTGCCTCCTGGCTAGCAGATATCCCCGGTCGCCGCAGGTGTCAAGGCCGACGCGACAACGCTACAGCTCGACCTGGGCGCCGACTTCGAACACCTGGTTGGCCGGGATCTTGAAGAAGGCGGTCGCCCGCAGGGCGTTGCGTGACATGAAAGCGAACAGCGTCTCGCGCCACTTGGCCATGCCGGGCCGCTCGGAGGCGACCAGCGTCTCGCGACCGAGGAAGAACGTCGTTCCTTCCACGCGGATGTCGAGGGATTGCGTCTGGCAGGCCGCCAGGACGTCCTCGATGTCGGGATCGTCCATGAATCCGTAGCGGGCGACGACCGTGTTGAATCCCTTCCCGATGCGCTTGATCGTCAGGCGCTCCGTCGGCGCCACATGGGGAACGTCCTCCGTGACGACCGTGAGGAACACGATTTTCTCGTGCAGCACCTTGTTATGGGCCAGATTGTGCACCAGCGCCGGCGGCGTACCGTCGGTGGTGCCGTACATGAAGACGGCCGTGCCGGGCACGCGGATCGGCGGCTCCGCCGCGAGATCGGCGAGCAGCATCTTGAGCGGGACCGTCTTCTCGAGCATGCGCTTGCCGAGGATCTCGCGCCCACGCTTCCAGGTGGTCATCAGCGTGAAGATGACGGCGGCGATCACCAGGGGGACCCAGCCACCGTAGCGAATCTTCAGCATGTTCGCGCCGAAGAAGAGCACGTCCACCCACAAAAACAGGCCGGCCACGCCCGCGGCGCGCAGGAAGCTCCAGCGCCAGACTTCGCGGCTCATCACGTAGAACATGAGCGTCGTCATGAGCATCAGCGTGGACAGGGCCACGCCGTAGGCTCCTGCGGTGTTGCTCGACGTGCGGAAGCCCAACACCAGCGCGCACGTGAGGAGCATCAGGCCCCAGTTCACGGCCGGGACGTAGATCTGGCCGATCTCCCGCGACGAGGTATGCTCGATCCGCAGGCGCGGGCTGTAGCCGAGCTGCACCGCCTGCCGCGTCAGGGAGAACGCGCCCGAGATCACCGCCTGCGAGGCGATGATCGTCGCCGCCGTCGCGAGCCCGATCAGGGGGTACAAGGCCCAGCTCGGGGCCAGGTGGTAGAAGGGGTTTTCCGCCCCCGCCGGGTCCCGCAGCAGCAGCGCCCCTTGGCCGAAGTAATTGAGGAGGAGGCAGGGGAACGTGACGGTGAACCAGGCGACCTGGATCGCCTTGTGGCCGAAATGCCCCAGGTCCGCGTACAGCGCTTCGCCCCCGGTCACGACCAGGAATACGGCACCGAGCACGATGAAGCCGCGGCCCACGTCCTCGGCGAAGAAGCGCACCGCGTGGGTCGGCAGCACGGCCGCCAGCACCGCGGGTTGGCGGACGATCTGGCTCAACCCGAGCACCGCCAGCGTCGCGAACCAGACGACCATGACCGGTCCGAACATCGCACCGATGCGGGCCGTGCCGCGGCTCTGCAAGAGGAACAGGCCGATGAGAATCGCGAGCGTCACCGGGACCACCCAGGACGCGAGCGCCGGCGTCGCGACCTCAAGCCCCTCGACGGCGGAGAGGACCGAGATCGCCGGCGTCAAGGCGCCGTCGGCGTACAAGAGCGCCGAGCCGAAGATCCCCAGGACGATCATGATCCGACGGGGCGACAGCCCCCGGGCGAGCCGGCTGCCGTTGACCAGCGCCATCAGCGCGAGCACCCCACCTTCGCCCTTGTTGTCCGCGCGGATGATCACGACGTGGTACTTGATGGTGACGACGATCACCAGCGACCAGAACATGAGCGACAGGACGCCCAGGACGTTTCCCGGCGTCACGGGGATCCCATGCACTCCGTGGAACGAGATTTGGATCGCGTACAGCGGACTCGTGCCGATGTCGCCGTAGACCACGCCCAGCGCGGTGAGCGCGAGCGTGCCGAGGTAGCGGCCGCGCCGAGGGCCCCCCTCCCCGGGCTCGGAACGTGGGGTCATGGCGCTGAATATTAGCGGCTCGCGGCGGCCGGAGCGTGACGCAGCTCGGCGACCGCCAGCACCCAGATCGCCGTCATGATCACCGCCGACGCCACGCACCAGCGGCAGATGGCGTGCAGCACGAACAACTCGACGCCCGTGAGGTAGAGCGTGAACGCGAAGCCCGCCGTCGCGAGCGCCGCGACGAGCGCCCCGATGCGTCGGTCGCCGGCCCGGGCGGGTCGCAGGCCGGCGAGCCCGACCAGGAACAGCACCGCGTAGCCCACCACACCGTACAACGCGACGGGGATCCCGAAGAGCTCGGCGTACCGGCTGGCCTGCACCACCTCGCAGCCGGCCCCTCCAGTCCCGCACTGCAACTCGCCGATCAGGCCGATCTTGTACAGCCAGAGGTACGTCGCGACCAGCAGCCCCACGAGCGCGAGGAGCACGATCGCTTGGCGCCGGATCACTTGCGCGTGTGCGTCAGGCTGTCCGCGAGAGCCTTGAAGGCGTCCGAGGTGGCGCGCCCTGTGAATCGCTTACCGTTCACGAAAAAGCTCGGCGTTCCCTGCACGCCCGCGGCCTCGCCCTCCTGCACGCTCGTCTGGATCCGCCCGGCGTAGCGCTGGCTGTCCATGCAGGCGTCGTACTTGTCCAGGTCGAGGCCGACGGTCTTGGCGAAATCACGGAACAGCGAGCGAGGATTCTTCCCCGTCTGGGCCCACTCGTGATGCCCGAACAGCTGATCGTGCATCTCCCAGAACTTGCCCTGCTCGCCGCCGCACTGGGCGGCGAGCGCGGCATAGCGCGAGTACTGATGGGACGGAAGCGGGAAGTCGCGGAAGCGCCACCGCACCCGGCCGGTGGCGATCACCTGCTCGCGGATCACGGGCATCTGCACCGCGGCGAACGAGGCGCAGAACGGGCACTCGAAGTCCGAGTACTCCGTCACCTCAATCCGGGCCGCATCGGAGCCCATCGTGTAGCCGCGGAACCCGTCCGCGGCGGCGGCGGGAGGCGGCGCGCTCGGCGCCGGGGCCGGCGCGGCCCGTTGCCGCGAGCTGTACCACAGGGCGCCGCCGCCGATCACCGCCACCGCCACGAGCAGCGCGTAAAATCCTCTCATTCGTCTTCAGGCCCCCCTCCCTCTCCGCCAGCTTCCCGCCACGGCTCGTCGTCCTCGTCGTCATCGAACGCCCCCCCCGCCCCCCCCACCTCGCCAGTCTGCCGCTCCGCCTCGTCCACGATGCGCCGGCTCTCGGCGACCTCGGGCGTGTCGTAGGTCAATCGCACCTCGTAGTGGAACAGCTCACTGCGCGCGTTCCCGAGGAGTTTCTGCAGCTCAGGCACCCGCTCGAGCAGCTCGCCCGTCCGATCGAGCGCCTGGATCCGCTCGGCGAGGGCGCGCAGCATGGCGAGCAGCCGCTCGGCGCGATCCGGCCCGTAGACTTCTTCCGAGTTGTTGCCCATGCGCCCGCCTTCCCTTACATGTGGCACCCATCACCCGTCACCCTGCCCTACTGATTATACCATCGCCCGATGCCCGGCGGCGGCCCTTTGCGTCGCCTCGAGCGCCCTATTACATTGCGGCGCCGATTCATCCACACCCACACCCCCAGTCCGACAACGAGAGGAGCACCCCGCGCATGGCGAAGAAACGTTCGGAACCCCGACGCCTGTCTACGCCCACCGCCTTCGAGCAAGCCCGCGACGAACTGTTCTCACATATCCTGCGCTGCGGCGTCCTGGAAGCGGCCGCCGAGCACCAGAAGGAGTGGTTCGACGACACGATGCTGTACCTCGCCGACCGCTACGAGGACCTGGACGAGCCGCAGCTCGCCGAGCTGCGGGTCCTGGGCGAGCGCTACTGCCGGCCCGTGGTGGGACGGAACGCCCCCGTCGGCGCCGGCGCCTGACCGTCGCCGGGCGCTGCTGTTCTAGTCCTACCACCAAGCCGGGAAGCGCCGCCACCGCCAGCCGACGGCGAGGCGCACCCCACCGCCCAAGCCAAGCTCGCCGTACCACCCCCCCGCGCGTCCCGGCGCCGACTCGACCCCGAGCAGCGCCGTCAGATATCCGGCGCCGTGCGTCGATTCGGCTCCCAGGAATGCCAACCCCAGGCCGGCGTACGGTCCCACACCCACACGGTCGCCGGGTCGCAGTAACAGTTGCGCGGTGCCCTCCACCCGCATCCCCAGCATGCCGTCATAGTCCCCACCGGCCGCGCTAAGGGCGAAGCGGCCCTGGCCGCCGGGCCGCCGGGCCACGCCCAGCTCCGGACCCCAAAAGCCATGATGCGCGAACAGCGCCATCCCCCCCGCCGCGGCCTCGGTCACCACCAGCGCCTGGGCGCGCGCCGGCCCGGCAGCGGCGAGGGCGAGGGCGACGGCGCCCGCGAGCGACCTAGCGAATCGCGAGGTCGTAGGTGATGGGGATGTCGGGGGCGAGGGACGCCACGACCGAGCAATACTTTTCGAGCGAGAGATCGACGGCGCGCCGTGCCTTGGCCTCGTCCACCCCGTCACCCGACACGGTGAACACGAAATGCAGCGCGGTGTAGCGGCGCGGCTGCTCTTCGCGACGCGTGCCCCGCACGGCGACGTCGAGCGAGCGGAGCGTCACACGCTGCTTTTGCAGAATGAGCACCACGTCCGATGCGGAGCAGGTCGCGGCGGCGAGGAGCAACAGCTCGACGGGGGACGTGGCGGCCGCGCTGTCGCCGTCCACGAGAATAGCGGGTCGTCCCGGCGCGCCGCCCTCGAACAGCAGCCGCTCGCGCCACCGCATGGTGACCTCCGGTCGGCTCCCCGCCACGCTCAGTTCCCCCGCCGCGTCGTCAATCCCACGTACAGCCGGTTGTGCCGGAACGCGTCCATCGCGTGGTATTCGAGGAGCCAGTTGAAGGTGGAGCGGTAATGGATCTCGACACCCACGAGCACGTTGGCCCACAGGGCTGGGCAGTCGGGGTCGGCACCACAGGCGTCGTGGCCCGCCACGCTCAAACCGGCGCCGGCATAGGGGGTCGCGACCTGCTCTTCCCCCGTCAGGCGGTACACCGCTTCGAAGCTCCCCACATAGCTGTTCTTCGTGTTGAACACGCCGATCTCCGCCGACGGGCGGATCCGCAAGCGGGTCGTGGCAAGGTTGCCAGCGTCGAACGTAGCGCCGAACACGAGCTGTGATTTCCCCGCCAAGTCGACGCCGCCCCGCACGCCGAAGCCGAACAGCCCGAGTCGCGTGCCCTCGTCGCGCGACCGCTGCACGGCGGGTGGGTGGAACTCCTGCGCCGCGAGCGGCAGCGTCGCGACCAGGAGGGCGAGCACCGTCAGCGTCCCCGTCTCGCGCATCACATCCCCCGCGTTACCGTAGGTCTCCCGCGTCCCCGCCCCCGGCCCGTCCGCCGCCGGCGCGGGCGGCCGCCCGCCCGTAGTCCCAGATCGCGTACAGGCCGACCGCCGCGGTCGCCCATGCCACCCGTGACGCCAGCGGCGACCCGGTGATACACGCCGCCAGCGTGAGCAGCTGGAGCACCGTCACGGCTTTGCCCCCCGCCCGGGCCGGCAGCGCGGTCGGCCGTCGCAACAGCCACGACCCCGCGTACCCCAGCGCTGCGACAATGTCCCGCGCCAGTACGGCGACGATCACGAGCGGGTGGAGCGCCCCCGCACGGGCGACGGTGACGAATGCCGACGCCATGAACAGCTTGTCGGCGATGGGGTCGATCATGGCCCCGGCCCGTGTGCTGCCGAAGCGTCGCGCGAGCATCCCGTCGAAGAAATCCGATGCCGCCGCCGCGCCGAGCACCGCGAGCTGCCACGCCGGCGGGCGCGCAAATGGGAACGCGATCGCCAGGGGAACCCGAAGCGCCGTAAGCAGATCGGCCCACGTCAGCCACGGTTTCACTTGCCCCTCCCTGGCGTGCGTCGTAGCTTGACCGCGTGGATCTCAATCTGCTCAAGCAAGCCGCGATCTTCCAAGACCTCGACGAAGGCGAGCTGGCGCGCGTCTCGGAGGTCGTGCGCGAGCAGAAGTTCACCCTCGGGCAGTACGTCTTCAAGGAAGGCGAGCCCGGCAACCGCTTGTTCCTCATTTCGGAGGGCGAGGTCCGGATCTCGCGCACCATCCCCGGGTCGGGAGAGGAAGCGCTCGCCGTCCTCAAACCCGGCGCCTGTTTCGGCGAGATGGCCATCTTCGACCGCTCGGAGCGCTCCACCGACGCGATCGCGAACACCGCATGCACCCTGCTGACGATCGCTCGGTCCGACTTCGAGCTGCTCCTCGACTTCAACCGCGACATCGCGTACCGGGTACTGTGGTCGGTGGTTCGGCTACTGTCGGCGCGGCTGCGCGTGACGAACGACAATCTGCGGTCGTTCCTCGCGATGTCGATGTTCTAGGCCAGCGCGCTTACCGCTAACCGTACCCTATGAGACCGACCCGTCTGGCGGCAGCGCTGTGCCTCGCGCTCGCCTGCGTCCACTGCAAGGAGTTCACATCGACCCCGTTTACGTACGCGCTGCTGAATCCGGACCTCGATTCCCTCTTTGTCGGAGACCAGTCGCCACCGCCCACCGTCACGTACTACGACGCTGCAGGGATCTTGCACACCCCTTCGGCCGCGGACGTCCAGTGGTCGAGCAGCGACCCGACGATCCTTGGCGTGAACAGCCTCACAGGTCACATCACCGGTGTGAAACGTGGCGCGGCCCTCCTGTTGGCGACCGTGACGGGCATTCAGGGACAGGGAGCAGCCGTCATCGTGGTATCGGACACCCTCGACCTCACGCTCCTGCTCGACACCGTGTACATGATGCCCGGCGACACCATCACCGTGCCGGTCGCCGTCCTGAAGCGGAATAGTCCCCCGCCCGCGGTGTGGTTCGGGGCGCCCTCTAATCCGGCGTTCACGATCGACTCGGCGAGCGGTCGCCTCACCGTACCCGGCACGTCGACGGCCGGCGGACCGTTCTCCTACATCGTGCATGCCGACACGACCGCCGGCTCGATCGCCGACACGGGGGCGGTGTACGTCACGAACCTGACGGACACCACGGGCGGCGGCAAGTTCTTTTTTTCCGTCCTCGGCCCGGGGATCACCACGCACGTCGGCGGCTCGATCCGAGCGACGAACTACGCCCGGACGAACCGCAACCTCGCCTTCCAGCTACGCGGCACGTATGCGCCGAGTGGGTCACCCAGCCAGATCGTCCAGGTGCACTTGCCCGACTCGTTGGTCAACACGGGGTCGTACGTGATCGACTACCTGAACCCGGATGAGGATTTCGACTTGTTCAGCCAACCGGCGGCGGTGTGCGACCCGCCGCGGCCGTGGGCGAAGTGGGAGGTCCGGAGCCCTGTGACCGTCGTGTCCTACTCGCGATCGGGGGGCGCGCTAGGGATCACCCAACTCGTCCCGATTGCCAACGGCAACGCGATCAGCGGCAGCTTCTCGTATCTGGCGCAGCGGGCCGACCGCTACACCGACCCCCTGGGCTTGTTGGCGATCCACGGGACGTTCGTGGCGCCGCTCGTCACCGACCGCTCGACTTGCAGGTAGTCACGTTCCAGCACGCGTTCGCCGACCTGGGCGGCGTACCGGCGAACCGCCTGAGCGACGCCCAGGGACTCGCGGGCCTGCTGCTTGCCGCCGGCAATGCGGCCGGCCTGAACCCGGCGAATCCGCCCGTCGTGAAGACCGGCCCCAAAGGCGTGTCCGCGGCGCTGGTCTGCCACGGTGGCCACGTCGCGCTGCACGCGCTCCCGGAGGCCGGTCTCTGCTTCGCGGACGTGGCCGGCGGCGGCGGCGCGCTGCCGCAACGCGGCCTCGAAGTGATCATCAAGCGACTGGGCGCGCGCGACGTGCGCACCGATGCCCGCCGGCGCGGTCCCGCCACCCCAGCCACGCATCCGGAGGGCTCATGAACCAACTCACCCCCTACGCGGCCTTCTTCATGCGCCTCGCGGTGGGCTTCGTGTTCTTCCAGCACGGCCTCGTGAAGTTCCACAACGGCATCCCGGCCGTCGCCGGATTCCTTCACAACGTCGGTTTCCCGTTCGCCACCGTGTGGGCCGTGATCCTCATCGCGGTGGAGACGGTCGGAGCGCTGTGTGTGATAGCCGGCTTCCTGACGCGTTTCTGGGCGGCGTGCATGGCGATCGAGATGCTGGTGGCGATCCTCGCCGTGCAGCTTCCCAAGGGCGGCAACTTCGAGCTCGAAGGCCTGCTGTTCGCAGGAGCGATCACGCTCGTGGCGCTGGGGGATGGGCCGCTCTCCGTCGCCGTCAAACTCAAGCACGGGAGCTAGAGAAACGGGAAGCGGGAATGCCTTAGTGCAGTATTCTTAGCAGCCCCGCATCCGCACTCCCTCTGATGAAGCTCTCCGGGTCCGTCGCCGGGATCGCGACGCCCGTCTGTCGGTGCCCGCGATACGCGGCCGCCGCCATGTACTGCTCGACCGAGCCGCGGGCCCATTCCGCCGCGTCGTCCTTCATCTGCCGGACGATCTCCTCCCAGGTCCCCAGGTACGTCACCCCGTTGAGGGTGCTCACCCGGTGGATCTCCACCGGTCCCGCCACTCCCCCCCCGCCGGAGCGCGCCTTCATCCCCTGCAGCTCCGTGAGCAAGGTGCCGAACAGCTCGAGCTGGCGGGGATCCCGCACCTGACCGTCCGGTCCCATCGCCTCGATCTCCGCGAGCAGCAGGTCCTCCGGCCCCGCGTCCGCCGACAAGGCGTCGAGGCGCCGGCGCCAGGGAACGAGCTCGGGGTCGCCGTCGGGCAAGCGGTACACGCTGCGTTTGAGCTCGATCAAGCGCCAGATCGCGAGACCGTCGAAGTGGTCGCCGGGCTCGGTGCGCTCGAGATGGAACAGCGCCGCCTCGTACTCGCCCCGGTCGTAGAGCAGGTTCGCGAGGTAGATCCGCGCCTCGGCGTGGGCGGCGTCGAGCTCCAGAGCGCGCCGTAGCCAATAGAGCGCGCCGCCCTCGTCGGCGAGGCGATGCGTGGCGTACCCGATGCATGCGGCCGCTTCCGCCGAGTTGGGATGCACGGTGATCGCGACCTGGAAGAACCGCCGGGCTTGGTCGAGCACGCCCTCGCGGAACAAGGCGCGCCCGACCTGGAGCATCAGGTCGTGATCGTCGCGGAAGCCGAGCGCGAGGATGCGCTCGAAGCACGCCACGGCGCCGCCGCGGTCGCCGAATTTGAGCATCACCTCGCCCAGTCCGGCCAGCGCGTCCTCGTGTTCCGGATCCAGCCCCACGGCTTCCTCGAACGCGCGGCGTGCCCAGAGGTACTCTTCGCGAGCGAGTCGCGCGTACCCCATGCCCACGTGCAACTCGACCGCGTGCGGGTAGAGTCCCAGGCCTTCGCGCAGGGTCTCGACCGCTTCGTCGTATTGTCCTTCGTTGTAGAGTTGATGCGCGCGTTCGTCGTAGTCGTCGGAGCTGAGGAACGGGTCCGACATCGAACGGGCCTCCCGGGAAGGTTGTGCTATCATACGAAACCCCGGGCGGTTACACAAGCGACGGACGCGGGCTATCTTCACCGCCGATGCCCTCCGCCCTCGCGGACATCCCGAACGGCTCCGTCACCTCGCCGCGCGGCTTCAGCGCCGCCGCCGCGCACGCCGGCCTCAAGCCCGACGGCGCGCTCGACGTGGCACTCCTGGTGAGCGCCACGAGCTGCGCCACGGCCGGGGTCTTCACGAAGAACGCGCTCCGCGCCGCGCCGGTGCTGTACGACGCGGACCTGCTCTCCGAGCGGCCCGGCCGCATCCGGGCCGTCGCGATGAACGCCCGAGTCGCCAACGCCTGCACCGGCGCGGACGGGCTCGAGGCGGCGCGCGCCATGGCCCAGGCCGCCGAGCAGGCCGCCAGCCTCCCGCCCCGCACCGTCCTCGTGCTTTCCACCGGGGTCATCGGCGTGCCCCTCCCCCTTCCGCAGATCGCGGACGGCCTGCGCGACGCCGCGCTGCGCCTCGCGCCCGAGGGCGGGGTGGACGCCGCCAGCGCCATCATGACAACCGATACGCGGCCCAAGCATTGCGCCGTGCGGTTCGAGACGCCCGCCGGGATGGTGACGGTGGGCGGGATCGCGAAAGGGGCCGGCATGATCCACCCCGACATGGCCACCCTCCTCGCCGTGCTCACGACCGACGCCGCCGGGGAGCCGGCGTCCCTCCAGCCGCTGTTCCGGCGCGTGGTCGACCGCACGTTCAACGCCATCTCGGTGGACGGCGACACCAGCACGAACGACACGGCGTTGCTGCTCGCCAACGGGGCGTCCGGGATCGACCCAGCGCGCGACGGGGCGCTCGCGAAGCTGTTCGAGGACGCGGTGTTCGCCGTCGCCCGCACGCTCGCGCTCGCCGTCGTCGCGGACGGCGAAGGCGCGTCCAAGCTGGTCGAGATCCACGTCGTGGGGGCGGTGAGCGAGGCGTCCGCGCGCGAGGTTGGCCGCGCCATCGCCCGCTCGGCGCTCGTGAAGACGGCGATTTACGGCGCCGACCCCAACTGGGGGCGCATCCTCGCGGCCGCCGGAGCGGCGGGGGTGGCGCTCGCCGTCGACCGCCTCACCCTCGAGGCCGCCGCCGACGGCGGCTGGCTCACCCTCGCCACCGCCGGCGCCACCGCCCACCCCGACGCCGCCCGCGCCCGCGCCATCTTCCAGCAGAAAACGATCCGCCTCCGCATCGACCTTGGTCTCGGTCGCGCGGAGGCGGTGGTGTGGACCTGCGATCTGACGCCGGACTACGTCCGGATCAACGCCGATTACACTTCGTAGCGCCAGCTTACGGCTTCGCCTTCGCGGTGTCGGCCGCCGGCTTGGCCGCAGGCTTGGCGTTCTTCTTCGCGGTGTGCTTCTTGTTCCCCTTCTTGGCCGGCTTCGCCTTCGACGTGTCGACCGCCGGCGCCTGACCCTGCATCGGGGAGGGCTGCTGCCCCACCACGATCGCGGGAGCGGCGAGAAGCGCCAGCGCGAGGAGCGTGCGACGGATCATGTCTCGATACCTCCAGAGGGATGGCACGGACCACCCTGGTCCGCTTCACCGTTGAGACCCGCGACGTCCCTCCTGCGTCACGCGGGTAGACCGCGCGGCGGACGCCGCGCAGTCGTTTCATCGTGCAACACACGGGATTTTCATGTCAGGGCTGTTGGACCGGCGGTCGCCGCGCCCGCACCACGGCGCCGCGGGCCGGCTTCGGCGCCGGCGGCACGTTCGGCAGCTCCTGCCGCACCACCGCCAGCGCCTCAGCGCGGGTCCGGCCGCGCTGCAGCTCCTGCAGCACCGCGGTCGACACGTCGAGCAGGCGCTCCCCGTGGAGCCCCTGATGAACCGCCGCGACGACCAGATCCGCGGCCGAATCCGCCGGGAAACGATGCGCAACGAGGTCGGCGACGGCGTGCATCGCCTGCGCTCGCGGCGAGTGCGGCAAGGCCGCGACGATCCGCTCGACCACAGGGGCGGGCAGCCCGCGTCGCAGCGCCCAGACCACCGTCGTCACCTCCGTCGGCTTCACGGGCGGCTCCTCGCCTGCGCGGACCAGCAAGTCGCGCGCGTCGCGCAGCTGGCTGAGGCCGACCTCCACGGCAGCCACGACGCGCGGCGCCGTCACGTGCTTGGCCCCACCCTCGAGCGCCTTCTGCACCAGCGGCTCCGTCGGCAGGTCTTCCGCGGCCGCCGCCTGTACCAGGGAATCGACGGCGGGGATGGCCTCCGCGGGGACGCGGCCCTCGAGACGGTCACGCAGCGACTGCGCGGCGAGCGGCGGCGCCAGGAACGCGAGCAGGAGGTAGAGCCTCATCGCCTGATGGGCCGCACGATCACGATCGAGTTCTCCCGGCCGAAGTCGTCCGCCACCTGACGGTCCGCCAGGTGGTCCGGCACCCAACGCTCCCCGTCGACCACGAACATGTATTCGTACGTGCCGGCCGGGAGGACCACCGCAGCGCGCCACACGCCGTCGTGGTCCAAGTCCTCGAGTGATATCGTCCCCGTGCTCCAGTCGTTGAAGGAGCCGACGGCATGTACCGACTGGGCGCCCGGGAAGCGGCCCACGAACTGCGCGATGCCTTCGTGCGCGCCGAGCATCGGGCCCCGATCGGCGGTCGGGAACAGCGCCAGCAGCGCCACCACCGCCGCGAGCGCGAGGCTCCAGGCGGGACGGACGCGGAAGATGATCGCGCGCGGAGTCACGAGCCAGCGCGCGAGTCGCCGCGCGCGCGACGGGACGGGGCGCCGGATCTCCGCCATGACCCGCGACTCGAGGCCGGCCGCGAGCGCGAGGGGGGGCGCGTCCGGCGCGAGCCACTGCGCCGCCGCCTCGAGCCGCTCCACCGCGCGCCGCAACTCCGACGGCAAGCCCTCGCGGGCGATCTCGCCGTCGAGCGCTTGATGAATCCTCGGATCGATCAGGCTCATGCGCAATCCTCCAATGCCTCCAGCAACGCCTCGCGGGCGCGATGCACACGCATCTTGAGCGTCGGGATGCGCTCGCCGGTGACGGCGGCCATCTCCTGGTAGCTCATTCCTTCCACGTGCTTCAGCACGAACGCCTCGCGCTTCTCGGCCGACAGCCTCGCGAGCGCCCGCTCAACGAGGGCGACCTGCTCGGCACGCTCCACGGCGGCCTCGTTGTCCGCCGGATCCGCCACGGGCGGTGCGTCGTCGAGCGACACGTCGGCCACGGGCCGGCGGGCCAGGTGGCTCTTGCACCGGTTCGCGACGATGCGGTACAGCCAGGTGCGCAGGCGCGCCGGCTCCCGACATCCCGCGAGGTGGCGGTAGGCGCGGACGAAACTCTCCGCGACCGCATCCGCGGCGGCGTCGCGGCTCCCCAGCATCCGCGTGGCGAACCGGACGAGCCCCCCCTCATAGCGGCGGATCACGACCCCGAACGCCTCCGCATCGCCACGGAGCACGCGGGCCACGACCTCCGCATCGGGCAGGGGGGAGGGGGTGTCTCCCCTCACATCCATATGACCTGCATGGGAATTAGGGCGTCACGCTACCACGGGCAGGGTGCAGAGCGCCAGGGGCGCCGCGGCGCGGGGGTTGGGAGGCGAGGCGTTGCGGGAGACGTTACGCTGCGAAACCGACTAGCGCGCTGCCAGGGCGTCTTCCGCGGCGGCGAGATACGTGGAGGCACGCATCCCCTCGCCGACCACTGCCGCCGCGAACACTTCGAGCGTCGCAGCCGCGCGGCGCCGGTAGCGAGCGTCTCCCGTGACGGCGGCGAGTCGCAGCAGCACGCGCGCCGCCCCCGCGTTCGCGCCGGGCAGCAGCTCGTCCAGCACTGGTTTCCCGCGCTCGGCGAGGGCCGGCGCGGCGCGATCGGTGGCCGCGACGTCGAAGTAGCCGCCGGCGACCGAGTCGGCGAAGTCCCGCTCCAGCACATCCATGAGGTCCCGCGCCACCGCGAGGTAGCGCTCGGCTCCGCTGCCGTAGGCGGCGAGGCAGGCGCCCGCCACCTGCACCTGGTCCTGCAGCAGGCCGCGCATCGAGCCGCCGCCGCCCGCGACGTGCCGCACGCCGCGGCCGCGTGCGTACGCGTGCTTGAGCAGCGCGTCGAGGGCGGCGCGGGCGCGCGCGCGCGCCGTCGAATCGCCCACGGCCGCCGCCGCTTCCAGAATCGCGCCGATCGCGTACGCGTCCCGGTCGGCGAACACGGTCCGGTCTTGCGTCTGGCCCACGTCGGCCAGCAGGCGCCGCATGAGGCCGCCCGCCTTGTCCCAGTAGCGGGGATCACCCGTCGCCGTCCACGCGTCGGCGAGGTCTCGCAGCAGGGCGGCGCGCACGACCCCCGGAGGCTCGTCGCGCGCGCTCTCGGCCAGCGCAGCATCGGCCGAGTCGACCATCTGGTCGAGCGCGGCGCGCGCCGGCGCCAGATAGCTCGAATCCCCGGTGCGGGCGTACGTCGCGAGCAGCAAGCCCGCGGCCTGGGCCTGGAGAAATCCGCCGTGTGCGAGGCGCGTGCGCCCCGCGACCTCCAGCGCGGCGCGTACCGCGTCGATCTGGAGCCGTATGGCCGCCGGCTTGAGCGCACCGCGGGGGGAGCCCTTCCGCCCGAGCGACAGCTGCCGCACCTGAGCTGCGCGCCGGGCGATGGATGCGCGCTGCTCGCGGTAGCTTGTCGCCACCTCGGGGAGCAGCTGTTTCAGTCCCCGTCCCGTGACCGGGTCGTCCAGCGGGAAGTACGTGCCGCCGAAGAACGCCGCGCCGTCCGGCGTGAGGAACACGGTGATGGGATATCCGCGCAGGCCGGAGAGGAGCCGCACGGCCGTCTCGTAGCGGTCTGCCAGGTCGGGCCGTTCGTCGCGGTCGACGCGGATGGGGACGAACAGGGAATCGATCAGCGCGCCAAGCGCAGGATCGCCGTACACCTCGCGATCCATCACGCCGCACCAGCGGCAATCGTCCGCGCCCACGTACAAGAGGATCGGTCGGTCGAGCCTGGCCGCGAGCGCGAACGCGTCACGGCCCCACGGCTGCCAACTCACCGGCTGACGCGCGGCGCGTGCCAGGTATGGGGTCGCGGATTGCGCCATGCGATTGGTGAGCGGCCCGTGCTCGGATACGCAAGCGAGCGCGAGGACACACAGCGAGACGGACCACAGGGGACGCATGACTGCGGCACCAAGATACCCGTCCCGCGGGCCGCCCGTTCCCCCCCCGCCCCGCCCGCCGCCCGTGCTCGGCGCATCTGAGCCAAAACGGCCTGGGGGGTGCCGCCGGCGAGGTCGGGCGTGCGGTCCCTCCCTCTGATCCGAGCGGTCCCTTCCCAGGCCGCGTCGCGATATCGCCTCTTGCGATGGTGCTGCCGTCTCGGGTGATACGCCAGAGGGGGCCGTTTGGTTCGCCGCCCGGGCGGTTATACTTCGCCCATGGCCGACGCCACCACCATCACCCCCAAGCCGAACGGGCCCCTGCTCGTCCAGGGCCCGGTCAAGATCGTCACCCCCGACGGACGGGAGTTGCCGGTGCCCCCCAGAAAGGACGGTCGACCGGCGGAAGTCGTTGTCCTGTGCCGCTGTGGAGGTTCTGCCACCAAACCGTTTTGTGACGGAACTCACAAGCGGATCGGTTTCTCGGACAGCCCCCCAGCGAGCCCCGCTCCCACGACTTGAGCAGGGCGTATTATGTTGTCACCGTTCCTGCCCCCTGCCCCCCCTGCCCCCGAACGGAGGAGCCAAATGGCGAAGGGTGGAAAGAGCCCGATGGCCGCGGACGAAGGCTACTGCGTGAAGTGCAAGGCCAAGCGCAAGATTTCCAACGCGCAGCAGGTGAAGATGGCGAACGGCCGCCCCGCCCTGAAGGGGGTGTGCCCGGTGTGTGGTACGGGGATGTTCAAGATTCTGCCGCCGAAGTAAGCCGATCACGCGCCCCGACAAACCTGAGCCCCCGGTCGCTTGCCGACCGGGGGTTTTTCAGTCCCTCAGCGGGCGACCCGCGGCGTGCCGTTGCCCTGGTAGGCGTACCGGAAGGTGAGGCACGCCGTGCCCACCTCCCGGCAATAGTAGCCCAGCAGCTCGACCTTCGCGTACTTGCCGAGCGTCGTGCGGACGCCGTAGACGTGGTGCCTCGACGTGAGCAGGTGACTCAGCATGCTGTAGTCGTACCACTTCCCGATGCCGGGATTCGTGGTGTCCGGACCCTCGGTGTTCGGGAGGTACCCGGTTCCCGGAAGCAGGCGCACCGAATCAAAGGGCACAGCGGTCAGGTCGAGGATCCCACCGCCGGCCGCGGCGATCACATGAAACCGCCGGAAGGCGAGGTCCCACGGCCCCGACTCGACGGTCGAGTTGCGCCCGAAGTCGAAATGGCGCCATTGATCGGTCGCGGACGCATCGAGCGTGTACGTGGCGGGGCCGACGAGCGAGTCTCCGACCGCTGCGGGGCGCGCCTGCGTGGGGGTGAAGGGCGGGAGCTCGGGCTTGGTGAGCGATCCGATGAGGAGCGACGCTACGAGCAGGAGGAAGGCGGCGCCGATCACGAGCACGAGGACGGGGGGGCGAGCGCCGCCCCGGCTCACGACTCGGCCATGAACGGGTAGGTGAAGGTCTTGGGCGGGACGAAGGTTTCCTTCACCGCGCGGGGGCTCACCCAGCGGATCAGATTCAAGAGGCTCCCCGCCTTGTCGTCCGTGCCGCTGGCGCGCGCGCCGCCGAACGGCTGCTGCCCGACGACGGCGCCCGTCGGCTTGTCGTTCACGTAGAAATTCCCCGCCGCGTAGCGCAGCGCGTCCTTGGCCTGCTCGACCGCGCGCCGGTCCTGCGCGAAGATCGCGCCCGTGAGCGCGTACGGCGACGTCTGGTCCACGAGTCGCAGGGTCTCGGCCCACCGCGCCTCGGGGTAGACGTAGAGCGAGAGGACCGGCCCGAAGATCTCCTCGCACATGGTGCGGTACGCGGGATCGTCTACCTGCACGAGGGTCGGGTCGACGAAATACCCGTCCGCGTCGCTCGAGCCACCTCCGAACAGGATCTTCACGCCCGGCGCCCGTTTGGCAGCCTCGACGTAGCTCGTGATCTTGTCGTACGCCTTCCGATCGATCACCGCACCCATGAAGTTCCGGAAGTCGGCTGGGTCGCCGACCTTCACCTCCGCGAGCATCGCGAGCACGCGCTCGCGCACCTGCGGCCAGAGGCGGTCGGGCACATAGGCGCGGGAAGCGGCGCTGCACTTCTGCCCCTGGTACTCGTAGGCGCCGCGCACGACCGCGGTCGCGAGCGCGTCCACGTCCGCGCTCACGTGCGCGAGGATGAAGTCCTTCCCGCCGGTCTCACCGACCAGGCGCGGGTAGCCCGCGTACGACGTGAGGTTCGCCGCCGCCCGCTGCCACAGCGTTTGAAACACCTCTGTCGACCCGGTGAAATGAATCCCCGCGAACGCGCGGTCCGCGAGCACGCGCTCCGACACCTGCGCAGCCGGGCCCGGTACGAAGTTCACCACGCCCGGCGGGAGGCCCGCCTCCTGGAGCAGCTTCATGATGAAGTAGTTCGAGAGCACCGCCGCCGTCGCCGGCTTCCAGACTACCGTGTTCCCCATGATGGCGGGCGCCGTGGGCAGGTTGCCGCCGATCGACGTGAAGTTGAAGGGGGTGATGGCGTAGACAAAGCCCTCGAGCGGCCGGTAGTCCAGGTAATTCCACACGCCGGAGACCGACAGGGGCTGCTCGGCGTACAGCCGCTCGGCATAGTGCACATTGAAGCGGAAGAAGTCGATCAGCTCGCACGCGGAGTCGATCTCCGCCTGATGGGCGGTCTTCGACTGCCCCAGCATCGTCGCGGCGTTGACGATCGGCCGGTAGCGGGTCGCGAGCAGGTCGGCCGCCTTCAGGAAGACGGCGGCGCGCCGCTCGAAGCCCCACGCCGACCACTCGAGCCAAGCCGCTTGCGCCGCCGCGATCGCCGCCTGCACCTCCGCCGGCCCGGCCTGATGCACCTTCGCGAGCACATGGCGGTGACAATGAGGCATCACCGCGTCCACGGTCCTTCCGGTACGCGCTTCCTTGCCCCCGATGACGAGCGGGATCTCGATGGGGCGGCCGGACAGGTTCTTCACGGCCTGCTTCAGCTCGGCGCGTTCCGGCGTGCCCGGCGCGTAGCTCAAGACCGGCTCGTTGACCGGAGTGGGGATCTTGGGGATGGAGTTCATGGGGCCAAATTTACACGGTTGCACGACGCTACGACGCCACCTCGTCCAGGCCGACGGACGCGGCTTGGGACTCGGCGTCGTGGCGTCGTGGAACTCGCGCGCGTTACTTAGGGCGATGATACCGATCGACGCTCACGCGCGAATCGGCCATGTCCACCTGACCGTGGCCGATCTGGACCGCTCGCTCCGGTTCTACCGGGACGTGCTGGGGTTCGAGGTGACGACGCGATACGGCGAGGACGCGGTCTTCCTCTCGGCTGGCGGCTATCACCACCACATCGGGCTCAACGTCTGGGCCGGGCGCGGCGCGCCGCCGCCCGCCGCGGGGACCACGGGTCTGTATCACTTCGCGATCCTCTATCCCGACCGCGCGGCGCTCGCGGGGGCGCTGCGCCGGGTGCTGGCGGCCGGCGTGCGCCTGGAAGGCGCGGCCGATCACGGCGTGAGCGAGGCCGTCTACCTGCGCGACCCGGACGGCAACGGCGTCGAGCTGTACCGCGACCGGCCGGAATCCGAGTGGCCGCGCGCGTCCGACGGGAGCCTCGCAATGCGAACGGAACCGCTGGATCTGCAGGACCTGCTCCGCGAGTAAGGCGTCATCCGTCGTCCGTCGTCCGTAGGCTTCAAACGGATGACGGATGACGGATGACGGATGACGTTATCTCGTCTTTCTCACCAATAAGGTGTCGCTCACCTTCACCGCTTGGACCGGCTGCGGCGTGGATTTCTCGCCGCGAGGAATCATCCCGGGCAAGTTTGCGAGTTCGTACGCCGACAACGCCATCACCCCCGACGCCTGCATCAAATCGGCGGCGAGCGCCATGTCGTAGGTGTCCGACTGCGAGTGGTGCGTGTGATTGTAGCCCCGCTCCAGCTGGTCGAAGTTGAAGCCGGGCACACCGTACGGCAGGAACGAGAGATGGTCGGTACCGCCCTTGTTGCGGTTCACGACCGAGTCGGCGCCGAGGCGCCTCACCGGCGCGAGGATGGCGCGCCACAGGCCCTCGAGGTCGGTGCGGCCTTGGAGCGCCTGGCCGGTGATCGCCCCCGTGCCGTTGTCGAGCACGATCACGGCCTGGATCGAGTCGGCCTCCCCGGCGTGCGCCTCGGCGTACTTGCGCGAGCCGATCAGCCCCTGCTCCTCGCCGGTGAACAGGATGAACCGGATGGTCCGCTTGGGCTTCAGACCCGACTGCGCCACGACGCGCGCCGCCTCGAGAGTGCACATCGCGCCGGTGCCGTTGTCGGTGGTGCCCGTGCCCAAGTCCCAAGAATCGAGATGCGCGCCCACGATCACAATCTGACCTGGATGCTCGCTGCCGCGTATTTCCGCGACCGTGTTCCACTGGGGGACCGAGTCCGTGGTCATCCCGTTCTGGACGTTCACCTCGAGGCGCGGCGTGACGCCCGAACCCAGCATCCGGTCGAACGTCGCATAGTCGGCGTGGGCCACGACGATCTGCGGGAGCGGCATGATGCGGTTGGGCGAGCCGCTCATGTTCAGGAGTGCGTGCTCCTTCCCGGCGTCGAGCACGATGCCGAGCGCCCCGGCGCCGCGCAGCAGGAACGGCAGGTCGTTCGCGAACTGCTGCATCCGGGCGCGCGTGCTCGAGTCCGCATCCCGGAACGGCGCGAAGAGGTTGCGGAAGAATTCGCGCTGGCGTTGCGAGTCGGCGGCGGTCATGGGGGGGCCGTCGTTGTTCCACACGAACGCCGGCGGCCGCAACATCACCCACGCCCCGCGCACCTTGTCGGCGGACGCCGCGAAGCTCTCCGGGGTCGTCGCGTCGATTCGGACCACCGGCCCGCGGACGGTGCGGCCGCCCGTGCCCGGGGCCCAGGCCCAACTCGCCGCGGTCACGTCGTGAGCCCGCGGCGCGGTCATCCGAACCCACATCGGCCCGCGCGTCCACGTCCCGCCGAAGGTCCAGGCTTCGAGGTGCGCGTCCAGGCCGTAATCCTTGAAGCGCTGCATGGTCCAGTCGTTGGCCGACCGCACCGCGGCCGAGCCCGTGAGGCGTGGCCCGATGAAGTCCGAGAGGTGCTGCAGGTTCTGCATCACCTCCGAGTGGTTGAGCGCCTGGTCGATGAGGGTGCCCGCGCCGCTCGTGTCCACGGAGACATCCTGGGCGGGGGCGGCGGGGGCGGCGGGGGCGGGGCGGTAGAGCAGCGCGACCAGCAGCGTGGCGGCCGCGAGCCGGCGGATCCGATTCACAGAGAGTCCCTCACTCGGTAGGGGGGAAGGGCGCTTCCCCTCGCTACGCGCGGCGGCGCAGAATCGTTAGGCGGCGCCCTCGGCGTCGGCCCGCTCGACGGAACGTTGCGAGGGGATTGGGAGGCTCACGATCATGGTCGTGCCCGCACCGACCCTCGAGTCGACCGCGATGCTGCCGGCGAACATGTTCCGGACCACGCTCTGCACCACGACCAGACCCATCCCGCTGCCCTCACCGAACGCCTTGGTGGTGAAGCCCGCCTCGAAGATCCGCTCCAGGTCCTGGGGGCCGATCCCCGACCCTTCATCGCGCACCGTGAGTCGCAGCGTGCCGGCGTCCCGCGCCAGGCCCACGCGGATCGGGGCCTGTCGCCCGGCGCTGGCGTCGGCCGCGTTGCGGATCAGGTTCACGAGCAAGTCGTAGAGCGCGTTGGGGTCGCCCTTCAGGTACACGTTCTCGAGAGTGGAGTCGAACTCGAGCGGGATCCGCTTCTCCTTGAGCACGCGGGTCTCGAGGGTGCAACAGGAGCGCACGACGCGCACCGCGTCGAACCGTTCGGAGCGAGCCAGCGTGCCGCGGGCTCGGTCCTTGATGGCCCGCAGGAAGCTGACCGACCGATCGATATCCTCGATCACCTGGCCTAACTCGTCCAACAGCTCCACGCGTCGCGCCGCCACCACCTCCGTCCAACGCCCCACTGACTCCATCGCAAGCTGCAGCCCCGCGCGGGCGGCCGTGAGCGGGTTGGACAGCTCGTGGGCGATGATGCCCGGCAGGGTGGTCAGCTCCTGGAGGGGATCCGCCCGCCTGGCCGGCGCCTGCGCCCCGGGGAGCGGATCGCGCCGGTCGAGCAGGCCGAGGCACAGGCCGGCGAGCTCCAGCGTGAGCCGCTCGCGGCTGCGTCGCTCCCGGCCGTCGGGCGGCGGCGCCGGCGGGCGCAGTCGCACCGGGGCGACCACCCAGGCACCCTCGACCTTCGCCTGACACCCGACCCAGCGGCTTCCCTGCACGATCGGGATGCTCCAGCGCCGCAAGGTCGCGTCGACGTCCAGCTTGGTGGTGTGATGGGCCGGCGTGGGGTCGCTCGAGTCTACCGGCTCGACTTCGGCGCCGGCGGAGACCTCCCACACGGTCACGGGAAGACCACCGAGAGCCGCGCTCGCCTGGCGCAGCACCTCCCGTCTGCCGTCGAGGTACGTCTCCGGTCGGCTCACCAGGACTCCTGGGGACACACCGACCCAACGCGGCGGGTGGCGTGAGGCAGCCGCCGGTCTCCAGGTGCATCCGCTGTCAAAGGGGGCGCGTAGTACATATGCGACATCGGCACCGGCCAGTCAAGCAACCTGGAGGCCGGGGCGCGGCGCGTGACCTGCTCGATGTGCCTCACGAGGCTCGCGTTGCGCTTCGCTCCTCAGGTCTCTCCAGTCTCACTTTGCCGGCGCGCCGGCGGGACGTATTCTTCTTACTAATGCCATGTTGCCCCACGGAGAGCAGGGACGCCCGGTGACCCGAGACGACCCCCAGGTGGCGGTCCTCCCGGGACGCCTGGGGCGCGGCCCCATCGACGGCCCGCGCGACCGCGAGCGGATCCGCACCGTCGTGGTCCCCGACCACGACGACATCGCCCGACTGCTCGCCGATCGGGTCGTCGAGGTCATCGTGAGCGCCACGGCCGCCCGGAACCGGTGCGTGCTCGGGTTGGCGACGGGCAGCACCCCCCTAGGGATCTACGAGGAGCTGATCCGCCGACACCAGGCGGGCGACGTGGACTTCTCGCGCGTCGTGACGTTCAATCTCGACGAGTACTACCCGATGCCGCCGGACAGTCCCCACAGCTATCGGAGCTACATGTGGGAGAACTTCTTCGCGCACGTGAACGTCGCGCCGGACACCGTCCACATCCCCGGCGGCAGCGTCCCCCGGGAGGCGCTCGCGGAGTACTGCGCGGCGTACGAGCGGGCGATCGTCGAGGCCGGGGGGATCGACTTCCAGATCCTGGGCATCGGCAAGAGCGGGCACATCGGTTTCAACGAGCCGGGGTCGTCGCCCGATTCGCGCACCCGCCTCGTGACCCTCGATACGGTCACGCGGAAGGACGCGGCCGCGGACTTCTTCGGGGAGGACAACGTGCCGCGCGAGGCGATCACGCTGGGCGTGGCCACGATCCTCGCGGCGCGGGAGATCGCTTTGATCGCCACGGGCGAGCACAAGGCCGAGATCGTGCAGCGCGCGGTCGAGGGCGAGGTCTCGCAGGACGTCGCGGCCACCTACCTGCAGGGCCACCCCAGCGCCACGGTCTACCTGGATCTGGCGGCGGCGGCGGAGCTGACCCGGATCAAGACGCCGTGGCTGCTCGAGAGTGTGGAGTGGACGCCGGCGCTCACCGACCAGGCGGTGGTGTGGCTCGCCGAGCAGACCGGGAAGGGGATCCTGAAGCTCACGGCGCGCGACTACACGGAGCATCACCTGAGCCCGCTCCTCGCCAGGCAAGGTGCGCCCGGCCCGATCAACGGGGCCGTGTTCAACCGCCTGGGAAGCAAGATCCGCGGCCGCTCGAAGCTGCCCTCGCGCCAGCGGATGCTCGTCTTCTCGCCGCACCCGGATGACGACGTGATCGCGATGGGCGGCCTGCTGCGGAAGCTGTGGGAGAACGAGAACGCGATCGTGGTCGCGTACATGACGAGCGGGAACATCGCCGTCTTCGACCACGATGTGCGACGCCACCTCGATTTCATGGAGCGCGCGGCAGAGCCGCTCGGTCTCGACCGTGCGGCCGTGCGGCGGGCGCGCGAGGCCATCGAGGCCAGCTTCGAGCGCAAGGCACCGGGCGACGTGGATCTGGCGGTGGTGCAGGAGTTAAAGCGGATGATCCGGGAGTCGGAAGCGATCGCGGCGCTCGAGGCCGTGGGGTTGCCGCGCGGCGCCGCCCGCTTCCTGAATCTCCCCTTCTACCGCACCGGCGAGGTGCGCAAGCGGCCGATTGGCCCCGACGACGTGGCGATCGTGCGCGCGCTGCTCGACGACGCGCGCCCCGACCTCGTGTTCGTCGCGGGCGACCTGTCCGACCCGCACGGCACGCACCGCATGTGCAAGGCGGCGGTCGAGCGCGCGCTCGTCGACTACGCCGGGCCGCAGCCGCAAGTCTGGCTGTACCGCGGGGCGTGGCAGGAGTGGTCCCTGACCGAAGCCGACGTGCTGGTGCCGCTCTCACAGGACGAGCTGCGGGCCAAGGTCCTGGCCATCTTCAAGCACCAGTCGCAGAAGGACACCGCGCCGTTCCCAGGGGCGCACGACGACCGTGAGTTCTGGCAGCGGGTCGAGGCGCGCAACCTCGAGACGGCGGCGCAGGCCGACCGGCTGGGGTTAGCCGAGTACTACGCCATGGAAGCCTACCGCATCCTCAAACCGTAAGGAGGCAGGCCAATGAACGCGATGACCGCCCGCGGGTTGAGTCTAGCAGTGGTGGTGGCTGTTTGGACGGCGATCTCCCACACGCAGAACCTACCCCTGTCCTTGTGGCCGGTGCTCGTCGGCCTGGGGTGCTTCGTGGCCGCCGGCGGCGGGATGCCGGGGCTCCAGAAGTCGCTGGCGGGCATGGTCTCCGGCGTGGTCTGGGCGCTGCTGTACGTCGCGGTCTCCCGCGCGCTGGGACGGCAGGACATCGTGGACGCGCTAGTGCTCGGCGCGGCGGCGTTCGGGATGGTGTTTCAGACGCGAGTCCCGCTCCTCTCGTTTACCGCCGGCGCGTTCGCCGGCGCGGGGGTTGCGCTGGGCATGGGAGCCCGCACGGTGCAAGGCGGGATTCGGGTGGCCATCGTCCTCGCGATCGGAGCGGGGCTCGGGTACGCCGCCGAGTGGCTGGCCGGAAAGATCAGGACCCGGACCGCATGATGCCGGCGCACCCGGCGCAGTACGATGGATCAGCGCGACGCTAGTACCCGCGCCGCCTCGCGGCGCCTCCTCGCCACGAGCGAGCGCGAGCTGCAGCGGATCGTGCTCGACATGCACGACGGCCCGGTGCAGGACATCTTCGCCGCCTTATCCCAGCTCCAGGTGCTCGAGCGCGCGCTGGCCGGGGACGCCTCCGCGCAGCAGCGCGCCCAGCAGGCCGTGCGGCTGCTCGAGCGCGCGCTGGGCGAGATCCGCAACTTCATCGGCGCGTTCCGGCCGCCCGGGTTCGAGCGCCGCGCCCTGGGCGAGATCGTCGAGGGGCTCGCCGTACAGCACGAGACCCTGACCGATCAGACCGTGGAGCTGCAGCTGCCGGACAACCTCGGGGACTGCGCTCTGCCCACCAAGATCGCGATCTACCGGATTCTCCAGGAGGGGCTCGCAAACGGGCACCGCCACTCCGGGGCCTCGCGGCAGCGCGTGAGCGTCGCGCGCCGCGGCACCGAGATCGAGTTGAGCGTGGCCGACGAAGGCCGGGGGTTCGACCCCCAGCGCGTGCTCGCCAGCGAGGAGGATGTCGGCGTCGAGGGCGGGCACTTCGGGCTGCGGGGCATCCTCGACCGCGTAGAGATGCTGGGCGGCACGTTCGCGCTCGACAGCGCGCCCGGCCGGGGAACCTCGCTCACCGTCACGCTGCCGGCCGAGTGAGCCGCCGGCGATGATCCGAGTCCTGCTCGCCGACGATCACGCGATCGTGCTCGAAGGACTGCGGGCGCTGCTCGACGGGGAAACGGAGATCAAGGTGGTCGGGTGGACCACCGACGGCACGGAGGTTGTGAAGCTCGTCCGGCAGCACAGGCCCGATGTCGTCGTGCTGGACCTCGAGCTGACCAGCATCAAGGGCACGGAAGTGATCGCCGCGCTGCACGAGCTCTCCTCTCCGCCCAAGGTGCTCGTGCTGACGGCGTACAACGACGGAGAATCGCTCCGCTCGGCGCTGGACGCGGGCGCGGACGGGTTGGCGCTCAAGACCGAGTCACCGCAGCAGACGCTCACCGCCATCCACCAGGTTCACGCCGGCCAGCTCGTGTTCCCCCAGGCGGCGCGTCGCTGGATCGAGGGCCGTGCGGCGGGGGCCCCGGGCGACCTGACGCCGCGGGAGCGCGAGGTGTGGTCGCTGGTCGCGGCGGGGCTCACGAACCCGCAGATCGCCCAGCGGCTCGGGCTGTCGGACAACACCGTCAAGTTCCACGTGCAGCATCTCTTCTCGAAGCTGAACGTCAAGAACCGCACCGAGGCCGCGCTCAAGTATGCTCACGGCCCGCCCGGCCCCCCCGGCCTCGCCGGCTCCCCGGGCCCCTCCCGATAGGCCACGAAGATCCGCGTCGCCCAGCACCAGCGACTGCCGCGCTTCTCCAGTCGCACGCTGCCGGCGCCGGCGAGGGTCTCGATCTCTGGGAAGTGCGCGAGCAGCTCCTCACCGAGCGGGTACCACTGCTCTTCCACCTGCTCGACCACCGCAAAGCGAGCGCGCGCGCGGTCGAGCACGCTTGCCTCGCGCGACAGCGTGAGCACGGGGAACACGAGCCGGCCTCCCGGCGCGAGAAAGTCGGGCGCCTGCTCCAGCACCTCGAGGATCCAGCGCGTGCCGTCGGGCCCGGCGTCGCTCGGGACGGCGGCGGGGTACCAGCCTGACAGCCGGGCGATCGACTCGGCCACCCCCGCGACGTCGTCCACGATCACGTCGAACCGCTCGCCAGCCCATGGCTCGAACAGGCTGCCGCGCCGGCAGTCGACGTTGACGCCGTTGCGCGCGGCGTTGTGGCGCGCGAGCCGCACCGCTGCGGCGCTCAGGTCGGAGCCACACACGTGGGTCGTGGACGGCAGCAGTTTCGCGAGCACGACTCCCACAACGCCGCAGCCGCACCCCAGGTCGAGCACGGAACGTGGCGGTGGGCGGTGGGCGAGCACGCGGCGGGTCGCCCGCAGCAGCAGTACCGTGGTCGAGGTGGGCTGGAACACGTCCGGCGCCGTCGCCACAGTGACCGGCTGCGAGTCGCCGAGCTTCTTGTCGCGGTAGGAGAATTCGCCAGCCAAGGTCGCTGTCACTGGAGGGAGGGGGGATCCATGTGAAATAATTCACATAACACGCCAAATCATACCGCCCCCCGCCCTGGCGCACCAGCGGCATCCAGGTGGACACCCGCTACTCCCCCAGGTAGGTGGCCCTAACCACATGGGAACCAGCCGATTACGCGTGAGCCCCCGGCTGCGTGCTTGACAGTTCCGGCGGCCGCCCCTACCGTGGGGCCGGCTTCCCCAGTGCGCCGGAATCTTCTCGCTTGACCCGTGCAGTCGACGGGAAGAGGCTGGATGCCACAAACGCTGATCCGGGCAGTGCGCTGGACGGCTCTTACGCCACCCTCGGTGGGCGGGCGCGGGAGCCGTTTTTCGCTTTCGACCTCAAAATAGAGGAGACCGCACCATATGGACATGCTGATGGCGCTGGCGCTGAGCATCGGGGTGCTGATCGCCCTGTGGGTGAAGGTCGGCGCGATGGCGAGTCTCGCGGTTCCGGCGGGGATCGTCGCGTGGGCCTGTTTCTTCGCCGCCGGCGGCAAGACGACCGGATTGCAGAAGACCATCGCGTCAACCCTATCGGGCGTCGTGTGGGTGTGGCTCGCGATGACGTTGGTCGCGATGCTAAACATGACCAGCCTGACCTGGGTGTTCGTCGGCGTGGTCGCCTTCCTCCTGGTCATCCAGTCGAAGGTAGCGATCCTGTCCTTCATCCCCGGAGCGTTCTGCGGGGCGGCGGTCACCGCGTGGTCGGCACCCACTGACGTCAAGGGGTACGTGATGGTCGCGGTCGCCCTCGTGGCGGGGGCGGTCTTAGGTTACATCTCCGAGATGGGCGCCGGGATGATCGCGAAGAAGGCGTAGCTGTCGAGCAGTGGCTGTGTGGCGAGCGCGCCCCAACGGGCGCGCTCGTCGTACTTGACAGGTCGTTGAGTCAGCCGGAAACTCCACCCTCCACCAGCGCCCTGAGGGAGTTATGACTGCTCCGCAACTCGCCACGAAGGACCTGCGGCGTGTCGTCATCGCCGCAGCAGTCGGGAACGTGATCGAGTGGTACGACTTCTACATCTTCGGCAGCCTGGCCGCGCTCCTGTCGGTCAAGTTTTTCGCGGCAGGCGCCTCTGGCAGCGCGCTCATCAAGACGGTCGGCACCTTCACGGCCGGGTTCCTGATCCGCCCGTTCGGAGCCTTCGTCTTCGGCCGCATCGGCGACATCGTGGGCCGCAAGTACACGTTCCTCATTACGCTGAGCGGCATGGGTCTGTCGACGGCGCTCATCGGCCTCGTGCCGAGCTATGCCAAGATCGGCGTAGCAGCGGGATTTATCCTGTTGTTCCTTCGGCTCATCCAGGGCTTGTGCCTGGGCGGCGAGTATGGCGGCGCCATCACCTACGTCGCCGAGCATGCGCCGGACGACAAACGGGGCTACTACACCGGCTGGCTCCAGACGTCGCCTACGCTTGGGATCGTGGTGTCCCTGGTGGTTATCATCGTGACGCGCGAGGTGCTGGGGACCGAAGCGTTCACGGCATGGGGATGGCGCATCCCGTTCCTGCTCTCGCTGCTCATGGTCGCAATCGCCATCTACATCCGACTGCAACTCCAGGAGACGCCGATCTTCCAGGCCATCAAGGCGAAGGGACAGACGGCGGCCAATCCGTGGCGCGAAGCCTTCTGGAGTCAGAACATCAGATACGTGCTGATCGCCAGCATCGTCGTGATCGGCGAGGGTGTCGTGTGGTACAGCGGCCAGTTCTGGGCGCTGTATTTCATCCAACAGGTGCAGAAGCCGGATGTCTTGCACCCGGCCATCATCACGGGCCTCGCGCTGCTCATCGCCACGCCGTCGCTCATCTTTTTCGGCTGGCTCTCTGACCGGATCGGTCGCAAGCCGATCATCCTCGCCGGGTTCTTCCTCGCGGCGGTCACGTACTACCCGCTCTATACGGCGCTCGGCAACGCCGCCAACCCGGCCAACATCAACTACCCGCTGTCGATCTTGATCGTCGCCATCATGGTCTCCTACGTGGGCATGGTGTACGGCCCGATCGGCGCGTTCCTCGCCGAGTACTTCCCGGCGCGCATCCGGTACTCGTCCGTGTCGGTGCCATATCACATCGGGAACGGCTGGGGCGGAGGGCTGGTGCCCGTCATCACGACCGCGGCGTACGTGACCGCGCAAGCGGCGGGGCTATCCATGTCCCAGAGCCTCGGCCACGCGCTGGTCTATCCCATCACCGTGCCGGCCGTGGCCTTCCTGCTCAGCCTGTTCCTGATGCCGGAAACGCGCAAGATCAGCATCTGGCAGCCGGCAGCGGTGCGGGCAGGCGCCAGGGGCTGAGTGAACAGCCGACGTAGAGCAGGGGGCCGGGGCGGCAGCACGCCCCGGCCCCTTTCCTGTTCCCCGCCGCGCCCTACCCTAAACGCACGCTCCAAACGACCGCGCGAACGCGCGCGGCGGCGTCGTGGCCGTGTCCGGCGATCCACACCGCGCCGTCACGTTCCCCGGAGACCGCGGCGGCGGCGCTGTGCTCGCCCCCGTCCAGTGTTCCCAGATCCAGCATGCTCCCGTCCGGCGTGCGGAGGAACGCGTGGGTGACGGGCTGACCCCGGCGATCGCTCGCGCCGGTCTGGCTGACCCCCACGATACAGCCAAGATCATTGATGTCGTTGGCACAGCTGGTTCGGCCCCCGAGGGTCCCTACGTCGACGATGCCGGCTTGCTCGGTCCACAGGAACGCGCGCCCGCTGCTGCCCACGACCTCGGTCCGGTTGTTGATCGCGAGCGCCATGCTGACGGTTCCCCCCAGCGTTCCGAGGTCCCGCATGCCATCCGCCGCCGTCCACAGGAAGGCGTGGGGCTGGCCCGCCCGCGTCTCGGCAAAACCCACCACCTCGCCGCGGTCGTTCACGTCGTGCGCGATGCTGGTCGCACTGCTCGCGAGGCGCCCGAGGTCGAGCATCCTCCCGGGCTCTGAGACGAAGCAGGCATGCTTCGCAGATCCGTCGGCGACCCGGCTGTGTCCCGCGACCTGGCTCAGCCGGTTGAGCGCCAGCGCCTCGCTCTCGCTCCCGCCGAGCGTGCCGAGATCGATGCCGGTATCCTCGGACAGCAGGTAGGCGTGAAAGGCCCCAAAGCCCGTGTCACCGCCGCCCACGATTTCTCCCCGCTCGTTGATGTCGTTCGCGGAACTGTGCACGCCGATGCTTGGGCTCAGGTCGACGATCCCCTGCCCTTCCGTCCAGATGAACGCCCGGCTGCGGCCCAAGGCGTCTCGGCTGGTTCCGACGACCTGGCCCAGGCGGTTCACCGCCTTCGCTTGGCTGACGTCGCCGCCCAGCGTGCCGAGCTCGTGGATCGAGACTACCGGCGCCCGAGCTGTGTGCTGGCCCACATTCCCGCCTCGACTGCGGTCTCGGCGCTCGGTCCTTCAAATCGGCGCACGAGGATGGTGGCCCGACCGTTGCTGCTGACGGCGACCAGGTGGAGGATCGAGACCTGGCCCTCCGCCGGGGTGTACTTCAGGCGCAGCTGCGCGCCGCCCGCCTCGCCCGCCGAGCCGAGGGGGATCGCCGGCCGGGCGCGGGCGTTGTAATCGTCCACCCAGGCCTGGAGCACATCCATCGCATCCTTCTGCGGTCCTCCCGCGCTCATGCCGAGCCTCTTTCCTTTATGGGCTGCGCCGTGGAGTCGGGATCGGTAGGGGCGGGGACCTCGAGCTGATTCACGATCGCGTCCCCCTGCCCCGCCTCGAGCAGCTGGTAGCGCACCTGCCCGAGCATATCGCGACCGACGGTCTGGGCGCAGTAGGCTGGCAGCCACGCCGGGTAGTGGCCAGGGGTCCCCCAACCGCTGGTGTCGAACGCGGTCCGCCCGTCCGTGACCCGGAGCAGGGCGAGAGCACCAGTCCCGGCGGCTTGTAGGGCGTCGGGCTCGAACGCCGTCGTGCCGAAGAGAATCCCCGCCACGGCGCCCGCCTCCTTGAGGTGATTCCGGAGGGACTCGACGTCGGCGCGCCCGATGGGCGCCTCCTGTCGCCGGCACGCGATCAGCGCGCGCCGCTGCCAGGGACCGCGGCTCACCACAGCCGCCAGCTCGAGCAGGTAGCCCCGCTCGGGCTCCGTGAACGTGGAGCGCCGGTGGAGACGCACCCCGGACACGTCGAACCCGGCCTTGCGTAGCTCCCGGACCACGAGGATCTCGAAGTATTCCGGTGTGAGCTCCGGCAATTCCAGCATGGTGCGGAGACTAGGGCCCGGGGGCGGAGGCCGCCAGACCCGAAAACCGGCGTGATTTTCGCGGCCCGGGGAGCGGGGGAAACCGGGGTTGCGCTCCCAGAAACCTGTCTCTATATCATCGGGGCAGTCGGCTGGGAAGCTTCGCGCACCCCACCCCCAATCTCGAGCGCGGAGGGACTGTATGCAGGTCGGTCGACGTGATTTCCTGCGACTCACCGCCAGCGCCGGCGCGGGAACGGCGATCGGCGGACTGGTCGGGCTGGGCGTGACGCTGGCGCCGGCCACGGCCCGGGCGCAGGAGCTGCGGATCAAGGACGCCAAGACCACGCCGAGCATTTGCCCGTTCTGCTCGGTCGGGTGCGCGACGCTGATCCACACGGTCAACGGCAAGATCGTCAACATCGAAGGCGACCCGCGCAGCCCGCACAACGAGGGCACCCTCTGCCCCAAGGGCGCGGCGATCTACCAGCTCCACATGAATCCGAACCGGGCCACCAAAGTCCTGCACCGCAAACCGGGCGCCAGCGACTGGGAGGTCGTGGAGCTCGAGTGGGCCATGGACCGGGTGGCCGAGCTGATCAAGAAGACCCGCGACGACACGTTCATCGAGAAGCTTCCCAACGGGAAGCTCGTGAACATGACGCCCGCCATGTTCGGGCTCGGCGGCGCGACGCTCGACAACGAGTTCAACCACGTATGCCAGAAGTTCTGGCGCGGGCTCGGGGTCGTCGCCATCGAGAATCAGGCCAGGATATGACACAGCTCTAGCGTCCCCGGTCTGGGGACACGGTTCGGTCGCGGCGCGGCGACCCTGTATCCGCGCAACCTCGAGCACACCGACTGCTTCGTGGTCATGGGCTCCAACATGGCGGAGTGCCACCCGGTCGCGTTCCGCTGGCCCATGAAAGCGAAGTTGAACGGCGCGAAGCTGATCCATGTCGATCCTCGCTTCACGCGCACCAGCGCCATGGCGGACCTGCACGTGCAGATCCGCGCGGGCTCGGACATCGCGTTCCTCGGCGGGCTCATCAATTACGTCATCAATAGCAAGCGGTGGAACACGGACCCCTTCTTCAAGGAGTTCGCGGTCAACTACACCAACGCCGCGACGATCATCAGCGACGACTTCAAGGACACGGAGGAGCTGGATGGCGTCTTCTCAGGGTTGGTGAAGTTCTCGGAGCCGCCGTTCTGGCCGTACAACGGGCTCGAGGGTCGCTACGACAACGCGAGCTGGGCGTACAAGCGCGGGCCCAAGGCTCCGGGGCCGGTCACGAAGGACCTCATCGCCAAGCGCGCCGGCCCGCCGTTCGACGATCTCGTGCGGTCGCTCAAGCCGGGGCCGGCGGAGAAGGATCCGACCCTCCAGAATCAGCACTGCGTGTTCCAGATCCTGAGGCGGCACTTCGCCCGCTACACGCCCGAGATGGTGGAGCAGGTGTGCGGCTCGCCCAAGGAGAAGTTCGTCAAGGTGGCGGAGATGCTGCTCGAGAATTCGGGTCGCGACCGCACCAGCGCGTTCGCCTACGCGGTGGCCTGGACCCAGCACACCTACGGTGTCCAGATGATCGGCTGCTGCGCGCTGCTCCAGCTCCTGCTCGGCAACATCGGCCGGCCCGGCGCCGGCGTGATGGCGCTGCGCGGCCATGCAGCGATCCAGGGCTCGACCGACGTGCCGACCCTGTACCACAGCATCCACGGGTACCTGAACGCGCCCTCGGCGCTCCGGCCGCACGAGACGCTGCGGGACTACATGGCGGCGGAGACGAGCCCCACGAGCTATTACGGCAACCTGCCGAAGTTCCTCGTCTCGTACCTGAAGTCGATGTACGGCGCCGCCGCGACGGCAGAGAACGACTTCGGCTACGACTGGCACCCCAAGATCCTGGGCGACCACTCGCACATCGCCATGTTCGCCGCCATGGCCGAGGGCAAGGTGAAGGGGATGTGCTGCGTCGGCCAGAACCCCGCCACCTCGCTCAACGGCTCGGCTACGCGGCGGGCGCTGCGGCAGCTCGACTGGCTCGTGGTGAAGGACAACTGGCTCACCGAGACGGCCACGCACTGGTATCTCGGCCCCGAGGTGAAAAACGGCGAAGTGAAGATCGGGGACATCAAGACGGAGATCTTCTTCTTCCCCTCGACCCAGATCGCCGAGTACGACGGCAGTTACACGAACACGCAGCGGATGCTGCAATGGCACTCCTTCGCCGCGAAGGCGCCGGGGGATTGTCGCACCGACAGCTGGTTCTACCACAACCTGGCGAAGCGCCTCAAGAAGGCGTACGCCGGCTCGAAGCTGCCGCGTGACCAGGGCTGGAACAACGTCTCGTGGGACTTCGATCCGGATCCGGGCGAGGAGCCGCTGTATCCCGGTGAGATCAGTGCCCGCAAAGTGCTGCGGGAGATCAACGGCTATCAGACCGCCGATCCGAAGCAGCACTTGAAGGGCTTCGGTGAGCTGAAGGACGACGGTTCGACGACCTGCGCGTCGTGGATCTACTGCGGCTGCTACCCCGCGTGGGATCAGAACCTCACCGCGCGGCGCGAGCCCGACCCGCCCGGCGTGCCGGGCGCGCACCTCAAGTGGGGTTGGGCATGGCCCGCGAACCGCCGTGTGATGTACAACCGCGCCTCCGCCGACTTGAAGGGCAACCCCTGGAGCGAGCGGAAGCGCTGGATCTGGTGGGATCCGACGTTCGTGAACCCGCCCGATCCGAAGACGGGCAAGCCGGTGCCCCGCGGCAAGTGGGTCGGCTACGACGTGCCTGACTTCGGCGCGACCAAGGCCCCCGACGCGCAGCCCAAGCCGGACGGCATCGGACTCGACGCCCTATCCGGCACCCAGCCGTTCATCATGCGAGCGGATGGCCGAGGTTGGCTGTTCGTGCCCGCCGGTCTCGTGGACGGGCCGCTGCCGACCCACTACGAGCCGCACGAGTCGCCGATCCAGAACCCGCTGTACAAGCAGCAGACCAGCCCCGTGCACAAGGTCTGGGCGCCCGGGAAGCCCTACAATCAGCTCGCCGTCGTGGGCGACCCGAAGTTCCCGTACGTCATCAGTACCTACCGCCTGACCGAGCATTACCTGGCGGGCGCGATGAGCCGCTGGTTGCCGTGGCTCGCCGAGCTCCAGCCCGAGCTGTTCATCGAGCTCGGGAAGGACCTCGCGAAGGAGAAGGGGATCAGGAACCTCGATTGGGTCGTGGTCTCGAGCCCGCGCGGCCACGTCCGCGCGAAGGCGCTCGTCACCGATCGCATCGGCGTGATGCACATCGCCGGCAAGCGCATCCACCACGTCGGCATGCCGTGGCACTGGGGCTGGATGGGCCTAAGCACCGGCGACGTGGTCAACGACCTCACGTCCTGGGTCGGGGATCCCAACGTGTCGATCCACGAAGGCAAGGCGTTCGTCTGCAACGTGGAGAAGGCGTGATATGCCCGAAGCCATGGGATTCTTCACCGACACCACGGTTTGCATCGGCTGCAAGGCGTGCGAGGTCGCGTGCAAGGAATGGAACCAGCTTCCAGCCGAGAACGGCGGTGTCCGGGAGCTGAGCGGCGACAGCTACGACAACACCCGCAGGCTGGACGGCATCCACTGGCGGCACGTCCGGTTCATCGAGCAGTTCAAGGGACCGTACGACGGCCGCTGGCTGATGATGAGCGACGTGTGCAAGCACTGCGTCCAGGCGGGATGCCTCGAGGTGTGCCCGACGGGTGCGATCATCCGCACCGAGTTCGACACGGTGGTGATCCAGTCCGACGTCTGCAACGGCTGTCGCGCCTGCATCGCCGCCTGCCCGTTCGGCGTGATCGACATCAACCCGGTATCGGGCACGGCGCAGAAATGCACCCTGTGCTACGACCGGCTCAAGGTGGGGCTCGAGCCCGCGTGCTCGAAGGCGTGCCCCACTGACTCGATCCAGTTCGGGTCGATCACCGAGCTGCGCGCGCGGGCGCAGAAGCGCGTCGACCAGCTCAAGGCGCAAGGCGTCAAGGCGGAGCTGTACGGTGCCGACCCGAAGGGGGCGCTCGGCGGTCTCAACTCGTTCTACCTGCTGGTGGATGAGCCGGAGGTGTACGGCCTGCCGCGGCATCCGCAGCTCCCGACGCGCAATCTCGCCAAGAGCGGCACGTACTCCGTGGCGAGCGCCGCCGTCCTCGGGGTGCTGGCACTCGTCGGCCTGCGCAAGCACCGGATGGACGAAATCGGCGGCGGGGGCGCCGGGGGAGGACAACCCTGATGTCCGACACCTTCTTCAGCGGCGCACCGCACTGGATCTGGTTCATCATCCTGTACTTCTTCGTGGGCGGGATCGCCGGGGGCGCCTGCCTCCTGGCGGCCGTCGTGGACTGGTTCGGCGGGCCGGAGGACCGGCCCGTGGTCCGCACCGGGTACAACGTCGCCGCCGTCGGCGCGATCCTCTCTGGCGCGCTCCTGACGATCGATCTGGGACGGCCGCTGCGGTTCTGGCACATGCTGTTCCAGTCCGCGAACGTCCCGGCGCTCATGTTCAAGGGATGGTCGCCCATCTCCTTCGGGGCCTGGGCGCTGCTCTTGTTCGGTCTTTTCGCGGTGCTGTCGGCCCTCGGGGGCTTGGCGGAGGAGGGGCGGCTGCACAATCCGGCGCTCCGCGCGGTGGGCGGCGTCGTGCGGGGTGGGCTCGCGAAGATCGTCGGGGGCGTGGCTGGCTTGCTCGGCATCTTCATTGCCGGCTACACGGGGGTCCTCCTCTCCGTGACGAACCGGCCCATCTGGGCGGACAGCCCGTGGCTGGGCGCGTTGTTCGTCGCGTCGGGCGCGTCGACGGGAGCCGCCGCGCTCATCCTGCTCGCCCCGGGACGCGGGGCGACCGAGCAGTCGCTCGCCCGCCTGTCGGCCTTCGACACCAAGGCACTCCTCGTCGAACTGCTCGTGCTAATCCTGTTTGTCGCGTCCCTCGGCTCGGTCAACCGGGTTTGGGTCGGATTCTGGGGCTTGGTGCTGCTCGTGGGCGTCGTCGGATTCGGGATCCTGGCCCCGCTGCGGCTGCACCTGAAGCGGCGGCCGGTCGCGAACGCCGCGAAGCTCGTGCTGCTCGGCGGCTTCCTGTTGCGACTCGCCACGATATTCGCGTCCGAGGGAATCGAGCATTACCGCGTGGCGGCGGGGATGTAGCATGATCACTACACGCGGCTGGTGGCTCGCGCTGATCGTGACCGGCCTCGTGGGCTGCGCCAGCCCCGAGGCGTCGCGCGTGCGGGGGGGCGGGCCCGGCGCCGATCCGGGCAACCACGACCCCGTCGCCGAACTGCACCAGGGCGCCAACATGTACTACCGGACGCCCTGCCGCACCGTGAAGGTGAAATGCTCTGGCCCCATGCCCGTTTTCGGCGCGCCCGGAACGTAGAGCTCCAACAGCGCCTGGCCGAAGCCCGCCGCGACGCACCTGAGTCCGAGGCGTGGCTCAGGCTGTTGGAGCCGGCCCTGGCCGAGAGCGAGGCCGGCGCCGCCGCCCCGTGGGAGGCCGCTGTCCCGCAACCGGCGCCGGACCGACCGGTCAAGGCGCCGTTGCTGTTTCGCACCCAGATGACGATCGACGGCCGCGCGGCGCGGAGCTGGGTGCGCCGACTGCTCAAGCTCGCCGGCCGCGCGAACGGGGGGGGAGGCAGGATCGGGCGCATCGACGGACTGGCGCTGCTCGAGGCCGCCGTGGGCCAGGACGACGCGCGTGTCGATGCGCTCGCCGCGAGCGTAGGCGTGGAGCCCCATGCCGTCCGCGTGGTGGGTCAGATGGCGGCGCTCCCCCTGCTGCGGGCGTGCGCCCGACACTTGGCACGGGACCTGTCGCCGACCTGGTGGGAGGGATATTGCCCGGTGTGCGGGGCGTGGCCGGTCGTCGCTGAGTACACAGGGCTTGAGCGCAAGCGTCAGCTGCGTTGCGGCCGGTGCGGCGCCGGATGGGCGATACCGACGCTGCGTTGCGTATTCTGCGATGAGACGGACCACGAGCACCTCGGCTATCTGACGCCTGATGGGGCGGGGGGCGAGCAGATGCGCAAGGTCGAGGTCTGCAACACCTGTAAGGGATACCTCAAGGCGCTCACTACGGTGCGCCCGCTCGCGCCGTGGGCGATCCTGCTCGACGACCTGATCACAGTTCCTCTGGACGTGGCGGCGTTCGAGCGCGGCTTCCAGCGGCCCGAACGCCCGGGGTACGCCCTCGAGGCCCGGCTCACCGATCGGCGGCGCACTCGGCTGCTCGGCTTCGCGTTCGGGTTGGTGGGGAACGGGACATGACCGGCGACTCGGGACGGGCGGAGGGAGCTCGCCCCAGCGTGGTGTGCCGCGAGCTGCTCGCCGCGCTGGAGGCGTCGGAGGGGAGGCGCCAGCGGCGCAAGCGGGACACGACGCCCGACGCGATCGGCCTGGCGCTGAAGCGGGAGCTCTTGGAGCGCGCCGTTGCCGCCGACCCCGCGGCGGACGAATTCGAGACCTGGCTTCACGAGCAGTGCTTGGCCGCCGGCGGCGCCGAAGGCGGAGTGCGGGCGATGGCGCTCTCGATCTTCGAGGAATGGCGCCTGGCCCAGGCAGCCGAATCGTTCCGGGACTGGCTCGCCCGCGGCGCACCGTCGGATGACGCGCCCCGCGATCGGGCGCCTGCGGCAGACGGGCGAGCGGACCGAACCACGTCGAACCCGAATGCTTAGCGAAGGAGACAATATGCACGTCCGGGCGCGCCTACAGGTCGCGGTAGCTGTCGGTGGCACCTTGCTCACGTTCGCCGCCTGCGGCGGGGGTCGTGCCGCCCGCGCCCGGGCGGGGGCGAGCGGCGTCCCGCCGGCGCTGGTGCAGCAGCTCCAAGTGCCCGAGAACCCCTACCGGATCATCTACTCCCCGCCGGTGAATCTCGCGAAGCCGCCCGATACCACGGCCCACGGGCGGAAGCCCCCCTCGCCCCCCTCGCCCCCCTCGCCCCCCCGGCCCCCCAAGAGCTAGCGCGCTAACGCTCTCTGTCGACGGCTTTATCCAGCGACGGCTTCATCCAGGGTTTCACAATGGGCGCGGTGAAGGGCTAGCGGCCGCTCTAGCGGAGTGCCGGAGCGCGGGTCAGAATAGAGCCCCAAGCGGCACGGTAACCACCTTTTTCACAGGAGGGGATCTCATGAGAACGCGAAAAGCGTCGTTCTCTGGGCTCGCAATCGCTGCGGTTGTGACTCTCGTGGGTGCGTCTCGCGTCACGGCCCAGCAGGTGGTGAAGTTGGGGGAGGGAGAGACGCTCACCATCAGCGGCTTCATCGACGGGACCCTGTTCAACGCTCGCGGGCTGTTCAGTTCGTTCGGGCAGGGGCAAAACGCCGAGATTGCGGCCTCGCCTGCCAATCAGCCGGGGGTCAATCAGGGGATCTTCGACGGTGACGTGCGGAACACACGCATCAACTTCACCTTCAACGCTCCGCCAGTGCTCGGCAAGTGGGCGCCGCGGGCCACGATCGAGGCCGACTTCTTCGGGGCGTTCAACGGGTTGCCGCCGTTCGGAGACGAACAGCCGCAGTTCCGCGTCCGGCACGCGTTCGTGGACCTCACGAACGGCCGCACGACCCTGCGGATCGGCCAGTTCTGGGCTCCCTTCTTCAACACCGATATCCCAGTCTCGTTGGCGCACATCGCCTTTCCGGTGGGCCTCGCCTCGGGCGGCGTGGTCGGCTGGCGGTTCCCGGGAGTGTTTCTGTATCACGACCTCACGCCCACGAGCCCGTTCAAGATCCAGCTTCAGGTGGCGGCGTTGAAGGGTTCGGGGATTGCCGTCTCAGGCCGGGATACTACGAACGTCATCGGCCAGGGCGAGGCGTCCGGCGTGCCGCAGTTGGAGACGCGGCTCAACGTGGCGAGGAAATTCGAGAGCGTGAGCTGGAACGGCTACGCCGTGTACCACATCGACTGGAAGAAGTCGGGTGGGACGGGCGTCCCGGGATCCAACATCACGGACTGGGGAGTTGAGACGGGCCAGTACATCGCAGCCGGCAGCCTCACCCTGCACGGCAACTTCTATTGGGGGAAGGGGCTGGGGCAGCAGTTCGCCCACATCAACCAGTTTCAGCCACAGATCCGAGGCTGGGGCGCGTGGGTCCAGGCCGGATACGACTTCACGTCCCACTGGAGCGTGTGGGCCGACTACGGAACCGACCAGCCGGACTACGCGCGGTTCTTCCAGGAGACGACCGTCCAGCTCGCGCGCCAGTTGAGCCACACCGGCTCGGCGCTGCTGCGGTTCCGCGCCGGCCGGTACGCAGCCGGGCTGGAGTACTTCCGGAACGTAACCCGCTGGAGCACCGGCATCACGAGCGCGGACCAGTACGCCCTCAGCGCGCTGTATACGTTGTAAGAAACGTCGGACGGTCGGACAGTCGGACAGTCGGACGGTCGGACAGTCGGACGGCAGGACGGCAGGACGGGTTCAGTCTGACTGTCCGACCGTCCGACCGTCCGACCGTTCAAACGCGTACGGCAGCACCCTGCGGAGGCTCGAGACGCCGCGGACCTCGTCGTCGAACAGCGGAATGAGCGCCCGCACCGAGCCGTCAAAGTCGCGCCAGATCTCCTGCATGTAGGTGTCCTGCATCGCGGCGCGATTGCGCACGAACTCGGGCGAGTCGGCCCGGACCTGATCCTGCTGGATCAGCATGTTCACCACGACGCCGCCGACCGGAATGCCGAAATCGCGGAACCACTGGATGAACCGCTTGATAACCGCGATGGGGAGGGCCTCCGGCAGCGTCACGAAAAAGAACGCGGTCTTCTCCTTGTCGGTGAGGAGCTCGCGCGCCTGGCCGATCCGCTCGCGGAACGACACGAGGTAGTCCATCAACGGGTCGGCTTCCTTCTTCTTGGTGAACGACAACAGCTCCCGGAGAGAGCGGGCCTCCTCGCGGGACTTGAGCATCTTGTTGACCCAGAGCGAATACACCTTGCTCATGCCCAAGAGCCGCCGCGCGTTGGCCGTCGGCGCCGTATCGAAGACGTAGGCGTCGTACTCGTTCTTGAACATCAGGTCCACCATGGTCTCGAACATGGCGGACTCCTCGAACGCGGGGTTCATGGTCGCGGACTCGACGAAGGCGTCGGCCTGCGCGGAGATCTCCGCGAACTTGAGGAACCAGCGGATCTTCTGCTTGATGTCCTGTTTGGACCGCTCGATGGTCTCCTTCGTGTCGATTTCGTACGCCCAGAGATTGCTCACGCCGGCGATCGGCACCGCCTTGCCGTACACGTCCTGATCAAGCAAGCCGCTGAGGCTGTGCACCGGATTGGTGGACGCGAGCAGCGTGCGCCGGCCGCGCTCCGCCAGGTGCAGGGCCGTGACGCCCGCCATCACGGTCTTGCCGACGCCGCCCTTGCCTCCGAAGAACAGGTACTTGAGGGCCGACCGCGCCGCGAGGTACTCGCTCAGGGACTGCTCGATGCCCGTCATCGGCCGTCTCCGTACATGATCCCGGCGAGCTTCTCGATCATCGGGAGTCCGGTGACGTCGCGCTCGAGCTCTGGCACGTAGCCGACGAGCTGACCGCCGAACGTCTGTTTGATGGTTTCGAGGTAGCGACTCTGGACCTGCAGCCGATTGCGCAGGTAGGCGGGCAGCTGCTGCGTGGCCAGCTCGGCCGGCAGCACGCGGTTCACGACGTAGCCGGCGATCGGCACGTCGAACTTGGCGAACAGCTGCGCCGCTTTCTCGGTGTCCAGGATGATCATTTGCTCCGGCACGATGACAAAGAAGAACGCCGTCCGGTCCTTGTCGGTGAGGATGCGCGACGACTGGTTGATGCGTCCCTTGATGTACTGGAGCTCGTGGAGGATGTGGTCCTCCTCGGTGACCTTCTGACGCTTCATCCGCGCCACCATCTCTTCGTGCTCGCGCATCTGCTCCCGGAGCTGGGTGATCCGATTGATCCATTCGTCATAGACCTTGGCCATCGAGAGGTAGTAGAGCGCGTGGCCGAGCGGGACGAGGTCGTAGATGTAGTAGTCGTAGTCGCCCTTCACCACGATGTCCACGACCGCGTCGAAGATGGCGGATTCCTCCATCGCCGGCTCCGCCGAGGCGGCTTGGATGTAGTCCTCGATCTCGTCGGGCATGTGGTCGAAGCCGTACATGTCGAAGATCTTCTTGCGGACCTCCTCTTGGTACGCCTTGATATTGGAGTCGGCGTCGATCTCCTGCGCCCAGAGGTTGTCCATGATCTTGACGGCGCCCTTGCCGAAGATGTCGCGCTTGAAAATGTCGCTGAGGGACGCCTGGGGGTCGACGGAGAACACGAGCACCCTGTGGCCCTGCTGCGCCAACCAGTAGGCGGTCGCGGCGGAGAACGTGGTCTTGCCGAGGCCGCCCTTGCCGCCGAACATGATGTAGCGGCGGTCGCGGTTGCGCTCGAAGGTATCTCGCAGGGACACGGCTAAAACATCGCGTCCGAAATGTCCTTCTCCCGCAGCATGCGCCGCTTCCAGGTGGCGATGTTCGGCACGACGTAGGGCAAGAGCCGCAGCGAGTAGTAGGGCGGCAGGATCGGGACGCCGATCAGATCCCCCATGGTGATCAAGATGAACAAGTGCTCCATGCTGGCACGGGTGCGCAGCGCATAGCGCGACATGTCGTGCGCGCCCATGCCGTAGAGAATCTCTTTCAAGCGAGTGAAGAAACCGCGCTTCTCCTGTTCGGTCATCGTGTCCGTACCCTTTCGCTCCGGAAAGCCGGAGTTGCCCTCACACCCCGTGCAGGTGAAACTCTTCGCTGTCGGAGAACTCGCGCTCGCGCAGCACACGGCGTTTCCACGTCGCGATGTGCGGCACGGCATACGGCAACACCCGGAGCGAATACAGCGGCGGAATGATCGGCAACCCCAACATGTCGCCCAGCGTGGTCACGAAAAAGATCGCCTCCAGTGACCCTCGCATTTCCTGGGCCTGCCGCTCAAACTCGAGGCCGGTCAGGCCGTACAGGAACCCGCGGATCGTTGCGAGCATACCACGCTCCATGGCCGCTAAATCTAGCGCATGAGGCCGACCGCCAATGTCCCATGATCCCGGCCGAATCGCGTTCGTCGTCGCCGCCGTCATCGTCCTGGGGTGGTTCGCCCTCGGCACCCAGCTCAACATCCGCCGCGGCAATCGATTGCTCCACTGGCTGCAGACCGGCATGCCGCTCGTCGGCGAACGGACCACCCTCCGCTGGCTGGGATCCTCGGGCCTCGAGCTCAAGGTGCAAACGGCCGTTGCGCCCCTCAAGTCCGCCGAAGTGTTCATCCTCCTCGAGCCTCGCGACTTACCCGTCCTGTGGTGGCTGTTCCGGGCCCGAGGCCGCCGTGATCTGCTCATCGTTCGGGGTGAGCTTCGGGACGCCCCACCCTTCGAGCTCGAGGCCCTCGATACCCATGCCTGGTCCACGCGGGGGCTCGAGCGGACGCTCCGGCGCGACCGGTGGACCCCAGTGGACGTACCGCCCGACTCGTCGCTCGTTGCTTATGGGCGTGGGAGCCGGGCTCGGGCGGATGCGGCGTCGCACGCCCTCCCGATGGCAACGCTGCCCGAGCTGTCGCTCGTGCGCCTCGCCATTCGTCACGCCGCACCCAACCTGGAAGTGCAGTGGCACGTGACGGCGCTGCGCAGCCTCGAGTCCCGGCGCGTGTTCGAGACGGTGCATCGGCTGGCGCGTAGCCTCTCGGCCCGGGCCTAGTCCGCCGCCACGTCACGACGGCACCAGGGGCGGGACGTACGGCAGCGTGCGCGCGAAGAGCCACATCAGGAACAGCACGACGGGGATGTGCACGAGGAGCTGGACAGCGGCGTACCCGACGAGGTCGCGCGCGCGTACGCCGAGCAGCCCGAGGAGCGGGAGCATCCAGAACGGGTTGACGAGGTTCGGCAGCGCCTCCGCCGCGTTGTAAATCTGGACCACCCAGCCGAGGTTGACGTGCAGGGTGTTCGCGGCCTGCAGCACGTAGGGTGCCTCGATCACCCACTTGCTGCCGCCGGAGGGCACGAACAGCCCGAGCACGCCAGAATAGATCGACACGAGGATCGGATAGCTTCCCGGGTCCGAGACGCGGACGAAGAGGTCGGCGAGCCACTTCGAGATGGGCGAGGGATCGCCCGGCGTGCCGGTGATCATGCCGAAGATGCCGGCGTAGAACGGGAACTGGATCAGCACGCCCGCGGTCGCCGGGACGGCGCGCGAGACGGCCTCGAGGAAGCGGCGCGGCCGCAAGTGGAGGAGCAGGCCGGCGAGCAGGAACATGAAGTTGTAGGTGTTGAGATCCAGCGCCTGCGCGATCCCGGCGGCGAGGCCGCCGCCCTTCGAGCGGAACAGCTGCGCGAGGTAGGCGACCCCCGCGAGCGCGATGAGGATCGTCAGGATCGGGCTGTATTCGAGCCACTCGCCCGGGCGCTGGCGTCCCGGCATACGGATGTCCAGCGGCTCGGGGCGAATGCCGTAGCTCTCCGCCGTGCGCGCCGACCCGGCGGCGGGCGCCGTGAGGTAGGCGACGAGGATAGAGACCGCGATGAGGATGATCGCCGTGACGATGCTCTGCCAAAGAAAGATCGTCGTCGACAAGGGCAGCACGCCCGAGATGGGCAGCAGCGAGGCGGGGATCGATCCCTTGGTCGCCATGAGCAGCGCGGCGGACGACGACAGGCCGAGCGCCCAGACGCTGCCCAGCCCGAGATAGCCGGCGGCCCCCGCGGCACGATAGTCCGTCTGAGGGACCCGCCGCACGACCTCGCGCACCAGCAGCCCGCTGAACACCAAGCTGAAGCCCCACGACAGGAGCGATGAGACGGTCGAGAACAGGGCGATCCAGGCGACCGCGGCCCGCGGCCCCTTCGGAATGGTGGCGAGCCACTGCACGAGGCGGTACACGGGCGGTGAGGCCGCCACGACGTAGCCGAAGATGACGATGAGGGCCATCTGCATCGTGAAGGGGATGAGGGCCCAGAACCCGCTGCCGAAGTACATCGTCATCTGCCCAGGACTGCGTCCGAGGCCGAGCCCCAGCGCGAACACGACCACGATCCCGACGAGGGCGAAGATGAACGCGTCGGGGAACCAGCGCTCGGTCCAGTCGGAGATGGCAAGTCCGAGGCGGACCGGCACGGGCTCCCGTTGGACGCGCGACGCAGTCGGGACGGCCATATCGCGAACCTCCTCTCAGGACACCTTGACCGGCGCCAGCGCTCGGATCGCCTCGACGGCCGCCGGGTTCTCGAGCGACGAGAGATCTCCGAGATCGGCCTTCCCGAGGTATGCGCCGCGGATGACGCGACGCAGGATCTTGGCGTTGCGGGTCTTCGGCAGCTCGGGCACGCACAGCACCGCCTCCGGACGCAGCGACCGGCCCAGCAGGTCGGCGATCGTGTGGGCGATTTCGCGCGTCAGCGCCTCGGACGGCTCGCGCCCGGCGGAGGCGCGCAGCACGGCGAACACGACGATCGCCTGTCCCTTGCGCTTGTCCGGCACCCCGATCGCCGCAGCCTCGAGCACCGCAGGGTGCGCCGTGGCCGCCGACTCGACCTCCGCCGGCCCGACGCGCTTCCCGGCGACCTTGATCGTGTCGTCGCTTCGCCCTTCGATGTACCAGAACCCGGCGTCGTCGATCCGGGCCCAGTCGCCGTGGACCCAGACATCGGGCACGCGTCGCCAATACGTGGCGAGGTACTGGTCGGGATCGCGCCAGAAGCCGCGCGTCATCCCCGGCCACGGCAGGCGGACGGCGAGCTCGCCCACGCCGCCGCGCACGGGGTGGCCGCGTTCGTCCACGACGTCGGCCGCGATGCCGGGCACCGGACCCGAGAAGGCCGTCGGCGCAATCGGCGTCCACGTCGTACACCCCACGAGCCCGCCCGACACCTCCGTGCCGCCGGAATAGTTCACGAGCGGCGCGCGCTCTTCACCAACCGTGCGGAAGTACCACCACCACGGCCCGGGATTCCAGGGCTCGCCGGTGGAGCCGAGGACGAAGAGCGAGGAGCGATCGTGGGCCCGCACCGGCGCCTGGCCCGCCCGCATCAGACTCCGGATCGCGGTGGGCGAGATCCCGAGGTGCGTCACGCGATGCCGCTCCACGATCGACCACACGCGGCCGGCGTCGGGGAAGTCGGGGGCGCCATCGTAGAGGAGGATCGAGGCGCCGAGGATGAGCCCCCCGGCGATGAGCCAGGGGCCCATCATCCACCCGAGATCGGTGAGCCACCACAGGAGATCGCCCGGCTGCAGGTCGAAGCAGTGCGCGAGGTCCTGCGCCGCCTTCACCGGGAACCCACCGTGCACGTGCACGGCGCCCTTGGGCCGCCCTGTCGTTCCGGAGGTGTAGATGATCATGTAGGGGTCTTCGGCCCCCGTGTCGGCGAGCGCGTCGTCCGTGCCGGCCCCGCGCGCCACCACGTCGTCCCACCACACGTCGCGCGCCCGGAGCCGGATGTCGCGCCCCACGCGTGGCGTGACGATCACCGTGCGGACGCTCGGCGCTCCGTCGGCGGCGGCGTCGGCCGTCTCCTTCATGGGGACCACCTGCCCGCGCCGGTAGAAGCCGTCGGCGGTCACGAGCACGCTCGCCTCGCAGTCGCGGAGCCGACCGGCGACCGCCTCCGCCGCGTAGCCCGAGAAGATGGGCGTATAGATCGCGCCCACGGCGGACACCGCGAGCGTCGCGATGACGCACTCGGGCGTCATGGGGAGGAAGATGCCCACGCGGTCGCCGGGGCGAACACCGATGGCGCGCAGCCCAGCCGCGAGGCCGCGCACCGCCGACGCGACCGCGCCGTAGGTGAGCCGCTGCGTCACGCCCTCTTCGCCCTCGAACACGACGGCCGTCCGGGACGGGTCGTGTCGCAGCGCGCTGGCGACGTAGTTCAGACAGCCGCCGAGCCACCACGTCGTCCACGGGAGGCCGCGCGATGAGTCGAGCACGCGCCCGTAGCGCGTGCGCCAGACGAGCCCGAGATCTTGTTCCACCGCGCGCCAAAAGCCCTCGAGGTCCTCGACCGACCAGCGGTGCAGCGAGGCGAAATCGCGGTGGCCCAACGGCTCGGCAAAGCGGCGCAACCGACAGCGGTCGAGGTAGCGGTCCGTCGGATGCCACGCGATCTCCATGCGTACCCGTCCGTCGACGCCAGCGCGCTCTGAGCCGCCTAGTCGCCCGCGGGCACGGGCGCCGGCCGGAGCGGGGTCGCCCGGATCTTCTGCCACGATCCCCAGGCATCGTAGGCGATCAGCAGCGCGGCGACGAACAGGAGCAGCGCGACGATGATCATGGCCGTGGTACCGATCACGTTGATGGGCTGCGCGGCCGTGTGGGGGTTCGAGAGGATGCTCGCGTACAGGTTGTACGCTGTCACGAGAGTCGCCGCCATGGTGGTGACGTACATGAAGATCATCGGGTAGAGCGCGTACGACGGGTTGCGCCCGCTGGAGCGCAGCCAGAGGGTGACGATCAGGAGGCTCAAGGCCGCCATCAACTGATTGGACGCGCCGAACAGCTGCCACAAGTAGATCCAGGTGCCGCTCATCACCAGCCCCAGAGTCAGCACCATCGACACGATGGCGGCGATGTGCGGGTTCTTGAACCCGACCCAGGCGTCCCCCAGCCATTCGCCCAACGTGACCCGCATCAGGCGGAACACCAGCTGCACCACCGTCAAGACGATCACGACGAAGGCGCCAAACCCGAGCGCCGTTCCGTAGGCCGGCGGAATCGCACCGAACGACACGATGTTGAGCAGCTTGCCCACGCCCCCGGCGAACGCGCCGGCACCTGCCGCTCCCGTGATGGAGACCGCGATCAAGGACAGGAGCGCCAGCGAATTCTCGCTGAACATCGCGCCACCGCCGACCGGCAACGCATCAGTTTCGTACTCCAGCTGCCGCGCCGTGCCGATCGAGCCGAACAGCGCATGCCAGCCGGAGATGGCGCCGCAGGCAATGGTCACGAAGAGCATCGGCCACAGCGGCTGGATCGCCGGTGCGACCTGGCCCGCTGCCTGGAGCACCGGCATCCAGGTCTTGAACACGGCGGTCTGGAAGGTGACGGCCTTCAGCGCCTCGCCATTGCCGAGCACGCCCAGCACGCCGCCCAGGATGGCGCCGAGGCCAGACAACCCGATCGTGAGGAACGTGACCCAGAATCCGATGTAGTTCACGGGCTGGGCAAATCGCCAGATCGGCAGGATCGTGCCGAGATAGGAGAAGACGAACAGGAACACACACCAAAAGAGGAACGAGGGCAGCATCTTGATGCCACCGTTCTCATCCACGTACTTCGGCACCACCGTGCCCTGGGGACTGAGCGTGGTCGCCGCGAGCCGCGGGTCGGCTCTCGTCGGGTCCGTCACCGTGTAGAGGGCCGCCCCGCCGCTCAGGCCGTTGATGGCGTTGTCGAGGCCGGCCACGAGCGAGTTGACCGGTCCCTCGTATGTCAGGGCCGTGGCGGGCTTGCCGTCGGCCGCCGTGCCGTGCTGGACGTTCAGGCCTCGAGCGCCGATGGCCATCGAGCCGAGTGTGACCACCACGGCGACGACGGTGACCACAATCAGATCCATCTTCCACCGGTACAGCATCTGCCCGGCCAGGAGACCCATCAGGGCGAGCATCAAGATGCCGAAGGGAACGTCGGCCCGGGGGTCCAGGATGCCGGCGAGGATGCCCACGAAGGCACCGGCGAGGAGCAGCAGGTAGAAGAAGATGAACACGAAGAGAATCACCCGCGTGCGCGGCGCGATCAGCCGGTGGGCGACCGCGGACAACGAGTTGCCGTCGTTGCGCACGGCGACCATGATCGCCGAGTAGTCGCTGGCCCAGCCGATGAAGGAGACCCCGAGGATCAGCCACAGGATCGAGGGCAACCACCCCCAGAGGTTCGCCGCGGCGATCACGCCGACGATCGGCCCCGCCGCCGCGATGGACTTGAAGTGATAGCCGTAGAGCACGCTGCGATTCGTAGGCATGAAATCCACGCCGTCCATGTACATGCGCGCCGGTGTGGCCTTCTTGGGATCCGGTTGCAGGACGTCCCGGTCGATGCGGCGTGCGTAGAGCGTGTAGGCGAGGTAAATCATCACGCCGCCGAGCACGACCACGACGCCAGCGTTCATGGGGACCCCGAGGGCGGCGAAGCCGCCCGCGACGACTACGGGGAGGAGCACCAGGATCAGGATGATCGTCCGGAGATTCATGCCACCCTTCTTTCTCTCGGAGGCGGGAAGCGCGGCTACCCGTGCACAGCGGCGAGCCGCCGTTCAATGAGCGCTGTCGCGCGCTCGAACTCCGTGCCGATACTCTTCTCACGACCGTCGACAATCACCGCCGGATACTGCCGGATGCCGTACCGCAGCGACTTGAGCCAGCCTTCAAGCGACGCGGCGTCGACGATCCGAAACCTCACCCGCGCCCCGTGCGCTGCCACCCTGCCGCGCACCCAGTCCGAAACTCGCTGGTACTGGTCCTTCAGGTCTGCGGGGAGCGAAGTCTCCACCTGCTCGCGACGGTCTTTCGCCCTCACGCTGCTCTCCAGCCAAATCAGCTCGCAATGGAGACAATGAAAAAAGGCGACCGGTGCATAGGCAATGACTTCGATGGTGATGGGTCGTGGGGCCGACATGACGGTAGATTATGGATGCCCCCCAGCACCGTCGCAAGGAGCCGCGATGACCGCGCAGCTAGCGCACCGCGAGGGGTACGGGATGGCGAACCGTGCCGTCCGGCAGCTTGGCGGCGACGTCGAGCGAGTCCAGATCCCACATCACCAGCGTCACGACGTCGCGCGCCGCGGCGAAGGTCTGGAGGTCCATCGGAGAGAGGCCACGCTCCTTCAGAGCGCGCCCGCTGGAGTCGGCGCGATAGGGGTGCGTGTGCCAGGTCCCGACGAAGCCGTCCACGCCGTCGCAGTCCCCCGCCACCGCGAACTGCAGTTGCCGCAGGTCCGCCGCCGACGCCAGCCGGCGCACGAACAGCGTGTCGTTAGTGACGTCCCCGGCGAGGCAGCCGAGATATTCGAGCTGCGTCGGCTTCCCGGTGCCGAGCAGCTGGGTGAGCGTGTTCTCGCCCGCGAGCTCGTCCCAGTGCCGGTTGTTCTGGACCCAGACGGCGCTCATCATGCCGCGGATCTCGCGGGAGAGGACGACGACGGAGAACGGCAGCGGATCGTCCGCCACCCGCGGCCCACCCCCCACCCCGGTCCACGCCAGGAGCGCGACCACGAGTGTTCTCACCGCTTCGCCCGCGCGTACGTCCCCATCAGCTCGGCCGTGCCGAGCACATGACCCTGCATCGCGGCCTCGACGTCCTGTTTTTGCGCTCCGGCCTTGAGCTTCAGGGCCGCGTCGAGGGCGTACAGCTTGAAGAAATAGCGGTGCGCCGGGCCGGGCGGAGGACAGGGCCCACCGTAGCCGGGGCGGCGAAAGTCGCTGCGTCCCTGGATGGCGCCACCCAGCTCGGGCGGGGCATCGGTCTTGGCCACGTTCTCGGGGAGTCGTGCGGCCGACCCCGGCAGGTTGTACAGCACCCAGTGCACCCAGGTCCCCGCCGGGGCATCGGGATCGTCGGCGATGAGAGCGAAGGCGGCGGTGCCGGCCGGAGCGCCGCTCCAGGCGAGCGACGGCGAGACGTCGACCCCGTCGCAGGTGTGCTTCACCGGGATCGCGGTTCCTTGCCGAAACGCGGTGCTCGTGAGCGAGAACGCCATGCGCTCCTCCCCCTCCCGCACGGTGGCGGCCGTCACCGTCAGCGCCAGAACGAAGGAAAACGCGGCGGGTCGGCCCATGCTCAATCATATACAAAAGCCAAGCCCGAGGCACGCGTTGCTCCCCGTGTCAGAAAACCGTCAAGCGCGGGTCCGCGGCGCCGCGGCGGATTACCTTGAAAGTCCCTGAAATGCAGTGCATTTCTCCAGCGCCATGAACGCCTCGATCCCGAGAACGCGCCCGCGCGGCCTGTTCGTCGCCGTATTGCTGCTGCTCACCCTGGCGCTCGCGGGCATCATCGCGTTCGAAGCGCATCGGACGTTCCTCGGTCACCGGGCCACCGCGGAGCGGATCCTCCAGGACTACGCGCGGCTTGCGGCGGCGCGGTTCGCGCAGCGGACCGCGATGAATCTCTACTATCACGCGTTCTCGCCAGCGATCGAAGCGATGGCGCGCGCCAAAGCGGGGACGCCCGGCGCGCCCCTTCCGACACCGCGCCAACTCGCCGCCGGGCTCGACCCGCACGCCGCCGACTTCCTCAAGGCCACTCGCTACGCCTTTCGCTACGACCTGCGCTCGCGCGCGCTCCAGACCGCGGGCGGCGCGCCCTCCCGGATCACGCGGAAGTGGCTCCTCGACACCCTGCCGGTCCACAGTCGCACGGTATTCGACCCGGAGGAGCGGATCGCGGTGATCGAGCGGTCCGTGGACGGGGTACCGCGCGCGATCGTCTATACGCTCGTGCGGGACAAGGCGGGCGCGCCGCGCACCCTATTCGGCTTCGACGCAGACCCCAAGGGGTTCGCGTCCCTCTATGCGATGGAAGAGGACAAAATCCCGCTGCTGCCGCGACCGCTCACGGGCGGCGTGACGTACGATTCGCTCGGCTCGACGATTGTCACCGAAGCCGACGGGGTGGAGCTGTATCGGTCGCCGGTGCAATACGCACCGACCTTCGCGGCGCGCGACTCGCTCGAGCCCGTGTGGGGCGCGATGCGCGTCCAGGTCGCGCTCCGCCCCGACATGGCACCCAAGCTGGTGATCGGCGGCATGCCACGCTCGCGGCTGCCCCAGCTGCTCGCGCTGCTCGCCGTCACGGCCGGGCTCATCGTCGCCGCTCTGCTGCAGCTGCGTCGCGAATACGAGCTGTCGCGGCTCCGCGCCGACTTCGTGTCCGGCGTCTCGCACGAGCTGCGCACACCGCTCGCGCAGATCCGGATGTTCTCGGAGACCCTGCTGCTCGGCCGGGTGCGCTCGGACGAAGAGCGCGTGCACTCGCTCGAGATCATCGATCAGGAGGCGCGCCGGCTCACCCACCTGGTCGAAAACCTCCTGCACTTCTCGCGCTCGGAGCGGCAGGCCACGCGGTTGTCCCCCGCCCCGGCGTCGCTCGCGCCCCTCGTGAACGAGGCAGTGGAGGGGTTCACGCCCCTCGCTGCCGCGCGCGGCGTGGTCGTGCGCGCCGAGCTCACCGACGGCGTGGTCGCATCGGTGGACGCCGACGCCCTCCGCCAGATGCTCCTCAACCTGCTCGACAACGCGGTGAAGTACGGGCCCGCCGGACAGACCGTCACCGTCGGTCTCACCGGCACCGATGCCCGCGCGCGTATCTGGGTGGCCGACCAGGGCCCCGGCATCCCGGCCGCCGACCGCGAGCGCATCTGGGACCGGTTCTGGCGCCTGGAGCGGGACCGGGGCTCGGCCGTGGCGGGCACCGGGATCGGCCTGTCGGTCGTGCGCGAGCTGGTGGCGCTGCACGGGGGCCGCTGCTGGGCCGAAGACGCTCCCAACGGCCGGGGCGCGCGCTTCGTGATCGAGCTGCCGCTGGCCTTGACGGCCGAGCCCGTGGGGGACGCCGCGTCGCGGCGGACCCCTTCGGAGACCGGGGCGGGCGCGCGGGCGGGGGCGGGCCTGACAGCATGACGCGCATCCTCGTGGTCGAGGACAATCCCGACTTGGCCTACGGCCTGCGGAACAACCTCGAGATCGAGGGCTATGCGGTCGACGTCGTGGTGGATGGGACGCAAGGGCTGGCGCGGGCGCGCACCGGCGGGCCCGACTTGATCATCCTCGATCTGATGCTGCCGGGCATGGACGGGTACCGCGTGCTGCGGGCGCTGCGCGACGAGGGCCGCCGCATGCCGGTGCTCATCCTGACGGCGCGGGGCGAGGAGGCGGACAAAGTGCGAGGGCTGCGGCTCGGGGCGGACGATTACGTCACCAAGCCGTTCGGCGTGTTGGAGCTGCTCGCCCGCGTCGAGGCGCTACTGCGCCGCACCACCCCGCCCGGCGGCGACGGCGCGGGCCCCCCCGAGCGGTTCGGCGACGTCGAGGTCGTTCCCGCGTCGCGCACCGTGCGCCGGGCCGGTCAGCCGGTCGGCCTCACACCCAAGGAGTTCGACCTGCTGCTCGCGCTGCTCAAGCGGCGCGGCGCCGTCGCCGGGCGCATGGAGCTTCTCACGGAGGTGTGGGGCTATAGCGCCGCGGTGCTGAGTCGCACGGTGGACACGCACGTCGCCGAGCTGCGGCGCAAGCTCGAGACGGATCCCGCCGCGCCCAAGCACATTCTCACTGTTCGCAAAGCCGGCTACCGGCTCGAGAAGTAGCGCGGTCGCGCGGGTCGAGATCTGTCGCGGCGACAGGTCGCCTTGTAGTCTTCTCTCCCATGACCAACGCCCCGCCCCCGGCCAAGTACACGGTCGGCCTCGTCCAGATGGCGATGTCCGCTGATTCCGATGCCAACCTGCGCCAGGCGGTGGCGAAAGTGCAGGAGGCGGCCGCCGCAGGCGCACGACTCGTCTGCCTCCCCGAGCTGTTCCGCTCGCGCTATTTCGCGCAGACCGAGGATGCGGCCGTCTTCGACCTGGCCGAGCCGGTGCCGGGGCCGAGCACCACGGCCCTGGCAGACGTGGCGCGGCGGGCGGGCGTCGTCGTGATCGCCCCCGTGTTCGAGCGCCGCGCCCCGGGTCTGTACCACAACAGCGCCGCGGTGATCGACGCCGACGGGCGCGTGGCCGGCGTCTACCGCAAGATGCACATCCCCGACGACCCGGCATACTACGAGAAGTTCTATTTCACACCGGGCGACCTCGGCTTCCGCGCCTTCGACACCCGCGTGGGGCGGATCGGCACGCTCGTCTGCTGGGATCAATGGTACCCCGAAGGCGCGCGTCTCACGGCGCTCCAAGGCGCGAACATCCTGCTGTACCCCACGGCCATCGGCTGGCACCCGAAGGAGAAGGCGAGCCACGGCGCCGCACAGCTCGATGCCTGGCGCACGATCCAGCGCAGTCATGCGATCGCCAACGGGTGCTACGTCGCGGCGGTGAACCGCGTCGGACACGAACGGCCGGCGGGGGCCGGCGACGGCATCGAGTTCTGGGGCTCGTCGTTTCTCGCCGATCCGTTCGGCGCGATCGTCGCCGAGGCACCGACGGACCGCGAGGCGATCCTGCTCGGCGAGGTCGACCTCGCGCGGATCGAGGAGGTGCGCCGGGGGTGGCCGTTCCTGCGCGACCGCCGCGTCGACGCGTACGCGGGAATCGCGAGCCGGTATCTGGACCCGTCGTAGCGCCTCTTCCCCCTTCCCTCTTCCCTCTTCACCTGTTCCCGATGAAGACGCCCGCCGCCCTGGGGTTTCGCCTGCCCGCCGAGTGGCAGCCGCACCACGCGACGTGGCTCGCCTGGCCTCACAACGCGAGCGATTGGCCGGGGAGGCTCGCGCTCATTCCCTGGGTCTACGCCGAGATCGTGCGCAAGCTCGCTCCGGGCGAGCTCGTGCGGATGCTCGTGAACTCCGCCACCCACGAAGGGCAGGCGCGGCGCGTGCTGGCGCGGGTGGGTGTCGATTCCGACCGGGTCGAGTTCTTCCGTTTCGTCACCAACCGCAGCTGGACGCGGGACTACGGGCCGCTGTTCGTCCGCCGGACCACACCGCGGCCTGAGCTCGCGATCGCGGGGTTCCGGTTCAATGCGTGGGCCAAGTACCCCGACTGGCGGAAGGACGCCCGGGTTCCGGAACGGGCCGCTGCGAAGCTCAAGCTGCGCCTGTTGCGGCCGCGGGTCGGTGGGCGCGACGTTGTGCTCGAAGGCGGCAGCATCGACGTGAACGGTCGCGGCAGCCTGCTGACCACCGAGGAATGCCTGCTCGACCCCGCGGTGCAGGTTCGGAACCCCGGCCTGGCGCTGGCCGAGCTCGAGGGCGCGCTCAGGGACTACCTCGGCGCGACCAACGTGTTGTGGCTCGGGAAAGGCATCGCGGGCGACGACACCCACGGCCACGTGGACGACGTGTGCCGTTTCGTCAACCCGCGGACCGTCGTGTTGTGCCGTGAGACGAACCCCAACGACCCGAACTACCGCCCCCTGCACGAGAACCGCGAGCGACTCGACACCATGCGGCTCGAGGACGGCTCGAAGGTCGATGTCGTCGAGCTGCCGATGCCGGCGCCGCTCTACTGCGACGGCCAGCGGCTCCCCGCGAGCTACGCGAACTTCTACATCGGGAATGCCGCCGTCCTTGTGCCCACGTTCAACGATCGCAACGACCGGATCGCGCTGGGCATCCTCGCCGACCTGATCGAGGATCGACCCGTGATCGGCATACACGCGGTGGACCTGGTGTGGGGACTGGGGACGATCCACTGCCTGACGCAACAGGAGCCGGCAGTCAACCCATAGCCGCCCCCTCGATCTCCCGGCCGAGCATGACGATCTCTTCCTGGATCGCCCTCCGCTCGGCCACGAGCCGCAGGAACGCCCGTCGCCGGAACGCGAACAGGCCGAACGCCCGCGCCGCGCCGATGACGCGGTCGAGCCGCTCGAAGAACAACAGCGCCGCATACGCGGTGAGCGGCGCCAAGAGCAGCGCCAGCAGGGCCGGGGCCACGCCCCGCCAGAGCCAGGCACCAACCGTCAGCGCCGCCCATGTGACGGGAAAGAGCAGCATCGCCGCGAGGACCTTGACGCTCGCGAGCGCGTCCTCGGCGCCTTTCGCGACCCCCGTCGCCACGAAGCCGACGGCGCGATATGCCGGATAGTGCAGCACCACGCCGACCAGCGCCGTAGGCAGGAGCAACAGGAAAAACAGGACCGCCTTCCCGACGTACCGGGCCACCCGGCCGCCCGCGTAGCTTCGGGGCGCGAGCTGGCGCGGCTCGAGCCCGGCGGCGGCGAGCGCCGCTTCGTAGCGGTCGATCCGGCTCGCGAGCGCACAGAACCGCTCGGGCCACTGCGCCCGGACGGCGTAGTATCCCGCGAGCAGTCGGCGCCGCAGCGCGAACTCTTCCGCGAGCGACGGCGCCACGGCGGGCGCCTCGTCTTGCGCCGTCACGATGCGCTGGGCCCGCTCGACCAGGGCGTGCGCCTCCGCCTGCTCCGCTTGGAGCGTGACCGCGGCGAGCGCCCGTTCGATCGCGCCGGTGAGATCGCGGACGGGCCCGGCGGGCGGCTCCTCCCCGGGCGCGAGCGGCACCGGACGCACCGCGAACGGCTCACCGAAGTAGAGCAGCGCGGCGCTCCGAAACGTGCGCTTGGCCCGGTAGTACAGGCCGGTCGGCACGACCCGTATCGGCGGCGAGCCGGCGAGCGCCGCCGCCGCACCGAGGGCGATCCGCGCCGCGCCGGTCTTGAGCGGCCGCAGCTTCGGGTCGCTGTGCGACCCGCCTTCGGGGAAGACCGCGATCGCCCCACCTCGTCCCAGCACCGCGCGCGCGGTCTCGAAGGTCTCGCGGTTCTGCGACGGGTCCGAGCCTTCATCTTGGCGACGATGCACCGGAATGGCCTCCAACGCGCGACAGAAGAAGCCGATCACCGGCATCCGAAACAGCGGCGCCTTGGCGAGGAACGAGACGCGCCGCGGGGCGAGACACAGGAGGAACGCAGGATCGATGAGCCCGTTCGGATGGTTCAGCACGAAGATCACCGGGCCGGCGGCCGGGACCCGCTCCGCGCCCGAGACCTCGATGCGACGGAAGAAGACGCGGAGCACGAGACCGAACAGCGCCCGGAACAACCCCTTCACGGCCGCGGCTGCCCCCCAGTCACATGGCCCTCGCGCCAAGCGGCGTAGCTCCAGATGGCGCCGCCGATCAGCACCGCGAGCGGCACGATCAACAATGCCTGGGCCAGCGAACGCGCATCCGAGATCGCCCCGACCAGGTACGGCGAGGGCACGTCGCCGAGGATATGGATCGCAAAGATGCTCAGGGCCACCGCCGTGGCCCGCGTGTGCGGCGACACTGCGTTGACGATGGCTGAGTTGATCGGCCCGGTGGAGGCGAAGAGGCACAGCTCCGCCGCGACGATGGAGGACCAATACACCGCCGGCATGGCCGCCGTGAGGGCAACGAGCGTCAGCGGCGCGGCGAGCAGCGTGACGATGCCCGATAGCCACAGATATGCCTGCCGTGAGACTCGCAGGCAGCGATCGCCGATCCAGCCACCGCCGTACGTCCCGACAAAGCCCGTCACGACCACGATCGCGCCGAACTGGACGGTCGCCTGGGCCTTCGGGATCCCGCGGGCGCGCTCGAGGAACGACGGCGTCCAGAACGCGAGTGCGCCGATCGCGAAGGTGTACGCGGCGTAGCCGAGCACCGTGAGCACGTACGGCCGGTTCCGCAGGAGCGCGGCGTAGGCGACGCGGGTCGCACGCCCGAGCGAAATGCCCGGCGCGCCCGCGACGGGGGTGCGGTCGGGATCCTGAGCGCCGCGCGGCGGGTCGTAGAGTCGAAGCGCGAGCGCCGCAAGCAGGAGCCCGGGAACACCCGCCACGAAGAAGGCCTGCCGCCAGCCGAAGTAGCGGTCGACCAGCCCGCCGACCACGTACCCGAGCGCCGATCCGATGGGGATGGCGGCGAAGAAGATCGCGAACACCCGGCCACGCCGCTCGCGCGGGAAGTAGTCCGCGAGCAGCGCCGGCGAGATGGTCCCGTAGGCCGCCTCGCCGATGCCGACCGTGGCACGGGCGATGAACAGCGCCGCGTAACTCCGCGCGAAGGCCGCGAGCGCAGTGGCCACGCTCCAGATCCCCACTCCGAGGCCGATGAGCCGCGTCCGGGATCGCGTATCGCCGAGCGAGCCGAACAACGGTGCCGCGAGCATGTACACGACGAGGAACCCGGTCATGAGCGAGCCGAGCTGCTTGTCCGATAACTGGAGCTCGGAATGCTTCATGCTCTCGGCGAGCGCCGCGACGATCCACCGGTCCAAGTAGTTGAACAGGTTGATCAGCGTCAGGACCGCCAGCGCGGTCCGCGCTACAGATTTTTCTTCAGCCACGCCGTGAACAGCCCGTACACGTTCTCCTGTGCCGTGCCGCCCGAGATCGCGTGGGTCTTGTTCGGGTAGATCCGCATGTCGAACTGCTTGTTGGCGGCTTCCAGGCGCTGCACCAGCCGCACGCTGTTCTGGAAGTGCACGTTATCGTCTCCCGTACCGTGTACCAGGAGGAAGCCGCCCTTCAGGCTGTCGGCGTAGGTGAGGGACGCGCTCTCGTCATAGCCCGTGGGATTCTCTTCGGGCGTGCGCATGTAGCGCTCGGTGTAGATAGTGTCGTAGAAGCGCCAGTCGGTCACGGGAGCAACCGAGAGCGCGGCCGTGAACACCCCCCTGGCCAGGAACATGGTCCGCGACGCCATGTACCCGCCGTAGCTCCATCCCCAGATGCCAACCCTGGTCGAGTCCACGTAGGCCTGCGAGCGGAACCAGCGCGCGGCCGCGATCTGGTCGGCCGACTCGTAGCGACCGAGGTGGAGGTAGGTGATCTTCTTGAACTTGGACCCCCGGGCGCCGGTGCCCCGGTTGTCCACGCAGGCCACCAGGTACCCCTGCTGCGCGAGCATCTGGTGCCACAGGTAGCGCGACCCGGTCCAGCGATCGATCACCTGCTGGTCGCCCGGCCCGCCGTACACGTACACGAGCAGCGGGTAGGCCTTCGCGGGGTCGAAATTTCTGGGCTTGATGATCCAGCCGTTGAGCTCGACGCCGTCAGGCATCGGGACCTTGAGGAACTCGGGCGGCCGGAGTCCCAGGGCGGTCACCTTGCGCGTCACGGCGATGTTGTCGGCGACGCTCCGCACCAGTTGACCGGCGGCCCGTCGCAGCGTCTGGACGGGCGGCACGCCGGCCCGCGAGTAGGTATCGACGTACAGCTGGAACGTGGGGTCGAACTCGGCCTGGTGGGTTCCCGGCTCGGTGGAGAGTCGAGTCAGTCCCCTGCCGTCGAGCCCGACGCGGAGCAGCGGCCGGCCGAGCGGGCCGTCGATCGCGCCCGCGAAGTAGAGCTGCTTCGCCTTCTCGTCGACGCCGTACAGCTCGAGCACATCCCACCCGCCGGGCGTCACGCGCCGCACCAGCGATCCGTCGCGGTTGAACAGGTACGCCTGCGCATACCCGTCTCGCTCGGACACGAACAGGAACTGCCGGCCGCCGTTGATCCACTGCGGCTCGTGCGCATCGACCCAGGCCGAGTCGCTGTCCGCCATGACGACGCGCGACGCGCCCGTGCGCGCGTCCGCGAGCAGCAGCTCGAGCCGGTTCTGATGGCGGTTCAGGCGGGTGAGCCAGATCTCGTCGGGGGACGCGGCGAAATCCATCGCCGCGACGTAGATGTTCCGCTCGGCCCCCAGGTCGACCCACGCGGTCCGGCCGGTCGCGACCTCGACCACGCCGATCTTCACCGTGGAGTTCGGGGTCCCGGCCTTGGGGTAGCGCACCGGGACGAGCTGGGGGTACAGGGAATCCTGGTTCTCCAGATAGAACGGCCGGATCGCCGACTGGTCGAGCCGCCAGAACGCGAGGCGCTTCCCGTCGGGGCTCCACCGGAACGCGTCGCGGAGGTCGAGCTCTTCCTCGTACACCCAGTCGGATGTGCCGTTGACGACGTTCTCACCGCCGTCGCTCGTGAGCGCGGTCTCGGCGCCGGTCGCGAGATCGGTCACGTAGAGGTTGTTGTCGCGGACGAACGCTACCCGGCGACCGTCGGGGGAGAACTTGGCAAACATCTGGTAGCCGGGCGTCGGGCTCACGGGGGTGAGCCGCTTCGCAACGAAGTCCCAGACGTAGAACGTGCCCTTCGTATTGAAGCGCCATACGCGCGCCGAGTTGGTGAACATGAGGAGCTTGGAGCCATCGGCGGAGAAGCGATACTCCTCGATGGCGATCGGCTGTCGGGCCCCCGCCGGCACCAGGTCGGCGCCGCGGAGCAGCACGTCCTTCTTTCCCGTGAGCGCGTCCACCCGGTAGAGGCCGGCGCCGCCGGGCGCGTCCGCGTCGAGGGTCGTGTACGACTTGCCGTCCGGCGCCCAAGCGACGGTCACGAGATCGCTCGCGAACTCACGGCTGCCGAAGATCATGTGAACGGTGAGGGGCGGCGCCTGGACACCCTGGGCGGCGAGCGGCGCGGCCGCGAGGACGACCGTCGAGACGGCGAGGAACCGGCAGGCGGAGCGTGCAATCATGATGGCTACCGAACGGGTAAGTTTGGGTGCCCCAAACTTATCCGTCGATGGCCACCGTGGAAGACGGCGCGAGCGAGGAGGATGCATGCAGCCGATGAGCCAGCGCGACAAGGCGGAGGCGTTCCGGACGCTTCACCACGGCTCCCGTCTCCTGGTCCTCCCCAACGCCTGGGACGTGATGGGCGCGCGCCTGATCGAGAGCGCGGGGTTCAGCGCCATCGCCACGTCGAGCGCCGGGGTCGCCTGGGCACTCGGCTACCCCGACGGCGAGCGGATCAGCCGCGGCGAGATGCTCGCGGTGGTCCGGCGCATCGCGTCCAGCGTGCGGGTGCCGGTCACGGCCGACATGGAGGCGGGCTACGGCCCGACGCCGGAGGCCGCGGCCGAGACGGCGCGCGGGGTGATCGCCGCCGGGGCGGTCGGGCTCAACATCGAAGACGGGACCGACGAGGGTCGCTTGGTCGACATCGCGTTGCACCAAGACCGCATCCGCGCGATCCGTGAGGCCGGGGCGGCGACCGGCGTCCCACTCGTCATCAACGCGCGTACCGACGCCTTCGAGGTCGCCGGTTGGTCGCCCGCGGAGCGGCTCACCACGGCGGCGCGGCGCGCCAACGCCTACCGCGCTGCCGGCGCCGACTGCCTGTTCGTCCCCCACGTGAGCGACGCCGCCACGATCGGGCGGCTCGCCCGGGAGATCGAGGGGCCGCTCAACGTCATCGCGGGCCCCCCCGCGCCGCCCCTCGACGAGCTCGAGCGGCTCGGCGTGCGGCGCGCGAGCCTCGGCCCGCGCGTGGTCCAGGCGACGCTGGGGCTGATCCGGCGCATCGCCGTCGAGCTGCGCGAGCGCGGCACGTACACGGCGATGACGGACTTGATCATTCCGTTCGCCGAGCTGCAACGGCTGGCCGCGCCGGCCCCTTGACGGGGTCGAACAGCCAGGTATATTTATTCCGTGAGGTGAATATTTAGTCCATTCGGGTTAATACCTTTGGGTGGCCCAGACACGATGAATAACCGCACGCCGTGCGCCGTCGCGATTAAGAATCTGACTCCCGAGGGGAGCGGACGGGCGGCGTAAGCGTGCAGCAGACGTAGGCGACCCCCCGGCCCGCTCCCAACCGAGCGGGCCTTTTTCTTGGCCGGACCACGAGGAGCGTGTGATGCCCGACGGCGACCGATCGCGCTGGGTTCATGCCCGCGCACCGGATCTCGACCCCTGGCGGGAGTGCGACGCGTGCGGCGTGGGGTTCGTGGCGCGTGCCACAGGAGAGCGCTCGAGCGCGGTGCTCGGGCTCGCCCTCCAGGCGCTCGCCCGCGTGGCCCACCGCGGCGCCGCCGCGAGCGACAGCTCGGGCGACGGCGCCGGGGTGCTCACCCAGATCCCGCACCGCCTGTTCTACCGCGAGGCCGCGGCCGCGGGGGGGACGCTCGCGCTCGAGCCCGGACGGCCGTTCGCCGTGGGGGCGTTCTTCCTGCCGCGTGACCCGGATGCGCTGGCGCACGCCACTAGCCTGATCGAGGAAGCGCTGGCCGGGGAAGGCCTGCCGGTATTGTGGTGGCGCGACGTGCCGGCGGACCTGGCCGTGCTGGGCGCCGGGGCGCGCGCGACCTGCCCCACGCTGCGGCACGCCATCGTCGCCGCCCCCGCAGACGGCGGTCGGAGCGAAGACGTCGCCTGGGAGCGCTCGCTCTACGTGGCGCGCCGCACCATCGAGCGGCGCGTCGCCGCCGCCGGGCTCGAGCCGTTCTTCGTCTGCTCCCTGTCGTGCCGCACGCTGGTCTACAAGGCGCTGCTCACGGGCACGCAGCTGGCGGCGTTCTTCCCCGACCTCCGATTGCCCGACTACGAGACCGCGCTGGCCGTCTTTCACCAACGCTACTCCACCAACACGAGTCCCAGCTGGGCGCTGGCGCAGCCGTTCCGCCTGCTCGCGCACAACGGCGAGATCAACACGCTGTGGGGGAACCGCAATGCGATGCGCGCCCGCGAGCCCGCGCTCGCGTCCCCGGTCTGGGGCGAGAACGTGGACCGGCTCCGGCCTGTGATCTGGGCCGAGGGGAGCGACTCCGCGAGCCTCGACAACGCGCTCGAGCTGCTGGTGCGCTCGGGCCGCGACCCCGTGCACGCCCTGATGATGCTCGTACCCGAGGCGCACGAGGGGGCGGTCGAGATGGAGCCCGCGTTGCGCGGCTTCTACGAGTTCCACGAGTGCCTGGTGGAGCCGTGGGACGGCCCGGCCGCGCTCGCGTTTTCGGACGGCGTGGTCGTCGGCTCGGCGCTCGACCGCAACGGGCTCCGCCCCTGCCGCTACAAGATCACCCGTGACGGGCTGGTGGTGGCGGGCTCCGAGACCGGACTGGTGGACCTGGACCCCGCCGACGTGGTCGAGAGCGGCCGGCTCGGTCCGGGCGAGCTGCTGGTGGTGGACACGCGCCGCCGGGCGATCCTCCACGACGCGGAGGCGAAGCGCGAGATCGCGCGGCGCCGCCCCTACGCCCGCTGGGCCGCGCGCAGCATCCGGCCGCTCCGGCCGATCGCCGTCGCGCCTCAGGCGCCGCCGCTCACCCAGGCCGAACGCGTCGCCCGGCAGCTCGCCTTCGGGTGGAGCTTCGAGGACCTCCGCTACGTGCTGGAGCCGATGGGCGGCGCTGGTCAGGACGCCGTGTGGAGCATGGGCGACGACACGCCGATCCCGCCGCTCGCGCGCGTCGCGCCCAGCGTGTACGCGTACCTGCGGCAGCGCTTCGCCCAGGTGACGAACCCCCCGATCGACCCGCTGCGCGAGACGCTGGTCATGTCGCTGCGGATGCACCTCGGGCGCCGTGGCTCGCTGCTCGCAGACCGGGCCGCCGGAATCCGGCTCGTGCGGAACGAGCACCCCGTCCTGCTCGAGGACGAGATGGCGGCGCTCCGGACGGGCGCCGGCGTGCAGGCGATCACGCTCGATGCCACCTGGAGCGCCCCGGGCGGCGCGGACACCCTGCGCGCCGCGCTCGAAGGACTGTGTCACTCGGCGGCGACCGCCGCGCGACAGGGGGCGCGCATCCTGATGCTCAGCGACCGCGCCGCCGACCGTGCGCGCGCGCCGCTCCCGATGCTCCTCGCGGTCGGGGCCGTACACCAACATCTCCTCCGCAAGGGTCTGCGCACGCGGCTCGGCCTGGTGGCTGAAGCGGGCGACGCGTGGGACGTCCATCACTTCGCCGCGCTGATCGGCTTCGGCGCCGAAGCCGTGCACCCCTGGCTGGCCCTCGAGTCCGTGCGGGTCCAGGTCGCCGAGGAGGACGCCGCGGTGAAGTTCCGCGCGGCCGCCGAGAAGGGTCTCCTGAAAATCCTCTCGAAGATGGGCATCTCGACGCTGCCGTCGTACTGCGGGGCGCAGATCTTCGAGGCGCTGGGGCTGGGCGCCGAAGTCATCGACCGCTGCTTCACCGGAACGGTGTCGACCATCGGTGGCCTCGGATTCGCGGAGATCGCCGAAGACGGGCTGGCGCGGCAGCGCGCCGCCTACCCGGACGAGGGGGCGCCCGAGCCGGGCCTGCCGGACCACGGGCGCGTGCGCTACCGCCGCGACGGCGAGGACCACGGCTGGTCGCCCCCGCTCGTGCGGGCGATGCAGGAGGCCGTGGCGGGGGGCACGTCCCAGGCCTACGACGCCTTTCGCTCGCGGGTGACGGCGCGCGCGCCGGCGAGCCCCCGCGACCTGCTCGCGATCCGAGCCGGGACGCCGATCCCGCTCGATGAGGTCGAGCCCGTGGAGGGGATCCGTCGCCGCTTCATCTCGACCGCCATGTCGCTCGGCGCGCTGTCTCCCGAAGCCCATCGCACGCTCGCCATCGGGATGAACCGGATGGGGGGCCGGTCGAACTCGGGCGAGGGCGGCGAGGACCCGGACACGTACGCGCCGCTGGAGAGCGGCGATCGCGCCGACAACCGCATCAAGCAGGTCGCGTCGGCGCGGTTCGGGGTCACGACGCGCTACCTCGTGCGGGCGGACGAGCTCGAGATCAAAATCGCCCAGGGATCGAAGCCGGGCGAAGGCGGCCAGCTTCCCGGTCACAAAGTCACGGCGCTGATCGCGCGGCTCCGGCATTCGGTGCCCGGGATCCCGCTCATCTCACCTCCGCCGCACCACGACATCTACTCGATCGAGGACCTGGCGCAGCTCATCCACGATCTGAAGCAGGTGAACCCGCGCGCGCGGGTGGGGGTGAAGCTCGTGGCCGAGGCGGGAGTGGGGCGCGTCGCCGCGGGTGTGGCGAAGGCCTACGCGGACTACGTGCTCGTGTCCGGCCACAACGGCGGCACGGGCGCCTCCCCCCTCTCCTCGATCAAGCACGCCGGCTCGCCGTGGGAGCTCGGCCTCGCGGAGACGCAGGCCATCCTGATCGAGAACGGCCTGCGCCATCGCATCGAGGTGCGGACGGACGGCGGCCTGCGGACCGGGCGCGACGTCGTGATCGCCGCCTTGCTGGGCGCCGAGGCATACGGGTTCGGGACCGCGGCGCTGGTGGCGATCGGGTGCTCCATGGCGCGGCAGTGCCACTTGAACTCCTGTCCCACGGGCATCGCGACCCAGCGGCCCGAGCTACGGGCGAAGTTCAAAGGCACACCGGAGCAAGTGGTGGCGTACTTCACCTGGATCGCGGAAGACGTGCGCCGGATCCTCGCCGAGATGGGCTACCGCGCGTTGGACGACGTCATCGGCCGGGTAGACCTGCTGGAGCGCGTGGAGCGCCCCGAGGCGCCGCGGGCGCAGCTGCTCGACCTGTCGCTCCTCCTTACCGATGCGCCCGGGGGGGGTGGAGCGACGCGGCGTCGCACCGTCCACCGGAACGACCGCCCCGACGTGGACTCGCTGGACGACGAGATCCTGCTCGCGCTCGCGCCACGGCTCGACAGCGGTCGCCCGTTCGCGGGCGTGTACGACATCGGCAACCATCACCTCACCGTGGGAGCGCGCATCGCCGGGCGCATCGCGGAGCGGCTGGGCAACGTCGGCCTACCGCCGGGAGCGATCCGCCTGCGGTTCCGCGGCAGCGCCGGCCAGAGCTTCGGAGCGTTCGCGCTTCCGGGCATGCACCTCGAGCTCGAGGGGGAAGCGAACGATTACGTCGGAAAAGGGCTCACCGGCGGTGAGATCACCATTCGGCCGTTCCGCGAGGGACGCGCCGGCGCCGCCGATCCGCAGGTCATCCTCGGCAACACGGCGCTCTACGGCGCGACCGCGGGGACGCTGTTCGCGGCGGGCCGCGCGGGCGATCGCTTCGCCGTCCGCAACTCGGGGGCCGTAGCGGTGGTCGAGGGCGCCGGCGCCCATTGCTGCGAATACATGACGGCGGGCGTGGTGGTCGTGCTCGGTCAGGTGGGACGCAATTTCGCCGCGGGGATGTCGAACGGCGTGGCCTACGTGCTCGACGACGCGGAGACGCTCGCGTCCCGCTGCAACGGCGACATGGTCGGGCTCGGGGGCCTCGAGCCGTCGGACGAGCAGCTCCTGCTCGGCCTGGTGCGCGAGCACCTGGCAAAGACCGGCAGTCCCCGAGCGCGGGCGATCCTCATGGCCTGGGACCGGTACCGGCCGCTGTTCCGGAAGGTGGCTCCGCACACGGCTCCGGCCGCCATGGGAACCCCCGCCGAGGCCGCACCCGCCGCCGTGTGATCAGCCTGGTGACGCACGGCGCCGCACGAGCGGCAGCTCCAGGCTGTCGCGCAGCGCCTGCCAGCTCGCCTCGATGATGTTCTCCGAGCAGCCCATCGTGCTCCAGCGCTCCGCGCCGCAGGCGGATTCGACGACCACGCGCGGCTTGGCGGCCGTGCCGAGATGCTCGTCCACGATGCGCACCTTGTAATCGACGAGGTGCACGTCGGCGAGCTCGGGATAGTGCGGCAGTAACGCTTTGCGGACGGCGCGATCGAGCGCGTTCACCGGTCCCGCCCCCTCGGCCGCGGTGTGCATCACTTCGGCTCCCACGCGCAGCTGGACCATGGCCTGCGCCTGGATGCCGCCGCCATTGCGTTCCTCCACGACGACGGTGAAGCCCAGCAGCTCGAACGCCGGGCGGTAGTCCGGCGCCGCCCGCCGCACCAGCATCTCGAACGAGCCGTCCGCCGCTTCGAACTGGAGGCCGGCGTGCTCCAGGTCCTTGATGCGTTGCAGCACCTCCCCTTCCGGCACGCCGGCGGCGACCTCCGCCCCAAGCGCTTCGGCCCGCAGGCGCACGTTGCGCCGCCCCGCGAGCTCGCTCACGATCACCCGCATCTCGTTCCCGACGAGCGCCGGATCGATGTGCTGGTAGCTCTCCGGGAGCTTCGCCACGGCGGCCACGTGGATACCGCCCTTGTGGGCGAACGCGCTCCGCCCGACGTAGGGCGCGTGGGAATCGGGGTTCAAGTTCGCGACCGCCGCCACGAACTGCGCCACCTCAGTCAGGCGTCGCAGCTGGTCGGGCGGTAGGACGGTATAGCCCAGCTTGAGCTGCAGCGTGGCCACGAGCGGGATCAGGTCGAGGTTGCCGCAGCGCTCACCGTAACCGTTGATCGTCCCTTGGACGTGGACGCATCCCGCGCGCACCGCGGCCAGCGCGTTCGCGAGGGCCAGGCCGCTGTCGTTGTGGGGATGAATGCCGAGCGGCGTGGCGAGGTCCTCGCGCACCTCGCGAACACACCGCTCGACCACGTCGGGCAGCTCGCCACCGTTCGTGTCGCACAACACGATACAGTCCGCACCAGCGTCGGCCGCCGCGCGGAGCGTCGCCAAGGCGTACGCCGCGTCCAGGCGGTGGCCGTCGAAGAAGTGCTCCGCGTCGTAGATCACTTCCTTGCCCGCCTGCTTGAACCACGCCACACTGTCCGAGATCATGCGGAGGTTCTCGTCGCGGCTCGTCTCGAGCACGCGATCCACGTGCAGCGTCGAGCTCTTCCCCACGATGGTCACGACGGGGGTCTCCGCCTCGAGCAACGCCTGGAGGCTCCCGTCGTCCCGGCACCGCGTCCCGGCGTGTCGCGTCATGCCGAAGGCGGCGACCTTCGCCTGTCGCAACCGCTCCGTCCGAATGCGGCGGAAGAACGCCGCGTCCTTCGGATTCGAGCCCGGCCAGCCGCCCTCCAGGCAGTGGACGCCCAGCTCGTCGAGCCGCCGCGCGATCTTCACCTTGTCGTCGACCGAGAGCGAGAGGCCCTCGCGCTGGGTGCCGTCACGCAGCGTCGTATCGTACAGGAGCAGGTTCATTGCCGCCTCGCGTTCTCGGTCATGGGGCGCCAAACGCAAGCGCGGCCTCTCGAGTTGCGAGAGGCCGCGCCGCGCTCCATCGGTATCGAAGATCTGTCAGCCGAGCGCCAGCGCACCGCCTCTCGAGGAGAGCCGGATCGCGAAACTGCTAATCGGCGTGCTGGCGCAGCGGGTGCTCATGCCCGTCATACTAACCGCCGGGCGGAGCGCGTCAACCCCCGGGGCTCTGACAGATTCCGGACACCCCCCTGTGTGCGACCGGTGTAGCACGCAGAAATCGTCCGTCGAGGCTCGCGCCATGACCACCAAGCGTCTCCACTTCTCCCTCGCGCTGTTCGCCAGCATGACCGCCGCCGCGGTGGCCTCCGAGTGTGGCGGCAACTCCAGCGGGCCTCCACCCCCCACGACAACCATCCAGAAGAGCCCGACGGCGAGCGGCGATGCGCAAGCCGACGCGGTAGCCGCGACGCTCCCCAACCCGCTGCAGGTGCTCGTGACGCTCAGCGGCACCCCGCAGCAGGGCACGACGGTCACCTGGGCGACCTCCGCCACGGCTGCGTCGATCACCCCGACGTCGATGACCGACGCCTCGGGCATCGCGATGGCCACCTGGACCCTGGGTCATACGGCCGGCACGCAGACCGCGACGGCGACCCTCAGCGGCGCCACCGGCTCGCCCGTGACGTTCACGGCGACGGCGACACCCGGTGCCGCGACCCAACTCCTCAAGTCGAGCGGTGACAACCAGACGGGCTTTGTCACCTTGACGCTCGCGAATCCGCTCGAGGTGAAGGTGACAGATCAATTCGGAAACGGCGTGCAGGGCACAGGCGTCGACTGGCAGGTGACGACCGGCTCGGCGAGTCTCAACCCGTCGCACGCCACGAGCGATGCGAGCGGCATTGCCCAGACGACCGTGACGCTGGACGCTCCACCGGGCGCGATCGTCATCACCGCGACGAACGGCGCCCTCACGGGCTCGCCGATCACGTTCCACGCCACCTCGGAGGCGCTCCCGACCACCGCGGCGGTGACCGGGGGCAACTTCTTCTTTAGCAGCAATCGGAACGGCAGCACGAACCCCGCGGTGGACACGATCGCGGTGGGAGGCACGGTGACATGGACGTGGATCGGGAACCACAGCGTACAGTCCACAGGATCGCCGAGCTTCATGAGCAGCACGATTCAAATGAATGGCACGCACTCCGTCACGTTCAACTCGGCCGGTACGTACACGTACATCTGCAGCGTGCACCCTACGCTGATGTCAGGGAGGGTGGTCGTGAAATGACGGAGTGCGTGTCTCCGGTTGTCGCGGCGAGATCGAGCTCCGCCGCTGCGGATGCCGGGTAGCCAACCCGCACCACCTCGCCGACGACCACCGTGGCGGGAGGCTCGAGGCCGGCCGCCGCGACCAGCGCTGCGATGGTCGCGAGGCTGCCCACGACGGTCCGCTGGGCCGGGACCGTGCCGCTCGCGATCACGGCGGCGGGCGTGTCCGGGCGCGCACCGTGCGCGAGCAGCCGCGCCGCGATCTGCGGCAGCGCGCGCAGCCCCATCAATACGACGAGCGTCGGCACTCGGGCGAGCGCTCCCCAGTCGAGATCCGACGCTCCGTCACACTCGTGCCCGGTGGCCACCGCGAAGGCGGAAGCGTGGCGCCGGTGGGTCACGGGGATCCCGGCGGCGGCGGGAACCGCGGTCGCGGACGTCACCCCGGGGACCACGTGAAATGGGACGTCCGCGGCTCGCAGCGCCTCGCACTCCTCGGCCCCGCGGCCGAACACGAAGGGGTCGCCGCCCTTCAGCCGGACCACCACACGCCCACCCCTCGCGCGGGCGATCAGGAGCGCGTTGATCTCCTCCTGATCGGTCCCGGTCCCGTGGGGCCGCTTGCCCACGAAGACCCGCTCCGCCCAGGGTGGCGCTTCGTCGACGAGCGCGGCGGGTACGAGCCGATCGTACACGATGACGTCGGCGGAGCGCAGCAGGTCGAGGCCCCTGGTCGTGATCAAGCCGGGATCGCCCGGACCGGCCCCGACCAGGTAGACGACGCCCGCGGCGTCGCCCGTGACCGCGACTGAACTCGCGCCGATCTCGTCAAGAAGCACCTGTACCCGCCGGCGCGCCCCTTCGACGTCACCCCGGCGGACAAACTCGATCACGTCCGAGTCGACGATGCGATACCACAGCTCCGTCCGGGTACGCGCGTCGGGCACCCGCGCAGCCAGCTCCGGCCGCAGCTCGCCCAACAGCTCGCACAGCCGCGCCTCCGCCGCGCCGACCAGCCGCCCGATCCGTTCGCGCAACCGGACGGCCAGCGCGGGGCTCTTCCCCGCGGTCGAGACCGCCACGGTGATGGGGCCCGCGCGGTGAATCGCGGGCGCGATGAAGCTGCAATGGTCGAGATCGTCCACGGCGTTGAGCGGAATGCCCAGCCGCTCGGCCTCGGTCCACACGGCGCGGTTTACCGCGCGATCGTCGGTGGCGGCGATCGCAAGCCACGCGCCCGCGAGATCGCCCGCGCGATAGGGGCGACGCCGCAGCTCGACCTCGCCCGCGATCGCGAAGTCCGCCAAGCCCCGCGTGGCCTCCGGACTCACCACCAGGACGTGGGCGCCCGCTGCGAGCAACCCGCGCACCTTCTGCTCGGCCACGGCGCCCCCGCCGATCACCACGGCGCGACGTCCCCGGAGATCGAGAAACACCGGGTAGAACGCCGTCATGAGCTCACCGGCGCGGCGGAGCGCAGCGCCCCGACACCGACCCGGTCGCAGAAGTCGCCGAACCGCTCTCCCGGCACCCGCTCGTCGCGATATCGCTCGAGCAGCGGCCTGACCGCTGCGACCAGCCGGCTCCGCGGCACGAGATCGGCGTAGACCGTGCCCAGCCGCGTGCCGAGCATGCTGCCGCCGACGAACACGGCGTACTTGTCGAGCGAGCGGCCCACGAACGCGAGATCGGCCGTGTAGGGCCGCGCGCAGCCGTTGGGGCATCCGGTCATCCGCACGGTGAGGGACGCGTCCGCGACCCCCAGCCGCTCGAGCTCCCGCTCGAGCTCGGCGATCACGTCGGGCAGCGCGCGCTCCGCCTCGGCCAGGGCCAGCCCGCACGTCGGCAGCGCCGGGCACGCCATGGACCAGCGTCGCACCGCCGACAGCGTCCCGAGGGGGGCGACCCCGTGGTCGGCGAGGATGCGCTTCAGGAGCGCCCGCTGCCGCTCGGGGATATCCGTGAGCAGTACATTTTGCTGGGGCGTAAGGCGGACTCCGCTGTGGAGCGTCTCGACGACGCGGCGCAGGCCGCTCCGCAGGCGACAACCGTCGCTGTCTCGGATGCGGCCGTTCTCGATGAACACGCCGCAGAACCAGCGACCATCGCCCTGCTCATGCCACCCGAGATGGTCGTCGATGTCCCGGACCTGGACGGGCGCGGGCGCCGCGAGCGGACGGCCGAGCCGCTGCTCCACCTCGGCGCGGAACCACTCGAGCCCCCGCTCGTCAAGCAGGTACTTGAGCCGTGCATGGCGGCGGTCGCTCCGGTTGCCGTGGTCGCGCTGTGCCTTCACCACCGCCTCCGCGACTTCGATCACGTCGTGCGTCCCGGCGAACGCCAGCGTGTCGGCCAGCCGCGGGTAGGTGTCCTGCTTGCCGTGCGTCCGCCCGAGCCCGCCGCCCACCAGCACGTTGAAGCCGGCGAGCCGGCCATCCTCCGCCACGACGAGGAAGCCGAGGTCGTTGGAGTGCACGTCGCAGCAGTTGTCGTCGGGGAACGCGAACGCGACCTTGAACTTGCGCGGCAGGTACCGCCGCCCGTAGATCGGGTCCGGCTCCGGCTCCGGAGCGCCTCCAGCCACCTGCTCGCCATTCAGCCAGATCTCGTGATACGCCGGGGTGCGCGGGAGCAGGTGATCCGAGAGGCGACGGGCCACCTGGAGTACGGCTTCGCGCAGGCCGCCCGTCACCGGGGCCGGGCACGACACGACGTTGCGCACCACGTCGCCGCACGCGCCGAGCGTCGTGACCAGCGCGTCGTTCACGGCGCGAATCGTGGCCTTGAGATCTCCCTTCACGACGCCGTGGAACTGGTTGCCCTGCCGCGTGGTCACCCGCAGCGTGCCGTTGCCGTAGCGGTCGGCCAGCTCGTCGAGCACGAGGTATTGCTCCGCGGTGAGCACGCCTCCGGGGAGCTTGCAGCGGACCATGAACTGGAACGCCGGCTCCTCATCAGTGCCGCGCCGCTGGCGCCGCTGGTCGCGGTCGGTCTGCTGATAGGTCCCGTGGAACTTGAGGAGTTGTGCGCCCGCTTCCGTGAAATGGCTGGTCCCCCCGGCGAGCTGGGCGGCGAGATCGCCTCGCAGCCCGTGACTCCCCTCCTTCACCAGCTCCACCGCGCTCGGCGACTTTTTCTCGGCCATATCAGACGCAGCCCTCGATGTCACTGTGCGTACACGTCCCACCAGTGCCGCTCGGGCGCCTCGCCGAAATCCCAGGGTTGCACTGGCGTGAGCAGCTTGCGGAGCACCCGCAGAATCCACCCGGTCTTGGTTTCAGCCGTCGCTTCGTTCACGCAACCACCTCTCGAAGTCCTTCCGCCAGCACCTGGACGACTTCCGGACGACTGAACTGGGGCGGCGGCAGCGTGCCGCTCCGGAGCATCTCCCGCACTTTCGTGCCGGAGAGGGTCACATGCGCGGTCGCGTCGTGCGGGCAGGTCTTCGGTGACGCCATGCCCTCGCAGCGCTGGCAGTAGAAGGTGTGCTCGAAGCACACGGGGTGGATGCCGAGCTCGCCCGGCGCGAACCGCCCGAAGATCAGTTGGGCATCGTACGGCCCGTAGTAGCTGCCGACCCCCGCGTGATCGCGGCCGACGATGAAATGGGTGCAGCCGTAGTTCTTGCGGACGAGCGCGTGAAACACGGCCTCCCGCGGGCCGGCATAGCGCATCGCGGCCGGGAAGGCGGCGAGCAGCACGCGATCGCGAGGATAGTAGCGCTCGAGCAGCACGCGGTAGCTCTTGACGCGAACCGCGGCGGGCACGTCGTCGTCCTTGGTGTGGCCGACGAGCGGGTGCAGCAGGAGACCGTCGACTGTTTCGAGCGCCGCCTTCTGGATGTACTCGTGCGCGCGGTGGACCGGATTCCGAGTCTGGAAGCCCACGATCGTGCGCCACCCGCGCTCGGCGAACACGCGCCGGGTGTCGGCGGGATCGAGTGCCAGCTCCGGGAAGGCAGGCGTGGCACGACGCAGCAATCGGACGGCGCCGCCTACGAGGAAATCGCCTTGCCCGTACAGCTGCGCCACTCCCGGGTGGCGCTCGTCGGTCGTCCCGTAGACGAGCTGCGCCTCCTCTTGCTTCGAGTGCGTGAACACTTCGCTCACCTCGAGCGTGCCGACGACCGTGCCAGCCGGACCCTTGAGCGCCACCGTGTCCCGCAGCCCGGCGGCGTCGGCGACGCGCAGCGTGATCGGGAGCGGCCACGGCAGGCCGCCGACGAGCCGCATGTCGTGGATCACGCGCAGGTAGTCGGCCCGGCCCATGAAGCCCGTGAGCGGGCTGTAGCCACCGGTCGCAATCAGCTCGAGATCGGCGAGGGTTCGCGGGTCGAGCGTGAGCGACGGCAGCGCCGCCTGGCCCGCCTCGCCCTCGGTCACTCGGTTCACCAGCGTGCCGCCGTGCGGCACGATCGTCGTCGCGTCACCGCTCACGCTCAACCCTCCTGCTTCACCGTGAAGGTGTGGAGACCGCACTCGGTCTTGCCGGTGCCGCTCCAGCGGCCGGCGCGCTCGGACTCGCCCGGCGCCGTGGGACGGGTGCACGGCCAGCACCCGATGCTGGCGTAGCCCTGATCGAGCAGCGGGTGATGGGGAACGCCGTGCTCCCGGATGTAGCGCCACACGTCCGCCCGTCCCCAGTGAGCCAGCGGAAACACCTTCACGATCGGGCGCCCGGCGATCTCATGGTACTCGAGCAGCTCGGTCGACGAGCGGGCGTCCGACTGATCCTGGCGCACGGCGCTGACCCAAGCGTCGAATCCGACAATCGCGCGCTCGAGCGGTTCGACCTTGCGGATGAAGCAGCAGCGGTCGGGATCGGTCTTGTAGAGCGGACCCGGGTCGGTCAGGGGCGTGAGCTCCACGAGATTGAGCCCGTACTGCTCGGCGAACCGCTGCTTGAACTCGTACGTCTCGCGGAAGTGGAAGCGCGTGTCGAGGAAGATCACCGGCACCGAGCGATCGATCCGGCTGATCAGGTGCGCCAGGACCACCCCGCCCCCACCGAAGCTCACGGTGAGGGCCACCTTCCCCCGGAACGTCTCCACCGCCCACGCGAGCGTCGTCTCGGGGTCGGCCCCGCGCAGCGCCTGAGCGCGCGCGCGAACCTGGGCCGCGTCAAGCATCGGTCGCGCTCCGCAGGTAGCCGAGCTCGATGAGGCGGTCCAGCACCCGCGCCGCGCTCCCAGCCACGTCTTCCTGCTGGGTGTCGACGACCAACTCCGGGGCGAGCGGCTCCTCGTAGGGGTCGGAGACGCCCGTGAACTGTGGGATCTGCCCCGCCAACGCCTGACGGTACAGGCCCTTCGTGTCGCGCCGGATGCACTCGTCGAGCGACGCCCGGACGTACACCTCGACGAAGCTCCCCACCTCGCGACGCACTTCGTCGCGCACCCGGCGGTACGGGGAGATGGCGGCCGCGATCACGGCCACGCCGTTGCGCGTGAGCAGCTTGGCGACGTAGCCGATGCGGCGGATGTTCGTGTCGCGGTCCTCGCGCGAAAAGCCCAGGCCCTTGGAGAGGTTCTGCCGCACCTCGTCGCCGTCGAGGATCTCGGTGCGGACCCCGTGACGGCGCAACCCGGCGGCCACGGCGTGCGCGAGGGTGGATTTGCCCGCCCCCGACAGCCCGGTGAGCCACAGCGTAAAGCCGGAGGCCTGCCGGACACACCTATCGTTTCCTACTGCGACCTGCGACATCGCTCGCTCTCCGATGCTGAGGACCTCTGCTGATGGCCTCCACGGGAGGCAAAAAGAATCGGGCCCGCTTCCCTTGGTGGGGAGGCGGGCCCGACGATGTGCGTGCTACGTCGTCTACGATCTACACGACGGTCGTCCGAAACGGCACGACAATGCTCCGCAATCGCCTCCGCTCCCCGAGGAGGGCGGACACATAAGCGCACGGCGACAACAGAGCCTGTGGAGCCGGATCGTCATACCAAAGCATACTCCGTCGGGTTCGCGACCGTCAACCCACCCGGGTGGGGAGGGGAGGAGGCGCCCATCAGTAGAGGTAGGCCACGCCCAGGGCGAGCGTGACCTGATCCTTTTTGCCGTCGAACACGGCCAACGTCGATCGGTCGTACCGCACCTCGGGCCGGACGACCGCGTTCGGCCAGGCGCGGATATTCAAGGTCGCGGTGCCGCTACCCAACTTCTGCCCGGTGTTGAACGGGAAGGCAGACGGTGATCCAAGCGGCGAGAGGCTCGTGCGGGCGCCGTTCTCGTCGTTCAGGTAGTCACCGCGCAGCGCCAGACCGAGGGACGAGCTGACGTCGTACGTGACCCAGCCTCCGAGGGCCCACCACTTGGCATCCCGCGTCGGATCAGGCAACGCGGCGTTCGCCTGCTCCTTGCCGTAGTCTCCCTGGAGCCACACGTTCGTTTTGCCGAACTTCCGCCAGACGACCGCATTGACGCCGTACCGGTTCGCGCTGTTGTCGCCCGCTTCCTCGGGGCCCCAGTACCCGACGATGCCGAGCGAGGTGAGCGCGTCGGGGTAGACGCCCACGCGTCCCATCAGCGACTTGTGGGTGTTGTTATCGCTGACCTGGTCCCACCCGTTGATCACCCGGAACTGCGCGTCGACGTGATCGTTGAGCTTCGTCTCCACGCTCACGCCGGTCCCCGTGAAGTTCTCCGCGTAGATGAACTGGTTCGCCTCCGACCAGTTGGGGTTGGCGATGGTCTCGATCACCTCCACGCCCATGAGGGTGACCATGCGCCCCACCTTGATCTGCAATCCGTTCCCGCTAGCGGTCGGGATGTTCAAGGTGACGTAGAGATGCGGGAGGTCGGCCTGGGGTCCGAGAAACCCGTTGGACTGGATCACGGTCGCATCCTGTCCCACGAGCAGCTCGGTGTGGAACCCCGCGCTGAACTTCGCCGGGTCGTACGGCTTGTCGAGCACGACCGCCAACGCATTGAGCATGAACCGGTTCTGCAGCCGGTCGTACAACCGGCCGACGATCGCCGTGTCCCCGATGCTCCTCGCCGAGTACGCGTACGACCCTTCGGCGAAGCCGGTCAGCTTGAAGCCGGCGAGCGCGGTCTCCAGGTGGTTGACCGGAGGCGCCGGCGGGTCCGGCTGCGTCGCGGTCGTGTCGGCGCGAGCGGAGCCCGCACCCTGGGCGGCCAGCCCTGCCGGAGCGACGAGCCAAGCGCTGAGGAGCGCCAGTTGCGCAAAACGCGTTGTCATACGGCCGCCTCCTTCAACGCCCGGCGCTGCACCTCGTCCGCCGTGACGGCGGTGACCGCGGCGGTATCCACTTCACCCGTCCTGATCCGGATCACGCGCTCGAGCGGCTGGACGAAAATCTTCCCGTCGCCGACCTGACCGGTGCGGGCGGACGACAGGATCGCCTTGATGGTCGGCTCCACGAACGGCTCCGAGCATGCCATCTCGAGACGGACCTTCTCGCGGAACTCGAGCACCACCGTGCCGCCCCGGTAATGCTCCTGCAAATCCCGCTCGCCTCCATGCCCGCTCACGCGGCTGATCGTGATGCCGGTGACGCCGGCTCGGAACAGCGCGGCCTTCACCTGCGGCAGCCGCTCGGGGCGAACAACTGCAGTGATGAGCTTCATCTGACTTGCTCCTCTCAAGGGCGCGGCTCAAGCCGCGACTCGGCGGTGCCGCTTGAAGTAGGGGCGCAGCATGCTGCGCCCCTACGCTTAGATCGCTTCTAGATCGCTTCCGGCTCGGGCTCGAGCGCCCCCAACCCCGCCGAGACCGCGGCCGTTTCGCTGAGGATGACGGCCGACGCGACCTCCGGGCTGTCGGGGTACGCCAGCGCGCCCATCTCCGGCAGATCGAGGCCCAGCTCTTCGACCTCGGCCGAGACGCGGTGCCCGCCCACGAGCACTTCGGTCAGCTTGTACGCCGCGACGGCCATGGCGCCGACGGCCACGAAGTTCGTGACGCCGCCGATGAGCTGGGCCACGAGCTGGCTCGGATCGCCGTAGAACAGCCCGCGGACGGCTCCGTTGACGCCGTTCCAACCGTCTCCATAGGTGCCGTCGGCGAGCAGGCCGACCGATAGGATGCCCCACAGCCCGCACACCCCGTGCACGGAGATCGCTCCCACGGGATCGTCGATCTTGAGCGAGCGCTCGATGAAGACGACCGCCGCGCACACCAGATAGCCGGCCACGCCGCCGATCAGCACGGCCGAAGGCGCCGTAACGAACGCGCAGGGTGCCGTGATGGCGACGAGCCCCGCCAGCGCCCCGTTCGCCAGCATCGACGGATCGGGCTTGCCATACTTGAACCAGATGTAGAGCATCGCAGCGACGCTCCCTGCCGCCCCAGCCAGCATGGTGTTCGTAGCGATCACACCGATGCGAAGATCCGACCCCGCGAGCGTCGAGCCGGGGTTGAAGCCGAACCATCCGAAGCACAGGATGAACGTGCCGACGAGCGCCATGGGGATGTTGTGGCCCGGGATGGCGTTCGGCGTGCCGTCCCTGTTGTACTTCCCGCGCCGGGGCCCGATGAGCCACGCCCCGACCAAGGCAATCACCCCTCCGGTCATGTGCACCACTGATGATCCCGCGAAATCCACGTGCCCGTGGCCGAGGCCCAGGTTCGACCCGAGCTGCGACAGCCAGCCCCCGCCCCACGTCCAGTTGGCGTAAATGGGATAGATGACGGCGCCGACGAACACGCTGAAGACGGCGAACGCCGAGAACTTCCACCGCTCGGCCATGGCCCCGGTGGGGATCGTGGCGGCGGTGTCCATGAACACCATCTGGAACAGGAAGTAGGTGAACACCGGGGCCGCGTAGGCCACCCCTGTTAAGAAGAACCCGGTGTGGCCGAACAGACCCCATGTCTTCCCACCGAAGTGGAGCGCGAACTCGTTGCTCAGCTTGTCGAACCCGCCCAGCGTCGTCATCGGCCCGAGGCCGCCCGCCTGCAGCGCGAATCCGATCGCCCAATAGGCGAGCATGCCGATGCCGTACACCATGAAGTTCATGGCGAAGGTGTGCGCAGCGTTCTTGCCGCGGGTAAAGCCGGTCTCGACCATGGCGAACCCCGCCTGCATGAACATCACGAGGAAGCCGGTGAGGAGCGTCCACACGAAGTTGATGGCGACCGTGTTCGCCGCCGCGGCGGCGTTTGCGGCTTTCACCAGCGAGTCGACCGGCAGCGCGGCCGGGGCCGTCGGGACGCCTTGCGCCGCGAGCACGAGCGGGCACGCGAGCGCCATCAGGAAGCCAAGACCGGCCGAGCGTCTGAAGCCATCTGCCGTCATACGGTCTCCCAGTCAGGGGGTGGAACGGTGAGTCGGTGTACAACGTTTCGTGCATAATATGCACGAACCATCCTACAGTATGCTACTACCCAATCGTATTAGTTAGCTCTGGTGTAACGGAAAATGTGCAGCATATGCACATTCTTGTAAACACTCAACCCCTAAGCCTCACGAGGAGGCCCCCGGTGGCTGACCCCGTTGCCCCCGTGCTGCTCGCTCTCGCCGCGATCCTGGCCGGCGCCAAGCTGGGTGGCGACCTGGCTGAGCGCATCGGCCAGCCGGCCGTCCTGGGCGAGCTGGTAGTCGGTATCGTGCTCGGGAACCTGGACTTGGTGGGTGTGCCCTGGTTCCGGGGAGTGGCCGCCGACCGCACCATCGACGGGTTAGCCCGCCTCGGCGTCGTGCTGCTGCTGTTCGAGGTCGGCCTCGAGTCCACCGTCGGCGACATGCTCAAGGTGGGCGGGCGATCGCTCCTCGTTGCCGTGCTCGGGGTGGTGACCCCCTGGGTGTTGGGGTGGGGAGTGGGCGCGCTGCTGCTGCCGGGCCACAGCCCCTACGTGCACGCGTTCCTGGGGGCCACACTCACGGCCACGAGCGTGGGGATCACGGCGCGGGTGCTCAAGGACCTGGGGCGCGCGCAGTCGCCCGAGGCGCGCATCATCCTCGGTGCCGCGGTGATCGACGACGTGCTGGGGCTCGTGATCCTCGCCGTCGTCGCGGGCGTGATCACGGCGGCGGACCGGGGCACCGGCCTCTCGTATGCCGCCGTCGGCGTGATCCTGGCGAAGGCACTGCTGTTCCTGGGTGGCGCCCTGGTGGTCGGCGTAGCCGTGTCGCCCCGGTTGTTCGCCCTCGCAGGGCGGCTGCGCGGGTCCGGGTTGCTCCTCACCACCGCGCTCGTGTTCTGTTTCGTGCTGGCGTATCTCGCGTCCGCGGTGGGACTGGCCGCCATCGTCGGCGCGTACGCCGCCGGCCTCGTGCTCGAGGAGGCCCATTATGTCGATTTCGCCCCGCCCGACCAGCGGCGCCTCGAGGACCTCGTGCGCCCCATCGGCACCCTCCTCGTACCGGTCTTTTTCGTGTTGATGGGCATGCGCGTGGAGCTCCGGTCGTTCGCCCACCCCGAGGTGCTCGGTCTCGCCCTCCTCTTGACGCTGGCCGCGATCGCCGGCAAGCAGGCGTGCGCACTGGGCGGCCTCGGCGCCCCGCTGGATCGGCTCTCCATCGGGCTGGGGATGATTCCCCGGGGGGAGGTCGGGCTCATCTTCGCGAACCTCGGCCTGGGCCTCACGGTCCACGGGCAGCAGATCGTCGACCCGGCGATGTTCTCGGCGGTGGTGATCATGGTCGTGCTGACGACGCTGATCACCCCGCCGGCGCTCAAGTGGAGTCTCGCGCGGGCCGAGCGGCGCGCGCTCCGCGTCTCGCTCGCGCACGCGAGCGATTGACACGCGCCGGCGGCAGCCATAGCTTGCGTCCTTCGCATGCGCTTCACGCCGAGATGTCGTCCCGTGTGTTGTTGCCACCGCCAATCGCAGGGTTGGACGGACCCTCGGCGCGCCCATCGATGACGTGAGGAATCGCTAAGCTTCTTCGCCACTCGAGCAGCTCCCAAGCCCGGTCACCCCAGCGTGACCGGGTTTTTTGTCGTGCCATCACGCCACGTAGGAACGAGAGGGAGTGAGACCTCACAGGACATGACATCGAGCGCGTTCGTTTTGATCCTCACGACACTGCTCGCCGCCACGGTCAACGGCGCGCTCGGCTACGGATTCTCGTCGATCACCGCGCCAGTAGCACTTCTTTTCTACACCAATCGGGTCCTCAACCCTGCACTCGTCTTGGTCGAGCTGCCCTTGAACGCGTACGTCCTTTGGGTCAATCGGGCGAGCGTCCCGCACGTATGGCGCAGGCTCTTGCCGACCATCCTCGGCCTCGCGCCGGGCATCGTGCTGGGCACCGCGCTCGTGCACCGAGTGCATCCTGGGTGGCTCAAGCTCGCAACCTTCATAGTCCTGCTGCCGCTGATTCTCCTGCAGGCGGCCGGGTTTCGCAGACCGATCAAGGCCGAGCGCCCGGTCGGGCTGGTGTTCGGGGGCGGCCTAGGCGTGCTGTACTCCGTCACGACGATCTCCGGGCCGCCACTGGCCGTCATGTTGAGCAACCAAGGCCTCGCAAAGCAGGACTTCCGAGCGGCACTCGGCCTCGTCCGGCTCGCCGAATCGACGTTCACAGCGGTGGCATACGGCATGGCCGGGATGTTGGCCACCGCGAGCGCCGGTCTGCTGCCCTACATTCTCCCGAGCCTTGTCGTTGGGATTCCGCTCGGCGTCCGCGTCATTCACTACGTGCGACCGGAGACCTTCAGGCGCGTCTGCATGAGCTTCGACGCCTGGGTCGTGGGCTGCGGCATCTCGACGCTGCTGCGGCAACTACACGTGATCGCGACCGGCGGCGCGTTCTCCGTTCTCGCAGCGGTAGGGCTGCTCGACCTCTGGCTCCTGTACCGGTTCTTCCGCCGTCCGACACTTGAGGCAGTCGCGATGAGCTCCGGCATCCGCGTCTACGTGCCGCCGCGCGGCACCCGGACGCTCGCTCGGTCGGGCTCGGGCGCGCCGTGAGTGGAGGATGAGACGCGTCGAGGCCCGGTGTGTCACGGCGCGCAAGACGCGCTCCGCTTGACAGCGCGCGAGCGCGCCGCAACCTTTCCGCTCGACATGAGCTTGCGCTCCAGAGGTTCCGCCCTCGCCCTCGCCCCGCGCGACCGCCCGCTCCGGCTGGCCGGCCGAAAGCGGGCGTGCTTCCCGCTCCGCTAATCCGTCTCCGGGCTTAGTCCCGACAACTGTCGTGATGAACCACGCCGCGCGTCGACCTTGCTGGTGGCGCGCCGGACGCTGTTCCCTTTGTTGAGGTCGAGCCTTTGAGCGGGTTGACGGTGCTCAAATTCGGCGGCACGTCGGTCGCGGACGCGGTAGCGTTCGAGCGCGTCGCGGGCATCGTTCGTGCACACGGCGGACCGCGTGTCGTCGTCGTGGTCTCCGCGCTGGCGGGAATGACCGACGCGCTGCTCGCCTGTGCGGCCGTCCGGGTCGAGGGCGAGGCCGCGCACGCGCGGCGGCACCTGAACGAGCAACTGGAGCGGCACGCTGCGATCGCGCGGCGACTCCTGGGCGATGATGCCGCGGCGGGCTTCAGGGCCGAGCTCGCGGACGCCCGCACGCGGATCGCGGACCTGCTCGATCGCCTGGACGGCCAAGCCGGCGAGCGTCCCGCGCTGCAAGACGAGATCGTTTCGTACGGCGAGCGGCTCTCCGCCTCCCTGCTCGCGGCAACGCTTCGGCGCGCGGGGCTTCCCGCGCGCTACGTGGACGCGCGCCGCTGCCTCACCACCGACGACACCCACGGCCGGGCGACGCCGCTCCTCCGGGAAACGGAGCACCGCACCCGCGCCGAACTGCTCCCCCTGCTTCAGGACGGGCTCGCTCCCGTGCTCGGCGGCTATATCGCCGCCACCCGCGACGGAGTGACGACCACGCTGGGCCGGGGCGGGTCCGACTACACGGCGGCGCTCGTGGGTGCCGCCCTCGAAGCGGATGAGATCCAGATCTGGACCGACGTCAGCGGCGTGCTCACTGCCGACCCGCGGGTGGTAGCGGACGCCCGCCCGATTCCACGCCTCTCGTATCGGGAGGCGGCGGAGCTCGCGTACTTCGGGGCGAAGGTGCTGCACCCCAAGACCATCGAGCCGGCGACGCAGCGGGGAATCCCGGTCCGCATCTGCAATTCGCGGGCGCCCCAGGACCCCGGCACCGTGGTCGCGGCCCAGCCGGACATCTGGCCGGGGGCCGTGAAGGCGATCGCGCACAAGACCGGCATCACCGTCCTGCAAATCGCGTCCTCGCGCATGCTCGGGGGGTACGGGTTCCTGCGTGCGCTGTTCGAGGTGTTCGAGCGCCATCGCACGGTGGTGGACGTCGTGACGACCTCGGAGGTCAGCGTGTCGCTCACCCTGGAGGACGCCCAGTCCCTGCCCGCGATCGCGGGCGAGCTCCAGGCGCTGGGGGAGGTCACCGTGGAGCCGCACCGGGCGATCGTCTGCGTGGTGGGCGAAGGGTTGCGCACGACACCCGGTATCGCGGCGCGCGTGTTCGCCACCGTGCAGGACATCAACGTGTCGCTGATTTCGCAAGGTGCCTCTCGCGTCAACCTGACGTTCGTGGTCGAGGAAGCACACGTGCGCGAAGCGGTGCAGCGGCTGCACCGAGCGCTGCTGCAGCCCGAGCGCGCGTCCGTCGGCGCGGGCGGAGCCGCGGGCGCCGTGGACCGATGATCGACCCGCTCCCGCTGGCGCGCCGTCTGGTGGACATCCCCTCCCTCTCGGGCGATGAGGCCGAGGTGGCGGGATTCGTGGCCTCCCAGCTCGCGGATCTCGGTTACCAGGTCGATGTGTTCGACGCTGCGCCCGGGCGTCCGAACGTGCTCGCCACCACGGAGCAGCCGCCGCGGATCGTGCTCTCCACTCACCTCGACACGGTGCCGCCCCATCTGCCCGCGCGCGAGCGGGACGGTTTCCTCTACGGACGCGGCGCGTGCGACGCCAAGGGCATCGTCGCCGCCCAGATCGCGGCGGCGCAGCGGTTGCGCTCCGAAGGTGTGGGCGAACTCGGGCTCCTCTTCGTCGTGGACGAGGAGATGGGCAGTCTGGGCGCGCGCGCCGCGAACGCCCATCCCCGCGCCCGCGAGTGCCGTTGGCTGATCGACGGGGAGCCGACCGACAACCGACTCGCCGCCGGGTCCAAGGGGTCGCTCCGCCTCACGCTTCGCGCCGAAGGGATCACGGCGCACTCGGCGTACCCCGAGCAGGGGCGCTCGGCGATCGACGCACTGCTCGACGTGCTCGCCGACGTGCGCGGTGCGGCGTGGCCGACGGATCCGTTCTTCGGCGACACGACGGTGAACATCGGGGTCATCGCGGGTGGAACGCGGCCCAACGTCGTGGCCGGCGAAGCGAGCGCCGACCTGCAGATCCGACTCGGAACCGATCCCGAGCCGGTGCAACGGCTGCTGGAGCAGGTCGTGCGCGGCCGGGCGGGGATCGAATACCTGACTGCGGTGAGCCCCGTGCGGCTCGCCACGGTGCCGGGGTTTGAGACCTGCGTCGTGCGGTTCACGACCGACGTGCCGAACCTGTCGAGCTGGGGCCGCCCGTTCCTCATCGGTCCGGGATCGATCCTCGACGCCCACACGGACCACGAGCGAATCTCGCCGGCCGAGCTCGTCGCCGGAGCGGACGCCTACGTCCGGCTGGTGCACGCGCTGCGCGCCGAGCGGGTCGTCGCATGAAGCTCGCCCTGTTCGGCCACGGTCAGATGGCGCGGGCGGTCGAGGCGCACGTCGTGGGGGAAGGCCACGAGATCGGCGCGATTGTCACCTCGCGGAACGCGGCCGACGCCGCACGGCTGCTGCCGGGCCACGACGCAGCGATCGACTTTTCGGTCGCCGCCGCCGTGCCCGCCCACGTCGAGGCGTGCGCCGCGGCCGGCGTGCCGCTGGTGGAGGGCACCACCGGATGGCACGACCGGGAGGCCGCCGTGCTGCGGCTCGTCGAGGAGCGGGGCGCGGCGCTCGTGTACGGGGCGAACTTCTCGATCGGGGTCCAGGTCTTCTACCGCGTCGTCACGCGGGCCGCGGAGCTGCTCCAGGGCCTGCACGCCTACGACCCGTTCATCGAGGAAGCGCATCACGCCAAGAAGCGCGACGCCCCGTCGGGAACGGCGCTCGCGTTGCGGCAGATCCTGCTGCGGCAGCTGGGTGCGCGCGACGTGCCCGTCGCGAGCACGCGGGCCGGCCAGATACCGGGCACCCACCGCGTGGGATTCGATTCCCCCGGCGATCAGATTCTTCTGACGCACATCGCGCGGAGCCGCGACGGCTTCGCGGCGGGCGCCCTGCTGGCCGCGCGCTGGATCGCCGGCCGGCGCGGCGCGTACGCCTTCACCGCTGTGTTCGACGATATCCTCAAGATGGAAAGGAGCACCCCATGACGACGCGTGTGGATTGGCTGCGCGGCTGCGGCACTGCCCTCGTCACCCCCTTCACGGCCGCGGGCGACGTGGACGAGCCGCGGTTTCGCGCCCTGGTCGAGCGACAGGTCGCAGGCGGCGTCCCGCTGCTGATCCCCTGTGGCACGACGGGCGAAGCTCCGACCCTCGACGCGCGGGAGCAGCAGCGCCTCATTGCGCTGGCGGTGGAGGCGGCAGGCGGGCGCGCCCGGGTGATCGCCGGCGTGGGAAGCAACGCCACGGCGGCCACGATCGAGCGGGCGCGGGCAGCCCGGACCGCAGGCGCGGACGCGATCCTCGTGGTGGCGCCGTATTACAACAAGCCCACCCAGGCGGGCCTCGCGGCACACTTCGGGGCCGTCGCCGACGCCGTGGGCGGCCTGCCCGTCGTGCTGTACAATGTGCCGGGCCGCACCGGGTCGAATATCACGGCAGCGACGACCCTCGCCCTGGCGCGCGAGCGGGAGAACATCGTCGGCACCAAAGAGGCCTCGGGAGATCTCGCGCAGATCATGGCGATCCTGCGCGACCGGCCCGCGAACTTCCGCGTGCTGTCGGGAGACGACGCCGTCACGCTGCCGCTCATGGCCCTCGGCGCGGACGGGGTGATCTCGGTCGCCTCGAACGAGGCGCCGGACCTGATGACCCGCCTCGTCGCGTTGGCGCTGGAGGGCCACTGGGAAGACGCCCGCGTGCTTCACTACCGCTTGCTGCCGCTCATGGAGGCCAACTTCCTCGAGTCGAACCCGGGACCGGTGAAGGCCGCCCTCGCGCTGATGGGCCTGCTCGGGGAGCACTATCGGTTGCCGCTCGTCCCGGTGCAGGACGCGACCCGCTCGCGGGTGCGGGCGCTGCTGCGCGAGCTTCGCCTGCTCCCCGACCCCGCGCATGCCGCTGCCTGAGCGGATCGAGGCGCTCGCCGTCGCGGCGCGCCAGGAGTACGACGACGCCGACCGGGAGCTGTTCGCGGAGTTCCGCACCGCCCTGGCCCGGGGGGCGATCCGCGCCGCCCAACGCCTGCCCGACGGCAGCTGGCGAGTCAACGCGTGGGTGAAGCGAGGCATCCTGCTCGGGTTCCGCATGGGCGCGCTGACCGACATGTCGGCGCACGCGAGCCTGCGGTTCTTCGACAAGGACACCTATCCGGTGCGGCCGACGACCCTCGCCGACGGCGTGCGCATCGTCCCGGGCGGCTCGAGCATCCGCGACGGGGCGTACGTGGCTCCGGGCGTGATCTGCATGCCGCCGATGTACGTCAACGTCGGCGCGTACGTGGACGAGGGCGCGATGATCGACAGCCACGCCCTCGTCGGCTCGTGCGCGCAGATCGGCAAGCGGGTGCATCTCTCCGCGGCGGCACAGGTGGGCGGCGTGCTCGAACCTGTCGGCGCTCTGCCGGTGATCATCGAGGACGACGCGCTGGTCGGCGGCGGCTGCGGGGTCTACGAGGGCACCATCGTGCGCGAGCGCGCCGTCCTCGCCCCCGGGACCATCCTCACCGGTGCGACGCCCGTCCATGACCTGGTGCGGGAGGCGGTGTACCGCGCGGACGGAGACCGACCGCTCGAGATCCCGGCGGGAGCCGTCGTGGTCCCCGGCGCCCGAGCCGCCAAGGGCGCCACGGCCGCGCGCTGGGGGATCTCCCTCTACACGCCCGTGATCATCAAGTACCGCGACGCGAAGACGAACGCCGCGGTTCTGCTTGAGGAGTACCTACGATGATGCAACAGCGCGTGGCGATCCTGGGTCTGGGGAAGATCGGGACCATCCTGCTGCAGGGGATGCTCAAGGCGGGTCTTCCCCCGGGCAACGTCCGGGCGACCGTCCGGCACGCCGAGCGGACGCGCGGGCCCGGCGCGCCAGTCCCCGTTCCGGTCGACACCGACAACCGCGCCGCGGTTCGCGGGGCGGACGTCGTGCTCATCGCCGTCAAGCCGCAGAACGTGCGCGAGCTGCTCGAGGAGATCCGCGGGGAGATGGTCCCGTCGCAGCTCGTGATCTCCGTGGCCGCCTCGGTACCCACGAGCTACATCGAAGACATCCTCGCGGCGCCGATCGCCGTCGTGCGAGCCATGCCCAACACACCGTGTCAGGTGGGTGCGGGCATGACGGGAATCTGCCGCGGAAAGCACGCGACGGAGGCGCATCGCGACGTCGCCCGGCAGCTGTTCGACACGGTCGGGCGAACCGTGGTGGTGGACGAGAAGCACATGGACGCCGTGACCGGCCTGTCGGCGAGCGGTCCGGCCTTCGTCTACATCATCCTCGAGTCGCTGGCGGAAGCGGGGGTCAAGGTAGGGCTCCCCCGGGACGTGGCGACCGTGCTCTCCGCGCAGACGCTGCTCGGGGCCGCGAAGGTGGCGCTCGATACAGGCGACCACCCCGCGCTGCTCAAGGACGCCGTGACCACGCCGGCGGGGTGCACGATCGACGGCATCCTCGAGCTCGAGGAAGGCAAGCTCCGGGTGACCCTGATCAAAGCCGTGGTCAAGGCGACGCAGCGGGCGAAGGAGCTGTTGTTCGACAAGTAGTCAGCGGTATCCCTGAAACGGCTCCGTCAGGAGCTTGAGGTCGAGCGGTTTGTAGCGGAGCACGTGGGTGAGCCGGACTTCGTCGCCCGCGCGCTCCACCCGTGTCTCCAGCAGCTCGAAGTCCGTCGCGTCGCCCAACCCTATGCCGTTCAGCCGCTCGGCCTCGGCTGTGCACACGTCTCCCGGCGTCGGCTTCGGGTTGGGATAGGCGTCCTCGTGATGGTCCCGCAGCGCCTTCCAGTGCGCGTCGCCGGCGCGCTCGACCGAGGCGCGAATGTCGTCGCGGGTGAACGCCATGCGGGGACCCTATCGCACCGTCACCGCGATACGACCCTCACCTCCTTCACTTCGATCGGCCGACCGGCCACCAGCACGGGTGCCTGGCGCTCCTGCGCTGTCTTGTTGAACGTCGCCACGTCGGTCCGCAGAATCTCGTTGAAGCGCGTGAGGTGCGTGTCGAGCTGGGCGCGGAGGTCTTTGAAGCGCTCCATGACGACCTCACTCGGCGGCTGGGCGTAGGCGAAGCCGAGCCCGAACCCGAGGCCCTGCAGCCGGTCCTGAAACCGGTTCAGGTAGTGGATGTCGTCTTGGCCGCCGCGCTGGACGTCCGAGTTGTAGAGGCTGTCCTTCAGCTCCTTGAGCTTGCGGCCGAGGTCCCGCGCCTGACGCATGACGGGAACGCTGGTCGCTGTGTCGCCGCGCGCGTTGTCGCGCAGCGCCTGCTGGGTGTTTTTGAGCTGCGTTTCGAGGCTCACGATCCGGTTGAGCATCTCGTTGAGCGCGGAGAGGGCATTGCGCCACTGGAGGCCCGCACGCAGCTGCGCCGCGAAGCGCGCCGGATCGGCCGGCACGAATGGGTCGGGCTCGACCGTCACCTTCACCGATACCGTACGCCCGCCCGCTGCGGCGGTGACCGTATAGGTGCCGGGGATGACGCGCGGACCGCCGGCGCTGCGGAACGGATTCTCCTCCTCCTCGGTGCCGCTGGACCGCTCGAACGCCAGCCGGGTCGGCGCCGCGTAGCGCAGGCCCCACACGAAGCGGTTGACGCCCTGCTTCCCCGGACCGGTCGAGTCCACCACGACCGTATCCCCCTGGCTGTCGGTGATGGTGAAGATCACCCGCCCGCGCCGCGAGCGTCCACCCGCGCCCACGCCAGGCTCGCCCTGCTCGCCGGGGCCCGAGGGCGCGGCGCCGGTGTCGAGCGCGCTCTTCAAGTAGTAATCGATCACCGCTCCGGCGGGCGCGTTCGGCGTCGTGAAGCGCGTCGGCGCGACGCCGCTGCGCCGCGGGCGCACCCGGATCTGCGCCGGCAACGTGCTGAACACGTGGAAGTCTACGGCGGCCACGTCGGGCGTCAGCTCCTCGAGCGGCGTGATGTTGTCCAGCACGAACAGCCCGCGCCCATGCGTCGCCACCACGAGGTCGTGGGAGCGCTTGATGAACTTGACGTCGTACACCGGCGCCGTCGGGAAGTCCGCCTTGATCGGCCGCCACGTCGCCCCGGCGTCGCGCGAGTACCAGAGGCCCGTGTCGGTCCCGAGCACGAGGAAGCCGCGCAGGTTCGGGTCCTCGCGCACCACGCGCGCCACCGCGTCCTGCGGCAGACCGCGCGAGATGTCGGTCCAGGTCTTGCCGTAGTCGGTCGTCTTGTAGACGTAGGGCCGGCTGTCGTCGAGCTCGTGGCGATCCACCGTCAGGTAGGCCGCCCCCGCGTCGAAGGGCGAGATGCCGATCTGATAGATCCGCCCCTCGGCGTCGGCGGGGAGACGGGCGAAGTGCCCCGCGACGTTGGTCCACGTCTTCCCGCCGTCCCGCGTGACGTGCGCGAGGCCGTCATCGGTCCCCACCCAGATCACGTTCGAGTCGGTGGGCGCGAAATTCACGGTGAGGATCGTGTTGTAGGTCTCGGCGCCCGAGATGTCGTACTCGATCGGGCCGCCGCTCGTCCCCTGCCTCGCTTTGTCGTTGCGCGTGAGATCCGGGCTGATCGCCGTCCAATGCTCGCCGCCATCCGTCGTCTTGAACACCACGTTGCCACCGAGCAGCACGACGTTCGCATTGGTGGCCGACACATCGATCGGCGTCGTCCAGTTGAATCGGTACTTCAGGTTCGCGGGTTTCGTTTCGTTCACGCCGACGAGGTACGGCCGAACGGACCTGGTCTGACCGGTTCGCAGGTCCACGCGCGTGATGTTGCCGTTCTGCGAGTCCACGTAGAGGACGGTCGAATCGCTCGGCGCGGGAACCGCGTATTCGCCGTCCCCGCCGGTCACGGTGAACCACTCCGAGCCGTTCAGCCCGCCGCCGGCACCGCCTCCACCGCCTCCGCCCCCTCCACCACCTCCCACGTTGCTCGACGGGCCGCACCAGGCGTTGTTGTCCTGTAATCCGCCGCACAGCAGGTAGGGGATGTTGTTGTCCGCCGCGACCATGTAAAACTGCTCGATCGGCAGATTGTTGAGGGAGCGCCAGCTCTTGGCGCCGTTCTCGGTGACGTAGGCCCCGCCGTCGTTCCCCTGGATCATCCGCTCCGGGTGGAGCGGGTCAATCCACAGCGCGTGATGGTCCACGTGCACGCCCCGGTCGATCTGCTCCGTCGTCTTGCCGCCGTCATCGGAGCGTAGCAGCTGATAGGAGGAGAAGAACACCGTGCGGTCGTCCACCGGCGAGACGTGCAACAACGAGAAGTAGAACGGCCGGGCCGAGAGCACGTGCGCATCGGAGACCTTGCTCCAATGATCGCCTTGATCCTTCGAATCCCACAGCATCCCCTGCTTCGCCTCGACGAGGGCGTAGACATGGCCGGGGTTCGTGGGGCCGACGGCGAGCGCAATCCGGCCCACCAGCCCGGAGGGGAGGCCCTCCGTGAGCTTCTCCCAGGTGAGGCCGCCGTCCTTGGTGCGGTAGATGCCGCTTCCCGGCCCGCCCGAAACCAGCTCCCAGGGATGGCGCACCATCTGCCACATCCCCGCGAACAGCACGCGCGGGTTACCGGGCACCATCACGAGATCCGACACCCCGGTCGTGTCGTTCACGAACAGCACCTTCTGCCACGTCTTGCCGCCGTCCGCCGTGCGGTACACGCCGCGCTCCGGGTTCGGCGCCCACGCATGGCCGACCGCCCCGACGAATACCACGTCCGGGTCGCTCGGATCGATCACGACGCGCGAGATTTGTCCCACGTCCCCGAGGCCCATGAACTTCCAGGTCTTGCCGGCATCGGGTGAAAACAACACGCCGCGGCCGTCCACCACGTCGTTGCGGATGTTCCCTTCGCCGGTCCCAACCCAGACGAGGTTCGGGTTCGAGGGCGCGAGCGCGATCGCCCCGATCGACGCCGTCGGCTGGTCCTTGAAGACGGCATCCCACGAATCCCCCCCGTCGGTCGTCTTCCACACGCCGCCCGCCGCGGCGCCCACGTAGTAGACGTTGGGCTGGCCGGGGATCCCGGCCACCGCGGTCACCCGCCCGCCACCCACCGAGGGGCCGAGGTTGCGGAACTTGAGGTTATTGAGGGAATCCGCGCCCGCCCCCTGCGTCGCGGTCACGTCCGGCGTGGCAGCCGGCTGCTGTTTGGCCCGCCCCCGCCCCGTCCCCCCGCCCTGCGCGGCAAGGGGGGCGGTGCCGAGTGAGGGACAGACGACCATGGCGGCGAGCAGGACGCCGGACACAGTGGCTTGACGGAGAGCCATGCGGTGCATTGCACTAACTCCTTCGGAGGATCTGCGGGGATGAAGGAACTAAGGTCCAAGGGCACATACGAAGACGGAGCACGCCGCGTTGGAGCTGGGGCGGTTGATTTACGGGTCCGCGCGACCGGCGTCAAGCAGTAAGATTTGGCTCATGAGAACTCTCGTGTTGCTTACCGGAACGGCGGCCGCATTCGTGGCTGCGGCGCCACACGCGCGCGCTCAGGAGCTCGCCGGCTCGCGCCGGACCGCGATCGTCACCGCGGCGGCGCGGGTGGCGCCGGCCGTCGTGAGCGTCAACACGCGGCGACGCGAGCGGCGGCTGTCTCAAGACCCGTTCGATCTGTTCTTCATGCCGCGCGGCTACGAGGAGGCGGTGGAGGGGTACGGCTCCGGCTTCATCGTGTCCCCGGACGGTATCGTGATCACGAACCAGCACGTCACCCAGGGAGCCGAGCAGATCGTCGTGACGACGCGCGACGGGCGCGATTTTCCCGCCCGAGTCCTCGGTGAGGATCCCCTGACCGACATCGCCGTCCTCAAGGTCGACGCGACCAACCTGCCCACGGCACCGATCGGCAAGAGCACGGACCTCATGATCGGCGAGTGGGTCGTGGCGTTCGGCAACCCCTTCGCCTACCTGCTCGGCAACACCGAGCCCACGGTCACCGCCGGCGTGGTCAGTGCGGTAGGCCGCAACTTGCTTCCCTCGGAAGGGCAGTCCGGGATCTACGTTGGGATGATCCAAACGGACGCCCCGATCAACCCCGGGAACTCCGGCGGACCGCTCGCGAACGCGCTGGGCGAGGTGGTGGGCGTGAACAGCTCGATCTTTACGAGCTCGGGGGGCTCGGTGGGAATCGGGTTCGCGATCCCGATCGAGCGGGCGCTACGGGTGGCGGACGAGCTGCGCCGCTTCGGGAAGGTGCGACGTGCGTGGGTCGGGCTGGAAGTGGCGGGCGCGGAAGACCTGCGGGCGTGGAAGCGGGTGGGCGGCCTGCGGGTGACCGAGGTGGCCCGGGGCGGGCCCGCGGCGCGGGCCGGCGTCGCCCCCGGGGACGTGTTGCTGAGCGCCCGGAACCATCCCCTGCGAACCTTCCTCGATTGGGAGGCCGTCCTGCTCGACACCGGACCCGGCGATACCCTCACCGTGTCGTATCGCCACGCCGGCGAGAGCCGGAGCGCGCGCCTCGGGGTCGGCGATCTCCCCACGACGCTCGCCGAGCAGGTGTCGGTGCTGGGCGGCATGAAGGTGATCACAGTGACCGCGGCGGTGCGCGCGGAGCGGAACATCCAGAGTGACCACGGTGCGTTGATCTACGACATACCAAATGAGATGGAGCAGGCCACCGGCCTGCGCTCGGGTGACGTGATCCTTCAGATCAACCGCGCGCGAGTCGGCAGCGTGGAGGACCTGCGCCGGGCGTTCGCGGCCGCGGCGGGAGCGGGCGCCGTGACGGTATGGTTCGAGCGGGAGGGGCGGCTCGGACGGACGGCGTTTTACGTGCGGTAGCAGTCCCGGGTCGTTGGCCTGGCGATCAAGCGGTCGGAAGGCGATAGTCACTGCGCAGGCGGACCACCAAGGGAGGCCACGATGGCCGACACGATCCGGAAGGTGAGCTACTACTACACGAGCGTTTCCAATAAGCCCGGGGAGGGGGCACGACTGCTCCAGGTCCTGCGTCAGGCCGGCGTCAACCTGCTGGCGCTCCACGCCTTCCCGAGCGCGCGGAAAGCCCAGGTGGATTTCGTCCCGTCCGACGGGATGGCGCTCACGGCTGCAGCCCAAGCTGCGAAGATCAAGCTTTCCAAGCCCAAGACGGCGTTCCTGATCGACGGCGACGACCGGATCGGCGCGCTGGCGGGCACGTTGGCGAAGCTCGGAGCGGCGAACATCAACGTGACGGCGGTGACGGGGGTATGCGCCGGGATGGGACGCTACGGCGCCATTCTCTGGGTGAAGCCGGGCGACGTGAACAAGGCGGCGACGACGCTTGGCGCGATGTGAACGACAAGCGAGGCGTCGAGTAGCAACGTCAAGGAGACGCGTCGCGCGACGGCGTCAGCGCGCGCCGCCACGCCCGAGCGCGTCGGGACCGAACTTCTCGCGCACTTCGTCGATCACGCGGGAGATCGTGCGGTCGCGCTCAGTTTCCACGCCGCCCGCCGGTGGCTGGAGCAGGGAGAGCTGTCCCGTGGCGTCCGTCGCCCCGAGCTGGGACAGGGCCACGCCGAGCAGGCGGGCGGGCACGCGCCGGGCGGCACGCAACCGCGTCAGCAGCTGCCGGGCGACCGCGTACACCGCGCGGTCGGACTGCACCGGCTCGGCCAGCGTGCGACTCGCTTGCCGCGTGGTGAAATCGGCGTCGCGCAGCTTCACTGTCACGGTACGGGCGCGCAGCCCCGCGTCCCGGAGGTCGGCCGTGGCGCGGTCGGCGAGCGCGAGCAGCCGCGCCGCGAGCCCGGCGTCGTCGTCCACGTCGGCGGGGAACGTTTCGTCCCGGCTGACCGACTTGGCTTCGCGGTCCGAATCCACGGGCGAGTGGTCGATCCCGCGCGCCCGCTCGTACAGCCACTTGCCCTCGCGCTCGCCCAGCCACGCCACGAGCGTCGGTAACTCGTGCTCCACCACGTCGCGCACGGTGCGCAGGCCGCGCTGCGCGAGCCGCTCCTGGCACTTGGGGCCGACGCCGGGAATGTCGGCGAGGGCGAACCGCAGCATGAACTCCGGTTCCTCGCCGGGGGCGACCACGTGCACGCCGCTGGCGGCGTCTCCGGAGCGTGGCCCCGGCTTCGCGACCCCGGCCGCGAGCTTGGCGACGAGCTTCGAGGTCCCGCCGCCGATTGACACGGAGAGCGAGGTCGCGCGTTTGACGGCGTCGCGCATGCGCTGGGCGGTCGCCGCGACCAGCTCGCCGCGGTACAGCTTCTCTGTCCCGGTCAGGTCGAGGTAGAACTCGTCGCTCGAGGCCTGCTCGACGGCGGGCGTGAAGCACCGGAGCGCGTTCCGGATCTGGGCGCTCTTCTCGGCGCAGGCCTCCCACGGCACCGGGGCGACGGTCGCCCCCGGGCAGAGCCGGACGGCGCGCGCCATCGGCATCGCCGAGTGCACGCCATAGGCCCGCGCCTCGTATGAAGCGGAGGTCACCACGCCCCGCCGCTCGGCGGAGCCGCCCACGATGAGCAGCCGCGCCCGCCCCGCCCCCTCGGGATCCACCAGCCGGGCGACCGCGACATAGAAGGCGTCCGCGTCGGCGAGGAGGATGCGGCGCGACAGGTCCATCGCCGGCCTAGGGTGAGGGGGGAGGAGACGTCTGCGCCGCGTGGTCCTTGAAAATCTGCTCGATGATTTGGCGACGCTCGTTCAGCGTGTAGAGCGTCAGCCGATGGATTTCGTCGTCCGCCCCACCCAGCACGCCGCCATAGCGGTTCGGCTCGGCGGTCTGCCGTCGCTCGGATTTCTGAGCCAGACGCAGCTCGTCCACCTGCCCGACCGCGACGCTGTAGGTCGAGTCGCCGTGCCGCACCACGAGCGTGTCACCCTTCAGCTGCACCAGGCGCAGCTCCCAGATGATCCGGCCGTCGTTGAGCGTCACCTGCCAGCGCTCATCCTGCTGGGCGCTCCCCCGGGCCGCGCCCAACAGCGCGAGGCCCGCCAGGAGGATCGGCTTCACGGTCGGTCTCCCTTTCCCTGTTGCGCGGTTTCCGCCGCCTTCTTCTTGCGCTTTTTCTTCAGACGGGTGTTCCCGTACGTGCCGCGGAAGATCTTGCCGCGCTTGGTGCGCAGGTCGCCTTTTCCCATGGAGTCCTCAGTTATCAGTCGTCAGTCGTCAGTTACTTCTGTCCGCCCAGCTTGAGCAGGCGTTGGAACTGTTCCGCCGATGCCGGCATCACCGAGAGGCGGCCCATCCGCACCAGCCCCAAGTCGGCGAACGTGCGGTCCTTCTTAATCTCGACAAGTGGGACCGGTTGCGGCAGTCTCCCGACAGCTTTGAGATCGACGACGGCGAGCTTCGGGTCCTTCTGTTTCGGGTCCGGATACGGCGCCGACGTCACCTCGGCCATACCGACGACGGCCTTCTGGTCTCCCGAATGATAGACCAGCACGCGGTCGCCGGGTTTCATCTGACGCAGATGCTTCAGGGCGAGGTTGTTCTTGACTCCGTCCCACACGGCCGTCTTCTGTCGCTCGAGGTCGTCGTAGCTGTAGGTGGACGGCTCGGTTTTCACGATCCAGTAGCTCGGCATGCAGCCTCCTCGCCATCGCTGCGATCGCTTGATCAAGAGCGGCCGGGGGAGCTCCCGAAGCGACTGCGTATTTCTGTCGCGGAGGGAGACCCCACGCGATCCGTCAAACGACCCCGGCGCTCCATTTAACGATAGCCTCGACGAGCTCGCCCATGACATCTGCGTCCGTGCGCCCCGACCTCTTCAGCACCTTGAACGAATGATCCCCGCCGTCCACGAGATGCAGGGTAGCGCGCTTCCCGAGCCGCTTGACCACAGGCTGCAACAGCTTCAGATCCGCGAAGTCGTCCCGTGTCCCCTGCAGGAAGAGCATCGGGACCTGGACCTGAGCCAGGTGCTCCGCCCGCTTGTCGCCTGGTCGCCCCGGAGGATGCAACGGGAAGCCGAGGAAGACGAGCCCGCGCACGCCGGGGAGCGGCTCTTCCGCCTGCGCGGTGGACGTCATTCGCCCGCCGAACGACTTGCCGCCGGCGACGAGCGGCAGCCCCGGTGCACGCCGGGCCGCTTCCGCGACGGCGGCGCGCACCGTCGCCGCCGCCACGCCGGGAGGGTCAGGGCGCCCCGCCCGCCGTTCCATGTAGGGAAACTGATACCGCAGCGTGGCGATGCTCCGCTCCGCCAGCCCCTGCGCCACGACCTCCAGAAACGGATGCCGCATCCCCGCGCCTGCGCCGTGCGCGACCACGTAGAGCAGTCGCGCGCCGTCCGGCCGGAGCAACAGCCCGGACACCTCCCCCAAGCCCTCGCCGACCGGGATGCGGAGCTCAACCGACGCGGGCATGCAGCTGCTCGAGCGCGTGCACCAGGTCGGGCGCGAGCTCGAGCACGGGTCGGAGCGGATCCTCCTCGAGCCGCTTCATGCGCGCCGGCGCGGTCTTGATGGTGAATTTCCGGATGTCGAGCTTCGGCGTCACCTCGCTCCACGCGAGCGGCATCGACACGGGGGCCCCCGGCAGCGGCCGCGCGCTGAACGGAGCGACGAGCAGGCGCCCGTGCCCGTTCTGCACGTAGTCGAGGTAGACCCGGGCGCCCCGCTTCCCGACCTGCCGGGTGACGGTGGCGATGTCGGGAAGCTCCGCGGCGATCACACGCGCGAGCAGGCCGCCCAGCGTGCGCGCCTGCTCGTAGGTGCACTGGCGGCCGAGCGGGACCAGGACGTGCAGGCCGGTGGAGCCACTCGTCTTGATGAAGCAGGGCAGCTCGATGTGGTCGCACAGCGCCTTGATGGCGCGGGCGATCTTCACCACGTGCACGAAGGGCGCGTCCTTCGGGTCGAGGTCGAGGATGCACCAGTCCGGCTGCTCGAGCGTGGCCACCCGGCTCCCCCACACGTGGAGCGGGATGGTGCCAAGGTTGATGAGGTAGAGGAGCGATTCGACGTCGTCGCACACGAAGTAGTCGACCTCGCGCTGCGTGTCCTCGCTCCACATCCGCTCGGTGCGCATCCACTCGGGGATGAAGCCGGGCGCGTCCTTCTGGAAGAACGACTTCCCCGTGATCCCGTCGGGGTAGCGCGTGAGCACGACGGGCCGGTCCTTGAGGTACGGCAACAGCCAGGGCGAAACGGCCCGATAGTACTCGATCAGGTCGCCTTTCGTGTAACCCTCTTCCGGCCAGAAGACTTTGTCGAGGTTGGAGAATTTCACCTCCCGGGGAGAGGGGACGAGGGACGGGGGACGGGTCGGCGGATCCGCTTCCACCCGTCCCTCCTCCCCCGTCCCCCGTCCCCGCGGCGCCGCCTCGGTGATCGGCTTGTCGTCCCGGAAGCGCAGAAACACCGGCTGCCTCAGCAGCCCCTCGTCGGTCCATTCCTTATATCGGACCTCGACGAGCAACGCCGGCTCGACCCAGGTGTGCCCCGCGTCCTGCGGGACGGGACCCGTGAACGCTGGCTTGGGGCGCACGCTCTGCTCCAGCGCCGCGCTGACGTCTTTGAGCTGCGCCGCGGTGAACCCGCTGCCGGCGCGGCCGGCGTACACCAGTTTCCCGTCATCGTACGCGCCGAGGTCGAGCGCGCCGAACCCCGAGCGCGAGCCCTTGGGGCGGGTGAACCCCACCACGACGAAATCGTCGGTCCGGTCGGCGCGGATCTTGAGCCAGTTGGGCGAGCGGCCCGCACGGTACGGGGAATCAGCCTTCTTCGCGACGATGCCCTCGAGGCCGAGCTTGACCACTTGCTCGTACAGCTGCTCGCCGTCCTTCGCGAAGTGCTCGAGGTACTTGAGGGGGCCCACGCGCGGCACGATCCGCTCGAGCAGCCCCTTCCGTGTATCGAGCGGCAGCGGCCGCAGGTCGTATCCCGCGAACGCGAGCAGGTCGAAGACGTAGAGCACGGCCGGCGACTCCACGGCGGCGCGGCGCACGTCGAGCGCCCGGGTCACCTTGGCGCGGTTCTGCAGCCGCTGGAAGCTCGGTCGGCCCCCGTCATCCGGGACGACCAGCTCGCCGTCCAGCACGAAGCCCTCGTACGGCAGCGCGGCGACGGCGCGCGCGATCTCAGGGAACGCCGCGGCGATGTCGTGCCCGTTGCGGGTGACGAGCCGCGGCTCGCCGTCCTCTCGGGCCGCGCGGACCCGGTAGCCGTCGAGCTTCAGCTCGAACAGCCACCCGGCCTTGGAAAACGGCTGTTCGCGCGTCTCGGCGAGCATCGGTTCGGCTGCTTCGGCGGTGACGGTGCGGCGCGGCGCCCCCCCCTTGAGGCGTGACAGCTCCTGCACCACCGGCGCCGCCCGGTCCGTCCCCGCTTTCAGCTCTTCGACCGTGAGCCCGGACAACACCGACTCGGGGGCCAGCGCTGCGTCCGCCGCCGCGTAGGCGTCCTTCTCCTTGATGAGGAGCCACTCCTTCTCGCCCTTCTTGAGCTTCACGAGGGTCCACTTGCCGTGCAGCTTGTAGCCGCGCAGCTCGAACAGGAGCTTCCCTTTCTTCATGCCCTCGTGGGCGTCCTCGAGCGGCACCCACACGCCCCGGTCCCACACGATCACGGCACCGGCGCCGTAGTTCCCTTCGGGGATCAGCCCCTCGAAGTCGCCGTACTCGAGGGGGTGGTCTTCCACGTGGACGGCGAGGCGCTTGTCGGCGCGATTGGGTGACGGCCCCTTGGGGACGGCCCACGACTTGAGCACGCCGTCCATCTCCAGCCGCAGGTCCCAGTGGAGGCGGCGCGCGGCGTGCATGTGGACCACGAACAGGCCGCCCGCGGTCGGCGCGGGGGTCGCCGGGCGGGCACCGGGCTCCGGCGTGCGGTCCAGGGACCGCTTGGCGCGGTACGTACTGAGCGGATCGGACCCGGGCTTCCGTTTTGCGGGCATAAGGGTGAAATCTTAACCCATGAGCGCACACCCGCTTGGTTCGGCCACCCTGTCCTTCGGCCTGGTTTCAGTGCCGGTGAAGATGTTTTCCACCGGCGAGTCGTCGGCGGCGATTTCCTTCAACATGCTCCACGCGAAAGACGGGGCACGCGTGAAGCAGCAGTACGTCTGCTCCAAGGATGGTCAGATAGTCGAAAGGGATGAGACGGTGAAGGGGTACAAGCTTCCGGACGGACGCTACGTCATCTTCACCAAAGAAGAACTCAAGAAGCTCGAAGAGCCAAAGGGCACCGGCGCCATCGAGATCGCTGAGTTCGTCCCAGCTCCCCAGATCGCCCGCGTGTACGTCGAAAAGTCGTATTTCCTCGGACCGGATAAGGGCGGAGAGCGCGCCTACCGGTTGCTGGCGGAGGCGCTCAAGCAGACGGGCCGCGCAGCGGTGGGCCAGTACGCCGCGCGCGGCAAGCAGTACCTGGTGTCCGTGCGACCCGAGGCGAACGGCCTCGTGATGGAACAACTGCACTACGGGGACGAAGTCCGCAGCATCGCGGAAGTCCCGATCCCGAAGATCGAAGTGAAGAAGCCTGAGCTCCAGATGGCTGTGCAGCTCGTTGAGCAGACCTCTTCTGAGGCGTTCCAAGCGGAGAAGTATGAGGACACCGTACGCAAGAGAATCCTCGAACAGATTGACCGGAAGGTGCAGGGCGAGGAAATCACGGAGGAGCCCAGCGAGGCACCGACTACCAAGATCATCGACCTGATGGAAGCCCTGAAGGCGAGCCTCAAGGCCAAAGGCGGGGCCGCCGGGGGGGAGCGGAAGCCGGCGAAGCGGGTGGAGGGGAAGGGCGAAGCGGCCAAAGCCGCGCCAGTCGCGAAGCGCAAGGTGGGAGGTGCGAGAGGTTAGTGTACCGGGATGAAGGGGTACACTTCCCGAGATGTCGCGAAGCTGCTGGGACTGACCGTCGCGCAAGTGCGGGGATTCGCACGCGACGGTTTTTTGACGCCCTCCTCCGCGCGCGGCGGCCGTGGCAAGCTGCGGTTTTCATTCCAGGATCTCGTGATCCTCCGAACGGCGAAGGGTCTCGTCGCTGCCCGCATTCCCACGCGCCGCATCCGCCGCGCCCTGAAGAAGCTCCGCCTCGAGCTACCGCGCGGGCGCTCGCTCGCCGAGCTGCGCATCACGGCCGAGGGTGATCGCATCGTAGTGAGCGACGGCGACACCGCGTGGAACCCCGAATCCGGGCAGATGCATCTCGACTTCGCCGTGTCGGACCTGGCGAGCCGCGCGGCGCCGATCGCGCGCCGCACGGCGCAGGCAGCGCGCGCTGCCGAGGGTGACTTCGACGCCGTAGCGTGGTACGACCTGGGGCTCGAGCTCGAAGCCGTGGCCCCGGGTGAAGCGCGCGACGCGTACCGCCGGGCGCTCGAGCTCGACGCCCATCATGCCGATGCCCACGTCAACCTCGGCCGGCTGCTGCACGAGCACGGGATGATCGAGGAGGCCGAGCGGCACTATCGGCTGGCGCTGCGGGAGCATCCCGACCACGCGACCGCGGCGTTCAACTTGGGGATCGCGCTGGAAGACCTGGACCGGCCAGCGGACGCGATCGAGGCGTATCGCGCGGCACTCGCGACGGACCCGCGGCTCGCGGACGCGCATTACAACGTGGCGCGGCTGTACGAGAAGGTCGGGAAGAAGGCGGCGGCGTTACGCCACCTGTCGATTTACAAGAGGCTGACGATGGAGTAGGAGAAACGTCTGTCACGGAGTGGCAGTGATGAAAGTGGTCGTGCTGGGTGCGGGTGCGGTGGGTGCATACTATGGCGGACAGCTCGCCCGCGCCGGCCATGAGGTCACCTGCTTCGCCCGCGGAGCGACCCTGGCCGCGCTGCGCGAGCGGGGCCTCGAGATCAGGACGCCCGACGGCACGTTCCAGGCACGCGTGGCCGCGACGGACCGCGTGGAGACGCTCGGGCCCGCCGATTTCGCCATCCTCGCGGTCAAGAGCTATTCGCTCGAAGGCATAGCTCCCGTGGTGCGACACTGCGCCGCGCAGGGAGCCGCCGTCGTACCGCTGCTGAATGGAGTGGAGACGGCTGAGCGACTCGAGCGCCTGGGCGTGCCGTCGGCGGCCGTGATCGGAGGTCTCACGACGATCAGCGTCGTTCGCCCTGGTCCGAGCGTGGTGGAGCGGCGCGGCCCCTTGCAAGTCGTCGTGGTGGGGGAATTCGACGGGCGGGTCACTGAGCGTGTCGGTCGCATCGCCGCGGCGTTCCGCGAGGCCAGCGTGGACGCCCACACCTCCGATCACATCCGGGTGGAGCTGTGGCAGAAGTTCGTCTTCATTGCGACGCTCGCCGCGGCGTGCGGGCTCGCCCGCTCACCGGTCGGGCCGCTCCGCACCGATCGGTTGGGGCGGCGCCTGTTGGAGCGCGCGATCGGAGAGGTCGTGGCCGTCGCCCGCGCGCGCGGCATCGCTCTGCCAAACGATGAGGCCGCGCGGGTGTTGGGTCTGATCGACGGATTGCCGTCCGCGATGAAGCCAAGCTTTCTCGGCGATCTTGAGTCCGGGGGGCCCACCGAGCTGGATATCCTCAGCGGGGCCGTCGTCCGGTTCGCCGAGCAAGCGCATATCGCCACACCGATCCACGATACGGCGACCGTCGCACTGGCCGACCGGCGCGCGGGTGACGTCGGCTCCCCGGCGGTCGGCCGACACGGTAAGATTCAGAACCAAGGAGGATGAGCGATGAAACCGTCGCCTGAGCAGTTGACGCGCCTCAAGGCCTACTACGAAGACAAGGTTTTCGGCGAAGTGGAAATCAACGCCGTCAAGCACAAGGTGCAGGAGGGACGAGGGGTGTTCGTGCTGCTCGACGCCCGCCCCCGCGACGCCTTTCTCGCCGGCCACATCCCCGGCGCCCTGAGCGTTCCCCTCGATCAGGCCAGCGACGTGGTCAAGGTCCTCTCGCCCGATCGGCAGTACGTGACCTACTGCTGGAGCCATACCTGACACCTCTCGGCCCGGCTGGCTCTACAGTTGGTAGAGCACGGATTGTTCGCGCGAGAGATGAATGCGGGCTGGGGGGAGTGGATAGCGGACAAGATGCCCACCCACTCGACCGCGACCGTCACAGACTATCGGTGCAGCTGCTCGGACAAGGTCTAGCGGTGGCTCAGCCGACCATGTCCCCGAACTGCTGCGCCAGCTTCGGCCCGATCCCCGACTCCTCGTGCTTGAAGAAGATGAACGCGTCCTGCCACCCCTTCCCCAACTCCTGCACCTGCTTGGCCCACTGCTCGAGGTCCTTCTTCTTGTAGCCCTCGTCGCGCAGCCTCAAGTAGCCGAAGTCGGCCGTCGCGACGAGCGGTGTGTGGCCATCTTCCGTGTCTGCCACGCACAGCGCCGCGTTCGCGGTCCGCAGCGCCTCGTACACGTCGTCTGTGAACCACGACTCGTGGCGGAACTCCCAAGCGCAGCGCAGCTCGGCAGGGAACTGCGTGAGCAGGTCGTTCAGCCGCTCGAGATCCTTCTTGAAGTTGGGCGGTAGCTGAAACAGGATCGGCCCCAGCTTGGGCCCGAGCTGCTTGCCGGTCTCGACGAAATACCGCAGCGGGTCGTCCACGTCCTTGAGCCGGGCGATGTGCGTAATGCGCTGCGGCGCCTTGAGCACGAACGTGAACCCGGCAGGTGTCGCCGCATCCCACCCCGTCACCGTCTTGGCGTTCGGCATTCGGTAGAACGTGTAGTTCACCTCGACGGTCGAAAGCCGCTGGGCATAGTACTCGAGCATCTGGGATGCGGGCAGCTTCGCCGGGTAGAACGTGCCCTTCCACTCGGGGAAGTTGTAGCCGGAGGTGCCGACACGGACGTTCACGCCACCCAGACAGTCTTGATATTCACGAACTCCCGCAGCCCGTATTCCGAGAGCTCGCGCCCGTAGCCCGAGCGTTTCACGCCGCCGAACGGCAGCCGCGGGTCCGACTTCACCAGTCCGTTGACGAACACGCTCCCCGCCTCGATCTCCCCCGCGACGCGCTCGCCGCGCTGCCTATCCTCGGTCCAGAGCGACGCGCCCAGCCCGTACACGGAGGCGTTCGCAATGCGGACCGCGTCGGCCTCGTCCTTGGCGCGCATCACCGCCGCCACCGGCCCGAACGTCTCCTGGTCGAACGCCGGCATGCCGCGCTGCACGGCGACCAGCACGGTGGGCGGGTAGAACGCACCCGGGCCATCGGGGAGCTGACCGCCCAGCATCACCTGCGCGCCCCGCTTCACCGACTCCTGGACCTGCCAGTGGAGGTTGGCGCGCAAATCGAGGCGCGCCTGTGGCCCGATCTGCGTCGCCGGATCGAGCGGGTCGCCCACCGTGCGGGCGCGCATCTCCTCTGTGAACCGCTCGAGAAACCGGTTCGCGATCCGGTCGACGACGATGAACCGCTTGGCCGCGATGCAACTCTGGCCGCTGTTGATCAGGCGCGCCTCGGCGGCGGTCTGCGCCGCCTTCGTCAGGTCGGCGTCTTCCAGGACGATGAACGGATCGCTGCCACCGAGCTCGAGCACGGTCTTCTTCAGGTGCCGTCCCGCCTGCTCCGCCACCTCGCTGCCGGCGCGATCGCTGCCGGTGAGGGTCACGGCGCGCACCCGCGTATCGGCGATCATCCCGCCCACGGCGTCGTTCTGTAACAAGACTGTCCGGAACAACCCGTCGGGGAACCCCGCCTCGCGGAACACGTGCTCGATCTCGAGCGCGCAGCGGGACACGTTGGGGGCGTGCTTCAGGATCCCGGCGTTCCCCGCGACGAGCGCCGGCGCGGCGAAGCGGAACACCTGCCAGAACGGGAAATTCCACGGCATGATCGCGAGCACCGACCCGATCGCGTCGAACCGCACGTAGCTCCGCGCGGCGTCCGTTTCGCACGGCTGCTCGGCGAGGAACGCCGCCCCGTGCTCGGCGTAGTAGTCGCACGCCCAGGCGCACTTCTCCGCCTCCCCCACGCCCTGCGCGAGCGGCTTGCCCATCTCCAGCGCCATGGTGCGGGCGTATTCGCGCGCGCGCGCTCGCAGGATCCGTGCGGCGGCCCGCAACCGCTCCGCGCGCTCGGTCACGGGGCGCCGGCGCCAGTCGCGCGACGCCGCGTCGGCGCGCTCGAGGATCCGGTCGAGCATGTCGGGCGAGGTCTCCTCAAACGTCTCGAGCACGTCGCCGGTGGCGGGGTTGATCGATTGAAACGTCATCCTCGTCTCGCCTCTCAGCCCTTCTTGGACCGGCTCACCACCTCCGGCCGATCTCTGACCCGATCCACCGTGCAGACAAACCCCAGGGGCTCGTTGCCCGTGGCGCGGAACTGATGCGCCACACCGGGTGACACGTACACGCAGTCGAAGGGAGCGATGTCGAAGCTCCGCTCACCCAGCGCCACGCAGCCACGTCCACGGAGCACCACCACCGCGTGGGGGTGCTGGTGCCGCTCGAGCGTCGAGTAGCCACCGGGTTGCACCTCGAAATAACGGGTGACGAAGGTGAACGGCTCCTCGCCGGCATTCTCGCCCAGCAACGTTTGCCGCGTGACGCCCTTGTAGGGAGCATCCCCGCTCTTGTATTCCTTGACGGGCACCGCGTCCCAGCGGAACCCCGCGAATTTGAGGACCTTCGATCGATCATCCATGTGTGTGTCCGCCGACCGCGGCGGCTAGCCGTCGCGCCGCCGCCGTGAGATCCGGTTGCGCATACAAGCTGCCGCCGACAAGAAAGATCGTGTCGGTCCCATACCGGTCGAGCCAGTGCGGCACGCGGGCCGCGTCGATACCGCCGGCGGGGACGGGGAACGCCGGCCGAACGGCCGGGAGCGGCCGCCGCAGATGGTCGTTGATCGCCGCGCAGGTCCGCTCCGAGAACGTAAACCGCCCGCCCACGTTGGGATAGATCACGCCGTCGCTCCCCGCGACGCGGAACAGGTCGCCGAGCAGCACCTCGGGCGCGATCCCGTGGTCCTCATGAAAGAACGCTCCCGCGAGCGACGGGTGCGATATGACTGCGAGCCCCCCCCTCCCCCTCCCGCTCCCCCTCCCCCTGGGCGCGGCCACCGCGCGCAGCGTGTCGAGCCCCGCCGGCAGCGCGTTGACCACCACGCCAGGGCATCCCACGCGTCCCGCGAACGCGGCCCGCTCGAGCGCCGCGGCCGCCCCACCGGTGACGTTCGGAAAGTAGAGCGTGTTCCCGCCCGTCTCGCGGTTAGCGCGCGCGACAGCCTCCTGACACAGCTCCACGCGCTCGCGGAACGGCGCGGGTCGCTGATCCCCGAGGCTGTGATCGTCCTTGATGATGTCGATGCCGCCGAGCGCGAGGCGATAACAGCGCTGAGCCAGCTCCGCGGCGGAGGCTCCGAGCGGCTTGAGCGCGGCGCACAGGAGCGCGCGCTCCCGCGCGCCCGTGAGCGCGCGCAGCCCCGCGATCCCGAGTCGGGGACCGCCGAGCGCGCTCAGCAGCGCCGGCGGCCAGTCGATCCCCGCGATCAGGATCCCCGCCTTCAGCGAGATGTTGCCGAACAACAGGTTCAGGAGCTGGGGGATATCGTCGCCCACGAGCTCCGGATCGAAACCGATCACCGCGCGCCAGCGCGCATCGCCCAATCGCTCCACCGTCTCGACGCGCCCCACGATCCGCCGGGCCGCGTCCGGCAACGCGGCGTCGGGCGCCAACTCCACCGTCTGCTCGTGCGCGATGTCACGCGCCCGCAGCGCGGCTTCGCGGGCGTCGGTGCCGGCGAGGTGATAGGTGACGCGTAGGCTCATGTGATCCCGATCACGTGGATCGTAGTGTCGTGTCGCCGCGGACCGCCCTGGTTGCAAGGGTGCCGCGCGCCGGCTCGACCGACGCCCGATTGCGTATCCTTATAGCACGTGGCGAGTTGTCTCGCACGGCCCACCGGGGGCACGTCCCTTGCGCTTGGTAGCGCGCCGAGCCGCCGAGTGCGGCCCACGAGGAGTGACGCATGCCACGGTCATGGTTGCCCGGCGAGCCGGGGGATGACGAGCTGGAGAGTCTGTTCGAGCAGGATCGGGAAGCCTGGCGCGGCGACGTGCATGTCGCCGACGAGGCGTGGCGGCCGGATTCGCGCGACACCGGCTGGCGCGGCGCGGAGCACCTCGCGGACTGGCCCGAGTCGTCGGCGGGCCCCGAGTATTGGATGTACAAGCGGGCCGCGGAAGACTCGTGACGCACGATAAGGACTGAGCTCGCGCCTGAATCCACACGGGGCCCGACCGCACGCGTACGCGGTCGGGCCCCGCCTGTTTCCGCGGGGTTGGGGAGGGCGACGTCCGTCGCTTGCGACCCTTCCTCGGGCGGGGTATGCTGCGGGCCCACAACCCTTCCGCGCCCGGAGTCGACCCATGTCCCGCGTTGCCGCCACTCGCTCGCTCGGTTTCCTCGCCGCCGTCCTCATCGCCGCCGCTCCGCTCGCCGGCCAGCAACCGAAGCGGGCGGCCGCCCGGCCAGACTCGACGCGCGCGATTCCGGCGGGAGACCCGGCGCTGCGCGCATTGCACTGGCGACTGGTCGGCCCGTTTCGGGGCGGCCGGGCCGTGGCGGTCGCCGGCGACCCGACACGGCCCCTCGTCTTCTACTTCGGCGCCGTGGACGGCGGCGTGTGGCAGACGAAGAATGGCGGCGAGACGTGGAGCAACCTCACCGACGGCAAGTCGGACATCGCTTCGGTGGGGGCGATCGCGGTGGCCCCCTCGGACCCCAACGTGATCTACGTGGGCGCCGGCGAGGCCGACTGGCGCGAGGATCTGACCTACGGCGACGGGATGTGGCGCTCCACCGACGGTGGCGAAACGTGGCGACACCTGGGCCTCGACGAGGCGCGCCACATCGCCGTCGTACGCGTGGACCCGACGAACCCCGAGGTCGTGTACGTCGCCGCGATGGGGCATGCGTTCGGACCGAACCCCACGCGAGGCGTGTTCCGCTCCTCGGACGGGGGCAAGTCGTGGAAGAAGGTGCTCTTCGTGGACGATTCGACTGGGGCGATCGATCTGACCCTCGACCCGGGGAATCCGCGCATCCTGTACGCGGCGCTCTGGAAGAGCCAGCGGTTCCCGTGGGGCTTCGTGGCGGGGGGCGGGAACAGCGGCCTGTGGAAGAGCGCCGACGGCGGGGACACATGGAGCGACATCACGGCGAGCCGGGGTTTACCGCGCCGACCCCTGGGTCGCATCGGGATCACCGTCTCCCCCGCCAACCCGGCGCGCCTGTGGGCGAGCGTCGAGGCACCGGACTCGGCCGGCGGGATCTTCCGCTCGGACGACGCCGGAAGGTCGTGGGAGCGCGTGAACGCCGACCAGAAGTTCATGATCCGCCCGTGGTATTTTTCCTTCGTGACGGCCGACCCGGCGGAGGAGAACACCGTGTACGTCCTGAACCTCGGTACCTGGCGCTCCGTGGACGGCGGCAAGACGTTTTCGCGCGTCCGCGTCCCGCACGGCGATTGCCACACCCTGTGGATCGACCCGCGCAACCCGCGGCGTATGATCGAGGGGAATGACGGCGGCGCGACCGTGTCGCTCGACGGCGGGGCGGCGTGGTCGACCGTGCAGAACCAGCCGACGGCGCAGTTCTACCACGTCGCCACCGACGACCAGTTCCCCTACCGCATCTACGGCGCGCAGCAGGACAACTCGACGGTCTCGATCGCGAGCCGCTCGGACGACGGCGCGATCACGCTGCGTGACTGGTATCCCGTGGCGGGCGGCGAGTCGGGCTATATCGCGCCCCAGCCTGGGGACGCGGCCGTCGTGTACGCGGGTACCTACATGGGAACCCTCACCCGCTACGACCACCGCACCAAGCAGGCGCGCGACGTCTCGGTGTGGCTCAACAACTACGACGGGTACCCTGCGGCCGACGTCCCCTACCGCTTCCAGTGGACGTTCCCGATCGTGTTCTCGCCGCACGACCGGAACACGCTGTACGTGGCGGCGCAAAAGGTGTTCAAGACGACCGACGGCGGCGGCAGCTGGCAGCCGATCAGCCCCGACCTGACGGCCCACGATCCGGCGACGCTCGGACCCTCAGGCGGGCCGATCACCCGCGACATGACCGGTACGGAGTGGTACGCGACGGTGTTCACGTTCGCCGAGTCGCCGGTGAAAGCGGGCGTGCTGTGGGCGGGTTCGGACGACGGCCTGGTGCACGTGTCGAAGGACGGCGGGGCGACGTGGCAGGACGCGACGCCCAAGGGACTGGGCAAGTTCACGCGCATGAGCATGATCGAGCCCTCACACTTCGACGCCGGGACAGCGTACGCCGCAGCGAACCGCTACCAGCAGGACGACGTTCAGCCGTACCTCTTCAAGACGGCCGACTACGGCCGGACGTGGGCCAAGATCACGACCGGGATCCCGATCGGCGCCTACACCCGTGCGATCCGGGAGGATCCGGTGCGCCGCGGCTTGCTGTTTGCCGGCACCGAGACGGGCATCTACTTCTCGTTCGACGACGGCGCGCGCTGGCAGCCGCTGCAGCTCAACCTGCCGCGCAGCTCCGTCCGAGACATCGCGATCCACGGCAGCGACTTGATCGTCGCGACCCACGGGCGCGCCTTCTGGGCGCTCGATGATGTCTCTCCGCTGCGCCAGCTCACCGATCAGGTGCGCGGCGAGAGCGCGCATCTCTTCACGCCCGAGCCGGCCGTGCGGTTCGCGGGCGGCCGCAGCGAGCGCCCCGCCGCGGGCGAGAATCCGCTGCCCGGCCTCGCGGTCACCTATTATCTGAAGGACAAGCCCAAAGGCGAGGTGACACTGGCCTTCCTGGACAGCAGCGGGGCCCTGATCCGCAGCTACTCGAGCAAGGCCGACTCGAGCGCGAGGGACGTGAAGGAAGACAGCGCGACCTACGCGCCGAGCGACTCCCTCGTGCCGGCCCGGGTGGGCACGAACCGGTTCGTCTGGAACCTCCGTTCGCCGGATGCGAAGAAGGCGAAGGACATCGTCGTCGACGAGGGGATGGTGGAGGGACCGGTCGTACCGCCGGGACGCTATGCGGTGAAGCTCACGGCCGCCGGGCAGAGCCAGACGCAGCCCTTCACGGCCGTGAACGACCCGCGCGTCACCACGCCGCTCGCCGAGCTCGCCGCGCAGTACGCCCTCGGGCGGCGGATCCATGATCGGATCGATACCCTGGTCGCCGCGGTGGACCGTATCGAGCGGGCCGAGCAACAGCTTCAGAGCTGGACGGAGTGGACCAAGGAACGCCCGGAGGCGGCGCGCATCAAGCTGCAGGCCGACTCGCTCAAGGCGAAGCTCGAAGCGGCGCGTGGCCGGCTCGCGGAGCCGCACGCGCATGCCGACGAGTCCACGCTCCACTGGCCGATTCAGATCTACAATCAGCTGCTGTCGCTCAACGCCATGGTGCAAAGCGCCGACGCCGCGCCGACCAAGCAGGAGCAGGAGGTGTTCCAGGAGCTGTCCGGCCGGCTCGACAAGGAGCTGGCGCAGCTTGCGGGCCTCGAGACGACCGATCTCGCGGCATTCAACCGGATGCTGAAGGACTTGAGCGTGCCGGCGGTGGGTGCGGCAGCGGAGAAACGCTGACGCGATGACCGTCCTCGCCGCGATCCTCACAGTCGCGCTGTCCGCGGGCGACACGCTTTCGGGCCGCGTCGCGGACAGCGATGGGAAACCGGTCTCGGGAGCGACGGTGGTCGTGATCGAGCTGCACCGCGTGGCGCTCACGCGGGCCGACGGCGGCTTCCGGTTCGCAGACATGCCCGCCGGGCGCTACACCGTGACGGTGCGCGGCCCGGGGTTCGCGCCGCTCGCGCGCGCGGTCACGGTGGCGGGGCCGACTACGCTCGTCGTCACGTTGCAACGGACATCCGTCTGGGTCGAGCCGGTCACGGTGACGGCGACCCGCGCCCCGCTCGACGCCGGGGCCTCGCCCCTCCCGACCGACGCGCTCTCGGAAGACCGGTTGCGCCGCGAGCAAAGCGTCTCCCTCGCCCAGTCGCTCGCCGAGCTGCCTGGGGTCAACGCCCTCACGACGGGGCAGCAGATCGGCAAGCCCGTCCTCCGCGGGCTCACCGGGCCGCGCGTGCTCGTGCTCGAAGACGGCAGCCGCCTCGAGGACTACTCCTGGAGCGACGAGGACGGCCCCTCCGTGGACGCCCGGCTCGCGCAACGGGTGGAGGTGATCCGGGGACCGGCCAGCGTGCTGTACGGCTCCGACGCGCTGGGCGGCGTGGTGAACGTGATCCCCGAGGAGCTTCCCGATGCGAACCAGGGACCGAAGATCTTGAGCGGCGGCTTCGAAGTCTCCGGGGCCTCCAACAACGCAGAGCTCGAGGGCGCGGCGCGGGTCGAAGGGGCGAGCGGCGCGTGGGGCTGGCGGTTGTTCGGGATCGGCCGGTTGGCGGGCAGCCTCCATACACCCGCAGGCGAGCTCGACAACACCGGGTTCAGCGCGCTCTCGGGGGAAGCCGCCGTCGGCACGCGCGGGGCGCACGGCAGCACCACGCTGCGCTACACGCGTTCCGGTGGCGAGTTCAAGCTGCTCGAGGCCGAGGGACCGGCGAGCGGTGAGGCGGGTGGCCCCGAGCGCAAGCTGGCGGATGACCGCGTGCAGCTCGCGGGCGAGTATCTCGTGGGTGGCGTGCGGCTCGAGACCAAGGCCCAATGGCAGCGGCACTGGCTCTCCGAGGTGTCGGACACCGGGACCGGCGCGGGCGGCCAGCCGCTCGAGGGGACGACGTTCGACTTGCTGCTCAACACGGCGACGCTCGACGTCCTCGCGCACCACGCGGCGGGCGCGCGACTCCGCGGGACCGTGGGGCTCTCGGGCGTGTACCAGGTGAACGACACGCGCGGGCCGATTCCCCTGGTCCCCGACGCCCACGTGCGCTCGGGTGCGCTGTTCGTGTTCGAGGAGGCGGCGCTCGGGCGCATCGGCCTGCTCGCCGGGGCCCGCGTCGATGTGCGGCGGCTCACGGCGGACTCGAACGCGACGCTCCGCCTGTCGTCACAGACGCGCGACTACACGGCGCTGTCCGGCAACGTGGGCGTCGTCTATCGGCCTGCGGCGGCCGTCGCCCTGACCGCGAACCTCGGCCGCGCCTGGCGCGCGCCCACACTGTTCGAGCTGTTCTCCAACGGGCCGCACCTGGGTGAGGCGCGCTACGAGATCGGGGACCCGCGGCTCAAAGCGGAGGTCGGCACGAACGTGGACGTAGGTGTGCGCTGGCAGGGGTCGCGCGTCCGCGCCGAACTGGCGGCGTACCGTAACGCCATCGGCCGGTTCATGTACATCACGCCGACCGACTCCTTCGTTTCCACCACGTCCACGGACTCGCTGCGCGTCTATCGCTACGAGCAGGCCGATGCCGTGCTGCTCGGCGGTGAGGCCGGAGTCGAGGCCGAGCTCACGGCCGCGCTCACGCTGCGCGCGCGGGCGGACGCCGTCCGGGGCACCAACCAGGCCACGGGCGAGCCACTGCCGCTCGTCCCCCCGGCGCGCGCGGCGCTCGGCGCGGAGCTGCACCGCGCGGCACTCGGCTGGGTCGACCGCGCCTACGCGGGCGCCGAGGTGGAGGTCGCCACACGGCAGACGCGCCTCAACCCGCTCGACGTCGCGACCGCGGCCTACACCGTGCTCAATCTCTCGGGCGGCTTCGTACGGCCGATGCTCGGCCGGGTCGGCCGCGTGGATCTCACGATCCGCAACACGACCAACGTGAGCTACCGCAGCTTCCTCAGCCGCTACAAGGAGTTCGCGCTCGACCCGAGCCGGAACGTCGTGGTGCGAATCTCGCTCGGAGAGTAGGCGCGTGCGACTCGCCCTCACGGCCGGATGCGCGCTCGCCCTCGCCGCGCCCACCACCTCCGCCCAGCTCCGCCAGAAGGAGTTCGATGCGTACGTGAGCCGGGGGCTCCAGCTGCTGCGAACCCCGGGCGCGGCGATCGCCGTCGTCAAGGACGGGAAGGTCGTGTTCGCCAAGGGGTACGGCGTACGCCGGCTCGGCGACAAGGCCCCGGTGGACGCGCACACCCTGTTCCAGATCGCGTCGAACACCAAGGCGTTCACCACCGCGGCGCTCGCGATGCTGGCCGACGAGGGCAAGCTCTCATGGGACGACCCGGTCACGAAGTTCCTCCCCGCGTTCCAGCTGTACGATCCGTACGTGACACGCGAGCTCACCGTGCGCGACCTGGTCACCCACCGCAGCGGGCTGGGCCTCGGCGCAGGCGACCTGCTGTGGTTTCACTCGAACTACGACCGCTCGGAGATCACGTACCGCATCCGGTACGCCAAGCCGGTCTCGAGCTTTCGCGGTCAGTACGCCTACGACAACGTGCTCTACATCGTCGCGGGCGAGGTCGTGCGCGCCGCCGCGGGCAAGACGTGGGACGACTTCGTGAAGGAGCGGATCTTCGCCCCGCTCGGCATGACCGAGACGGGCACGACGATCGCCTACTTCACGTCGAGCGCCAATGCCGCCGCGCCGCATGCGACCGACGACGGCAAGCTGCAAGTCGTCCCCGTCGACTCCGTCGACAACACCGCGCCCGCGGGCGGGATCGTGTCCAACGTCGCCGATCTGGCGAAGTGGGTGCTGTGCCGTCTTGACTCCGGCCGCTACGCCGGTGGCCGCCTCTTCAGCGAGCCCCAGGCGCGCGCCATGTGGTCCGGCCAGACGATCCTGCCGATCGCCGACCCGGACCCGCCCCTCGCCGCCTTGCGCCCCAGCTTCGCCGAGTACGGCCTGGGCTGGCGGCTGCGGGATTATCAAGGCCGAAAGATCGCCTCCCACACCGGGGGCCTCGCCGGGATGTCGTCGCAGATCACGCTCGTCCCGTCCGAGAAGCTCGGCATCGTGATCCTCACCAACTCGGAGTCGGACCTGATGGCCGCGCTCACCTACCGCCTGCTCGACGCGTTCTTCAAGGCGCAGCCGACGGACTGGGTCGCGGCCTTCGCTCGGGCGGCCCAGCTGACTCAGGCGAAGGCGGACTCCACCCTCGCGAGCGTCCGGGCTACGCGCGACTCCGTCTCCAAACCGTCCTTGCCGCTCGAGAAGTACGCGGGACCGTACCACGACGACCTGTACGGCGACGCGGCGGTCACGCTCGAGAACGGCAAGCTCGTGCTGCGCTTCAGCCGCTCTCCGGCATTCACGGGCGACCTCGAGCACTGGCAGTTCGACACCTTCATTGCGCGCTGGCGGGCGCCGCACCTCGAGGACGCCTATGTGACGTTCGCGCTCAACCCCGACGGGTCGATCGATCGGTTCCGCATGACCGCGGTCTCCCCCCTTGCAGATTTCAGCTTCGACTATCAGGACTTGGAGTTCCGGCCGGTCGGCAGGTCGCGTTAAGATTCCGGTCGAGCGCAAGGAGGACGTGTGATCGCGGAGCTGCTACACCGGCCGTGGCCGTGGTACGTGACCGGCCCGCTCGTGGGCCTCGTCGCGGTGAGCCTGCTCGTGATCGGCAACAAGCCGTTCGGCATCTCGAGCAATCTGCGGCACCTCTGCGCCGCCTGCTTCCCGGGCGACGTCGCCTTCTTCAAGTACGACTGGCGACGATCAGGTCTGTGGAACCTGGTGTTCGTCGCGGGCGTGGTGGTCGGCGGCTTCGTCGGGGGGGTGCTGCTCTCGAACCCGGAGCCCGTCGCCATCACGGCGCGGGCGCATACGTCCCTGGTCGCGCTCGGTATCCACGACTTCGCCGGGCTCGTGCCGCGCGAGGTCTTCAACTGGCACGTGCTGTTGAGCGTACGCGGGCTGCTGCTGGTGGTGGGGGGCGGATTTCTCATCGGGTTCGGCACTGCGTACGCGGGCGGGTGCACGTCCGGGCACGGGATTTCCGGGCTCGCCGATTTGCAGGCGGCGTCGCTCATCGCCGTGCTCTCGTTCTTCGCGGTCGGCGCCGCGGCGAGCTTCTTGCTCTTGCCCCTCCTCCTGCCGCGATGACCGCGCCCCCGCCCCCCCAGCTCCCCCGGCCCCGCGAGCGCCTCCTCCCGGTCTATGGCGCGGCCGGCGTCGTCTTCGGGATTGTGCTGACCAAGGGCGAGCTCGTCTCCTGGTTCCGCATCCAGGAGGCGCTGCGCTTCAAGGGCCCGTACCTGTACCAGGTGTTCGCCTCCGCGCTGGCCGTGGCGATCCCCGCCTTCCGCCTGCTCAAGCGCCGCGGAGTGCGCTCGCTCACCGGCGAACCGATCGCGATCGCGCCGAAAGCGCTGGGAAGCGGCGTCCGCTACGTCGCGGGCGGTGCGATCTTCGGGCTCGGCTGGGCGCTCGTGGGGGCGTGCCCCGGCCCGTTATTCGCGCTGGTCGGGGCAGGTGTCGGCGTCATGCTGCCCGCGTGCATCGCCGCGCTGGTCGGAACGTGGATCTACGGATACCTGCGGCCCCGGCTGCCGCACTAGCCCGCCGGCGACTCACGACGGCGGCGGTCGTCCTGGTCGTCGCCGTCTGCTTGCGGTACTACGAAGTCTCGCCGTTCCCAACCTGGCTGTACGTCTTCGCGTGGTATCCCACGCTCGTCATCCTCGATCAGGCGGTGGTCCTGCTGGGCGGCGAGTCGCTGCTCGCGCGGCCGCGCGCCCTCGCCGCAATGCTGTGGTGGTCCGCCGTCATCTGGTTCCTGTTCGAGGCGATCGACTTTCGGCTGCAGAACTGGTACTACGTCTTCCTGCCGGCGCGCCGCGTGGAGCGCTGGTTCGGGGTCACCGTATCGCTCGCGACCGTCGTGCCCGCGGTGCTGCTCCCCGAGCGCCTCCTGGATCGGCTCGGCGTGTGGCGGCGGCTCGCGTCGCGCCCCATCCCGCTCCGACCGCGAGACCTCCGGCTCGCCGTGTGGATCGGTGGCCTCACCCTCGCCGCCGTGCTCGCCTTCCCCCGGGTTCTGTATCCCCTGACGTGGGGCGCGGTGTGGCTGATTGTGGAGCCGCTGTTGTATCGGCGCGATGCCGAGCGCTCCCTGTTCGCCGACATCGCGCGCGGTAGGTGGGGACGCGTGGCGCGGCTCATGGCGGCCGGACTGTTCGCCGGCGCCGTGTGGGAGTCATTCAACGCCGTCGCCCGCGCGCGCTGGATCTACACCGTGCCCTTCCTCGAGCACGTCAAGATCTTCGAAATGCCGCCCGTCGGCTTTCTGGGTTTCCCGTTCTTCGCGCTCGAGGTGTGGTCGCTGTATCACCTGCTCGCGTCGCGCACGACGCCTCGGGCCGTCGTGGGGTCGGCGGCCTTCGCACTCTTGGTGCTCATCGGCATGGACGCGTGGACGGTGAGCTCCACGACGCCGCGTCTGGCCGACCTCCCCGGCGTCACGAACGGGGTGCTCGACCGGCTGCGGGACGCGGGCTGGACCGACGTGTTCCGGATCGCGCGGACACCGGCGGCCGAGCTGGCCTACAGCGCGAACCTGAGCCCGGAGGACGCCCGGGCGACCCGCCAGGCCGCTCGGCTCGCGACCCTGCGCGGCATCGGCACCGCGCACGCCGCCGCGCTGATCGGCGCCGGCATCGCGACCGTCGAGGACCTGGCTCGGGCCGATCCCGATTCGGTGTGGCGGGTGGTGCACCACAGCGCGCGGCCCACGCGGGCGGAGGTGCGGGTGTGGGTCCGGGCCGCGCGCGCGCTCACGGCTGCCCGTCCGACGCCGACATCAAGGTGAGCGCCCGCGCACTCACCTTCTTGGGGTCACGGAATCAGCAGCACCTTGCAGGTGGTCTTGCGTCCCTCGAGCTGGCGGTGCGCCTCGGCCGCCTGCGCGAGCGGGAACTCGTGACCGATCCGGACCTTGAGCTTGCCCGACCGGAGCCAGCCCAGCACTTCACCCGCCCGCGCGAGCAGTTCCGCGCGCGTCGCGGTGTAATGGGCGATCGTGGGTCGGGTGAGAAACAGCGAGCCCTTCTGGCTCAGCACCTGTGGATCGAGCGGCCCCACCGGCCCGCTCGACTGCCCGTACAGCACCATCATCCCCCGCCGCGCGAGGCAGTTCAGACCCTTGTCGAAGGTCGTCTTGCCGACGGAGTCGTAGATCACCGCTAGTCCGGCGCCGTCTGTTAGGCGCTTAACTTCGGCCTCGAAGTCCTGCTCGGTGTAGAGGATCACCTCGTCCGCACCGGCGTCACGCGCGAGGGCGGCCTTCTCGCGGGTCGAGACGGTCCCGATCACCCGGGCGCCGCGCAGTTTCGCGATCTGGCACAACAGCAGGCCCACGCCTCCCGCCGCCGCGTGCACGAGACATGCGTCCCCGGGCTTGAGCGGGTAGGTGGTCGAGGCGAGGTAATGTGCCGTCATGCCCTGGAGCATCGCGGCGGCGCCCTGCTTGGTGGTCACGCCGTCGGGGAGCACGATGACCCGCTCCGCCGGGACCGCGGCATACTCGGCATAGGCGCCGAGCACGCCGGCGTACGCGACGCGGGCCCCGACCTTCACGTCGGTCACCCCCGGCCCGACCGCCGTCACGACCCCCGCCCCCTCCTGCCCCAGCGTGAAGGGGCGTGGCACCGTGTATCGTCCAGTCCGCTGGTACACGTCGATGAAGTTGACCCCAGCGGCCTCGAGCTTGATCACCACCTGGCCGGCCGCGGGCTGGGGCTGCGGCACGTCTTCGTAGCGCAGCGCCTCGGGTCCGCCGGGCGCGTTCACGCGGATAGCCTTCATCTCGTGCCTCCTCTTAGAGCGCGGCCCGCACCACGCCTCCATCGACGCGCAGTGCCGTGCCGTTGGTCGCCGCCGACGCCCGTCCCCGCCGTCGTCTCGGCGAGCCCGCGCGCCAGACCCACCGGAGCGATCTTCGTTACGCCGTAGTGGATCATCTCGGCCGGGATCTGGACGGCGGATTCGCTCGAGATGAAGATGACGCGCCCCCAGTTCCGGGCAAGCATCCCGCTCAGATAGTGGCGCGTCAGCCGCACACCGCTGAGCACGTGGGCTCCGTCACAGCTCCTGCGGCGGTCTCACTAGCGCCGTGGCTGATCGAGCTCGCGGAAGTCTGCGTCGTCGAGCTCGAGCAGCGCCGCCCTAGTGTTCTCTTCGAGGTGTGACACGCGCGAGGTGCCGGGGATCGGGAGCATGACCGGCGAGCGCCGGAGCAGCCACGCGATGGCCACCTGAGCCGGCGTGGCGCCGAGCCGCTTGGCGACCTGGCCGAGCCGGCCCCGTTGCGCCAAGTCGCCGGCCGCCAAGGGATACCACGGCAGGAAGGCCATCCCGTGGCGCTCGCAATACTCGAGCACGCCCTCCGATTGGCGGTCCGCCAGGCTGTACCGGTTCTGCACCGACACGATCGGCAGGATGGTGCGCGCCTGCTCGATCTGCGCGACGCTCACCTCGGACAGCCCGACGTGCCGGATCTTCCCTTGGGTCTGCAGGTCCTTGAGCGTCCCGAGCTGATCCTCGGCCGGCACCTTCGGATCGACGCGGTGCAGCTGGTACAGATCGATCTGCTCCAGCTCGAGGCGCTTGAGACTTCCGTCGAGCGCCGCCCGCAGATGCTCGGGCCGCCCCTCCGGTTCCCACTGATCTGGTCCCGGGCGCAGCAGCCCGCCCTTCGTGGCGATGACGAGATCTTTCGGATACGGGTGGAGCGCCTCGGCGATGAGCCGCTCGCTCACCTCGGGGCCGTACGAGTCGGCGGTGTCGATCAGCGTGATGCCCAGCTCGACGGCCCGACGCAGCACGGCGATGGCCTCGTTGTGGTCACGCGGCGGTCCCCAGATCCCCTTCCCCGTGAGCCGCATCGCCCCGAAGCCCAGGCGATGTACCGGCAGGTCGCCGCCGATCTTGAAGGTCCCGCTGCGCGCCGCCGGCCGGGCGTCCTGTTGAGTGATTGCTTCGTCGATAGCGCGCATGACAGTCTCCTCTGGGTTCACAAGTGAGTCCTTCGGTGATCAACGTGACAGCTCGTGCGGGTCAGCGGTCGATGAGGGTCAGGTGCCACGCTGCGTAGCGCGGACCAGCCACCGCGCCCGGTGGCAGCGCGGCGTCGAGCTGCGCGACGTCGGCGGCGCTGAGCTTCAAGGTTGCCGCAGCGACGTTCTCCTCGAGATAGCGCCGCCGCTTCGTGCCGGGGATGGGCACGATGTCTTCGCCCTTGTGCAGCAGCCACGCGAGCGCGACTTGTCCGGGCGTCGCGCCCTGCCGCGCGGCCAGGTCGCGCACGACGGCGGCCGCGCGCATGTTCGCGTCGAAGTTTTCCCCCTGGTAGCGCGGGTCACCTCGGCGGTAATCGCCCTCCCCATACTCCTCGGCGCGCTTCGCGGTCCCGGTCAGGAATCCCCGACCGAGCGGGCTGAATGGCACCAGGCCGATGCCGAGCTCGCGGAGCAGCGGAATGATTCGCGCCTCGAGATTCCGCTCCCAGAGCGAGTACTCGCTCTGGAGCGCCGAGATCGGGTGCACCGCGTGCGCGCGTCGGATAGTGTTCTCTCCCGCCTCGGACAGCCCGAGGAACCGCACCTTGCCCGCGCGCACCAAGTCCGCCATCGCCCCGACAACGTCCTCGATCGGCACCGTGGGGTCGACGCGATGCTGGTACAGCAGGTCGATGTGGTCGGTGCGGAGCCGGCGGAGCGAGGCCTCCACCACCTCCCGCACGTGTTCCGGCCGGCTATCCACGCCCACCGTTTTCCCATTCTCGATGCGGAAGCCAAACTTGGTGGCGATGACGACAAGGTCGCGCCGCCCTTCCAGAGCGCGGCCGACTAGCTCTTCATTTGTGTAGGGGCCGTAGGCCTCGGCGGTATCGAACAACGTGACGCCGAGCTCGATGGCACCGTGAATCGTGGCGATCGACTCCCGATCGTCCGGCACACCATAGGACTGGCTCATTCCCATGCAGCCCAGCCCGAGGGCCGAGACCTCGAGCCCTTGTCGTCCAAGCTTCCGCCTCGGCAGCATGGCCGTCATCGTGCCGGGTGGCTCAGCGCGTACACGTAGGCCGCCGCGGCGCGCGCCTGGACCCACGTCAGCTGCGCCCCGCCCAGCGGCGGCATCACGCCAGTGTGCTCCTTCGGGGCCGGCACGCCGTCGGTGATCGTCTTGAGGATCGACCCGAAGCTCCCGTCGCCCCACAACCAACGATCGTCGGTGAGGTTGGGTCCGAGCGGCGAGCCTTTGGCGTCCGGTCCATGACAACCGACGCAGGTCCCACCGCCCGCCTGGCCGTGATAGACGCTGTCGCCGAGGGCGATCATCGCGGGCGTGATCCCGGCGGCCGCGAGCGCGCCGGCGTCGGGGTGAATGCCTTCGGGCGGCCCGGGTGCCGGGGCCGGCGTCGCCGGCGCCGGCGACGGCGTCGGTGCACGCACGGCACCCGTAGTCGCGCCGGTGTACGTCACGCGCCAGATGCGACCGTGCGCGTCATCCGTGATGTAGAGCGTGCCGTCGGGTCCGACCGCAAGCCCCGTGGGACGGTGGGCGGCCTGCCCCGGCTGCTTCACGGCTCCCGCGAATCCGTCGGCGAAGATCTCGTAGCCGCCGGCGGGCCTTCCGTTCGCGAACGGCACGAACACGACGTTGTAGCCGCCCTGCGGGAACGGCGCGCGGTTCCACGAGCCGTGGAACGCGATGAACGCGCCGCCACGGTAGCGGGTCGGAAAGGTCGTGCCGTTGTAGAACACGAGGGCGTCCGGCGCCCAATGCGCCGGGAACGCGGCGACCGGCGCACGCTTGGTCGCGCACGGACCGACGCTCTTGCCCCCGTTGCCGCCGTACTCGGGCGCCAGCACCAGCTTGCCCTGCGCATCGTCGAAGTAGCATTCCGGCCAGCCGTAATCGGCGCCGCGCTCGATGCGGAGCAGCTCCTCCGCCGGAAGGTTCGCCCCCTGCTGGGGCTGGTACAGGCTCGGCCAGTTCTCCGCAAGCTGGTCGCGCCCGTGCTGGGTGGAATAGACGCCGCTGCCCGTCGCGTCGACGGCGATGCCCACCGCGTTCCGGATGCCAGTCGCGTACCGCTCGGCGGGCGAGAACCGCTGGCCGATGCGGTTGGCGTCGTAGCGCCAGATGCCGCCGCGCGTCTCGAGCTCGGTGCAGGGTCGGTACCCCGGGGAGCGCAGCGTGCGGTTCTTGAGCTGGCAGGCGTTCGACGCGGAGCCCAAGTCCATGTACAGCCCGCCGGCCGAGTCGATCGCGAAGGGGTGCATGGGGTGGTCGCCGCTGAGCGGCAGGCCCTGCACGATCGTGTCGGGGGGGGCGCCGCTCGGCGCCATGGCGCCCGCCGGCAACGCGTAGCGCAGGATCTTGTCGTTCGCCTCGGCGTACAGCGCCCCACGATAGAGAGCGATGCCGGTGCCGCCGGCGCCGCCGCTCTGCACGCTGTCGCCAAACCGAACGATCAGATCGGCCCGGCCGTCGCCCGTCGTGTCGCGCAGCGCGACGAGGAAGCCGCCGGCCGGCGGCTGGTCGTTGCCGTAGTATCGGCCGCTCCAGGTGTTCACGTACACGACGCCGTTGGGCGCGACGGTGATGTGTCGGGGGTGGCCGAGGTTGTCCGCGAACACGGTCGCGCAGAACCCGTCGGGCAGGGTGAGGCCGGCGTTGTCCGGCGGGCAGGCCGGTCTATCGCGCGGTACCGCGGCCAGGGTGGCAGCAGCGGCGACCACCAGGACGACCAACTTCGTGCCGTATCGATCCATACTCGTCATCTCCTTCGAGCACTTCAGTCCGCGACCAGGTTCACCTGCGCTGTTGCGAGTGCGGTATAGCGCGGCTTCATTCGTACTCGTGGATGATGGTTCGCTGAGTACGTGGGGAGGCGGGCCACCGTCGGGGTCTCCTGGCTTGGGCGAGGCGACGCAATCCGCGACCGGTCAGCTCAGTCGGCCCGCTCCCCATTGTGCAAGACTCACAACGCCCCGCGCAACGTTGCGGTTCCATGCGGCTCATTCAGGAGGAGCTTATGGAAACATCCTCTTTCCCCGACCGACGCCTCCTACTTGGGCTGCTCGGACTGAGTACCGTCACGGGCGTCGTCGATGCGGCCAGCTACCTCGGGCTGGGCAACGTCTTCACGGCGAACATGACGGGCAATGTCGTGTTCCTGGCCTTCGCGCTCGCCGGCGCGCCCGGACTGTCGGCTCCTCGATGCGCAATCGCCCTGGTCGGGTTCCTCACTGGCGCCTTGGTGGGAGGCCGAGTCGCGGCCGCTATGCGTTCCGGGACACGATATCGGGGGGCGGCCACCGGGTTTGCCGCTGAGGCGGCACTGCTACTCACCGCAGCCGCGGTGGCGATCGGCTACCCCGCCTCACACGCCGGCCACTCGACGCAGCTGTACACGGTCATCGGCGTCACTGCCGTCGCCATGGGTATCAGAAACGCCACGGTGCGGAGCCTCGGCGTGCCGGACATGACGACGACCGTGCTGACACTCACCCTTACCGGGTTGGCGGCAGACTCGACGCTGGCCGGCGGCGGCAATCCGCGCTGGCCGAGGCGCGTCGCGTCGGTGGTGGCGATGGCTGGAGGGGCGGCGGGTGGGGTTCTCCTGCTAAGGCAGTCGCTCGCTTTGCCGCTTGCCGTCTGCGCCTGCTTGACGGGCACGTGCGCTCTCACGGTTCGTCTCCTGCAGCGTGTCGGTCTTGCGACTCGTGCCTGACGCAGCAGGCCCGCCGCCTTCTCACGCTGGCATACGGCTCGCTTCCCACCGAGTTTATGGGGTGCATGATCGGCCACGTCCGAGCACGCTCGATCGTCTCTACAAGCTCGGTCTCTGGATCAAGGGGATCGATGGCGTGTTGGAGATGGCCGGCGGCCTCTTCCTCTTGTTCGTCAGCCAACCGCAACTCGGCCAGCTGGTGACGTTTCTGACGCAGCGCGAGCTCACCGAAGACCCGGGTGATTGGATCGCGAGTCACTTGCGTGATGCGGTGAATCAATTGTCACCGAACACGAAGCTCTTCGGGAGCATGTATCTGCTTGGTCACGGCATCATCAAGCTGTTCCTGATGGTCGGGCTGTTGCGCAACTGGCCGTGGTCATATCGGCCCGCCATCGCGTTTCTGTTGGTCTTCATCGGCTATCAAGTCTACCGCATGAGCCTGCACTTCTCGCTCGCGCTCGTGCTGGTTTCCCTGTTGGACGCTGCGATCGTGCTGTTGGTTTGGCGGGAGTATCGGCAGGTCAGCTACGCGAGCCCGAAGCGCTCCATACGGGTGTAGCGCCGGGCTCGTGCTGCGGGGGAGGTAGCATCCCGGTTGAGACTGGAGGCGGTATGAGAGTCGGATTCATCGGCCTCGGCAGCATGGGGTTGCCCATGGCCCGCCACCTGCTGCAAGCCGGCCACAAGCTGGTCCTGTACAACCGCACGCGCGCCCGCGCGGATCAACTCAATCATCTGGATCCTGTGGTCGCCGAGTCGCCCGCCGCCGCCGCAGGCGGCGCCGAGGTGTTGATCACGATGGTCGCCGATGATCCGGCCCTCGAAGAGGTGATGCTGGGCGAGCAGGGCGCGCTCGCAGCGCTCCCCAAGGACGCGATCCACGTGTCCATGAGCACCGTCAGCCCCGGGCTCATCCGCTGGCTCGGCGAGCGGCATCGCGCGGCCGGGCAGACGCTCGTCGCCGCGCCGGTGTTCGGGCGACCGGAGGCGGCGGAGGCGGGCAAGTTGTGGATCGTCGCGGCGGGACCGGCGCCGGCGATCGCCCGCTGCCGTGTCCTGCTCGACGCGATGGGCCAGGGCGTGATTCCCACGGGCGACGACCCGCCGCGGGCCAACGTCATCAAGATCGCGGGCAACTTCCTGCTCGCGGCGGCGATCGAGGCGCTGGGCGAGGCGTTCGCCCTGGTGCGCAAGTACGACGTGGCGCCGACCGACTTGCTCGACGTCGTGAACGGGCGACTGTTCCGCTCGCCGATCTACGAGAACTACGGGACGCTGATCGCAGAAGAACGCTACGAGCCCGCGGGGTTCAAGCTGAGACACGGACTCAAGGACGTTCGGCTCGCGCTCGAGGCGGCGGACGAAGCGACCGTTCCGATGCCGCTCGCCAGCCTGATGCGGGACCGCTACCTCTCGGCCGTGGCGCGCGGCTGGGGCGACATCGATTGGGCGGCGTTGGCGCGCGTCGCCGCCGCGGACGCCGGGCTCTGATGCGTCACCACCATCGGGTGGCCCCGCGCCCACCCGAACGTGTGTGGCCTCGGCACCGCATGATTTGTTACACTGCGTTCACGATGACACAACGAACCGATTGCAGTCTCCGCGGTAATCACGATGTATGCTCGCTCAACCGCAGTCGCGGGAGAGAGCAGGGGGCTCGCACGTAGTCGGCATCCAGGGTTTCGTTGTGGCCAACGCCCCCACGCTGAAGTTCCAGGACTTGGGGGCGTTGGCTTTCGTGGACGTGTCACTCTTGAAACGGGAGATGCACTGATGATTCGCTCGACCTTGCTTCGCATTCCATTATTGACTGCCCTGGTCGGCGCGCTCAGCGCCGCGCCGCGGCCGCAACCGATGGTGACGTTTCGCAGCTCGTTCGCCGGCGTCGCCGCCGACCGCCAGCACTGCACGTGGGAGGGCACGGTGGACGGCGCGGCGCGCGGTCACATCACGATCGCCTTGCGTCAGGTAGAAGAGCCGGCCGCCGCCGCGAACCCAATCTGGCACGTCGCCTCGACGTGGACGGTGCGCGACGAGACGGGCGTGCACTCGTTCTCCGCCAATCTCGAGGGCATGGTGGACTGGAAGGCCGGGACGCTGCGTCTCGGCGGCGCGGTCGCCGACGGCTGGCTCGCCGGGTCGTGGGTGGAGGTGGACAGCCGCATCGTCAACGGTGACCTGGTGGGATCGCTCTCGATCATCCCCGCCGTCGCTCACCGATGAGCGCGACCTGACGCTCACCCCCCCGCAATCGCCGGGATGACCGTCACCTCGTCGCCGTCCTGGACCGGCGCCGCGAAGCCGCCGCGGAATCGGACGTCCTCGTCGTTCACGTAGAAGTTCACGAACGGGTAGGGCTTGCCGTCCTTGTCCCGCAGCCGGGGACCGAGCGCGGGGTACCGCGCCGCGACGTCGGCCACCGCTTCGCCCAAGGTCCGGCCCGTCGCCTGGATGGTGCGCGCGCCGCCCGCGTGGGTCGCGAGCACCGAGGGCAGATTCACTGTGATCCCCATGTCAATTCCTCCACTCGATTCCGGTAGTCACCGCTCGACCAGCGCCGCGACCTCGCGCAGGCGCGGCGCGATGACGGGCGCCTGGGCGAGCACGCCGTTCACCGCCTCGACCGTCTTCAACCCGTGGCCGGTGATGCAGAGCACCACCTCGTCCTGGGGCCCGAGCCGCCCGGCCCGCGCTAGCGCGAGCGCCGCTGCCGCCGTCACGCCGCCGGCGGTCTCGCCGAACACCCCCGCATCCTCGGCGACGAAGCGGATCCCGTCCACCAGCTCGGCGTCGCTCACCGCCGCCGCCCATCCTCCCGTCTCGCGGATGGCCCGGGCGGCGAACGCGCCATCCGCGGGATTGCCGATCGCCAGCGAGCGGCAGATGGTGTTCGGCACCTCGGGCTCGATCTGGTCCGTGCCCCCCCCGCCCCCCCCGCCCCGCTCGACGAGGCGGACGATCGGCGCGCATCCCGTCGCCTGCGCGCCGTACAGCCGCGGCGGTCGCCCCTCCACCAGTCCACACTCGAGAAACTCACCGAATCCCTTGCGCAGCTTGGTGAGGAGCGAGCCGCCCGCCATCGGCGCGACGACCGCCGCGGGGAGCCGCCACCCGAGCTGCTCCGCGATCTCGAAGGCGACGGTCTTCGATCCCTCGCCGTAGTAGCCGCGCAGGTTGACGTTCACGATCCCCCAGCCGAAGCGGTCCGCCACCTGGGCGCACAGGCGATTCACGTCGTCGTACGTGCCGCGCACCCGCACCAGCCGCGCGCCGTACACGCTGGTGCCGATCACCTTCCCCGCCTCGAGCTCGTCGGGGACGAAGATCCACGCCTTGAGACCGGCGCGCGCCGCGTGCGCCGCGACCGCGTTGGCGAGGTTGCCGGTCGACGCGCAGCCGATGGTGTCGAGGCCGAAGGCCGCGGCCGCGTTGATGGCGGCGGCCACCACGCGGTCCTTGAACGAGAGCGACGGGTGGCACACGGTGTCGTTCTTTATCCACGCGCGCGCCACCCCGAGCCGCCGCGCCAGCGCCGGTGCGTCGACCAGCGGCGTGAACCCCGTGTCGAGCGACAGCACCGGCTCGCCGTCGAACGGCAGCCACTCCCCATACCGCCACAGCGACGGCGGCCGGCCGGCGATCGTCTCTCGATCCGGGAGGCGCCGGGCGGGGTCGTACACGGGATCGAGCGGACCGAGACACTGGTCGCAGATCGCGATCGGCGCAGGGGCGCGCTCGGCGCCGCAGTGACGGCAGCGCAGCGGCCGGGCCGTGAGCGAGGCGGGAGCGATGGTGGCCGGCATGAGCACCTCAACAAAAAAGCCCGGGCAACGGGAGGCCGCGGGCGATCGCTTTTTAGCACCTTGTTTAACGTGGCGGCAATACGCGGCAAATCACCACGAAGCGTCAGTTGTCAGTCGTAAGATATCGGGTGAAGCTGGGAGGTCAAGTCACCTCGTTTCCCAGGCTGAAGAACTAAGCGGCAGGCGCGGGTGTCAGGTCGCCCACGAAGGTGCGCACGGCTGCGAGGGCCCGCTCGAGCTGCTCAGGCGCGGTGGCGTAGCACAGCCGCAGGTGCCCCGCCCCGCCGGGCCCGAACGCCGTCCCCGCGAGCACGGCGACGTGCTGCTCGGCGAGCAGCCGCTCGGCGAACGACTCGCAGGTGAGCCCCGTGCGCTCGAGCACGCCGCTGATGTCGGGGAAGCAGTAGAACGCCCCCGCCGGCGTCGCGCAACGGACGCCCTCGATCGCGCGCAGGCCGCGCACCAGCAGGTCGCGCTTCGCGTTGAGCCCGGAGACCATGCGCGTGACCGGCTCCTGCGAGCCGGTGAGCGCCGCCAGCCCGGCGTACTGCACGAACGTCGCCGTGCACGACACGTTGTTGATGATGAGCGTGGTCATGGGCCCGGTCAGGCGGGCCGGCATCACACCGTAGCCGAGCCGCCAGCCCGTCATCGAGTACCCCTTCGAGAACCCATCCACGATCACCGTGCGGTCCGACATGCCGGGGAGCGCGGCGATGCTGTCGCGGCGCCCGTCGTAGCGGATCTGCCCGTACACCTCGTCCGAGATCACCCACAGGTCATGGCGCTGCGCCAACTCGGCGAGCGCCGCGAGGTCGGGAGCGCCCGCCACCCCGCCGGTGGGGTTGTGCGGCAAATTGAGGATCACGACGCGCGTGCGTGGGGTGATCCGCTGCGCGATCGCCCGCACGTGCGGCGCGAAGTCACGGCCTTCGTCGAGCGGGTAATAGATCGGCCGGCCGCCTGCGAACCGCACGACCGACTCGTAGATCGGAAAGCCCGGATCGGGGCAGAGGACCTCGTCCCCCGGCTCGATCAGCGCGAGCGCCGCGCAGAACAGCATCGGCTTCGCTCCGGGCGTGACCACGATGTTCTCCGCCCCGGCGTGCACCCCGCGCGCCGCCAGCGAGCGCGCGATCGCGTCGCGCAGCTCGGGAACGCCGGCCGCGAGCGCGTACCGGGTGAGGCCGTCGCGCAAGGCCCGCACGCCCGCCTCCACGACGTGCGGCGGCGTCGGCATGTCCGGCTCGCCGATCTCGAGGTGGACCACCTCATGTCCCGCGGCCTCGAGCTGTCGCGCGGCCCCGAGCACCAGGTAGGCCTGTTCCGTACCGAGCGTGTCGAGGCGTGACGCGGCGTGCATGCTCAAGTCCTCCAGTGACAAACGAACCCCGGAGCGGCGCCCACCCCGGGGTCGGGATCGTGCAATTTATGTGCGTCGGTGCCGCCGTGACCTACCCGAACGGGCGGGCGGGGCGGGCGGGGCGGGCGGGTCCGCTACTTCGCGCGCTCCAGGTACACGCCCTCGCGGGGGTCCACCCGCACCTTCTCGCCCTCGTTGATGAACTCCGGCACCTGGATGGTCACGCCGTTCGAGAGCTTCGCGCGCTTCGTACTCGCGGTCTTGGTGGCGCTCCGCATCACCGGGGACGTCTGCACGACCTGCAGCTCGACGACCGACGGCAGCTCGATGCCCACGGGGCGGCCGTTCAGCCACTCGACCTGGATGTGCATCTCGGGTTGCAGCCAGTCGGCATGATCGCCCACGGCCTCAGCATCGAGCGTGTGCTGCTCGTAGCTGGTCGTGTCCATCACATGGACGCCCCCCTGGTCGCAATACAGGACCTGGAACTCCTTGGTCTCGAGCGGGGCCTCGTCCACGAAGTCGGTGGCCGAGAGGCGCGTGTCGAACGTGTTTCCCGTGACGAGGTTGCGCAGCCGCACTTGGACGAAGGCTCGCAGGTTGCCCGGGGTTCGGTGGGTGAAATCCATGACGCGGCACGGCTGCCCGTCGATGAGGATGACGTGCCCGCGCCGGATGTCGGTTGCCTTCATCTATACGCTCCTACACAAGCAAACGGCGCGGGCCGAACCCCGATGGCCCGCGCGTCAGAGCGGGGAAGATAAACCCGCGCACACGAGGGTCAACGGGTCGGCCGTGGCCCCGTCAACGACAGCGGCCCCGTCAGATACCCGGCCAGCTCCCGCGCCCACCAGGCTCCCGTGCGGGCCCGCTCCGCCGGAGTCGCAAACCGATAGCGGTAGTAGGCGAGCCGCACGTACTTGGGCGGTCCGTCGGGGAAGGGATTCTCACCCAGGAGCGACAGCACCTCGGGCGTCCCCCGGAGCAAGTGCCCGAGCAGGGAGCCGAGCCACTGCCGCGCGCCCTCGGGGTCGAGGGCCGCGAACCACATCTGCCAGTCGAGCCGCGGTTGGTGCGGCGCCACGAACCGCGGCCGCCGGGTCACGTCGCCCGGCTTCCAGCGGAACCGGTACTCGCGCCACCGGAGGCTGTCCGAGCTACCCTCGATCACGATCTCGGGGCGCTCCGTCGTCATGACGCGGAACAGCCCGTAGCCGTTGATCGAGCGGAACGGCGCGACCGCCGCGAGCAGCGGGTTATCGAGCCAAGCCCTCCCACCCTCACCACCCCGGGCGCCGGGGAGCGTCTGCGCGATCTCGCGCGCGAAGGCGAGTGTCGAGAGCACGGCGATCGCGGGCGCGACGACGCGGATGGTGAGCTGCTTCCAGCGCGGCTCGGCATCGCCTGCCTCGAGCGTGAGCGGCAGCACGCGCCGCAGCGTGGCGTCGTCCAGCAACGGCACGCACAGCACGATCGCGAGCGCGTTGAAAAACCCGTAGTTGCCGGTGCCGGCGATGCCGAGTTGCCCCAGCACGAGCAGCGCGCCCGCCGCCAAGCGGAGCCGCGCAAGCCGCTCGGGGACGAGGATGAGCCACGGCACGACCAGCTCGATCACCAAGACGGTGAGCAACATCCCCCGATGCGTCCACTCGGGGAGCCACTGCGCGTACCACGCCGTCCAGGTCGGCAGCGGCTGGGTCCAGAAGTGGTAGTCGAGCGCGGTCAGGTTGCGCCACGTCGGGTCGCCGCTCGCCAGCTTCGTGATGCCAGACAAGAACATCAGCCGAAACAGCAGCCACCACACGAGCCAGCGCATCGCGCGGGACGGCGCGCGCTCGCGCGCGAGGCTCGGCAGGAGCTGGGTGGGCGCGTACAAGATCGCGAGCAATCCCGTCTCGAGCAGCAGGGCGTCCCACTGGAACCAGAGGAACGTCTGGCCCACGACGCTGAGCGACAGGTAACACACCCACAGCAGCGCGAGCGTGGGCGCCTGCGCGACGCCGGCGACGAGCAGCAGCGCCAGCGCCGCACCCGCCCAGCAGAGCGCCTCGAGCGTCCCGTCGCCCGCGCCGAGCCAGCATAGGGTGGGGAACAGCCGGTAGGCCCGTCCGCCGTACAGCGCGTGCGCCCCGTCGAGAAAGGCCCGAGCCGGCAAGATGCCGTGCTCGCCGACCAGGCCCCGCATCTGCCCGACCAGCGACACGAACGCGATGAGGTAGATGACGCCGAGCAGGCGCAGGAACAACCAGCGCGACAGCAGGTACGTCGGCCGGTCGCGCGGACGGGTGGCCCAAGGCTCGGTGATACTCATCGTCGCCCTCCCAAGATGGGCCGCGCTAGCGTATCGGGGAACCTTCGAGCGCCGGGCGAACCGCACCGCGCCTTCCGGGGTACGATGCTCCGTCCCAGGGCTCTCCGCGCCCGGCGGGCGCGTGAGCCATGTCACCAGTTTTCAGGTAGGAGGTCAAGTCATGTTCCCCACCAGCCGTCTCGCGGCCGGAGTGGCGTGGCTGCCGGCCGCGCTCCTCATCGTCGCCGGGTGCAACCAGGGTCCGTCGCCGGAAGTGCAGGCGCGCATCGACAGCCTGTCGCAGGCATCCACCCAGCGCGACCGCCTGATGCAGGAGGTCGCGGAGAACACGCGACTCGTGAGCGAGATCAGCCGGGACCTCGCGAAGGTGAGCGTCCCCGCCAAGCAGCTCAAGAGCACCGCCGAGTCGCCGCTGCGCGCCTCGCGCGACACGCTCATCCAGAAGATCCGTTACGTCACGACGCGCGTGCGCGAACTCGAGCCGCGGCTCAAGGCGAGCGAGCAGCACATCAAGGAACTCACCACGATCTCCGACAGCCTGCGCAACGAGCTCGGCGCCACGGTGCAGAATCTCCAGGGGGTGATCGACACCCAGAAAGAGACGATCGCAACGCTCGGGGAGCAGGTGGACCGGCTCTCGACGGAGAACTCGGCCCTGAAGGACACGATCGAGAACATGGGGACCGAGGTCAACCGCGTGTATTACGTGATCGGCACCAAGGACGAGCTCGAGCAGAAGGGCGTCCTCCAGGAGGAGGGCGGCGCCCGATTCCTGTTCGTCCTGTGGAAGATGGGCAAGGCCCTCGTGCCGAGCCGCAACCTCGATCCCAGCGTGTTCACACCCGCCGACCGGCGCCATCTGGCCGAGCTCCCGCTGCCCGCATCCGATCGAGAGTACCGCATCGTGTCGCGGCAGGACGTGGGCGCGCTCGAGACGCCTCCTGGAGAAGACGGCAAGATCACCGGCAAGGTGAGGATCGCGGACTCCGCGCGTTTTTGGGCCAACTCGAAGTACTTGATCATCGTCGAGGGGTGACCGAGCGGGCGGCTTGACCGCGGCCGCGCGGTCCGCTAGCCTCACCCCCGTGACTCGTGGAGTCACAGCGAGCGGCGCTGCGCTTGGTCCCGAGCCCGGACCAGCCAGCGCCGGGCGCCCTGGGTAGCGCTAGCGCGCCTCGACGACACGTCTCGCACCTCACGAGAGGGGGGCTCATGCACGCAGTGATTCGGCGGTATCGCGTACGGCTGGGGACGGTCGAGCAGGCGGCGCACTATGCCGAGAAGGGGTTCTTTCCGCTGCTCCGCCAGATCCCGGGCTTCGTGTCCTGCTATCTGCTCGACGCCGGGAACGACATGCTCACGTGCATGGCGCTGCTCGAGACGGCCGACGGAGCCGCGGAGGCGGTGCGGCTGTCGCGCGAGTGGTTCCGCGACGAGTGGTCGTCGTTCCGGCCGATCCCTCCTGAGCTGGTCGCGGGCGAGGTGCTGGCGCAGGCTACGAGCGACCGGCGCCGCGTGCCCGACCGCCGGCGGGTCGTCGGCGCGATCGGCCCCGAGGCCTGGGCGGGCGCGGAGCGTCGCGTCGGGGCAGAGCGGCGGGTGGAGGCCGCGAGCTGGGCCGCGGCGGGTTAAGCTCCACCGTCCTCTCCCCTCGTCCACCCTCCCGGCGGGCGCCGAGCGGCGCTAGTTCATCCGGCGCCCCATGTCCCCCGTCCGCCGCCTGTTGCTCCGAGCCTCGCGCAGCGCGTGGCTCGCCCGCCAGCTCTCTCACCGCTCGTTCTTTCGCCGGGCGGTGCGGCGCTTCATGCCCGGGGAGGACCAGGGCGCCGCGCTCGACGCCGCGGCCGCCTTCTCCCAGGAGGGAATCGGCGCGGTGCTCACCGAGCTGGGCGAGCAGGTGACGAACGCCGCCGAAGCGGCGGCGGTTCGCGATCACTACCTTGACGTCTTCGACCGCATCGGGGAGCGTGCGCTACCCGCCCACGTATCCGTCAAACTCACGCACCTGGGGCTCGACGTGCAGCGCGACGCCTGTCGCGACCACTTGCTCGCCCTCGCGGCCCGGGCCGCAGGCCGGGGCTCCTTCCTGTGGATCGACATGGAGGAGTCGCGCTACGTCGACGTCACGCTCGAGCTGTTTCGCCGGGTACGCAGCGCGCATGAGCGTGTGGGCGTGTGCCTCCAGGCGTACCTGCGTCGCACGTCCGCCGACCTCGAGACCCTGCTGCCGCTCGCACCCGCGATCCGCCTCGTGAAGGGCGCCTACAACGAGCCGGCGGAGGTCGCGTTCTCCCGCAAGCGCGACGTGGACGACGGGTACTTCACGCTCGCCGGTCGCCTGCTCGACCAGGCGGCGCGTGGTCGAGCGCGCCCCGTCTTCGGGACGCACGACGGTGGCCTGATCGCGCGCATCCGGGGACGCGCGGCCGCGCTGGGTGCGGGCCCCGGCGCGTACGAGCTGCACATGCTGTACGGCATTCGCGCCGCCGAGCAGCGCGCGCTCGCCCGCGCGGGCTGCACGGTGCGCGTGCTCATCAGCTATGGCAGCGCGTGGTTTGCGTGGTACATGCGGCGGCTCGCCGAGCGGCCCGCGAACGTGTGGTTCGTGCTCAGGAACTTGGTCTAGCCCCCAGAGTGCGCAGCTGAAGCCGCGGCGTTACCCGCGGATGAGCCTTGAGGCCTGGCGCCCGTCTCGCGACCTTTCCCCAACTCATGACCGCGCACGTACTCACCCCCACCCCCGCGGCGCTCGACCGCTGGCGCCGCGACACCCCCGGGTGCCGCGACCGGATCCATCTGAACAACGCCGGGGCCGCCTTGATGCCGCGGTCGGTGCTCGACGCCCTCGCGCGTCACCTCGAGCGCGAGGCTGCGATCGGCGGTTACGAGGCCGCGGACGAAGCGGCGCCACGGGTGCGGGAGACCTACGCACTGGTGGCGCGGCTCATCGGCGCGGCGCCCCGGAACGTGGCCCTGGTCGAAAACGCCACGGTCGCCTTCTCCCAGGCTCTGTCCGCGTTCGATTTTCGGCCCGGTGATCGCATCGTCACCACGCAGACCGACTATCCGTCGAATCAGCTCATGTACCTGTCGCTCGCGCGACGCGCGGGGGTCGAGACGGTCCGCGCGCACGACCTGCCCGAGGGCGGGGTGGATCCGGACAGCGTGCGTCGGCTGGCGCGCCACCCGCGCACGCGACTCGTCGCGCTCACGTGGGTGCCCACCAACTCGGGGCTCGTGCAGGACGCCCGCGCGGTGGGCGACGTGTGCGGCGAGCTCGGCGTCCCGTACCTGGTCGACGCCTGCCAGAGCATTGGGCAGATGGCGGTGGACGTGAACGAGCTGCACTGCGACTACCTCAGCGCCACCGCGCGGAAGTTCCTGCGGGGCCCGCGCGGCATCGGGTTTCTGTACGTGTCGGACCGAGTGCTCGAGCGCGACGTCTTCCCGCTGTTCCCCGACCTGCGCGGCGCCGACTGGACCGACCCCGACGCATTCCGCCTCGCCGACGGCGCCCGCCGGTTCGAGAACTGGGAGTTCGCGTACGCGCTGGTGCTCGGGCTGAGCGAGGCGGCGTGCTACACGCTCGACGTGGGGTCGGCCGGTCGCGAGCGCGCGTGGGCGCTGGCCGCCTCGCTGCGCGAGCGGCTCGAGACGATTCCGGGCGTGCGCGTCCTCGACCGCGGCCGGGAACGGTGCGCCATCGTCACGATCCACGTCGCCGGGCGCGACGCCGCCGACCTGAAGCTTCAGCTCCGGGCGCGGGGCATCAACACGAGCTCCGCGGACCGCCAGTCCGGCGTCATCGACATGGATGCAAAAGGGGTGGCGTCCGCGCTGCGGCTGTCCCCACACTACTACAACACGGAGGACGAGCTCGACGCCGCCGTCGCGGCGCTGGCCGAGCTCGCTCGCGCCTGACCGAGAGGGACGGTCGTCTCGATCCACATCGTGGTGAAGTGGCGGCTAGCCCCGCACGCGCCCGCGGTGCTCGAGCCAGTCCTTCACCGCGAAGCCCAGTGACGCGCCGAACCCGGCGCTGGCCACACTCAGCAGGAGCTTTCCGGTCGCGACAAGCACGATCATGCCGATATCCCCTCTCGAACGCCGACGCCCCCACGCTCGGGACTTGGAGCGCGGGGGCGTCGGTCTTCCCAGGTCGGTCGACTGCTACGCCCTACCTCCCACGCATCCGCGCACGCCCCACGACTCGCTGGGCGTTACAACGCGCGCGATTACCGCACATCCGCGGAAACATGGGACGCCGCATCACTCACCGTACCTTACCCCACACTCGCGACGGAGGTCAACCGCCCAGTCGGGCGGGGGGGCCGTCAGTCCTGGTGGGCCTTCCAGGCTTCGTAGTAGACCCCGACGTCGTCGAGAAATCCCCCGTGGCGCGGCCGCCACCCCAATAACCGGACCGCCTTGCGCCCGTCCACGTGCTGGCTCACGGCCAGTGCCTCCGCGAAGTCGCCCATCGTCTTGCGAGCCTCGGCGAGCGGCAGGGGACGGATCTCGCCCCGGTAGCCCGCCGCGCGCGCGGCAGCGCCGGCCATCTCGAGCACCGTAGCGCGGGAGCCATCGCTGATGTCGAAGACCTCGGCCCCCCCCGAGCCCACTCTCCCCCACCCGCAGGTAGGCGTCGGCGAGGTCGTCCGCATGCACCATGGTCCAGCGGTTGCGGCCGTCGCCCACGACGGTGGGCGGCTTGCCGGCGCTCGCATCGGCGAACCAGGGAGCGGTGAGGCCTCCCGGCCCGCCATACACACAGCCGGGCCGGATCACGAGCCCACGCACCCCGGGAGCCTGGAGCACCAGCTGCTCGTGCGCCGGCCGCCACGCCACCAGTGCGACCGGATTCAGGGGCGTGGTCTCATCCACCATGCGGTCGCCGGTGTCGCCGTGCACCCACGCCCCGCTCGTGAAGATGAGCGTCTTGGGTCTCGCGCCGCGGCGCCCCGCCTCGACCAGGGCCTCGATCGCCGTCTTGTCCTTGGCGACGCCCTGCGCGGAGTACTCGAACGCCGCGTGCACGAGCACGGCGCATTCGGCGGCCACGTCGGCATAGCTCTTGGGGTTGGCGAGGTCACCGATGACCGGCTGAATCTCCTGCTGCGCGAGCCGCCGCGCCTTCGCCTCGCTCCGAGTGAGGCCCCAGACGCGATGCCCCACCCGCCGGAAGGCGGTGGCCACGCTCGACCCGACGTACCCGGTGGCGCCAGTGACGAATACTTGCATTGGGAGACTCCGGTTGCCGAGGGATGCGTCTCCGATAACGACGCTGCCCGAGGCGCGGTTCCGTCACGCTTCCGGGTCGTGACCGTGTTGCAGCGCGGGACGGTCGTCGTCGCCGTCGCCCGAGCCCGCGATCTGCTCGAACCGGTCCCGTACCCGGCCGGCCTGGCGGGCGCTCTCCTCGTAGCGCTTCAGCGCGTTGCCGAGGTGCGCACCCAGCGTCTCGAACACCGACCAGAACGCGTCGAATTGCTGGCGCAGGCCGCCCAACTGCTCCTGGATCTCGCGCGCCCGCTGCTCCACCCGCATCCCTTTCAGGCCGTGCAGGATGACCAGGAGATAGGCGTAGAAGGTGTGCGGCGAGACCGGGATGACGCGGCGCTGCATGGCGTGACCCAGGATGCTCTTTCCGTCGCCCGGGTCCTCGGCGCGCATCACCGCCTCGTAGTACACGTTCTCGGCGGGGATGTACATCAGCGCGAACTCGTAGGTCCCCTCGTCCGGCCGGATGTACTTGCCCGCGATCTCGTCGATGCGGTCTTTCAACGACCGACCGAACGCCCGCCGCTCGCGCTCCTGCTCTGCGCCCGAGGTCGCGAGCATGCGGCGGTACGCCTCGAGCGGGAACTTGGCGTCCACCGGCACAAGGCGGCCGCCGAGCTTCAAGACCGCGTCAACCCGCTCGCCCGACCGGAACTGGTGCTGCATCTCGTAATGCGAGGCCGGGAGGATCTGCTGCAGCAGCTCCTCGAGCCACACCTCGCCGATCGTGCCGCGGAGCCTCGGGACTTGGAGCAGCTGCTGCACGTCGCTCACGGTCTCTCCCATCGTCTCGAGGCGCTTCGTCACCTCGCCGAGCTGCCCCAGACGCTCGCGCACGTCCTCGAGCACGCGGGCCTGCTCGGCGCTCCCCTGCGCCAGCGCTCTCGGCAACTCGTGCTGCGCCGCGACGAGCTGGTCGAACCGGGTGCGCAGCTCGATGAGCTGCTGCTGGATGAGGGCGGCGGCGCGCTCGCCGGCGGGTCGCCGCAGCAGCAAGACGACGAGCAGAGCCGCGACGATGAGAATCGCGATCGCGACGGCGGCGGCGGGAGGGGGGGGCATGCCCGCAAGCTATGCGGGCACCCGGCGCCGGTGAAGGTAGATTGTCCCCGTGCCCGCGAATGCCGCCACCCGGCGCCTCTCCAAGTCCCGCTACCTCGCCGGCCTCCAGTGTCACAAGCAGCTGTGGTGGCGGGTGCACGAGCCCGAGGCGCCCGAGCTCGTCCCCGACGCGGCGCTGCGCAACCTATTCGCCCAGGGCAGCGAGGTCGGCCAGCGGGCGCGGAGCTTCGTCCCCGGCGGTGAGCTGATCGACCTGCCCTTCTACGAGTTCGACAACAAGGTCGCAGCGACCCGCGAGACACTCACCCGCGCGCCGACGGCGATCTACGAGGCCTGGTTCCTTGCGGACGAGACGTACGCGGGCGTCGACATCCTCGAGCGCGACGCGCGCGGGTACGGCGTGATCGAGGTGAAGGCGACCAACAGCCTCAAGCCCGAGCACATCCCGGACGTCGCGGTGCAGGTGCACGTGCTGCGACGGAGCGGCCTCCCCGTCGAGCGCGCCGAAGTGATGCACCTGAACCCCGAGTGCCGTCACCCGGACCTCTCCAACCTGTTCGTGCGGGAGGACGTGACCGCGGTGGTCGAGGGCGTGTTGGTGGGCGTGCCTGACGAGCTGGCCGCGCAGCACGCGATGCTCGGGGGGCCGCTGCCCGACGTGGCCATCGGGGACCACTGCACCAAGCCGCACCCGTGCCCGTTCATCGGGCGCTGCTGGCCCAAGCTCCCCGACCACCATGTGAGCAGCCTGTATCGGATCGACCGCAAGCAGGTGCTCGAGCTCGAGGCGGACGGCTACGCCACCATTTACGACCTGCCGACCGACCTCGAGCTCTCGGCGATTCACGCGCGCCAGGTGAAGGCGGTGCGGAGTGGCGCGATGGTGGTGGAGCCCTCGCTCAAGGACGCGCTGGCACAGTTTGCGTCCCCGCTGGCGTTCCTCGACTTCGAGACGGTGAGCCTCGCAATCCCCCGCTGGCCCGGTTGCCGGCCGTGGCAGCTCGTGCCGGTGCAGTTCAGCTGTCACGTCGAGGCGCGCGGCGGCGGGCTGGTGCACCACGAGTGGATCGCCGCGGGCCCCGACGACCCACGCCCCGCGCTCGCGGAGGCGCTCGTGACGGCGTGCGCCGGAGCGAAGAAGGTCGTGGCCTATCATGCGAGCTTCGAGCGTGAGTGCGTGCGCCACTTGAAGGAGGCGGTGCCGCCGCTGGCCAAGGAGCTCGAGCGCATCGAGAAGAAGCTCGTCGACCTCCTCCCGACCATCCGCAACCACGTCTACGACCCCGACTTCAGCGGCAGCTTCAGCATCAAGAAAACGCTGCCGCCGCTCGTGCCGGGGTTGTCCTACGACGACCTGACGATCGCGGACGGCGAGACGGCCACCGTCGAGCTGCTGCGCTTGATGTTCGACGGCGACCGCATGAAGCCCGGCGAAGCGGGCGAGCTGCGTGAGGCGCTGCTGCGCTACTGCGAGCGCGACAGCTGGGCGATGGTGAAGATGCTGGAGAAGCTGCGGACGCTGGTGGCGGATCAGTTGGAGTTGTTCTGGCCCTGAAACAGGTTCGCCACCTCACGCTTCAGCACTTTGCCGAGCGCGTTCCGGGGTAGCGCGCGCACCACGGAGAGGGCCCGCGGCACCTTGTACGGCGCGAGTCGCTCTTTCGCCCACCCCTGGAGCTCGAGCAGGGTGAGCTCGGACCCCGGCGCGAGCTCCACGGCCGCGGACACCCGCTCGCCCCACTCCGCGTCCTCGACCCCCACCACGGCGCACTCGGCGACGGCGGGGTGCGTGCGCAGCACTTCTTCGATCTCGAGTGCGGAGACCTTGTAGCCCCCCGTCTTGATGATGTCCACGCTCGAGCGGCCCAGAATCCGGTACGAGCCGTTTTCGAGTACCGCGACGTCTCCGGTGCGGAACCAGCCGTTCCGGAACGCCGCGGCCGTCGCGTCGGGGCGGCGCCAGTACTCGAGGAAGACCGCAGATCCGCGGACCTCGAGCTCGCCCGGCGTGCCCGGACCAAGGGGCGTTCCGCGCTCATCCACCAGACGCACCTCGACGCCCGGCAGCGGCGTGCCCACGAACCCCGGCCGGCGCTCGCCGCGCAGTGGATTCGAGAGCGCCATGGCGAACTCCGTCATGCCGTAGCGCTCGAGCAGCGTGTGGCCGCTGATCTCTTGCCACCGCGCGAGCGTCCGCACCGGCAGCGCCGCCGACCCCGACACCATGAGGCGCAGGTTCGCGCACCCCGCCGACCACGCGCGGCGACGCTCCGGCGGGGCGGCGTCCCACGCTTCGATCAGTTTGTGATAGATGGTCGGAACGGCCATGAACAGCGTCAGGTCGCCTCGCGCGATCCGCTCCCAGGTCTCGCGCGCATCGAACTTGGGGAGCATGTCGCAGCGCGCGCCGCTCCACAACGCGCAGCTGAGCACGTTGACGATGCCGTGCACATGGTGGAGCGGCAGGACCAGGAGAATGCGATCGTCCGCCCTCCATTCCCACGCCGTCACGAGCGAGCTCACCTGGGCGCAAAGGTTGGCATGGGTCGTTACCACGCCCTTGGGCTTGCCCGTGGTGCCGCTCGTGTAGAGAATCATGGCCCGGCGCGTTTCGGCGACATCGGGGAGCACGGCGCCCGCGCCGGCGGCGAGCGCCTGCGCCGTGCGCAGGCGACGCACCGCGGACGCCGCCGGCACCGCGTCGAGCCGGGGCGCGAGCACGGCGTCGGCGATGACGATCTCTGCGCCTGCGTCCCGGATCACGTACTCGAGCTCAGGCGGTGGGTGGGAAGTGGCGAGGGGAACGGCGACCCCACCCGCGCGCCAGATCCCCCACTGCGTGGCCACGTAGTGGAAGCCTGCGGGCGCGAGGAAGGCGACCCGCGCCTCGCCGAGATCGTCGTGCGCGCCGAGCAACGCCCCCGCAACCCGGGCGGAGGCATCGAGCAGCTCGCGATAGGTGAAAGCACCCTCCGCCGCGGTGATCGCGGTCCGCTCGGCGTAGCGGTGCGCGCGGATGACGAGCATGGACTTAGCTTGGACCGGAGCGACGCCCCGGGCAAGGGTCCCTGGGCAGCTACTGCGCCGTCCAACCCCCGTCTACCGGGAGCGCCGCGCCCGTGATCTGGGCCGCGTCCTCCGAGCAGAGGAACGCCGCCAGCCGCCCGAGCTGGTCCACCGTCACGAACTGGCGGGACGGCTGCTTCTCCGCGAGCAGCGCGCGGGCTCCCTCGTCGCGATCGACGCCGAGCGCCGCTGCGCGGGCTGCGATCTGCGGTTCGATCAGCTCGGTCCGCGTCCAGCCCGGACAGATCGCGTTACAGGTGATCCCTGATCCGGCGGTCTCGAGCGCCACGACCTTGGTGAGCCCCACCACGCCGTGCTTCGCGGCCACGTACGCCGCCTTGTTCGGGGAGGCGACGAGCCCGTGCACGGAGGCGGTGTTCAGGATGCGTCCCCACCGGCGGCGCTTCATGTGCGGGAGCGCGCGGCATGTCGCGTGGAACACGGCGGAGAGGTTGAGCGCGACGATCGCATCCCACCGCTCGGGGGGGAACTCATCGACCGGCGCGGTATGCTGGATCCCGGCGTTGTTCACCAGGATGTCGATGCCTCCGAGCGCGTCCACCGTGGCGTCCACCAGCGCCGTGACCGCCTCAGGGCGCGTCAGGTCCGAGGCGTCGTAGCGCACCGTCACCGAGCGTTCGCGCTCGAGCGTCGCCCGCAGCCGCTCGACCGCGAGCGGATCGCCGAACCCGTGGAGCATGAGGTCGCACCCCTCGGCCGCGAGCTGGCGCGCAATGCCGAGGCCGATGCCGCTCGTCGATCCGGTGACGAGCGCGCGCTTGCCGGTGAGCCCCGCCATCGCTCAGTCGTCGATGGCGCGTCGGTGCGTCTCGCGCGCGAGCCAGACCGATATGACGGTGATGACGACGAGCGCCAACATGTAGACCGACACGGGCCACGATTTCCCGCCGAAGCGGGCGAGCAGCGCCGTCGCGATCAGGGGCGACAGGCCGCCCGAGAACACCGAGCCGATCTGGGAGGCGAGGGAGGCGCCGCTGTAGCGCACGCGGGTGTCGAACAGCTCCGCGAAGAAGCTCGCTTGCGGGGCGTACATGGCGTCGTGCCCGAGCGACACCGCGAGCACGAGCGCGAGCCAGATCATCGCCGGCTGCCCCGTCTCGAGCAGCCAGAAGAACGGGAACGCGAGGATGCCGCCTGCCACCGCGCCGAACATGTACACGGGACGCCGGCCGAGCCGGTCCGAGATCGCACCCCAGGCCGGTACGGTCACGAGGCTCACGGCCGAGGCGACGAGCAGGCCGCTCAGGACGATGTTGCGGTCCAGCTTGAGCTGCGTCGCGACGTAGGTCAGCGAGAACGTGGTGAAGATGTAGAACAGCCCGTTCTCGGCGAGCCGCGCGCCGGTGGCGAGCAGCAAGGGCTTGGTGTGGTGGCGGAACACCTCGACCACGGGCATGCGCGCTTCCGCCCGGCGGCTCTTCAGCTTGTCGAACAGCGGCGACTCCGCCAGGCGGTGGCGAATCCACAGCCCGACGGCGAGGAGAACGACGCTCAAGAGGAACGGTACCCGCCACGCCCACGCCAGAAACGTGGCCTCCGGGTAGCGGGAGAAGGAGCGAAACACCAGCGTCGAGAGCAGCAGGCCGATCGCCACGCCCATCTGCGGCCAACTGCCGTAGAACCCGCGGCGATGTGCGGGCGCATGCTCGACCGCCATCAGGACCGCCCCGCCCCATTCCCCGCCGATCCCGAGCCCCTGGAGCAGCCGAAGCGTCACGAGCAGGATCGGCGCCCAGATCCCGATGGTCGTGTAAGTGGGGAGGAGCCCGATCGCCGTCGTGGCCAGCCCCATGATCGCGAGCGTCAGGTAGAGCATCGTCTTGCGGCCGAGCCGATCGCCGTAATGGCCGAACACGATCCCGCCGATCGGCCGCGCCATGAAGCCCACGGCATAGGTCGCGAACGCGGCGATGGTGCCGGCGAGCGGCGCGAACGTCGGAAAGAAGAGCTTGTTGAAGACGAGTGCGGCGGCGGTGTTGTAGAGGAAAAAATCGTACCACTCGATGGACGTACCGATAAGGCTGGCAGTGGCGACCTTCAGAATCTCCGAGCGGCCTTTCAGGTCGCTGTCACGCGGGACGACGGCGCCGGCCATGAGACCTCCGTGAATGTCGGGGAGGACGATGCGAACACCTCAGATCATGGCGTCCGCCGTGCCGGTTGGCAAATGCCCTCTCAGGAGTTCGCGCCGGCCGCGAGCGCGCCCTACTTCACCGCGTATTTCACCAACACGGTGCCAGTCTTCTCGTAGACCCGGTGCTGCGTCAACTCGAGCTTCGAGATCGTCGTCGGTCTGGGCAGCATCGGCACCCCGTCGCCGAGCAACACGGGGACGATCCCGATCTCGACCCCATCGACCAAGCCGAGCTCGAGCAGGCTCCGGAACAGCTCGCCACCCCCGAAGAGCCAGATGTCCTTCCCCTTCTCTTGTTTCAGCTGTGTCACGGTCTCCTCGGGACGCTCCGAGACGGTCACGTCGGGGCAATCTTGCTGGCGCAGGGTGCGCGAGAACACGTAGGCCGGCATGCCCGGCATGCCGCCGCCCTGCCGGCGCGCCGCTTCATAGGACTTGCGACCCATCAGCACCGTGTCAAAGTCCTTGAACATCGCCCCGAAGTCCATGTCCGGATCCATGGGGATCCAGTCGTACTCGCCTTTCGGGCCGGCGATGTAGCCGTCGAGACTCATGGCCACGGAGTAGCAAACTCGTCTCATGCGGTTCTCCGCGAAGGACAACTCGACGAAAAAGTGGTCAGGAGAGACGTCTCCTGACCACACGGCGTCTTCCTGAGCGTCCCGAGCTACCTACTTGACGCGAGTGTCGGTTCCCTCGGCCACCACTGTCCACGGCCCGCCGCCCATCGAGATCTCCCATTTCCACGTGTAGCTGTCAGGGGAGACCTGTTTGATCACGTAGTGGCCCTTCACGGTCTTTCCGCCCATCAGCGATTCTCCGTGCCAGTCCCACGTGTCGCCCCGGAGCTCGCCGTATGCGGGGTCGCCGCCCATGCCGGAGTTGTCGATGCCGTAGTACGTGTAGTGCGTGCGCTCGGTGCTGTAACCCATGATCCCGAGCCCGCGCATCTCCCCGGCGGGGCCACTGCCGTCTGAGCGGCACACGAGATAGAAACCGCCGGCGAACCACTCACACGTGGAGGTGCCGGCCATCTTACCGCCGGGCCCCATCGGCCCGGGCTTCACCTCGGCCACCTCATGCCAGCGACCCGCGAAGTAGTCCAGCTTCTGATGCTCGGGCCCGGGCTTCGGCGCCGGGGGCGCTTGCGCCCGGAGGGTGGACGTGGCGAGCAGCGTAACGGCGGCGAGCGAACGATACGCGATCCTCATGCGATGTCTCCTGAGCTGGACGGGCCGAAACATATCCCAGGGGCGGCCGAGGGCAAGAACGACCGGAGCGAGCTCAGGACGCGGCGCTGTGATGGGGGGTCTAGCGCCCGCTCAACGCCCGGCGCCCACCGGTCGCGTGACCGCCAGGTCCATCTCTTCCAGGAACCGGCTGCCGCCCGAGTCGAGCCCAAACCGCCGGTCGGCCCGCGTCAGGATCAGCCGGTCGCGCGCGCGCGTCATGCCGACGTACACCAGACGACGGGCCTCCTGGATCTCGTCTTCGCGATCCTCGACCGCCGCGTAGTAACCGGGCACCTGGAAGTCCTCGACGCCGACCACGTACACGCGCGAGAATTCCAGACCCTTGGTCGAGTGGAGGGTGAGCAGGTTCACGCGATCGGGCGCGACCTCGACGCCGTCGGACGTGGACAGCGCGACCCGCTCGAGCAACCGCCCGATGCTCTCGGCCAACGTCGCCGCCGGATCACCGTCCATGAGGGCGCGTAGCCGCGCGACCGCCGCCGGGTATCGCTGGGTCGGGTCCGGCTCCGCGCGCAGCCGCGCCATCAGCTCTTTTCCTCCGAGCCGCGCGATGACTTCGTCGACGGACGGGGCCGCGGCGCCCGTCCGCTCGCGCTCGGCGGCGTAGAACTCGAGGCTGTCGCTGTAGCGGCCGAGCGTGTAGAACCGGGCCACGTCGAACAGCAACCGCCGCTCGTCGCTCGGCCGGGCGTGGCCTTCCAGCGCGAGCGCGAGGCCGAGGTAGTCGAGCACGTTGAGCAGGACCGCCTTCCGCGCGCGGACCAGCCGCTGCCGACTCAGCTCGTGAAAGACCTGCGCCAACGTGACGGCGTCGTCCAAGGCGTGATGCAAGCGCCCGGGGTCGATCCCGAAGCGGGCGGCGAGGTCGGCGAGCTTGGCGCTGTCGCGGGAGAGCGACCGCGCGAGCGGGAGCGTGTCGAAGAAGACCAAACCGTCCAGACCTTCCATTCCCGCCGCCAGGCGCCGTAGCACCGGCACATCGAAGTGTTGACCGTTGTGGGCGACGAGCACGTCGTTTCCGATGAACGCGCGCAACCGGGGCCATACGTCGGCGAAGGACAACGCGTCCCGGACAACTGCGTCCGTGTGGCCGTGCACCCGCGTCGCGCCGGGCAGGATCGGCCGGGTCGGGCGCACGAGCGTGTGAAACCGGTCCGTGACCTTGCCCTGCTCCGCTCGCGCCGCGCCGATCTCCACGACGTCACAGGTCGTGACGTCGTTGTCGGTGGTCTCGAGGTCGAACGTCACGTAGCGCCGCAGGGTGTCGTCGAACTCGCGGGCGTGGAGCAGCTGGACCGCCTTGAAGAGGCCGAGCGCGAGGCCCAGGTCGCCGCCGTCCTCCGCCCGGAGGACGACGGCACCTTTCCGCGGCACACTGCCGGGCACGGGCGACGGAATGTGGCGTAGGCCCGCGCCCGCGAGCATGCCACGCAGCGCCACCTCGAGTCCGCCCTGCGGCTCGATCACCACGTCCCGCTCTTCGGCGATCGCCCGCTCGAGGCGTTCCGCAAGCCGGACTGCCGCCGGCAACCCGGCGGGGTCCGACAGCTCGTCGTGGCGCTCCTCCAGCACGTTGCGGTACGGCCCGACGCTCTGCGACAAGAGCTCCTCCACCAACGCGGGGAGCGAGTGGTGGGAGCGGTACAGCGCGGCGAGGTTCTCGACCTGGTACACGAACCGCCAGAGCTTCTTCGTGTCGGGGTCGTTGGAGGGACGCGCTCGGGCGAGGTCGCGCACGCTCACGAAAACGTCGTCCCCCCCCCTCGCCGCCGCCGCGGCCTGCACCTCCTGCAGCAGGTGCTCCGAGAAGACGAGCCGAGCGAACGCCTCCATGGCGACCGGGTCCGCGGCATCGCGCATCACCCGCAGCGCGGCGATCACGTAGCCAACCACCTCGTCTTCCGCGAGCGACCGCCCGCGCGCCAGCCGGCACGGGATGCCCGCGTGCAGCAGGTGACCCTCGAGGTACTCGCCGACGCGGTGTTGGCGGTAGAGAATCGCGTAGTCCCCCCAGCTGAGACCCGACACGGCCTGGTCAGCCACGAGGTCTTCGAGGAGCCACAGCGCCTCGGCCTCCTCGTCCGGAAACCCATACGCGCGCACCTCGTGCTCGGACTCCCGCTCGGCCGTGAGCTGCTTGTCGAACAGCTGGGGGTTCTCCGCCAGGAGACGGCGGGCGATTTCGAAGATCTGGTGTGAGCAGCGACAATTGCGGTCCAGCACGACGGGCCGCTCGATGCCGAACTCCTCGCGAAACCGCGCCAGCAAGCGGGGGTCGGCGCCGGTCCACGAAAAAATCGACTGCTCGTCGTCGCCCACGGCGAAGAAGTTCCCGTGAGGCGCCGCGAGGCGCTTCAGGATCTCGTACTGAGCGGGGTTCAGGTCCTGGAACTCGTCCACCAACAGGTAGTCCCACCGGGCGGCCACGGCAGCCGCGACCGCGGGGCGCTGCTGGAACACGTCTGCCGTCCGCGCGATCAGCTCGTCGAAATCGAGCATGTTCCGCTGGGCCAGGTACGCCGCGTAGTCGCGGTACAGCTGCTCGTCTCCGGCCGACAGCCGGTAGTGCTGCAACCGTCGCCGGCTGAAGAGGGTGAGCAGGGTGCCGCGCCGCTTCAGGTGGACGTTCAGGCGGCGCAGGACGATGCGCTGGTACTCCTCGTCCGCGACGCCGAAGCCCTTGCGCAGCCCGGCGGCTGCGCTATGCTCGCGGAGGATGCCCAGGCACAACGCGTGCAGGGTCCCGCGCGTCACCTCTTCCGCCCGATTTCCCAACGTCCGGCTGAGGCGCACGGCGATCTCCTCGGCCGCGCGGTTCGTGAACGTGACGGCGCAGATGCGGGCGGGCTGGAATCCGAGGGCTTCAATCAGGTATTGGACGCGGCCGATGAGGCAGAATGTCTTGCCCGCGCCGGGCCCGGCCACCACGAGCAGCGGGCCGAGGGGCGCCTCGATGGCAAGACGTTGTTGCGGGAGAGGGACCAAGTCCATGCACCTGGGAATCTACTGAGTGCTCAGCGACATACTCGACCTGGTGGCGCGCTACGGCTACGTCGTGGTCGCGCTGTTCGTCTCCGCCGAAGGAGTCGGCTTGCCGCTGCCGGGCGAGACCGCCCTCGTGATCGCCGCCGCCCTGGCCGCGCAGGGCCGGCTGTCGCTGGCGGGCGTGATCGCGGCGGGCGCGCTGGGCTCGGTGCTGGGCGGGTCGGGGGGTTACTGGCTCGGGCGCGTCGCCGGCCCCGCCGTGGTGGAGCGCCCGCCGCGCTGGCTGCGCGTGGCACCCGCCCAGGTCGAGCGCGCCCGCCGCTTCTTCGAGCGCTACGGGCCGGCGACCGTGTTCCTCGCCCGGTTCGTCGCCTTACTACGGACGCTCGTGGGCGTCCTGGCGGGCGCCGGCCGTATGCCGTTCGGCCGCTTCAGCCTCTACAACGCGCTCGGCGGCGCGTCGTGGGCAACGGTGGTGGGGTGCGTCAGCTTCTTTTTCGGGCAAAACCTACCGCGGCTATCGCGCGGCCTGGGCCGGGCGGGGCTCGCCGTAGCGCTCTTCATCGCCCTGGTCGTTACGCTGGTGCTGGCCTGGCGCTGGTTCCGCGCTCACCTGGACGCCGTCGCGGCGCGCGCCTGGCAGGCGTGGGACCGGGTCGCCGCGCGCCACCCGGCGGTGCGGACGTTCCTCACGGCCCGCTTCGCTCGCGGGGAGTACCTGGGACTGCACCTCACGGTAGGACTGGCGTGCAGCCTGATCGGCCTCGGGGTCTTCGGGGCGGTGACGGAGGACGTGCTGACGCGCGACCGGCTGACGCGGTTCGACGTGGCCCTGGCCGGCTGGTTCCGCGCCCACGCCACCCCCGCGGGCGACGCCGCCTGCGCGGCGATCAGCGCGCTCGGCTCACCGCTCGCGATCACCCTGGTGACGCTTGGCATCGCCCTCTGGCTGGGCACCGGGCGTCGCTGGAGCGAGCTCGCGGCCTGGCTCGCGGGGGTGGTTGGCGGCGCCGTTCTCAATCAGGCGTTGAAGCTGCTCATCCAGCGACCCCGCCCCGGCGCCGCCGCCCTTTTCGGGGTGATGGGATTCAGCTTCCCGAGCGGTCACGCGATGGCATCGCTCATCTGCTACGGCCTGCTCGCTCACCTGCTCGCGCTCCGGTCGCCGCGCCGCAGCCTGCGGATCGCCGCGGTGGTCGTCGCGACGGGCGTGGTCGTGAGCGTCGGCTTCAGCCGCTTGTACCTCGGCGTGCACTACTTCAGCGACGTGGTGGGCGGCTATGCGGCGGGGATGGTGTGGCTCGCCGCGTGTATGTCCGGGCTCGAGATCGCGCGACGGCGCCAGCCTCAGGAGCCCCCGCTGCCGACGGTCGGTCCGCTGGCCCGCAGTGCTCCGTGAGCTAGGCCGGCCCAACTTCGGCGGCAGCTTCACATCAAGAGGATCTATGATCTGCGATGTACTATATTTGTCAAGTGGCAAACTGACTGGGCAATAATACTTGACACATGTAGTAAAGCACCGTACTGTTGAGGCAGCAACGCAGCGCCGTAGTCACGCAGGTTCATGTTGGTTGCCAAGGAGTCGATATGTACGCACGCAACGTCACGCTGCACCTCAAGGCCAATACGGCCCCAGAGTTCACCCGGATGCTGGAAACGGACGTCCTGCCCATCCTGCGCAGGCAGAACGGGTTCAAGGACGAGATCACGTTCCTCGCCGCCGACGGCGCCGAGGCGGTCGCGATCAGCCTGTGGGATCGGAAAGAGAACGCGGACAACTACAGCCGCGACGCGTATCCCGAAGTCCTGAAGAGTCTGGCGAAGGTGGTTGAGGGAACGCCGGCGGTTGAGAACTATGAGGTTGCGAACTCGACGTTCCACAAGATCGGCGCGCGCAACTAGGGCCGCGCCGGCTCAGCACGAGCCAGCGGTCTGTTCAGGAGAGGGGGCGGCGAGGCCGCCCCTTTTCTTCCCACCTATTCCGCTCTTATGCTGCCTGAAAATGGAGCGGGTCTCTGAGGTTCTGTAATTCGCGGTAATAGTAGAGGGGCGTCGGCCGCTTGCCCTTGAACTTCAGCCGCTTGAGAAAGTCGATCTCCTCCGCGGTCGCCGTGCCGCTGAGGGACGGATCCTGAAGGAATCCCTTGAGCCCGGGCTCTTCGACGAAGTGCTGTTCGGATTCCAGCTCGATAAACTCAAACTTCTTCACGTTCCCGGCGGCGAGTCTGTCGTTTAAGACGATTTCCAGAGCAAACGTCGCGAGGTCGATGTCCCAGGACTCGATGAGCGGATCCAAAAACCCGGCACAGTGCTCAACGGACACATGGAAAATGTCCGTATCGAGAAACTCGAGCACGAGCACGCGCATCGCTTCATAGCTTCGGCCGCCGAGGTCCGCCACGCGCCGGAGCCACGATTCGTTCTCCAATTCTTGTTGGGCCAATCCTTTGACCACGTCCAGCAGCTTCTGGGTGACCAGGCGTTCCAGTTCGCCGAAGGGCTGCTTCTCGAACACCGCGCGTACATGCCTCGCGGTGTCGGGTTTGCACTTGCAGAGGATCAACTCGCGGACTTCCCGAAACATCGGCGTGGCCCCGTCCCCCAGCGCTCGCTTCAATTGCTCCTTCCGCTGGTGGTCCGCCAGCCGCGCGAGCTCCCCAGTCGGCAGCTTCAAGAACTTGTCCATCTTGTCATAGATGTCGGTGCGGTCCGGCGCGGGGGGCGCTCGCTTCCGCGTGAGCAACTGGGAGATGTAGGACTCGGTCACTTGGGCGGCCTGGGCGAGGTCTCGCTGCTCCAGCCCAAATTCCTCCAGCCGCTGCCTGATCACGAACGAAACGTCCACCGGATTCCTCCTGAGGGATCAGCTCTTGCAAATCCGACGACCTTGGTGCCCGTCGTCAGGCACTGTGGTGATCGGGACTCGGCATGCCCGGCGACGACAAGTACCCCGGCGGCGGTCCGTAGACGATTGGCGGCGTACACGCGCACAAACCGCTGTGGGGTATCGCCGGGTGTGCCGGGTTCGGAGGGAACCGATACGATATCGGCCCCGGGTCGCTGATGAACCCGCCGCAGCTGTGGCAGTGAATGTCGACCATGCTCTAGCCCCCTACCTGCGGCCGCGGCCGCTGCGCTTCCTCGTGCGGCCGCCGCATAGCCGTGTTCTTCCCCTCCACCTGGCAATGCCACCACGCCGTGACGATCCCGCACTGCAGCGCCGGATGAGGTCGATTAATGAAACAGTCGGCCATGCCGACGTGTGTCAGCAGGCCTTCCGTACTGTGTGTGTGCTCTGTAACCATGCAGCCCCCGGACGAGAACGAGGGCGACCACAACCAGGCCCGCCCTCGTCCTCCGAGTGAGGTCAGGCGTTCAACGCCTTCTCTGGCGTCACTTCCACCTTGATCAGATGGGGCTTGGCCGTCTCCGCCTTCGGCAGTGTAATCGTCAACACACCGAAGTTGTAAGTCGCCTTGATCTTGTTGGGATCGATCGAGGCCGACAGCCTGAACGTCCGCTCGAAGGCACCATAGGTCCGCTCGTAGCGATGGACCTTCTCGGCCTTCTCCTCCGCCACCTGCTCCTTCGTGCCCTTGATCGTCAGCAGGTTGGCCTCTACCGAGATCTTCACATCGTCGGGCTTCACCCCGGGTACCTCCGCCACCAGGCGGATGACATCGGGCTCCTCGAAGATGTCCACGAGCGGCATCCAAGCGGTCGTCGCCGCCTCGGGTACGGGCCACTCGAACGTGCGGAGCGGCTCGTTGAAGTTCCGGCCCATTCGGTGCTCCAGCTGGTACAGCAGATCCAACATCGGGTCCCTCTTGGCAACACTGAACATATCGTGACTCCTCGCTTCTCCTGTGTCGATTGCAGTTGACTATTGGGCACTGAGACTACCATAAGATCTACCAGTGTACTCTACTTGTCAAGTGATAAGACTTGGTGATAACTTGACTTGACAACACTAGTAAAGTGCTGTACCGTTCGGGCAGGACAGCAGCTTCAAGGATGGGATCACGTTCGTCGCGCCCAACGGCGCCGAAGCGGTTGCCATCAGTCTCTCTCTGGGATTCGGAAACAGAGCATGGTCATACATATCGCCACCGGCGAATGTCTCATCACACAGCCCCATCCGGCGATGGAGTGCGGAGTCGTGGCGGTCCGGCGCCGCCGTCAGGCGGAGGGCGACTCGGCGATGCGCCGGCAGCACGAAGAGGAGCAGGGGCAGGCTAAGGAGAGAGTACCATGGCACCGATCACACTCCAGCGCCTCGTAAGGCAGCTGGACAAGTTGAAGCCAGAGCCCGACGCGGCAAGGCTCAAATCACCTGACTACGCCCGCTGGCTCGCCCGAATGATCCGACAACTGCGGGAGCGAGGCTTAGACGCTGATCGGGCCGCCGCCACAGCAGCGCTCGCGGAGGCGCTCCAGCGGGGAGCCATCCTGGCTCCGGTCGAGGCGCATCTACCCAACCCGCAGGCAGCGCGCGCTTCCTACCGGAAGAAATAACGGAGAAGTCGCTGCGCTTCCCAGGTCCACCCGCCCTGCCTTAGCTTGCAGCCGGAATGACCCACCCCGGACCCAGCGACCCACTCCTCCCCGAGCGGATCGGGAAACTCAGCGCCATCGCCGCCAACCTGTCGTGGAGCTGGAACCGCGACGCCCGGGTGCTGTTCCGCTCGATCGACCAGGCGCTGTGGCACCTCACCCGGCACAATCCCATCGAGTTGCTGCGACGGGTGGATCCCGCGCGGCTCGCCGCCTGCGCCCAGGATCCCGACTTCTTGCGGCTCTACGACGCCGTCAGCACCGCGACCGCGCGCAACGTGACCTCCGCCGGCACGTGGTTCGCCTCGGCGTATCCCGCTTTTGTCGACCGGCCGGTTGCATACTTCTGCGCCGAGTTCGGGCTGCACAACTCGGTCCCGATCTATTCGGGCGGCCTCGGGGTCCTCGCGGGAGACCATTGTAAGGCGGCGTCAGACCTCGGCGTTCCCCTTGTCGGCGTCGGCTTGTTCTACACCAAGGGGTACGCGGATCAACGGCTGCGCCTCGACGGGTGGCAAGAGGACGCTGACGAGCGCTTCGACCTCACGGCGACGCCGTTGGAGCAGGTCCTGGGGCCGCGGGGCGATCCGTGCCTTGCGACGGTCCGGATGTCGGGACGGCAGGTGAGCGTCGGGGCCTGGCGCATCATGGTGGGCCGCGTGCCGATCTTTCTGCTGGACACGGACCACGAGGCGAACGACCCGTCCGACCGCGAGCTGTCGCACCGGCTGTACGCCGGCGGGCCGGACCTGCGCGTGCGGCAAGAATGGATCCTCGGTGTGGGCGGCGTGCGAGTGTTGCGCGCCCTCGGATACGAGCCGGCCGCCTGGCATGCAAACGAAGGACACGCGGCGTTCATGCTGGTCGAGCGTGTGCGTGAGCTCGTGACGCGGGGCACACCGTTCCACGAAGCGCTCCGTTTGGTGCGTGCGACGAGCGTCTTCACGACCCACACACCCGTACCGGCCGGGCACGATACGTTCTCGCTCGAGCAGGTGGAGCAGTGCACGGGCCCGGTGTGGCAGGAGATGGGGGTCAGTCGTGAAGACTGGTTCCACCTAGGGGCTCACCCGGCGCTCGACCACGAGCGTTTCCACATGCCGGTCGCGGCCATCCGGCTCTCGGCGCGCGTGAACGGGGTATCGCGCCGTCACGGCGAGGAATCCCGCCGTATCTGGGGCGCGTTGTGGCCGGACCGGGCGGCCGCACGGGTGCCGATCGGATACGTCACGAACGGCGTCCACGTCGCGACGTGGATGGCGAACCTGCTGCTGGCTCTCCTCAGCTCTCATCTCGGGCAGGACTGGCTGCAGCGGGTGGACGACCCTGCTCTCTGGCCCAGGGTGCTCGACCTCGACGACGCGGCGCTCTGGGCCCTGCACAACGAGCTGAAGTCGCGTCTGATGCGGAGCATGCGGGAGGAGGCACGGCGGCGCTGGGCCGACCAGTGGAAGGAGGCCTTGCACCTCGTTGGCGCGGGCACCTTGCTCGATCACCATGCGCTGACGATCGGGTTCGGCCGCCGGTTTGCCACCTACAAGCGGGCCGACCTGCTGTTCCGCGATCCGGACCGACTGCAGCGCCTCCTCGTCAACCCCTGGCGTCCGGTGCAGATCGTCTTCGCGGGGAAGGCGCATCCGGCGGACCAACCTGGTAAGCAGATGCTCCAGCGCGTGTACAGCCACACCCGGGAAGCGCGCTTCGAGGGGCGGATCGCGTTCATCGAGGACTACGAGATGCATCTTGCCCATCGCCTGGTCCAGGGCGTGGACCTGTGGTTGAATGTTCCACGAGCGCCGCTCGAGGCGTGCGGCACGAGCGGCATGAAGGCGGGTTTGAACGGCGTACCGCAGCTCAGTACGCTGGACGGGTGGTGGCGCGAGGGTTACGATGGACGGAACGGCTGGGCCCTTCCGGCCGCGCCGGCGGGCGAGGACGTCGATGCCGCCGATGCCGAAGCGCTGTACCGCCTGCTCGAAGAGCAGGTCGTGCCTCTATTCTATGACCGCGATCCCGAGGGTGTCCCACACGGCTGGGTGGACAAGATGAAGCACGCCATCCGCGCGGCCGGGGAGCAGTTCACCGCCCAACGCATGGTGCGGCAGTACGTCACTGAGTACTACGTGCCTGCGATCAGGGGCGAGTCGCCTGCGGGCGATCCGCCGACGGCCTGAGGAAGGAGGCGGATATCGTCGCGATACCGGGAGCGCCGAAGTCCCGTCGCCGGAGCTCCGCTCATCCGCGACGGGCGCCAGCGCCCCTGCCTCCCCCGCCGCCGCGCCCGCAGGTCGAGGGCCGGGCACGGATCGGCGTCGCCCACCTGACCGCCGAGTACTGGCCCTTCGCCCGCACGGGCGGCCTGGGCGAGGCGGTCACCGGCTTGGCGACGTTTCAGGCAGCCGCCGGCCTGCCGACGACGGTGATCATGCCGCTGTACCAGATCGTGCGCGAGACGACGCCGTCGCTGGAGCGGACCGGGCACCCCCTCGCGGTCACGCTCGGCGGACACACCGAGCGCGGGTGGCTGTACCGCACGCCGCCCGGGCCGGGGGGGGGTCCGCAGGTGTTCTTCATCGAACATCCCGACTTCTTCGACCGGGCGGGGATCTACGGCGATAACGGCGGGGACTATCCGGACAACGCCCGGCGGTTCGCGTTCTTCTGTCTGGCCGCGCTCACGGCCCTTCCCGAGATCGCTCCGGAGACGCAGGTGCTGCACGCGCACGACTGGCACACCGCGTTGGCGCCGGTGTACCTCCGCACCGCGTTCGCTGGCGAGCCGTTCTACACGCGGCTCGCCGTCGTGACCTCGGTGCACAACGCCGGCTTCCAGGGACATTTCCCGCCCGAGACGGTGCCGGCGTTGGGTCTTCCCGCCGAGCTGTACAACGCCGACGTGTTCGAATGGTACGGCCGGATGAATGCCCTCAAAGGCGGGCTGGCCTTTTCCGACGTCGCCGTGACCGTCAGCCCCACGCATGCGCAGGAGCTGTGCACGGCGGAAGGCGGGTTCGGGCTGCACGACAGGTTCACCGCGCTCGGGGATCGGCTGGTGGGGATCCTGAACGGCATCGATCCGGATCTGTGGAACCCCGAGACCGACCCGGAGCTCACCGGGAATTATTCGAGCGAGGATCTCTCCGGGAAGCGGCGGTGCAAGGCGGCGCTGCAGCGGGCGTACGGCCTGGCCCAGCGGGGGCACACGCCGCTCTTCGGGATGAGCGCGCGCATGGTGGCCCAGAAGGGACTGGACCTGGTGCTCGGCGCCGATCTCCTGGGGACGACGGACGCGCAGTTCATCTTCCTGGGAGCCGGGGAGCACCGCTACCACGAGGCGTTGGGGAACATCGCCGCCGCGGCACCCGATCGCGTCGCGGTCGAGTTCATGTTCACCGACCGTCTCGAGCACCGCCTGCTGGCCGGCGCCGACGCGCTGCTCATGCCGTCGCTGTACGAGCCGTGCGGCCTGACGCAGATGCGCGCGCAGCACTACGGCGCCGTCCCCGTCGCCCGCCGGGTGGGCGGGCTCAAGGACAGCATTATCGACGGCGTGAGTGGGTTCCTGTTCGACGAATACTCGCCGGCGGCGCTCGCCCAGGCGGTACGCCGGGCGGTGGCGTGCTATGCCGACCGGACCGCGTGGCGGAAGCTCGTGCGGGGGGCGATGGCCCAGCAGTTCGGCTGGCACCGCTCCGCCGAGCAGTACGTCGCCCTGTACGCCCGCGCGCTCGCGGTGCGCTCGGCCTCCACTTGACCGGGAAAGCGGTGGAGTTCGTCCTCGCGCTGCACAGTCACCTCCCGTACGTCCTCAATCATGGCCGCTGGCCCCACGGCAGCGACTGGCTGTGCGAGGCCGCGCTGGACACGTATCTCCCTCTCCTCGAGCGCCTCGAGGAGCTTGCCGCCGAGGGGACCCCGACCCCGCTGACCATCGGCTTCACGCCGGTGCTGGCGAACCAGCTGGCGAGCCCCACCTTCGCTCGTGAAATGGAGACGTTCTTCACGCAGCGCCTGGCCGCTTGCGACGAGGCCCCGGCGGCGCTCACCGCGTCGGGCGATGCGGGGCTCGTGCCGCTCGTGGACTTCTGGAGGTCGCGGCTCGGCCGCCTGCGGGCGCTGTTCCGGCGCATCGACGCAGATCTCGTTTCCGCCTTTCGCCGCCTCCAGGAGCAGGGCCGTCTCGAGATCATCGGATCCGCGGCCACGCACGGCTATCTGCCGCTGCTTGGCCGGGACGAAAGCATCCGGCTCCAGCTCGCGGTGGGCCGGGAGGAGCACCGGCGCCTGTTCGGCGTCGCGCCGGCGGGATGCTGGTTGCCGGAGTGCGCCTATCGCCCGCGCGGCAAGTGGCGGGGGAAAAAGGTGCGCCGCGGCACCGAGCAGTACTTGGCGGAGGCCGGGTTTCGCTACTTCTTCACCGACGCGCATCTCGCGCATGCGGGTAGCCCGCTCGGCGCCTACGGCGAGATCCCCCTGGGCGCGGAGCGGTTCGACGCGGAGCGGCACGACCCGGGGTCCGCGGCGGGAGGTGGGACGCGCGCCGCGCACTCGCCATATCGGGCGTACCGGGTCTCCGGTCGCGGGGTACGGCCGCCAGTCGCGGCGCTGGTGCGCGACCCCCGCTCCTCCATGCAGATCTGGAGCCGGCACCAGGGCTACCCGGGCGACGAATGGTACCTGGAGTTCCACAAGATCCGCTGGCCGGGGGGCCTCAAGCTCTGGCGCGTCAGCGGCGCGAACGTGGACCTGGGCGGGAAACGCCCCTACGAGCCGTCGGTCGCGCACGAGCGGGTGATGACGCATGCCTCCCACTTCGTTCATCTGCTCCAGAGCCTCGGGCAGCAGCAGGCCGACGGGGGGGGGGCCGGCATCATCGTGGCGCCGTTCGACACCGAGCTGTTCGGGCACTGGTGGTTCGAGGGGACGGACTTCCTGGCGGCGACGTACCGCGCGCTGCGCGGCCGCGCCACGGGGGACGTCTGCGCGGTGACGGCGTCGCAGCACCTCGAGGCCCATCCCCCCCGCGTCGCGGTGCAACTGGCGGAAGGCTCTTGGGGAGCGAACGGCGATCATAGCATGTGGCTGAATGAGCGGACGGCGTGGACGTGGCAGCGGCTCTGGAGCCTGGAAGACGCGTTCTGGGACGTGGCGCCGGCCGCGCTCGCCTCCGCCGCCACCCACCCCACGCTGGCGCAGGCGGCCCGCGAGCTGCTGCTGGCGCAGGCCTCCGACTGGCAGTTCATCATCTCGACGGGAGCGGTCGTCGATTATGCGGAGCGTCGCTTCACCCTGCACTGCGACGACGCGGAGCGGCTGGTAAAGGCGCTCTCGAGCGGTGACGGCGAGGCCGCGGGGCGTATGGCCGCCGAGCTCGCACGCCGTGACGACCTGTTCCCGAACATATTGGCCCAGGTGACAGAAGCGGTCGGCCGCTAAGACGCATGCGGTCCATCGTGATTCACGGCCATTTCTACCAGCCGCCGCGCGACGACCCGTGGCTCGGCACGATCCCGCGAGAGGCGTCCGCCGCGCCGTACCACGACTGGAACGAGCGGATCGAGCACGAGTGCTACGCGCCGGTCCTGCCGAGCCTCGCTGCGCTCAGCTTCGACTTCGGCCCGACGCTGCTCGCCTGGTTGGAGAGCGCGGCGCCGCGCACCTACACCGGCGTGCTGGACGCCGACCGCGCAAGCCGCACCCGCCACGGAGGTCACGGGGGCGGGATCGCCATGCCGTACCATCACACGATCCTTCCGCTCAGCTCACGGCGCGACAAGGAAACCGAGGTGCGGTGGGGGATCGCCGATTTCCGGCGGCGGTTCGGGCGGGAACCGGAGGGGATGTGGCTTCCGGAGACGGCGGTCGACGACGAGACGCTCGACGTGCTCGCGGCCGAGGGCATCCGCTTCACGGTCCTCGCGCCACACCAGGTGGAGCGCGCGCCGGCCGGTGGGCTCCCCGGATGGCATCGGACCGCCGGCGGCCGCCGGATCGCCCTCTTCCTCTATAACGGCGCCATTTCCCATGACGTCGCGTTCGGGCCGCTGGTGCGCGACCCCGCCGCGTGCATCGAGCGGCTCACCGCCCGCGAGGGCGGGGGCGGATCAGCCGAGGTTCCGGAGATGCTCTCGATCGCGACCGATGGCGAGACGTTCGGGCACCATCACCGGGAGGGTGCCGTCACGCTCGCGCGAGTGCTCGACGCTTTGAGCAAGCGTAGTGACGTGCGGGTCGACAACTTCGCCGCGTTCCTCGCGCAGCACCCGCCACGGGAAGATCTCCGGCTGGTGGCGCCCAGCTCTTGGAGCTGTCCGCACGGCGTCGAGCGGTGGCGGTCTGACTGCGGCTGTCGCGTTCATACCGATCGCGCGACGCAGCAGCGCTGGCGCGCACCGTTGCGGCACGCTCTCGATTGGCTCGCGGCAGAGCTGCACGGGCTGTTCGAACGGGAAGGGGGCGCGCTGCTCGTCGACCCGTGGGCCGCCCGCGACGCATATGGCGTCGTCCTCGGGGCGACGGACGGCGCGCTCGCGCGGTTCCTGAGCGAGTGGCTGCGCCGGCCCGATGACCGGCGCGCGGGCATCCAGGCCCAGCAGCTGCTCGAGCTCGAGCGCCACGCGCTCCGCATGTTCACGTCGTGCGGCTGGTTCTTCGACGACATCGCGGGGATCGAGTCGTTAATCGTGCTCCGCGCCGCCGCGCGGGCGATCGAGCTCGCAGGCCCCGACGCCTCGCGCCTCGAAGCGGGGTTGCTCGAGCGGCTTGCCCTGGCGCCCTGCAACGATCCCTCCGAGGGCTCGGGGCGCGAACTCTACCTGGAGCGCGTGAAGGCTCGGATTCCCCGCGCCGCGTCCGCCTGAGATGGATCCGCTGCGCTTCGTGTTCGGGGTCCATTTCCACCAGCCAGTGGGGAACTTCGACCACGTCTTCGAGCAACACCTGCGGGACGTGTACCGACCGCTGGTTGAACGGCTCGCCGAGCGCCGGTTCCTCCCGTTCGCGCTGCATGTCTCGGGACCGCTGCTGGAATGGCTCGAGGCGCACGACGCCGCCTACCTCGACCTGATCGGTCGCTTGGCCACGGACGGCCAGATCGAGCTGTTGCTCGCGGGGTTCTACGAGCCGGTGCTCGCGTCTCTCCCCGCCGCCGATCGGCTGGAGCAGATCGGTTGGATGCGCGAGGCGGTCCGGCGGCGTTTCGGCGTCGAAGCGCCGGGGCTGTGGCTCACGGAGCGGGTGTGGGAGCCGGACCTGGCAGCGGACCTGGCGGATGCGGGCGTGCGGTACTCACTCGTCGACGATCGCCACTTTCTCGTGAGCGGCTTCGAGCGGGATCAGCTACACGCACCTTTCTGGACCGAGAGCGATGGCAAGCGAGTGGCGCTGTTGCCCATCGACGAGCGGCTCCGATACTTGGTTCCCTTCAAGCCACCCGCCGCCATCGCCGCGTACCTCCGCGAGTTGAAGACTGCGGGCCGCCCGATCGCCGTACTCGTGGATGATGGTGAGAAGTTCGGCGGCTGGCCCGGGACCAAGGAGTGGGTATACACCCGGGGCTGGCTCGCGCAGTTCCTCGACGCGCTGGCCGCGCTCGTCGCGGATGGCGAAGTCCGCCTCACGACGCCCGGCGCCGCGATCGCCGAGATCCCGAGCGCCGGTCTCGCCTACCTCCCGACCGCATCGTACCGCGAAATGGAAGCGTGGGCGCTGCCGGCCCGCGCCGCCCTGCGATTGGCCGCCTTGGAGCGTGACCTGGGGGAGGCCCGGCTTGCAGGGCCCGACGGAGCGTCCGTGCGGGGTGGCCATTGGCGGAACTTCCTCGTGAAGTACCCCGAGGCGAACCGGATGCACAAGAAGATGCTCGCGCTGTCCGCACTGTGCCGCGAACGGGGGAATCCGCCGGTGGCACGCCGCGCCATCGGCCGGGCCCAGTGCAACGACGCCTACTGGCACGGGGTGTTCGGCGGGCTGTACCTGCCCCACCTGCGCGCGGCGATCTGGCGGAATCTCGCACTGGCCGAGTGCGAGCTACGGCGCGGTGAGGAGCTCCTCGTGGAACGGCTGGATCTCGACGGCGACGGCGTTGAGGAGATCTGGGTTCATTCTGAAAGCTTTTCGGCGCTCGTCAGCCCACACCGGGGCGGCGTGATCGAGGAGTACACGCTGTTCGAGCCGGGCGTCAACTACGCGGACGTGCTGACCCGCCGACGTGAAGCGTACCACGAAACGGCGCTCGCACAGCCCCGCGACGCGCGGCAGGAGGCCGCCGCCGACGGCACGCCGAGTATTCACGATCTCGAAGAAACCAGCCGTCTGGAACGGCTGCCGCCGATCGATCCCGCGGACCGCGCGCTGCTGGTGGACCGAGTGCTCTCCGGTGACGTGACGCTCGACATGTATTCCGGTGGGGCGTTCCGGGCCGTCGCGTCCTGGGCGCGCACGCCCTTCGACGTGAGCCTCGATCGCTCGCCGCAGGCGGTGGAGCTGGTGCTCCGCCCAATGCCGAAGGCGGCGCCGCCGGGGGGCGGCCTACTCGAAAAGCGGATCCGGTTCGACCAGTCAGGGCAGCTCACCGTGACCTACCGCTGGGATCCGGACGCGTTCCCGCCTGACGCCTTCTTTTGCCCGGAAATCTCGGCTTCTCGGAAGCTGGAACTCAACATCGCACCGATGCCCGATCTCTGGTCGTTCCCGTTCGTCACCGTCTCCCGGTCCGAGCGTGGGTTCGAGGAAACGGTGCAGGGTTACTCGCACACGCCGCGCTGGCCAATTCGAGCCGCGGCCGCCCGGCTGACGCTGGGCGCGCCGCAGGAGCCAGTGGGGTGAGATCCACACCAACGGCGAGGAGAGATGAGCAGAACTCTCTCGTAACAGTGGAATCGACCTGATTCGGTGGCCCGTCCCAGCGTGCGGTACAGGACGCGGCGTGGAGCTGGCGGCGCCCGCCTAGCCGAGAGCGCGCGCGGCGTATATGACCACGATCGTCCTTCTTCGCAGAGGCGCACCATGGTCGCGAACGACTCCCCCTTGTGGTTTCCCGATCGCCGCGTCGGCGAACGCCGTCGCGTTCTGTCACGCCGCAGCGGGGCGGACCGCCGCCACGCGAGCGTGCCTGGTCCCGCGGAATGGCGCAGGGGCGAGCGGCGCGTGCTGGCCGATCGGCGCCGCGGGACCGAGCGGCGGCGCTACACCACGGCCCAGTGACCGGCGGAAAGGCGCTCCCTTTACCTGGCGCTCGGGATACATGCTCGGTTCCGGGACACGAAGGAGCGCGGGCGCTCTTGCGACACGCCGCGCGGGGCAGCACCCCTGGCCGGCCGCGCTGCTAGCTTTCTAGGATGCCGAGAGACATTGACGTGGTGGGAGTCTGGCACGGAACGCCGTACCAGGTCGCGTCGGTGAGCAGCACCGCCAACGGGGTGATTGTCGCCTGCGGTCCTGCGGGCAGGCACAGGACGTACCCGAAGACCGGCCACCGGCACACTAAGGCCCCGAGCTCGGGCATTCGCACCTGGTACGAACGGCAGGTCCTCGCTGACGTCACCCTCGCGCAGCCCCTGCCCGTCATCGCGTTCTCGGGCGCCAAGCCGCCCGCGTGGGCGAAACCGTATGCGACCCGTCCGTCGCATGACAGCTTCA